>Ga0247735_1000017_pt1 | contig 211727 bp, 189 predicted proteins | sample UWRJL178409R2_FD_180934 | JGI IMG/M metagenome (GOLD analysis project Ga0247735, IMG submission 180934) | Plant litter microbial communities from Arlington Agricultural Research Station in Wisconsin, United States - UWRJ-L178-409R-2 | ecosystem: Environmental > Terrestrial > Plant litter >... | reverse complement strand
CCCGTTGGAGCGAGGCTCGCCCGCGAAGAACGATGACCCGGTATTACCGACAAACCGAGGCGCCTGTATCGCGGGCAAGCACCGCTCCCACATCGAACGTGATCTCCTGTGGGAGCGAGGCTTGCCCGCGAAGAACGATGACCCGGTATTACCGACAAACCGAGGCGCCTGTATCGCGGGCAAGCACCGCTCCCACATCGAACGAGATTTCCTGTGGGAGCGGTGCTTGCCCGCGATGAACGATGACGCGGTTTAACTAAGCCAGCTCGATTCGCCCTCCCGACGGTCCCTGCAAAAGCTGCATCCTCTCTGTTTTTCCTACAAAAAAACCGCCCACCAGCCTAACGGTGGCAGTTTGGTTTCCCATAATTTGATACTGTGTCACCGGATTTTTCGAGGCGAACGCCACTCCAAGAGTGTGAACTCACTACCTGAGCGCGCATTAACCCGTCTCAAAAGCCTCAAAAGGGGGAAGTTTTGACCGCTACCGACACTCACGCATCGCTGCAAGCGGCCATCGATAACTGCGCGCGCGAACCTATCCGGATTCCCGGCAGCATTCAGCCTCAAGGTTTTCTGATCGTTATCGATGAACCATCGATGACCGTTGTTCAGATCAGCGAAAACATTGCTCAGTGGCTGAAGGTCGAGTCCAGCGCCTTGCTGGGGTGTGAGCTGGACGCACTGGTCAACAATGGATCGGCATTCATCGCTCAGCTAGGTGAACTGGACGAGGAACAAACTCAGCCTTTCCATGTTGGCGACGTGACCTTTATCAAGGGCGAACGCGGCGCTCAGCCTGTGGCAATGATGCTGCATCGCCATGCCGGCCTCCTGATCGCCGAGTTCGAACCAGCAGGCGACACGGTCACTGCCCACGGTCAGCTGTATCCACTGGTCCGCTCGTTCATCAGCCAGATGCGTGAAGACGAAAGCGTTGACGAACTGTGTGATCGCTCCGTGCGTTTCATCAAGCGCATTACTGGCTTCGGCCGGGTAAATTCCTATCGGTTCGATAAAGACGGCAACGGTATCGTCAACGCAGAAGCCGCCGACGCAGGCTACCCGAGTTATCTGGGGTTATGCTTTCCGGCCTCGGACATCCCCGCCCAGGCCCGTGAGCTTTACTGCGCCAATCGGATCCGGATCATTGCCGACGCCGACTACACCCCCTCGCCGATCATCCCGGCGAACAACCCCGTCACTCAGCGCCCACTGGATCTCAGCTACGCCACCTTGCGCAGCGTGTCGCCCGTGCATTTGCAGTACATGCGCAATATGGGCACCGGTGCCTCGATGTCGATTTCGATCGTGGTGGATGGCCATTTGTGGGGACTGGTTTCCTGTCACAACACAGCACCTCACGCGGTCAGTTTCCAGACCCGCTCAGCATGCGAGCTGCTTGGCCGGGTGCTGTCGCTTCAGGTGGAAACCAAAGAAGCGCATCTGCGCAACCAGCGGATGCTGAGCCTGAGAAGGGACATCGTACACATGCTGGCCGCCATGGCCGATCATGACAGCGTATTCAAGGGCCTCAAGGCGCTGCCCGATACCTTCATCAGCTTTGTCGGCGCCAGTGGTGCCGCAGTGGTGTCTGACGAGGAATGCCTGCTGTTCGGCCAGACTCCGCCGGAGAAGCAAGTTCGGGCCCTGGCTGCCTGGCTGTCCAGACGCAGCGGCGGCGAATTTTTCCAGACCGACAATGTCGGGCAGGACATCCCACATCTGCCTGCCCTGGCAAAATCAGTCAGTGGCGCACTGGCGGTGTCCATTTCCGAGCTGCATTCCAACTATCTGATCTGGTTCAAACCGGAACAGACCCAAGTCGTCAACTGGGCAGGCCGCCCCGAAAAAGCCGTCGACGAAAGCGGCTCCCTGTCGCCTCGACGCAGCTTCGATCTGTGGAAGCAGACCGTCCAGGGTTTTTCCACCCCCTGGCAGGACACTGAGCTGGAAGGCGTCGCTGAATTGCGTCTCGCGGTGCTGGGCATCGTACTGCGCAAGGCTGAAGAAATGGCAGAACTGGCGACGGAACTCAAACGCAGCAACAAAGAGCTCGAAGCGTTTTCCTACAGCGTCTCCCACGATTTACGCGCCCCGCTACGGCATATTGCCGGTTATGCGGAGCTGCTCGGGGACATGGAGCAGAGCAACCTTTCTGAACGCGGGCAGCGTTTTCTCGACACTATTGGTGAATCGGCCAAGTTCGCCGGGACTCTGGTGGACAACCTGCTGAGCTTCTCGCAGATGGGACGCTCGGCGATGCGCCAGTCCGACGTCAACCTGAGCGCCATGGTTGATCAGATCCAGCGCGAAATGAAACCCGACTATGAAGGCCGGAACATCGAATGGATAGTTCGCGACCTGCCGATCATCAGTGCTGACCCGGCGTTCCTGCATCTGGCCATGCGCAACCTGCTGGCCAATGCCATCAAATACACCCGCAACGAGGCCGTCGCGGTCATCGAAATCGATGCGCAAATCAATGCTGACACGGTGGTAGTGAGCGTGCGCGACAATGGCGTGGGCTTTGACATGCAGTACGCCGGCAAGCTGTTCGGGGTATTTCAGCGTCTGCACCGGATGGAAGAATTTGAAGGCACCGGCATCGGGCTGGCTAACGTGCGACGCATCATCGAGCGTCATGGTGGCACGGTCCAGGCCCACGGTGTGCTGAACCAGGGCGCGACGTTTTCATTCACGCTGCCCACCAAACTTTTGAACAAAGTCAACTGAGCCCGAAAAAAAGCGCTCGGGAATAAAGCGTGCGGAGATAAATACATGCTTAAGCCAATTTTGCTGGTTGAAGACAACCCCAATGATCTGGAACTGACCCTCGTCGCACTGGAGCGCAGTCAGCTTGCCAATGAAGTCATCGTCCTGCGCGATGGCGCCGAAGCGCTGGATTACCTGTTCCGCCGTGGCGCTTATGCGGACCGCGTCGACGGTAATCCGGCAGTGCTGCTGCTGGACCTGAAGCTGCCCAAAGTCGACGGCTTGCAGGTGCTGGATGCAATTCGCCAATCCGACGACCTGCGCAGTATCCCGGTGGTCATGCTGACGTCTTCCCGTGAAGAGCTGGACTTGTCCCGGGCCTACCAGCTTGGCGTCAACGCTTACGTGGTAAAACCCGTCGAATTCAAGGAGTTTGTCAGCGCGATTTCCGACCTGGGGATTTTCTGGGCTGTGCTGAACGAACCGCCGCCTGGCTCGGTCAGAGCTCAGCGTCGTCCTAGTTCCTGACCTGTAAAGATAGAGCGCAGTCGTCTTAATGCCATTCAAAGAACTCAAGATTCTGCTGATTGAAGATAGCCCGCACGATGCGGAGCTGACGCTTTTGTCCCTGGAGGCCAGCGGCATTGAAGTGGATTCAACCCTGGTTCATAACCATCGGGGCGCCGCTCAGGCATTGAGCGAGCAGGCATTTGACGCCGTGCTCTGTGACTTCCTGCTGCCAGGTTCGTCTGGCGCCGATGTGCTGAAGATTTCCCGGGAACTGGCGCCAGAAACCCCGTTCATTTTCCTATCCGGCATCTTCGGCGAGCAGCAGGCCGTAGAAATGATGCGTCTGGGGGCGGTGGATTACGTCCTCAAACAAAACCTCAAGATGCTACCCAAGGCGGTTAAGCGCGCGGTCTCGGAAGTTCGCGAGCGGGCCCAGCGTCGGGCGGCCGAAACAGCATTGCAAGAGGTCGAAGTCCGTGCGCGGCTGGCCATCGAAGCGGCCATGATGGGCGTCTGGGAGTTTCAACCGGCGCTGGGCAGGATGCTCTGGGATGAACGCTGCAATGCGTTGTACGAAATCCTTCCTAATAGCCATGTGGACCTGCCTTTTCTGCTGGCCCGCTGTCATCCGGATGATCGAGCGCTGCTGGAGTCGAGAATCAACGAAGCGCTGAGCCGCGAAGGTGACTACCAGATCGAGTATCGGGCCTTGATGCCCAACGGTCGGTCGCGCTGGCTGTTCTCCAACGGCCGTTCAGTCTTCGAAAAGGGCAAATGTGTACGCTTTACCGGCGTGATGCAGGACATCACCGAACGCAAGCAGGCCACTAGGGAACTGGTGGAACTCAACGAAGCCTTGGGCGCGCGTATCGAGCTGCGTACCCGGGAGCGGGATCGAACCTGGGAGTTGTCCAGAGAGTTGCTGGCAGTCTTGCGCCTGGACATGACGCCAATCTCGTTCAACCCGGCCTGGGAAGCCACATTGGGCTGGTCGAACGAACAGATCAGCCAAATGCGCCTGTGGGAACTGATCCATCCGGCAGACGTTGGTATGACCGTCCATGAAATGGAGAGCATCGCCCGGGGCAATATTTCCACCCGTTTCGTCAATCGCATGAAGCACCGCTCCGGTGACTATCGCTGGCTGTCCTGGACCATCGTCCCCGAGGGCGAGCTGATGTATGCCGCTGTGCGCGACATCACGGAAGAGCGCGCCGTCATTGACGAGCTCGCCGCAGCCAACCAGCGTCTACGGGCGCAGATCAGTGAGCGGGAGCGAATCGAAGCCGACCTGCAGCAGATGCAACGCCTGGAAGTAGTCGGGCAACTGACTGCCGGCGTGGCTCATGACTTCAACAACCTGCTGACGGTTATCCTGACCAGCACCACGTTCGCTATCCGGGATATCGAGCGCGGCACCCTGGAGAAGACCGTCAACCGCCTGCAGAACGTCAAGGACGCCGGCGAGCGCGGGGCGAAGCTCACCGCCCAGTTATTGTCGTTCTCGCGCCGTCAGCGTCTGCAACCGACCGCCATCAGCCTGAACGATACCGTCAGAAACATGGGCACCCTGCTCGCTCGGGCTCTGGGCGGCAGTATCTGGATCAAGACCGATCTGGCCGCCGACCTGTGGTACGCCATGGGCGATCCGACTCAGACTGAAATGATCATCCTCAACCTTGCCATCAACGCCAGGGATGCAATGGAGATGGGTGGCTCGTTGTGTTTTTCCACATTCAACGCCGAGATCACTCAACCCGCGATTCGCCCGGAAGACCCGGAGCCCGGCAAATACGCAGTGCTCGCCATCAGTGACTCGGGCAGCGGGATGAGTCCGGAAACACTACTGCGGGCCTTCGAACCTTTCTATACCACCAAAGAAGTCGGCAAAGGTTCGGGGCTGGGGTTGGCTCAGGTGTTCGGCTTCGCCAAACAATCCGGCGGTGGAGTGATGATTGAAAGCGAACTGGGCGTCGGCACCAAGGTGATGGTTTACCTGCCCAGCGTTGGCAAACCCCAGACCGTGGCCGATGAAGAGCCGCCCATAACACACGTGATCCATCCTGTGGGCTTGCGAACCATTCTGCTGGTTGACGATGACCCTGCCGTGCGCTCGGTCACCCTGCAAATGCTGCAGTCGCTGGGCTACAGCGTCAAACAGGCCGGCAGCGGGCTGCAAGCCCTGGAAATGCTCGGCCCCGACGTTGATCTAGTGCTCACCGACTTCGCCATGCCCGGAATGACTGGCAGCGAACTGGCTACCTTGGTGCATCACAAATATCCGAACATGCCGATCCTGTTCCTCACCGGCTACGCGGATATCGATGTGCTGGGACTGGAAGGCTCGTCAGTGGTCCAGAAGCCATTCAGCGAAAGCGATTTGATGAGCAAGTTGCATCAGGCGTTGAGCCGAAGCTGAAAGACAGCTATGTGCAAATGCTGGACCTGTGGGAGCGAGCTTGCTCGCGAAGGCGGTAGTCAGGTTTAAAGAGATACTTGAGAGTTACTCCCCCTTCGCGAGCAAACTCGCTCCCACCAAGAGTCCAAGTCTGTGAGTAATGGTGCGTCAGACGGACTGGGATTTGAAGCCTTTGGCAGCGCTTACAACACTCGCAAAAACCTACCCCACCAACCTCTTCTCCTTGGAAGGCCGATAGCCGAAAAACGAGCTGTAGCATTTGCTGAAGTGACTGGGAGACACAAAACCACAGGCCACCAGGACCTCGACCTGAGACATCTCGGTATGCTGCAGCAGTCGCCGCGCCTCGGTAATGCGTAGCTCCAGGTAATAACGCTGCGGCGTGGTGCCCAGTTGTTCGCGGAACAGACGTTCCACCTGACGACGAGAGCGCCCGGCATAGGCCGCAAGCTGCTCCATTTCAAGGGGTTCTTCTAGATTGGCATCCATCAGCTTGACCACTTCGCGCAATGGCGCGCTCACAGACAGGTGGCGGGACGGCTTGATGCGCCGATAACGGGATTCCTCGAACGAAAGAATATCCTCGATACCCTCCACCAATGCCTTGTCATGCAGCACCTTGATCCATTCCAGCGCCATATGAAACGCCCCGGAGGGACTCGCAGCGCTCAGGCGATCCCGATCCACCACGAATGGCTCGCTGGTTACGTGCGTCACCTTGCAGATCTCCGCCAGTGCGGGTCGATGCTCTGGATGGATCGCGCAGCGATAGCCCTCCAGCAGCCCCGCCACCCCGAGAAACCAGGCGCCGTTCCACAACCCGGCCAGGGTTATGCCGGAGTCGGCGGCCGCCCTGAGCAGGCTGATGAATTCCTCACTGGCGTGAAGCTCGGTCCGATAGCCACCACAGATAACCAGCAGATCCAGTGCCTCAAGGGCACGCAGGTCGATCTGCGCATCAGGACGAATCACCAGCCCCAGGTCGCTCACCACCTCGATATCTTGCAGGCCAAAAATCCGCGTGCTGAATAATTCAGGGCGCAGCAAGTTTGCAGTGACGATAGTGTCCAGGGCCTGGGTGAAGGCCGGCAACGAGAAATGCTCAAGCAGCACGAACCCTGCATGGGCCTGCCGCACCCGCTCTTGTGGACTGTCACCCACATACCGAAGGTTTTTGCCCTTCATGCAGCCACTGAATTGACGGCGTTCGATCAATCGTTGTCTCTCATGTTTGTTTAGCGGGCGCTGCTGACAAGCAGAGTGCTGAAGACGCCACTATAGGCGCTTACCCAGCACGTTGGCTCGCGTAAACAATGCATGAATGTCTGATTGAGTGGCAAACCCGTGGGACCGGATTCAGCCGGGAACCGGCCAGTACATCTCCCACATCAGCGTCGTCAGCAATAGCGCCTTGCCGGATGAATCCAGTCCGACAGGTCGCGGTTTGCCGCGAGACATCGCGCTGCCATCACCGCTGCACTGCAGATCTTCGTCCCGGACTCAAACGACTGGATAAATGAAGTGCACCAGGACGGCAAATACGCCCAGGCATAGCCAGAACACAAAAAACATCCACGGGGTGCGCTTGGAAAACAGCAGCGCGGTTTTGTGCCCTATGTCGGTGGATTCCCAACTGCTGAACAACGGCGAATCATCGTAGGCCTGGCCCATCACCGGATCACTTCTGAGCAACCCGCTCTGCTTGAGGTACCAATGGTCAATGATGTCGCACGCAGCCTTGATCCCGGGCCAAGCCATGAGTGAACTGGCAATGCCAAATATCGCCAGCATCACAGGCACAACAAGGGTGAAAATGACACCCCATTGTGGATTGAGGTTGGCCATGCTCGACGCATAGGCGATCACCAGAAAGGCTTGAGCGGACAGGTAGGCGTTGGTCCGGCTGGACAAATTCGTGGTTTCGAAATGAATTTCGTTGCGATAGAAGTCCAGTCGCTCCTTGGCAGAGGCAAATATCCTGTTCTCCTGCTCGCTCTCATCATTGAGAGCCGCAGCAGACGTGATTATCTTCGACACGGTGACCTCTTGGCATTCAGTTGAATCTTAGAAGGTCCCCGCCGCACCAAGTTCACCGTCAATCCCATCACGCGGACCACCGGTTTATCCAGACCGGATAAAAATCCAGGCCGGATAAAAAATGACGCGCAATAAAAAACCCGCCGAAGCGGGTTATTTTTCATCAAAACCATTCCAACATCCTGTCGGTGGCAATCCGAGCCATGGTGATCATCCTTGACCGCTGAAGCCCTTCCTGTGCTTCAGTTGATGGCTCTAGATTGGGCCTCGGCTGTTGGGATGTAAACGGCACATCACTGATTCCCGTGTAAGCCTTTCGCCATACCCTGCGCTGATCGTGCCGCCTTGAAATTGACACAGCACGACAATCAAGACCGGTTATCCCGGTGTCGGAACTCCCTTTACCGGTCGCGTTCTGCTGCATATCACAGCACGGAGACCGGTCATGAGCGCGGCACTGGACGAATACAACCGCAAGCGGGATTTTGACGCTACGCCCGAGCCCTCCGGCGCAGCAAAAGCCAAACGCGCCACTGGCAGATCCAAAAAGGCCGTCGCGCCAGCGCAAGCCCTGCAGTTCTGCATTCAGAAGCATGACGCTTCCCGCCTGCATTACGACTTTCGCCTGGAGCTAGATTGCACGTTGAAAAGCTGGGCCGTTCCAAAAGGGCCGTCTCTGGACCCCAAAGCCAAACGCCTGGCGGTACACGTCGAAGATCATCCCATCAGTTATGCCACCTTCGAAGGCAGCATCCCCGAAGGCCACTACGGCGCTGGTGACGTCATCGTCTGGGACCGAGGGGTGTGGAAGCCGCTGTCGGATCCCGCTGAAGCCTATGCCAAAGGTCGGCTCAAGTTCGAACTGGTGGGTGAGAAACTCGGTGGTGTATGGAATCTGGTCAAAACTCATATGCCAGGTAAACAGGAACAGTGGTTCCTTATCAAACATCAGGACGAGTTTGCCCGCCCAGCGAGCGATTACGATGTGGTCGAAGCCGAGCCTCACAGCGTGCTGAGCGAGCGCACCTTGATTCCAAAACAGACGACAAAGAAGACCGCAAAGAAAAGTGCCGCCAAGGCAGTGGAGCCTAAACCCGTCAAATCTGTCGCTGCGAAATCCGCGCCCAAAAAACCCTCTTCAAAAAGCACCGCCAAAACCAAAAGCTCCGGCAAGACACTGCTGAGCAATGCCGAGCCAGCGGCTATGCCGGAGAGCATCAAACCGGAACTGGCGACCCTCGTGGACTCTGCCCCTGAAGGCGATTGGCGCTACGAGATCAAATTCGACGGCTATCGGATCATGGCGAAGATAAACGAAGGCAAGGTCCAGCTGTTCACTCGCAACGGTCACGACTGGACTCACAAGTTGCCTCGCCAAGCCGAAGCGCTGGCCAGTCTGGCTCTGGATTCTGCGTGGCTGGACGGTGAAATGGTGGTGGCGAACGCCCAGGGGGTGCCGGACTTCCAGGCGTTGCAGAATGCGTTCGAGGCGGGCAGCAGTGACACCATCAGTTATTACCTGTTCGACATGCCCTACCTCAACGGCATGGATCTGCGTCAAGTGCCGGTCGAGCAACGCCGCGCTGCGCTGGCCAAGGTGCTGGAGCGGAGCGAGGATGAAGTGCTGCGTTTCTCTGACGACTTTGCTGAAACCCCCGACGCCCTGCTCAACTCGGCGTGCCAGATGCAGATGGAAGGCCTTATCGGTAAGCGGGTCGGTAGCAGTTACGTGTCCCGGCGCAGTGGTGACTGGATCAAACTCAAATGCAAACGCCGCCAGGAGTTCGTGGTCGTTGGCTTCACCGAGCCCAAAGGCGCACGTAGCAAGTTCGGTGCTTTGTTGCTGGGACTGCACGATGCGGACAGCGGCGAACTGCGTTACGCGGGCAAGGTCGGGACCGGCTTCAATGAAGCCACGTTAAGTAGCATCCACGATCAATTGACGCCTCTGGAAGTCAAGAAGGCTGCGGTGATCAATCCGCCCACCGGCTTCGAAGCCAAAGGTGTGCACTGGTTGAAAGCCGAACTGCTGGCCGAAGTTGCTTTTGCCGAAATCACCAAGGAAGGCTCGGTGCGGCATGCGGTGTTTCACGGGATGCGCACGGACAAGCCCGCCAAATCCATCACTGAGGAACGCCCCACTCCGGCTGCGGAGAAAAAAACCCGCAAAACCGCAGCTCAATCAGCCAAATCAGCCGTGACCAAGACCAAGACCAAGACCAAGACCAAAGAGCCTAAAACCATTGAAACCCCGACATCCGGAAAAATCAGACTCACGCACCCGGAGCGGATCATTGACCCGGTCAGCGGCGCCACCAAACGGGATCTGGCGGATTACTGCATCCGCATGTCGGATTGGCTGCTGCCACAGCTGAAAAACAGGCCCGTGGCCCTGGTCCGTGCGCCGGAAGGCATCACGGGCGAGTTGTTCTTTCAGAAAAACGCAGAGCGTCTGGCCATTCCCGGCATTGAGACCATGGGCAAGGAATACACCGGGCACCCGATGATGCTGATCAATAACCTTGAGGCGCTGATCGGCGCGGTGCAGATGAGCACCATCGAATTTCATACCTGGAACGCAGTGTCCAAAGATCTCGAACACCCGGATCGCTTCATTCTCGATCTCGACCCTGACCCCGCCCTACCCTGGAAAAGCATGGTGGAGGCTACTCAGCTGACCCTGACCGTACTAGACGAGCTTGGCCTGAAATCCTTCCTCAAGACCAGCGGCGGCAAAGGCATTCACTTGGTCGTGCCGCTGACCCCGAAAGCTGACTGGGAGTCGGTCAAGGATTTCAGCCACGCCATCGTCAAACACATCGCCAAGCTCTTGCCTGACCGGTTTTCAGCGGTGTCGGGCCCGAAAAATCGGGTTGGCAAGATCTTCATCGATTACTTGCGCAACGGTCTGGGCGCCACCACGATTTGCGCCTATGCCCCCCGCACCCGGGAAGGTTTGCCGGTATCGGTGCCGATCTTTCGCGAGGAGATCAAGGAGATCAAAGGCGCCAACCTTTGGACCATCAACAACGTTCATGAGCGACTGGCCGAACTGGACAGCGATCCCTGGGCCGACATGGCGAAAACCCGACAGACCATCACCGCGCAGATGCGCAAGCGGGTGGGGCTGAAATGAATGCTGTTCCTGTAGGAGTGAGCTTGCTCGCGATCCAGTGCGAAGCGCTGGCATTGAAATCAAACTTGAAGTCGATTGAAGGCCGTACCGGCCTTATCGCGAGCAAGCTCATTCCTACAGAGAGGTTTGCTGCACGACGGCGCCAGCCGCAGGCAGATTATCTTTGTGTTTAATCAAATCATGATGCTGGAAAGCCTGTGCCACGGTGCTGCGCAGCTCTTTGTCATCCCAGGGTTTGGTCAGGAATTTGAAGATCGCGCCCTGGTTGATCGCATCCGTCACTGACTTCAGATCGGTATAGCCTGAAAGCACGATGCGCACCGTGTTGGGGTGCAGGTCTTTGACCCGGCGGAGAAACTCGGTGCCGTTCATCTCCGGCATGCGCTGGTCAGAGAGGATCACGTGTATGTCATGTTTGGCCAGCAAGGCGAAGGCATCATGGGCGTTGCGAGCGACCAGAATCTGATACCCGTCCCGGCGCAAAACCCTGCTAAGCGCGCGCAGGATGTTCACTTCATCGTCGAGCAACAGCAGCGTTCGCTCACCGGCATGGATGCTTCTGGATGGTCGCAGCACTTGCAACCTCACCTGCTGTTCAAGCAGGAACACCTCAAGATCCTTGAACGGCATCGGCTTGGCAAAGTAGTAACCCTGGAACGTGTCGCAATGGTTTCTTTTCAGGAAATCGACTTGAGGCTCGTTCTCCACGCCCTCGGCGATCACTTGCAACCCCAAGTGGTGAGCCATGGAAATGATGCCTTGGGCAATGGCCGCATCGCTGCGATCACTGATGATCTCGCTGACGAAGGACCGATCAATCTTGACCTTGTCGATGGGCAGGCGTTTCAGGTAGTTGAGACTCGAGAACCCGGTGCCAAAGTCATCGATGGCGATATGCACGCCGATGTCCTTGAGCTCATGCAGGGTCGCGATGGCCTTCTCTGCGTTGTCCATCAGCACCGACTCAGTGATTTCCAGCTCTAGCAGCTCCGCGGGCAACCGGGTCTGTTCGAGGGTGGCTTTTACAAAGTCGACGAAGTTGACCCGTTGAAACTGCATCGGCGAGATGTTCACGGCCATGACCTGATCTTTCCAGCCCTCGTCGAACAACAGTCGCGCCTGCTGACAGGCCGTGGTGATCGCCCACTCACTCATGGGTATGATCTGCCCGGTGTCTTCGGCCACTGGAATGAACTGCATCGGCGGAATGAAACCGCGCTCGGCGTGCTGCCAGCGCATCAAGGCTTCATACCCGGTGACCCGGCCGCTACGTGCGTCGACCTGCGGCTGGTAATACAGCTGCAGACTCTGGGCTTCAATGGCTTTTTGCAATTCGTTGCGCAGATAGACCCGTTCGCTGACCTTCTGGTTGAGGTCCTCGGTGTACCACTGGAAATTGTTTTTGCCTTGCTGTTTGGCTTTGTACATCGCCAGATCGGCTTGCTGAATCAGGTGCATGGGCTGCTCGATCCGGCCGTCGCTCAGCGTGATGCCCATGCTCGCAGTCACCTGCAATTCGGTGCCTTCGATGGTGTAGACCCGGGCGATGTTTTCAATCAGACGGTTGGCCACCAACAGCACGTCCTCATCCTTGGCCAGGTCCGGCAGGATGATCACGAATTCATCGCCGCCCATGCGCGCCACCGTGTCACCCGGCCTGACCTGCAACTCCATACGCCGCGCCACTTCGATCAGGATCAGGTCGCCTACGCTGTGCCCCAGACTGTCATTGATGGGTTTGAAGCCGTCCAGGTCAATGAACATCACTGCCAGGGTGCGCTTGTAACGCACGCTGAACGCGCAGCCCTGGGCCAGACGGTCTTCCAGCAACGCGCGGTTTGGCAAACCGGTCAGTACATCGTGGCTGGCGCTGTACGCCAGCTCCGACTCGAAGCGCTTCTGCTCGGAGATATCCCGCAGTGCCACGACCCAGCCCTGGGGACCTTCGTCGTTTATGAGCGGTGCACTGTCGAAAGCCAGATAGCGCTCACCTGGCGGCAGCAGGCCATAACTGACCTCCCCGTGATAGCTACTGGTGCGCGCGCTGTGTTCACTGTCGCTTAACGCCAGCGGCAAGTATTGCGCCAAGGCCTGGCCCACCATCGGCTCCGCCGACTGGTTGAGAAGCGACGCTGCGATCGGATTGATGAAAGTCAGCAGCCCTTGCCGATCCACCGCCAACAGGCCTTCGCTGACGCTGTTGGTGATGGCCGAGGTGAACTCAAGCTGAGTTTTCAAGCGGCGTTCGCCCGCCAGTACCACTTGCACCAGCTGGCTATTTTTCATCACGGCAACGGCCATTTGCGCGAACTGCTGGGCGATGGCCAGATCATCCTGATCGAAGTCGCCCTCGTACTTGTCAGAGAGCTGTAACAGGCCCAGGTTGGTACCGTCATGATCTTTAAGGGGGACCGCCAGCCAACCACACTTGGCCGGGGCAGCACTGGCCATGGCACCTTTGTTGTACCAGCGCGAATGATTGTCCAATTCATCCCGGGTCAACAGGATCGGCTGATTGGTGTCACGAATCTTGGCGCTGAACTCTGGTTCATGGCTGACTAACTGGTCTTCAGGCCAGTCGGAATACTTGCTCGACAACGAGGCCGAGTAGATCGCTGGCGCACCTTGTGCGGTTGGGCTCAAGTGGATGACGGACTGGTGAGCGCCAAGCAGAAGACGCAAACGTTCGGCCATGTAGTCGAGCAAGGTGTCGTTTTTAGTGTGGCTATTGATGATGCTGTTGATGTTGACGGCCGTCTCACTCAGTCCGCCCAGCAGCTCAGCCTGATGCTCGGAATGCTGCAACGCTTCACGCAGCGCCCTCAGGGTACGATTGCGCTCACTGAAGTCCTTGGCAATGCCAAAACCGCCCACCACTTTCTCATCAATGATGATTGGCAAATGAGTCAGACCGACCTCGATCATTTGCCCGCTGCGGGTGCGCAGCACTCCGTCAGCACGCAACGAGCCACCGGTAATGGCCGTGCTGATGTAGTCCGCCAGTTTGGACGGATCTTCGTTGTGCACCAGCATCGACAAATGCTCACCCAACAACTCTTCTTCGTTGTAATCAGCCAGCGCGCAGCCCGCCCGATTCACGCTGGTGAAGCGACCTGCCAGGTCAAACGAGAACACCGGATCAGGATTGAAGGTGAACAGCGAACGGTAGAAACTTTCACTGCCCGCCAGTGGCGTCACGTCATGGGCCATGGCAAACAAGGTGCGCTCGCTGGCCGACCAGCGCCCGGTCCAGTGCAAGTGGACCACCAGGCCGTCTTCACGACGAAAACTGCAGCGGAAATGATGTCGCTCACCACTCTCGATCATGGCCCGCAAGGTGGTATGGGTGGGGCCACGATCCTCGGCCAGCAGATAATCGAAGATTGACTGACCGAGCATTTCCTCCGGTCGATAGCCCAACACGATGAGGGTCGAAGGGCTCAGTTGGGTGAAGCGCAGGTGTTCGTCCAGAGCACAAAGAATATCTTCGGAAAACTCCACGATGCGCTGGTTCAGCGCCTGAAGGCTGGCTTGCTCGCGCAGGCTGGCTTGCAACGCATGGTTGGCCAGGACCAGGTGTTCAGCATGCTTGACTGCCAGGCGTGCCAGCCTCTGGCTGGTCATGATCAGAAAACTGAAGATCAGACCCAGAATAAGAATCAGATTGGGCAGATAGGTCACGGCAAAACTGTCGGCTGGATCTTGATTGACCAGATGCTGCTGATTAAGCAAAAACCAGGTGATGACGGTAATGAACGTCCCGCACACACCGGCCGCGACGGTCAGGCGATCCATCAGCAGGCCGCGGTTGTCAGGCAGCCGTGGCAACAGCATCAGTGCCCCGCCAATGAATATCAGGAACAGATGGACGATGTAGTTGAGTTCGATGCGGAAGCCGATCTGCTGAATACTCAGCCCTGGCAACCACGAGCTGACATGGGCGATGACGATGGCAACCACCAGCCCGGCGCCGCAGCTCTGAGCAAGATATTTGCCCGGCAAGCCTCGATGCGCACAGGCCATGACCAGACCGGTCAGCGCCAGCAAGGCGGCCAGTGGACTGCGCATTCGAAGCAGCCCGGTGGCCCACGATGTGCCCCGCTCCAGGCCCGGCGCCGCCAGGTTGTGCACAAGGGTGTAGACACATAAGCCCAGCAGCAGGCCGGCAAACAAGGTGCCAAGCCGATGTCGGTTGTGTGCGGCGCTGAGCAGCCCCGCGGCAATCAGCAAGCCTGCCACGGCCACATCCGACAGGCTCTGCACCTTCAGGCGACTGGCTGAGTCGATGAACAGGTAGCCATACAACCCGACCACGCTGAACGCGAACAAGGCGAACGCCACCAGATGTATATAGATCTGGCTGACTACATGACCATTTCTCATTGCTTGCCTAGCCTCATGAACCCTGGAACCCGATGACGTGTAGGAGCTGGCTGCAGTAGCAGCCGCAGGCTGCGAATGGCGGCGCATCAGGATCAATGCTTTCGCAGCCTTCGGCAGCTCCTACACATTCGACACGTTGCTGTGCATCTGCATACCGGGCTGGCTCACCGGCAGCCAGAAACGAAACCGCGAACCCTGGCCGGGCGTACTTTCCACGTCGAAACGGCCATGATGTTTTTGCAGGATGTTGTACGACAGGGTCAGACCCAGGCCCGTGCCCTGCCCGACTGGTTTGGTGGTGAAGAACGGGTCATAGACGCGCTTGAGGATGTCAGGATCGATGCCCCTACCGGTGTCTTCAACCTCAATCCAGACCCAAGCGCCTTCGTGGCCACAACGCAACGTTATGACCCCGAATTGCACAATGGCGTGGGCAGCATTTATCAGCAGGTTCATCACTATCTGATTGATCTGTGACGCAATGCACTCAACCGGCGGGAGATCTGCGAACTCTCTGACAACCTCAGCCTTGTATTTGAGCTCGTTATTGACCATGTTCAACGTCGACTCCAGACCTCGCAACAGATCGGCCTGAACAAACTCTTCTTCTTCGATATGAGAAAAGTCCTTGAGCGCAGTGATAATTTTCTTCACCCGCTCAATGCCGTCTTCAGACTCGACAATCAAGGCTTCCACATCATTGCGAATGTAGTCATATTCCAGGCTGAGTTTGAGTTGGCGCAGTTCATCAAGAGTGGCGACGCTGTCCACTGCATCAATTATCCGCAGCAGATCGTCCACATAACCGGCAAGGGTTTTGAGATTGGAAAATACATAACCCACCGGGTTATTGATTTCATGAGCGACGCCGGCAGCAAGTTGTCCAATCGTGGCCAGACGTTCTGACTGCAGCAGCTGCACCTGAGCTTTTTCGAGTTTGCTGACCAGAAACTCCTGTTCTGCCTGCTTGGCCCCAAGTGCACGTAACGCGGCGTCCAGCGGTTCGTTGACCACTGCCTCGGGATCGCCAGGTTCAATCACGGCGCCGAGGGAAAAGACTTTGCCACCTTCCATAGTTATTCCCTTTAAATACAGTGCATAAGGGCTGTTGGCACACGGTGCTTTATTGAAAAAACACCCTATGAAAGGCCGTTAAATTTAGTATGCACTCATTTGAGTGCTATCCGAAGATAAATAAACCTGACACTCGGATGATAGCCAGCAGTAAATAAATTTCGTTCAGTCACGATGTTCCTGAACTATTGGGCACAGACAGCGGCGCATATTGCGCCATCAGTTCAATAATCCAGTCAATGAATACCCGCAGCTTCAAACTGATATGCCGGTTCGGCGGAAACGCGACGTACAGCGGCATCGGATCAAGCTGCCAATCTTCGAACACTTGCACCAGCGCTCCCGACGCCACATGGGGCCTGGCCATGTAATCCGGCAACCAGAGCACGCCGAGGCCTGCAATGCCGGCCGCGATATAAGCGTTGCCGTCATCAACCGCCAACACGTAGCGGCCCTGGATACGCACGCTTTCACCGCCTCTGCGCATGGCATAGGGCATGGCCTTGCCGGTGCGTGCCCAGAGGAAGCCGACGATGCGATGCTGGGAGTCTTCCAGCTCACCGGGGTGTTGAGGGACGCCGAGCCGCTGCAGATAATCCGGCGCGGCATAGACCCCCAGTTGCAAATCACCGAGCCGTCGGGCGATCAGGGACTGGTCTGTCATTTCACCGCCACGCACCACGCAATCCACGTTATCGCCGATCAGATCTACCATGCGGTCACTCACCCCAAGGTCGATCTGGATGTCGGGATATCGTGCATGAAACTCAGGCAAGGCAGGCACCAGGATCAACGCAGCCAACGGGCTGGGCACGTCGACCCGCAGCCTGCCCCTGGGCAGACTTGCCGCACCTGAAAGGCTGGTCTCGGCGTCGTCCAGATCCGCCAGCAGGCGTATCACCCGCTCGTAGTACACCGCACCGTCAGCCGTGATATTGACCTTGCGCGTGGTTCGGTTAAGCAACTTGACCCGCAGCCTGGCCTCCAGCTGTTGCACTAACTGCGTCACGCTGGTCTTGCTCATGTGCAAGGTTTCAGCAGCCTTGGTGAAACTGCCGGTTTCCACGACCCGGGCAAATGCCTGCATGGCATCAAAACGGTCCATTGTTGCCTCAAAAACAGTTGGATTGTTTGGGGATCACAAACAGTGATGACTACAGTTGCCTGTTTATCCCGCCCATGCAAGCTCCTAAAGTTCGGTCATCGTTTACGGGATCACGTCAGATCCCGCTCAAGGAGCATGACATGACCGTACGTGACGTTGTTTTTCCGGCTGGCCGCCGAGCGCTGTACGAGCGCAACCGCTACTCGCCGGCCATTCGCTCCAATGGTTTCCTGTTCGTTTCCGGGCAAGTGGGCAGCACCGAGGAAGGCTCACCCGAGCCCGATCTGGAGACACAGGTTCGGCAGGCGTTCACCAACCTCAACTCAATTCTTGAAACGGCCGGCTGCAGTTTCGATGACGTGATTGACGTAACAGTGTTCATGGTCGATCCGCAAGCGAAGTTCGAAACCATCTGGAAAGTCGTGCCGGAGTTCTGGGGCACCGCCCCTCATCCGACACTGACGGCGGTGGGCGTGACCTGGCTGTATGGCTTTGATTTCGAGATAAAGGTGATTGCCAGATTGCCGGATGCCGCTGCGTAGGACTTGCCGAAGGCTGCGAATCGAGATCGGCCTGCCACATCGCCTTCGCAGCCCTCGTAACCTCGGTCAGCTCCTACAGAATGTTCGTTTTGCCTAAGAAAACACAGAACTTGTAGGAGCTGCCGAAGGCTACGAACAGCGTGGGTCAGTCACATCGTTTTTCGCAGCCTTGGGCAGAGCGCCCCAGCTGCCAAAGCCTGGCGATATCCCTCGCCCGCTCTTGCAACAACCGAGGAGCTTGCTGGCAGGCATCTGCAAGACTCATGGGGCCTGAAACCACAGCAAACGCCGCATCGATACCGTGTTCGTACAAACCCTCATAACCCTCGCCCAGCGTTCCAGCGATGATCACCACCGGCACGCCCTGCTGACGGGCAACACGCGCAACACCCATCGGAGTTTTGCCGCGCAGGGTCTGAATATCGCAACGGCCCTCCCCGGTGATGACCAGATCAGCACCTTTGACCTTTTCCGCCAGACCGACCAGCTCGGCAACCACTTCAACGCCCGGACGAAAACCTGCCCCCAGGAATGCTTTGGCGGCAAATCCCATTCCGCCCGCGGCACCGGCACCCGGCTCCTCCCGCACATCCCGCTCAAGTACCCGCGCACAGCAATCGGCAAAGTGCCCCAGGGCCTTGTCGAGCCATTCGATCTGTTCAGGGCTAGCGCCCTTCTGCCGGCCGAAGATAAAGGAAGCGCCGTGTGGACCGCATAAAGGATTATCGACATCAGCCGCCACCTCGACACTCACCGACTTCAAGCGCGGGTCCAGGCCTTCCAAATCAATGCGCGCCAGATCCGCCAACGCCAGACCGCCCGCTGGCAGTGGATTCGAAGCGGCATCGTAGAATCTGACCCCCAGCGCAGTCAGCATCCCGGCACCACCGTCGTTGGTCGCGCTGCCGCCGATGGTCAGGATGATCTTTTCGGCGCCGGCATCCAGCGCATCAACAATCAGTTGCCCGGTGCCATAAGAAGAGCTGCGGCAGGCATCCCGCTGTTCAAGAGCGATCAACTGCAAACCACTGGCTTCGGCCATTTCGATGATTGCCGTGCGCGATTCCGGCAACCATCCCCAGCGGGCCGTCACCTCTACACCCAGCGGCCCACTCACAGTCGCTTCGCGCCGTTCGCCGCTGATCACCGCCAGAATTGCATCCACGGTGCCTTCGCCACCGTCAGCCATAGGGCACTGCACGAGTTCCGCATCGGGCAGTATCACTTTCAAGCCCTCGGCTATCGCGCGAGCGACGCCTTCAGCGCTGAGGCTGTCTTTGAAGGAATCAGGGGCGATGACGATTTTCATGGGCGCTCTCCGGCGGTAGTTCGGTCAACTTTCACAAACAACATGTCTTTGCCTGACGATCAACAATAGAACAGTCACCACCGACAACGAAGCGCACAACGCGCCGAGCGTTATGACCGACCCGAAGCCAGCATAGTCGGCAACCACGCCGCCCAAAAACGCGCCACCACCAATCGACAGATTGATCACGCAGACGATCAGTGCCTGAACACCTTCAATCCGGCCATTGGATGCGTCGAAGCACCAGATCTGAATTGTGATCGGCACCATGCCGAAGGCGAAGCCCCAGACCAGCACGACGGGCCAAAGCAACCAGGCGCTGCTGCCAAAGGCGAGCAATGCAGCCAGGGCGGCGAACATCATGACGGTCATGGTCAACACTGCGGTCGCCGGATCTCGGGCGGACAGTGCACCGCCTGCCAGATTGCCGACCACCGAGGCCAGGCCGAAGGCGAACAGCAAGGTGCCCAGGGTCTGTCCGCTGATGCCGGCGACGTCCTGAACAAAGGGGGCGAGAAAGGTATAGGCCGCAAAGTGGCCGACGCAAATCAACAGTGCAGCGGCAAAGCGCCGACGCATGCCTTGATCGCTGACCAGCGACAGCATCTGGGCAAGCCCGGCACTCCGTTGACCGGGCAACGCTGGCAGGCACAGCGTGATCAGCACAGCGACAACCACCGTCAGACCCGCCGCTGCCTGGAAGGCACTCCTCCAGCCAAAGGCCTCGCCCAGCAAGGTGCCCACCGGGATGCCTGCAACAGTGCCCAGTGAAACGCCCGCCAGAATATAAGCGGTCGCACGCACACCGTCTTCGCCGGGACGCAGCCTGGGGCCGAGGGAGCCTGCGATGGTCCAGAAACCACCCAGGGCGAAACCCAGCAGCACGCGGCCTGCCAAGGTGATCCAGAATTGCTCGGCAAACGCCACTATAAGGTTGGAGCAGAAAAACATTACCAGCAGCCCCAGGAGCAGGCGTTTGCGGTCCACCTGGCTGAACAGCGCGATACAGGTCGGCGCAGAGAGGGCCGCTAGAACCCCGGGAACGGCCATCATCAAACCGGCATGGCTGACGCTGACACCCAGATCCCGAGCCATGACCGGCAACAAGCCGACGGGAAGAAATTCAGACGTGACGGTGGCGAATGCGCCGAGGGCGACGCAGAGAATGGCCCACCATGAGGCAGGTTCCTGCGCCTGGGTGTGTGGATTGGAGGCGTTGCGGGTAACGGTACTGCGAGAACTCACAAAGAGGCTCCGATATTCAGGTTGGGCAAGGCCGGTCAACCTACAGCAAAAACAATTGCTTACAAAACAGCCTGAGGTTAAAAAACGTTTCAACAGCGGTGGGTGTTAGGTTACGGCGCTTGATCTGGCCACTGGATGCTCAATTTACAATCATGCGCATCAAACGACCCCGTCTGCCCGCCTTCTGCGCTTACCTTGCACTCTCCTGCCTGTTCGGCGCCGCATGGTTTGCCAACCCCGCTACACCGCACTCCTCTTTCGCGCTCATGAACCCCGTGCTGGCAGTTGCCGGGCAGGTGGCCAAGCCGATCTATACCAGCCGTTTCGCCTCATCAGGCCTGGTGGACTTCGTTCACTCGTCTGCCGTGACTGCCTTGCCTGACGGCAGCTTGATGACCGTCTGGTTTGCTGGCTCCCGAGAGGGCGCCGCCGACGTGCAGGTGCGGGCTGCGCGGTTTGATGCCAGTACCGGCGAATGGGGCGCGGAGCAAGTATTGGCGACCCGGGCCTCTACCCAACAGGGCACTCAGAAATTCATTCGCAAGCTGGGCAACCCGGTGGTGGCATTGGCACCAGACAAACGCCTCTGGCTGTTTTACGTATCGGTGTCTATGGGTGGCTGGGCGGGCAGCGCCGTCAATGTCATGGTCTCGGACGATTTCGGGCGCAACTGGTCAACGCCGCGCCAGTTGATCACCTCGCCCTTCCTCAATATCAGCACCCTGGTGCGCTCGGCCCCGGTATTTCACGCCGACGGCTCCATCGGGCTGCCGGTCTACCATGAGTTTCTGGGCAAATTCGCCGAGTACCTGTACCTGAGCGCAGACGGTGACGTGATCGATAAATTTCGTATCAGTCACGGCAACAACTCCTTGCAACCCACCGTGGTACCGCTGGACGGGCAGCGAGGCATTGCTTTGCTGCGTTATGCCGGCAACACCCATCATCGGGTGCTGGCCACACGCACTGAAGACGCCGGCCAAACCTGGAGTGAGCCGTACCCCCTGGACCCGTCGAATCCCAATTCCTCGCTGGCCGCCGTCGCGACACCGGAGCAGGGTTTGCTGGTCGCCCTCAACGACCTGCAGGACGGCCGCTTCAAACTCAGCCTTTATGGCACCGATGCCAAAATGGATAACTGGTATTCGGTACGCGATCTGGATAAGTCACCGGATCCACTGGGAGGTCCGTTCTCCCCCGAGGCGTTCAAGGAAATCATGGGCAACGAATTCCGTGGCTCCAGCGGCACCCTACGCCAGCCTCTTGAGGCCCAGTTCCTGAGCAACCTCGACACCCGTGTGTGCTCGGCTCGTGGCTGTGAATTTGAATACGAATATCCGTATTTCATCCGCAGTCCCGACGGCATGTATCACCTGGTGTATTCGTGGAATAACACTTTCATCAAGCACGTCAGTTTCAACGATGCCTGGCTGGCGGAGCGTGTCAAATGATCAACCTGTGGCAGGCTCATGCCAGTTTCGCAATGCTGCTGTTCCTGTTGCTGCCTGCTATGGGCTTGCCTCGCTGGCCCAGAGTCGCGCTGCTGGGCGTGTTGCTGGCCGCCAGCTTCCTGCCGGTGGGCGGGCTGTCGCTGGCCGCTCACCTGCGTAGCTACATTGACGACCTTGCACTGACCACGCTGGTGTTCATGGCCTGGGGCTGCCTGAGGCGGCTGAATATCCTGGGGCCCGCCCCGCAGGATAAAACCTCGGTCTTGGTGACCTTTGCCGTGCTGGCACTTGGACTCTACCCGGCGACACTGGGCCTGAGCGATCTGGATCCCTACCGCTTCGGCTACAGCCCAAGGCCGATGCTGGTCGGGATTGCACTGCTGACGATTGGCTTGTTCCACCAGCGCAACGGGCTGGGCGTGGCGATGCTGGCGGGTGCAACGCTGGCGTTCATGCTGGGTATCAAACCGTCACAGAACTATTGGGATTACCTGATAGATCCGCTGTTGGGCCTGTACTGCTGCGCAGCGCTACTGATCGGCGCGGCACGGCGGCTCATCACGTGGCTGAGCACAACACGCAACAACGCAACCAGATCCGCTTGAGATTTGGCGACAATTATTGACAGGGGAAGAGGGATGGGTTGGCTGCAGTCGAGACGTTTGCATTATTGGCTGGGCGCGACGGCATTAGCCTTTGCGCTGTTTGCCTTACTGCGGGTGGTGTTCCTTTTCGGGTTCTCCGGTTTCAGCGCGCAATCACTCAGCACTGAAAGCGCGCTGCTTGAAACCCTCGGCATCGGCTTTCGTTTCGATTTACGGCTCGCCATTCTGCTGATGCTGCCAGTCGCCCTGCTCGCCTGGCTACCGCGCTGGAACCTGTTGGGCAGCCGCCTGTTGCGCTGGCTGGCACGGGGTTATCTGCTGGCGGCTTTGAGCGTCATGCTGCTGATCTACATCATCGATTTCGGCCACTACGCCTATCTGGGCGTGCGGATCAATGCCACAGTGCTGCGCTTTATCGAAGATGCGCAAATCTCTCGCGATATGGTCTGGCAGACTTACCCGGTCATCTGGATCACCCTGGGCTGGCTGGCCACCGTAGGTCTGGTGCTGTTAGCACTGGTGCGCCTGGAACGGGTAACGCTGGACCGCCCACGGCGGGCCATTCATCCCCTGTCGGCAACCTGGGGCGCTGCTGTGATGGTAGTGGCGGTTCTTTTGGGCATTCTTGGTCGCGTTGAAAACATGAACCTGGAAAACCCGGTGCCGCTGCGCTGGAGTGATGCGTTCTTCTCAGGCAACAACCAGATCGCTGCCACCGGCTTGAACCCGGTCATATTCCTCTATGACACCCTCAAGGTTGGCCAGTCCCGTTACGACGAAGCTCAGGTCCGCCAGCATTACGCGGTGATGGCCAAGTATCTGGGTGTCGACAAGCCCGATCCTCAAACCCTGAACTTTGTCCGCCATCAGGCACCGCAACCCTACAAGACAACCGGCTCGCGGCCACCGAACGTGATGTTCGTGATGCTTGAGTCGCTCGGCACCAGCGCCGTGGGTGCCTATGGCAACCCCATCAATCCCACGCCCTACATTGATCGCCTGGCCCGGCAGAGCTGGTTTTTCGAGCACTTCTATGTGCCGGTCACTGGTACCGCGAAAACCGTCTGGGCCAGCATCAGCGGCGTTCCTGACGTCACCCGCCAGGAAACCGCAACCCGCAATCCGCTGATTACCCAGCAACACACCCTGATCAACGCCTTCACCGGTTACGAGAAGATTTACACCATCGGCGGCAATTCTGGCTGGGCCAACATGAACGCCCTGATTCGCCAGAGCATCGATGGCGTGCGTCTGTATGAAGAGCGCGACTGGAAATCTCCTGTAGTGGATGTGTGGGGCATCTCCGATCTGGACCTGTTCAAGGAGACCGACCAGATCGTGCAGGCAATGCCTAAAGACAAACCATTCTTCGCCTATGTGCAAACTGCGGGTAACCATCGCCCCTTCACCATTCCCAAGAGCAATGACGGCTTCGAGGTCAAGCACCCAACGCTGGCCGAAGTACAGGCCGCAGGCTCACGCAGCGTCGAACAATACAACGCCGTGCGCCTGCTGGACTTCAACATCGGGCGCCTGATGGAGATTGCAAAAGCCGGCGGCTGGTACGAGAACACCATCTTCGTGTTGTTTGGTGACCACAACACGCGCATCGCACAGATCCCCTTCCTGCCTCCCGCTTATGAGCAACTGGGCCTGGAAAGCAACGCGGTGCCCATGCTGATTCACGCGCCGGCGTTGCTGGGCACCCGTAACGTCAAGGAAGCGGTCGGCTTAGTGGACCTGCTGCCAACGGTGGCAGGCATGGCGGGCATCGAATTCCGCAACAGCGGCATGGGTCGCGACATTCAACAGCCTGCTCCCGAAGGTGAACGCGTCGTGCCGCTGGTGTTGCGTGAAGGCACCTTCCCGCTCATTGCCGGTGTGACTCAGCATTACATGGTGCAAATGGAACACGACGGCAGCTCCCCCACCCTCCACGACCTGGCGTCCATGACACCACTGGACAACGTGGCGGAACAGAACCCGCAAGAGTTCAAACGATTGGTGGAGCTGACCAGGGGCATGCACGAAACGTCGCGATTGATGCTGTATCAGAACGTGCGCAAATAGGCGCTCGTGTCGGCTTCAGGCACACCACGCCAGCTGCGGACCAAACATTCCAAAAAATGGCACCGAACCCTGAGGGAGCGGTGCTGACCCGCGATGATGGCGCCTCGGTCGGCCAGACACACCGCGTTATCGTTCATCGCGAGCAAGCCTCGCTCCAACAGACATCACCAAACCTGTATGAGGTCCCAAGAATGGCACCGAACCCTGTGGGAGCGGTGCTTGCCCGCGATAAGGGCACCTCGGTCGGCCAGACACACCGCGTTATCGTTCATCGCGAGCCAGCTCGGCTCCTACAGGGATCGTGGTTATTCAGACACACCGCGTTGTCGTTCATCGCGGGCAAGCGCGCTCCTACGCGATCTAGGGCTTTCGTTGGAGCGAGGCTTACCCGCGAATCAGCCGATTGCGCAACTCTGTGGGAGCGGTGCTGACCCGCGATAAGGGCGCCTCGGTCGGCCAGACACACCGCGTTATCGTTCATCGCGAGCAAGCTCGGCTCCTACAGGGATCCGCGGTGTTTCAGTTAAAACGCGTGATCGTTCTTCGCGGGCAAGCCTCGCTCCAACAGACATCACCAAACCTGTATGAGGTCCCAAGAATGGCACCGAACCCTGTGGGAGCGGTGCTTGCCCGCGATAAGGGCACCTCGGTCGGCCAGACACACCGCGTTATCGTTCATCGCGAGCAAGCTCGGCTCCTACAGGGATCGTAGTTATTCAGACACACCGCGTTGTCGTTCATCGCGGGCAAGCGCGCTCCTACGCGATCTGGGGCTTTCGTTGGAGCGAGGCTTGCCCGCGAATCAGCCGATTGCGCAACCCTGTGGGAACGGTGCTTGCCCGCGATGAAGGCGACGCGGACTGTCTGGCTCACCGAGGTGTTCTTATCGCGAGCAAGCTCGGCTCCTACAGGGATCTGCGGTGTTTCAGTTAAAACGCGTGATCGTTCTTCGCGGGCAAGCCTCGCTCCAACAGAGATCGCCAAACCTGTATGAGGTCCCAAGAATGGCACCGAACCCTGTGGGAGCGGTGCTTGGTCTGGGACGCATTCGGAAGATGCAGGCGCTGAGGTCTGGCAGACACAACGCGTCATCGTTCCACCCCGTCGCGCCTACAGGCGTTCAGTCAGCTCACGGCAGACTGCTGCACCCGAAAGTCCCGCCGCCACTCGCGCCAGCCATACAACGCCAGGAGGATGAAACCGGCGTACAAACCTGCCGTGAGGTGCAGGTCCTTGAACAGGTACATGCCGACGTAAACCACATCCAGCACAATCCATAACCACCAACTGGCGACGTATTTGCGTGCGGCCCAGACGCTGGCCACTAGACTGAACGCCGTCAGTGAGGCATCCAGCCAGGGCACGGCAGCATCGGTATAGGTTGCCATCAGGCTGCCGAGCAGCAGCGCTCCGAGCGCGCCGACGATCAAACCGAGTGCCGCCTCGCCCAACGCCAGTTGCCCGACATGCACTTTGCCGTGGTCCAGCCCACCGGTGCTCCAGCGCCACCAGCCATAACCCTGCAGAAAGGCGAACAGCACCTGCAAGAGCATGTCCGAATACAATTTGGCGTCGTAGAAAATCCAGGCATACAGCAGCACCGCCACCACGCTCACAGGCCAACACCAGCGAATGCGCCGGGCCGTCAGCCAGACACCCAGCACATTGACGATCACAGCGATAATTTCAAGCGTAGACATGGTCAACCCTCAAACAACAATCAGAAATTCACGCTGGCGCTGAGTCTTGCGGTCAGTGGCGCGCCCTGGAACAGGTAGCCATCGCCGATATAGTCACCGGCATCACGCCAGTAACGCTTGTCGAACAGGTTATCGACGCTCAGGCGAAACACCGTCTGGTAGCCGTCAATCTTCGTGGTGTAGCGGCTACCAGCGTTGAAGATCGCATAATCGCCGACCTTGACGCTGCCCTCACGATTGGCCGCTTTGCTGCCGCTGTATTGCACGCCACCGAGCAACGCCAGGCCATCGACCCACGGCAGGCTGTAATCGGCATACAGACTGGCGCGCAGTTTGGGCACATTCAACGATTGGTGCCCCTCATATTCAGGCGTTCCGCTCCCGCTGACCCGCGCACGGATGGCCGCCACACTGGCAGAAACCTGCAAGCGCGACGTGACCCAGCCATTGGCGGACAACTCCAGGCCGGTATTTTTCTGCTCGCCGCTTTGCACGTAGTTGAAGGTGCCGTCGCCCTGAGGTTGTGAATACTGATAAGCCTGGCGGGTCTGGAACAACGCAGCGGCAAGGCTGATGCGTTGCCAGTCATATTTGATACCCGCTTCTATCTGCCGGGAAACCGTCGGCGGCAGAATCTCGAACGCGTTGTTGGTAAACCAGGCCGCTTCCCCGCCCAGTGAGAGTCCCTTGCTGTAGCTGGTGTACAGCGACAGATTCTCCACCGGCTTGTAGATCAGCGCCGCTTGCGGCAGGAAAACATAACGTTGAGTGTGGCGCGTGGTATCGCCTGCGCTGTTGAAGGTCTTCTCGTCCAGGCGTACTTCACGCCCGCCCAGCACCGTTTGCCAGTGCTCGTTGAAGCTGATGCGGTCACTGGCAAATAACCCATACTGGCGGCTATCCAGGCGGCGGTAGGACGGGCCGGATTCACCCGGGTATGGCTCGAAGTCCAGCGGTACAGCGTCCAGATTGCTGCTGCCGACCCACTCATTGATATCGTCACGCTTGTCGATCACCCGGCGCAGGGCACTGGTGCCGAAGGTCAGCTCATGCTTGAGCGAACCGGTGTCGAACGTTCCTGCCAGCGCCGCCTGAACTTCGTCATTACGGCGCGTATCGTCGGGGCTGCGGAAGTCGTAGACGTCGTAATCCCCCTCGGCACTGAAGTGATTGGGCACCGCCGTCGAGGCGCAACTGGCCGATCCGTAACAGCCCCAGGCAAAAGCGCTGTAATCGTCAATCACTACTTTGCTGCGCGAGGCACTCAGGCTGCCCTTCCAGTTGTCGCTGAAGCGATACTCAAACTTGCCACCGAGATTGAGCGAGTCAATGCCCACCGGCTTCGACCAGCTCTGGTGCCCCAGTTTGGTCTTGGGCGACGCGTGATGAGGCAGTTCGCTGCCGCCGAGCAGTTGGTAACCCGGCGAAGAGCGCTGCTCCTTGTTCTGATATTCCACGTCTAATTGCAGCAGCGCATCCGGGCTGATGTTCCAGTCAAATGCCAGGGAAGCGAAGTCACGCTGGCCATCTGCATGCTCGACGTAGGAGTTGATGTCTTCGTGAGCGAGGTTGGCGCGCAGACCGAATTGCCGCTCGCTGCCGAAAAAACCACCCACATCGGTGGCCACGTAGCCACTGCCACGATCATCGGTAGACAGCGTCACCGAGCGCACATCTTCCGGGCGCTTGGTCACGTAGTTGATCAACCCGCCAGGCTCGGCGATACCACTTTGCAAACCTGCCAGGCCCTTGAGAACTTCAACCTGTTGTTTGTTTTCCAGGGCAACGTTCTGTTCACCGGTGATGGTGCGGCCGTTGATTTTGTAACTACTGGCCGAATTGAGCGTAAAACCACGAATCGCGAAGTTCTCGTAGTAACCCACCGGTGCGTAGCTATCGCCCACCGACGCATCATTGCGCAGCACTTCACTGAGCAGACGCGCTTGCTGATCCTTGATCAGTTGCTCGTTGATGACGGTGATCGACGCTGGAGTATCAATCAGCGCTGCAGGTTCGAACCCGCCAACGGCGGCCTTGTCCGCCCGATAACCCACATCCTGTTCGCCAACAACGCTGGTCGCATCGAGCTGAATACTGGCCGAATCAGCCGCCCACGCCGTGCCGCCTACCCCACAGCTCACAGCGAAACTCATCCGCAGCAGTTTCGGGGCGAAACGGTTGGCAACTGACGACAGCCTGGATGCCCGATAAAACCTGACCATTGAAGCTCCTGAGAAAAGCGCGGCGATTGGGTGCCTGTTTGAGGGGCGCCATCATAAATGAAGACGTGCGCAGGGCCGAATAATAAAAGCGCCAGTGTTTTCGCTGGCTCAAAGGAGCATCTGTAGGAGCGCGCTTGCCCGCGATGAACGATGACGCGGTGTGTTTGAATCATTGCGTAGCATGCATCGCGGGCAAGCGCGCTCCTACAGGTGATTACCGACCCTGTGCACCCAGCTTGCCCGCGATTTGCTTGGTTCATACGTCGCAGCTTTGTAATTCGAAATAGTTATATGCAGCCAACAAAATATGATTATTCATATATATACCGCATTGCTAAGGTGGCCCTGACATCACTGCTCCCCTGCCATAACGGATGGCCCCCATGCCCAATTACCTGGACGCCGCGCATCAACAGCGCATCCGCCAATTGCGTTCAACCTGGACAGCCCGTACCGACTGGCCCACCTGGTTGCTGTTGATCGGGACGTACGCCGCCTGGTTCAGCCTTATTCATTTTTCAGCGCTGCTGGGTCGATGCCTGACGTTGGTGCTGTTGGTACCGGTCATTACCTTCTGGATGTCCGTGCAGCATGAGCTACTGCACGGCCACCCCACCCGCTGGCTGTGGCTCAATAAAGCCCTGGGCTATGCGCCTCTGGCGATCTGGTATCCCTACACGCTGTATCGCGACAGCCACCTGCTCCACCATCGGGATGAAGAGTTGACGCAGCCGAATGCGGATCCGGAAAGTCGTTATTTAAGCGACCAACAATGGCAACTGAACAGCGGCAGCGCGCGCCTGTTGCACTGGCTGAACAAAACCCTGTGTGGCCGGCTTCTGGTGGGCCCGGCGATAGCGCTGGGGGGCTTGATGGTGGGCGAGTTCCGACGCTTGCGCGGAGGTGAAGCCCAGGCCTGGATGATGTGGCTGACTCACGGAGCCTGCGTGCTCGCAGTACTGCTGCTGGTTAAGGCCCAGAGCGGCATCGGCGTTTTCGATTATTTGCTGGCCAGCGTTCTGGCTCTGGCGCTGTCGATGGTGCGCTCGTTCTATGAACACCGCCCTGCTCCATCCCCCGAGCATCGCTCAGTGATCAATGAAGCGGGTTGGCCGTGGCGCTGGCTGTTTCTCAATCTCAACCTGCACCTGATTCACCATGACCTTCCCGGTTTGCCCTGGTATTACCTGCCTCGGGTGTACCAGGAGCGCCGAAGCGACTGGTTACAACGCAGCGGCCAGTTTCTGGTAGCCGGGTACGGCGAACTGTTCCGCCGTCATGGCTTGAGGCCGATCGATAGCCCGCAGCATCCGTGGCTGTAGGAGCTGCCGCAGGCTGCGAATGCGGCTTGCCTGAAAGCCCCCGCGATTCGCAGCCTGCCGCAGCACCCACGGGTATCACTGACCCGCACGCACCTTGGCGATTTCGTCGTACATCGTCTTCACAAGACCGGCATCGACAGTCTGGGAAAACTTGTCTACGACGGGCTTCACCTTCTCGCGGAACCGATCCATTTCTGCTGGCGAAATGTCGTTGATTGCGATGTGCTCGGCGAGGTTGCTACGGGCCTTGTCCATGCTCTCGGCGGTGACTTTACGCTGGTATTCCTGAGCCTTGGTCGCGGCGTCGCGGATCAAGGCTTTTTCATCGTCGTTCAACCGGTTCCAGGTCTTCTGGCCGATGATCAGCGATTGCGGATTGAAGATGTGGCCTGTCACGGACAGGTATTTCTGAACCTCGTAGAACTTGTTGCCTTCGATCACCGTAAACGGGTTTTCCTGACCGTCGATGGTTCGCTGTTCAAGACCGGTGTATACCTCCGGGAAAGCCATGGCCACCGGGTTGGCACCCAGCGCGTTGAAGGTTTCCAGGTAGATAGGCGACTGAATCACGCGAACTTTCAAACCCTGCATGTCCTCGATCTTTGTCACCGGATGCTTGCTGTTGGTCAGGTGACGGAATCCCAGATCCCAATAGCCCAGACTGACCAGCCCTTTGCTGTCCAGTTGTGCGGCAAGCTTTTGGCCAACCGGCCCGTCGATCACCGCGTGAGCCTCTTCGACGTTGTTAAACAGAAACGGGAAATCCAGCATGGCGAAGTCTGGGGCCTGGGCCGCCAGAATCCCTGAGTTGAGAACCGTGATATCCAGGGTGCCACCCTGCAGCGCAGAGACCGTTTGCAAATCCCCGCCCAGGGTACCGCCGGGAAACAGCCGGACCTTGATCTTGCCGCCGCTGCTTTCGGCCAACAGGTCCGCGAACTTCTGCGCACCCTGTCCTTGCGGGTGATCTTTCACGTTCTGGAAGGCAAACCGCAGGGTCCGCTCGCGGATGTCTGCCGCCTGGCTGCTCATGCTGGCGAGCAACAGGCCTGTTGCACAGGCACCTGCGAGCAGGGTTTTGATCAGTCTTTTCATGTCACGCTCCGATGTTGTTTTTAGAGGTCGAGTGAGTCGAGCTACCGGCGGTTAACCGGTGAAAAACTTCAGGGGTACAAGCACCAGCGAAGGGAATAGCACCAACAAAAACAGCACTACAAACTGCGCCAGCATGAACGGCCAGACACCACGAATGATCTCGTCCATGCTGATTTTTGAAACACCGCACACCACGTTGAGCACCGTGCCCACCGGCGGGGTAATCAGGCCGATGGCGCAGTTGATGAGAAACAGCACGCCGAAATACACCGGATCAATCCCCGCCATGACCACGGCAGGCATCAGGACCGGCGTCAGCAGCAGGATGGTCGGCGTCATGTCCATCGCCGTTCCCACCAGAATCACCAGCAGCATGATCACAATCAGCAGCATGGTCTGGTTATCCATGAACGGTTCAAGCACGCCCGCCAGTTGCTCAGGGAGCTCGGCGACGGTGACCAGCCAGGAAGAAACCATGGCCGCCGCCACCAGTAACATCACCACCGAGGTGGTTTTGGCCGACGACAGCACCAGCTCATAGAGCTGACTGATTTTGAGTTCGCGGTAGATCACCACGGCCACAAACAAGGCGTAAACCGCCGCAACCACTGCCGCTTCAGTGGGCGTGAAGATGCCGAACTTGAGCCCGAACACAATGATCAACGGCAGGCCCAGCGCCCATGCGCCGTCCAGCAGTGTGCGCAGCACTTCGGCGAGGCTGCGTTTGGCTGGGGTTGCGACGTTCTCCCGGCGCGAAACAAACCACCAGGCCACGGCCAGCGAAACGCCAAGCATCAGGCCGGGCACGATTCCCGCCAGAAACAGCTTGGAAATGGACACGCCAGACGCCACCCCAAACACGATAAAACCGATGCTCGGCGGAATGATCGGCGCGATGATCCCGCCAGCGGCAATCAGCCCTGCCGAATGAGCGCGGTTGTGCCCGGCCTGAATCATCATGGGCACCAGCAGAGCAGCCAGCGCCGCTGCATCCGCCACTGCCGAGCCCGACAGCGACGCCAGCAGGCATGACGCAATGATCGCCACGTAACCCAGACCGCCGCGCTTGTGCCCCACCAGGGCCATGGCGATGTGCACAATGCGTTTGGACAGCCCGCCGGCGTTCATGATTTCCCCCGCCAGCATGAAAAACGGCACTGCCATCAGCGGAAAGCTGTCAGCGCCATTGAGCAGGTTCTGGGCAATGATCTGCGCATCGAACATGTCCAGATGCAGCATCAGCGCCACACTGACCAACAACAAGGCGAAGGCAATCGGGATGCCCAGCGCCATGGTGCCAATCAACGAACCGAGAAAGATGGCCAGGGTCATGGTCGGGACCTCTCATTGTTCGTCCGGGGTGCCTGGGCGTGTTCGATTTCAAAATCTGCATCGCTGTCTTTGACCATGACCAGCTCGTCATCACCCAGCTTGCCGCACAGCACCAGGTAGAGCTCGTAGATCAGGATCGCGGCGGCGCTGGCGCCAAACACCAACCCGGCGGCGTAAAACAACGCCATGGACAGCCCCGACGCCGGAGCGACCACGTCCCAGTTGATCACCGCCTGCTGCCAGCTGCCGCTGAACACCAGCCAGCAGATGTAAAGCATCAGCAGATGGCCAATGACCAGGCATACGCGCTTGCCGGTAGGCGACAGGCGCCTGACCAGGCTGTCCAGGCCCATGTGCGCACGCTCCTTCAAGGCCACTAGCGACCCGAGGAAAATCATCCAGACGAAGAACCAGCGCGACAATTCCTCGGACACGCTGATTCCGGAGTTAAAGGCATAGCGCAGCACCACGTTGCCGAACACCAGCACGACCATGGCGACCATGCAGAGCACGATCAGCAGCTTCAGTAATTTGAAGTACAGGCTGACGATTGTTGTCATTTTCGATACCTCGCTGTTGTCGGAAAAGCCGACCGGTGCATCACGCAATGCGTGCACAGATGCACAACCCGATTGAGTGACTCAGGAAAGACGTGCGAGTGATCGACAGAGCGAGGCCGTCGTCAGCCAGGGATAGCGCATGGCCGGACAGACAGGATCAAGAGCGAGCAAGGGCTGCTGCATGTGGAGTAACTCCATGTTGTTTTTATTGTTTTGCTGGCGACATCGGCCAGTTCTGCTAGCGAGAAAATGTACTAACCAGTTAATTCGGTCAATATCTAAACACTTGCAGGAGCAAAAAAGATCTAAACACGCTCGCTGAAAAACCACCTCGCCACGTAAAAAACGCATGAATTGAGCGCAGAACTCGGCATCAGCAGTAAGAAATGGCCTTTCTATCCGGATTTTTAGCTGAATAAAGCGTGCGATTATCGGCCAGGTCATTGTTTAGATTCAGTGCGTTTACTGCCTTACACGATAAGCATTGCTGGCGGCCGGACCAGCATGAGGCCTAATATGCCACTATTCAGTTCAGCAGATAATTTCCATGATGACAGCCAGCCTGCGTAGTCACCTGACCCTCTGGTTTGCAGGCGTGTCGTTGCTGGCGCTGGTAAGCGTAGGCCTCTACGTGGGGCATATCGCAACGGGCCAGGTCAAACAGGCCAGCGGTACAGCGTTGGCCAGCACGGCCAAATCAGCAGCGACGATGTTGGCTACGCAACTGCGCGAACGACAGCTCGAGATTTTCCTGCTCAGCAGGGAACCCCATCTGGTACGCGGCAACCTCGACGACCCGGACATCTTGCCGTCCATGGAACTGCGCACCCAGTCGCATTCCGAATACGCCTGGATGGGCGTGGCCGACACCGAGGGCCGCGTGCGTCAGGCGGTCAATGGTCTGCTGGTCAACCAGTCTGTAAAGGAGCGGCCGTGGTTCAAGGCTGGCTTGTTGGGTTCCTATACAGGCGATCCCCATGAAGCTGTTCTATTAGCCAAACTGCTGCCAGCCAATGCCAGTGGCGAGCTATTGCGCTTTATTGATTTCGCTGCCCCCATCCACACCGCTGATGGTCGCGTGGTCGGTGTACTCAGTGCGCACGTGCACTGGAACTGGATGACCCGGATCGTGGAGTCCGCCATCTCTCGCGAAGGCGTCACTGCCGATGTAGAAGTGCTGATCGTCAATGGTGCGGGTGACGTGCTTTATCCGCAGCAGATGACAGGCCAACAGCGGCCCGAGCTGCTTGCCCAGCTGCAGCACAGCCCGAGCGCTCAGGGCTGGTCAGTTGCCGATGGTTATGTCAGCAGTGTGCTCGCGGTGCCGACCCCGCCCGCTGCCGGGCTGTCCTGGTACATCATCGTCCGGCAACCCCTGAACAGCGCGCTGTATCCGGCTCATATTCTGCTCTACAAGCTGCTGGCCCTGGGTGTACTGGCTGCCTTGGGATTGGCAGCGGTTGCGTATTTTCTGGCGCAGCGCTTGAGTCGTCCGATTGAGCTGCTCGCCCAGTCCGCAAAGAGGGTTCAGGCGAAGCACCAAGGTGTGACCTTCCCCCAACAGCATTCAGTCCTTGAAATCGCGCAGCTCGGGCAGTCGATACAAAGCATGACCGAATCGCTGCTGGGCAAGGAGCGCGAACTTCAGGATGCCAACGCGTCTCTGGAAGTCACCGTGACGCAACGCACCGCCGCACTTACTCAAGCCAATGCAGAGCTTTTGAAACTGGCGACGCACGACGCGCTGACCGGTGTTTATAATCGGCGGCGTTTTGACCAGAAGCTCAGCGAATGCAGTCTGCTGTTTGAACGCACCGGACGCGCCTTCGCCCTGCTGTTCATCGACGCCGACCATTTCAAGCGGATCAACGATACCTTCGGCCACGCCACCGGTGATGAAGTGCTTCACCAACTGGCCCGGCTGATTCAGGACAGCGTGCGCCTGACTGACTTCGTTGCCCGTTATGGAGGCGAGGAATTTGCGGTACTGCTGCCGGAAATCGAGGATGAGCGCAGCGCGGCGATAGTCGCAGAGAACATCCGGGCCAGGGTCGCCAACGCCAGCTTCCCCTTGGCCGGCCAAGTGACAGTCAGCATTGGTATCGGGATGGCTGAAGCCTCGGACGGCAATACCACAGCACTGACCAAACGCGCCGATCAGCAGCTGTACCATGCAAAATCATCGGGACGTAATCGGGTTGCGTGCAATGTTCATGTAGGCGATGGGGTGTCGTGAACCAACGCGAAACTGTAGGAGTGAGCTTGCTCGCGATGCGGTATTTCTGACGATAAATCGTTGTCTGACCTGACGCTATCGCGAGCAAGCTCACTCCTACAGGACCGCGCATTAAATGAATCTTTTTACTTTCCAAGGGGCAGCGGCATGGACGCGGTAAAGGCTTTATACGATTCAATCGAGCGTCAATTCTTCAATACGCTGACAAAAAAGCTCTCCAGCCTGTTTCTGCTGGTGATCGTCAGCGCATTGTTGTACTGGATTGCCCTGAGCATTCGCGCCGATATCGCGCTGCAATTGCGCAATGTCCAGCTTGATCCGCAGGTCTCGGGGTTGATCGAGGCCAAGCTGGACACCCTCAATGCCGCCATTCTGTTCAGCACGCTGTTCACCCTGGGCCTGGTCAGTTTCATGATCCTGTACTTCCGCCACCTGATCGTCAGGCCGGTGACTTACATGACCCAGGCGCTTGAGGAAATCGCCAACGGTGAAGGCGACCTGTCCAAGGACCTGCCGCTACTGACTCACGATGAGATTCGCACCCTGGCCAGCACCTGCAACCGCTTCCTGGCCAAGCAACGGGAGATCATCAGCAACGTTCAGGCCCTGACGGTGCATATCGCCGTGGAGTCGGCCCGCTCGCTGAAAAACATCAGTGACTCCAGCGACAGCGCCACGCATCAGGCCCGCTTCGCCAAGGAAGTGATGGACGAGAGCAACACGGCGGTCGGCCGTATCGAAGAGGTTTCGCACCAGACCCAGGGTATTTCCAGCACCACTGCGCAAAACCTGAGCATGGCGCGCGACTCCTATGCCGAGTTGCTGGAAGTCACCGGCAATATCAGCGAAATCTCCCGCAGCCTGGGTGAGTTCGGCACCCTGGTGTCGGCCTTGAACCAGCGTTCGTCGAGCATCAAGTCGATCGTCGGGCTGATCCAGCAGATCTCCTCGCAGACCAACCTTTTGGCGCTCAACGCCGCCATCGAAGCTGCCCGGGCGGGTGAAAGCGGCCGAGGCTTTGCCGTCGTTGCCGATGAAGTGCGCACCCTGGCTCAGAACGTGAGCCGTGCAACCGGTGATATTTCACAGAACATCGACGCCATGCTGCTGGAAGTCAGTTCAACTCACGAACAGACCACCCAGATCAGCCAGAGCGCCCAGGAAACCCAAAAAGTCGTGGAGCGTGCGTCCGGCCACTTCGAGAGCATGATCGTCGACTTCGAGTCCACCAACGGCAAGCTCGCCGACATCGCCGGGCATATCCAGCAGTTTGCTGACACCAATACCGGCATCAATCAGCGCGTGACCCGGATCTACGCCGACAGCCAATCCATTGATCAACGCATGCAGCATTCGGCTGCTGCCACCCGCGATCTTTCAGGGGTCGCCGAGCGGGTGCAGACGCTGCTGGGCAAGTTCGTGCTGGGCCATGGCGCACTGGACGCGGCCATTACCCGCGCCAGCCAATGCCGGGACGTTTTGCAAGTACGCCTGGCAGCCGCGCAGCGCGAAGGCCTGAATCTGTTTGATCAAAGTTATAAATTGATCCCCAACACAGATCCCAAGCAATACCTCACCAGCTATACCGAACGCTTTGCGCAGATCTGCCAGGAAGAGTGCGACAAACTCACGAAGGCAACCACCGGCGGCATCGTGAGTTTTATCGTCGACAACAAAGGCTATTGCCCGGTCAACAACAGCTGGGTGTCGAAAAAACCTACAGGTGACCGCGCCACTGACCTGCCAGTGTGCCGCAACAAACGCATGTTCTCCGATCCTATAGGCCTGCGAGCGGCCAGCAATACCCAGCGCTTCCTGCTACAGACCTACCTGCGCGACACTGGGGAAATCATGACCGAGATTGACGTGCCGTTCTTCTTCGAAGGCCGCCACTGGGGCAACTTGCGCATGGGGTTTGATGCGGGGGTGTTGTTGGCGAAGTGATGATGCTGGCACGCAGAACTCGCTCAAACACATGAATCGTGGGAGCGAGCTTGCTCGCGAAGGCGGTGTTCAACGTTAAAGAGATGTCTGGAAGTTACGGCCCCTTCGCGAGCAAGCTCGCTCCCACATAAAAAGATCAGTTCGCCTCGGAGAGTGTGGGCGGCATTCCCCCAAATGCTAAAACCTGACGAATGAGAATAATTCCGCTACCCTAGCCGCACATTTTTATGGCGGTTTTGTCGTGCCAGTCTCGACCGATTCGCCCTTATCCATTCGGAACGGGCCCCTACATGCACATACTCAAGCACCTCGCGGCCGGCATCGGCCTGCTTCTGGCCGGCCAGAACCTGGCTCATGCCACCACCTACCCGCTCACCGTCACTGACCTTTCCAATCGCCAGGTAGAGATCAAGCAGGAGCCGAAACGGATCGTTCTGCAAGACGGCCGCGACCTGTTTACCCTCGCCCTGCTTGACCGCGCCGACCCGTTCCAGCGCATCGTGGCCTGGAACAACATCGTCAAACGCTCGGACCCCAACACCTGGCAAGTTTTTGAAAACCAGTGGCCGAAAACGGCTAATCAGGCCACCGACATGAAGTTCGGCGACGACGGCGACCTGAACCTTGAAGCAGTGGTTGCAGCCCGCCCGGACCTATTGATCTTCCAGACCCGCGCCCGCGCGTCGCTGGAAAATGCCGGTGTCGCGCAGAAGCTGGCGGCGCTGAATATCCCCGTGCTGTTCGTCGACAGCGACCTGGACCCGGTGGTGAACAGCCAGAAGACCGTTACCCTGCTGGGCCAGGTGCTCAACCGCGAAACCGAGGCCAAGGCCTACACAGACTTCTATAAAAGCCGACTGACTCAGATTGAAGCCATTACCGCCCAACACCAGAAAAAACCTCTGGTGTTCGTCGAGGCGAAAGCAGGCCAGGGCGGCGCCACGGCCTGCTGCTTCACCCACGGCGACGTGTACTGGGGCAAGCTGGTTCAAGCCGCGGGTGGCGTGAACCTGGGCTCCGACCTGCTGCCGGGCGCAACCGGCGACGTGACCCTTGAAACCGTGTTGGGTAAACAACCTGACGTGTATGTCATGACCGGCACCCGCTTCCCGGGCAGTACCTCGGTTTCACCACCGTTCGGTTTCGGCGCTAACGTTCAGCAGGACGCGATCGACAAATCCTTGAGTCTGTTGCAGAAGCGCCCAGGCTTCGCGCAGTTGAAGGCCAGTCAGGAAGGCCGCGTGTACGGCATCTATCACCAGTTTTACGCCAGCAGCTGGAACATCCTCGCGGTTGAAAACCTCAACCAGGCGTTCTACCCGGATAGCGCAAAGCAGCTAGACCCTGCCGCAAGCCTCAAGTCGATGTTCGATCTGACCGGCATCAAGGCCGTGCCTGCGATTATCTACGCGCCTGCACCTGCCAACCGTTGATTGACGAGCGACCATGACAACCCCGATCACGACCCCGATCAATACGGCTCACCCCGTTACTGTTGCGACCACCTACCAGACCCGCTACGCCAACACGGTGTGGCGGCGCAGTGTCTTGCTGGTGGCGCTGCTGGTCATCGCCCTGCTGGCTTTCGTTGCCGACTTGATCGTTGGCTCCGGCACGCTGACCTTTGGCGAGGCCATCAGCGGCTTGCTGCAACCGGACAGCGTCGATGCCAGCACCCGAGTGATTCTCTGGGAGTTGCGCATGCCGATGACCTTGATGGCGGTGTTGGCTGGCACCTGTCTGGCGCTGGCCGGATTAATGATGCAGACCGTGCTCGACAACCCGTTGGCTGAGCCTTTCACCCTGGGCATCTCGTCAGCGGCCGGGTTCGGTGCATCACTGGCGCTGGCGTTCAACTTTTCCCTGGGCAACGCATTGCCAGGCTTCGGTGCCGATCTGCTAGTCACCGGCAATGCCTTCCTGTTCTCGCTGCTCACTGTGGGCATCATCCTGCTGCTGACCCGTGGCCATGTCGGCTTGCAGGCGATCACCCTGCTTGGCATTGCCGTGCACTTCGTATTCAGCTCGCTGCTTGGATTGGTGCAATACGTGGCCAGTGTCGATCAGTTGCAAAGCATCGTGTTCTGGCTCATGGGCTCGCTGCTGCACGCGACCTGGAATAAAGTCGCGCTTTGCGCGGTGATCGCGATCATCGCCATCCCGGTGGTGCTGGTCCAGGCCTGGGCGCTGACGGCCTTGCGTAGCTTCGGTGAACAGGCCGTGGTATTCGGCATTCCAGTGCGGCGGATTCGCACCACAATGCTGATGCTGGCGGCGCTACTGGCCGGTGCCGTGACTTCGGTGGTGGGCATCATCGGTTTTGTCGGGCTGGTCGCTCCCCATGTGGCGCGGCTACTGGTGGGTGAAGACCAGCGCTTCACCATCGGCGTGACCATCGCCTGCGGCATCATCTTCGTAACCCTGGCCTCTCTGGTCAGCAAATTGATCGTACCCGGTGCGGTATTGCCCATCGGCATGGTCACGTCGCTGATCGGCCTGCCGTTCTTCATCATCCTTATCCTGCGTGACCGGAGACTGACAGCCCGATGAGCTTTGCCACTGCTGATTACCGCGTGAACATTCACGGCAGGACGATTCTCGACGGGCTGGCCGTCAACGCTGCTGCAGGCCGGACGCTGGCACTGCTGGGCGCCAATGGTGCTGGCAAGTCGACCTTCATGAAGGGCCTGTGCGGCCTGACCAAAGCGCAGGGCTCGGCCACCATCGACGGCATCGAGTTGCTCAGTGCTTCGCCCACTGCCCGCGCCCAGCTGATCGGCTATGTCGCGCAGGACCTGGCACACCTGGACGTGCGCCTTTCGACCTACGAGCTGCTGCTCCTCGCGCAACATGGCAACGCCCGCAGTTGGGCCACCGGCAAAGACGCTCAGCGCAAGGCCAGTGAAATGCTTGAATTGCTGGGTTTGCAACGCTTTGCCGATGCTCAGCCGGGGCAGCTGTCCGGCGGTGAGCGGCAGATGATTTCCCTGGCTCTGGCGCTGGTCCGCAGCCCTCGCCTGTTGCTGCTGGATGAGCCGACGTCGGCGCTGGACCTGGCCAACCAGTTGCAGATCCTCGATGCGGTCAACGCCTATACCCGCAAGGAGAACATCGTCACCCTGGCGATTTTCCACGACATGAACCTGGCCAGTCGTTATGCCGACGACACTCTGATGCTGCACCACGGCCACGTGCATTGCAGCGGCCCGACCCGCAGCACCCTGACCCCGGAAAACCTCGCCCATGTGTATGGCGTCGACTGCCGGGCCATTAGTGTCGATGACGGGGCGTTTACGGCGATTTATCCGGTGTCGGTGTTGCAGGCTGCGGGGTGAGCTCAGCCATTGCTTGGTTGAACTGCAATCCCATGTGGGAGCGGTGCTTGCCCGCGATACAGGCACCGCTGGTTTCAGGTCAATCGTCGTTGAATGTTAACCCGGCACCTGTGTGCATATCCGTTGCTGCGGTAACGGCTGCTTATGGTTGCGCCCTTACGGCGCCTCACTTTTGACTGGGCCGGCATTCCGGCTCTATCAAAAGTGAGGCGCCGTAAGGGCGCAACCATTACTCGCCGTTACCTAGCTAATGGATATGTACACAAGAGTTGCCTCACCAATACGCAGCACATGCGAGCTAATGGATGTGCACGCAAAAACAGGTACTCCACAAAGACGCAGGACATGCCGTCCACGCCCTCATTTTCGCAATAAAGCACTTCTACCCCGTCAATATGTGCCCGCTTCGTTTATCAAACTGCCAGTACATTAAGCCCATGGTCCTGCAGAGCGACCTACAACAAAAATATCCAGCTCGCTTCAGAAATCTGCCAACCATCGGGAGTCCTTCATATGAAAGCATCCAGTATCCGCACCTTCAGGCTGGCGAGCCTGGCTATTCTCATCAGCAGCGCCAATATGGCCTTCGCTGAAGACATCACCTTTGTGTCCCAGGGCGGCGCCTATCAGGAAGCGCAAAGCAAAGCCATTCTGGAGCCCGCAGCGAAGAATCTGGGACTGACCTTGAAGCAGGACAGTTCACCCAAGGCTTACCCCATCATCAAGACCCAGATCCAAAGCGGAAAAGTCACCTGGGACGTCGTGGATCTGCCTACCGGTGACTGTATCCGTGGCGAAGAAGAAGGCCTGTTCGAAAAGCTGGACCTTGCACTGATCCCCAATGCCGCGCAGTTGCCCGCCGAGCTCAAGGACGACTACAGCGTCGGCTACATCAGCTATTCGACGGTCCTGGCCTATCGGACCGATGCCTTCAAGGGCAAAGCCGCCCCGCAGACCTGGGCAGATTTCTGGGACACCAAGAAATTCCCTGGCCAGCGCTCGCTGCGCAATCTGCCGCGCCCAACCCTGGAAATCGCCTTGATGGCCGATGGTGTCGCGCCAGACAAGCTCTACCCGCTGGACGTGGAACGCGCTTTCAAGAAACTGGAAGAAATCAAACCGCACATTGCCACTTGGTGGACTTCGGGTGGACAGTCGGCGCAGCTGATCAGTGACGGCGAAGTGGACATGATCCAGGCGTGGAACGGCCGAATCACCGCCGTGCAGGCGGATGGTGCACCGGTAGCGTTCGACTACGGTAATGGCGTGCTGGAAACCAACTCCCTTTGCGTGCTCAAAGGCACGCCGCACAAAGAAGCCGCCATGAAGTTCGTCAACGAAGCCATCAGCGCCAAGCTGCAGGCGGCCTTGCCGATGATCATCGATTACGGCCCGCTTAACCCGGAAGCATTCAAGACCGGCACCATCCCTGCCGAGCGTGCCGCGAAGCTGCCTTCGGCACCGCAAAACATCTCCCGCCAGGCCTTGCTGTCCGCCAAATGGTGGGCGTCTGCCGAAGGCGTGAAAGCTGAAGAGCGCTGGTTGGCTTTCGTCCAGAAGAAGTAAATCCCGGGATCGACTGCAGGTATTCCCTATAGGCGCTGATTTTAAGGAGCTGCCGCAGGCTGCGAAGGCAATATCCATGACACGCCGCCATTCGCAGCCTGCGCCAGCTCTCATCAAACAAAAAATAACTGTCTGAATGGAAATGATTTTTTCTGGAGTGATCGGGGTGGCGCTCCACCTTGCTCGCGATAAAGCCGGAACGGCTTTATTGCTGTGGTGTATCGAGCTTTTTTCACGACTGCTTCGCAGCCGATCGCGAGCAAGCTCACTCCTACAGGGGGACCGTGTTTGCTGCGCGACAGCGCGGACGGGGGATCCCCTACAGATGCCGTGCTTGCCACCTCAACGCAGGACATGCCGTACGCCTGCCTGATTACGCAATAAAGCACTTTGACGCAGGGCATTTCAGCGGCTTCATTTGCCGTCATCTGGGTACATTACTGATTAGACGGTCCCGCAGAGCGATCCGAATTTATAACAGCAAGCTCGATTTCAGTATCTGCCCCACCCTTCGGGAGTCTTCCAGATGGCAACACTCACGTACTACGCCCTCCAGCGCTTCAGCCAGACCTTGTGACGGGAGACAGACATGTCCAATGCTTATCTCGCCAAATCCGTGCCTGACGCAGGCAACGAGCAGCGCCAGCCGCCCTTGACCAGCAGCGACGCCCTTGCCCGCGAAGAGCGCAAGGAAAACACCTCGATGATGCTGCTGCTCACCCCAGCCCTGTTCATGGTGGTGGTGCTGCTGATCCTGCCGATGTGCTGGCTGGCTTTCCAGTCAGTACAGACTGAAGAAGGCTTCTCCCTGGCCAACTACGTGCGCATCTTCGAGGAGCGCATTTACTGGGACACTTTTGTGCTGACGTTCAAGATCAGCCTGATCGTCACCGTGCTGTCGATCTTCCTCGGCTTCCCTATCGCCTATGCCGCATCGCGTCTGCATGGCTTCTGGGCCAACCTGATTCTGATCTGCGTGATCATTCCGTTCTGGACCAGTGTGCTGGTGCGCTCCTACGCCTGGCTGGTCTTGTTGCAGCGCCGTGGCCTGGTCAATCAGACACTGATGGATCTGGGCATCATCGATCAGCCACTGAACCTGATGCACAACACCACTGGCACGGTGATCGGCACGCTTCACGTGATGCTGCCGTTCATGGTCCTGCCACTGTACTCAGTGATGAAAAAAATCCCCCAGGACCTGATGCAGGCCTCGGAAAGCCTCGGTGCCAAGCCCTTCTACACCTTCCGCCGGGTGTTCCTGCCCATGGCCGCGCCGGGGATCATGGCCGGTTCGATCCTGGTCTTCGTGATCTGCCTGGGCTTTTTCATCACCCCGGAACTGCTGGGCGGCGGTCGCACAATCCTGGTGTCGATGCTGGTGCAGCGCAACGTCGAGCTTTACCACGCCTGGGGTGCCGCGAGCGCGGTGGGCCTGGTACTGCTGTTGGTGGTGTTCTTGATTTTCTGGGGTATCAACAAGTTCATCCCTATCGAACGCATCCTGGGAGCGCGCTAAATGAAACTGGTTGCCTATTTGCGTCAGGTCCGACCTTCCCATGCGCTGTTCACGGTGCTGGTGGCTGCGATCCTGTTGTACCTGATCCTGCCGGTGCTGATTGTGGTGCCGATGTCGTTCTCCGAAGCGCGCTTCCTGCAATTCCCGCCCAAGGAATGGTCGCTGCGCTGGTATGAAGCGTTCTTCCAAAGCGCCGAATGGATGTCGGCGGCACGAGTCAGTCTGATCACGGCGGCGGTCACCACGGTGGTCAGCCTGCCCGTGGGCATGGCGGCAGCGTATGCCATCAACAGCTCCAGTCTGAAGGTGGTGCGCACCCTGCAAATCATTCTGCTGCTGCCCATGATGGTGCCGATCATCCTGATCGCCGCCGGGGTGTTTTTCGTGTACGCCCGGATCGGCCTGATCAGCACCATGACCGGTCTGATCCTGGCGCACATCATGCTGGCGCTGCCTTACGTAATCATTGCCCTGCTGGCGGGACTGCGAAATTTCGACATGTCTCAGGAAATGGTCGCCCGCAGCCTGGGCATGAATCGCTTCCGGGCTTTCATGGCCGTGACCCTGCCACAGATCAAGCCGAGTCTGGTCTCGGCGACCCTGTTCGCGTTCATTACTTCACTGGATGAAACCGTGGTCGCGCTGTTCATTTCCGGTGGCGACAACCAGACCCTGACCAAGCGCATGTTCACCGCCCTGCGGGACGAAATCGACCCGACCATCGCGGCCATCAGCTCGATCCTGATCCTGGCGTCGCTGCTGCTGGTGGTGATTGCGGGGCGCAATAAACCAACCTGACGGGGATTTTATTAACGCCCCCCCTGTGGGAGCGGTGCTTGGTCTGGGCGGCATTCCGACGATAAGGACACCGCGATCTAAAGCGAACCGAGTCCAGCCTTATCGCGGGCAAGCACCGCTCCCACAGGGGATCCTAGACACCCCAGCAACATCTGCCGCCAGCACCACAAATTCAGCATCTACCACCCGCCCCAGCAGCCATCTCGGCATCGCTCGCTGGGCGGACATTTTTACAATGACTCCATCGTTCGGACCCTCAAGGCACCCTGATCATGTTGAAAAACACACTGCGTGACCCTTCTCTTCTCGTCGAACGCGCCTACGTCAATGGCGAGTGGATCGCTGCCGATGACGGCGCAACTCTGGACGTGACCAACCCCGCCAACGGCGACATCATCGCCAAGGTGCCTGCGCTCCAGGCGGCCGAAACCCGCCGCGCCATCGAAGCCGCCGAAGCACGTTTCGTCACCTGGCGTGAAGTCCCGGCCGCTGAGCGCGCGCGTTATCTGGAAGTCTGGTACGCGCTGATCATGGAAAACCAGGAAGACCTGGCCCTGATCATGACCGCCGAGCAAGGCAAGCCTTTGAGCGAATCCCGTGGCGAGATTGGCTACGGCGCCAGCTTCGTCAAATGGTTCGCCGAAGAAGCCCGTCGCATCTACGGCGACACCATTCCGGCACCGACCGCTGACCGCCGTATCGTGGTGCTCAAGCAACCCATCGGGGTTGTCGCGGCGATCACGCCGTGGAACTTCCCCAACGCCATGATTACCCGCAAATGTGCCCCAGCGCTGGCAGCCGGTTGCACGGTGCTGGTCAAACCTTCGGAAATGACCCCACTGTCCGCCCTGGCTCTTGCGGTGCTGGCCGAACGTGCCGGCATTCCGGCCGGTGTGTTCAACGTCCTGACCGGCCTGCCCGCAGGCGTCGGCGGCGAGATGACCAGCAACCCGGCGGTGCGCAAACTGTCGTTCACCGGCTCGACCCGGGTTGGCCAGCTGCTGATGAGTCAATGCTCCAGCACCATCAAGCGCCTGAGTCTGGAGCTGGGCGGCAATGCTCCGTTTATTGTTTTCGATGACGCCGATCTGGACCTGGCGATTGCCGGGGTCATGGTCAGCAAATTCCGCAACGCCGGACAAACCTGCGTGTGCGCCAACCGTATTCTCGTTCAGGAAGGCATCTACGAGCGCTTCGCCGAGCGACTGAGCCAAGCGGTTGCACAGCTGAAAGTCGGCGACGGTCTGAGCGAAGGCGTGACCATTGGCCCGCTGATCAACGCCGCTGCCGTGGACAAGGTCAGCCATCACATCAGCGATGCACTGGACAAAGGTGCCCGCGTCGCCATCGGCGGCCAACCTCAGGGCGAAGGGCTGTACGTGCAGCCCACCGTGTTGCTGGACGCCACCACTGACATGCTGCTGGCCAGCGAAGAAACTTTCGGCCCGGTGGCTCCACTGTTCCGCTTCAAGGATGAAGAACAGGCCCTGCGCATGGCCAACGCCACGCCGTACGGCCTGGGTGCCTACTACTTCACCCAGGACATTCGCCGCGCATTCCGGGTGGGTGAGCGTCTGGAGTTCGGCATGGTCGGCCTCAACACCGGGATCATCTCCATGGAAGTCGCGCCGTTTGGCGGCATGAAGCAATCCGGCACCGGCCGCGAAGGCTCCAAGTACGGCCTGGATGAGTTCCTTGAGGTCAAGGCCTGGCATATCGGCGGCCTGGGTTGAACATCATCTGACCCAGTCTGGAAAAAACCTGGCCGCGCAGCAGATCCTGTTAGCCCGGCCTACCAATACGGCACGAACAGGCCTTGCGGCTGTGTTCAGATGACGGCAGATACGCCGACAGCTTCGGTGCCCTGCCCAGGAGATGCTTCATGAATTTCACTGAAGGTTTTGAATCGGTCAGCGTCAATCAGGTATGCAAGGATTACGGCAGCCTCAAGGCGCTCAATAACGTAAGCCTCAAGGTCGAGGCTGGCGAGTTCATGTCCCTGCTCGGCCCTTCCGGATCGGGCAAAACAACTTTGTTGAGCATCCTCGGCGGTTTCATCCGGGTCAGTTCCGGCAGCATTTATTTCGGCGAACGCGACGTCACGTTAATGCCGCCGCACAAGCGCGAGATCGGCGTGGTGTTCCAGAACTACGCGCTGTTCCCGCACATGACAGTGGGCGAAAACGTCGCCTTCCCGTTGCGTGCCCGTGGGGAAAACGCAGCCAAAAGTCGGGACCGGGTCAAGCAGGCACTGGCGACTGTGGAACTGAGCGGCTATGAAAACCGCTCCATCGCGGCACTCTCCGGCGGGCAGCGTCAGCGTGTGGCACTGGCCCGGGCGATTGTCTTTGAACCCAAGCTGATCCTGATGGACGAACCGCTTTCGGCGCTGGACAAACAGCTGCGCGAAACCATGCAGATCGAACTGCGCGCCCTGCACAAACGCCTCGGCGCGACCATGATCTACGTGACCCACGATCAACGTGAAGCGCTGACCATGAGCGACCGCATTGCGATCATGCGTGGCGGTCAACTGGTGCAGGTCGATACCCCGCGTCGTCTGCACGATCATCCGTCTGATGACTTCGTCGCCAGCTTCATCGGCGAAAGCACTCTGGTCCCACTGCAACGGGGCGACAACGGCCTGACCCTGGGCAACACCGCGCTGCGCACTACCCGGCCGATCCCGCCTGCGGGGGATGTGTTCCTGGCCCTGCAATCGGAAAAACTGCTGCTGGACAACCCGGCCTCAGGCCCGGAATGGAACCGCCTGAGCGGACGCGTTGCCGACATCGTATTCCAGGGCGAGAGCCTCAAGGTATTCGTCGACCTGGACGGCGGCCCCACTGTCAGCCTGCGCCAGCCAAGCCACCACGAAGGCAACCTCAGCCTGCCGCCGATTGGCTCGCCGATGCTGATGCGCCTGCATCCGGAAGATACGATTGTGGTGCCGCGGGCGGTGGTTTGATTCACCGTCAACATCGGTTGGTATGTATTTCATGTAGGAGCTGCCGAAGGCTGCGAAAGCAATATTCCTGACACTCCGCTGTTCGCAGCCTTCGGCAGCTCCTACAGAAACCGGTAAACCCAGCTTCAACATCCCACAGCGAAATATTTCGTAACCTCCCCCTAAAACAGTCGATCACAGCACTGGCCCGGGCAACTTCAGTGCTTGTGGTTTCGGCCAGTGCTTATCCTGATCACATCACCTGCCACCCCGCCGTTCACGGAGATTGAGATGAATTCTGCACTGACTGAAAACCAACGCCTGCTCGCCCTGCGCGAGCAACACATCCCTCGCGGCATCATCACTGCCCACCCGGTTGTTGCGGCCCGCGCGGAAGGTGCGCAGCTGTGGGATGTGGACGGCAAGCGCTATCTGGACTTCGTCGGTGGCATCGGCGTGCTCAATGTCGGCCATAACCACCCGCGGGTCGTTGAAGCCGTACGCCGCCAGGTTGGTGAAATTTCCCACGCCAGCTTCCAGGTCGTGGGCTACGAGAGCTACATCGACGTCGCGGCGCGCCTGAACAAAATGATCGGCGGCGATGAGCACTACAAAAGCGTGCTGTTTACCTCGGGTGCCGAAGCGGTGGAGAACGCGATCAAGATCGCCCGTGGCCATACCAATCGCACAGCGGTGATCTCGTTTCGTGGTGGCTTCCATGGGCGGACCCTGTTGGGCGTGACCCTGACCGGCATGAGCCAGCCTTACAAACAGAACTTCGGCCCCTTCCCCGCCGAGATCTACCACGCCACCTATCCGAACCCTTATCGCGGGGTCAGCAGCGAAGATGCGCTGGCCGAGCTGGACGAACTGTTCGCCACCGACGTCGCTCCTGATCGCGTCGCAGCCATCATCATCGAGCCCGTGCAAGGCGACGGCGGCTTCATCGCTGCGCCCAAGGAATTCCTGCAAGCCCTGCGCGAACGCTGCACGCAACACGGCATCGTGCTCATCCTCGATGAAATCCAGGCAGGTTTCGGCCGTACCGGCACGATGTTCGGTTTCCAGCATGCGGGCATCCAGCCGGATCTGGTCACCGTGGCCAAGAGCCTGGCCGGCGGCATGCCATTGTCAGCAGTCGTCGGCCGCGCCGAGATCATGGACGCACCAACCCCGGGTGGCCTGGGCGGCACTTATGGCGGCAACGCAGTGGCGTGTGCTGCGGCGCTGGCGGTCATGGACCTGTTCGAAGAGCAGGATCTGCTGAGCGAAGGCGAGACACTGGCGGCGCAACTGCGCGAAGGTCTGCTGGCCTTGCAAAAACGTTACCCGCGCATCGGCGATGTCCGAGGGCTGGGCTTCATGCTGGCCATCGAAATGGTCGCCGATGACAGCAAACAAAGCCCGGATGCCGCCCTTGCGCAGAAAGTCATCGACGAAGCGCGCAATGCCGGCCTGCTGGTGATCAAGTGCGGTGTGTACCGCAACGTGGTGCGCTTTCTGGCACCGCTGGTAACCACGAAAGAACAAGTGGCAGAAGCCTTGAAGATGCTCGACACCGCGCTGGCCGCAGCCTGCTGAGACCACGTGTCGCAATGCATGCGCCCGGCCTGCGGAACGAGCAGTGCCGGGCATGGTGCGCAGTTGTGATGGAACCGACAAAAGTGTCACTCAGGAGCTAATCATGAAAGTCACCCAGTACAAGGCATTGGGTTTTTCCTTTGGAACACTGGTTGATCGAGAACGGGGCATTCTTGAAGGGCTTCGACCACTGGCAGTGCAACGCAATCCGGCCATCACTGACGAACAGTTGCTCAACACTTATCGAAGCATCGCCCAGGACTTGAGCAGCAGCTCAGCCATGGCCAGCCCCACCGCATTTCACGGCCAGCTGTACCAACGTGTGGCTCACCAATTGCATACCATTGCAGATTGGGATCAGAGTGTTGCTTTCAGTAGCTCCTCTGCCCAATGGCCGATATTCGAGGATGTCCCGGGTGCCTTGCAGTACCTGGGCAAGTTTTACCGATTGATACTGATTGCTCCACCTCAGGGTATCGATGTGCGCTCGTTGACCAGCCGGCTGCCGGTGGCGTTCGACGCCGTCATTGAACCCAGCAGCGACGATTGGCACACCAGCCTCGACGCCGCGTTACTGGACCTTGAGCTGGAGCGATCGGAACTGTTACCGGTGCGTAGTACCGAAACGGATGACCCGTGGAACGAGCGGGTGGATTTTCCGGTATGTACGCTACGACGGGGTCATAGCCAGCCGTGGAATCACTCACCACAGGCACTGGACGGCAAGCGCTGTGAATACGCAAGCCTGGCAGACCTCGCCCACGCCCATCAAAAAGCGCTGCATGCCTGATGCGTGAAGCCAGGATTTTGAATTGCGAGGACTGAACCATGGACGCTGCAACCAAGCTTGATCGTATCGATATCAATATCCTGGTCCAATTGCAGAAAGACGGGCGAATGACCAACGTCAGCCTCGCCGAAGCCGTCGGCCTGTCCCCCAGTCCTTGCCTGCAACGGGTCAAACGTCTTGAGTCCGCGGGCTACATCAGTGGTTACGAAGCCCATGTCAACCTGGCCAAATTTGCCAACTCGGTGACGGTGTTCACTGAAGTCACCCTCTCAGACCACAAGCGCGGCGACTTTGTGAAGTTCGAGTCCAGCATCCGCAATATTGATGAAGTGCTTGAGTGTCATTTGATCAGCGGCGGTTATGACTATCTGGTGCGGTTCCTGTGCAGCAGCATTCAGCATTATCAGGAATTGATGGAGTCGATCCTGGATAAGAACATCGGGATCGAGAAGTACTTCAGTTACATCGTGATCAAGTCGCCGGTGGTCAAGAGTACGGTGCCGTTGCGGAGTCTGGTTACGGCGGTGTAATCCGGTTCACGCCTGTTCCTGTGGGAGCGAGGCTTGCCCGCGATGCTTTTTGATGTGATGTTTTGTGTATATATCCGTTGCTGCGGTAACGGCTGCTTAGGGTTGCGCTTTTACAGCGCCTCACTTTTGAACAGCGCAAAAGTAAGCAAAACGCTCTTGCCCCACCACTCGGTCCCTCGCTGGTGCTCGGCATACCCGTAATCCGACATTGATTCGGCGGGCCGCCGCGAAGGGCCATCCCTGGCCCAGCGCGGCTAAACCGGCATCCATGCCGGTTTGCACCGCCGAACCAATATCGGCTTCCGGCCAGTGTGGTTTGACGGGGCGCTTAAGATCAAAAGCCAAATCAAAAGCCGAATCAAAAGCGCGCGAGGCGGCCTGATAGCCAACCTGCTTTTGCGGGCAGACCGCATTCCTTTGTTGGAGCGAGGCTTGCCCGCGAATCACTCGACGCAGTGACTCGGACACACCGCGTTATCGTTCATCGCGAGCAAGCTCGGCTCCTACAGAAAACCACCGATGCCGTGGGAGCGGTGCTTGCCCGCGATGCAGGCAACCCGGTCTCCCTGCGAACCGCGTCATCGTTTATCGCGAGCAAGCTCGGCTCCTACAGATAGTCATCGATTCCGTGGGAGCGAGCTTGCTCGCGAAGGCAGTGGTGCAGACGACGAATACAGCGGGGTAAGTTCAAACAACCAGGCCGGCTCTCAGGCCGCCGAGCTTTTGATCTTAGGCGCCCCGTTAAACCACGCTGGCCGAACGTAGGCCTTTAACCGTGGGGTGCTCTTGATTAAAAAGAGGGGCTGGACGCCGGGTTAGCCGCGCCGGGCCAGGGATGGCCCTTCGCGGCGGCCCACGGTTCAAGGTCTGCGGTCGGGCACACCGAGCCTAGGCGAGGTGCCGAGTGGTGGGGCAAGAGCGTTTGCTTACTTTTGACTGGGCCGGCATTCCGGCTCTATCAAAAGTGAGGCGCCGTAAGGGCGCAACCATAACCAGCCGTTACCGCAGCAACGGATATGCACCCAACACCAAAAAAACCATCAAGAAACAATGCAATAAACCTTACGCACCGTCTCTTCACTGCTCCACGCCGTAGTCGCGCCAGCCGGCACCACCACCACTTCCCCCGCACTCACACGGCAAGCAGGCCCCTGCTCAGGCGTCAGCGTGACCGCCCCTTCCAGGATAAACATCAGCTCGCTATAGCTCGGTTCGACCGCCTTGCGAGCATACGCCTCGCATTGCCACAGACCGATTCGCAGATTGGCGCAGGCGAACAGCTCTTCACTCCAGGCCTTGGGTGATGGAGTCAGCAGCACATTGGCGGCTGGCGGATTGCACGCCTGCAACGTCCGGGAGAAGTCGATTTTCAACGGTCGGGTCGGCATATCCTTGCTCGGCGCCAGACCAGGAAAAGCCATGAATAACCGCCGCAGTGTCCCGCGATGGTGCCAGCGAATCGGGATACCACTGGGTACCACGAAGCAATCACCGGCCTTGAGGTCCAGCCGATAATCTTCGCCCTGCAACGTCAGCTCACCCGCCTCGACAACACCCAGCTCGACCCACGGGAAATCATCGATCAACAGATTCGCCCCCACACTTTCGCTGCTGCCACCCGCATAGCCCTGGACCGGATCGTGAAAGTGCACGGTTCGACCCGCCGCCAGTGGATCGTTGCGCAAGGCAAAGGCCGCCTGGGGCAATTGGCGGTCCGTGAAAGGGTTTGAGTAATGCAATATCTCAGGCATGGATTAACGCTCGCTCATCGGCCGATGACATCAAGGAATTGCTGCCACCCCGCCGCCAGACGAACGCCTGGTGCGCGGAAAGCATGCATGGGAATAGGGTTGAACTTATCACCGCAGAGCAGGCCCAGATCGACCTTTTCTCCTGCGGTCATTCTCGACAAACGCTCACCCATCAAGGTCGACATGGCGACCCCGCCGCCGTTGTAGCCGATGGCGTAGAAGCTACGCTCGTCGAGCTGTCCAGCGTGGGGCAAATAGTCCAGGGTCATGGCTACCAGACCTGACCAGCGATAGTCGAGTTTGTAATCGCGCAGGACGGGAAACACCTCGCCCATGCTGCGTTGCAAGGTGCGGAAGGCACTCTCGGAATCGTTTTTGCCGAAGGCTCCACGGCCACCGAAGATCAGTCGATCACCCACCACTCGGAACCAGCGCAGCATGCGTTTGGTGTCACCGCATACCTGGCCGCCCGGCATGATTTTCGCCAGCACCTCGGCTGGCAGCGGCTGGGTTGCGATGATCGCGCTACGAAATGGAATCAGCCGACGATGCAAGGTATCGGTCGCCTTGGTCTGGTCGGAATAACCATTGGTGGCGTAGATCACCTGCCGGGCACTGATTCGCCCCTGAGGCGTCTGCACAATGACCCGGCCACCCTCGTTGCGCACCTGTTCGGCGGGGCTGTTGATGAACAGTTTCACGCCACGATCGGTCAGGCTTTGAGCCATGCCCCGAGCGTAGTTGAGCGGATGAATACCGCCGGCTTTGGGAGTCAGCAGACCGCCCTTGAAAATCGTCGAACCGGTCATTTCCCGGACCTGCTCGGCACTGATCATCACCGAGGATTCGCCACCGGTTTCCCGCTTGATCCAGTTCGCGGTGGGCTCCAGCCCGCTCAGCGCATGCACGTTGTGGGCTGCGGCGATGTGCCCACCCATCTGCAAGCGCGCTTCGCTCAGACCCAGGGTCTCAACCATTTCCACCAGGCTGTCTACTGCCGCGTAGCCGGTGCGGTACATCTGCAGCGCGGTGTCACGACCAAAGCGCGCCATGAGGGTCGGGAAGCCGACTCGAAACTTGGGCGAAACCACGCCGCCGTTACGCCCGCTGGCGCCCCAGGCCAGGGTGTGAGCCTCCAGGATCTGCGGCTCGCGACCACTCGACGCGATATGGTGAGCGGCCGACAGACCGGTGTAACCCGCGCCGATGATCACCACGTCGCACTGGCGATCACCTTCCAGCGATTGCAGTGCGGGGGAAGGTTGGGCGGTCGCCGCCCACAAGCTCTGCACAGTCATGGTCAGCATCCGGCTAAAAAAGGAGTGCGGCGCTCGGGATGAGCCGGAGCGCCAGAGTCTTCAACGTAGCTAAAGAGTCTTCAACATAGCTAAAGAGTCATTAACGCAGCCACAAGAACAGTCAACGCAGCTCTCGCAGCCGCTCGCTAAAGCAATATCAGCCCAGCTCTTTCTCGACCGCGTCAGCCAGTTGGGCCAGCGAAGTGAAGTGGTAATGCGGTTCGACGCGATCGGATTCCAACGTACCGCCAGTGCCCTTTTGTGCGAAGCGACGCTCGATCCAGCAGGTCTGATAACCCAGGCGCATGGCCACGCCGATGTCGTGGTACTGACTCTGAGCCACGTGCAGGATGTTTTCGAAGAGGATGCCTTGGGTCGCGAGCACGCCGCGGGTGTAGGCGAAGAACTGTGGGTCCGGCTTTTCGAAACGTACGTCGTCAACGGTCACGCGCACATCGAAGGGGTCGCCCAGGGTCTTGGCCATGTAATCCAGCGCCCAGATCCGCGAGTTGGTAGTCGCGACCAGCTTGAAATGCTTGTGCAGACGCTTCAGTGCTTCAACCGAATCAGGGAATGCCGGGAAGTTCTGCACCGCCTGAGCCAAGCCTTTGGCGTATTCATCGTTATCCGGCAGATTCAGTTTGCTGGCGATCACGTGGTAGCAGCGTTCCAGGTCATCCGGCCACCAGCCAGAGTCAGTCTGGGCACGGGCTTCACGATAGGCTTTAAGAATGTCGTCATCGGTATGGGCTTTACCCGCCTCGCCCGCCACTTCCCGAACGTGATTAAGGATGCCGGCTTCGAAATCGATGAGGGTGCCAACGACATCGAACGTCAGGGCTTTGAATTGCTTGAATGACATAAGGCGCTCCGCAAGATAATTCATGAGGGTAAAGCTAGCTGGGTAGGTCCATTATCTGCCCGCCCTCTCGTGAATTATTCCGTTTTGCGCACAGCTCGGAGCATAACCTACGGTTTTTTCACTCTGCACGGCATACCTGTGCTCACGCGCCCGGATCAACCAATGCCGCCAGCCCCAGATTCGGGTAAAGCGCATCGACTTGAGCGATATCGGCACGCATTTCGGCGATGATCCAGTCCCGGACACTTTCCACCACTGGACGCACCGGGCGGTTGGCTGGCGTGACCAGGCAGCAGTGCCGAGAACTGACCCGGACCTGATCCGCCGCTGGCACCAGTTCACCTTTGCCCAGGCTGTTGGACACCACATTCAGCCAGCCCAGCGCGACGCCTTGACCCAATAACGCAGCCTGCACCACTACGGCGTAATCGGAGAAAATAAGCGGGTTTTCCACACGTTCTGACGCACCGAAATCCTGTGCCCAGCTACGGTCCTGATTGTCCATGTATATCAGCGTTGGTGGCAGTTTTCTGTCCGCGCCTTGCAGGACCTGTTTGCGGTACTGCGGCTCGCAGACCGGCAGGGTTATTTCCGGGAGAACTATGGTTTCCGTGCCTTTCAGGCTGCCTGACTCGATATAGCGCATGCCCAGATCGACGTCCACCAGAGGCCCGCCGATCCTGCCGGACATCAATTGATAACGCATGTCGACGGTGGGAAACCGCTGACTGAAGCGACTCATGCGCGGCATCAGCCAATGGGTGGTGAATGCCGTGGAAACCGACAGGGTAACGGTCTCGATTCCCGTGGCGCGGGATTCGATTTCGCTGATGGCCGACTCGATGGCGCTGAAGCCTTCCTGTACCCGACGATACAAAATGCTGCCGCTCTCGGTCAGCCGGGCACCGCCTCGAGTGCGCTCGAAAAGCTGGACCCCAAGATGCTCCTCAAGACGGGACAACATCCGGCTGACGGCAGGTTGGCTGACGCACAATTCATCCGCCGCCCGTGTGAAACTGCCACAGCGTGCAGCCGCCTCGAAGACGAAGAGAGAACTCGAACTGGGGAGCTTGCGACGAAGGTTAGACATGACCTGAGCTTATGCCTGACGCAACTATTAGTAAATTGCCGGATGCAAAAATACGGGCCTATTCTTGCGAGCGAATCCCTGCACTTCATTCTCCCGGCACTTACCCCCAGTGCCCGCCTGACGAGAACTTGCCTGATGATGGAAAACACCCTGAAGTTTTATATCGATGGTCGCTGGGTTACGCCCGCTGGTGACGAACAACTGGCGGTGGTGAACCCGGCCACCGAACAGGCCATCAGCCGGATCGCCATGGGCAACCAGACCGATGTGGATGCTGCCGTCATGGCCGCCCGCCGGGCGTTTCCAGCCTTTGCCCGGACATCACCCCACGAGCGCAAAGTTCTGCTTGAGCAGATGCTCGATGCCTTTATGCAACGCTATGACGAAATCGCCGAAGTCATCATGGCCGAAGTCGGCGCGCCAAAGGCTCTGGCCTACGACTGGCAGGCCGGTATCGGCAAACGTCACCTGCAACAATTGCTGCGCACCCTGGACACCTTTGCTTTTCAGAAAACCGACGGCAATACCCTGATCAATCTGGAACCGGTAGGTGTAGTCGCGCTGATCACGCCATGGAATTGGCCCATCAACCAGATCGTCTGCAAAGTGGCGCCGGCTCTGGCCGCAGGCTGCACCATGATCATCAAGCCCAGCGAAATCGCGCCGCTTAATGCCTTGCTGTTTGCCGAAGTAATGCACGAAGCCGGAGTGCCGGCCGGAGTATTCAACCTCATCAATGGCGACGGGCCTACTGTGGGTGCCGCTCTGGCTGCGCATCCAGAAGTAGACATGGTGTCGTTCACCGGCTCGACTCGGGCTGGGGTGGAAGTCGCACGGCTGGCAGCGCCGACGGTCAAGCGTGTGCACCAGGAACTGGGCGGTAAATCGGCGAACATCCTGCTGGATGATGTGGATCTGGAAAAAGCCGTAACCGCCGGGGTAAACAGCTGTTTCGGTAACAGCGGACAGTCCTGCAATGCGCCCACCCGAATGCTGGTGCCTGCCGCGCTGCATGACCAGGCGGTGCAGATCGCCCGCAGGGCCGCCCTCGCCCATCAGCTCGGCGCTCCCACCGACCCGCAAACGACATTGGGACCGGTGATCAGCGAACGGCAATTTCAGGCCATTCAACGCATGATCGCCATTGGCATCGAAGAAGGCGCGCAACTGGTCTGCGGCGGGCTGGATCGCCCGGATGGCCTGGACCATGGCTATTACGTGAAGCCGACGGTCTTTGCCGGAGTCACTGCGCAGATGACCATCGCCCGTGAGGAAATCTTCGGCCCGGTATTGGCGATTTTGCCTTATGAGGATGATGAACACGCCGTCGCGCTGGCCAACGACAGCGTGTTTGGCCTGGCCGGTTACGTCCAGTCATCGAACCTGCAACGGGCTCGGGACATTGCCTTGCAATTGCGTGTTGGCGGCGTTTCCATCAACCACCCGGCGTGGAATCCCGGCGCGCCGTTCGGGGGTTACAAGCAGTCGGGCAACGGCCGCGAATACGCCGAATGGGGGCTGGAAGCGTTTCTGGAGACCAAGGCAATTGTGGGGTTTTATCCGTGAGATAGAGATGCCCCGGACCAGTGGGAGCGGTGCTTGCCCGCGATAAGGTTTAGGAGATTTACCTGCAGAATCGCGTCCAGCCTTATCGCGGGCAAGCACCGCTCCCACAGGTCAGATAGCAGGCTTAAGATTTACCGCGCCTGTTCCTTGATCAAGTCCGCAATCCGCTCGGCAATCATGATGGTCGGCACGTTGGTGTTGGCGCACGGAATCGACGGCATCAGCGAGGCATCGCAGACCCTCAATCCAGTGACGCCGATCACGCGTCCATCGCTGAGGGTCACTGCGAGGGGGTCGTCGATGGCGCCCATGCGGCAGGTGCCGGACGGGTGCCAGGTACCGCCGACATTGCGTCGTACAAATTCAGTCAGCGCGGCATCATCGGCCAACAGCATCTTCAGGGTGACGCCCTGAGTGACCAGACCGTGGATAAGCCACCCCCGAAAAGGCCCGGCGATATCCAGCAAGGCACTCAACACACCCCGCAACCAGCCATTGAACAGTCCTGGCTGCGCGACCTTTGCCACTCTGGGAGAGTAGCTCGAAGGGAACACTACGCTGCGCTCTGCATCCAGTTGTGGCGCGGCCAAGGTGTTTGCGCCGAACTGTAAAGCCTGCTTCAGGCGCTCGAGATCCCGAGGGTCGGACAGCATATTGAAATTGACTTCAGGCTCCACGGCCGCATCGTTGGACACCAGCCGCAAGCGGCCTCGGGAATAGGACTTGTTGACCCAGAAGAACATCGTTCCCAGCCGGTAGCCGAGAGAATGCCATCCTGAACGGGACAAAATCGCCCCATGCATGTCGCAAGGCACCGTGTCCGGGAGGTTCGAGGAAAAGCGCACGATGGCCTGCTCGTGATGCTCGTCGACAAACGCCGTGCGGCCAGCCTTGTTCAGTAAGGCAGAAACCGCAATCGAGGGATGTTCCATCAGATTGCCTCCGACACCTGGCCGGTCCGCCACGACGAAAATTCCCAATTGCAGCAGCTCATCCGCAGGGCCGATACCGCTGCGCATCAGCAGCGCCGGGCTGTGGATGGCGCCAGCGCAGACGATCACCTCCCGGGCCAGCACATCCTGCGCGGAGCCATCCGCCTGGATAATCCGCGCGCCAACGGCGTGCCGGGACTTGAGCAGCACGCGCTCTACCAGGCAATCGGTCATCACCTTCAGATTGCTGCGCCGCCGAACCTCATCTGTGAGGTAGCACACGGAAGTGGGAATACGCTCGCCTTCAGGGCTGACGCCGATGGCACCGACGAATACGCCAGGCTCCCAAGGGCCGTTTTGATCGGCCTTGGTAGCCAATCCCCTCTCGCCCAATGCCTTCATTACGGCTTTGACGAAGGGCGAGATAAAAGCTGGCGCGGTGCGGCGGATTCGCAGCGGACCCTGGTTGCCATGCAGGGGCCCGTCGAAATCAGTGTCGGTCTCCAGCTTGCGAAAGTACGGCAGGCAGTTGTCCCAGTTCCAGCCTTCGGCACCGAGTCGTTGCCACTCGTCGTAGTCGTCCGGCGCACCACGGTTGGTCATCAACGCGTTGATGGCCGAGCCACCGCCCAGAATCCGCGCCTGCTCATAACGTCGCTCACTGGAGCGCTTGCCCATCAGCGCGGACAGGCGTTGCCAGATATTGCCGGTATCCAGATAAGCGCGGCCAGGATAACGACTGCGAATTTCAGCGGGCATAGTGCTCGCCGAAATGTCACGACCGGCTTCTATCAGGCACACCTTTTTGACAGGATCCTCGGACAGCCGCGCTGCCAGCACGCAGCCTGCCGAGCCTCCGCCAAGGATCAGGTAGTCGATCATCTTGGCCATCCCGACTTACTGAACAAATTTCAGCCAGCGATCCTTGGCGGCAATGCCGGCGGCCGACGACCACCACTCCTCGGACATAAGTGCCTGTTTTGCGGCGTTCTCCGGCGAACTCGGCAATTCTTTGGCGCGCTCGGCCGTCAGCTTGCCAGTGCCGAAGGCAGCCGGGTTGCCCGGACCGTAATCGATGTACAGCGGCAAATTGGCTTGCAGATCTGGCGACAATGCCTCGTTTACAAACTTGACCGCTGTCGCGTAGTTCGGCGCGTTCTTCAGAATGCACAGCTGGGTGTTTTGCAGCAGACCGTCGTTGTAGGTGAAGGCCACATCGGGGTTGTCCTTGCGTACCGCACTGGCGCGGCCGTTCCAGATCATCAGCATGTCCACTTCACCGTCGTTGAGCAGCTGCGCCGACTGACCACCCGAACTCCACCAAACCGCGATGTCAGGCTTGATCTGTTCGAGTCGTTTATAAGCCCGGTCGACGTCCAGCGGGTAAAGCTTGTCGCGGGGTACGCCGTCGGACAGCAGCGCGGCTTCCAGCGTCCCCATCGGGTCATTGCGCAGCGCACGTGTACCCGGGAAATCCTTGACGTTCCAGAAGTCCGCCCAGCTCTGCGGCAGCTTCTTCAATGTTTTGGTGTTATAGCCCAGCACCGATGAATAGAACTCGTAGGCGACTGAATAAGGCGTGCGATAAGCCTCTGGCATGGCCAGGATGTTGGGCATCTTGCTCAGGTCGAGCTTTTCGATCAGGCCTTCGTTGCCACCGCGAATGCAGTTCGAAGGAGGCGTATCGATCACGTCCCAGACCGGTTTGCCCGCCGAGCCCTGGGCTTTGACCATGGGCAAGGCATCAGGAACGCTGTCCTGCTTGATGGTAATGTTCAGGCGCTTGGCGGCTGGGTCCAGGATCGCCTTGGTCTGGGCCTCCTGATAAACCCCGCCCTGGGAAACAAAGGTAATTTCTTCTGCCGAGACCGACATCGCGCACGACACCGACAGGCACAACAGGGATAAGACTGAACCCAATGGAACGGTTTTCATGGCAAATCTTCCTGAACGTAGAAATGATTCGGCAGCTTTAAAAACCTTGTCTGAACACCCTGCAAAGCCAGTGCTTGCTCAGGCCTGAATTCTTATTGTTACCGAGCGGGTCGGCAGGACGTTACAAGAGCCGGACGTGATCCGGCAATACACCAATAATCATCCAAGCCATGATCTGGTGTTATGTCTACTGACTCCTGCGGGAGACAGGCTCGGTGATCACCTATGGGAGCCGAGCTTGCTCGCGAAGAACAATGGCGCGGTTTGCCTGAATCACCGCAGCGCGCCGTTCGTGAGCAAGCTCGCTCCCACGGAAACTGTGTATCCCCCTGGAAATGCCGCCCACACGCTCCAACGGATCGTGCATCCCTCAACACCTCACCCCACCACCGCAAACGGTAGCCGTTTGGCCAACTCTTGCGCCAAGTATTGGGTAAACAGCGTAATTCTCTGTGGAATATGGCGGCGGTGTTGGTACATGGCAAAGATATCGCCCGGGGGCGGTTGATAATCCTGCAGTACGGCCTGCAAGCGGCCGCTTTGCAGATGCGCTTGCACATCCCAGCGCGAACGCAGAATCAGACCGTGACCCTCAAGCGCCAGACTCAAGGCCACCTCGCCGTCGTTGCTGGACAGCGTGCCACTGACCTTATGGGAATAGTCGTGTCCATCTTTGTGAAACCGCCAGATAGCATAGTCGCTGCCGAATTGACGCAGCACGATGCAGTTATGCTCGGCCAAGTCCGCCACGCTCTTTAGTACCGGCCTGCCCTCCAGATAATTGGGTGAGGCACAAAGGATGCGCGGATTTTCCAGCAAGCGGATGCCAATCAATCGAGAATCTGGCGGTTCGCCCATGAACACGCCAACGTCGAACTGATCATCTAACAGGCTGAGAGGCTGACTGGTCAGTTCCAGGGAAATCTCCAGCTCCGGATGCAAACGCGCAAACCCGGACACCACTGGCGCCAGATGCCGCCGGCCGAAGCCCAGCGTACCGTTGATCCGCAAGCGCCCATGCAAGGTCGGCTGGCGGCTGTTGAGGGCACTTTCCAGTTCTTCGAGCTGACGCAGAATCGGTCGCCCGCCTTCCAGATACAACACGCCTTCGGGGGTCAGGGACAGACGCCGCGTGGTGCGTTGCAGCAGTTGCACACCCAGCCGCGCCTCGAGTTGGCTCAGGCGCTTGCTCACCGCTGGCAGCGATAAACCCATCTGCCGGGCGACTTCGGTCAGGCTGCCTCGCGTCGCGACCTGCTGAAAAAAGCTGAGGTCATCAATCATGGTCATTGAACATGCTCACCGATTGTTTCCTTTTTTCTAAGAATGGCTTTCTTTCAGAGCTAATTATTAATCCGAAAACACTACTTACACTGAGATCCGTTGCCCATCAATCCTCGGAGCCGAATCCATGAGCAAGTCCCATTACAAAATTGCCGTCATCCCTGGGGATGGCATAGGCAAGGAAGTCATGCCCGAAGGCGTGCGCGTGCTGGACGTGGTCGCTGCACAACACAATCTGGAGTTGCAGTGGGACTGGTTCGACTTTGCCAGCGCCGATTACTACCTGGCTCACGGCAAAATGATGCCCGACAACTGGTTCGAGCTGCTCAAGGGTTATGACGCGATTTACTTCGGCGCCGTGGGCTGGCCTGACGTCGTACCGGATCACATTTCTCTGTGGGATTCGCTGCTGCAGTTCCGGCGCGAATTCGATCAATACGTGAACTTGCGCCCATGCCGGCTGATGCCCGGCGTAAAAGCGCCACTGGCCAACCGCAAGCCTGGTGAGATCGATTTCTGGGTGGTGCGCGAGAATACCGAGGGTGAGTATTCCAGCGTCGGCGGCAAGATGTTCCCCGGCACTGATCGGGAAATCGTGCTGCAGGAAACCGTCATGACCCGGGTCGGGGTCGACCGTATCCTCAAATTTGCCTACGAGCTGGCCCAGAGCCGGCCGAAGAAACACCTCACCTCCGCGACCAAATCCAATGGCATCGCAATCACCATGCCGTACTGGGACGAGCGTGTTGTCGAGATGGGCAAGAAGTACCCGCAAGTGAACGTCGACAAGTATCACATCGACATTCTCACGGCGAACTTCGTCCTGCACCCGGACTGGTTCGATGTAGTCGTGGCCAGCAACCTGTTCGGTGACATCCTCTCTGACCTCGGCCCGGCCTGCACCGGCACTATCGGCATCGCACCTTCGGCCAACATCAACCCGGAGCGCAACTTCCCGAGCCTGTTCGAGCCGGTCCATGGTTCTGCGCCGGATATCGCCGGTAAAGGCATCGCCAACCCCATCGGGCAGATCTGGTGCGGTGCGATGATGCTCGAACACCTGGGCCACCCGGAAGCGGGCGCGGCGGTGCTCAGTGCTATTGAAGCCGTGCTGGCAATGGGACCGGAAAATGCGCCGCTGACGGCCGACATTGGCGGCAAGGGCAACACCGAGTCGCTGGGCAAGGCGATTGCCGCAGCCTGTCAGGCCCGCTAAACGGGGACGCGCGACAGGTCCCGTGGGAGCGAGCTTGCTCGCGAATCAGTCGACGAGGTGTATCAGACGAACCGCGTCATGGCTCTTCGCGGGCAAGCCCGGCTCCAACGGATGATCAAGCTGCCAATTAAGCGCAATCTCCCGTTTGCCAAGCGCTATTCGGGAGATTGTTGTGCGCGACTCAGGCATTGTCTGGATTCCTCACATGCCCCTAGAGAACCCCATGACCCTGCTGTTCAAAGTCGATAATGAACGCGGCCCCGTCTGGAAGGCGCTGTTTGAAAAGCACGCCCCGGACATCGAAGTCCGCCTCTGGCCAGACATTGGTGACCCCGAGCGGATCCGTTACTTTTCTGCGTGGCAGCCGCCCTCAGATCTGCATGAGCGATTCCCTAACCTGGAAGTCGTCTTCGCCACCTCGGCGGGGGTCGACCAGTTCGACCTGAGCACATTGCCCGCCCCCATCAGCGTGGTGCGCATGCTCGACCCCGGCATCGTTCGGGGTATTGTCGAATACGTCGGCTTCGCCGTACTGAGCCTGCACCGGGACATCCCGCTTTATCTTGAGCAACAGCATCGGCAGCAATGGCAAGACCGGCCGCTGATGGCCGCGCCACAACGACGTGTCGGCATCATGGGCTTAGGCAATCTGGGCGTTGCCGCGCTGGAAGGCTTGCGGCCTTTCGGTTTTGCCCTGAGTGGTTGGGCCCGCTCGGAAAAGTCCATCGACGGCGTGCAATGTTTTGCGGGTAATGAGCAATTCCAGCCATTCCTCAATCAGTGCGACATCCTGATTTGCCTGCTGCCCTTGACCGATGATACGCGCGGCATTCTCAACGCCCGGACCTTCGCCGCCCTGCCCCACGGTGCACGCCTGATCAATCTGGGGCGCGGCGCGCACCTGGTTGAAGCCGACCTGCTGGATGCGCTGGAATCCGGGCAGATAGAGCATGCCATCGTGGACGTCCTCAACGATGAACCGCCCGGCGACGCTCATCCCTTCTGGCGACACCCACGCATCTGGATCACCCCACACATCGGCGCCATGACCTCACCGGACAGTGCGTTTGACGTATTGCTGGCCAATATCCGCCGCCATCAACGGGGCGAACCGATGCTGGGGGTTATTGCCCGGGGTCAGGGGTATTGAACTGCGATCCCTGTAGGAGCAATCGGAGGTTACGACGGTCGCGAATGCGGTATGCCTGACACACCGCTGTTCGCAGCCTTCGGCAGCTCCTACAGGTTATGCGGCTTTTCAGATACGCCGCTTCCCTGTAGGAGTTGTCGGAGGTTACGACGGCGACGAATGCGGTATGCCTGAAGCACCGCAGTGCCTGTATTGCGGGTCCGGGTAACGACCATTAGCCCGGCAACCGCTCGCGCCATTCCTCTTCGTGCATCACTTCCCGGGCCATTTCCATGAACACCGTGGCCAGAGCGCTGGGCACTTTGTCGGTGGGCAGCACGGTGAATCCGAAGAATGGAATGGCCGTGGTCAACTCTCGAAACACCAAACCCGAAGGCGCGTCGAGCATCGACAGCGGATTGGTGATGCTCACGCCCATGCCCTGCGCGACTAACGCACAGAGGGTCATGCTGTAGGGGGTTTCAATGCTCAGGTGACGGTTAACGCCCGCACGCTCGAAGGCTTCGTCGATCAGTCGCCGGGTACGGTCGACCGCTGACAGGGAAATGAACGACTCGCCGCGCAGGTCTTCCAGGCCGATGCGGGCCTGAGCTGCCAGACGATGCCCGGCGGGCAGCACCACCACGCCGGGCAACTGATACAACTTGTCGGCATGTACGTTGGGCGACTCACCCACGCTCGACGCATAGCCAATGTCGCAATAACCCACTGAGGTCCAGCGGCGCACCGTCGCCTCGCTGCGCATTTCCAGCAGGATCGCCACCGCAGGAAACCGCGCTTTGAAGCGCTTGATCACCCGAGGCAATAAACCGGCAATCGCCGGGATCGACGCAATACGCAGCCGGCCTGTGCCTGACACGCGGATTTCATGGGCGGCCTGATTCAGGTAGGCGAGCCCGCTGAAGCTGTGTTCCACCTCTCTATAAAAAGCCGAGCCTTCGTCGGTGGGGGTCAGTCGACTCGCGCCGCGTACGAACAACTTGAATTGCAAGCGCTCTTCGAGCTCCGTCACCAGGCGGCTGATACTCGGTTGAGAGGTATGCAGTTCGCGAGCTGCTGCGGTCATGGTGCCAAACATCATGACCGCCCGAAACGCTTCGATCTGACGCAGATTCATCCGCCCCCCTATATCCGTGATGAATAGCACCCCTGAATATAACAATTGGACTGAATTGCCAAGTGCAACGAGACTGAAACAGTTCCAGCCTTTCGACCTTGCCGCTGCGGAGTAACTTAATGAAAAGACTCATGACAAGCCTTGCGACCAAACCGCGACTGAGCACCACCTTGATGGCGTGCGCTCTGACACTCGGCGTTCTGGGTGTGAATGCGACCTCTGCCAGCGCCGCCCAGATGCCACCGCTGCCAGCAGAGATCGCCGCGAAAGGCGAGCTGACTGTCGGCGTTCGTTGCGATCAGCCGCCTTTCGGGTTCAAGGATCAGAACGGCGGCTTTGCCGGTGTGGAAGTCGAAATGGCGCGGCAGATCGCCGAGTACGCGTTTGGCTCCAAGGACAAGGCCGTACTGACCTGCGTCACTGCCGAAAGCCGCATCCCGCAGCTGATGGGCAAGAAAGTCGACATGCTGGTCGCAACGCTGGGCATCACCCCGGAGCGTGAGCGTGTGGTTGCCTTCAGCACCCCGTATCGCTGGGACAGCAGCGACATCATGGTCAAAAACGACAGCCCGGCGAAAACCATTGCCGATCTGAATGAAAAAACCGTGATTGCCCTGAAGGGCTCGACTCAGGCCCGCTGGCTGGGTGAGCACGCCAGCGGCGTGCAACTGACCAACCTGAACAGCTCCTCGGAAGCCTTGATGGCCTTCAAACAGGGACGTGCCGACGGTTACGCCCATGACAGCGCAACCCTGGTAATGATCGCTTCCCGTGACAAGAGCGTGCGCCTGATTGGCCAGCCTTACGGCATATCCGAAGCGGCCATCGGCCTGCGCAAAAACGAAGACGCCTGGCTGGCTTACGTGAATGCTGCCCTGGCGCAGATCAAGGAACAGAACCTCTACAGCGGCTGGATCAAAGCCGTGGCACCAGAAGGCACCGAGCAGTTTTATGTGGACGGCTTCACCAAGCCGACGCCGCAGGAAAACAAGTAACCGCTGTGTTCCGGCACATGTGAGGTGATCATGGATTTCGACGTTAACTACCTGTTGCAACAATGGCCGGCGCTGCTCAAAGGCATCTGGGTCACCCTCAATGTCAGCGCAGTGGCAATCGCGCTGTCGCTGGTGATTGGCTTGTTGGGTGCGACGGTGCGTTACTTCAAGCTGCGCTGGATCAGCCCGATCGTTGCAGGCTACGTCGAATTCATCCGCAACACGCCGCTGTTGGGGCAAATGTTCTTTATCTACTACGGGCTGCCAGGGCTCGGTCTGCCGCTATCACTGTACTGGTCCAGTGTGTTGACCCTGACACTCTGGGCCGGGGCCTACCAGATCGAGAACCTGCGTGGCGGCCTGGCGTCGGTGCCGCTGGGCCTGCGTGAAGCAGCGACGGCCATGAGCCTCAATCGCTGGCAGTTCATGTGGCTGATCGCCCGGCCAGTGGCCTTGCGCACCAGCTTGCCGTCCATGCTCAACACGGCGGTTTCACTGCTGAAAAACTCGGCGTTTCTGCAAGCCATTGGCCTGGCGGAACTGACCTACGTCGCCGTGAACAAGATTGCTTCGGACTTCCGCACCCTGGAAATGCTCGCCGCCATGTGCGTGATTTATCTGGTGCTGGTCGTCGCATTGTCCCTGGCTTCGGCCTGGCTCGAAGCGCGGCTGCAAAAGCCGTATCGCACCTGAGGCGCCGACCATGAACCTGTTGATCAACAACGCTGGCTTCTTTCTCGATGGCTTGCTCAAAACCCTGGCCCTGGCCGGTGTCACCCTGTTGGGTGCGACCGTGATCGGCGTGCTTATCGGGACTCTCGCCAACGCGCGCTTTGCGCCGCTGCGCTGGCTGATGCGCGGCTATATCGAACTGCTGCGCGGCATCCCGCTGATCGTCAATATTTTCTTCGTCTTCTTCGGCGCGCCACTGCTGGGCCTGGACCTGTCGCCCTTCGCTGCGGTGACACTGGGCCTGTCGCTGTGGGGTGGTGCCAACGCCGCAGAGCTGGTCCGTGGCGCACTCAATGCAGTACCGGTACATCAGATCAACAGCGCCCGAGCATTGGGCCTCAAGAGTTGGGAAGTGCTGTGTCTGGTCAGCGGCCCACAAGCGTTTCGCCATGTACTGCCTGCGTATGTGGGTCTGCTCACGCTGTTGCTGCAGTCCACAACCCTGGGCGCCATCGTCGGCGTCAGTGAGTTCTTCCGGGTCGGCCAGCTGGTGGTCGAACGCACCACCATGATGGACGGCTACAACGCCGCGCCTGCGGTCTATGGCCTGATCCTGCTGGTGTACTTCCTGTTGTGTTCGGTACTGACCGCGCTCGGTCGCCGCCTCGAACGCAAGCTCAAGCACGAACGACCAACGCTTGAAGTCACTCCCGCCAACAGCCCTGCGCTGACGCCTAACTGATCATTCAGGAAACCAGCCCATGTCAGATCTCACCTCCGCCCTGCCCTTGCTGCGCCTGCGCGGCCTGCATAAAAGCTTCGGCACGCTTCAGGTGCTCAAAGGCATCGACCTGGATGTGCAGCCCGGCAGCGTGATGGTTTTGATCGGCCCCAGTGGCTCGGGTAAAAGCACGCTGATCCGGATGCTTAACGGCCTGGTCCAGCCCGATCAGGGCACCGTGGAGTTGAGCGGCAAACAGCTCAATACCCACAGCGAAAGCGCCTGGCAAAAACTGCGCCTGCAGGTGGGCATGGTGTTTCAGGATTACACCCTGTTTCCGCATCTGAGCGTGCTCGACAACATCACCCTGACCCCGGTGCGCCGCAAATTGTGCAGCCGCGCTGAAGCCGAAGCGGACGCCCGTAAATTGCTGGCCAAAGTCGGCCTGGAACACAAGGCTGATGCCTGGCCCAGCGAGCTTTCCGGCGGTCAGCAGCAGCGCGTGGCGATTGTTCGCGCCCTGGCCATGCGGCCTGACGCAATGCTGTTCGATGAGCCGACTTCAGCCCTGGACCCGGAAACCATTGGTGACGTGCTCAAGGTCATGCGTGATCTCGCCGACGAGGGCATGACCATGGTGGTGGTGACCCACGAAATGCGTTTTGCCCGGGAAGTGGCAGACCAGGTGGTGTTCATGGCAGGAGGCCGCGTCGTCGAGCAGGCCCCGCCCGAGATCATGTTCAGCGCACCACAGGACCCTCGCACCCAGGAATTCCTGTCTTCTTTTCTTACTGCCGGAAACTGAGCCATGCCTTCGATCTATTCGCCCGAGTTCAAGACCACACCCTATTGGTGGGAAGCTGCTTCCCCGGAAAGCCATAACGGTCCACTCCCTGAGCGGGTCGAGATGCTGATCGTAGGCTCAGGCTTTTGCGGCATGACTGCCGCCATCGAGCTGGCCCGTGGAGGTGTCCAGGTGCTGGTGATGGATGAGCTGGCTATCGGTGCCGGTGGCAGCACCCGCACCGGCGGCATGGTTTCAAGCGGTCAGAAGCTGGTGATCGGCGGCGCGGTCAAAGGCGTCAACGAAGCGCAAAAGGCCCGCTTGCTCAAAGATTCCCTGGCGTCGTTCGACTACCTGAAGCGCTTTATCGGGGAAGAAAATCTGGACGCGGATCTGAACATCAGCGGCCGGTTTTTCGGCGCCATCAGCCAGCGGCATTACGAGCAACTGTGCAGGGACGGCGAGTTGCTGCGAAGTCACACGGGCGTCACCGTTCACGAAATCAGCAAGGCGCGTCAGGCTGAAGTTTCGGCGACTGATTTCTACAAGGGCGGCATCCTCATCGAGGAATACGGCGGCCTGCACGCGGGTAAATATCACGCGGCGCTGCGCAAGCTCGCCGCCTCTCTGGGAGTGAAGTTCGCCTCTCATTGCCGCCTGCAGAAAATCGAAGAACAAGGCCAGACCAAGCGAGTGTTCACCAGCCGTGGCTCGCTGAGCGCCAACACGGTGTTCGTTGCCACCAACGGCTACACCAGCAATGCGACGCCGTATCTGGGTAGCCGGGTGATTCCGGTGCGCAGTTATCAGATCACTACCGAAGCGATACCTGCTCAGCTGATGGATGAGATCAACCCGCGCCGCCTGATGATCACCGACAGCCAGCGCGAGGTGATCTACACCCGTCCTTCCCCGGATGGCACCCGCGTGATGTTTGGTGCCCGCCCAGGCGCGTTCGAAATGAGCGAGTACGAAGCCGCGCCACATCTGCACGCGAAAATGCTGGAAATCTGGCCACAGCTTGAAGGCTATCAAGTCACTCACTGCTGGCACGGTCAGGTCGGCATGACCTTCGACAAGATCGCCCACATGGGGGAACACGATGGCAGCGAGCATGCGGTGGGTTGTAACGGCAACGGTGTGGCGTTGATGACATACCTTGGCTATCAATATGCGCGCAAACATTTGGGTAAGCTGCAGCAGCCCTGCGCCTTCGACAACCCGAACTTCCCCGGTAACCCGCTCTATCGTGGCAAAGCCTGGTTCCTGCCCATTGTCAGCGGTTGGTATCGCGGGCTGGATTATCTGGATCGTCGCAGGGGTTGAACGACCGCAGGTGTTCTGGCCTCGCCCGGGCTGCAGCCGGTCCCCGCGCCGTCAGGTCTGCTTGCACGTTCAGGAACAAAGTTCGAGCCGGCCAGTGACAGCAGCATTGGCCACCCTCAGCCACGCCAATGCTCCGCGACTGCGCCTTGATCGCCCAGTACGGGATCAGTGCGAGGGGTCTTGAGTTGAGCGATCTGCTCGATCTGGGCGGGGCTGGCCGGATCACGATTGATATCGCCCTCCTGCCCTGGCGGATAGGCACCGACCACCCTGAAGTCGTCACTGGCGCCGAGGTTGCAATGGCCCGTCCCGGCGGGCAGCAACAGCACATCCCCGGCCTTGACCTCGACCACATGGCCGTTCGGCCCTCCCAGCATCAATCGCGCCTGGCCGGCGTAGACGCCCAATACCTCGTGACCACGGGTGTGGTAGTGGTGATAGGTGAACACCCCGTAGCGCCACCGGGGTGGCCAGCCGTTGGCCTCGAAAGTGCGTTCGAACAACGAGGCCGGATCGTTTCCGCTCACCTCCAGCGCGCCCGGATAAATCAGCACCGGCAGCGTCGGATTATTGGGGATACCTCCGTTGGCCTCGAACATCAATGCCTGGACGGCGGGTGCCGCTAACGCCTGTTTCATGATCAGTACTCCAGTGCCGAGCACGCTCAGCAAGGTGAATGTATTGCACTGACGTCGGTCTGGGGTCTGTCCCCCTTTCAGAGCGGCCGCCCGTCTCGTCTCAGGTGTACGCACCGATGACCCAGCGCACACGACTGAGAGCCTGTTCCAACGCAGGTAGTTCAACAGACCCCAACGCCAGCCGTAGCGCATGCGGAATGTGAGCGGAGGTACAGAATGGCTCTGCAGTCGAGACTGAAATGCCCTCACGCAGCAAGGCGGCGGCGATCTGATCGGCGCGTGCGTCCTCGGAAAGGGGCAGCCAGAGAAAGTAGGATGAAGGATGACCGACCTGCCCCAGCGCTCCCAAGGCTTGTGCAGCAACAACCTGTCGGGCTTGAGCGTCACCTCGCTTCTCTGCCTCCAGTCGCGCCACTGTTCCGTCATCGAGCCATGAAGTCACGAGCGCCGTGAGAATGCCCGGTGTATTCCAGGTCGTTGCTCTGATGCTGCGCTCCAGATTGGCCACAATCTGCAGCGGCGCCGCGACGAATCCGACCCGCAGACCGGTGGCGACGCTTTTGGAGATCCCGGAAATGTAGACCGTACGCTCGGGAGCAATCATCGCCACGGGTGCAGGAGCGTCCTCGACCAGGTAGGCGTAGGCGGCATCCTCAATGATGTGCAGGTCATGTTTCCTGGCCACTGCCACAAGGCGCTCACGCTCGGCCAATGGCATGACCCATCCCAGCGGGTTATGCAGCGTGGGCATGGTGTAAACCGCACGAACCGGCCGGGTCCGGCAAAGACGCTCCAGCGCGTCCAGGTCCGGGCCACCGTGCCCCACGGGAATCGCCAACACCTCAAGGTGCAGCGCCTGGGCAAGCACTTTGAAGCCAGAGTAAGTCAAGGCATCTGCGGCAATCACATCGCCGGGACTGAGAAGCGCCATCAGTGTTATTGCCAGCCCGTGCTGAGCGCCGCTCACCAACAACACTTGAGACGCCTCTACTGAAACACCGCGGCCAGCCAGGTGGCGGGCTACCGAGGCTCGCTCATGCATCCGCCCCGCATGCGGCTGATAGCGCAGCAACGATTCCAGGTCGCCGGACGACGCGAGTTGACGCAGAGCAGATCGCAGCAACTCGGCCTGCCCAGGAAGCGAGGGGTAATTGAAATTGAGGTCGGTGATTCCCGTCGCGACCGCCTGCTGATCGACACCCAGGCCGGGAGGCAGCGAAGTTTCCCGGACAAAGGTACCCCGCCCCATTTCACCGCTGACCAGCCCCATCCGCTCCAATTCGGCATAGACCCGGCTCGCCGTCACCAAGGCAATACCTTCGCGCCTGGAAAGCTCTCGATGCGTCGGCAAGCGAGTCCCCGGCAGCAATCTTGCGCTACGAATGTCCGCAGCCAGGGCGTCGACGATGGATTTGTAACGGGAGCGCGCCATTGAAAGTGTATCCATGACAATTTTTTGATTGTCGCAATCTAGCCGAATACGCTTCCTCGATGTAAACAACCCGGTAAAGCCTCGTGGACCGTACGACTTCGCTCGCAACCCAATCCAGCGATAAAACTAGTGCCGGGTGGATCAACGGATTCATCGGCGTGCTCATTTTCAGTGGTTCGCTACCGGCCACGCGTGTAGCAGTCCTTGAGTTTGATCCTGTGTTTCTGACCGTGGCGCGGGCGATGATCGCCGGACTACTGGGTCTGGCTTTGCTGATATTTTTCAGGGAAAAGCGACCGGGCAGAGATCAGACGATTCCTCTGCTGATCGTCGCGCTTGGCGTCGTAGTGGGGTTTCCTCTATTGACCGCGCTGGCGCTGCAGTACGTCAGTTCCGCTCACTCCATTCCCTTCCTTGGCTTGCTCCCGCTGGCAACCGCTGTGTTTGGCGTGTTGCGCGGCGGTGAGCGCCCTCGCCCTGCTTTCTGGGTTTTCTCTTTGTCAGGCAGTTTATTAGTGGTCGGCTATGCGATCTCGCAGGGGCTGACAGCCTCGCCAAAGGGCGACCTGCTGATGCTTCTCGCGATTGTGGTGTGCGGCCTGGGCTATGCCGAAGGCGCGAAGTTGTCCAAAGCGTTGGGCGGCTGGCAAGTGATCTGTTGGGCCTTGGTCATCTCGCTCCCCGCAATGATCATGTTGACCTGGTATGAAATGCCTACGTCTTTTTCCGGCATTTCCACATCCGCCTGGCTGAGCCTGGGGTACGTCTCATTGTTCAGCATGCTGATCGGGTTTGTGTTCTGGTACAAAGGCCTTGCCCAGGGCGGCATTGCCGCCGTCGGCCAACTCCAGTTGCTGCAACCTTTTTTTGGTCTCGGGCTCGCCGCATCGCTGCTGCATGAGCACGTGAGTATGGGCATGCTGGGGATGACGGTGGCGGTGATTCTATGCGTCATCGGTGCGCGAAAATTCGCCCGATGAGTTCCTTCCGGGATGTCCAGCGGGTCCACTTCATGAACCTGTGAGTTGTCGAGCTTGTCGCCGCCGTCAGGGTCAGAGGCACGCGATCAAGTGCCTCAAACCCTGTCTGAACAGCGGCTTAATTGTGCCGCTTGCCCGAGATGGACGAGGCCGTTGAAATCACAAGGTCCGCATAGCGGCGCATGTCGCGTTTCTCATCCCATCGCGATCGGGAAACCGCAATATTGACCGCGCCGATCCCACGACCGTTGTTGTCGACGATCGCAGCAGCCGTGGAGATATCACCATAGAAGTATTGGTCCTCGACATGGGCAAAGCGCTCTTCGCGGATGCGGTGTATGTGCTCGCGAATCTGCCCTGTATCCGTGACCGTGGCCGGGGTGTACTGCATGAACTGGCTGCGCTCGAAGATATCGTCCACTTCGTCGTCAGGGTAAGTCGCTAATAAAGCTAAGCCCGGCGCTGTGCACCAGGCAGGCAGTCGAGTGCCAACGATCACATTGGCGTTGAACACATGACGACTGACGATACGCAATACGAAGACGATGTCCGTATCGTTCATGACTGTCAGGTTAGTGGCTTCTTCGGTTTCACTGCTCAGTTGTTGAAGATACGGCGCAGCCCGGTTTACCAGATCGCTGGAGGCCAGGTACTGGAATGTGAAGTCCAGCAACTTGGGAGACAGCTCGTACTTCTTGCCCTGGTCTTTATTGAGATAACCCAGGGTAGACAGGGTATGTGTGAACCGCTGGGTGGCGCTTAAGTCCATGCCGGTCAGGCTGGCAATGTCCGAAAGGGATAATTGCCGCTGGCTGCCATTGAAAGCCATCAGCACCTTCATGGCTTTTTCCACAGATTGAACGTAAAGCGAGGACGCTTTCGGGTCGCTCGCGGCAGATTTTCGTGGAGCTTTGGGATTAGCCATAAATACGCAGCATCAATTTGAAAAGCCGATTATCCGTTTACCGGGCGACATATTCTATTGCTATTCACTAAATACTTCAGGAATGGGCTGCAGATCGGGAGTCAATCGTTCAGGAAAGCGTCGCAGACCGAGCGCTTCCCCTACGGATGAGTCGTTTACCCCCGCCGATCCCAGACCCCATCGAGACTGCGATCCAGCAGGTGTTTCTTGATTCGCTCGCTGGGGGTCAACTCGAAATGGTCGATAGTTTTGTAATAACGGGGTTGCTGGTAACTGGCCAGACGCTCATCCACCCACGTGGCCAGACTCGCCATGTCCGGCATTGCGCCCTCCTCCAGTTGCACATAAAGGAGGATCTCCTGTTCGCCAACCGCCGAACTCACGCCAACAGCCGCGCAGGCTCTGATAGCCGGGTGAGCGCTGAACACCCGCTCCACTTCCCAGGCGGATACGTTTTCACCTCGTACGCGCATGCTGTCGGTTCGACGCCCGACGAAAAACAGCTCGCCATCGGCATCGAAGCGGGCCATGTCGCCGGTATACAAGCGCCCGTCACGCAGCGCGCTTGCGGTGGCTTGCGGGTTATCCAGATAGCCGGGAAGAAAGACACCCTCGACCGGGCTCGACAAGACCATCTCGCCCAGTGATCCGACGGGCACCGGCTGACCCTCTGCATCCAGCAATTCAACGCTCAACCACGGCAGCGCCTTGCCCACTGATCCCGGCTTGTTGGTTGCATTGAGCGTGGCGAAACTCGAGCATTCGGTCATCCCGTAGCACTCGCGCAGCGGGCAGCCGAAGCGCTCGGCAATGGCCGCCCAGTTGCCCTGGCTGATCCCCGCCCCCCATAAGGTTCGCAGGCTGTGTGTGGCGGGCCACAGGCTGGCGTCCTGTTGCATCAGGATGTCGAGGATGCCCCCCAGATAATGCAGCTGCGTCGCCTGGGCCTCGGTGCATTGCGCCCAGAAACGGCTGGCGGAAAAGCGCTGCACGACACTGAGCCGGACGTCGGCCAGAAACGGCAGGAGCAACATCTGCGCGCCTCCGATATGGCACAACGGTTCCCAGAGCAGCAGGCGATCACCGTCCTGTACATCGGCCACTTTCAACACCGCCTCGCTGGCGATGCGCATCATCCGGTGGGTGAACAACACGCCTTTGGGCGCTCCGGTAGTGCCCGAGGTGTAAATCAGGCACAGCGGTGCATCGGTGGCGCTGGGAGCCAGCGTCAGCGGTGCAACGGGCCAGGCTTGCGCGGCTTCGTGCAGGGCGTTGATCGAGCGATAAGGCAACGCGCTGGCGGCGCCTTTGCTCAGCAAGGGTTCAAATTCTGCATCACCCACCACCAGGTCCGGCCGGGCATGCTCGAAGGGATAATCCAGGCCAGGCCCGCGCAGTTTGGTGTTGATCGGGATCCAGACCAGCCCAGACAGAATCAGGGCATAAATCAGCACGATTTGCTCATCGCTGTTGATCAGCATGACCGCGACCCGCTGACCTGGCTTGAGTCCCATCTCTGCCAGCACTGCCTGCAAGGACGCAACCCGTTGGCGCAACGAGCCTGTGGTCAGTGAGCGACCCTCGAAAGACAGCCGCACGCCTGTATCGTCCGCCAACAGACCGGCATGAATCAGAGGGGCGGTATCCAGTTGGTCACCGGGTATTCGATGGGGGAAGAAATCAGCATATGGATGCATCGTCAAAGCCCTTTGCGTTTCGAGATGGAGCGTCGCGATACCCATTGGGCAACCACGGCGAAAAATACGATAAACACCAGCAAGGTCGTCGATGCGGCCGCCAGCGTAGGCGTCAGCGCCAGCTGAATGCTGTCCCACATCTGTTTAGGCAAGGTGGTGTTGATCCCGCCGCTGACGAAGATGGCCACGGTCAGGTCATCAAACGAGGTGATGAACGCCAGCAGGAATGCCGACACCAGGCTGGCCGACATCAATGGCAAGGTCACGGTTCGCAGCCGGGTGAAGGTACTGGCGCCGAGCACACGAGCGGCATCGTCCAGACGCCAGTCGTACTGCTTGAAGGCCGCGGACAGGGTTACCACCACATACGGCAATGCCAGAACCGTATGCCCCAGCACCAGACCCAGATCCTTGCCCGCCAGTCCCATGCGGGAAAACAGGTACAGCAGTCCCAGAGCGATGACGATGCGCGGCACGATCAGGGGCGCGATAAACAACACGAACAACCCCTTGCGCCAACCTGCCGACAAACGTGTCAGGGCCATGGTCGCGCCGAAACCCAGTATCAAGGCGAGCAGCGCGGTGGCAATACCAATGCCGAAGGATCTCAGCAACGCCGCCTGCCAGACGGGAGAAGTGAAGAACTCGATAAACCACTTGAAGCTGTACATCTTCGGCGGGAAAGCAATGAACGGGCTGCTGGTGAATGCCAACGGCACCACGATCAGCACAGGCAGAATCAGCAGCATGACCAGCAAGATGCTGTAACCGGTCAGTAATTTGCTGTCGCCGCCACGGGCACGCTCGTTACCGAAGCGGGCGCTGAAATGCCCGAGCCAGATCAACAGTTGCAGACCACGCCCCGAACGCTTGCCTTCCGGCGCCTCGCCACCGAGTGAGGACAGACCGGCGACCCGATCGTAGATCAGGAATACCACCAGCGAAGACGCCAGCAAGACCACTGAAAGCGCGCCGGCAAAACGCATGTCGAACAGGTCCAGTACCGAGGAGATAACCAGCTGCGCGACCATCATTTCCCGGGGTGAGCCCAACAAGGCCGGGACGATGAAGAAGCCAAGGCTGGTAATGAACACCAGCAACGCAGCGGCGGCGATACCCGGTGCCGACAAGGGCAGGAATATGCTGAAAAAACTCATCGCGCGGCTGGCGCCGAGAGTCTGCGCGGCGGGGGTCAAGCGCTGATCAATGCTGCGCATGATCGGCAGCAAGGTGATTACCGCCAGAGGCAACATGGAATGCACCATGCCGATCAATACCCCGGAGAGCGCGGGTACCAGCCCCGACGGATTGTCCATGACCGAGGCGGCCAGGGTCGTTACCAGGCCTTTGCGGGACAACAACAGCATCCAGGCGTAGGTCTTGACCAGGTAGCTGGTCCAGAACGGCAGCATGATCCACAGCATCCAGCGCTCGCGCCCATAAGGCGAAAGACGCGTCAGCAAATACGCAATGGGGTACGCCATCAGTACCGCAAGCAGCGCTGTCAGTGCCGAGATCCAGAACGTGATGCCCAACACCCTGCCGTACACGGGCGTGGAGGCAATGCGCTCAAAATTACCCAGGCTGAAACCGCCATTGGCGTCCTGGAAGCTGCCCATCAGCATTTCGCCCACTGGCAGCAGGAAGAAAAGGCTAAGGAATAACAGGGCTGGAATTGCGGGCAACAAGCCGCGCCGCAGGTTCATGGTCGTGCCTCGGCAGCCAGCAGCGTCGCCCGGTGCGCGTCCCAGGTAATGCCCACCTGGTCTCCCACTCGCGGGGTCAGCTGACGTTCACAGCGCACGCTGAATCGCGCGCCAGAGGGCAACCGGATCAACGCACGCGTATCGCTACCGAGAAACACACACTCATCGATATGGCCCACCAGCAAACCCTGGGCAGGCTCGGTGAGGCGCGCGGCCTCAGGCCTGACCAGCACGAATGCCTCGTCAGCAACCCCTTGCGCAACCTCTCCCCCCACGCACCCACCCAAGTCGACCAGACTGCCTTCGATGGCGAACTGCTGAGTGTTTTCACGACGCACTTTCAGCACGTTGGAGTGGCCGATGAACTCGGCAGCGAAACGGGTGGCCGGGCGATCATAAAGTTCCTGAGGCGTCGCCAGCTGCTCAATGCGCGCGCGATTCATCAGACAGATGCGATCCGACAGGGTTAGCGCTTCTTCCTGATCGTGGGTGACATAAATGAAAGTCGCGCCCAGCTCTTTATGCATGTGGCGGATTTCAAGCTGCATATGCTCGCGCAGGTTTTTGTCCAATGCGCCCAAGGGTTCATCGAGCAGAATCACTGACGGTCGATAGGCGAAACAACGGGCCAGGGCGATCCGCTGCTGTTGCCCGCCTGACAGTTCATTGGGGTATCGATGGGCGAAATCCTGCATGCGCACCATGGCCAATGCGTCGTCTACAGCGGTTTTGATCTCGGCCTTGCCCAGGCGGCGCATGCGTAACCCATAGGCGACGTTGTCCCAGACGCTCATGTGCGGGAACAGCGCATAACTCTGGAACACCAGCCCCATGCCACGCTTGCCGGGCGCAGTATGGGTCGCGTCCTGGCCGTCGATCAGCAACTGGCCGCTGCTGGGCAATACCAGCCCGGAAATCATTTGCAGCAAGGTAGTCTTGCCGGAACCCGAAGGCCCCAGCAAAGTCAGGAACTCCCCTTCTTTGACCTGGATATCAGTCGGCTGCAACGCAACGAACTGGCCGTAAGTCTTGCCCAGACCGCGGGCTTCTAGTTTGACGGTCATGCAGCCACTCCTACGACAAGATCCAGGCGTTGAAACGTTCAGTCACCTGCGTGCGATTCTCGGCCCACCAGCTCGGGCTGGGCAGGCGCATGTTCTTCAGGTTTTGTGGGGCCGTCGGTAGCAACTTGGCACGTTCGGCCGGGATTGAATCGAAGGCTTTGCGGTTAGTGGGGCCATAGGCCAACGTGTCAGTGAAGTCAGCCTGGCGCTTGGCGTCAGCACAGAAGCGCACGAACTCTTTGGCCATTTCGGCCCGGGGGGTACCTTTGGGAATCGCCCAGCCTTCGATGGAAAACAGGCCCTGATTCCAGACAACTTCAACGGGGGCACCGTTTTCAATTGCGGCCTGGGCGCGACCGTTCCAGGTGGAAATCATGTCGACTTCGCCACTCTGGATGGCTTGCATCGCTTGAGCACCGGAGGTCCACCACAGGTCAATGTGTGGCTTGATCTTGTCCAGACTTTTGAACGCACGATCCACATCCAGGGGATACAACTCGTCCAGCCCGACACCATCGGCCATCAGCGCCTGCTCCAGAGTATCCAGTGGACTGCGGCGCAAGCAGCGGCGGCCAGGGAATTTCTCTACGTTCCAGAAATCAGCCCAGGATTGCGGCCGCTTTCCTTCGGCCAGGCTGTCAGTGCGGTAGGCCAGGACAGTGGAATAAACGTCCAGCCCCAGGAAATTCGGAGTGATGGCCTCGGGAATAATGTCGGGGTAGTCCTTGGCGTCCAGCCCGATAGGTTCGAGGAAACCTTCGGCTTCCAGGTACGGAATGTCTGCCGAAATGGTCAGGATGGTGGCGTCCCACACATAGTTGCGGGTTTTGACCATCGCCGCGAACTGCGCGACCGGCTGTGATTCCCGGGCCACGCTGATGACCTTGATGCCGGTGGCTTTTTCGAACGGATCGTAAAACGCTTTGCGATAGGCGATGGTGTACGGACCGCCGGGATCGGAGACCACAATCTGTTTGTCTTGGGCGCGAACCACGCTCGGCAGGCCCAAGGCCAACGCGAGGGCGGCACCGGCTTTGAGAACCTGGCGACGACTAGGGGTAACTGGACTGCTCATGACTGACTCCTACGGCACGAATGGATCGTTTATGTAGATGGACGTCGGCAGGGGGCAAGATCAAGCAGCTGGCTAAAGAGGTACATTGCCCCTGTCGTCCGTGGTGCGATGAAGCCCGGCGCCAACCCTGTCGGCCTGGCTACCGGTCAAGCCATTGTCAGTTCTTGGCGCGCTTGCGGAAGAACTCTTCCATCATCCGTGCTGGTTCGCCGGAGTCGTAGGCTTCTTTCTGAAGGCGTCGGCCCGCTTCGATACAGCTCTTGAAACCTTCCTCGCTCATTTCCCGGAAACGCTGCTTGTCCAGACGCATCGCAACGGGTGGTTTGCCCGCCAGTTCCTGGGCGATTTCCATGGCTTTGGCAAACACTTGTTCGGCGGGAACCAGATGATGAATCAGGCCGATGCGGTGGCACTCTTCGGCGTCCATCAAGCGCCCGGTCAGGACCAGTTCAACGGTACGTGACATACCCAGCATGCTGTTCATGATCCACGGACCGGTGGTGCTTGGTATCCCCGAGTTGATTTCCGGCTGGCCCATGCGCACGGCCGGATGCCCGACACGGATGTCGCCGAGCAGTGCCACCTGAAACGCCGAACCTGCCGCGGTGCCGTTGAGCGCAATCACCAGCGGCTTCGAAAGCCCGCGCAGCGTCGCGTAGTAGTACTCCCACTCGCCAACCCACTCCACGGCTCGGTCACCAGTGAAGTCATGGGCTTCAGACAGATCCTGACCGGCCGAAAACGCACGATCCCCTGCCCCGGTCATGATGAACGCCTTGATCGCAGGGTCGGCTTCGTACTGCTTCAATGCCGCGATGATTTCGTTGCGCATTGGCGTGGTCCACGCGTTGAGCACGGCGGGCCGGTTCAATGTGATGACGGCGACAGCACCTTGGATCTCAAGCAAAATATCCGACATAGTTATCTCAATGCGATAGTTGGTGTTTCCATACGATAGTTAACTATTGAAAGTAGCGCAACGGTCGAAATTGCCTTAATCGATTCAGGCGTGGGGATGGAGTGGTTGGGGCGGTGGGAGTGGGTATCAACACATCTTCCAGACACGGGTTTTGTGTTCATGTCCATGAGCCTGGTAACGGCTACCAGGGGTGCGTCCTTACGGTCAGCGTGGTTCGCCAATACCGAATTGATCCTGTAGACGCGCTTGCCCGCGATGATCGATGACGCGGTATGCCTGCCAAACCGGGGCGCCTGATTCGCGGGCAAGCCTCGCTCCAACAGGTTCGCTGATCGGCTGTAGGAGCGCGCTTGCCCGCGAAGAACGATAACGCGGTATGCCTGCCAAGCCGGGGCGCATAATTCGCGGGCAAGCACCGCTCCAACAGGTTTAGTGATCGCCTGTAGGAGCGCGCTTGCCCGCGATGATCGATGACCCGGTATGCCTGCCAAACCGGGGTGCCCGCGATGATCGATAACGCGGTATGCCTGCCAAACCGCGTCGCCTGATTCGCGGGCAAGCCTCGCTCCAACAGGTTCGGTGATCGCCTGTAGGAGCGCGCTTGCCCGCGAAGAACGATAACGCGGTATACCTGCCAAACCGCGTCGCCTGATTCGCGGGCAAGCCTCGCTCCAACAGGTTCGGTGATCGCCTGTAGGAGCGCGCTTGCCCGCGAAGAACGATAACGCGGTATACCTGCCAAACCGTGTCGCCCGATTCGCGGGCAAGCCTCGCTCCAACAGGTTTAGTGATCGCCTGTAGGAGCAAGCTTGCTCGCGATAACAACAAGACGACCGTAGAGGCCGTCTCGAGGCGTCAGGGTAAAGTGATGTAGCGAGCCAACGGACCTCAGTTTTTACCTCTGCAATCACTGAGCATCTGGTATTTCAAGGTCATTAGTTCGCCGATGGAGTTTTCATAAGTCATCAACTGCGGCACAACTTTACAAGCTCGAGGATCCGGAGAAAGAACAATAACCCGTGCGACATCCAATTCTATTCCGTAACGGTATTCGATAATACCGGGCACTGTTTTTTTATGATTTGTCGCATAGTTGGCTACTTTGCACTGATGGTCCTGGACCACCCTGTCCCGCACTGATTGATCCACCGCGTCGGCATATGAAGAGACTGGCAACAGCAGTGCAAGAGTGACCATCAACGGTCTGATAACGCTCATTTTTTCGTCTCCAGTTGAGTGATGAATCAACCTATCAGCCAGCCGCTTACCTGGAGATTGCGCGGACATTACCATTTGGCCATTTCATCTCTCTCGCGGCATGACGCTCCTATGACTTTCTAACAACATTGTCATCTTTCACTCACCCTCTCGTTAAGCGCCGAACCTTATGATCACGCTTAATTCCTGAGATGCTATTAAACGCCGCTCAGGTTCCTGCCATTGCACTAAATACGGTAATCCACATGAGTCTGATCAAATCACTAATTCTCACGGCCACCGCACTTTCTTCTTCTGCCGTACTTGCCGAAGACGGCAGTGAACGCGCAAGCCAGGCCGCGCAAAAAATGCGTGTCGCTCAAGAAGCGCGTTTCATTGATCAAAACAGCGGCGAAGCTTCGCGGTTTGTCAGCGCTGACGAGCAATCTCGCGCTGAGCAATTGAAGAAGTCAGAAGGTTGAGTTTTCCCGCTCCATAATTCGCCTTTAGCAGCCTCACGGCTCCTTTGGTCAAGGTGAATCTTTAAGCGTCCTGCGGGGCGCTTTTTTTTGTCTTGCAAAATGCGCAAAAACAACTGAGTCCATCATCAACAAAACGCCCGCGGCTGTTTCCAGCCGCGGGCGTTGAGTCAAGCAGCAGAACCCATCACACCTCTTCTTCTCGACGATGGGCCCATTGATACAGTGCGGGCAACACCAGCAATGTCAGCGCCGTCGAGGAAAGGATGCCGCCAATCACGACGGTCGCCAGCGGCCGCTGGACTTCAGCTCCCGTACCCGTCGCCAACGCCATCGGGATAAAGCCCAGCGATGCCACCAGCGCCGTCATCAACACCGGGCGTAAACGCGTCAGGGCCCCCTCGTTGATCGCATCAGCCAAAGAACGGCCCTCCTGGCGAAGATTGCGAATGAACGAGATCATCACCAGACCGTTGAGCACGGCAACCCCGGACAACGCGATAAATCCTACCCCCGCTGAAATCGACAGCGGGATATCCCGCAGCCACAGCGCCAGGACCCCGCCCGTCAAGGCGAACGGAATACCGGTGAAGACCAGCAAGCCGTCCTTCAGGTTGTTGAACATCATGAACAACAACGCCAGTACCATCAGCAACGCGACTGGAACCACGATCTGCAGGCGCCTGGCGGCAGACTGAAGTTGCTCGAATTGCCCACCCCAACTGGTCCAGTACCCCACCGGGATCTGCACACTGCTGCTGATCGTCTCCCCCGCTTCCTGGACAAATGACCCGAGGTCGCGGCCCCGCACGTTGGCGCTGACGATGACCAGCCGTTTGCCGTTCTCCCGGCTGATCTGGTTTGGGCCCAGCACCAGGTCCAGGCTCGCCACCTGGGACAGAGCGATGAAGCTGATCTGTTGATTGGCGCTGTTGGCAGTGGCCGGCACCGGGATAAGCAGGCTGGAAAGCCCGTTCACATCAGTTCTCAGGGTTTCCGACAAGCGCACCACCATGTCGAAGCGTCGATCACCTTCGTACAGCGTACCGGCCTGACGCCCGCCGACGGCAATCGCAATGGCGTCTTGAACATCGCCCACGTTCAGGCCGTAACGTGCGGCCTTGTCACGATCAATGTTGATCGTCAGCACCGGCAAGCCGGTGGTTTGTTCGACCTTGACCTCGGAGGAGCCAGGGACTTTCTGCAACGTAGCGGCGATTTTCGCTGCGGTCTGGTTCAGCACGTTCATGTCATCACCGAATACCTTTACGGCCACGTCGCTGCGCACGCCTGAAACCAGCTCATTGAAGCGCAGCTGGATGGGCTGCGACAGCTCGTAATTGCTGCCGGGCACGGTCGCGGCGGCTTGCTGCAACTCGGCAATCAGCGTCTCCCGAGACTTGCCGGGGTCAGGCCATTCACTCTGCGGCTTGAGCATCACATAGCTGTCCGAGATATTCGGCGGCATCGGGTCGGCGGCAATTTCCGCTGTACCGGTGCGGGCGAACATTCGTTCTACTTCCGGCATTTTCTCCATGACGGCTTTTTCAAGGCGCTGCTGCATGTCCACCGACTGGCTCAGACTGGTACCCGGCACCCGCAGCGCCTGCAGGGCAAAATCACCTTCACTCAGGCTTGGGATGAACTCGCTACCCATTCGGCTCGCCGTGAAACCGGAGAGCACAATCAGCACAAAGGCCAGGGCGAAGGCGATTGAACGGTGGCTCAGGACCCATTTCAGCACCGGTGCATAACGCAGGCGCGCGGTACGCATCACCACGCCCTCTTCTTCCTTGACCTTGCCCGTGACGAACATGGCGATGGCCGCCGGCACAAAAGTCACCGACAGAATCATCGCACCCAGTAGCGTAATCACCACGGTAAACGCCATGGGGTGGAACATTTTGCCCTCGACACCCGTCAAGGCGAAGATCGGCAGGTACACCACCATGATGATCAACTGACCAAAAATCAGCGGACGACGGGCTTCTTTAGCGGCTGCAAAGACCTCATCAAAGCGCTCAGAACGGGTCAGAATCCGCCCATATTTCTGCTGCGCATGGGCCAGCCTGCGGATTGCGTTCTCGACGATGACCACCGCGCCGTCGACGATGATGCCAAAGTCCAGCGCACCAAGACTCATCAGGTTGGCGCTGACTTTGTTGGTGAACATACCCGTGAAGGTGAACAACATCGCCAGTGGAATCACCATCGCGGTAATCAATGCCGCGCGGATGTTGCCTAGGAAAAGAAACAGGATCGCGATGACCAGAACGGCACCTTCGATCAGATTTTTCTTCACTGTGGCGATAGCTTTCTCGACCAGGTTGGTACGGTCGTAAACCGTGACTGCTTCAACCCCATTGGGCAGCGAGCGATTGATCTCTGCCAGTTTGGCGGCCACCGCCTGGGAGACCGTGCGGCTGTTTTCGCCGATCAGCATGAAGACGGTGCCGAGGACCACCTCACGACCATTTTCTGTGGCCGCCCCGGAGCGTAATTCCTGACCGATACCGACATCTGCCACGCTGCTCACCCGGATCGGCGTGCCCTGTACGTTGGCAATCACGATATTGGCGATGTCCTGAACGGTACCGAGTTGTCCCGGCGCACGAATCAATAGCTGCTCACCGCCACGCTCAATGTAGCCGGCGCCGATGTTCGCGTTGTTGCGTTCGAGTGCCGCTACCAGATCGTTCAAGGTCAGCTTGTAGGCCGCAAGTTTCTTGGGGTCTGGAGCGATCTGATACTGCTTGGCGAAACCGCCGATGGTGTTGATCTCGGCCACGCCAGGCACATTGCGCAGTTGCGGCTTGATGATCCAGTCCTGAATCACCCGCAGATCGGTCGGCGTATAAGGCGTCCCGTCCTCTTTCAACGCTCCCTCTTTCGCCTCAACGGTCCACAGGAAAATCTCGCCGAGCCCGGTGGAGATTGGCCCCATGACCGCGTCTACGCCTTCGGGCAATTGATCCTTGGCGATTTGCAGGCGCTCGCCCACCAACTGGCGGGCGAAGAACAGGTCGGTGCCGTCTTCGAAAATCACCGTGACCTGAGACAGACCAGAGCGCGACAACGATCGGGTCTGCTGCAGTCCCGGCAGGCCCGCCATACTCGTTTCAATCGAGAACGTAACTCGCTGCTCAGTTTCCAGCGGCGAAAAACCGGGCGCTGAGGTGTTGATCTGGACCTGCACGTTGGTGATGTCAGGTACAGCATCGATAGGCAGTTTCTGGTAGCTGGCGATACCCAGCCCAGCCATGAGAAGAACAGCGAGCATCACGACGATGCGCTGTTCTATCGCGAATTGAATCAACCGTTCAAACATGACGTTGTACTCGTGCAAGGCAGATCAATGGGAATGCTCGGCAGAGCCTTTACCCAGCTCGGATTTGAGGATGAAGCTGCCCGCAGCGGCCACTTGGGTGCCGGCCGCCAAGCCTTGAACGATTTCCACGTAACCCGCGTCGCGCCTGCCGACCTTCACCGGACGCAGCTCAAAGCCTTCGGCATTGCGAACAAACACCGAGGTTTTGTCTTCAACCGACTGGATCGCTGACTCAGGCAGGCTGACCGCCGCATTGGCCTGGTCTGCCGTCACATCAACCGAAACAAACAACCCCGGACGCCATGCGCCCTCAGGGTTGGCCAGCACCACGCGCACCGCAGCGGCTCGGGTCTGCTCCCCCAGCAGGCTGCCCACGTAACTGATGCGGCCCTCGACGTGAGCATTCAGATCCGGTGCACTGACCGTGACCGAGCGGCCCACCACCACTTTATTCAGGTCCTTGGGCGCCACGCCAAAGGTCGCCCACACCCTGGACAAATCCGAGAGCGTGAACGCCGTGCTGGTTTCATTGACCACTTCGCCTATGGCCAGGTGTTTTTCAATGACCACCGAGTCAAACGGAGCAATCAGCTCGTAACGATTGCCTGCGGACGGCTTCAGGCTGGCGCCGATGGCACTCAATTTCTGCCGCCCGTTGGCGAAGTTGATGTCTGCTTCCTGATAGGCCTGACGCGCCAGCAGATAATCCTGCTCGGCAGAAATCTTGTCTTCCCAGAGTTTTTTCTCGCGCTGCAGGGTCAGGCGTGCCAGCTCCAGACGACGCTGGGCGGCGTTCAATTCACTGCGCTGATCGGAGATTTGCTGGCTGGCAATAACCGCCAACACCTGGCCCTTCTTCACGGACTGGCCAAGATCCACTTTGACCTCTTCAACGATGCCGCTGACCCGAGGCACGACATGGGTGGTGCGGTCTTCGTCAAAGCGGATTTCACCTGGAAAAGTGACCGAAGTACTCATCGGCCGGGGGGCCGAGACCACCAGCTCTATACCGGCTGCACTGATCTGTTCAGCGCTGAGTTCCAGTGCCCCTTCTTCGGCATGGGACTCTCCTGAAGCCTCGGCACCATGGCCTTTTTCGTCGTGAGCCTCATCCACGTGGTCGTCTTTATCAGCGTGTTTTTTTTCGTCGCCATGCCCGTCTTCGGCGGCGTGCCCTTCTTCTGTCGAATGCTCGTGTTGTGCTTCTTTGCCCCGCTCCTCGCTGGCCGGCTTCGACTCAGCAGCGGAAGGAAAGCCCTGATTACCCAGTGTCACACTGCCCAGGCCAATGATTGCGACCACAGCCAGGGCCGTGGTCATACTCCGTTTGTTTTCCATGGATGCTCCCGGCGATCAAGTACTGGCGTACACCACGACCGCCCGTTAAATGCGAGAAATGAATTAAGGGTTGGTCGTCAACAGGCTCAGGTCGCCGTAGATACGCTCGACCGTTACTCTGGCGTCAGTCGCCATGGCGAGGGATTCGAGGTATTGGCCACGGGCGGCAATCAGGGTGCGCTGCGCGTCGAGGACTTCCAGAAAGCCAAACTTGCCCATCTCGAAACCACGAGTGGCGGCATCGACGGCACTTTTCGCCGAAGGCAGGATGACCTGATCGAATGAATCCACATCCTCCATGGCGGTTGCCCATTGATCGAGGGCCGACTGGGTCTGAGTGCGCACTCTAAGTTCTGCCGCGTTGCGCAAGTCCCGGGCCTGATCGGCACGCCGCGCCGCCGCCAGCACATTGCCCTGGTTCCGGTTGAACAACGGGATAGGCATCGACATGCCCACCACATTGACCTGCTCACGGTCTTCCCGGCTGTACTGGCTGCCGATACTGACGGTGAGATCCGGGATGCGCTGCGCCCGCTCCGAGCCCAGCGCCGCCTCGCGTTGCTCGATCTGGGCGTGAGCCAGACGCAACTCGGCGGATTGGTTGATCGCGGTGAGGATCTTCGTCGCCGGTGGCGATTTGCCTGGCGACAGTTGCCGATATTCCAACCGGTCAAATGATGACGTTGGCGAGCCAGTGGTCCGGGCCAGATCACGGTAGCTGTTGGTCTTCAGCGTTTCAGCGCGCCGGACCAGCAGGTCGGTCTCCGCCAGTTGCACGTGAGCACGGGTCACTTCGACTGGCGAGGACTTGCCGGCGCGGACCCGGCCTTCGGCGACTTCGACACCACGCTGGGCAAGTGCCTGCGACTGTCGCGCCAGCTCCAGCCCGGTGTCTGCCCGAACCGCAGTGAAGAAGGCCTGGACCACTTCGGCGCGAAGTTCGTTGCCCCGGCGCTCAAGCTCCAATTGCGCTGCATCCTGACCCCGGCTCGCGACATCGATACGCGCCCCGCGCTTGCCGCCCAATTCCAGCGCCTGGCTAAGCATGACCGTCGTGGTGCTGGTGTTACGCCGCGTGTCTTCCACCTCCCAAGACAACTCTGGATTCGGCATCAGACCCGCTTGTTGCCGGTCGCCTTCGGCCACGCCGATCTCCCAGCGCGCCGCAGCAAGATCGGGATTCTGCGCAAATGCGGCGGCGATAGCCTGGGGCAAACTCAAGCTCTGGGCAGCCGCAATACCTGGAACGGCGAACGACAACAGTAAGGCGCACAGAGCACCCGCTCTTACCAAGGGAGATACACGGAAAACGCTATACCTAAGCACGTTGGCACTTCTCCAGCCGCATAACTCACCCCTAAAAATCGGCATTACCCCGCCCCCGATGGGCTGAAGTTTGATGCGGCGACTTTATGCAAGAGGAGTTATCAGAGCGATTGCTGGAACATTACAATTCTGCAAGCCAAGACCCGGTGTAAGTTATTCGCCTTACAATGCAGCGCTTTTATATCTGCAGGTATATTTGCAGGACGCCGGAAATAAAATGCAATAACTTTTCTCTTGATTTAGCCAGCACCATTAATACTACGGAACTCGCCGAATCACCTTTATATAAAGTTTTTTTTAAAAACATCGTTGACCCTGAAGCTGCTACAGGCTCCAGAATCCTCCAGAATTCAGGCACCTGTGAGGCTTTGCCGAGTTGTGCAACATAAAGCACTCAGTTTTTTAAATCATTTCCCTTTGATAGAAACAGGACATACCTATGCGAATCCTTGTAGTAGAGGACGAGCCAAAAACTGCCGAGTATATGCACCAGGGTCTGACAGAGAGTGGCTATGTCGTGGATGTAGCCGTGACTGGACTTGATGGTCTTTACCTGGCTCAGCATCAGACTTACGACATCGTGATCCTTGATGTAAACCTGCCGGAAATGGATGGCTGGGAAGTATTGGCCCGACTGAGAAAAACCGACAATACCCGAGTCATGATGGTCACCGCGCGCGGCCGTCTGGAAGAGAAAGTCAGGGGCCTGGAAATGGGCGCTGACGACTACCTGGTTAAACCCTTCGAGTTTCCAGAGTTGCTGGCCAGAGTACGAACGCTGATGCGGCGCAGCGAGCAAAGTGGTTTGCCGGACGTGTTGCGCGTGGGTGACCTTGAGCTGGATCAGGGGCGACACAGAGCGTTCAGAGGCAGCCAGCGTATCGACCTGACCACCAAAGAATTTGCCCTGCTGCATCTGTTGATGCGCCACAGTGGAGAAGTCATGTCCCGCACCCAGATCATTTCGCTGGTATGGGACATGAATTTCGATTGCGACACCAACGTGGTTGAAGTCTCGATCCGCCGCTTGCGGGCTAAAATCGACGATCCGTTCGACAGTAAATTGATCCACACCCTGCGTGGCGTAGGGTATGTACTGGAAGTCCGGGAATGAAACCGACGCGCCTGTCGATGAGGCTAGGCCTCACGGTAACCGCGATGAGCGCCGTACTGGTTGTGGTGATGGCGACATTCGCCTACGCAACCATTTCCCATCAGTTGGATGTGCGGGCTCAGGATGGTCTGAGTGAAAAGCTGGGCCAGATCGAGCACAGCCTGGCGGAGAGCTTGTCCTCCACAGCCGATATCGTGCTTCACCCTCACAACCTGCGTGACCAGATCATCGGCCATGATAATTTCACCCTCACCATTCTCGACTCGAGCTTCCCGCGAAAACGCTTGATGAACCTTGGTAGCAACGAGGCGATGGAATTACCGGTACCCGATAATGGAGAGCCGTTGCACGACTTTCAGCGTTTGAAGTCTGCGCAGGGTTACGAAATCCTTGTGGCCTACAAGCAGGTGCGGCTAACGAGCGAGCAACAGATCCTGATCATTCTGTCCCTGGATAGAAAAAGCGACGTCACGTTGCTCAACGCTTTCGTGAAATCAACTCTGATAGGACTGCCTGTCATTTTGCTGCTGGTCGGCGGCTGTGCCTGGTGGGTTGTGCATCGCGGACTGAGACCTTTGCGTGCGTTTCGCAAAATCGCAGAGCGAGTCACCGCGCGGGATCTCTCCTTGCGCATGCAAGTGACGGGGCTGCCTGACGAGCTGCGTGACCTGGCCCATGCCGTCAACCTCATGCTCCAACGGCTGGACGGTGATGTTCAGCAATTGGCCCAGTTCTCCGACGACCTGGCCCATGAACTGCGTTCCCCCATGAACAATCTGATGGGCAAGGCTCAGGTGACCCTGTCCAGAGAGCGCCCGCCTCAGGAATACAAGCAGGTGCTTGAATCCTGCACCGAGGAACTGGAGCGTCTTTCGCTCATGGTGTCGCAGATGCTGTTTCTGGCCAGCGTGAGTCAACCATCGGTTCGGCTGGCGTTTGGCCCCGTGGATCTGCACGAGGAAGCCCGGAAAGTCGCTGATCTTTTCGCGTCGTCGGCGGATGAGAAGTCTATGTTTGTCCAGGTCCACGGACACGGCCACATCCAGGGCGACAAGCTGATGATCCAGCGTGCAATCTCGAATCTGCTGTCCAATGCCATCCGGCACGGCGCGCCCGGCAGCACCGTTACGATCATGCTCGACGAGGATGCCGATGACCTGGCGCTGACGGTCCGCAACGCGGGAGACGGGATTGAAACCGAACATCTGCCGCGCTTGTTCGACCGCTTCTACAGGGTTCACCCCAGCCGCTCCCGGCAACAAGGTGGCACTGGGCTGGGGCTCGCCATCGTGCGCTCGATCATGACGTTGCATGGAGGCCGTGTCGCGGTTGAAAGCGAGCTGCGGCAATCCACGGCTTTCACCTTGTATTTCCCCCACCCCCTTTCCCAACCATCATCTGCGAGGACGATCAATGCGTCTGCTTTCAGTTAAAAACACAGCTTTTATTTTCAGCGCCGTGGCAACGCTCGGTTTTGTGTCAGTGCTGCAGGCCGCCCCACAGCTGTCCATTGACGTCCATCGTGATCCGAACTGTGGCTGTTGCAGCAAATGGATGGCTTACCTGAAAGAGCACGGCTACACCGTGGTCGATCACCTGGAAGACAACATGAGCCAGGTGAAGGAAAAGCTGGGTGTGCCTGCACAACTGGGGTCCTGTCATACCGGTGTGGTGAACGGCAAGTTCGTAGAAGGCCATGTCCCCGTCGAACAGATCGCCGAGCTGAGCAGGCGAACGGACCTGATCGGCGTCGCCGCACCCGGCATGCCCATGGGTTCGCCGGGCATGGAATCCGGTGACCGGCGCAGTGCCTACCAGATCATTGGTGTGACCACATCCGGCGCAGAAGAAGTTGTCGCGGACTATCCCGCCCGTTAACGGTCGCCGGCACCGACAGTCAAGCCAGCCCCCGCCGTAACACCTGCTGGAAGAGGTTTTATGGCGGGCTGGGCAGGATGTTCAAGGCCGGAAAGTCGCAAGGGCTGATGTTAAGCAGCAACAGGCCGAGGAGAAAAAATCGCCCGGGCTGGGTCCACCGTGTAGTCAGCCTCGAACTCGGTCGCATCAGCAGCGATCTGAGCCACGGCATCCAGAATGAACTGCACCTTTTCGTCCGGTAGCAACACACTCAAGTTCAGCCGGATAAAACCTGGTTTCTGGAGTTCTTTGCCCGACTGAATGGCCTGCCTGATCGCTTCCGATTCCTGCTCGTCGATCCCCAGCAAGCGGTGTACATAGGGCCCGGCACAGGCGCAGCCGCCGCGAGCCTGAATGCCGAAACGGTCGCTGAGCATCCGGGTAATCAGTTGCTGGTGGACGTATCCACCTTTCCCGTCGCTGATCTGAAAGGAGAAGATCGGCAAACGGTCCGCGTCAACCAAGCCGAGCAGCTTCAGGTGCGGCACATCTTGCCAGGCACGGAACGCGCGCTGCGTCAGCTGGCGATTTCGCCCTGCCATCGCTTCTGCGCCAATGGCATCCTTGACCAGAAACGCCAACGCAGCACGGATATCGCCGATCACATTCGGTGTACCGGCTTCTTCGCGAGACTCCAGACTGCTGCTGTAGTCGTGGGCCACCGGTGAAACGAATTTCACCGTACCACCCCCCGGCCAGGTCGGGGTCTCAGTCACCACGGCATCGTGCCTGACCAGCAATATCCCGGATGCCCCTGGCCCGCCGATGAACTTGTGTGGAGAAATGACGATGGCGTCGATTTCGACGCCGTCCGCAGGCGACATGGCGACGGGCACGTAGGGGCCTGCTCCGGCGTAGTCCCAGATCATCTTCGCCCCGGCGGCCTTGACCATGGCGGTGATGGTTGTCACGTCACTGGTGATTCCGGTGATGTTCGATGCGGCAGACAGCGTGCATATAGTCAGTTCAGGCGCTCCCTGCTGGAGCACGCTGGCCAACTGTGCAAGGTCAGGACCGCCCTTAGGATCCTCGGCAATCTCGATGATCTCTGCTCCGCTCTCGCGCCACGGCAGAATATTGGAGTGATGTTCATAAGGACCGACGATGACCCGGGCATGCTTGCCCGCAGCAACGGTGTCGGTGACCCCAAGCAAGTTGACCAGTCGGTTGAGCCCTGAGGTTGCACCGGAGCCGGAAAATATCACCGCGTGCTGATCATTACAGCCGCAGAGCCCGGCTATGACCGCGCGGGCTTCGCGGCGCATCCTTGTCATGGCGCCACCGCAGTAAGAAGCCTCGGTATGGCTATTGGCGTAAAAAGGCAGCACTTGCTCCAGCACGAATCGTTCGACCTGATGCAACGCTCTGCCCGACGCGACGTAGTCCGCGTAGACCAGTTCCTTATCCCCATAGGGGCCGAAGATTTTCACGTTCGAACCCACCAAGCCGTCATACAAAGCGCTTTTTACGTCGCCGACACTTAAACCTTTGCGAAAACGGGAGAGTGGCGATTCGATTTCGACGATGGCGTGGTTATAGGTCTGCACGATACGGCTCCGGATAGGCGATGACGTCGATTGTATCCACCCTATAGCGGTGTAAACTTCACCTTTTTTATGCTTGATTTCATTGGAATTGGGTCATATGAACGACAAAGGCATCAAACTCGATACTTTTGATATGCGCATCCTGAATGCCATGCAGAATGACGCAAGCCTTTCGCAGCGTGACCTGGCAGATAAGGTCGGAATGTCCCAGAACGCCTGCTGGCGCAGGCTGCAACGGCTGAACTCATTGGGGCTGATAATCGGCTCGCATAACGTCCTGGATCTCAAGGCCCTGGGCCTGGACTTGACGGTTTTCGTGATGATCCGCACCAGTCGCCACTCCAAGGAATGGAGTGAAGAATTTCGCATGCATGTAGAACGCTTGCCGGAAGTCGTGGACTTCTATCGGATCGGCGGGGAATGGGACTATTTGATTAAAGTCGTAACGAAAGGCATGGCGGGCTACGACAACTTCTATCAGAAGCTGATCACCGACTTCGAACTCGCAACGGTGACGGGTTTCTTTTCCATGGAGGCGATCATCAACAATCGCCCTGTTGATCTGATGAGCCTGCGCTGAGCAGTCACGCAAGCGCACAGATATCGGCAAACGCGATGCGAGCGCCCTGCAAATGCCTTATACAAGCACCCAGAATGCTTTGCCGATCATGAGCAAGCTGACTGCAATACAGAGCACGGAAAACAGCCGCTGCAAAAGCTGGCCAGAGAGTTTCGGCGCGCTGAGGCGACCCACCACCATTCCAGCCAGGGTGGCTGCGGTAAAGCTCAGCGCCGCCCCGGACAGCTCAAAGCCTCTGACGAACAGGTGACTCAAGGTTCCCAGCGAAACCAGGGCGACGACCATCAAAGACGTCGCAACAATGCCATGCATCCGGATATCGCTGTATTTGCGAAATGCAGGGACGATCAGGAAACCACCCCCGACTCCGAGCAACCCTGTGAGCAGACCAGACGCAGCCCCGATCGAGGCCAGCGTGGCGCTGCAGCGAGCACTCCAATCCAGACGTCCGGTTGAAGGGTCGAGCATGCAGTTCTTTTGCAGGGCATCAGCGACATGGGCATGCTCAGAGGCAGGTCTGGATTGCAGATACATTCGAACCGCAACGACCAGCATCACTGCACCAAACATCAGCATCAGCACGCCACCGGGAATCAGACCGCCGAGGTAGAGCCCGAGCGGAGCCGTCAGCCAACCGGCAATGGCCATCACCCCGGCGGCCTTGTATCGCACCAGCCCCTGTCGCAGACCATGCAGCGCGCCAATCGACGCAGCGCCACCCACCGCCAGCAAAGCGATGGGTGTGGCTTCAGTGACTGACCAGCCAAGGCCTAACGTGAGCGCAGGGATGGCCAGAATGCCACCGCCCGCTCCGGTGAGCCCCAGGACCAGGCCCACGCACGCCCCCAATATCAATGTCAGCATGACGCTACTCAGTTCGAAGAACAGTCGGTAAACCACTCGCGGCCTTTGAGCATGCCGTTCCAGTAAAACCACGGCAGCAAGCGGGCCTTCAGGAACCACGCAGACCTGCGCGCAACGGTGGGTTCCAGAGGGAATGTGGGCAGAAGCTTCGCGCCGTAACCGAACTCCGCGAGTATCACCTTCCCGTATTCGACGGTCAGAGGACACGAGCCGTAACCGTCATAACGACCGGGCAGCAATGCGCCTTTGCGCTGCGCCACCAGATTATCCGCGACCACCACGACCTGTTTACGCGCCGCCGCTGCGGTCTTGGCATTGGTCGTCCCGCAGACATCGCCCGCTCCGAAGATGTCGGGGTAACGTCGATGCTGCAGCGTCGCAGGCTCGGCGTCGAACCAACCCGCCGTATCAGCCAGCTCACTGCGCCGAATGAAATCCGGGGCCTGCTGAGGAGGCACGACGTGCAACACATCGAAGCGCTTTTCCACGTGACTGACATTTCCACTGCTGTCGGTTACATCAAACCAGGCTGTTTTGTGCGGGCCGTCAACTTTGACAAGGTTGGACTGGAAGGCAAGTTGAGCGCCATAGGACTCCACATACTTCATGAGTGGAGCCACAAAGGTTGCGACTCCGAACAGCACCGGTGCGGCCAGGTTGAACTCCACTGAAATGGAATCCAGCCGCCCCTCTTTGCGCCAGTGATCGCATGACAGGTACATCGCTTTTTGGGGAGCGCCTGCACATTTGATAGGCATCGGCGGCTGGGTGAAGAGCACTTGGCCGCAACTCAGGGAACGGATCAGCTCCCAGGTGTAAGCAGCCAGGTCATGTCGGTAATTCGATGTCACGCCGTTTTTGCCCAGGGTTTCTTCAAGGCCCTCGATTTTTTCCCAGGCCAATTGGAGGCCTGGGCACACGACCAACTGTTGGTAAGCCAGCTCGGTGCCATCGCTGAGCAGTACGACCTTTCGTTCTGGGGCAAATGCAGACACGGATGCCTTGATCCAGGCGACGCCTTTGGGGATGACACTCGCCATAGGGCGAACGGTGTCGGCAATGTCATAAGCGCCAGCGCCGACCAGGGTCCATGCCGGTTGGTAGTAGTGTTCTGTACTCGGCTCAACGATGCCGATGCGCAACGACGCATCGCGCTTGAGCAGGCTGGCACACACCGCAATACCCGCTGAGCCGCCGCCCACCACGACAACGTCATAGCGAGGGACCTCACGCGCCCCATGGATGGCGGCCTCGTAGAGTTTCGAGGATCGATTGCCGGTGCGGCAGTAGGCGAGGATCGGCTTGGGCAGCTCATCCAGGCGCGCTTGCAATTCACCGGCCTGCTCTGACGTGGCACCAGAGGTTTGAACCGGCAGGTAGTGAAACGCTAAACCCAGTGCCTGTGCCGCCTGCTCCATTGAGCAATGGTCCGGTTGCTCCGGGCCACCCTCATGATCCGGACGATTGCAGATCACCGTGCGGAAACCCAGTGCTTTGACCTCGGGCAGGTCAGCAATCTCAAGCTGACCCGCCACAGAGAAGGATTCGTCAATACGCTTTACCACTTGCTCCATTACAGACTCCAGGTAAGACAAATACGTGATTGCCCTGACACTGATATCTGGCCAACCGCATGGATGGGTTGATCAGTGATACCGACGGGGAAGTGAATCGCCTGGCTTTACTTCTTGAGAGCCTGCCCGCAGTACAGCCCCGACAGCGTCTGCATGACCGACACAACTTCAAAGCTTGCGAGGGAGTAATAGATGAATTTGCCCATTCTCCGGGTATTGACCATGCCCTCGTCGCGCAGCACACCCAGCTGTTGCGACAGGGTTGGCTGGCGGATACCCGACAACGCCTCAAGCTCGCCGACATTGCGCTCGCCTTGCGTCAGTTGGCAGAGCAGCAACAAACGGTCTTCGTTCGCCAAGGCCTTGAGCAACGCGCACGCCTTGGATGCCGAATCTCGCAGGAGACCGATTTCCTCATTGGTTAACTGAGCAGACATTAAGAAGCCCCGGGGATTTGCAGATCGACAGTCTACGAGTAGATAGTATATGTTTCAATATATTGTAATGACGTAGATTGAGGAGATTCCCCCATGCCCGCCCAGATCCAAGGCTTCTATGACACCGCGACCTCTACGGTGAGCTATGTGATTTTCGAGGGCCCGGGCGGCGCTTGCGCCATTGTCGATCCGGTGCTGGATTACGACGCCAAGGCCGGACGTATCCGGACCGACAGCGCAGATCGCATCGTCGAATTCATCAAGGGCAACCAGCTGCAGGTGCAATGGCTCCTGGAGACCCACGCTCACGCCGATCACTTGTCAGCCAGTGCTTTTCTGCGGGACAAACTAGGGGGCAGGATCGGTATCGGGGCAGCCATCACCTCTGTGCAGAGCGTCTTTCGTGATATCTACAACCTTGAGCCGACCTTCAGGCTCGACGGCTCACAATTCGACAAACTGTTTGAAGCAGACGAGACCTTTCATATTGGCGCAATAGAGGTCCGTGCCTTGCACGTCCCTGGCCATACACCGGCCGATGTGGCGTACCAGGTCGATGAAAAGCATGTGTTTGTCGGAGATACGCTGTTCATGCCTGACGTCGGGACAGCCCGATGTGACTTCCCTGGAGGCGACGCGCAGCAACTGTATCGCTCAATCAAACGTCTGCTGAGCTTGCCCGTCGATACACAGCTGTACATGTGCCATGACTACCCGCCCGCCGGTAGAGAGGCCTCGTGGGTGACCACGGTTGCCGAGCAACGCAAGATGAACATTCACGTCAATGACGAAACCGACATGGCCTCATTTGTAAGGATGCGCACCGCCCGAGATGCAGGCCTGGCGGTCCCGGCGCTTCTGCTCCCGGCCATTCAGGTCAACATCCGGGCTGGAAACCTGCCACCTGCGGATGAAAGCGGTATGTCCAGCTTGAAAATTCCGCTTAACAGATTCTGACCCCCGACCGGCCAGGGCGACCCGGGCTGTCGCAGGCCTTTCAACGAATCAGCTTGAAGCGGCGGTTCGAAACTCGACGGTCAGGTGGCTGACTTCGTGGACCGGTTTGAGGCGCTCGCGGATGCTGTCCGCATTCGTCGTGGATTGGCCCAGCACACTGACGATAGCCGCATGAGCTTCCGGCCCCAGACGCCAGACGTGCAAGTCGATAACGGTCGCATCACCGGCCCGCTCAACCAGCTCACGGATCTCCTCGGCGACATGCTCGTCAGTCTGATCCAACAGAACGACAGCCGTCGCCCCCATCAACAGCCATGCCCAGCGTGCAATGACAATTGCCCCGACAATCCCCATCACCGGGTCGAGCCAGACCCAACCCAGATACCGCCCGGCAAGCAGCGCGGCAATGGCCAGCACCGATGTCAGGGCATCAGCCAACACATGAACGTAAGCCGACGTCAGGTTGTTGTCGTGGCCATGGCGATGCTCGTGGCCGTGTTGATGCTCATGCTCATGTGAATGCCCATGCTTGTGGCCGTGACCCAGCAACAGTGCGCTGACGATGTTGACCAACAAGCCGACCACGGCGATGAGCGTAGCGGTGCCGAATTCAACCTGGGTAGGCTGGAACAGCCGAATGACTGACTCTACGGCGATTCCCAGGGAGACCAACCCCAGTATCAAAGCCGAAGCGAAGCCGCCCAGGTCACCGACCTTGCCAGTGCCGAAGCTGAAGCGCTGGCTTTTGGCGTTACGCTTTGCATAGGCGTAAGCCGCAGCAGCAATGCCGAGCGCTCCCGCGTGGGTCGCCATGTGAAATCCATCGGCGAGCAGCGCCATGGAGCCCGTCATGTAGCCGGCGGCTATTTCACCCACCATCATGACAACGGTGAGCATTACCACCCAGAGCGTGCGTCTGGCATTTTCATCATGAGCCGAGCCAAGGTAGACGTGCTCATGGGTGTAGCGATGGCTGCTGTTCATAAAATCCCGCCTGCGGCATCACTTGGAATAGCGTCGGATCGCTTCAAGCAGCTCTTCGACACCCTTGCTACGCTCCTCATCACTGAGGCTCGGGTTGGCAACGTGTTCTCTGGCGTGGTCCTCGATGATTTCATCCATCAAGCCATTGATCGCCCCGCGCGTCGCCGCGACCAGGTGCAGTGTCTTGGCGCAATCGTCATCAGCTTCCAAAGCCCGCTGCACGGCCTGGATCTGCCCGGCAATACGCTTCACACGTTTGAGTAGATCGTCTTTATTTGCCGCCACATGACTCATACCATACCCCCCTACCCTATACCAACTGGCGAATACGATAGCACGGTGTGTCACTCAAAATTAAATGTATGTGAGGCCAGCCCTTTGAGCGGCAGAAAGTCCTAAGCGTCACGACGCTCATCAGTGGCTGCAGCGCATTCCCTCAAGACCTCAATGAATGCCTGTAAGCCTGAAGGGATATGGCGATGCCCTGGATAATACAAAAACAATCCAGGAATACGCGGGCACCAATCTTCCAGAACCGTCATCAGCCGAGCATCTGCCAGGGATCCCGAGACCACGCGCTCCGGCACGTAAGCGATGCCCAGTCCGGAAATGGCGGCGTCGGCCATGATTTCCGGGTTATCCAGGGTCAGCTGTCCCTTAGGGTCGATGACCAATGGCTGCCCATGTTTTTCAAACTCCCATCGATAGGGTTTACCACTGGGCATGCGGATGCCGATGCACTGATGGCGAAGCAGATCATCTGGCGTCAGTGGGCGGGGATGCCTGGTGAGGTAGTCAGGTGAAGCGACAGTGATAAAACGCATGTCCGGCCCTATGGGCACGGCAATCATGTCTTGAGGTACTGACTCACCCAGACGAATGCCAGCGTCGAAGCCATTGGCAACGATATCAACCAGGCGACCATCGGTGACCAGGTCAACCGACATCTGCGGGAAACGTCCGAGAAATTTCGGCAAAGCCGATTCCATCAAAACCCGTGCCGCTTGATCACTGGCATTGATGCGCAATGTGCCGCTTGGGAGATCCCGATACTCGTTCACTTCATCTACCGCCAGCGCAAACTCCCGCAATACCGGTGTCAACCGGCTCAGCAGGCGCTCACCCGCCGCCGTCGGAGAGACGCTGCGGGTTGTGCGATTGAGCAACCTGACCCCAAGCCTTGCCTCAAGCGTTCTCATCAAATGGCTGAGGGTGGACGCCGACAAACCCAACTCATCCGCCGCTTTGCGAAAGCTTCGGTGGGCAACGATCAGCGCCAGCGCGCGGAGATCAGTGAGGGACAGGGGCAGTTCATTCATGGCTATTTTTCATCACCTCATCCGCATTCCGCTCGATAGTAGCAGCAGTCCTGAGCGCGTAGCGTTTGATCTTCGCCAGCCAACCCGGCTCGCCATGAGGAGAACACACCGATGAATAGAACCTGGTTAATCACTGGAAGCTCGTCCGGCATTGGCTTGGCGGTGGTCGAGCAACTGCTGGAACGAGGGGATCGCGTGGCGGCTACTTTGCGCAAGCCGGACGCGCTCCGTCACTTGAAAGAGCGCTACGGCGAACAGCTCTGGACCGCGGCACTGGATGTGAACGACACGTGCGCCATCCGGGATGTCATTCATCGGGTGTTCACTGAGTTGGGGCGCATTGATGTGGTGGTCAGCAGCGCGGGATACGCATTATTTGGCGCCGCAGAGGAATGCAGTGACGAACAAATCGATCAGCAGCTGCAAACAAATCTGGTTGGCTCAATCCAGGTGATCCGCGCCTGCCTGCCTTTTCTGCGTCAGCAAGGGGGCGGTCGAATCCTGCAGGTTTCGTCGGAGGGTGGGCAATTGGCCTATCCCAACTTCAGCCTTTACCACGCCAGCAAATGGGCCATTGAGGGTTTTGTCGAAGCAGTCGCGCAGGAAGTTGCGCCCTTTGGCATTCAGTTCACCCTTATAGAGCCAGGCCCGACTCGCACGAACTTTGCCGCTGCCCTGGTCAGCCCTCCGGTGATGGCCGAGTACGACCAGACGCCTGCCGCAGATGTACGTCGAGCGGTTTCCAGTGGTGCTTTCCCACTCACCGGAGATCCGCAAAAGATGGCCAAAGCCATGCTGGAAATCGCCGAAGCCGATCCAGCACCAAAGCGTCTGGTGTTGGGCAGCGGAGCTTATGAGCGTGTTCGTACAGCGCTGATCCAGCGAGTGGCCGAGCTGGAACAGTACAAGGCAGTGGCGATGAGTACCGAGCTTGATTGAGCTCGGCTTACGTCGCCACGGCTCGATCGCTGGCAGTTGTGACCCAAAAACAAACCACCAGCGATCAGGCTGCAGGTTCAACACTCTCTAGTGAAAGCTATTGAAAGTGCCGAGTTGCATCAAACGATGTCATCTACCACACCGCCATCAACCCTGAGCGCAGCGCCCGTGGTGGCCGAAGCCTGCGGCGAGCACACGTAGACGATCATGTTGGCGACTTCTTCGACGGTCGCAGCACGCTGAATGATCGAGCTGGGGCGATGCTCGGCAACGAACGCCTTGGCGACTTCTTCAAGGGATTTGCCAGTGCGCTCGACTTCGCTTTGCAACATGACGGCAACGCCGTCGGACATTGTCGGCCCCGGCAGGACGCTGTTGACGGTCACGCCGCTACCCGCGACACGCTTGGCCAGACCGCGGGCCAATGCCAGCTGGGCGGTTTTGGAGACGCCATAGTGGATCATGTCCGCCGGGATGTTGCGTGCCGACTCAGAGGACACGAACACCACCCTGCCCCAGTTTTTGGCAACCATGGCCGGCAACAATGCGCGGCTCAGGCGGACGCCTGACATGACATTAGTCTGCCAATAGTTGTCCCAAACCTCGTCTTCAGTCTCAAAAAAGTCCTGCGGCCCATAAATCCCGGCATTGTTCACCAGTACATCGATAGGCCCGGCACCCTGCAACAGTGTTTCAACGCCCTCTGCACTGCCGAGATCCGCGGCTACGCCGGTAATGGTGGCGCCGGGTACCGCACTCGCGAGTCTGGCCACCGCATCTTTTACAGAACCCTCACTGCGGCCATTGATCACCACGTCTGCGCCTGCCTCGGCGAGCCCTTTGGCAATCGCAAAACCTATTCCGCCGGTCGAAGCGGTGACTAGCGCACGCTTGGCATTCAACTGAATGTTCATCTCTACTCCTTCAAGATTGGGTTGGCGTCATTCAACCCTAGCTCACTGATCCATTGCAGGCATTCAACGAGCAAGGCTGATTTGTCCCCTGCCCGGTAGCTGACAATGATGGGGGAGGTCGCCAAAGGATCCAGCAGCGGTGCGTAGCCGATATCGTCCCGGTGCAACCGTTGTACCGACGCGGGCACCAGCGTGATACCAATGCCGGCGGCCACCAAACCGATGGCGGTCTGCAGTTCGTTGGTCATTTGCGCCACATGAATCTTCAAGTCGTGACGCGCGAACAACTTGAGCACATGGTCGGCGTAGCTGGGCCGGACGTTGCCGGGGTAAAGCACGAAAGGCTCCTGAGCCAGTTGCGCCAGACTGACCGGCGCGCCCAGCAGGTGATGCCCCGCCGGAAGGGCCGCCACCAGAGGGTCTTGCCGAACGACTTTCTGCACCACCGCCGCATCATCAATGTGGATACGGCCAAAGCCGATGTCGATACGACCGGCCTTCAAGGCTTCAACCTGCTGCAAGGTGACCATTTCCAACAGCCCCAGCTCAATGCCGCCATCGCTGCGCAAACGGCGGATCAGCTCCGGCAACGCGCCGTACAGCGTCGAAGGGGCAAAACCGATGCCCAGCCAGCGCCGCTGCCCGTTTTCAATACGCCGGGTGTCCTCACATACGCGCCCCAACTGCTCCAGCAATTGCACTGAGTGCTCGTAGAAAAACCGGCCCGCCTCGGTCAGGCGCAAAGGACGGCTGCGCTCCAGCAATGAAACGCCCAATTCCTCTTCCAATTGCTGGATTTGCCGACTTAAAGGCGGCTGCGCCAGATGCAGCTGCTCAGCGGCGCGGGTGAAATTGAGGGTTTCCGCCACCACGCGGAAATAACGCAAATGTCGCAGCTCCACGATACCTCCCAGGTATCAAACCAGACTCATTCAATATTGGACCCCGCGCCGACGGGGATGCAACCTTTGCGTTAGACGAATAAAAAACCCCAGGGATATGGACTTGCTCCATGCGACCCTCGATCAGGATCTGCCAATGATCAGTATCACCAGCCTCGAAACCTTCATTGTTGATTTGCCCACCATCCGCCCGCACAAGCTGGCCATGCACACCATGCAGAACCAGACCCTGGTGATCCTGCGATTGCGTTGCAGCGATGGCATTGAGGGTCTGGGCGAAGCGACTACCATCGGTGGTCTTTCCTATGGCAATGAAAGCCCGGAAAGCATCAAGACCAATATCGACACCTATTTCTCGCCCATGCTCATTGGCCAGGACGCGAGTAATATCAATGCGGCCATGCTGCGCATCGAGAAAGTGATACGTGGCAATACCTTCGCCAAATCCGCTGTCGAGACCGCACTGCTGGATGCTCAAGGCAAACGCCTTGGGCTGCCCATTGCCGAGTTGCTCGGTGGCCGGGTGCGCGATGGCCTTGAGGTCGCCTGGACCCTGGCCAGCGGGAATACTGAAAAAGACATCGAAGAAGCCGAGCGCATGCTCGATATCCGCCGCCATCGGATTTTCAAACTGAAAATTGGCGCGGGTGAACCGGGCAAAGATATCGCCCACGTCGCAGCGATCAAACGCGCTCTGGGCGACCGCGCCAGCGTGCGGGTCGATCTCAACCAGGCCTGGAGCGAAGCCACCGCAATGCGCGGCTGCCAGATGCTCGGCGATGCGGGTGTCGACCTGATCGAACAGCCCATCCCCCGTTATGATCGGGAGGCTCAAGCTCGGGTCAGCGCCCGCAGCCCGGTACCCATCATGGCCGACGAAGCCATCGAAAGCGTCGAAGACAGCTTTGCCCTGGCCCGGGCCGGTGCCGCGCCGGTGTTCGCGCTCAAGATCGCCAAGAATGGCGGACCACGTGCCGTGCTGCGTACTGCAGCCATCGCCGAAGCCGCTGGCATTGGTCTGTATGGCGGCACCATGCTAGAGGGTGGAATTGGTACTCTGGCTTCGGCTCACGCCTTTGCGACGCTGGGCCGCATCGAATGGCATACCGAGCTGTTCGGCCCCCTGTTGCTGACCGACGACATACTGGCCGAGCCTCTGATCTACCGCGACTTTCAGCTGGTGATTCCGAACGGCCCAGGGCTCGGGATCGAACTTGATAACCAACGCCTCAAGCATTTCCAGCGCCGTTAACGGTGCAAGTCACCCGAGACCCCACGCATCACGCAAATAAGGGAGATGAGATCCATGCTGTTCCATGTTCGCATGACCGTAAAACTGCCCCACGACATGCCTGCCGATCAGGCGGCCCGCTTGAAAGCCGACGAAAAGGAACTGGCTCAGCGCTTGCAACGCGAAGGCACCTGGCGCCATCTGTGGCGTATCGCGGGTCTGTACGCCAATGTCAGTGTGTTCGATGTGGCCGACGCCCAGACCTTGCACGACACGCTGATGCAATTGCCGCTCTACCCGTACATGGAGATCGAAGTCATGGCGCTGTGTCGTCATCCCTCATCGGTGCATGACGACGATCGCTGATACGGGGCCAGCACGACCAGATGCTGAGCACACTTTATAAAAACAAGATGAGGAAACAGCCATGACGGTACACATATCTCAAACCACCGAAGTACAGAAATTCTTTGAACAGGCCAGCGGCTTTGACAATGATCAAGGCAGCCAACGGATGAAGACTGTGGTTCATCGCGTCCTTACCGACTCGATCAAAATCATCGAAGACCTGCAGATCAGCCCCGAGGAGTTCTGGAAAGCCGTCAATTACTTCAACGAGTTGGGCAGTCGTCAGGAAGCCGGGTTATTGGTCGCTGGTCTGGGTCTGGAGCACTATCTGGATCTACTGATGGATGCTGAAGATGAAGCCGCCGGTCTGGCGGGCGGCACGCCACGGACCATCGAAGGCCCGCTGTATGTGGCCGGTGCGCCATTAAGCAAATATGAAGCGCGCCTGGACGACGGCCTGGATGATGGCGCCACCCTGTTCATGCAGGGCCAGGTTCTGGATACCGACGGCCAGCCCCTGGCGGGCGCTATCGTCGATGTCTGGCACGCCAACACAGGTGGCACCTATTCCTACTTCGACGCGTCGCAGTCGGAATTCAACCTGCGTCGCCGCATCGAAACCGATGCAGAGGGCCGCTATCGTTTTCGTAGCATCGTCCCGTCAGGCTATGGCTGCCCGCCAGATGGCCCGACGCAGCAGTTGCTCGACCAACTGGGGCGGCACGGCCAACGACCCGCCCATATTCACTTTTTCATCTCGGCACCAGGGCATCGGCATCTGACCACCCAGATCAACCTGGCAGGTGACAAATACCTGCACGACGATTTCGCCTACGCAACCCGTGACGAACTGATCGCCGAGATCAACTTTTTCGACGATGAAGCTAAAGCCAAAGCCCATGGCATCAGCGGGCGCTTCGCCGAGATCGAATTCGATTTCACCTTGCTGAGCACCGCAGAACCCAAGGCCGAACATCGTCAGGAGCGAGTCCGCGCGCTGGAAGAGTGAGCGCCAGCCTCCCCCTGCCCCTTCACTACAGCCAAAGCCATCTTTGATTGCGTCTGATCATCGATGGCCGTCAAGGAATTGCCATGCCCAGCCTCTCTCTGCCTGACGGCGACCTTTACTATCAGCTCGATGGCGCTGCCACAGCTCCGGTTTTACTGCTGTCGAACTCGCTCGGCACCCATCTGGGCATGTGGGACGCACAGATCCCGGCGCTGACTGAGCATTTCCAGGTGTTGCGCTATGACACCCGGGGCCATGGGCAATCGCTGGTCAGCGAAGGGCCTTATTCCATCGCGCAAAACGGGCGTGATGCCCTCGCGCTGCTGGACGGGCTGAATATTCAACGCGTCAGTTTCTGTGGCCTGTCGATGGGTGGTCTGATCGGCCAGTGGTTGATGCTCAACGCGCCGCAACGGCTCAACCGGGTGGTGTTGTGTAACACCGCAGCCAAAATCGCCAGTCCTGAGATCTGGAATCCGCGTATCGAAATGGTTCTTCGTGACGGCACCGCTGCGATGCAAGCCCTGCGCGACGCCACGGTCTCACGCTGGTTCACCTCCCGGTTCAGCCAGCAACATCCCGACACGGTCAACCGTCTGGTCCAGATGCTTGCCACCACCTCACCCACAGGCTACGCCGGCAACTGCGCAGCCGTGCGTGACGCCGATTTCCGAGAGCAGATTGCCCTGGCCGATACACCGACCCTGATCGTCTGTGGCACTCAGGACCCGGTCACCTCGGTCGCTGACGGGCAGCTTCTGGCGGACGCCATTAAAGGTGCAGAGCTGATCGAATTGCCCGCTGCGCATCTTTCGAATGTGGAGGCCAGCGAGCCCTTCACCAGTCAAGTCCTGGCCTTCCTGCTGAAGTAACGGCTCGCGTCCGGCACCATCATTGAGCACTTGTGCCCAGATGGGCCGGAGCGTCCAAGGGCATGGCTTGCGGATTTTCTGCAGGCATCTCATTCCTCTTGCTTCGTGCGATCGTCGCCTAGCCGAGAACGCCGGACGCTGATAGGAATAGGCAATGAGCGAAGACAAACCGGCATAGGTAGCCCGATTGGCGATAGCTACCATGGTCTCCTACCTACTTGTCGGAGATCGCCATGAGCAGCAGAAAAACCCTTTTTATCACTGGGGTCAGCAGTGGCTTTGGTCACGCGCTGGCAGAGGAAGCCCTGGCGGCCGGCCATCGCGTCATCGGGACTGTACGCAGTGAGGAGGCATTACAGGCTTTTAAAAGCCTGTCGGCAGACAGTGCCCACGGGGTCATTCTGGATGTCACGGACTTTGCCCGGATCGACAGCGTCATCCAGGACGTCGAGGCGACTCACGGCCCGGTGGATGTACTGGTGAATAACGCAGGCTATGGTCATGAGGGCATCCTCGAAGAGTCGCCACTGGATGAAATGCGTCGCCAATTCGACGTCAATGTGTTCGGTGCCGTGGCGATGATCAAGGCGTTCCTGCCTTATTTTCGAGCGCGCCGCGCCGGGCACATCCTGAATATCACGTCCATGGGCGGCACCATCACGATGCCGGGTATCGCCTACTACTGTGGCAGCAAGTTTGCGCTGGAAGGGATCTCCGATACCCTTTCCAAGGAATTGCTGCCTTTCAACATCTTCGTTACCGCTGTCGCTCCTGGCTCGTTTCGTACTGACTGGGCCGGCCGGTCCATGCAGCGCACGCAGCGCAGCATTGCCGATTACGACGCCAGCTTCGACCCGATTCGTAAAGCGCGTGAAGAAAAGAGCGGCAAACAGCTCGGCGATCCGCGAAAAGCGGCGCGGGCGATGTTGCAGGTCATTGCCAGCTCGACGCCGCCTGCACATTTACTGTTGGGCAGTGACGCGCTGGGTCTGGTCCGTGACAAGCTGGCCAGCGCGGCTCGTGAAATGGATCAATGGGAAGCGCTGACTCGGTCAACCGATGGCTGAACGGCACGCACAGGGGACGTTGATGACTCAGGCTAATGCAAGTATCCAGCGGATGGTGAAACTGATGGAGCAGCTTGCGCCGGTGGAGGGTTACAACCTCAGTGCACTGGAAGACATCAGGTTTCTGCGTTCCAACCGCCCTCTGACACGCACACCGGTTCTGTACGACCCCGGAATCGTGATCCTGTGCCAGGGGCGCAAGCGCGGCTATCTGGGCGACGACGTCTATGTCTACGACGCCCGGCACTACTTGGTCGTCTCGGTGCCGGTGCCCTTCACCATGGAGACCGATGCCAGCGAGTCCGAGCCCATGCTGGCGGTCTACATGCGTCTGAATTTCCAGCTTGCCAGTGAACTGGTCCTGCAGGTCGATGAGATGCAGGGACCCAATAATGCCCAGCCCAAAGGCATGTACGCCTCCCCCATGGACCAGTTGCTGCACTGCTCGACATTGCGCTTTCTTGAAGCCATGAGCACCCCTGCAGAAGCGCAGATACTGGGTCCGTCACTGATCCGGGAAATTTATTACCGCATTCTCACCGGCGAACAAGGCGGCTCACTGCGGGCAGCGCTTAATCGCCAGGGGCATTTTGGCAAGATCTCCAGGGCGATCCGCAAAATCCATGGCTGCTACGCCGAGCGCCTGGATGTCGAGACCCTGGCTAATGAAGCCAGCATGAGTGTGCCCAGTTTCCACGTGCATTTTCGCAGCGTCACGGACTCTTCCCCCATGCAATACCTGAAGTCCACGCGCTTGCACCAGGCGCGACTTTTGATGCTGCGCAACGCGATGAGCGCTTCCAGTGCTGCGTTCAACGTGGGCTATGAAAGCGCTTCGCAATTCAGCCGCGAGTTCAAACGCTTCTTCGGCCGCACGCCCCAGGCCGAAATCGAATGGATGAAGGCGACATATGCACTGCCGGCCCCAGCCACGCCATCCCTTTACGTGTCGTCGCATTAGCGACAAACCGGGCAACGGTGCTGCAAAGGTGCAACCGCCTGCACCTCAACCCGGACCGAAGGACTTTTTTGCGGAACTCTCACGCCCACTGCTGTTCTAGACGCCCTCGCCTTTGCTGGTTAGCATCGGCGGCTTCTTTCTTGACCCCTCTTAGAGAACAGTGCGTCGCATGTCTATCCAGCAATCACCCGGCGTTATATTGCCCGCGCGCTCTGCCGCCAAGATGTTAGCGGCCATGGCCGTAGGCAGTTTCGCCATCGGCACCGGCGAGTTCGCCATCATGGGGCTGATGCCCGACATCGCCAACAACCTTCATCTGACTGAGCCTCAGGTGGGTCACGCCATCAGTGCCTACGCGCTGGGCGTAATGGTCGGCGCGCCCTTGCTGACCATCCTGGGCGCCAAACTGCTGCGCAAGCACATGTTGTTGCTGCTGATGGTGCTGTACGCCCTCGGCAATCTCGCCACGGCGTTTACCCCGACCTTTGGTAGTCTGGTCGCCTTTCGATTTATCAGCGGCTTGCCGCACGGGGCTTACTTCGGCATCGCGGCGGTTGTGGCCTCAAGCATGGTCCCGGCTCACAAACGGGCAGGTGCCGTGGCGCGAGTCATGATGGGCCTGACCCTGGCGATGCTGCTGGGCAATCCCATTGCCACCTTCCTCGGTCAGTTTTTCGGCTGGCGCTCAGCATTCGCCCTGGTGGGCTTGATTGCACTGTGCACCATCGCGCTGGTGTGGCGCTTCGTACCCGACCGTCATGACGAACCCCGCAGCGACCCACGCAAAGAGCTGAGTGCCTTCACCAAACCTCAGGTGTGGATGGCGCTGGCGATTGGCGCCATCGGTTTTGCCGGCATGTTTTGCGTCTTCAGCTACCTGGCCCCGACCATGCTTGAGGTGACGAAAGTCGCACCGCAATGGATTCCGTTCGGTCTGGCGGCGTTTGGTGTGGGCGGCATCATCGGCAACATCGTGGGCGGCAAGCTGTTTGACCGCATGCAGTTCCGCGCGGTGGGTCTGTTGCTGGTGTGGTCCATGGCGGTGTTGCTGTTCTTTCCTTTCGCCGCCGGTTCCTTATGGGGCGTGCTGCTGGGCATCGGCCTGGTCGGCACCATGGTGTCCCTGGCCGCGCCGCTGCAAATCCGTCTGATGGACATCGCCCATGAAGCACCCAGTCTGGCGGCGGCTTCCAACCATGCAGCGTTCAACCTGGCCAATGCATTGGGTCCCCTGTTTGGCGGGATCGCCATCACAGCCGGCCTGGGCTGGACCAGCACCGGGTACATCGGCGCAGCCACTGCTCTGGCAGGACTAGGTATTTATCTGGTGGCCCGTCGGATGAAGGATGGGGATTGAGGCACCTGTAGGAGCGAGCTTGCTCGCGATGGCGTCAGGTCAGAAGAGGTTGATCGACTGACACAACGCCGTTCGCAGCCTTCGGCAGCTCCTACCGATTCTGCGTTCGCTGACATCCCTGTAGGAGCGCACGAGCAACGCGAGGCCGCGATGGCGGTGTGTCAGAAAGATCGCTATCGCGGCCTCGCGGTGCTCGTGCGGTCCTACAGAAAGCATTCCAATTCAGATGGCTATTTCATTTGATGAGCGCGTATCTGTTCGCCAGGCGTCGGTACCGCCAATAAAGAGCTGTGGTCAGACATGCAGCCTTCGCCACCTGACTATCCGATTTATCCCGCCCCCACTGGCGCAAGCAGGTTTAACTGCTAGCGTTGCTTGAGCACTTACCGATACAGAGCACCTTTACAACCTGACGTTAATCGCTCAGGCGGTGCTGTGTGACTGGCAGACGAATCTGTGTCACGCAGCGTGCTGTCATGGGAGTCGTAATCAGCGATGCGTTCGGGGGACTCATCCCACCAACGAGAAGCAGACAATGAAAACGCCGTTACGCAATACGCTATTGTGCGTTGCCATCCTGGGCCTGGCCGCTTGCGCCAGTTCCCAGGTAGATCCCAGTCAGTATTCGGGCTTCCTCAAGGATTACAGCCTCCTCAAGCCCGCCGAAAGCCCCAGCGGTGCACCGGTGATGCGCTGGATCGACCCGGATCTGAAACCCGAAAAATATACCCGGGTGTACATCGAGCCCAGCCAGTTCTACCCCAAGCCGCAACCGACGCAGGTGATTTCGGCGCAAACCCTGCAATCGATCACCCGCTACTTCGACAGCGCGCTCAAGCGTGAACTGGGCAAAAACATGACCCTGGCTCAGGGACCCGGTCCGAACACCCTCATCATGCGCCCGGCGATCACCGCTGTATCCACCAGCACCGAAGGCCTCAAGCCCTATGAAGTGATTCCCATCGCCCTGGTGGCCGCAGCCGTAAACACCGCTGCGGGCGGGCGCGACCAGAGCGTCGAGATCGCTACCGAAGCGGCATTCCTGGATGCCGAAACCAACAAGGTCCTTGCCCAAGTAGTGCGCAAAGGCAGCGGCACTGCGCTGGAGAACGAAAAGACGCAACTGACTCTGGACGACGTCAAACCGGTCCTCGATGGCTGGGCCAACGACTTGCGTCTGAGCTACGAGAAGCTCAAGAAAGAAAACTAGTCTTCAGCCCGGTCCATTAGGGGAGCGCGCGCCTGCAGGAGCTCATAGGCGCTCGCCCCCTATTCGAGTCACCGCCCTTCCTCTCTGACAAACCCCAACGTGCACAAGGCCTTCCAGACTCTGCTGTGCGGCGCTGGTCTGTGCCTGATGAAAAAATAACTATAGAACGTCATTTCACTTAAAGGTAGGAACGGTAACGCGATTTGGCTTCCACTCAACGTTGACCCCGTCACTCTGGCATTTAGCGCCCCTATCAAACGAAGTTATAAAAGCCATTTTCAGGGGTTTTGATGCTCATCATTAGAAAGACGAGCGGCAAACCATTGACCGTCCTTCTGGGTCGCCAACGTCTGAATAATCATGTATTTTGAAACGGCATTTCTAATTATGAACACCTATAACAAAATACGGCTTAACCAAAGCCTGAACCTCTGGAGCCGCTATGAGCTTCTTCTGCGCACCACCCTCTGTTGAAACCAGCGTTTTTACCCGGCTTCCCGACCATTTTCGAAAGCCTCGACGTACAGCCTGGGCTGACGGGAACAGGCAAGGACGGTTCATTGACTCCTTTCTGGAAGGCCCCTCCTTTGATCGAGACGGGAATCTTTACGTCACCGACATTCCTTACGGGAGAATTTTCAGAATTTCCCCCACGGGCCAATGGGAACTGGTGTGTGAATACGATGGCTGGCCCAATGGCCTGAAGATCCACCGCGACGGGCGGATTTTCATCACCGACTACAAGCGCGGGATCATGCTGCTTGATCCACGGAGCGGAAACATCGAGCCCTTTCTCGAGTCCGCAGGATCGGAAGGCTTCAAAGGCGTCAACGATCTGGTGTTCTCGCCCGCGGGTGATATGTACTTCACCGATCAAGGGCAGACGGGGCTGCAGGATCCTACCGGACGGGTATACAAACTTGATCCGGCAGGCAATCTCACGTGCCTGATCAATACCATTCCCAGCCCGAACGGCATTGTCTTCGACCCGCATCTGAACCACCTGTTGATCGCCGTGACGCGAGCGCAACAGATCTGGCGAATCCCGCTCGGTAACGGCTCGATCATCAGCAAGGTGGGGGTGTTCGCTCAACTGCATGGCGGGCTCGGCGGCCCGGACGGACTTGCACTCGATTCCGAGAGCAACCTCTACGTTGCCCACACCGGTTTCGGATCGGTATGGAAGCTCTCCAGAGTGGGCGAACCGCTGCAGCGCATCGTCTCGTCCGAAGGCATCAGCAATACCAATCTGGCGTTTGGCGGCCCGCACAACCAGACCCTGTTCATTACCGAGTCGGAAACGGGCTCGATCCTGCAGGTCAGGTCCGCCGTGGCAGGACTCCCCATGTACTCCCATAGCTGAAGCTGACCCGGCCAATACACCTACAACAACAATTACAAAAGAAGTGATCACATCATGCAAAGTCAAAGCCCAGCACTTCCCCCGCTGACCGATGCCGAAGGTGAACAATTGCTGCGCAGGATCATGCTTCGCATCCTGCCGTTCATCTTCGCGTGCTATGTCATCAGCTACCTGGACCGCACCAACGTCGGCTTTGCCGCCATCAGCATGAACAAGGATCTGGGTCTGACCGCGACCATGTTCGGCTGGGCGGCTGGCCTGTTTTTCTTTGGATATTTCATTTTCGAAATCCCCAGCAACCTGCTCATGCAGCGCTTTGGCGCCCGCATCTGGATTGCCCGCATCATGATCACCTGGGGCCTGATTTCAATGGCCACCGCCTTTGCTACGGGCCCAGTCAGCTTCAGCATCATGCGCTTCCTGCTCGGCGTCGCGGAAGCCGGTTTCACACCCGGGGTTTACCTCTACTTCACCTACTGGTTTCCTGGCAAATGGCGAGCGAAGGCAACAGCGGCTTTTTTACTCGGTATCCCTACGGCGAACATTTTCGGCTCTCCCCTGTCCGGCTGGCTGCTGGAAATACACGACATCATGGGCCTGAAAAACTGGCAGTTCCTGTTGGTTGCCGAAGCGCTGCCCGCGGTACTTCTCGGGATTGCCTGCCTGTTCGTGCTGGTCGATAACCCGGCGAAAGCCAAGTGGATGTCTGCCCGCGAGAAGTCCTGGCTAAATAATCAGCTGACCCAGGAGCAGCAAGCCATTGGCGCCAGTCATGGCAGCACCCTCAAGAGCGCGCTCACCAACCCGAAAGTGTTCACCCTTGCCGTGATCAATTTCTGTTGCATCGTCGGGTCGGTCGGCATTGGTATCTGGATGCCCCAGATCATCAAAAGCCTGGGTATGCAAAACAGCACCGTGGGCCTGATAGCCGCCCTGCCTTATATTCTGGGCGCAGTGAGCATGACAATCTGGTCAAGACTCGCCAACCGCAGCAAGCAACGCCTGCCGTATGTGGTCAGCGCGCTTGCCTTTGCAGCGGTATCGCTGGTGGCGGCCGCGCTGATTGATAATCCGGTCCTGAAAATCACCAGCCTGGCGTTTGCCGTGGCAAGCATCCTGTCATTTCAAGCTACATTCTGGGCAATCCCGTCGACGATTCTCACCGGTCGTGCTGCCGCAGGCGGCCTGGCGCTCATCGTGTCGATCGGCAACCTCGGCGGCTTCGCCGGTCCCTTCATGATTGGCCTTATCAAAGATGCGACCCAGAGTTATTCCGGGCCATTCTTTGCCGTTGCCGCCATCCTGATGGTGGGCACCTGCCTGATGTTATGGCTCGGAGATCCGGCCCAACGCCAGCCAAAAAACCAACCCGCAGCAGCCGTCGCTGGATAAACCCGTTTCTGAATCTATCGTCTGGCCGCCCAGAAGCGGTCAGCGATAAAAAACACTGCCAACAGCGCCCCTGTCACACCCAAGGTTGCGGGGGCGCCCATCACTGCAGCACCCAGCCCTGCCAACAGGCCGCCGATGGCTTCAAATCCGAATCGCATCGAGATGTAGAACGCTACGACCCGACCACGTAGCGGTGCGGGAGCCTGACTCTGCAGCATCATGTTGGTGCTGACGTTGCTGGCGGTGATGCCAAACCCGATGAGCGCCAACAAGCCCAGCGCCGCTGCCAATGGAACGCTAAATGCCATGCCCAGCATTGCCACTGAGCTGCAGACTATAGCGACCGCGATGAAACGCCCGAGCCTGTTCAGGGTGCCCCATAACGCCAGCATCAGCGTGGCGACGAACGCGCCTGCGCCGGCAGCGCCCCACAGCCAGCCCAATGTCTGGGCGTCGCCCGCGTAAATCGACTTCGCCAGCACAGGAAGCAAGACCGCGTAATTGGAAGCCAGCAAGTTGACGACCACTACACCGATCATCAACTGGCGTACGTCGTGGGTGCGCCAGATATAACTCAAGCCCTCCTTGAACACTTGCCCTGTTGAACCCGACGCTTTTGCCACTGCGGCCACTCGGGTTTTGATCAGGCTGATCAGCAGCACGCAGAAAGCAATCGAGGTCATGAGAAAGCATGCTCCCTCCCCACTGACGGTGATCAGAAAACCGGCCAGCGGCGGCCCGATGAACCGGGCAGCATTGATCAGCATGGCGTTAAGGGCCAACGCATTGGGGAGGTCGACGGGATCATCAACGAAGCTACTGATCAGCGCCTGGCGCAGCGGGGTTTCGACGGCGTTAAGCAACCCGAGCAACACGGCCATGACAATGATGACGGTGTCATCAATCCAGCCCGACCAGGCCAGAGCGGCCAGGGTTAACGACTGCACGGCCAACAGCGCCTGGGCGATGATCAGCAACCGGCGCTTGTCATGGCGGTCGATCCAGGCCCCGGCCAAAGGCCCGACGACCAATTGCGGCGCCAGCGTCAGGAACGTCAGCAGGCCCAGCAGAAATGCGGATCCCGTCAGATGATAGGCAAGCCAGGAAAGCGCGACCTGCTGCACCCATTTGCCCAGTGTGGAAATAGCTTGACCGGCAAAGTAAATCTGGAAGTTTCGATGCGCCAGTGCTCTCACAGGAGCGGGCCAGCGCAGCGAATCAGGTGAGCGGGAAGACAGCATTGAAACCTCACATTAAGGCCCCCACGCGATCGTCTTCTACCCTAAAGGTGATCGTGCGCGAGAGGCACGATACCCCTGCTCATTCTGGAAGCAGACAGCCTTTCTTTTTCAGGGACTCGAGGACCCAGGAGCGGTCATTTTCGCCCTTTGCAATCTGATCAAGCTGCTTCTGCTCGGCGTGATGCTTGGCAGCCGCGCGGTCGTAGACTTCGGCAACGTGGTCGTAAGGTACACACAGCAGGCCATCGTCGTCACCCATCACCAGATCCCCCGGCTCGATCACCATGCCGTCGATAGCGATGGGCACGTTGATTTCCCCTGGCCCATCCTTATAAGGGCCGCGATGTGACACCCCCGCGGCGAACATCGGAAAATCACCGGCACCGATGCTGGCTGCATCGCGAATCGCCCCATTGATGACGATACCCGCCACGCCACGCTTGACCGCGTACGCAACCATCATCTCGCCAATCAGCGCGTTACTCAGATCGCCGCCCGCGTCGACAACGATCACGTCCCCAGGCTCAGCGATATCGATTGCGTAATGCAGCATCAGATTATCGCCAGGCCGGGCCTTCACCGTCAGTGCCGGGCCTGCCAAGACACCTTTGTTATGCATTGGCCGCAGCCTGGCGCCGCCCGCTGTCATGCGGTTCATTGAGTCGCTGATGTTCGCCACTGGCAAATCGCGGTACCGGCTGACCCAATCCGGGCTCACTTTACGGGCTGCTTTGAGAACACGAAATCCAATAGTCATGTGGCATTTCTCTCTTGAAATTGTGGGATGCCGTCGTGCTTGACGTGACAATTATTAGAATGGCATTTCGTTTATAGACAATCAATACCCTATCCAACCCAACAATAGAGTATTCATTAAATCTACAAGCGGTATATTGCAACGGCGTTTCGTTATGATAGGGTTAATTCATCGGCTTGGGATGCCCACCCGCGCATGCACCCAAAAAGAGCCAAGTAACACGCCCAATAAGAACCCCAATAAAAACAAGGTACCTTTCATGACTCGAAAGATTTTGCTGACAGGCCCCGCGCTAGCCGCCGACGCAACGGCCTTCGCCCGCTCGCAAGACATCTTGATCATTCCCACGACACCCTATTTGCCAGCCGAAGAACTGACCGCGATCATCCGCAGCGAACAGCCTGACGGGATCATCGTGCGCCAGGGCAAGCTGACCCGAGCGATGATTCAGGCCTCGGCGAACCTCAAGGTCATCGCCAAGCACGGCGTTGGCTACGACACCATCGACATCCAGGCAGCCGCCGAAAATGGCGTGCCCGTTACCATCGCGCTGGGGGCCAACGCACAATCGGTGGCAGAGCAAGCCTTTGCCTTAATGTTCAGCGTCGCACGCCAAACCGCCTGGCTTGACGCTCGTATGCGCGCAGGTCAATGGGACAAATCCACAGCCAACGGCACCGAGCTGTTCGGCAAAACCCTGGGACTGGTGGGCCTTGGCTCGATCGGCAGCATCCTCATGGACCTGGTTGCGCCGCTGCGGATGAAAGTGAAGGTGTTTGATCCGTATTTGAAGCAGTTGCCGGAACGCGACTACGTCGAACGCGTAACCGATTTCAACCACTTGCTGGCCACCAGCGATATCATCAGCCTCCACTGCCCCCTGACTGAAGACAACCGCAACCTTTTTGGTCGCGATCAGTTTCAGCGGATGCGTTCAAACAGCATCCTGATCAACACCGCGCGCGGAGAGCTGATTGACACCGCGTCGCTGGTAAAGGCGCTGAGAGACGGAGATATTGCGGGTGCAGGCCTGGACACGTTCAACCCCGAACCGCCACCGGCTGACAGCGATCTGTGGGACCTGAAGAACCTGGTCGCAACGCCCCACGTGGGCGCCAACACCACTGATGCAAGGGACCGCGTCGGCCTGTTGGCCGTGCAGCAAATCGTCAAGGTCTGGCAAGGTGCTGAGCTCGATCCGCGGTGCGTAGTCAATCGCCAACTGTTGTCGACTGAAGCCTGATCAGCCTGAGCCTGGGTTAGCGCATAACCTCGGCTCATCGAACAGCGTTTCTCCACAAAAATAATCACAGGAGAGCACCAATGGCCGTAGCTCAAACATCTCCCCAGGTCAGCGAACTGGAACGCACAACGATGAAGCGAGTCGCCTGGCGACTGCTTCCGTTTCTGATCTTGTGTTACCTCATCGCAATCATCGATCGCGGCAACATCGGCATGGCATCGCTGCAGATGAACCAGGACCTGGGCCTGACCCCTGCCATCTTCGGGTTTGCCAGCAGCCTGTTTTTCTTCTCCTACTTTCTGGTCGAAGTGCCCAGCAACCTGGCATTGCAGAGATTCGGGGCCAGGATCTGGATCGCCCGGATCATGGTGACCTGGGGGATCATTTCTGCCGGAACAGCGTTCGTTACAGGAGCGAATTCACTGTATGTGATGCGTTTCCTGCTGGGCGCCGCTGAAGCAGGATTTTTCCCTGGCGTCTTGCTTTACCTCACCTACTGGCTGCCTTCCGCTTACCGAGCCCGCATGGTTGCCATCTTCATGGTCGCGATTCCAGGTGCCAACTTCATCGGCTCGCCATTGTCGGGGCTGCTGCTGAGTCTGGATGGTTGGATGGGCATGCGCGGCTGGCACTGGCTGTTCATCCTCGAAGGCATTCCCGCCGTACTGCTGGGTATTGCCTGCCTGTTCGTTTTGACCGACAAGCCCGATCAGGCCAAATGGTTGAGCGACGAGCAGCGTTCCTGGCTGGTGAACAAACTCGCCGAGGAGCGCCAACGCAAGACCAACATCGGGCATATCTCGCTTTGGAAACTGCTCAGGCACAAGGATATCTGGGTGCTGGCACTGGTCTATTCCGGGGCCTCGGCGGCCGGTAGCACCATGAGTATCTGGGCACCGCAACTGTTGAAAACCTTCGGTCTGTCGAACATGGAAATCGGTCTGGTGAACGCCATCCCTTACGGGATCGCCTCTGTGGCGATGATCATCTGGGGACGCAGTTCAGACCGGACCAACGAGAGACGCTGGCACACATCGCTCACTCTGCTGCTGATAACCGCAGGCTTGCTCCTGGCATCCGTCACCTCCTCGCTACCCGCGACGGTGGTGCTGCTGAGCATGGTACTGATCGGCGCCTATTCAATGAAAGGCCCCTTCTGGGCGCTGGTGTCCGGATGGCTCTCATCGTCGACCGCAGCCGCAGGACTCGCCGCAATTGGTGCCTTGGCAAACCTGATCGGTGGGGGGGTGATGGTAAACGTCTACGGTGCGATCCATGGCGCCACCGGGAGTTACGCGCTCGCCATGCTGCCGCTGGCTGCACTGTGCGCCGCAGGCGGCATCATGGTGTTGGTGATGGGAAGCAAACGTCAGAAACAGGGGGCTGCGGAACCCGAAGCAACCTGAACCTGCTGAGTTGATGACACGCAACGCCACCCCTTGATTGAAGCGGGTGGCGTTGTTCATTTCATGTCGGGCTTTCTGACATCCCGCTAACGCAATGCCTCAGTTAGCGACTCCGACACTGCCCACCTCGGACGATTGCTTATCGCCGCGAAGGCTCTTGCCGCCCAGACTGCGCATTAGATCGTCAGCCACTTCCGCGAACGCCTTGCCCAGTCGCTTGGCATGCTCCTCGGTCAGTCGGCTGGCCGGACCTGAGATCACAAGAGCGCCAATCAGCTCATGAATAGGTCCGTAGATGGGCAGCGCCATGGAGGCCGCATGGGGATCAGTCGCCCCACAGGAGTAAATAGGCTCGAGCCCCTTTTCTGCCTCTTCGAAAGTCGTGCGCAAAGCTTGAGCCCCAGCCGCGCCGTCCATGGGCCGCATATCGCCGGGCTGTAAATGCAGGCGCAGCCGATGGGGCGAATTGACCCGGTACTGGCAAAGCCGATAAGCCCCGTGGCGTACATAGAAAGACGCCGTCTCGCCCGTTTCGTCGGTGAGGCGATGCAGCCGAGGCATCACATGGCGCTCCAGATCAAGCGCCTCCTGGTAAACCGCATTGAGGCGCATGACCTCGCTGGCCAACATGTAACGACCATCCGCAAGGCGAGTCACAAGACCGTAGGTTTCCAGAGAAACCATCAAACGCATGATGGTGCTTTTTATCAGGTCGGTACGCTCGACGAGCTCAACAAGGCTCAGTGCAGTGTCGCCCACCTGGAATGCAGTCAGAACGGTCAACACCCGATCAGCGGAGGCAACCCCACTTACCGCAGGTCTTGGACGCGTTTTAACCATTGGATGCTCCTTATTACGTGCAGGCTCGAACGATCGAGCGAATGAGGGGCATTATCTGTCAGGTGCGCGGGGATCGCTACTCTGGGAAGAACGAGTGATTCGGCAGCGCTTGGTCTGGGCCGCACGCGGAAGATGAACAATGACGCGGTCCACCTGCCAGACCGAGGCGCCCCTATCGCGGGCAAGCACCGCTCCCACAGGTGCAGGTTAGCGTTGTTGGAGCGAGGCTTGCCCGCGATGAACGATGACGCGGTGCGCTTGCCAGACCGAGGCGACTGGTTCGCGGGCAAGCCTCGCTCCAACGGGTTCGGTGATCGCCTGTAGGAGCGAACTTGGTCTGGGCCGCACTCGGACGAGGAACGATGACGCGGGGCGCTTGCCAGACCGAGGCGCCCTTATCGCGGGCAAGCACCGCTCCCACAGGTGCAGGTTAGCGTTGTTGGAGCGAGGCTTGCCCGCGATGAACGATGACGCGGTGCGCCTGCCAGATCGGGGCGACTGGTTCGCGGGCAAGCCTCGCTCCAACGGGTTCGGTGATCGCCTGTAGGAGCGAACTTATTTGCGAGGAACGATGACGCGGGGCGCTTGCCAGACCGAGGGGCCCTTATCGCGGGCAAGCACCGCTCCCACAGGTGCAGGTTAGCGTTGTTGGAGCGAGGCTTGTTCGCGATGAACGATGACGCGGTGCGCTTGCCAGACCGAGGCGACTGGTTCGCGGGCAAGCCTCGCTCCAACGGGTTCGGTGATCGCCTGTAGGAGCGAACTTGGTCTGGGCCGCACTCGGACGAGGAACGATGACGCGGTGCGCCTGCCAGACCCGAGGCGCGCTTATCGCGGGCAAGCACCGCTGCCACAGGTGCAGGTTAGCGTTGTTGGAGCGAGGCTTGCCCGCGATAAACGATGACGCGGTGCGCCTGCCAGACCGAGGCGCCCTTATCGCGGGCAAACCTCGCACACAGGTGCAGTCGCTCTCAATTCACCATCATTCTTCCATCTACGCTTTTCCTCAGCGCGCCCGCGAGTCGCAAGGCGATGGCGACGATGTCCGAGTCCTGACCTTGCGCAGTGATGCATTGGGTACCGACCCGCAAGGCATAGTTGCCCGGCGACGTGGGATCGGCGCAAGTGCCGACGAGGATGCCCTTTTGCTCCAAAGCAGCCATCGCCAATGGAGCCGCCATGTCGGCGGTCATAGGGATGAGAATCTGATGGGTGAACACTTGCCCCGCCTCAGGTGCGACGACCACAACACCCCGCTGTCGCAAGGCATACGCCAATGATTCAGAGTTGGCACACACACGCTGAGCGTAGGACTTACCGTTCGCCCGCACCTCACGCAATGTATGTAAAAAGGCAGGCAGCTTACCGGCGTCGTAGTTGGCCAGCAGTGCGCCATCGATGAGCCTTGCCAGGCGCTCGCCATCTGCCGGATGACGGCCAGCGATCAGGCTGTGGGGACGGCCCGGCAATGTCTTGTAAGTCGAGCTGGTGATGACATCCACACCCAGTGACAACGGATTGGGGAAGGTGCCGCCCGCAATCAGCCCGGAAACATGGGATGCATCGAAGATCGTCTTGGCCCCGACTTCCTGCGCCGCTTCGACCACCGGCTTAATATCGTCCGGCTTGATGATCACCGAGCGTCCCAGCATCACCAGTGTCGGGCGACGCTCTCGTACCAGATCGGCGGCCCGAGTCGTATCCAGCACACAGTGGCGGGTGTCGAAGGGCAGATCCTCGACTTCAAGCCCAGCCAGTGACGGCGTGCCGCCCCGGCGCTGGCTTAGATGCCCGCCATGGGCGGCTGCCGGTGCAAGCAACAGATCACCCGGCTTCGAGAACGCGTGGAACACTGCGAGGTTGGCGATGGTGCAGCTTGGCAACCGAGGCTCGGCCCACTGGGCGTCGAACAGCTCGCAAATCCGATCGCGCACTGCGACTTCCAGCCCCGACACCACAGCCGTGTCCGGCTGCTCCTTGGCAAAACTCGGCCCCATCGCCGGGTAGGCACTCAGCGCAGGCGAATAAGCCAGTTGCGCCTGCTGGCTGGGCAAGTTGGCGCCGGCATACAACATCAGGCGGCCATCGTTTAGCGATGCTCCACGAGCAAGCGCCTGCTCAAGCAACCGCTGCTCATTCAGAATTTCCATACTGCAGGGCTCCTAGTGCACAAGAATTTTGGACAGAAACTGCTGGGCGCGTTCGCTGCGCGGCTGGCCGAAGAAGGCGTCTTTGTCGGCGTCTTCGACGATTTCACCGCGATCCATGAAGATCACCCTGTTAGCGACCTTGCGAGCAAAGCCCATTTCATGGGTGACCACCATCATGGTCATGCCTTCGCGCGCCAACTGGACCATGACGTCCAGCACTTCATTGATCATTTCCGGATCCAGGGCCGAGGTGGGCTCATCAAACAGCATCGCCACCGGATCCATTGCCAGAGCGCGGGCAATGGCGACCCTTTGCTGCTGTCCGCCGGAGAGTTGGCCGGGGAACTTCTGCGCATGAGCGGTCAGCCCGACGCGCTCCAGCAGTGCCATACCCTTCTTGCGAGCATCAGGCTTGGAGCGCTTGAGCACTTTGACCTGAGCGAGCATCAGGTTCTGGATGATCGACAGGTGCGGGAACAGTTCGAAATGCTGAAAGACCATGCCGACCCGGGAGCGCAGCATCGACAGGTTGGTGTCCTTGGCGGACACGCTAACGCCATCGATAACAATATCTCCACTGTCGATGGGCTCCAGGCCGTTCACGGTTTTGATAAGGGTGGATTTGCCAGATCCGGATGGCCCGCACACTACCACCACCTCGCCCTTTGCGACGGAGGTGGTGCAGTGGGAAAGTACCTGGAACTGGCCGTAGGATTTGCAGACGTCGCTGATCGTGATCATGGTCGTGCGCTCTTAACGGATGATCGCAACGCGGCGCTGGAGGCGGCGCACTGCGTGAGATGCGAATAGGGAAATCACGAAGTAGACCAGCGCGGCGAAGATATACATCTCCAGCAGGCGGCCATCGCGCTGAGCGATTTTCGCGGTGGCGCCGAGGAAGTCCGTGATGGACAGCACGTACACCAGCGAGGTGTCCTGAAACAGGATGATGGTCTGAGTCAGCATCAGCGGCAGCATGTTGCGCAACGCTTGTGGCAACACCACGTACAACATGCTCTGGCTGCCGGTCAGGCCCAACGCATGGGATGCCATGGTCTGGCCTTTGGGCAGGGACTGAATGCCCGAGCGAATGATCTCGCAGAAATAACAGGCCTCGAACAAGGTGAAGGTAATGACCGACGACCAGAATGGATCAATGCGCATCGGCCGGGATGCCCCGGTGACCCACTGCCCGAGATACGGCATCAGGAAATAGAACCAGAAGATCACCAGTACCAGCGGCAATGAACGCAGCAGGTTTACGTAGCCCGCAGCGACGTAAGACAGCGCCCGGTAGCGCGACAGCCGCATGAGTGCCAGCAGTGTGCCGAAGACGACACCGCCAAGGGTGGCGAACAGGGTCAGCGTCAGGGTGAAGGACATTCCGGTCAAGAACAGGTATGGCAAGGCATTGATGACTGCCTGCAGGTCGAATCCGCTTAGCATGGTCAGCCTGCCTTAGTGGTCGAGCCATAACCGGGTACGACGCAGAGTCGCTCCACAGCACGCATGGCGAAGACAATGATCAGATTCAGCGCCAGGTACAGCGTCGTCGCCCCAGCGAATGCTTCGAAGATCTGGAAGCTGTTTTCCTGCATGGCCCGGGCGCTGCCGGTCAGCTCCATCAAACCGATGGCCAGGGCCACCGAGGTGTTCTTGGTGCAACTGAGAAATTCAGATGTGATGGCCGGCACCACGATGCGATACGCCATGGGCAGTAGCACATACAGGTAGGTCTGCACCAGGTTCAGGCCCAGCGCCTGCCCGGCCATTCGCTGCCCGCGAGACAGGCTTTCCAGCCCGGCGCGGACCACTTCGGCCATACGTGCGGCGTGGTAGCAGCCCAGACAAATAACCGCCGTATAAAACTGCGCATTCGGCAGTTGCTTGAGCCATGTGCCCACATCAACAGGCAATAGCTCAGGCAGCACGAAGTACCAGAGGAACATCTGCACCAGCAGCGGAACGTTGCGAAACACCTCGACAAAACCGGTGCCCAGGGCACGTATCCAGGTCAGCGGCGAAGTACGCGCGACGCCAACCACCGACCCCAGCGTCAGGGCGATGGTGAATGCCCCCAGCGCCGTGGCGATGGTCCAGCCGGCGCCCCAGACCAGTGTTTCAAGGTAGGTGTGGGTGCCGTCCAGGGACGGCTCGAAAAAGATCAACCAGTTCCAGTTGTAGCTCATGGCGTTACCCGTCCAGCGCAGTTGCGAGGCCGGACGCGAACGTCCAGCCCGTGGATGCCTTGATCAGCGGTACAGCTCGGGATTGGGGTCGTCAGTGGGGTGCGCAATCACTTTGCTGAGTTGGCTCGACATGGGGAAATTCATGTTGATGCCACGAGGAGGAATCGGCTGGGTGAACCACTTGGCGTAAATCGTGTTGATCTCACCTGTTTTGTAGAGACCTTCCAGGGTCTGGTTGACCAGGGCCTTGAACCCATCGTCGTTGCGGCGAAGCATGATGCCGTAGGGTTCAACCGACAGCGGCTGGCTCGACAGCATGTAATCAGCGGGCGACTTGGAAGTGGCAGCAGCGCCTGCGATAGACACGTCATCGAAGATCAGCGCGGCGGCGCGATTGGTTTCCAGAGTCAGCATGCCTTCGGCCAGGTCCTTGGCGGTCAGGATCGTCAGACCCAGATTCTGCGCGGTGTTGGCTTCGTTGATGACCTTGACGCTGGTGGTCCCGGCCAGGGTTACGATGGTCTTGCCTTTGGCGTCAGCCATGGAATCGATGGGTGCAGACTTCTTCGACAGGATGCGTATCCCCGCGACAAAGTTGGTGGTGGAGAATGTCACCTGCTTCTGCCGGTCCGCATTGTTGGTGGTGGTGCCACACTCCATGTCGATGGTGCCGTTGGCCAGCAGTGGCATGCGCGTAGTGCCGGTCACCGGCATGTAAGTGACCTTCAGGTCAGGCCTGTTAAGTTTCACCTTCACCGCATCGACGACCTTGGCGCACAGGTCCATGGCATAGCCAACCGGCTTCTGTTTGTCGTCGTAATAGGAAAACGGCACCGCCCCATCGCGATGGCCTACCGTGATTTCGCCCAGCTCGGCAATTTTGCTCAGCGTGCCATCGTCCTGCGAATGGGCGGCCCCGCCTGCAAACATCAACATCAACAACGAACTAGTCAGCGTCTTCTTCATGAGTGGCCCCTATCGATAGTGATCGCGTTTCGGCTACCAGCCCTTGAAGGGGTTGACGAGCCGCCAGTGACATTGCGCAAACATCCTGGCTTTCGTCCGTCGCCGACGTCAACAAAAAAGAATAATAAATAATGTATTCATTTTAATTGCACGCTTTTAGGGCCATTTTTCCAGCGAATGTGCAGTTATAGCGCGCTATTCCGGGCTTTTACGAGGATTGACCAGACCACTCAGGGATGTCGAAAAAGTTAAATATCCACCAGCTCATCGATGGAATGACGCACCGTCTTCGCGGTATTCATCACGTGCTGGCGCATCACTTTGGCCAGGCGATTTCGATCGCGGTCGATGAGCGCCTTGAGGATTTTTTCGTGATCACTGACCGCTTCTTTCCAGTCCGAAGGCAACTGGCGAACGGTGTGACGAATGTTGCGGATGCGCAGCTCGAGATTTCGGTACAGAGTCAGCAAGGAAGCGTTGCCCGCAGCCTCGAAAATCGCGAAGTGGATGGCACGATTCAGCCGCGAATAATCCAGGTGACGGGATTCGCGATAAGCCACCAGCATCTCCTGATGCAGAACGGTGATGGCCTCAAGCTGTACATCGGTGATCACCTCGCAGGCCAACTCCCCCGCCAGCGCTTCCATGCTGGCAATGATCGGGAACAGTTCCTGCAGTTCTTCGTCGGTAATCGTCGCAACTTGAGCGCCACGCTGTGGGAGCAGTTCGATCATGCCCTCCGCCGCCAGGGCTTTGAGCGCTTCACGCAAGGGTGTGCGGGAAATATCAAACCGCGCGCACAGCTCCTTTTCCGGAATCTTCTGCCCGGGCCCCAGTTCGCCACTGACAATCATGTCCCGCAGGTGATCAACGATTTCGCTGTGCAACGTTTTGCGGCGTATGACTCTTGTTTCTGGCAAGCTCAAGTTCGATCTCCGGGGCGGAACACGCAGTGAACCACCAACACGACGATCCACGCCCGGTATTGAGCCAGATGCGGTGAGGCTTGGCTACAGAAGTCATTGTTTGCCCAGCGCTGACGGCCCCCGGCGAAACTGTGATGCTGTTCGATGGCGTCTGCAAACTGTGCAACGGCTGCGCGAAATTTCTGATCCGGCATGACCGGACCATCTAAAAGGAATGAGATGTCATGACCGCTCCTCTAAGCCCCGTCCCCCTGATCATTCTTGACGTACAGGACGCTATCGATCAGCCGTGCTGGGACGGCAAGAGTAATCCCGGCTATCTGGCAGTGATCCAGGGCCTGCTTCACCACTGGCGATCAAATGGCTGGCCCGTCATTCACGTCAAGCACGATGAACAGACGCCCACATCCAGCTATTACCTGAATGGCCCATGGAATGGCATCAAACAAGAGGTTGCGCCGATGACCGGGGAAAAGGTCGTGATCAAGCAGCAAAACTGCGCCTTTATCAGTACAGAACTGGACACCGTTCTTAAAGACATGCAGGCAAGACATTTTGTGCTCACCGGGGTTGTGATTCACAACAGCATGGACGCCACCGTCCGCGCAGGCAAAGCCCTGGGCTATCGCATCACCCTGCCCTCGGACGCGACGACTGCTGTCCCAGTGATTGGCCCCCATGGAAAAACGTGGGACGCCACAACCGTTCATGAACTGACCCTCGCCATACTCGGCGGTGAATATGCCGAAGTCATGTCGGCCGAAGAAGTGATCGCTCAGATCACGAACCGGTAGGGGCTGTCGAAGGCAGCGAAAGCGGTTTATCCGACGCACTGCACATTGGATTGGAATGCATATCTCTGTAGGAGCGCGCTTGGTCTGGGCCGCATCCGGACGATGGCGTCAGGTCAGGCGACATATTTTTCGCTGACCCGGCGCATCGCGGGCAAGCGCGCTCCTACAGGTCCAGGTTCTGTCTGAAAAAACACAGAACCCGTAGGAGCTGCCGAAGGCTGCGAAAGCGATTCGCCTGACACACCGCCATCGCAGCCCTCGTAACCAAAGTCAGGCCCTGAAAGCCCGAACAACCGCCAACGCCAGTTCACTGGTTGCCGATTGCGCCTCGTCAGGGCGTCGATACAGGTTGATCGCAAAAGGCGGCAGCTCCGGCAGGCCGCTGCTGGCCGGGAGTATCTGCAAGTCATTGGGCACAGTGAATGCCAGCCATGCCGTGACAGCCAGGTCGGCACGGACTGTGGCGCGGGTTGCTTCGATGTTGCCGGACTCATACACCGTGCGCCATGCCCTGCCCTGGGCCTGCAATGCCGAGACAATCACCGGGCGAAAGGAGCAGGTCGGGGCAACCAGCGACACTGGCAAGGGCTGTTTACTGAAAGCGGTGCCGCCGCCAGCGCCCACCCACACCAGACGCTCGATACTCAGGCACTGAACATTGAAACGTCCCGTTCTGGGCTCCCCCACTGGCTCTTCAATCAACGCCAGGTCAATTTCGCCACGCTCCAGCGCTGTCACCAGATCCGCCGACGCGCCACACATAAGCGAAACCTCAACCTGCGGCCAGGCGATCTCATAGGCCTTCAACGCAGACGCCAACGCCTGGCCCATCAGGTCAAAGGGAACCCCGAAACGCACCGGACCACTGATCGTCCGCGCGGTCATGTCCGCCCATAACTCATCATTGAGTTCAAGCATGGCGCGGGCTTTTGCCAGCAAGCGATCCCCGGCAGACGTGAGGATCAACCGGCGGTGATTACGTTCAAAAACCGGCGTATTGAACTGCTCCTCCAGACGCTTGATCTGTTGGCTGATCGCACCCTGGGTCAAATGCAGCGAACGAGCGGCGGCCGTCATGCCGCCATGATCGTGGACCGCGACAAACGTGCGCAGAAGGCTGATATCGAAGTGACGGGGCATATTGGTATTACGCTTTCTAATGGGTCAGATTAAACATCGTCGTTATCCTAATGCATCCGACTGCTCTAGTCTGGCCCTCTTGGTTGACGAAAGAGCGACTCACAGTGATCGACAGTTTCTGGCCCCTTGCAATGTTTACTCTGACGGCCACCCTTAGTCCCGGCGGCGCTACCACAATGGCCACGGCGTCCGGCGCGCAATTCGGTTTCCATCGCTCCATGCCCTTGATGCTGGGGATCGCCACAGGTCTGGCGTCGCTGGCCGCCGGTGCAGCCTTCGGCCTGGCCAATCTGTTGCTGATCAGTCCGCTGCTGCCCGTGGCCCTGAAAACAGCAGGCACTCTCTACCTGCTCTGGCTCGCCTGGAAAGTGGCGAAAGCCCCCGCACCCGGCACAGGTAAAACAGCAGCAAAGCCCATCGGCTACGTCGCGGGACTCTGCATGCTCTGGTACAACCCCAAGGCCTGGGCCATGACCGGGAGCGCTGCGGCTGCGTACGCCGATCTCATCAGCGCCCCCTCCCAACTGGCCACGCTGATGGGCCTGAGCTTCGCAGTCGCGGCGTGCGTATCACTTTCGATCTGGTGCATCGCCGGCCGCGAACTGGCCCGGCGGATACGCGAACCAGGGCACTGGCGAGTTGTGAATGGCGCCATGGGGGCGTTAATCGTTGCGTCGATCATTCCGATGTGGCTTTAACCTGAAAAGGGTTCAACCCGGCCATTGCGAGCTACGGATAACACTGCAGAAATTCCCCGCCTTGAACGATGGGGATTTGTCTGCCAGCACATCCGCCTTGACGTTACCGAACGTGCTATCGGGCTTGTGTTTGATGCCGTCGTAAAAGGCCTGAATGATGTCCTCCTTGAAGGCCGTTCCGCGCGGGTGAGCACGGGTGATGGCCTCGCGCTCTTCGTCGCTGTATTGGGAATAGGTCAGGCCCAGCACGTCCATTTCTACTCCGGCGGTGACCAGCGCGATGACCGGGTGCATATGTTGCGGGATGCCTGGCGTGGTATGCAGCGCGATGGACGTCCACACGGTGTCGACGTCCTGTTGGGCAATCCCGCGCTCGTGCAGAAAATCCCTGGCGGCATTGGCGCCATCGACTTCGAATCGCTCACAGGCGCTGCTGTGTTGGTGGGTGAGCCCCATGTCATGAAACATGCAGCCGCAGTAGAGCAACTCCGGGTCAAACTTCAAACCCTGGCGTTGACCCGCCAGTGCCGCGAAATAGAACACGCGGCTGGAATGATGGAAAAGCAGGGGCGACTCGCTATCACGCACGCATTCCGTGATTTCCCGGGCCAATTGGCTATCGGGAATGCTGACCCCATGGATGTTCAGGCTCATATTGATGCTCCGGACGGTGGCTTGGATGGAGTACCAGTGTCGCTCTCCAACGTCCTGTCCTCAATTAGCGTGATACGTCATATACTGCCATTCCATGTGATTCCAGGACGCAGGTTAGGCCATCACTCACCATGAGCAAAATCATCGCCATTCTCGCCCTCCCCGGCATGCAGTTACTGGACGTCTCGGGCCCACTCGATGTGTTCGCCCAGGCCAATCTGGAGGTCAACCGACAGGTCTACAGCTTGCGGGTCGTCGCCTGTGAACCGGGACCGATCACCAGCTCTTCAGGCGCACGTCTGTTACCGGATTACGTGGCTGGCGAGCCTCTGGGTAAGCTCGATACTTTCATTGTTGCCGGTGCCCCGCATGCCCCGAACATGCAGTTCAAGGCTGAACTACTTGCCTGGATGCGCAGCTACGCCGGGCAATCAAGGCGCTTCGGTTCGGTGTGTACGGGGGCGTTTGCCCTGGCGGCGACGGGTCTGCTCAATGGTCGGCGGATTACCACGCACTGGGCCCACGCAGAGACACTGGCCCTGCAATACCCCGAGGTGACGGTTGAGGAAGATGCACTGCATGTTCGCGACGGCAAATTGCGTACATCTGCCGGTGTCACAGCAGGCCTGGACCTGGCTTTGACGCTGGTGGAGGAAGACTTGGGGCGCGAGGTGGCGATGCGGGTCGCTTCGCAACTGGTGATGTTCTTCAAGCGTCCTGGCGGGCAGCTGCAATACAGCCGCAAAGGGGGGGTCGGTCCGCTTGGACGTTCAGTATTACAAGAGGTGCAGCGCTGGGTTGCCGCCAACCCGGCGCTACCGCTGACGGTCGAGGCGCTGGCCGCTCATGCTGGCCTGAGCCCCCGGCATTTCGCGCGATTGTTTCACGCCGAAGTCGGAGCCACCCCAGCTGCCTGGGTGGAAGTCACCCGCGTGACTGCGGCGCGAGCCCTGCTGGAGGCGGGAGAGGACGCACCCAAGCAGGTTGCTGCCAAGTGCGGCTTCGCCAATGTCGACACCTTACGCCGCGCCTTCGTGAAACACATGGGTATCACACCGGCCGACTACCGAAAACGTCACGCATAGCTCTCCTCAGGCCTACTCCATCGCCTCCGCCACGCCCTGATCTTCACCCAGAAATCCGCCACTCTGGTGCTGCCACAGCCGCGCATAGGTGCCATTTTTGCTCAGCAGTTCGCTGTGAGAGCCTTGTTCGATGATACGGCCGTCATCCATCACGATTAGCCGGTCCATGGCTGCAATGGTGGACAGCCGGTGGGCAATGGCGATCACGGTTTTGCCCTGCATCATTTCATCGAGGCTTTCCTGGATGGCCACTTCAACCTCTGAATCCAGTGCGCTGGTGGCCTCGTCAAGCAGCAGGATCGGTGCGTTTTTGAGCATCACCCTGGCAATCGCGACTCGTTGACGCTGGCCGCCCGACAGCTTGATGCCCCGCTCACCCACCAGGGTGTCATAGCCCGAATGGCCTTGCTTGTCACTCAACTGGCTGATGAATCCATCGGCCTGGGCATTGGCTGCGGCTGTGCGGATTTGCTCATCGGTGGCGTCGGGCCGGCCATAGGCGATGTTGTCGCGAATGGACCGGTGCAGCAGAGACGTATCCTGCGTGACCATCCCAATGGCGCTGCGCAGACTGTCCTGGGTGACGTGGGCGATGTTCTGCCCGTCGATGCGAATCTCACCCTTGTCCACGTCGTAGAAGCGCAGCAGCAGGTTAATGAGCGTGGATTTGCCTGCACCGGAGCGACCCACCAGGCCGATTTTTTCTCCGGCCCGAATGCTCAGGCTCAGGTTATCCAGCACCTGACGCTCGCCGTTGTAGTTGAAGCTCACGTTGTCGAACGTCACCGCCCCGCCGGTGGTGACCAGCACACCCGCGTCCGGCGCATCCTGCACCTTGGGGCCACGGGTCAAGGTCTCCATGCCGTCCTGCACGGTGCCGATGTTCTCGAACAGCGAGGTCATCTGCCACATGATCCAGTGCGACATGCCGTTGATGCGCAGCGCCATGGCCGTAATCGCCGCCACAGCACCGGTGCCGACTTCACCCTGATGCCACAGCCACAAGGCATAACCGCCGGCGCCCATGATCAAGGCCACTACCAGCGCCTGATTGACGATCTCGAACTGGCTGACCAGACGCATCTGGCGAAACCCGGTGAGTTTGAAATCCTCCATGGCCGCGCGGGCGAAGTGCGCTTCACGTTTGGAGTGGGAGAACAGTTTCACCGTGGTGATGTTGGTGTAAGCGTCCGAGATGCGACCGGTCATCGATGAACGAGCATTGGCCTGTTCCTGGCCGACTTGCCCGAGACGCGGGACGAAATACAGCATGGCCAGCCCGAACATTGCCACCCAGGCAATGAAAGGCAGCATCAGCTTCAGGTCGAAGCCACCAGCCAGCGCGATGATCGCAATGAAATACACGCCGATCCCGGGCGCGATCTCGATGATGGTGAACAGCACCTCGCGCACCGACAGCGCCGTCTGCATCACCTTGGTGGTGACGCGACCGGAGAACTCATCGGAAAAGAATGACAGGCTCTGGCGCAGCATCAGGCGGTGGAAGTCCCAGCGCAGCCGTAGCGGCAGGTTGATCGCCAGAATCTGGTGCTGCACCATCGTGCGCAACGCCACCAACCCAATGCTGGTCACCAGCACGATACCGATGCCCCACAGCACTCGACTTTCCTGCCCGGAGGTATCGCCGCCTGCTTGCCAAGTTGATAGCAGATCCACGACCTGCCCGAGAAAGGAAAACAGCCAGGCTTCGTAAATCGACACACCGGCACTGAGCAGCGCAAGCGCCAGGACATAGCCACGAGCCCCCCGGGTGCAAGCCCACAGGAACCGCGGCAGACCATCGGGCGGCGGTGGCGCCTCGTCGGGCGGGAAAGGGTCAAGCCGTTGTTCAAACGCGCGAAGCATGATGGTCTCCAGGACAATTCAATTGAAGCGATTCTGTCATTGAACAGAGTTGCGGGGTTCAGAAACTCCAGCTCATAGCGCGAACGGCCCGGCCAGAGTCGCAGTACTATCGATGCAGTACTGAGTTTTCATGCCAGTAATGACAATACCTTCGCAGCCACGTTCGCGTAGACCGCGCCATCGTTCTTCGCGAGCAAGCTCGGCTCCAACAGGTTCGGGACTCTTCTGCGGGAGCGGAGATTGCCCGCGACAGGGCCTAACCGACCTGTCTGAAACTGAGCAGATTCCAATCACGAATCCACTATTGGAATCGGTCCAACCGCCTTAGCCTTCAATAACCTGATCCAGCAACGCCGTGCCATAGGAATTGTCCACGACACACAACCACTCTTGCGATATCTGGCGAAAGACATAGGTCGCGCGGCGCGTGATCTCGGTTTTAGCTCCAGATTTGTCAGTGGCCTGCAGCTGGGTTTCCATGATCACAAGGGCCACATCACCCGCCGGTATGACCTGCATATCCCCCTGAGTGACGATGATGCTGTGATTGAAATGGTCGGCAATCGCGACAAAGGCTCGGCGGATGCTGTCTTTGCCTGTGACAGTCAGTCCTGGCTTGACGACGAGCGTTGCATCTTCGGCATAAAACCTCATCAATCCGTCAAAGTCTTCAGCCGTAATGGCGCGGTCTGCGGCTGCGATTGTCTCTTTGAGCGTTCGGGTAAGTTCTTCCATGGCTGGTGTTCTCCTGCAAAAGTCGAAAGACGATTACATACCCGCACGCGTTGCGCCACTGTGTTGATGCCTGTATGGGGTCGCAAGCCAGGTGAAAATGGCGAGCAGGCGAACCGGCGTATTACGACTGTGATAAATTCTCGCCATCATTACGGAGGTGGTCATGGGTATTCGAGGGAACGATCGGCAAATCGATAATATCGAGTTCAACGTCAGCGACATCGAGCAAAGTAAACGCTTCTACGGGGCAGCATTCGACTGGAGTTTTGTGGACTTCGGGCCAAGTTACACAGAGTTCAGCGATGGTCGTTTGACAGGCGGGTTCACCACAGGCGAACCCGTTCGGGCAGGCGGCCCGCTAGTCATCCTGTATGCCGACGATCTGGCACAAACCCAGACAAAACTTGAAGCAGCTGGGGCCAGAATCAGTCGCGATATTTTTTCGTTCCCCGGCGGAAAGCGATTCCACTTCATTGACCCTGACGGCTACGAGTTAGCGGTATGGAGCGCTGACGAGTAGCCCTTCATGGGAGGCGGTAACGCTGCCGCACCCGCCCGGCGAACCACGACAGGGCGATAGCCGGAATTGAAAGGAGAGCAGCATAGACGACACCAGCGCCCAGTAATGAGGAAACGCCAGAGGACGCCATCACAACAGGGATCTGAGCAAACATGACAATTGCTCCCGCTGTCCACTGGTAGCGTGCCAGCAGCAATCCCAGAAGCACGGACAACCCGAGCGCTGCAGGATAGAGAACGGTCCAGAAGCTGGCAGCATCCCAAGGCTCCTTAACCCCGGCAAGCGAAGCGGCAGTTGCCCAGAAGACCAGGCTTACGGCACAGCTAACCATAACGGGCATGGGCATTTCCTTGATCTGTCGGGCTTACATTCTGGGCCAATTGGCAGGCACGGCCAACAGGCAAATCCTGAACCTGCACCTGTTAATGTTTTTTATGCCCGACACCGGTATCTCACAATGGTAATCAACCCTCACTTCATCGTTCATGAGACCCATCACTGGACCCTCAACCACCACCTGTCCAGCGCCCTCCCCGGCTACCTGATGCTGGGTGCGAAGGTTCAGACCTCCTCACTTTCCGAGCTTGCGCCTGAGGCATTGGCAGAACTCGGCGGTTTGCTCGCCAGAACCCAGCTGATACTTGAGCGAAACTTGCAGCCAAAGCACCTTTACATCAATCGGTTCGGGCACCAACCGGGGCTGCCCATTCACTTCCATTTCATCCCGGTCTATCCATGGGTTGAAGACCTGTTCTGGAAGGATGAGAGATACCGTTTGCTGGAGACATTCGGCTGCGCAGATAACGCGTCCACCCTGACCGACGGCGCCGAGCTGACGCTGTTTATCTGGAGAGAGTTTGGCGAGCGCCCTGAACCACCAGAGATTCAGGGCCCGTCGATACAGCAGGTGATCGCCGAACTGCGTGCGGCATTTGCCTGAGCGGATGACTGTTTACTCAGCAACCGCTCATCCGCCTCCCCACTAACTCACCAGCGCAATCGCATCTGCGCCGGCCGGTATACGCATCGGCAAAGTCGGTTCGTTTACCGCACGCCACACCGCTTCGGCGACGTCCTGACTTTCAGTAACCGGGGCCGGTTGCGACCACTCGCTGAAAATCTGCTGCGCCAGATCGGTGTAAGCCTCGGGAATAGTGCCTTGCATTCGGGTTTGCGCGTTTTTACCGAAGTCAGTACCGGGAGCACGGCCGGGCAGAACCAGACTGACCCGGATTTTGAAGGCTTCAAGCTCAAGCGCAAGAGACTCAGTGAAGGCATTCACTGCCGCCTTGCTCGCGGTGTACACGCTAAGCAGCGGCAGTGATTTGAGCGTTACGCTGGAAGTGACGTTGACGACAACTCCGGCCTTACGCTCCCGAAACTGCGGCAGCACTGCCTGAGTCATTGCCATGGTGCCAAACGTGTTGGTTTCGAAAATGCCGCGAATCGCTTCAATCGAGCAGCCCTCCAATGCGCCCAGCAGACCTATCCCGGCGTTGTTGACCAGCACATCGATGGGTCCTGCGGCTTCGACAAGCGCCTGGATACTGTTCGAGTCGGTCACGTCCAGAGGGAGCACGCGCAGATGCTCGGACGCTGCAAACAGATCCTCATCTGGCGTACGCATCGTCGCGATGACCTTCCAGCCTCGTTCAAGAAAATATTCAGCGGTTGCGAGGCCAAAGCCGGAAGAGCAGCCAGTAATCAGCACGGTTCTCATGAGTCAGTTTCCATCGGGTGATTGACAGGACTGCAACGATAGGCTGATCTATTCGGACTTTATATCATCGCCAGTCCGCTAATCTTTCGCAGGAGTCCGAGATGTTCGATCCACTGACTGAGGTGGTAACTCTGCTGCAACCCTGCGCTTCCGTTTCCAAGATCGTCAGTGGAGCCGGTGTGTGGCGGGTGCGACGCACGGAGACCGGCCAGCCGTTCTACTGCGCCATTCTGGAAGGCGGCGCCCGGCTGACAGTGGCAGGGCAACCGACGATTGCCTTGCAGGCAAACGACTTTGTGCTCATCCCGGAAGCCTGCGACTTCATCATGGCGAGCCTTGAGCCCATGGCAGACGACGCGCCTGACACCGTGCCAGTTGAACTGCGGCCGCGGGACATTCGTGTTGGCACCCCCGACGTCCCGGCCGATGTTCAATTGCTCATCGGTCATTGCACCTTCAGCTCGCCAGACGCTGCGTTGCTGGTGACGCTGCTCCCGCAATTGCTCCACGTTCGCGGTGAACGCCGTCTGACGACACTGGTTGAACTTGTGACCGAAGAGGCCCGCGCACAACGTCCCGCGCGGGATGTGATCCTGGGGCATCTGCTGCAAGTGCTGTTCATCGAAGCCTTGCGCTCATCCGCCAACATGACAGCATCGCCCGGTCTGCTGCGGGGCCTGGGTGACGAACGCCTGGCGGTGGCGCTACGCCAGATGCACGAACATCCGCACCGCCCCTGGACCGTGCTGCAACTCGCCAAGGGCGCAGCCCTTTCGCGCTCGACGTTTTTTGAACGCTTCACCCAAACCCTGGGAATGGCGCCCATGGCCTACCTGCTCGCGTGGCGCATGGCATTGGCCAAAAACATGCTGCGTCGGCAGGAAGCAAGTATCACCGAGATTGCGCAACGGGTTGGATACAGCTCCGCGAGCGCATTCAGTGTGGCGTTTGCGCGGTATACAGGGTCTGCGCCTGCGCGGTTCTCGCGGGAGGAAATAGTTGTGTAAATGCCAGGTTTTGTTAAGGCTATGCCACCTCACCGCCAATCCGTTAGCCCATTCACGGAGTCACCGATGCAGACTGACCAAGCGCCTCTTCCCGCCACCCCAGGCCTCACTCTTCGGCACCACTGCGGGACAGTCGAGTTCCCAGTGCATTACATGCGCGGCGGCACTTCGACCGGCATCGTAGTGTGGGAACCGTTGTTACCCAAAGACGAGAAGCTGCGTGATGAGCTGCTGCGACATTTGATGGGCGTACCTCTCTCAGGCACACACCCGGGAAATCGGCAGATCACCGGCCTGGGGCGAGGCCCGGCAACCAGTAACAAGGTTTTTTTGGTGGACGTTGAAGCAACGGCAAGCGGACAGCGATTGGTCAGCACCCTCGCCCAGCTCGCCAGTGACCACGCCGGAATCGACTGGAGCGTGAATTGCGGGAACATGTCCAGCGCGTTGCCGCTTTGGGCCATCGACACCGGTCTGTTTGCCGCATCGGACGGTCAAACCTGTGAAATGGAAATCAGGAACACCAACACCGGTGTTGTCACCATCACGCGCATCAAGCGAGATGAACAGGGGCAGTTCGTCAGCGCTGAAATCCCTGGAGTAAGGGGCACTTTCCCCAGCGTCGATCTATTCCTGCAATCGCCCGTGGGCAGCAAAACCGGTGCCCTGCTACCTACCGGGTCGGTGATCGATGTAGTCGCAGGCCATGAAGTGTCTTGCGTGGATGTTGCCGTGCCCATGGTGATTGCCGAGGCCGCAAGTTTTGGTAAGACAGGCCACGAACCCGTCGCTGAGCTCGAAGCCGATCACGTGTTCATGAAAGCCCTGCGTGAAGTGTGGGTCGAGTGCGGGTTGAGAATGGGCTTGCGTCGCAAAGACGGCGAGCTCATGACCCGTGAGCAGATTGAGCGCAGCGAAACCATTCCAAAAGTATGCATCGTCAGCGCCCCGCGCGATGGCGGCAACATTGCGGTTCGCTACTTCACCCCCCAGACCGGCCACGCTTCCATGGCCGTTTCAGGCGGTTGCTGCCTGGCCGGAGCCTGCTTGATTCCAGGGACCACCGCCCACAGAAACGCCACCGGCATCACCTCCCCTGGCCATGATTTTTCGGATATCGAAGTCAGTATCGAAAACCCCGCCGGGCGCCTGGACGCGACGGTGGTAGCAGCGCTGGAAAATGGCCAGATCGCTATTGAAAGCGCTGCCTACCGGCGCAGTGCGCAGATCCTGATGCGCGGGCATGTGCCGCTTTACCAGGCTTCGAAGGAGTTGGTGCGCGCGCTAAGTCCTTGCAAATCCATCTGAATTGAAATGCTTTTTCGGTAGGAGCGCGCTTGCCCGCGATGACATTTGCATAGCCGACTCAGATGTTGATTTTGAAATCTTATCGCGGGCAAGCGCGCTCCTACGGACGATCACCGACGCCCTTCTACCGGGTAACCCGGATCAGTGAAGCCATGGGTCGAAGCATGACCAGGGACCACCAGGCTATCGACCAGTTTTTCGTCATCAGGACCTAACTCCAGACCCAGAGCTTGCATGTAACTGTCCCAATGAGCCTCGGTGCGGGGGCCGGCGATGGCTGCGCTGATCAGCTGGTTTTTCAACACCCAGGCGATGGCGAAGGCTACCGAGGTGGTGCCCCGCTCGGCCGCATGCCGGGCGATGGTCTGGGCAATTTTCAGGGACTCCGGACGCCATTCGGTCTGCTGGATACGCTTGTCGCCGCGACCAGCCCGGGTATCGGCCGGTGGCGGCGCGTCCACTGCGTACTTACCACTGAGCACGCCACGGGCCAACGGGCTGTACGGTACAACGCCAATACCGTAATGACCTGCGACGGGCAGTTGCTCGACCTCGGCGATTCGGTTGACGATGTTGTACAACGGTTCGCTGACTGTCGGGCGCTGGATGCCGAGAGAATCTGCAATTCGCACCATCTCTGCAATGCGCCAACCGTGAAAGTTGGAAACTCCGTAATAGCGAATCTTGCCCTGGCGGATCAGATCATCCACCGCGCGAATCCCCTCTTCCATTGGCGCGTCGCTCAGGGTCCTGTGGAAGTAAAGGATGTCGATATAGTCAGTGCCCAAGCGTTTAAGGCTGGCTTCGACATTCTGCATGATCCATTTGCGAGACTGGCCCTGTTGGTTGGGACCGGCATCGGCAGACGTGGGATATCCGAACTTGGTGGCGACCACCCAGTCGTTGCGCCGCGATGCAATCGAGCGGCCCACGACTTCTTCGGAACGACCGGCATGGTAAGCGTCGGCGGTATCGATGAAGTTGATGCCAGCAGCTCCCGCCTTGTCGATGATGCGTTTAGCCGTGGGCTCGTCGGTTTCGCCACCAAACATCATCGCGCCCAGGCACAAAGGCGATACTTTCAAGGCGCTGCGGCCCAGATAACGGTAATTCATCAGTCACCTTCACTCGCGTTGAACAGGTGAACCGATCCTAACCAACAGAAGATTAATGATTAAGGCCCGCAAAACGGACACGCCCATGAATGCCGCTCATGAATGGCCGTTACCCTTGTAACGCAAGGCGTCGACGACGAGACTCAAGGCCCGGGACGACTCGCGTCGGCTCGGATAATAGATATGCAGACCCGGAAAAGTCGGAAACCACTCTTGCAACACCCAACACAAACGGCCTGCGGTCACATGCTCTTGAGCGAGGTCTTGCGGTATATAGGCAACGCCGCACCCGTCCAGCGCGGCCGCAAGCATCTGATAAGTGCCGTTGAAGGTCAGTTGCCCCTGGACCCGAACCTGCAACTCCTTGCCGTCCTTTTCCAGTTCCCAGGGATAGCAGCCCCCATGGGTTGGCAGCCTCAGGTTGATGCAGTTGTGGGCTGCCAGATCCTCCGGAACCTGCGGCGCAGGACGGTTTTTCAAATAGGCGGGTGAGGCAACCATCGCCATACACAAGTCAGGGCCTACACGGACCGCAATCATGTCCTGCGCGACCTGGTTTCCCAGGCGCACGCCGATGTCATAGCGCTGGGCAACGATATCGGTCAGGCCATAGTCAATAGTGATTTCAATCTTGATATCGGGATAGCGCGGCATGAACTCCGCCAGACGTGGCCACAGCACGGCGTTGGCAGCGTAATCGGTGGCCGAAATGCGCAGCGTGCCCCGAGGGGAATCGCGCAGTTCAACGACTTCAGCCAGATCGGCCTCAATCTCTTCGAAACGCGGAGCCAGCTTGTTGAACAGCTGCTCTCCTGCCTCGGTGGGCGCCACGCTGCGCGTTGTGCGGGTCAGCAAACGCACGCCTAGCCGGGCTTCCAACGCACGTATCGTATGGCTGAGTGCTGACTGCGACACCCCGAGCTGCGCGGCGGCGCGAGTAAAGCTCCGTTCCCGGGCCACTGCCAGAAATGCCAACAGGTCGCCATAGCCTTCGCGTGCCATTCATGAACCTCATTCATAGTGATGGGCTGAAAGCATATCCCACCTGAACGCAAACCGTTCATGGCGTTCGATTGATGAATTGAACTCATGATGGCTTGCAGGTCATGGCGCTTATTCAAAGGTCGACAGTTGCATAACATGGGTGGCTGACACTTCGACTCTCCCACAAGGAACGCTCGATGAAATTGCTTACCGCTACGACCTTCGCCACCCTGCTTTTCGCCGCCGCCGTGGACGCCGATCAAAGCCAGCCCCGCCCTGATCCAAAACCATCACCCGACGTGCTGGAGGTCACCCCCCAGCTCTACAAATACACCACTGAATTGCTCTTCGGCGAGGTCTGGAAACGACCCGAGCTAGTCCCGAGAGACCGCAGCCTGATTACCTTGTCGTCCCTGATCGCCAGCGGGCAGATCCCGCAACTCACCGGACATCTCAAGCTGGGGCTCGATAACGGTCTCAAGGCCAGTGAGATCAGTGCCGTGATTACTCACCTGGCGTTCTACTCCGGATGGCCCAACGCAATGTCTGCTGCCGGGGTCGCAAAACAGATTTTCAGCGAGCGAAAAATCCCCGCCGATCAGATCGCACCACCGCCTGGGGCTCCGCTGACCCTGGATCCGGAAACCGAAGCAAAACGCCGGGCGGCGGTCGATGCAGGCGTCGGCGAAGTCACCCCTGAGTTGGCCCGCTACACCAATGAGGTGTTGTTCGGCGACCTTTGGCGGCAAAGCAACCTGAGCCCGCGTGACCGCAGCCTGGTCACCGTCGCGGCACTCATCGCCCAGGGCCAGGCGGCGCAACTGCCCTTCCACCTCAACCGTGCAATGGACAACGGTCTGACTCAGGCCCAGGCCGCCGAAGTCGTCACCCATCTGGCGTTCTACGTGGGCTGGCCTAAGGCGATGTCTGCTGTGCCAGTGCTCAAGGAAGTTTTTGCTTCTCGTTCTAAAGGCTGACCCCACATGCCGTGGTGCCGCGGGGCTTGCCCTCGAACTCGGCGCTGTGGTTTGGCAGGCATACCGCATCGCCCCTTACGTGGGGGTCCTTTCCCCATGGCTGATCATCCAGCGGATCATGCTGGCCAAGGGGATCCGATGATGCCGCACCGAGCACCAGCCGTTGGCTTCGTCGCTGTACAACTCGATGTAGCGGCTGAGGGTGACATGACAGCCGTCCTCGGCCACAGACAGTTCGATTTCCCGGCAATGCAGCGCAGCCGGACTGGTCATGCGCGTTCTGCGGTGCAGCACCAGAGCCTGATTTCTATTCGTCATCTGCCTCACCTTTGACGCAAACCGAAGGATTGGCCGCGACACGGCCAGCCTTGCCTTCCAGCACGAAATCAGCGCGTCGTCGGGCCGTGCTATCGCGCAGTGCCTGGTAATAATCCGGCTGTTGCCGTAGCTGGTCAGTAAATGGCAAGGCTTCAGCGCGGCCATCGATGACGCCGCCCACGGTGTTGACCGTGCCCAGGGTCTGGACGGTATCGCTGTTACTGCCCAGGGGACTGATCGCAAAGCTCAGGACTTTGCCAGTGGCATCACGCAGATTGCCCGTGCCCAGCAACGGCAGTTCAACGATAGGCCCATTGGCGATATTCCATACACCAAAGGTCTGCCCGAAATCAGCCTTGTGCCGCTCGATGCCCATCTTGCCCGACACATCAATCAAGCCGACGATGCCCACCGTGGTGTTGATCACGAAGCGGCCGAAGGTAGTGACTGAGCGCTCACCATTGCCCTGCAGCAGATCATTGATGAACACCTTGGGTTCGCCGAAGTTGGCGACAAAGTTGTGTACCCCGGCCTGAAAAAACTCCGGCAAATACCGGTACCCCCGCGCCACTGGTGCGAGAGCGTAATCATCCAGCGTGCGATTGAAGGCGAAGATGCCACGATTGATCGGTTCTGCCGGGTCGTGAAGCTCCACGCTAAGGTCACAGAGGCTGAGCGGAGGTTGAGGCGCGCTCGCGCAGCCACTGGCGAGTACAACAACAAAACCGGCAACCGTGGAACGTACAACGGGCATAACGCGTTTAATGGTTAGCATGCAGGGTCATCTCGGCAAGGATTGATGGCGATACTGCCTGCACTTTTTTGCCTGAAGATTTCCGCTTTATTGCCTGCCTGTCGCTTTATTTCCGAGTTGAAATATATGACGCAGCGCCCCGAATGATTTTAGATACGCACTTGCTAATTCATTGCACCAGCGAGCCCACCGTGAGCCATCTATTACTGGTCGACGACGATGTCGAAGTCCTCGCCCTGCTGCAGAAATTTCTTGAACAGCACGGTTACAGCGTGGACGTTGCCACCGATGGCCCGTCGCTGTGGCGGGCGCTGGAGCGGCGTTTGCCGGACCTGATCATCCTCGACGTCATGCTTCCTGGCGACAGTGGCCTGGTGCTGTGCCAGCAGCTACGCGCCCGGCATGGCATCGCGGTGATCATGCTCACCGCTATGGGTGAACTCAGCGACCGGGTGGTGGGCCTGGAGCTGGGTGCCGACGATTACCTGACCAAGCCTTTCGATGCTCGGGAGTTATTGGCCCGAGTCCGCGCAGTGCTCAGGCGTACGGGAGAAATTGCCGCGCCTGCGTCGGACTCCTCCCGCACCATCCTTGAGTTCGCGCACTGGCAGCTGGATGTCACCCGCCGTGAATTACGCTCGCCGGAAAAAGTCATGATTCCCCTGTCGACCGGGGAATTCGAGCTGCTGCTGGTATTCGCCGAGCACCCGCGTCGTATCCTCACCCGCCAGCAGTTGCTCGATCTGGCCCGGGGTGAATCTTACGACGCCTTTGATCGCAGCATTGATGTGCAAGTCAGCCGACTGCGACGCAAGCTCGAAGCCGACCTTCACGCTGAGCCGATGATTCGCACCATCCGCAACGGGGGGTATCTGTTCAGCCCCAGCGTGGTGAAACGATGAGTTTATTAACCGGGCTGAGCGCACGATTCCATCGCCCCCACGACACCGTAGCCCGCTGGATCGCCTTGACCACCATGGCGGCGATGTTGACGTCGCTGGGGCTCTACAGCGTTTTCAGCCTGCTGGCCGGTGTCTGGGCCCGGCCGCCCATTCTCGAAACCGGCTTGATGGAACGGGTGGCGAGCATCACCCGGATTATCAACGCAGCGTCGGTTGATCAGCGGCCTATGCTCACCCGTGCTGCCACTGACAAGGTGTTCAATGTCCAGTGGTTGCCGCGCTATGAAGATGCCCGGTTACCCGAGATCAACGATCCTGGCTTCAACGACGGGCAGCAATTACTGCGCGATTTGCTGGAGATGCCTGCCGCGTCCATTGAGGCTTACGAGCCGGATGACTGGGGCGACGAGCACGTCGAAAGACCCTATACCTTGGTCATCCAACTGCTCGATGGTTCGTGGGTGCAGTTCTCGGTGCCCACGCGCAAATGGGGGCTTGATCCGTTCAAACGCAACCTGATCGTGATCGTGATGGCGCTGTTGTCGACTCTAGTTGTGGCACTGATTGCGACCCGCCATCTGGCGACCCCGCTAGAGCGCTTTGCGCAAGGCGCGCGACGCTTCGGCAAGGACTTCCGCGCCCCGCCCATTCCGGTGGTCGGTCCCCACGAAATCCGCCAGGCGATCCTGGCCTTCAACGCCATGCAGGCGCAGATCCAGCACTTTCTCAATGACCGCACACAAATGCTGGCCGCCATTTCCCACGACCTGCGCGCACCACTCACCCGCATGCGGCTGCGGGGCGAGTTTATTGAGGATGCTGAACAGCAGAGTCGATTGTTCCGGGATGTTGATGAGATGCAGGCCATGGTCAACAGCGCCCTGAACTTCTTTCGGGATGACGCGAGACTTGAACCCGCTACGGCGTTCGATCTGGCGGAACTGCTGCTGACGGTGGTCGATGACTGCAAGGATGCAGGCATCGAGGTTGCCTACGATGGCCCCGCCAGACTGGTGTATGTCGGTCGCCCCATCGGCCTTAAACGTGCGCTGAGCAATCTGCTGGACAACGCCATCAAATACGGCGGCCAAGCGGGTGTCCGCTTGAAAGCCGAGGGGGACCGCGTCCAGATCCAGGTGGTTGATCGCGGCCCGGGCATTGCCATTGAGCATCAAGAGCAGGTGTTTGCGCCCTTTTTCCGCATCGAAGGTTCACGCAACAAAAATACCGGCGGCGTTGGTTTGGGTCTCCCCACTGCACGGGCTACGGTGCTGGAACACGGCGGCTCTCTGACCCTACAAAATCGCAACGCTGGCGGGCTGAAGGTGCGAGTGGTCTTGCCGATGAGTTGAAATGATTTGCCGCCTCGGTCAACAGCCACACCGCGTTATCGTTCTTCGCGAGCATGCTCGGCCCACAGAGGACTGCAATCTGTAGGAGCTGCCGAAGGCTGCGGAAGCGTTGTTTCAGGAATATCCGCTTCGCTGCCTTCGCCAGCTCCTACAGGATTGGCAGTCGCCAGGCGGGCCGTGGGTTTACCGGCACCATCTTCGTGCCTTCCAAAACCGCAAATTGACACCCCGCAGCACTGCTTTTACTCTGGCTTACCAAAAACAATTATTGGTCTGACCAATTAACAATTAGTTGTCAGGCTATCCTTCTCGGGATCCAGAAAGAGAACGCCGCCCATGATCATCTCTGCCTCCACCGATTACCGTGCTGCCGCTCAACGCAAGCTCCCGCCCTTCCTGTTCCATTACATCGACGGGGGTGCCTACGCTGAGCACACCTTGCGCCGTAACGTGGACGATCTGGCTGATATTGCTCTGCGGCAGCGGGTATTACGCAACATGTCCGAGCTAAGCCTGGAGACAAAACTGTTTGGCGAGACACTGGCGATGCCGGTGGCACTGGCTCCGGTTGGCTTGACTGGCATGTTTGCCCGACGTGGAGAAGTCCAGGCTGCCAAAGCTGCCGAGGCCAGTGGCATTCCGTTTATCTTGTCGACGGTTTCGGTCTGTCCAATTGAGGAAGTGGCGCCGGCGATCTCCAGGCCGATGTGGTTTCAGCTGTATGTGCTCAGAGATCGCGGCTTTATGAAAAACGCTTTGGAGCGCGCCAAGGCTGCCGGGGTGACCACGCTGATCTTCACTGTGGACATGCCGGTTCCCGGTGCCCGCTATCGCGATGCTCACTCGGGCATGAGCGGCACTAACGCCGCTTTCAGACGCATGCTGCAAGCCTTCACCCACCCGGCATGGGCCTGGGACGTAGGCCTCAATGGCCGTCCTCATGACCTTGGCAACATTTCCGCCTACCGAGGCAGCCCCACCGGGCTGGCGGACTACATCGGCTGGCTGGGCAGCAACTTTGACCCGTCGATCTCTTGGAAAGACCTGGAGTGGATTCGCGACTTCTGGCAAGGACCGATGGTCATCAAAGGCATCCTCGACCCTGAGGATGCAAAGGATGCAGTGAGCTTTGGCGCTGACGGTATCGTGGTCTCCAACCATGGCGGACGACAGCTGGATGGCGTGCTCTCCAGCGCCCGTGCGTTGCCAGCGATTGCCGATGCGGTCAAAGGCGACCTAGCCATTCTGGCTGATTCCGGCATTCGCAGCGGGCTGGATGTCGTAAGGATGATCGCCCTGGGCGCCGACAGCGTGTTGCTGGGCAGGGCGTTCATTTATGCCTTGGCGGCTGCGGGCGAAGCCGGGGTCAGCAACCTGCTGAGCCTGATCGAGAAGGAAATGCGCGTCGCGATGGTGCTGACCGGGGCCAAGACTATTGCCGACATCAGCGCCGAATCTCTGGTGCAGAATCTGAGGGGCTGATCTGCGGGGCTGATCTGCGGGGCAACCGGGGGGCTGAAGCACCCGCATCGAGCGCCTGTAACGAGCAGCCTCAAGCCTGCTAGCATGTGCCCGCCCGAGGCACCTGCCTTGCCCCTGACTGCAAGCCTGCCAGACTGCTTGACGCTAAGGATCTCGATTGAATACCGATACACTGCCCCGCCGCCCCGGCACCGGGAAGATCGCTCTGCTCGGGCTGCTGCAAATACTGTCCTGGGGCGGATCTTTCTACTTGTTGGGAGTGCTGGCTGACCCTATCGCCGCCGACACGGGATGGCCGCACCAATGGGTGCTGGGGGCGGCGTCCATTGGTTTATTGGTCGCTAGCCTGTTATCGCCGTTATGCGGGCGGCTCATCTCGCGCCTTGGCGGCCGTAAAGTGTTGGCGGCCCACGGTTTGATCCTGGCGGCGGGTCTGGGGCTGATGGCGATTGCCCCCTCTTTGCCAGTGTTCCTGCTGGCCTGGGTCATCATCGGCATTGCCATGGCCACCGGACTTTACGATGCGCTTTTCACGTCACTGGGCTCCACCTATGGCCTGGAGGCGCGCCCCATCATTGTCGGGATCACCCTGATTTCCGGATTCTGCACCACAGTGATCTGGCCATTGCTGGCGGTCATGGAGCATCTGATGGGTTGGCGCATGACCTGCGCGGTCTTCGGTGGCGTGGTACTCGTGACGCTGTATCCGCTGTACCGCTACGCTCTGGACGCTCACGTCCCGGCGACCGCCTCGCGATCCACCACCGCAGGAAGCGGTGCTGAACTTGAACCCTCCATTTATTGGTCGATGACTGCCCTGTTCGCCATTGCCGCGGCGTTGATGACCTGTATCTCCATCGTGCTGCTGACCGTGCTGCAGGCGCGCGGACATAGCCTGACGTCGGCCATCACCATGGCGGCCTTGATCGGCCCTGCCTCGGTGCTGTGCCGGGTGGTGGATCTGCTGTTCAAGCGCAAGGCGCCAATGTTCACCGCCCTGCTGTCCAGCGGCATGACCGCATTGGGGCTGCTGATGGTGGACTTCGCGCCCGACTTCGTCGCCTGGGGGCTGGTGCTGTATGGCGCAGGTAACGGTTTGCGCGCCATCGTCAAAAGCACGTTGCCACTGATGGTGGTTCATCAGGCGGATTACGCCGTAATTTCCGGTCGCATGGCCAGGCCTGCCCTGCTCGCTCAGGCCGCCGCGCCCATCGCCTGCGGGTATCTGATTTCCACATTGGGCAGCGAGGCGATGATCCATGCCCTCACTGCCATGGCGCTGATTGCCTTCGCCCTGTCGCTATGGCTTGCCCGGCTGGTGGGCCGGCGGCAACCCACAGCCGCTTAGGTCCATGACCTCAAAAGCGCGAGGCGGCAAACGGCGCGATATTGACGGGCGACGGCGCTCCCGAGAAGAAGCTGGCGACGATCTGTGCGGTCATGGGCGCCGAGGCCAACCCTACATGGCCATGACCAAAAGCGTGAACAATGTCCGGCGTCGCAGCCGCCTGGGCGATGACTGGCAGGCCGTCGGGCGTTGACGGGCGATTACCCTGCCAGCGCTTGATTTTCAGGCATGAGGGGTCATCACCGAGTCCCGGATAGGTCTGGAGCAAGTGATGCAGAAGGATGTCCGCACGCTTCCAGTCCGGCGGTGAATCTACACTGGCCAATTCCACCTGACCGGATGCACGCAGCCCTCCCCGAGTCAGGGTATTAGCCATCTTGCCGTCAGCAGGCATCACCGGCAGGTGCGGGCCGACTGCGGGATTGGCGATTTCTACGTGGTAGCCCCGCTCGCTTTCAAGGCAGACCGCGTCACCCACGCTATGGGCCAATGCCCTGGAATGAATACCGGCGGCGATCACGGCACCGTGACAAGAAATGACGCTAGTGGCGGTTCTCACGGCAAAGAGCTGACCCGCTCGGATATCGAACCCTTCAGCCCGCCCGTTCACCAGCTCACCGCCCTGAGCCACGAAGCGCTCCACCAACCCCCGAACATAGGCCCCAGGATCCAGGCAATGGCCACCGCGCTCGATCAGCACCGCAAAGCTGTAGCGAGGGCTCAGCGCAGGCTCGAACTCGTGCAGCGCAGCACCTTCCAGCTCGCGCCATTGAATGCCGTTTTCGCGGCGCAACTGCCATGAGAACGCCTCACTGGCGAAAGCCTCCCGGTCAGGATAGACATACAGCAGACCGTCCTGACGAATCAGATCCTCCAGCCCGCAGGCCGCCGCCAGGGCAAGATGGCGCTCTGGGGCATCCGCCAGGAGTGTGGAGAGAATCGCAGCGGTCCTGGTCGCCTTGGCAGGCGTGGACCCGGCGTTAACGAAACGAATCAACCAGGGCGCCAGCTTGAGCAGGTACTGCCAGCGAATCGTGAACGGCCCTTGAGGATCCAGCAGAAAACCCGGCACCTTCTTCCACAGCCCCGGCATCGACATGGGGATGATCGAGCCCGGACTCAGAAAAGCCCCGTTGCCGTAACTTGCCGCCTGCTCCCCTCCTGGCGGGGCGGGCTCCAGAATGGTGACGCGATGGCCGTCTTTCTGAAGGGCCAAAGCAGTGCACGCGCCGACGATGCCGCCGCCAATCACCACAATGTGTCTAGCCGTCGGGTCCATGTTCTGATTCACATCCATGGCGCTGCTCACCCCTCGGCCAGGATGCGGGCATTACCGCGCAACGATGCCTCAGTGACGCTGATTCCCAGCCCCGGCCCGGTGGGGACGATGACCGCGCCGTCGCGGTTGGGAATACGCTCTTCGAGCACATCTTCTGTCAGTACGTGATGGGGCATATAGAACTCGCAACCCAGAGACATACCGGGTGTGGCGGCGATGAACTGAGTGCCTGCGACCAGGGCCACACCGCCCTCCCACAAGGTGCCGCCGTAAGCCGGGATGTGCGCCGTGTCAGCGATGGCCATGATGCCCTGAGCCTTGAGGATGCCCCCGGCTTTCATGAGTTTTACCGAAATCGCATCGGCCGCTCCAAGGCGGATGATTTCCATCAGGTCACGGGCATCGAAGCAGCTCTCATCGGCCAGAATCGGCGTGTCCAGCGCATCGGCAAAGGACGCCATGGCTGTCAGGCAGCTGCGCGGCACCGGCTGCTCGATGAAGGTCGGACGGAAGCGATCGACGTCGCGCAGAATACTGATCGCTCCAAACGGCGCCAGCGCCTGGTTGTAGTCCAGGCGTATGTCGATGGTGTCGCCGAACTCATTGCGCATGGCTTCCAGGTGGGCCATGTCTTCAGCGTGAGACTTGACGCCGGTCTTGACCTTGAATATCCGGTTGCCCGCCGGAACCATCGCCTGCATACGCTCAAAGTCGGCGTCGAAATCAGGATCGGCAATGGAGAACGACAGTGGAATGCTGTCGCGCACCCGACCGCCCAGCAGATCGGCGACGGAAAGGCCGCAGGACTTGCCCAGAATGTCGAACATCGCCGTTTCGATGGCGAGTTTGGCTTCGCCATGACCGACCAACGCCGTGTCCATCTTCAATGTCGTGGCGCGGATGGAGCGGATCGATGCGCCAATGACCAATGGCCGCAGGTATACGTCGATGGCAGCGAACGCGCCTTCGGCAGTGCCGGTGAACACTTCCCAGGGCGCCGCCTCTCCCCAACCGACGATGCCGGACGTCGAGGTCAGCTCCACCAACACTCGCTTCACACTGCCTTTGACGTTGCCCACGCCCTGAAGGCGAGCCATCTTGATCGGACTTTCGATCAAAAAGACCCGAAGCCGCTGAATGCTTTCATTTGTCATGGTCATGACGCCTCCGCTCGCCGCGCAGCCTGAACCAGACCGGGCACGAGAATGGGTGTGGGATTTGGCCGGGCCCGTCAGTGGCTGCCGTGGCCTTTGTGGAAATGGTTGAGAAAAATGCGCGTGGCTTCTTCCCGAGGGTTATCGATGGTCTGCCGCGCCGGCCCGTCCTCGATCACATAACCGTCGCGCATGAACACCACCCGGTCGGCCACTTCGCGGGCAAAGGCGATTTCGTGGGTCACGATCACCATGGTCATGCCGTCAGCCGCCAGCTTTTGAATGGTACTTAGCACCTCCCCCACCAGCTCGGGGTCCAGGGCTGAAGTAGCTTCATCAAACAGCATCACCTCAGGCTCCATGGCCAACGCCCGGGCGATGGCGACGCGCTGCATCTGTCCGCCGGACAAGGTATTGGGCATCTGCTGGGCGCGATCAGCCAGGCCGACTTTCTCCAGCTGCGACATGGCCAGGTCCCGAGCCACGCTTTTGCTCAGCTTGCGCACGTGAACCGGCGCTTCCATCACGTTTTCCAAAACGCTCATGTGCGGAAACAGATTGAAGCTCTGGAAAACCATCCCGGTTCTGGCCCGGAAAGCCGCGAGCTCTTTGGTGCCCGGCGGGCGACGCCCCTCACCGAACCGGAAGGTGGTATCCCCCACGCGAATCTCGCCGTCGTCCGGCTCAACCAGCAGATTGATGGAGCGCAACAGCGTGGACTTGCCCGAGCCAGAAGGCCCGATCAACGAGACGACACCGCCCTCGTTGACCCTGAAATTGATGTCTTTCAAGACCTGCAGTGCGCCGAAACTCTTGCGCAGCGCGGTGATTTCAATCATCGGTTTGGTGGACATCATTGGCTGGCTCCATGTTTCTTCTCGCGGTAGCGCACGATCAGGGTCAGCGGGAACAGAATCATAAAATAGGCCACGGCCACGGCAGAGTACGTCTCAAGCGGGCGGAAACTGTCGTGGGCGATGATCTGGCCCTGATACACCAGATCGGGTACGGCCAGGACCGACACCAGCGAAGTGTTCTTGAACTGCATGATCGACTGGTTCATCAACGCCGGCACCATGCGTCTGATCGCCTGAGGCAGGATGATCCGGCGCATGGTCAAAATCGGCGTCATCCCCAGCGCCCCGCCCGCTTCACGCTGGCCGGGATCAATGGACACTATGCCGCCGCGAATGATCTCGGCGTAGAACGCGCCGCCATAACAGGACAGCGCCAGCATCGAAGCCGTGATAGGCGTCATCTCGACGCCCGCCAGAATCGGCAGCGCGTAGTAACACCAGATGAGCTGCACCAGTACCGGCGTGCAGCGGAATACTTCAGTGAACACTAACGCCACGACCCGGATCAGCCTGAAGCGCGACAGCAACCCCATTGCGGCCAGCAGGCCGATGACCAGACCGCCCACCACAATGGCAGCAGTAAATGACACCGTCAGTCCGAGGCCTTGCAGCAATAGCCAGCGGTATTCCCAGAGCGCGGAGAAATCCCACTCGTACATGTTAAAACCCCACGTCACATAAACAGGTTGGTAGAGCTGCCCGTAAGCAATGAAGGGTGATCAAATTTCGAAGCCGCTCGGGAAGTCTTTCTCGGTAACCCCCACCAGCTCCATGTTGCGCATGATCGCGGTTTTGATGAAGCCGTTGTCACGATGTTCGCTGATCCAGGCGTCGACGAACTCACGCCATGTCGTGTCTTCCTCGCGACGGAAACCGGCGTTGGAAGTCGTTGCATTCAATGGTGTGGGGACGATGAGTTGACCGATGGCTGGATTCTTCGCCCGCAATGCCAGAGCCAGCACCATGACCAGACATTGGGCATCGACGCGGCCTGATTGCAGTGCGGCGGTTGCGTCGCTGGCGGTTTTAAGACGGGAAACAACAGCGTTGGGCGCCAGCTTGCTTACTGCACTGTCATGGGACGAACCGGCATCGACCCCAATGCGCATGTCGGCATTGTTGAAGTCATCCCAGGTTTTGGCCGTGACGGATTTCTTGGCGATGAAGGTGAAAGCGTTCTTGAATACCGGGCCCGAAAAATCGATGACTTTCTGGCGCTCCGGCGTCGGATTGAGTCCAAAGAACACATCGACTTTGCTGGCCTGCAGATCCAGCACCGAGTTACCCCAGGTGGTTTCCAGGATCGACAGTTTCACGCCCAGATCGTCGGCAAGTTTCTGGCATATGTCGATATAGAAACCGCGCCATGGGCCGCCGGTGAGACTCTTCTGGTAGTAAGGAGCGCCATCGGCAATCGCGCCAATCCGCAATACGCCAGAAGATTTTACGCGCTCAAGTGAGCTGGCTGAGTCTGCCCTGGCGCCCAACGAGATCAAGCCTGTGGAAGCGCTGATCACTGTGGCTCCGAATAGCTTTGTAAATCTTCTGCGCGTAATCATGCAAAACGTTCCTTTTTTCTCAGCCATTTATGATGGTGCTGTTTCATCATTGGGTAAAACGGGTTGGCAGTCGAAAAAAGACACTTCACGCGCTTGTCGATTGGACGCCGCAGATCAACTGCTCGGAACCTCGTTCGACTTATTTTCGGCAGATGACTTCTGCTCAGTGCAGCGGATAAAACATAAGCTCAAGCTATTGGCGTGGCCAAGCGGGTAACTCGTCGCTGTGCCCGGGAGCGCGCACTCAAGTCTGAGGCGCCAATTTATGCGACATATTGATGACACAAAGCTATCGACAACTGAAGCCTTGAAAAATGGGGGCGTCATGACTTTTAATCATGGCGGCCATTATTGAGGATCCCTGTCATGCGCCGATTTCTACCCTCGCTCTCCTCACTTCAAGCATTTGAGGCGTCGGCGCGGCACCTGAATTTCACCAGAGCCGCAGAAGACCTGTTTGTCACGCAAAGCGGTATCAGTCGGCAGATCACCAATCTGGAACAGTTTCTGGGCATGCGGCTGTTCGAGCGCTCGGGCTCGCGGCTGGTGCTCACCGAAGCCGGCAGCAAGTATTTGCAGGATGTGGTGCAGATGCTCAACAGGCTCGAAGAGGCTTCTATCGACTTGGTCAGGGGCCGCAAAGCCGATGCTTCACTGATGATTGGCGCCAACCCTACCTTCGTCTCCCGCTGGCTGGCACCGCGCCTGGAAAACTTCGTCCGGCTGGCGCCTCACGTGCCCGTGGAGGTCAACCCGGTGGAAGCGGACGTCGATTTCAAGACCTGTCGTTTCGATATCACCATCATGCGCGGCACTGGCACCTGGAACGAAGCCAGGGCGCTGGAGCTGTTTGCGGAGGAGCTGGTGGTCGTGGCCTCGCCGAAACTGATTGCGCGAGGTGAGAGACGAGACCAACTGGATTTCACCCAGATTCCCACCCTGCAAAACGCCAGCAGGCCCAGTCTGTGGCTGCAATGGCTACGCGCGTCAGGGTGTGTCGGCAAAGGCCTGATTCAGGGCGTGCGTTTCTCTCAAAGCGAGATGCTTATCAGCGCTGCGGTCAGTGGTCTCGGGCTTGCAGTGGTTCCGCTGCACTACGTCGAACGGGAGCTGCAACGTGGCGAACTGCACATGCCATTTGGCCCCCCGGTGCGTTCGGGTGATTCGTACTGGGTAGTGAGCCCGGAACGCAAATCCCAGAAGCCGCATGCGGTGCTGTTCCGGGATTGGTTGATGAATCAACGCGAAACCCTGTAGGAGCTGCCGAAGGCTGCGAATTGCGGTCTGCCTGACACACCGTCTTCGCAGCCCTCGTAACCTCGGACAGCTCCTACAGGACCGAGGTGTTCCCGAAAAAACACAAATCCTGTAGGAGCTGCCGAAGGCTGCGAATCGCGGCTTGCCTGACACACCGCAATCCCTGCCTCGCGTTGCTCGTGAGCTCCTACCGAAGGGCCATCCGCCCAAAAAATGTGAAAAATATGTCAAATCTGATACTTAATGCGTCTGTTTCTCATTAGCAATATAGGTCAGAATGTTACATCTTCTTACATCCTCCAGGAATTGACCCTTGAACCCTCGCCTCTCTGCCAGCCTGATTCTCGCTGGTGCTTGCAGCACCCTGAATCTGGCCCACGCCGCTGACGAAATCACCCTGCCCGAGACCACGATTCAGAGTAGCAGTCGACAAGCCGATACTCAGAGCCAGGGTTATCAGGGCAAGGCAGCTGCCAGCACGACGCGGCTGGGCCTGTCGGACAAAGAAACTCCTCAGGCAGTGACGACCATCACTCGCGACCAGATTGACGACTTCAAGCTCAATGGCATTCGTGATGCCTTGCGTGCTGCGCCCTCGGTAACCGTCGAGCAGATCGAGACAGACCGCACCGAGTTCACGTCCCGTGGTTTCACCATCGACACGTTCGAATACGACGGAATGGGCATGCCGTTCGCCGCGACAACTCTGGTGGGCGAGCAGGATCTGGCTGAGTACGAGCAAATTGACGTGCTGCACGGCGCCAACGGTTTGATGAGCGGCACCGGCAATCCCTCAGCCACCGTCAACTTCGTGCGCAAGCGCCCGACCGAGACGTTCCAGGCCAAGATCGGTGTCAGCGCCGGTTCATGGGATAACCGCCGTGTCGAAGCCGATGTTTCCGGGCCCCTCACACCAACCGGCAACGTGCGCGGGCGCTTCATCTATGCCCATGACAAGGGCAACTCCTACCTCGATCGTTACAGCCATGAAGTCAATGTCGCGGCAGGTTTGCTGGCCTTCGACCTGACCGATGCCGACACCCTGACCGTGGGTTTTTCCCAGCACAACAGTGATTCCAACGGCAGCAGCTGGGGCAACCTGCCGCTGATTGATACCGATGGCAACCGCATCCATTACAGCAGCCGCAGCTCGAATATCGGCCAGCCATGGACCTACTGGAACCTGCACACCCAGCGCGCCTTTGCCGAGCTGAACCATGATTTCGGCAATGGCTGGAACGGCAAAGTCACCGTGACCGGGGTTACCCAGTACCAGGACACGGATATGTACTACATATCCAGCGTGACCGGCGATGCAGGTTCGAGCTACGCCACCGACACGTCGAGCAAGGAACATCAGCTGATCGGCGAAGCGCAACTGTCCGGGCCGTTCACCCTGTTCGGTCGGGATCACGAACTGACCCTGGGAGCCAACTACGGCCGTACCCATCACAAGGAACGCGCCTACAACATCGACGATGTCGGCTACTTCACCTCCAATCTGTCCGACGCACTGGCTGGCGGCGTACCGCGCCCGGGTCTGGATTACACCGACGCCAACAACATGGGCAACTTCAGCGACAGCCAGAAGAGCCTGTATGCCGGTGCCCGTTTCAGCGTGTTGGACGATCTGCACTGGATCGTCGGCGCTCGCATGCTCAGCGCCGACGGTAAAGGCGAAAACTACGGCGCCTCTCATGACACCCGCGAGCATGGCAAGATCACGCCCTACACCGGCCTGGTCTACGACGTGAACAGCGAGTGGAGCGTCTACGGCAGCTGGACGCAGATTTTCAGCCCGCAATATGTTCTGGGCACCGACGGCAACCTGATCGACCCCCTGGAAGGCACCAGCATGGAAGTCGGCGTCAAGGGCAGCCTGCTCAATGATCGACTGGACCTGACCGCCGCGCTGTTCAAGACCAAACAGCAGAACGTCGCCGAGTACGCCGGCCTGCTGGGCAATCAGTACATTTATGACGGCGTTGACTTCAAGAGCCACGGGGTTGAGCTGCAAGCGTCCGGTGAAGTGCTACCAGGTCTGGACCTGCTGGCGGGTTACACCTACGTGCAGATCGAAGACGCCAATGGCGACGACGCTCGCCAGTATGTACCGACCCACACCTTGCGCGGCATGGCGACCTACCGCCTGCCAGCCTTGCCAAAGGCCAAAGTGGGTGGCCGCCTGAGCTGGCAGAGCAGCACTGAAGACGACACCTACAGCCAGGTCAACCAACACGCCTTTGCCCTGCTGGACCTGATGACCAGCTACGACATCGACCAGCACTGGAGCACGTCGCTGAACCTCAACAACGTTACCGATCGCAAATACCTGATGTCGTTGAAAAGCGGCACCAGCGCCAACTACGGCGCACCGCGCAACCTGATGGCGTCGGTGACGTGGAAGTATTGAGGCGCTGATTTTTCAGGATTGGAATGCGCCCCTGTAGGAGCGCACGAGCAACGCGAGGCCGCGATGGCCGGGTCTCAGGCAGGACGCTATCGCTGTCTCGCGTTGCTCATGAGTTCCCTGGGTTTGGCGACTCTGTGGGAGCGGTGCTTGCCCGCGATAAGGGCGACTCGTTTGACAGGCAAGATCACCTAAACCTTATCGCGGGCAAGCACCGCTCCCACAGGGGCGTGATCCGACAGAGGTGCGTTTATATTTCCCCACCCGGATCCGGCGTTAGCCTTTCCAACTGCGGGCAAACCCACTCGACAAATGTCCGCACCCGTGGCGAGAGCTGCAAGGAGTGCGGATACACCAGCTGAATCGGCAGGTCCTCGGGTTCGTAATCCCGCAGGATCCTGACCAGCCGACCATCAGCCAGCTCATCCGCCACTTGATAATGCATCAAGCGAGCAACTCCTACCCCTTGCACGCACGCCAGACTGGCGGCGCGTATCTGATTGCACACCAGCCTTGGCGCAATTTGCTCAGCCCGCTCTTTATCGCCCTGTCGGAAATACCACTGGCGCCCCTGCGAGGCCAGCGCAATGCACGCGTGGTCCTGCAACGCGCTCGGGCTATCGAGGGCTGGAGCGTTCTTCAAGTAGTCCGGGCTGGCGCAGGTTACCAGGCGCGTTGAGCCCACTCGGCGCGCCACCATGGTCGAGTCGGGCAGATGGCCGACGCGCAGCGCAAGGTCCAGACGTTCATCCAGCAAGGCGATGACCTGATCATGCAGGCTCAGCTCAATCGTCATTTCCGTATGCTCCCTGAGGAAGGCATTGACCATCGGCGCCAGGTAACGCTGCCCGAACTCAACCGGTGCGGTGATGCGCAGCGTCCCTCGGGCGGCGCCGTCGCGAGTCTCCAGGCGCTGTTCCATATCCTCGAAATCAGCCAGCATGCGCCGGCTCCAGGCCAGATATTCTTCGCCTTCATCGGTCAGAGCCATGCGCCGCGTGCTGCGGTTCAACAGGCGCACCCCCAGATGACGCTCCAGTGCGGCCAGCGAGCGCACCAGAGACGCAACGGATTGCCCCGTCCCGTCGGCCGCCGAACTCAAACTGCCGCTGTCGACGATCCGCACGAAATTGGCCATTGCCTTGAGCCTGTCTATCGCCACTTTTCGAGCCACCTTTGAATTAGTGCAATTACTGCATAGGTCTTGTCAGGTTCACACCATAGGTGAAAAACGCCCGCAGGTTGAAACTGGCGACTGATCTCAATCTGCTGAGGAGTCAGCCCATGAGCCAACAGCCCAACCCGGCGCGAATTCTCGCCTACGACCACATTGGCATCCGCGTCAGTGACCTGAACCGCTCCATGGCGTTTTATCAGGCCCTGGGCTTCGTCGAGAGTGCACGTTTCCCTCGTTACGAAGCCAACGAAATGCTCAGCGCGGACGGTGTGCGCATCAATCTGATCTTCAATGGCGCTCGCATCCCAGATGCCCACAACGTTCTGCTGGATGCCCCGGTCAAGCTGCCCGGGATCACCCACCCGGCGTTCATTACCGATGACCTCCAGGCCCTGCAAGCCTGGCTGGAGCAGCAGGGAATCGTCATCACCGAGGGGCCGCACTCTATCGGACCTCGACGAATCGCGCTGTTCTTCCGCGATCCCGATGGCAACGTTCTCGAATTCAATCAACTTGTCGATGGAGACACACAATGAAACTCTACGATCTGGACGTCTCAGGCAACTGCTACAAAGTCAGGCTGTTCGCTTCCCTGGCCAACATCGACCTTGAACTGGTGGCGGTGGATTTTCTCGGCGAGGCGCATAAAAAGCCGCCGCTCTCAGACCTGAACCCGCTCTGTCAGGTGCCGGTACTCGAAGACGGTGCTTACGTACTGCGCGACTCTCAGGCGATTCTGGTTTACCTCGCTGGCCAATACGGCGGGCTGGCCTGGTGGCCGGGTAATGCTCATGGTCAGGCGGACATCATGCAATGGCTGTCATTCGCCGCCAACGAAGTGCAGCACAGCGTCAATGCCGCCCGCCTGGTGCAGAAGTTCGGCTATGCACTGGACAAGTCACAGGCTGTCGCAAACTCGGCAGTAGCGCTTTCGATACTGGACAGACATTTGGAGCACAACGACTGGCTGGCGATCAATCGGCCTTCCATTGCCGATTGCGCGGTCTACCCCTATGTGGCGCTGGCCCCCGAGGGCGGTGTCGAACTTGAACCCTACCGCCATATCGCGCGCTGGATCGAGCGCCTGGAGAGCCTGCCGGGATATCTGGCCAAACCTTGAGCACCACGTGCGAGTAAACAGACATTAAAAGCAAAACTGCCATGTGCTTCCTTCGTTCCTTGTTGCGTCGCAGTTCTCATTGTCTGTTTTCTCTGTACGCCTGGAGTGTTCTTGATGTCCTCACCCAAATCCCTGCCCACTGCCCTGCTGGGCCTGGCCCTTGTCTGTCCGGCCATGGTCGAAGCTCAGGGCATTGAGCTGGGCCAAGTGCTGATTCAGGATCAGGAGCTCAGTGGCGAGGACCAGTCGGTTGAAGACGCCAAAGCTCGGCTGGCACAAGTCCCGGGGGGCACCAATGTCGTGGATATGCGTCGCCCTTTGCAGGGCCGGGTAGCCTCCAATCAGGATGTGTTGGCGTATCAGCCTGGGGTCTATGCCCAGTCAGCGGGTAACGAAGGGGTAAAAATTTCGATCCGCGGTTCGGGCATCAACCGGGCGCCGGGTGCCCACGCTTCCGGGCTGTACACCATGCTCGACGGTCTGCCCCTCACCGGCCCAGGCGGCACGCCGTATGAATTGCTTGAGCCACTGTGGGTCGACCATGTGCAGGTACTGCGCGGTGCCAACGGTTTTGACCGAGGGGCGCTGGCCCTTGGTGGCGCCATCGACTACGTCAGTCACACCGGCTACGACGCGCCACGCCTGCAAGTGCGCTATGCAATGGGCAGCCATGGGTATCAACAGCGTCAGGTCAGTTCCGGCCAAGTGTTGGGCGACTTCGACTACTACGTGTCCCTGACCGACGCAAAATCGGACGGCTATCAGGACCACACCGCCAGTCAGAGCGAGGGCGTCATCGCCAACTTCGGCTATCGCTTGAATCCGAACCTGGAAACCCGCTTCTATATCCGCCACCGGGAAACCGACAACGAGCTGGCCGGCCGCGTCACCAAACAGTCCATCGAGCATGACCCGAAAGCTGCCAACCCGACTTATGTCGCGCGGGACTACAACCGCGACGAGCCTGGCAGCACCTTCATCGGCAACAAGACCACATGGTACATCGATGACGATTCGAGCCTGCAGACCGGCCTTGTCTATCACGATTACCCCATGGATCTGCGCGAAGGGCCGAACCGCCTGCGCGTGGCGTACACCGACGTCAGCGGCACCTTCGACTACAAACGTCGCGATACGCTCTGGGGGCTGGAAAGCAACAGCACTCTGGGCCTGCGCGTGACCAAACACTTGCCCAATGCCGGCGCCAGCGAATTCGTAAGGATTCCTGCCGGCAATACCGCAGGCTACGCGCCCGGCACGCGGATTCGCGACTTCACTTATCAAGGTTCGGACACCGTGCTGCATGTCGGCAATGATCTGCAAATCGCCGATGATCTATGGCTGACTACTGGGCTGGCGGCCATCTACACCCGCCGGGAAAGTGCTGTGACCTATCCCGACAATGGCGGCAAGGTCAGCATGGGCGATTGGGACTACGCACCGCGCCTCGGCATGCGCTATCAACTGACCCCCGACGTGCAGCTGTTCGGCAACCTGAGCCGCTCGGTCGAGGGGCCACACCCCTGGTCGATGATTTACAGCTCCAACCAGTTCTTCCCCGCTGGAAGTGGCGTATCTACCGGCGCCCAGCGCGTCCCCGTCAAATTGCAGAATCAGACCGCGACCACCCTGGAACTGGGTGGTCGTGGCGACAGTTCGCTGGGCCAATGGAGCCTGGCCTGGTATTACGCTCAGGTGCGCCACGAATTGCTTTCGGTATTACCGGACGCCAACGCCACCACGCCCTACGAACTCAACGCCAGCCCGACAGTGCACCAGGGTGTGGAGGCCAGCCTGCAAAGCACGTTGTGGTCTCATCAAGGCGGTGAGCTGAGCTTGCGTCAGGCTTATACCTTCAGTGACTTCCATTACCGCGACGACGACCGCTTTGGTGACAACCGCCTCCCGGGGCTGCCGATGCATTACTACCAGGGCGAACTGCGCTATGACTGGCCTCAGGGCTTCTTCGCGGCGGTGGATACCCAACTGGTGTCAAAAGTCGCGGTGGATTATGCCAACAGCTATTACGCCGACCCTTACGCTCTGCTAGGTGCAACCCTGGGCTACAACGCACCCAAGAGCGACTGGCAGGGCTGGCTGAACATGCGCAACCTGACCGGCAAACATTACGCCGCCACCGTCACCCCGGGTTACGACGACAAAGGGGTGGATGCCGCGCGGTCAACACCGGGTGAAGGGCTGGGGTTGTATGTGGGCGTGTCGTGGAGTTTGCGCTGAGCTGATCAACGATGACCTGTAGAGCTGCCGAAGGCTGCGAACCGCGGTGTGTCAGGTGCACCGCCTTCGCAGCCCTCGTAACCTCGGTCAGCTCCTACAGGATCGCGATGCGCCGCAAAAGTCTGTAGGAGCTGCCGAAGGCTGCGAATCGCGACTGAAACGCAGCGCTACCCGGTCAGTTCCGACCAATACGCTCGTATACCCAGCGGCCGACACTCAGCCCCCAGACCAGCAATGCCACCAGACTCACACTCAACAACATCCCGTGCACACCCGACTGGGCAATGACCTTGCTGGCCACGAAGGGAAAGCCGAATACGCCAAGGAAGTACGACAGGCTGAACAGCAACAGCGCCTGCGCGGTGAGCGTCGGTGGTGACTCGTTGGCTGCCAGGCCATTGATGACCGAGTAGTTCAGACCGTATCCAACACCCAGCAGCGCGGCGGTCAATCCATAGCTGACGCTGCCAGTCACCCACCGGTCAAAGCCGATAACCGCAATCAGCATGAGCGTGGTCAACACCGCAGAGGTGGCCAGCGGATTGCGCTTGACCACCCACCCGGCGATCAATAAACGGCATGCGATGGCGGCGCCCATGAAGCCTATGAAAAACAGCGAATAGTCCAGCCCGAGACTGGCGGCATAGCTGGTCTGGAAGCTGCCCATGCCACCGAAGATCGCCCCGCCCAACCCCACCATTAGAATCGAGAAAGCCGAGCGTGAGCTCAGTACTCCCGCAGCCGATTTCAGACTTATCTGCACTCGGCTGCCAGGCCCGCGCCCCGAGTCGCTGTCACGCCCGCCCAACTGCCAGAAATAAAGCCCGCCCAGCGCCGCCGACAACGCCGCGCAGAAGAACGCGGTCTGTACTGGCAGCCCGACGTAACTCGCCAGCTTGCCTGCCAGAGGTCCGGCGCCTATGCCGGTCAACATGCTGCCGGACAACAGCGCGAAGCAGTGAGTGCGCCGTGTCGGCTCGACCATCCCCACCACCATGATCGGCCCCACGGTGTAGAACAGTCCCCAGCCAATGCCTAGAACCAGGCCAAAGCCCATCAGCGCCAGACCCAGTCCAGATACCAGCGCAAAACCCAGCGAAGCAATCACCAGGCACGCAGCACCCAATGCGATGCATCGAGCAGCTCCCAGGCGCTGCATGACATGCCCCGAACCCAGCACCGTTGCCAGGGTACTGATCATGGCCACCGCGAAGACTTGCCCGGCATCGCTTTCAGTGCCACCCAACGAAGCCACCAGCAATGCCAGCAGGAACGTCGAGCCGTAGGAAATCGACAACAGAAAACTGGCCACACAGAACGCGGCAAACGGGGTGACGCGCGGCATAGGAAGAGCATTGTCCATGAGGCGGTCCATGCTGGAGGAGACAGGCTTTTAGCATGCCCGCCCCTAAAATCAGACAGCGCAATGCCGGAGTAAAGGTCAGAAAAACTGCACGTATCGTGCCGAATGTCCGTCAGCGATCACCGCGCAGGGCTTGAAGCACCAGCGTAAAAGCCGGGGTCGGCAGACGACGGCTCGGGTAGTAGATGTGGTAGCCCGAAAACGGAGGGCACCAGTCAGCGAGTACTTTTATCAATCGACCTTCCTCGATGTGTGGTGCGAACTCCTCCTCTGGCAAATAAGCAATGCCCAGGCCACTGACGGCCGCAGCCGGGACATGAGCGCTGGTATTGACGATCATCTGGCCTTCAACGCGGACGTTCACAGTTCGACCACGCTTTTCAAACTCCCAGACTTGCACGCCTCCCAAGGTCGGGAAGCGTATGTCGATGCACCGATGGTTCAACAGGTCCTGAGGCTTTTTAGGGGGCGGATTGCTGGCGAAGTAATCAGGTGACGCCACCACTGCCATGCGCACCTCGGGCCCGATGGGAACGGCGATCATGTCTTTATCGACCGTCCCGCCAAACCTGATTCCGGCGTCGAAACGGTCGGCGACAATATCGCGAAAGCCATAATTGATATCAAACTCAACCTTGACGTCCGGGTATTCGAGAAGCACCGGCGCAAGCCTTGGAAGCAGTACGGTGCGCAGCACGAAATCACCGCAGGTGATGCGCACCGTACCGGCCGGTTTGTCCCGTAACTCGGTCAACGCATCAAGCTCTGCTTCAACCTCATCAAAGCGATAACCGATGGCCTGCATCAACCGCTCGCCCGCGCTGGTGGGTGACACGCTGCGCGTGGTACGGGTCAGCAAGCGAATTTGCAGGCGTTTCTCCAACCCGGAAACTGTCTGACTGAGTGCGGACTGGGTAACGCCCAACCGCGCTGCTGCCTTAGTAAAGCTGCCTTCACGGGCAACCGCGAGGAACGACTGAAGATCGTTGAGATTGTGTCGTGGCATAGGATTCTGATCGCTGAATTGATTAGCTTTGCTTATCACTACTACAAGGTTTGATTAGATTATCAAGCATGACCTGTTCCCGGAGAATAGCGCAAGCGCTGTGGTTGATACACGCTACGCTACGCAGCTGATCCCAACCCCGCGAAGGGGCGACCAGCAACCATTCACTGACTGGGAGCACCGCATGAACCGACTCGTTTTGTTACTTGGCCTGCTAATGGCGTCGCTCTCGGCCTTGGGAGCAGATATGTCAAACGGAGCCAATAACTTCTACAAAAGTGACAAGGTCACCGCGCAAAAGGTGACCTTCAAGAATCAGTATCAGATGAATACCGTCGGTAATCTCTACGTGCCAAGAGGCTTGAGCCCCGACCGAAAAAACCCGGCGATCATCGTTGGACATCCTATGGGGGCGGTTAAAGAGCAAAGCGCGGATCTCTACGCACAGAAGCTGGCCGAGCAAGGTTTCGTGACCCTGGCGATAGATCTGTCGTTTTGGGGAGAAAGCGCCGGGACACCGCGCAACGCAGTATCTCCAGAAATCTATGCCGAAGACTTCAGCGCAGCCGTCGACTACCTCGGCACCCAGACATTTGTTGACCGTAACCGGATCGGTGTTCTGGGGATCTGCGGCAGCGGAAGCTTTGTGATCAGCGCCGCGAAAATTGATCCGCGAATGAAGGCGGTTGCGACTGTCAGCATGTATGACATGGGCGCTGCCAACCGCAATGGACTGCAGCATTCGGTGACGGTCGAGCAGCGAAAGCAAGCTATCGCAGCAGCAGCCGAGCAGCGTTATGTGGAATTCACCGGCGGCCAGACCCAATACACAAGCGGCACAGTCCACCAGATCACTGACAAGTCCAATGCTATCGAGCGTGAGTTCTACGACTTCTACCGCACCGAGCGTGGCGAATTCACACCCAAAGGCCAGTCACCTTTATTGACTACTCATCCGACACTGACCAGCAACATCAAATTCATGAACTTCTACCCCTTCAATGATATCGAGACCATTTCACCGCGCCCGATGCTGTTCATCACCGGTGCCAATGCGCACTCCCGAGAGTTCAGCGAGCAAGCCTACAAACTGGCTGGACAGCCTAAAGAGCTGGTGATCATTCCAGGCGCAGGCCATGTGGACCTCTATGACCGAGTCGATCTCATCCCGTTTGCGAAACTGGCTTCGTTCTTCCAGACCCACCTCAAATGACCCACTGCACGTCCCGGAATGACAAACACCGAGCCCCATAAACCTGTGCCGTCCGTTAATGAAGGCGCAGGTGTAATCGCTTTACGTATCAGAGGAAATCAAATGAGTAGCAGCGCCCTCCCCATTCCACACGCTAACCGCCAGGTATGGGGAGCCGTCCTGGCGATGTCGCTGTGCGCTTTTGCGCTGGTGACTTCCGAGTTTCTGCCCGTCAGTTTGCTCACCCCGCTGGCAACTGATCTCGCGCTTAGCGAGGGCCAGGCTGGACAGGCTATTTCGATCTCCGGCCTCTTTGCGGTCATCACCAGCCTGTTCATCTCCTCGGCGATTCGCACGCTCGACCGCAGGCCGGTTTTACTGTTCCTGACCGCGTTGATGATCGCTTCCGGAACGCTGGTGGCCTTTGCCCCCAATTACTCGACACTGATGGTGGGCCGCGCAATCCTGGGTATCGCAATTGGCGGCAGTTGGTCGATGTCGACTGCCGTGATGATGAGAATTGCACCCGAGAGCTTCGTACCCAAAGCCATCGCCTTGATGCAAGGCGGCACGGCCCTGGCGACAGCGGTTGCAGCCCCCATTGGCAGCTTCATGGGTGGGATGATCGGCTGGCGAGGTGCTTTCTTTTGCGTGGTGCCGTTGGCCGCGGTAGCCCTCTGCTGGCAAGCCTTCACCTTGCCGAAGATGCCGGCCCAGAACGAGTCCGGCTCCGCTACCGATGTGTTCCGGTTGCTGAGCAATCCCAAGGTGGCACTTGGCATGGCCGCTGTGGCCTTTTTATTCATGGGCCAGTTCGCGCTGTTTACCTACCTGCGTCCCTTTTTAGAAGCCGTGACCGGAGTCGACGTGCCTGGGCTGTCCCTGCTGTTGCTGATTATTGGCATGGCCGGACTGGTGGGCACGATCGTGATCGGCTCAGTATTGAACCGCAGCCTTTATCGGGTGCTGATGCTGATCCCGCTGCTAATGGCGGCGATTGCCGTAGCTCTTGTGGGTTTCGGTAGCTCGCTGTGGACAACCGCCGCGTTGCTGGCTGCGTGGGGCCTGATCTCCACCTGCGCGCCAGTGGGCTGGTTTACCTGGCTGTCACGAACCCTTCCTGAAAAGGCCGAGGCCGGTGGTGGATTGATGGTGGCCGTGATTCAACTGGCGATCACCCTGGGAGCGACGGTGGGAGGTTTTTTGTATGACGGCGTGGGTTATCAGGCGACGTTCATTGCGAGCGGCTGTTTTTTGCTAGTGGCGGTTTTATTGGTAAAGCTGCTGTCCAGCAAGGAAAAAGCCGCTTGAACGGATAGGCGCTACTTCCAGGTCCCTGAATGAATATCAGACCTCTTGGAGCGACGTGCGGCATACTGTGCAACGCATTGCAGACCCACCTTCATCTGGACGTCACATGACACCCAACGCAGAGCTTTATAACCCTTCCACTGAATATGCCGACAAGCTGATTTCCCGCATTGGCCAGACCCCGTCGTGGATCGCCAAGCGCATCGGCGTCACCGACAAGCGCATTCGCTACATCCTGGAGGGTGAACGCACCGTCAAGGGCGAATCGACGCCTATCCAGATGACGTACACCGAACAGTTTGCCCTCGAATGCCTGGCGGCAGAGGCCAGTGCGCGAAGCAAATAGATTAGTTTTTTGCATGCACGGAGGCATTGATGAAATACGGATTCACACTGCTGGCGTTTGCATTCCTGTGCGGCTGCTCGTCGTACAGCGAACGGGGCACTGGCGAAGGCGGCCGGCAGATTGGAAACAAGGGTTACACCGTGCGCTGTGACGCCACCCCGCCCAATCAGCCGGGCTGCTATCAGCCACCCCCTTCCTGGTCGTTCTGGCCTTCGGACAAGATCAAGTTTGAATTCAGGCAGGATTGATACGAAGAAAGCGGTACTTGCAATCGATGCAGACGCCGCAGTCCAGCAGACCCACCGCGTCATCGGTCTTCGCGAGCAAGCTCGGCTCCTACAGACCGACCGCGTCATCGTTCATCGCGAGCAGGCTCGGCTCCTACCGACTGAACGCAAACCTGTTGGAGCCGGGCTTGCCCGCGAATGAGGCGCTGTGGTGTTTCAGCTACAACGCGTCATCGTTCTTCGCGGGCAAGCCTCGCTCCAACAGAGATCACCAACCCAGTGGGAGCGGTGCTTGGTCTGGGCTGCATTCGGACGATGCAGGCGCTGCGGTTAGCAGACCCACCCCGTCATCGTTCTTCGCGAGCAGGCTCGGCTTCTACAGACCGAGCGCAAACCTGTTGGAGCCGGGCTTGCCCGCGAATGAGGCGCTGTGGTGTTTCAGTTACAACGCGTCATCGTCCATCGCGGGCAAGCCTCGCTCCAACAGAGATCACCAACCCAGTGGGAGTGGTGCTTGGTCTGGGCTGCATTCGGACGATGCAGGCTGCGGTTAGCAGACCCACCCCGTCATCGTTCTTCGCGAGCAAGCCCGGCTCCTACAGACTGAACGCAAACCTGTTGGAGCCGGGCTTGCCCGCGAATGAGGCGCTGCGGTGTTTCAGTTACAACGCGTCATCGTTCATCGCGGGCAAGCCCGGTTCCAACGGAAATAAGCACTTTCTGTGGAAGATTCTATGGGCAGTTGTCTGGTGCCCAAGGATTCGTCACAGACATTCCTGAGCCGCCCGCTCAAAGCTCGACGGCGTGAAGCTGGAGGCCAGCAGTCTGCGCTCGTACAGGAAGATTTTGCCTCCCGCTGATGACTTGTACGCTTCCAGCACGTTGTCCGCTGCCACGGAACTGGAAAGCACGATTCTGTAATGTCGCTGGGATTGCGACAGGGTCGGCTGCAAAGCCCGATCCTGCAATTTGGGCATTACGCAATCGGTGTATTGCTCGGGGGTCTTTGCCGTTTGCAGCGTCAGGGTCGGCTGATTGGGCGCGGAGACACACCCGGCCAGGATAGAAAGGCTGAGCAAAATGGGGCTGAAAAGTGACAGACGCATGGACGCATTCCTGAACGAACAACGACGGATTGGCAGGGTTTTCAATGCCCCGCATTTTCCGGTTTTCAGGAAGAAACAGAAGTCATGCGTTGTGATGCTCACTATCACCGCAAGCGATAGTCCTGCGGACCTTATCCGATCGGTGAAATGCAGGAGCCCGGACTCCTGCTTCCAGCTCCTCGTCCCTGCATCTCGGCGGGTGGCGAGCTTACCCTCGCGTTGAGCATCACAATTGGCCGATGCGATCCAGCTCCAACTTCAGTTGCTCAGGTGTCAGCGCCGAGTGGTCAAGCTTGAAGAAGGCGTCGAAGCGTTTTCTGATCTGAGCGACGGTCGCGTCAAACGCCGCCTGTACCTCGCTGTCTGTGCCTTGCACATCAGAAGGATCGGCGAGGCCCCAGTGGCTTTTCACAGCAGGCCCGAAAAACACCGGACAGGGCTCGCCTGCCGCCTTGTCACACACCGTGATCACCACATCCGGTGGCGCATCAGCGAACACTTCCGAGCCTTTGCTGTAGAGCGTCGAGGTGTCGATATTCAAACCTTGTAGCGTGCTCACGGCACGTGGGTTTAGCCTACCGCCGGGAAAGCTGCCCGAGCTCACCGCAGTAAACCCGTCAGGTGCCAAGTGATTGAACAATCCTTCCGAAAGAACGCTCCGGCAGCTGTTTGCCGTACACATGAATAACACTTTCATTGCTTTCTCCTAGACACGCACGCTCAATCGCAGGGCCAGCGCCGCAAGGGTCACCAGCAAGATAGGAAGGGTCAGAAGGCTGCCAACCTTGAAGTAGTAGCCCCAAGTGATACGGATATTTTTTTGCGCCAGCACATGAAGCCACAGCAGCGTCGCCAGGCTTCCGATAGGAGTAATCTTTGGCCCGAGGTCGCAACCAATGACGTTGGCGTAGATCATGGCTTCGCGCACCAGTCCCGTGGCGTCGCTGCCCTGAATGGACAAGGCACCGATGAGCACACTCGGCATGTTGTTCATGATCGAGGACAGCAGCGCAGCGGTGACTCCGGTGCCCAGCGTGGCCGCCCAGACGCCCTGCTCCGCGAAGGTATTCAGCAAAGCCGAAAGAGCATCAGTCAGCCCTGCATTGCGAAGGCCGTAGACCACCAGATACATCCCCAGGGAGAACACCACGATTTGCCAGGGTGCGTTTTTGATCACCTTGCGGGTGGAGATGATGTGACCTTTGCCAGCGATGGCCAGTAGGATCGCTGCACACGCAGCAGCCACGGCGCTGATGGGTATGCCTAGCGGCTCCAGCGCGAACAGGCCCACCAGCAACAGCCCGAGCACCCACCAGCCAGCAATGAAAGTCGCCTTGTCACGGATAACCGCCGCAGGTGCTTCCAGTTGATCAGCGTCGTACAGCCCAGGGATGTCCTTGCGATAGAACAACCAGAGCATGAACAGGGTGGCCGCCACCGCCACCAGATTCACAGGCCACATGACCGACGCATACTCGCCAAAACCCACATCGAAGAAGTCCGCTGAAACGATGTTGACCAGGTTGGAGACCACCATCGGCAGGCTCGCGGTATCGGCGATGAAGCCTGCGGCCATCACGAATGCCAGTGTCGATGCAGGGCTGAAACGCAGCGCCGTCAGCATCGCGATAACAATCGGGGTGAGGATCAGGGCAGCGCCATCGTTGGCGAACAACGCCGACACAGCAGCCCCCAGCAGGATCATCAGCGCAAACAAACGCCTGCCATTGCCGCGTCCCCAGCGCGCAACATGCAGCGCCGCCCATTTGAAGAAGCCAGCCTCATCCAGCAGCAGACTGATGATGATCACCGCAATGAAAGTCGCGGTGGCATTCCAGACAATGTGCCACACCGTCGGCACGTCACCGAGGCTGACCACGCCGGTCAGCAATGCCAGAACGGCGCCTGCTGCCGCGCTCCAGCCGACGCCCAATCCCCTGGGTTGCCAGATAACGAACACGAGCGTTACAACGAAAATCGACGCAGCGATAAGCATGAGTGTGTTCCAGATCAGAAGGTCAGCAGCAGGAGGTTTGGCGCACGGGGCGGTCTGCCATCGACGCCAGGCGTCCCTGGTCGTCATGCAGCCAGGACGTGTGGGCTCGGGTCGTCAGGGTCAGAACATCCAGGGCCCACTGTTCAAGATCCGGATGCAGTCGGTAGTAAACCCATTGGCCTTGCCTGCGATCTGCCAGCAGTCCGCAGGCGCGCAGCTGCGCCAGATGCCTGGAAACCTTGGACTGGTTGTCATCGAGGGCCCAGATCAACTCACACACGCACAGCTCGCCTTCTGCGCAAAGCATGAGCATGATCCGGGCGCGGGTTTCGTCTCCCAGGCATTTGAAGAATATGGGGGGTGAGAGGTTCATAACGTGCGGATAACCATATGCGGATAATCGAATATCCGCATATAAACACAATCGTCCCGTGTTGTGCACGTGATGATTGCCCGGCTGGGCCGTGAACAAACCGCTGTTCACCTCAAGCATCGGTAAATATTTGTCCTCTGGCCTGCCCTTGAGCCAATGGCGGTGGACCGGGCGAATCGCTGAGATCAGCTGTCCAGCGCCAGTTGCGAATCTCCGGAAGGTCTTCGAAATGCTCGCGAATCCAGATGTCGTGGCGGCGAAGCTGGCTTTGAAAAAACGCGACAGCGCTCTCGCTCTGCAACCGCAGTCGTGGGACGTGACTCAGGGCATCAATGGCCAGGTGATAACGGCTCATGCGGTTCAACACGACCATATCGAAGGGTGTGGTGGTGGTGCCGCGATCACTGAAGCCTCGAACATGGAAGCGCGCCTCATTGCTGCGCCCGTGGACCATGGAATGGATGACCCAGGTCGAACCATGGAAGGCGAACATCACCGGCACATCCCGGGTGAACAATGCTTCGAAAGACAGCGCGTCCATGCCATGCGGCCGTTGTTGCGGTGCGCAGAGCGTGCCGAGGTCGACCACGTTGACCACCCGGACTCGAATACCGGGAACGTGTTTCTGCAACAGCCAGGCGGCAGCCACCGTTTCAACAGTGGGCACATCCCCGGCGCAGGCCAGCACCACATCCGGCACCGCACCCTCATCATTGCCCGCGAAACGCCAGATAGACGCGCCCTGGGAGCAATGCTCAAGGGCGGCCTCGAAATCCAGCCACTGAAATTCCATCTGTTTGCCACAGGTGACGACGTTGACGTAATTACGGCTGCGCAGGCAGTGGTCGAAGACGTTGACCAGGCAATTGGAGTCCGGCGGGTAGTACACCCGCACCACATCCGCGCGGCGCTGCAGGATGTTATCGACGAACCCGGTGGACTGATGACTGAAGCCGTTATGGTCATTGCGCCAAGCGTGGCTACTGATCAGGATATTCAACGACGCCAACGGACGACGCCACGGGAACTCCCTGCTTTGCTGCAGCCATTTGGCATGCTGCGTCACCATGGAATCCACCACTTGGGCAAACGCTTCATAAGTCGACCACATGCCGTGCCGACCAGTGAGGAGATAGCCCTCCAGCCAGCCCTCGCACAGGTGCTCGCTCAGCACTTCCATGACTCGACCGTCAGCAGCGAGGTGGTCGTCGACCTCCAGACACGGCCCTGATGCGGTTCGATCCGTCGCTTCAAACACCGCATTGAGCCGATTCGAGTTGGTCTCATCCGGGCCGAACACTCGAAAATTATGCGGATTGAGGCGTATCACATCCCGCAGATATTCGCCGAGCTTGCGCGGTCCTTCGGCAACCACTTGACCGGGGCCGGGTACTTGCAGCCCGTAATCAGCAAAGTCCGGCAGATCCAGTGCCACCAGCAGACGCCCGCCATTCACATAAGGCACGGCGCCCATGCGCAGCGGCGCCGGGGGTGTCAGGGCTTGCAGTTCGGCGAGCAGTTCGCCGTTATCGTCGAACAACGTACGAGGCTCGTAGCTGTGCATCCAGAGTTCGAGTTGCTGCAGATGTTCAGGGTTCTGAATCACCGTGGCCAGCGGCACCTGATGCGCACGGAACGTACCCTCGACGGGCAAGCCATCGACTACTTTCGGGCCGGTCCAGCCCTTGGGGCTGCGCAAGATGATCATTGGCCAGCGGGCCCTGTCAGCACCCTCCTCCCTCGCTCGTTTCTGAATGTCGCGGATCGCGTCATGACAACGGTTCAGAGCTCGCGCAAAGCGCTGATGCATACCCGGCAGATCATCGCCCGCGACGATAACCGGCTCATAACCACGGCCTCGGTACAGCTCGATCAACTGCTCGTCGGCCATCCGCGCTTCCACCGTCGGCCCGGAAATCTTGTAGCCATTCAAATGAAGAACAGGCAACACCGCCCCGTCACGGCGTGGGTTGAGGAAGTGAACGCTTTTCCAGCTGCCTTCCAGCGGGCAGGTTTCCGCCTCACCGTCACCAATGACGCAGACCACCAGCAATTGCGGGTTGTCGAACGCTGCGCCAAATGCATGCATCAACGAGTAGCCCAGCTCTCCGCCTTCGTGAAGTGAGTTAGGTGCGTGAGGCCCGCAGTGACTGGGTACACCACCTGGGGTTGAAAAACTGCGAAACAGACGCAGCATCCCTTCCTCATCCCGGCCTATCTGCGGATGAACATCGCTGTAAGTACCTTCGAGCCAGGCGCAGGCATTGAGGGTAGGACCGCCATGGCCGGGACCGGAGATATACACGGTCTCAATGTGCCGCTCACTGATCAGACGGTTCAGATGCACGTAGATGAAATTCTGCCCGACTGACGTCCCCCAATGCCCCAGCAGCCGTGGCTTGATGTGCTCCGCCCGTAACGGCTCGCGCAGCAACGCATTGTCCTTGAGGTAGATCTGCCCGACACACAGGTAGTTGGCAGCGCTCCAGTAACGATGCAGTTTGTCCAGCAACTCCGGAGCCAGCGGTCCTGGTTCAACCTGCACCTCTTGATCCGGGCCCGGCGCGGCTGTTGCCGATGAGTCGATGCTCGATAAGTGTGAGTTGAAGTAGTACATGGAGCCTCCTTGGAATGCCGGGAAAGCCCGGTTGAGTGTCAGTGGTCGACAACGGTAACAGAGCCGTGCAAAAGCCGCAGGGCATGTTTGGCGATGATGGCGTTTTCATCTGTGGCGATGGTCCAGGCCGAGACCCGACTGCTACGGCGAGACAGGCAATGACCTCGGGGGTGAGTGACTTCATGGTCGCGCTCCAGCCCCAACCAGCTGCAGCCATTCAGAATGGCGTTGCGCACGTCGGTCGCGTGTTCGCCTATACCTCCGGTGAACACCAGGGCGTCCAGCCCGCCCAGCACGGCAGCCAGCGCACCGATTTCCCGAACAACGCTGCGTACGAATAACGCTACGGCATGCTTCGCCTCAGGCAACGGGCTGGCCGACAGCTCGCGCATGTCACTGGCGATGCCGCCGGACGCCCCGAGCAAGCCGCAGCGGTGATAAAGCAACTGCTCCAATTCCTGCGCACTCATGCCGCGCTCGCGCATGAGATACAGCAAAATCCCCGGATCCAGACGTCCCGGCCGGGTTCCCATGATCACCCCATCAAGCGTGGAGAAGCCCATGGTGGTGGCGCAGCTGACGCCATTGCGCATCGCGCACAGGCTGGCGCCATTGCCCAGATGAGCCACGATCGTCTTGCCCTGCGCCGCACGCGGGTCGCAATCAGGCAGGACGCTGGCGATGTATTCGTAGGACAGCCCATGAAAGCCATAGCGGCGCACGCCCTGTTCAGTCAGCTCTCTGGGCAAACCGAAGCTGACTTCCAGAGGATCCAGCGTGTGGTGAAAAGCGGTGTCGAAACAGACGAACTGCGCGAGCCCCTGATGGTGTTGCGCCAGATAAACGATGGGTGCCAGACACAGAGGTTGATGCAGCGGTGCCATGGGAATCAGTGCCGTCATTTCGTCCAGCAGTGCCGGGTCGACCCTGGCAGCAACTGCCGTGCGCTGGCCCCCATGAACCACACGATGCGCCGCTGCGACGATCTCGCCCTCTATAGTGCGGGCTATCCAGTGCATCAACTTCACCAGCGTCACAGCGTGATCGGGCGGGTCACTGCAAGACCATTCATCCTCCAGACAGGCGCCGCTCAGTGTGCGTTCAAACACCAGCCGTTCGGTTTGCTGCTCCATGACAATGCTGCCATGCCCGATGCTCTGGACCGGCTGCTCGTGATGCACCTCAGCGCTGTAAAGCGAGAACTTCAGGCTGGATGAGCCGGCATTGAGCACCAGCAAGAGGGCCAGTGACGAGCCAGGGTTGAAGATCATTTACCACCCAATCTGTCGAGGATTCACCGCCAACAGACTGCCTTGCAGGTGATGAGCAACTTGCTCGGTGGTGCTGCCCAGCCACTTTCTCCCCGGCCCCCGATGCACAGTGCCCATCACCGTGATGTCCACCGCTTCAGACCGGGCAAAGGTCGTAATAACCTTCGCCGGGCTGCCCAGGACCATGTGCTTGCGGTCGTCGGGAACGCCAAAACGACTGGCGAGAAGGTCAAAAGCTTCCCACTCAGTGGTGTAGACGCTCTCAAGGATCTCAGAGGTGAAGTCCATGTCACCTCCCGCAGCAAATATGTAGGAAAGATCGTAGGCATAGAGCAGATGCAGTTCGGCATTGCATTGAGTAGCCAGCTTGTTGGCAGCAGCAATGATGCTTTCGTTGAGGCCTTCGTATTGCTCCTCGGGGCGGAACGGATCAACTGCGGCAACAATCCTGCGCGGCAGTGGATGCTCCACATCAGCGACCAGATGCAGCGGCACCGGGCTGTCGTGCAAGAGGCGCACATCAAGAGAGGTGAACAATATTCGGGTCAGCCAGGATTCGTGCTCCAGGTCCTTGATCACCAGCGACGGTTGCAACTCACGAATATGCTCCATTAGCTCATCCAGTGGCCGCTGGACCCAGAGCACTTCAGTGGTCACATGGATGCCCGCATGGCGCATCGGTAGCGCCAGCTGCTCCAGCCATTCGCGATGACGATCCAGATAACCTTCGCGCATGTCCTCCAGAGCGCGTTCATTGACCAAGCCTGCGGTGGCGATGCTGTCGACATAATCGAAGGCAACGATGTGCAGCGGCAAGTCCTGTGCTTTGGCCAGTGCCTGAGCGCGGGCAAACGCCGGGGTTTTCTTCAATTGCGATGGCGCGATCAGCATTAAACGATCTGAGTCAGACATTTCACACCTCCATCATTCCAATCGGATGCGCAACTCGGTGAGTTGATGCGCTACTCAATGTGGTTAATTTTTCGAGTACCGGCCGCACCTGCTGCATCCGGCTTGACGATCAGTACACTGCAGGGCGCGTGAGCCAGAATTAATTCGGCAGTGTTCCCCACCACTTTCTCCAGGTTGTGGCGAGGCAAAGTGCCCATGACCAGCAAATCCACGTCAGTGCCCCTGACAAATGTGCTGATGGTGGGCTGAGGTACTCCTGTCAGGAAATGTCTGCCCTGCGCATTGATTGCGTGACGGTCACAAAGCGAGGTGAACGCCTCTTCATGGGCCTCACGCAAGGCTTCGGCAAAGCCGGTCTCGATGGGCATGGCGCCCAACATCGCAAAACCCGAGGCGTAGATCGCCGACCAGTCGTAGGCGTACAACACGTGTAACTTGGCGCCCCATTGCCCAGCCAGCTCTCGGGCGACAGCGACGATTCTGTCATTGAGTCTCAGGTCGGCGTCCCGGGTTCGGTACAAATTGACCGCAGCCAGCACTTTTCGGGGTAAAGGGTGGCGAGTCTGGGTCACGAACTGGACAGGACAGGCGCATTCGCGCAGCAAGTGCCAGTCCAGCGGTGTTGCAAAGACCCGCTTGAACCCGGGCTCATGATGGACATCCTTGATCAACATCGACGGTTGAATGGTTTTGACGTAATCACTGATTTCTTCAAGGAAGCGTTCAGCCCACAGCACATGCACCGAGCACTTGAGCCCCTGATCGCGTTCGAAGCTGACTTGCTGTTCCAGCCAGCGGCGATGGCTTTGCAGGTAGCTCTCGCGCAACGTGGTCAAGGTGTCATGATCAAACAGGCCGAGCACCTCCAATGACCTGATGAAGTCCACGGCCAGAATTCGCAACTCTGCGCCGCTGGCCTTGGCAAGTGCCACTGCCCGTTCGAATGCAGGCGTACGTTGCATCTTTGATGAGGCGATCAGCAAAATTGGTGGCGACTCGTTCATGGCAGTCGTGCTCCTGACCCCGTCAGTGAAAAGGCCTCCAGGCTTTGAGCCTCGGCACAGATCGAGTCTGAATGGATCGCCTGCCTCTAATCTGACTTAGATCAGAAGAACCCGTCGAGTTGTCGGTTTGATGGGAGCTACGCGCGGAGGAAAACGACACCCACACCCGGCCTGACCAGAGAGGCTTTTTTGCATGATCGTTATTACGCTTATCAACTCGATAATCATCATCACTGTGGTCGTCATTCATTACGAGTGTCTGCTGCGCTTGAACAGGCTGATGCCAAGGATGAACATCTGGCACCGTTTTCGAGTGGTCATCGGCGTACTGGGTGCACTGGTCGCTCACGCAATCGAGGTGTGGGTGTTTGCGCTGGGTTATTACCTGATGAACAAGTCTGATGATCTGGGGAGTCTGACGGGCAACTTTGATGGCAGTTTTATGGACTCGGTGTATTTCTCGTTCACCACCTACACAACCATTGGATTCGGGGATATTGCCCCGCTCGGTCCGCTCAAATACCTCACGGGCCTTGAAGCGCTGACAGGGCTGGTGATGATTACCTGGACAGCGTCATTCCTGTTTCTCGAGATGCAAAAGTACTGGAACGATAAAGAACACGCCGTACGGAGGAAGAGTTGATAGCGCTGTTACGAAAGCGATGCACGTCGCTGGATAGATTTTTTTTCAGCCTGGTACAAATGAATATATTTAGAGCCTATATCGCTTAAACCTTGTCCGTTGGTCCTTCGAGCCTCCAACTAACCTCATGCACCGCTAAGCTACTTGAGCAAGGATCTACTCAGGAGGCATCCCATGGCTGGCAATCTGCCTATCAAGCCGGATACGAGTTGTTCCAGTTGCAGGGTTCGCGAACTGTGCCTGTCGGTAGGCCTTAACCCCGCCGATTCTGCCCGACTGTCGGAAATCATTCCGCAACGCCTGAAAATCAAAAAAAACTCAGCACTCTTTCATGCGGGCGATCCTTTCCGTTCGCTGTATGCCGTGCGCTATGGCTGCTTCAAAACCACGATTTCGTCCGAGGATGGACGTGAGCAGCTCACCGGCTTTCAGATGCCGGGGGAGTTACTGGGTATCGATGCCATTAGCCGTGATCGCTACGCGTGCGATGCCATAGCGCTGGAAGACAGTGAAGTCTGCCCGATTCATTTTGCCCAACTAGAACGTTTGTCTCGCGAACTGCCCTCACTGCAGCACAATCTGAACCAGATCTTCAGCCAGGAAGTGGTCAGGGACCATGAAATGCTGCTGTTATTGGGCAACCTGAACGCAGAGGAACGGCTGGCCGCATTCTTTCTCGACCTATCCAGACGCATGGAGAGCCGCGGCTATTCACCCAATGCATTTGTCCTGCGCATGACCCGGGAAGATATCGGCTCCTACCTGGGTCTACGGCTTGAAACCATTTGCCGCGCCATTGCCTTTTTGCGTTCCAACGACATCGTCAAGGTGTCAGGACGGGCCGTGGAGATTCTCGATCCGCCACGCTTGAAGGCGTTATTGGCGGGCAAGGCGGACGATCACATCGCCAGACGCGCTATTTAAGTCATTACCGATTCAGTAGGCTATTCGACGAATTGGCCGGGTGGGTTGAGCTCAGTCGGTTCTGCGTTCATGCCCATGCTCCGCGGTCTGTTCATCGGATCGCAGAATGTTGGTGCATGGCCATTATGCGGGCTTGATACATGTCAAACCTGGCGATGACACGCCAGACATCCTTGTCCGGCGCATCACGATGTTCATGGCTCAGTCCGTGACGATGTCGACCGTCTTTTCCGGCTGCATCGCGTCTGCTTTTTTAGGCAGCGTCACTTTCAGAACCCCCGCTTTGAACGCAGCCTGAATATGCTCGGCGTCAACACTTTTAGGCAGTGCAAAAGCTCGCTCAAACGCACCATAGCGGCGCTCGGACAGGTGATAACTTTTGGATTTCTCTTCGTGATCCTGACGTTTTTCGCCTTTTATCAGCAGCGTGCCGTTGACGACTTTCACCGACAGTTGTTTCTCGTCCATGCCAGGTACTTCAGCACTGACTTCATAAGCCTTCTCGCTTTCCACAATGTCGACCGCAGGGCTTTGGGTGCGGACGAAGTCAAGGTTCCAGAAAGGATCGGCGTCGAATCGTTGTTGCCTGGAAAACATCGATGGCATGTTCGTCAGGTCCTGGAACAGATGTTCAAACTGGCGACGCATTTGCTCGATGGGATGCCAGTGTCCAGAGTCAATGGCGACATCTCGATTGCGCACGTCGGTATCAGGGGTGATTTTTTTCAGCGAATGGGCCATGGCAGTGTCCTCGGATGGGAGTGTGGGTCTTTGAAGCAAGCCATCGCAGCGATAGCCAACTTTGAAGCTCCCTTTCAATTTCCTCCGCTGGCGCAGCCGCGCCTTGATAAAGATCAGAAAAACTCACAGCTGCCATATGGCCCGTTTGCACGCCCCGCCAGGCACGGCCTGGGCACTCCTGGAAGCCGGTGCCTTGTTGACTTTTATCAAATGCCGGCGGGTCGAGCGGCGCTAAGGTTTGAACTCAACGACAGCGCCTATCCACCAAGCAACGAGGTCTACCGTATGAAACAGCTATCACTGCTTTTACTTCTGACAGTCGCGTTGGGCACCACCGCTGGCTGCAGCAATCAGCATGGGAAAGAAATGAGCCAGCGAATGGAGGACGTGGAGAACAGCGCCGCGACTGCCAGGCTCAGGGCCGACGAAGCCTACAACAAGGCAGAGATGGCCATGAGCGCTGCCAATCAAGCGCAAAGAACCGCCGACGAGGCCAACGAACGCGCTTCGCGCATGGTGGAGAAAGCCAGTCGCAAATAACCATAAAGCTGCCGACTGGCCCGAACCTGTCATGGAGCGAGCATGCACTTCTTAGCCTTGGCGGTGGATTACGACGGGACCATAGCCGAAAACGGCAGTGTCCCGGCGCAAGTCTGTGCCTCGCTCACCACGCTGAAAAACAGTGGACGCAAATTGCTGTTAGTGACCGGTCGCGAGTTGCAGGCGCTCAAGCATCACTTTCCCCACCTGGATCTGTTTGATCTGGTGGTTGCGGAGAATGGAGCGCTTTTGTACGACCCGGTCACCGATACCGAGGACCTCATCGCCGAGCCGGCGTCCATGGATCTGGTCAGCCGCCTGCGTGGCAAGGGTGTCTCGCCCTTGTCCGTGGGCCGCTCGGTGATTGCGACCTGGCACCCGTGGGAAGAAGCGGTGATCAACAGCATCCGCGAGCTCGGCCTCGAACTGCAGATGACGTTTAACAAGGATGCAATCATGGTCTTGCCGCCGGGGGTGAACAAGGCGTCGGGGCTGGCTGCCGCCTTGCGAACGCTGGGCATTTGCGAGTTGAACGCAGTGGGCGTGGGCGATGCAGAAAATGACCATTCCTTCCTGTCGATCTGCGGCTGCAGCGCTGCCGTCAGCAATGCCATCGATTCGATCAAGGCCAGCGCTGATGTCTGCCTGAGTCTTGATCACGGTCGAGGGGTCTGTGAGCTGGTGGATATGTTGCTGGAAAAAGACGCGACACTGGTGCCCATCGAGCGCATCGGACTGGAGCTGGGACAGACCCTCGATGCACATAAAGTCTGGATGCCGGCGGAGTCAGTGCTGCTGGTCATTGGCAATTCTGGCTCGGGCAAATCCAGCTACGTCACCTGGCTGACAGAACGCATGGTCCAGGCCCATCAGGGGTTTTGCATCATTGATCCCGAAGGGGATTACCTGACTCTGGAGGACGCGGTCACCGTGGGTGGCCTGACCGTGCCGCCGACGACCGAGGAATCAGTGCATCACCTGCTGCAGGCGCAGCTTAACGTCGTGGTGAGCGCCCTGGCCCTTGATCCGCCGGCACGGATTCAGCTGTTCGGCGAAATGCTGCCCTTTATCCAGGATCTTCGTCGCGTTTCAGGTCGGCCCTATTGGTTGATCGTCGACGAAGCCCATTACATGCTCCCCCACTGCGCCGTCTGGCCACCCGGTTTTCTCGGCAACATGGGGGCAATCATCGTTGCCGTGGATTTTGATCAAGTGTGTCCAGCCGTCCTGGAAGGGGTAAATGTGCTGGTCACGCTGGGCAGCACGGCCAGGGAATTGGTCGAACAGTTCGCCAAACGCATTCAGCGGCGCTGCCCCGATTTCCCCGAGCGCTCGCCAGGCCCTGAATATGCTTGCCTCTGGGACCTTCGCAACGACAAAGAGGTGGTCCTGCTCAATCAGCTCAGGCCCACTCAAAAGCATCATCGCCACAGCGGCAAGTACGTGGCGGGAGATGTCGGCGCATGGCACGCCTTCCGTTTTTCCACGCTGTGCCAAAGCGCCTCGAATCTGACTGAGTTCCTGTCCCTCTCAACCCGGCTTGAGGACACCGCTCTGCGCGGTTATATGAATGCCGGAGATTTCTCAAAGTGGTTCCGGGAGATCATCCGCGACGATGTGCTCGCCAACAAAACTCATCAGGTCGAAACAGACGCGACGCTGGCGCCCAAGGAAGCGCTCACGCAGATCAGCCACCTGGTGCACTCGCGCTACCACCTCTGACGCGGCACCGTCGACACGGCCTTCTGGCGCAATGCCTCCTTCTCTACAGTTCCAGATCGTGAACGATGCGATCAAAGCCATCCTTCAAATACATCGACGTAAAGCCAAAGCGTTTATACAGCCGGTGGATCGGGTAATCGGTGGACAGATCCGTTGAACGCATTGTTTTGAAGCCCCTTTGCCGGGCGGCGTCGATCAGATGGCCTAATAATAAACGCCCCAGCTGCTTGCGCTGCCAAGGGTCGGCAACGGCTACCGCGCACTCACAGCAGTCGTGGATGTCCACACTGGCCCTGTAACGGGTGATGCCTATCACCTGCAACTCGCCATAGCTATGAATCAGCGCGACGTAACCCACACCCGAGTCGCTCAGCAGCGAGTCGATGAGTCGATCGTCGATAGGCGTGACGGCACCCAGAAACCGGAATCGCAGGGACAGCGGCGATAGCTGACGGAAGAAACGCAGCAGTCGCGAATGATCGTCAGCTGAAATAGGACGAACAAGCACATGGGTTCCATCGCGCAGTTCATCCAGCCAATGCTCCATGGGTCCTGATTTCTCCAACTCGTTGAGCAGAGCAGCGGTGTGTCGGTTGGCGTACATGGCGTGCCTCCACGCGGATTGACTTGGATGAAAGCGGCAGTCTGGGGCGGATGTAGATACCAGGCTGCCAGACCAACAACACTGCGGGTTTGGCGGGCCAGGGTTATTGATTAAAGTCAGAAAGCTGGCCCGCTTCAGCGCGCCGGATTCAAGGTATAAGCACGGCGGCACCCTGAAAGGCGCCGGCACGCAGGTCGGCCAATGCCTGGTTGGCATCTCGTAATGAATACCGGTGCGTGTGCACGACGATCTCCGTGTCATTGACGTGCGCAAAGAAATCCAGACCATCCTGTCGAGTCAGGTTGGCGACCGATAACAGCGACCGTTCTTCCCATAGCAACCGGTAGGCAAAACCGGGGATATCGCTCATATGGATCCCGGCGCAGACCACTTTCGCCCCTTTGCGCACCGCCATTAACGCCTGTGGGACCAGAGCTCCCACCGGGGCAAAGATTATGGCGGCATCCAGCGGCTCTGGCGGTAGCTGGTCCGAAGCGCCGGCCCATACTGCGCCGAGCTGTTTTGCGAAGGTGCAAGCTGCCTGGTCACCGGGCCGGATAAAGGCGAAGACTTCCCTCCCCTGGCCAATCGCGATCTGGGCGATGATGTGTGCTGCCGCGCCAAAACCATAAAGACCCAGGCGCTTCCCGGCACCCGCCATGGACAACGCTCGCCAACCAATCAAGCCGGCACACATCAGCGGTGCGAGGCTCTCATCGGTGCCTCTTTCACCTAGCGCAAAGACGTAACGGGCGTCGGCAACAATCGCAGTGGCGAATCCGCCGTCCAGGGTATACCCGGTGAACTGCGGGTCGTCACAGAGGTTTTCCCGCTGTGACGCACAGTAGCTGCAGGTGCCGCAGGTCCGCCCGAGCCATGGAACGCCAACCCGTTCTCCCAGCCTGAAGCCAATCACACCGGGTCCTAGCGCCGAAACGCGACCGACCACTTCATGGCCGGGAATGAGCGGCAGCCGAGGATGGGGTAGCTCACCGTCGACCACATGCAGATCGGTTCGGCAGACGCCGCAAGCACTGACCTCAATCAGCACCTGCCCTTCTCCAGGCCTGCGATCAGGCAACTGGCGATAGACCAGCGGCTCGCCGGGGCGCTGCAAAATCATTGCGTACATAGGCGTGCTCCCGACGCTCAACGTAAGTGCGGGGCCAAGACAGCCCTCACTTTTCCCAGAAAATCAGCGGAACCTCCAAAGGCACGAACAGTTCGGACCGGTCATTGACCATAATCCGCACGGTGTAAGCGCTTTCAGGGCAATCATTGGGCACCTGGCCCTCATACAACGCCAGGCCGTTACGCGGAGAGTCGGCCCGCTGGCTCAAACTCCAGCTGCGCGAACAACGATGCTCATCACCTGCACGATACAACTGGACCCGCAGACACTGAGGCGCGATGCCACCCAGAGCCATATCGAGCTGGATGTGATAAAGGGTCCCGGCACGACGCCAGGTCGAAGCCACAATGCGCAGCCCAGTCCAGCGACGGGTGATGTCACTGATAACAGCCACCAATTCAATCGCCAATGCACTGTGGTGACGGGTGCGCCGCTCATAGCCGCGGGCCAGTGGCAGGTAATAGCGCTCGACGTACTCGCGCACGGCCCTGTCTGCTGAATACTGCGCCGCTAACTGCGACATGCTGCGACGCATACGATTTATCCAGCCCCTTGGCTCTCCCGAGGGAGCGCGGTCATAAAAGGCTGGCACCACTTGTTCTTCGAGCAAGGAATAGAGCTGCCGGGCATCGACCTCGTCATGTTCGCTGCCGTGCTCTTGACCATCGCCGACCGCCCAGCCCACATCATCGGCGAAGGCCTCGGCCCACCAGCCGTCGAGTTGCGACAGGTTCAAGCCGCCGTTGGCCAGGATCTTCATACCGCTGGTGCCGCATGCCTCCCATGGCCGTCGCGGGGTGTTGACCCAGACATCCACGCCCTGCACCAGATGACGGGCAATGCGCATGTCGTAGTCTTCGATAAAGGCCACTCGTCCCTGGGTTTCAGGGCGAGCGATAAAATCATGCCACTGCTGGATCATCTGCTGGCCGACCTCATCCAGGGGATGCGCCTTGCCCGCAATGAGGAGCTGCACCGGGCGGGTCGGATGATTGAGGATACGCAGCAGTCGCTCAGGATCCTGCAACAGCAGATTGGGCCGTTTATAGCTGGAGAAACGCCGTGCGAAACCCAGTGTCAGCACGCCCGGATCAAGCCGGGCGCCTGCTGCTGCGACCACCGCAACCGATTCACCGCGAACCGCCTCACTGGTTGCCAGTTGCTCACGCACGAACGCCAGCAGCGACGATCTGGCCTGTTCGCGCATGCTCCAGATCAGCGCATCGTCCACTTCAGCGAGCATTTGCGCCACGCTGGCGGTTTCTCCGCCGCGCCAGGGTGTCTGGCCTCCGTGCAGTTCATGCCAATGTGCCTGGGCCTCCAATGAGACCCAGGTCGGCAGGTGGATGCCATTGACGACGTGCCCGATGGGCACTTCTTCCGGGGGAAAGCGCCTGAAAAGCGGCTCGAAGATTCGTCGACTGGTGTGACCATGAAGTTCGCTGACGGCATTGACCCCGCCGCTACCGCGTATGGCCAGATACGCCATGTTGAACGTGGCTTGAGCGTTGTCACCGGGAGCTTTCCCCAGCGCCATGATCTGATCGAAGCTTTGCTCGAGCTCGTGTTCGATGTAATGCCCCAGGTATTTACGGATCAGCTCGGGCTCGAAGCAATCGAACCCCGCACTCACCGGGGTATGGGTGGTGAACAGGTTACCCGCCCGGGTGGCGGTCAGCGCCACGCTGAACGACACATGCTGCGCGCGCATGTAGCTGCGTGCGCGCTCCAGAACGGCAAACGCCGCATGGCCGTCGTTGAGGTGACAGACCCGCGGCTGATACCCCGCGGCCTCCAGCATTCGCCAACCGCCAATGCCCAGCACTATCTCCTGGCGCAGGCGCATCTCCGTGTCGCCGCCATACAACTGCTCAGTGATCAGGCGCACCGGAACCGGGTTCGCAGGGTCATTGCTGTCAATCAATAGCAATCGATTACGGCCCACCGCGACTTGCCAGCCGCGTAACCAGACGGTCAGGCCGGGCAGTTCGATCGCCATTCGCAGCAGGCTGCCATCAGGCTGCAACAGCGGTTCGACCGGCATCTGCCGCGTGTCGTTGACCGGAAACAGCGCGTGTTGCACGCCTTGACTGTCGATCTCCTGGCGAAAATATCCGTGTTGCCACAGCACGCCTACTGCCACTACCGGCACGCCCAGATCGCTGGCCGCCTTCAACTGGTCCCCGGCAACATTGCCCAGCCCTCCCGAGTAAATCGGCAGTGCTTCGCTGAGCATGTACTCCATGGAGAAATAGGCAACCGGCCCGGCCAGTTCAGCGCCGTCCCGGGCGCTGAACCAGCTCTGTGCGGCCAACTGCTGCTGATGCTCGTCGGTAATCTGCTGCACCCGTGCAAGAAACCGGACTTCAGCCAGATGTTGATCGATCTTTTCCCGAGAGACCGCGTTGAGCACCAGGCAGGGGTTGTGGGTCATCTCCCAGACTTCAGCATTCAACTCCCGCCAGATGTCCTCGTTCGCTTGGGACCAGCGGATGCCGAGATCGAACGCCAGGCTGCGCAGCACCTCGAAGTGGTCATTGCAGTGTTCATGAGCAGGCACACTCGCCTCCACTGTCGCTGGCCGGATCGATCAAGGCTGCGTCCGGGGGTTGATGGTCAACAGGCTACTAGACAGGTGATGGGCCACTTGCTCAGTGGTGCTGCCCATCAACTTATGCAGGGTGTTGCGATGCACCGTGCCCATTACGACCACATCGATGCCGGTGTTGAGCATGAACGATTCAATGACGCGGGCCGGGTTGCCCGTGATCATGTGCCGGCAATCCTTGGGCACACCGAAGCGGTCGGCCAACCGGGTGAAGGCTTCGCTCTCGGTTCTGTACAGCTCGTCCATCACCGATGACTCATAGCCAAACCCGCCGTCCAGCGAATAGATATAGGACAAGTCATAGGCAAACAGCAGGTGCAACTGCGCGTCGCACTGGGTCGCGAGGATTTCCGCAGTCTTGATGATCTTGTCATTGAACTGCTCGAACTGGTCGTCGGGGTAGAACGGATCTATAGCCGCGAGGATCTTGCGCGGCAGACCATGCTGAATCTTCCCGACCAGATGCAGCGGCGCCGGGCAATCATGCAAGAGCCGCATATCCAGAGTGGTGAACAAGGCGCGCGTCAGCCACGACTCATGCTGCAAATCCTTGATGACCATGGACGGCTTCATCTCTCGGATATGGGTCATGATCTCTTCGAACGGCCGTTGCACCCAGATGACCTCCGTGGTCACCTCGACCCCCATGTGTCTGATGCCCGCAGCCTGCTCTTGCAGCCAATCTCGATGAGACTGGAGATAGACCTCGCGCATCTCGTTGATTGCCGTCTCATTCACCAGCCCGGCCGCGGCAATACCGTCCACGTAATCAAAGGCCACGATGTGCAGCGCGGCAGACTTGGCCTTGGCCAATGCTGCGGCGCGATCAAACGCGGGCGTGCGATTGAGTAACGGCGTGGCTATCAGAAGCAACCGTTCGGATTCGGCCATTTCACACCTCCATCAGGTTAAACGGAGCAGAAGGTCATCCCTGCTGCAATGTGCTGAGAAGTGTGGCGAACCGGGGCTTGGCAAACTTGATATAGATCAGGAAGCGGCATGCAGACGGCCGATGCTGTTTAGCGAAATTGTTCGCGCTGAAACGGTTAGTTGATAAAGATCAAGGGACGTTTCCCTCAGTGCTGCAAACTGCATCTCCAGTCAGCCACGGGGATGTATACATGCCAGCACAGCGCCGCACACTGATCACCTGGGCGCTGGCGATCCTGATTCTGTCACTCGCGGGCGCATCTTTCGGTTACTGGCACTGGCGGCAAACCCCGTTGCCAGCGGACTTTGACTGGACTAACGGGCGTCTGGAAGCCACCGAAGTGCAGATCGCCAGCAAGATGCCGGGCAGGCTGGCGCAAGTACTGGTTCAGGAAGGTGACAAGGTGCGGGCCGGACAACTGTTGGCGCGCATGGACACGCGCACCCTGGAAGCGCAGTTGCATCAGGCCGAAGCCGGCGTGCTGGGCGCCCGGCAGAACGTGGCGGCGGCGCAGGCTACGGTTCAACTGCGGCAGAGCGAACAGTTGCTGGCACAACAGGATCTGGTGCGCGTCCGGAAAATGTTCGAGCGCGGTTTCTACAGTGCTCAGGCCATGGACCAGCAACAATCCAGACTCGACACCAGCACCTCCGCAGTCAAGGCCGCCCGGGCTCAGGTCGAAGCGCTACAAGCGTCGATCGGCGCCGCCTTGGCCCAGGTTGCCAGCCTGCAAAGCGAGATCGACGACAACAGCCTGCTCGCGCCGATCGACGGCCTGGTCCAGTTACGCATGGCCGAGCCCGGCGAAGTATTGGCGGCTGGCGGACAGGTGTTTCTGCTGATCGACCTCAACGATCAGTACATGAACCTTTATTTCCCGGCGGCCACCGCAGGCAAAGTGACCATTGGCGATGAAGCCAGAATTGTCCTCGACGCCCTCCCCGGCCAAGGCTTACCGGCGCGGATAAGCTTCGTTGAAGATAAATCCCAGTTCACCCCCAAGGAAGTCGAGACCCGGGACGAGCGACAAAAACTGGTGTTCCGGGTCAAGGCGCGATTGATCAATCCACTGGATACACCCCAGGCCAAACCCGGTATGCCGGGTGTGGGCTATGTCAGAACGACGTCGGCTGATTGGCCGACAACCTTCAAATGAGTGCGCCTGCGCTCAGGATCGAAGGCCTGAATCACGGGTACGGAAAGCAACAGGCGCTGATCGATATCAACCTTGAGCTGCCAGGCGGGATTCGCTGCGGCCTGATTGGGCCTGACGGCGCAGGCAAGTCGACGCTGCTGGCACTGATTGCCGGGGTCAAGACCTTGCAGCGTGGTCAGCTGTCGGTGCTGGGGGATTCAATCGCCAATCCCGCCCACCGCGCCACCTTGTATTCACGGATCGCGTTCATGCCCCAGGGCCTGGGCAACAACCTGTATCCGGACTTGAGCATCAGTGAAAACATTCGCTACTTCGCCGCGTTGTTCAGCCTGCCAGCCAAAAACACCGACCGACGGATGCACGAACTGCTGGCGGCCACAGATCTGGAGCGTTTCAAGGATCGTCCTGCCGGCAAGCTTTCAGGCGGCATGAAGCAGAAACTGGGATTGTGTTGCGCGCTGATTCACGACCCGGACCTGCTGATCCTTGATGAGCCGACCACCGGGGTGGACCCACTCTCTCGCCGGCACTTCTGGGAATTGATTGATCAGGTCCGCCAGCAACGGCCGCAACTGAGCGTTCTGGTGGCGACCGCCTACATGGAGGAAGCCGAGCAATTCGAACATTGCCTGATGCTCGATCAGGGCAAGGTGATAGCGGCGGGCAGCAGCGCAGAACTGGCCGCGAGTACGCCCAGCGGCAAACTCGACGAAGCCTTCACGCACTTTCAGGGCAGGACCTCAAAGCCCTGGCAAGGGGCGGCGGCGGTCGCCAAAGCAGCGGGCAACCCTGCGAAGGTGGCGATAGAAGCCAACGGGCTGACGTTGCGTTTCGGCGATTTCACTGCGGTCGACAACGTCAGTTTTTCAATCGCTCAGGGCGAGATATTCGGGTTCCTCGGCTCCAATGGCTGCGGCAAGACTTCAACCATGAAAGTCTTGACCGGCCTGATTCCCGCTACCCAGGGCACCGCCATGCTGCTGGGCAAAGCCGTGGATGCCAACGACCTGGAGACACGCAAGCGGGTGGGATTCATGTCCCAGAGCTTCTCGCTTTACGGCGAACTGACGGTGCTGCAGAACATGACCCTGCACGCCCGCCTTTACGACATGCCCAGGCAAGCCAGCGTGGCCCGGATCGACAGCCTGCTCAAGCGTTTCGACCTGCAAGGCGTAGCCGGACAACCCTCCGGGGCATTGCCTCTGGGCATCCGTCAGCGCCTGTCGCTGGCGGTGGCGGTGTTGCATCAGCCGGAAGTGCTGATTCTTGATGAGCCCACCTCAGGGGTCGATCCCGCCGCTCGGGATGATTTCTGGCGGCTGCTTACAGAACTGGCCAGGGACCAGGGCGTGACGATCTTTCTGTCCACCCACTTCATGAACGAAGCCCAGCGATGCGACCGGATTTCCTTCATGCACGCAGGCAAGGTCCTCGCCTGCGGCACACCCGCACAGCTCCAGAGCCAGTACGCAGCCAGCACCCTTGAACTGACGTTCATTGCCTGCCTGGAACAGGCCCAGGACGAGGACCATACCTTGGTTGTGAATGCTGCGGCGGTGGGCTCCGGGGAACCGCGACAGGCTTCGCCCCCTGTACCGCAGAGGTTTCGGCTGCGCCGCTTGCTGGCAGTGTCGAGCAAGGAGACCCGTGAGTTGCTGCGTGACCGGGTGCGGATGGCATTCGCGCTGATGGGTGCAGTGTTCATGATGATTATTTTTGGCTACGGCATTTCTCTGGACGTGGAAAACCTGGCCTTCGCCTCATTTGACCAGGACCAGTCCTCGCAAAGCCGCGCCTATCTTGAGGCGTTCAGAGGTTCGCGCTATTTCTCCGAGCGCGCGCCGATTCATGATCCGGTTGAATTGCAGCAGCGCCTGCAACGCTCGGAAATCAAGCTGGCACTGGAAATTCCGCCTGGCTTCGGTCGCGACCTTTACGCCATGCGCCAGCCGATCGTTGCCGCATGGCTGGAAGGCGGCATGCCGTTTCGTGCCGAAACCAGTCGCAACTATGTCGAGGCTGTGCATCTTTCGAATCTGCAACAACTGGTCGCGCTGAGTAGCCAGCCCCGGCAACCCGAGCCGATGGCCAACATGCAGATCCGGTTTCGTTACAACCAGGATGTGGTCAGCGTCAACGCCATCGGCCCCGGCGTGATGGCCCTGATTCTGGCGTTCATACCGGCCATGCTCACGGCCCTGGGAATCGTGCGCGAGAAGGAGTTGGGTTCTATCACCAACTTTTTCGCAACGCCCCTCACCCGCCTTGAGTTTCTGCTGGGCAAGCAATTGCCTTACGTCGTGGTCAGCCTGATCAGTCTGTGCCTGCTCACGGTGATGAATCGCTGGCTGTTCCACGTCCCCTTCAAGGGCAGCCTGCTGACTCTGGCGTTGGGCGGCGTGCTGTACGTGCTGGCGACGACAGCGCTGGGCTTGCTGATTTCTGCGTTCACGCGGACGCAGATCGCAGCCATTCTGGGGACGATGATCATCACCAGCCTGCCCACGATTCAGTTCTCGGGGCTGATCGTTCCGCGCTCGTCACTGGAAGGTGCAGCGGCGGTCATGGGCGACCTGTTTCCCGCAGGTTATTTCCTGGACATTGCAGTCGGGACTTTCACCAAGGCGCTGGGGCTTCGACAACTGTGGCCGCAATGCCTGGCGCTGGCAGGCTTTTTCCTGCTGTTCAGCAGCATCAGTCTATTGATGCTGAAAAAGCAGGAGCGCTGATGAACAAGCCTGCCCATGTGTTTTCCATGGCCCTCAAGGAACTCACCAGCCTGCGTCACGACCACGTATTGCTGTTGTTTCTGATGTACGCGTTCAGTGTGGCGATCTATATGCCTGCGGCGGGCTCGGTAATCGGCGTGCACCATGCCAGCGTCGCGGTGGTGGATGAGGACCGCAGTTACCTGTCCCGGCAGATGGTCAGCGCGCTGTTGCCACCGGAATTCAAGCCCGCCGTGGCGCTGCCCTACCATCAGCTCGACGAATCGATGGACAGCGGCCGTTTTACCTTTGTCATTGATATTCCGGCGCAATTTCAGACCGACCTGAACGCCGGTCGCCGCCCCACCATTCAGATCAACGTCGACGCCACCGCCATGAGTCAGGCGTTCATGGGCGCGGGGTATATTTCCCGGATCCTGAATCAGGAACTGTTGAACTATCGCCTGCGTGACCATCAGGCTGATGAATCGCCCATCCGCTTGGTAACCCGCTCGCTTTTCAACCCGAATCTGGAAGGTGGTTGGTTTCTGGCAGTGATCCAGATCGTCAACAACATCACTATTCTGGCGATCATTCTGACCGGCACGGCGCTGCTGCGTGAACGTGAGCACGGCACCCTCGACCATTTACTGGTTTTGCCGCTGACGCCCTTCGAAATCATGCTGTCGAAAATCCTCGCCAACGCGCTGGTGGTGGTCGGCTGTACCTGGCTGTCACTTGAGGTCGTGGTGAAGTATGCGCTGGGGGTCCCGCTGACGGGATCGACGTTACTTTTTTTGTCGGTGACGGCGTTGTACTTGTTCGCCGCCAACTCATTGGGGATTTTCCTCGCCACCCTGGCACGCTCGACCCCGCAATTCGGGCTGCTGGCGATCCCTGTCATCATCCCCATGCTGTTGCTGTCCGGCGGCAGCACTCCGCTGGAAAGCATGCCGGTGTGGCTGCAATGGGTGATGCAGGTCTCGCCGTCGACTCAGTTCGTCAGCCTGAGCACCGCGATTCTGTTTCGTGATGCCGGTGTCAGCCTGGTCTGGCCGCAATTGCTGGCGCTCACGGTGATTGGCGTGGTGTTTTTCAGCATGACGTTAGTGCGCTTTCGTTCAAGCCTGGCGTCATAGCGAATGTAAGCCGGATTATTCAGACCCTTCACCTGCCGAGTGCTTTCAAAAGCTCTTGGTCATAACCGTAGATATCCGGCTTGTAAGTCACCCGCCCGTCGTCCCTCAGATCCACCGTCCAGTAGGCCAGCAGAATCGGGACCTTGACCGGCAGATTGATATGGGTTGTTTTGCCGGTGGCCAATTGCGCGGCGATGCCTGCGGTACCCCAGCGTTGTGGTTCGTTGAACAGCAACTCCACCAACTTCAGCGGATTCTCCACTCGGATACATCCGGAGCTTGTCGCCCGGCGCTGACCATTGAAGAGTTCCCGGTGTGGCGTGTCGTGCAGGTACACCGAATACGGGTTGGCAAAACGGATGGCCACCTGGCCCAGCGCATTGTCTGGCCCGGCTTGTTGGCGAAGGGTTATTCCAGCGGGATGACGCCAATCGACGGTCATTAGGTCTACGCGCTGTCCGGCTTTATCGATGACATCAATACGATGCTCGGCCAGATACCGGGGATTATTCAAGATCCTCGGTAATAAATCCTCGGTCAGAATTGTCGGTGGAACTGTCCAGGTGGGATTGAAAGTCACGTAGTCGATATTGGATTGAAACACCGGCGTACGACGAAACGGCTTGCCCACTTGTACCCGGGAACGCCAGATAGGCCGTCCGTCTCGATACAGGGCGATTTTGTAGCCTGCAATATCGACTATGACGAAGTTGCCTTGCAGTTCCTTGAACAACCATCTGGCACGCTCCATGTTGACCCGCAACTGATCAATACGCGCCTGAATGGGGACGTTCAGCGCCGCCAGTGTCATATCGCCCACCACCCCGTCCGGTTCCAGATATTGCTCGCTCTGATACTGCTTTACGGCAGTGAGTAATGGCTCGTCGTAAAACTCCGGGAGATCGGTCGGCCTGTTTAGATAGCCGGCAGTGGCAAGGCGTTGCCGGAGCTGGATAACCGCCACGTCAGCACTGCCCGGCCGCAGTGGCGCGGTACTGGTGATCAACGGCCACCCGCCGCTGTCGCGGATTTCCAGAAGTCGGAGCATCGCCTGTCGTAGTCGGCTGTAGAACGGCACCTGCGGTGGAGCCTCGCGAAACCCTCGGGCTATGTCATGGGCTTGCAGGACTTCAAGAAAGCGACGCTCGTCTTCACCGGGTTCCTGGACGGGTGGAGTGAAATTCCAGCGCAAGTCGAGAGAGGCAGGATCGACCTTGCCCTGGCGTAAATCCACCAGGGCGCTGACATAGGCCGTGGTGGCAGCCACGTCAAAGCGTGCGCGCTCCATCGGTCGCGTCGTTGCGTTCAGGCTCCGCCAGGCTGTGATCAGCTGCGAAAGGTGGTAATCGGCCGGGTTGAGGCCTTCCGCCTTGATGCTGGCAAGCCCCTGCGCCAGCGCTGCGATGTCACGGTCAGTCGTCCAGAAAGGCGCAAACCGGCGGGACAGATAAAAATCCCGCACCCACTGTGCGCTGTTTATACGTCGGTACGCTTTATCAGGCGTCGGCTCCGGGGAAGCCACAGCTGTCCCGGACGCCAGCAGTATTCCCTGGATAGCTTGCGGAATCTGATCAACGTTCCAGGCTGCGGACGCGGTTTCTGCTAATGTATCGCCCGCTACAGGCGCAGTACCGGCGACCGCCGGTTGGCCTGGCACGACCAGAACCAGCAGGGCAAATGTGCCATTTCGCCACAGACACTTCAGTCTCATGAATATCCTCAATAGTTTGTTACCGCACCACACAGCGCTGGCCAGACAAGAGAGCGTTCCGTATGAGCTTTGATCGTATTGCCGTGCTGCTGGCGTTGCTGCTGGGAACTGCTGCGCCGCTGCAGATGGCCTGCGCCGACTCTCTGGCCTCAGCGCTGAGCCGCGCAGCACCAGACGCCGATCCCAATGTCATCAAGCTTGCTGTGCAGGCAACTCAATGCCGATCAGCGCAAGAAGGTGATAACGCCGCACGATTGGCAGTCATCGACTACTCGCTGCCCTCTACCAGCAAGCGCCTGTGGATATTCGACCTGCGCCGACGTGCTCTGCTGTTTCATGAGCTGGTGGCCCATGGGCGCAACAGCGGCGAAAATCTTGCCCGGCACTTTTCCAATAAGCAGCAGAGCTTGGCCTCAAGCCTGGGGCTGTACGTAACGCTGAACACCTACCAAGGACAAAACGGCTACTCCTTGCGAATGGAGGGCCTGGAGCACGGCTTCAATGATCAGGCTTATAACCGGGCGCTGGTCATTCATGGCGCTCCCTACGTCAGCCCCGACCTCGCTCGTGCCAATGGGCGCATCGGTAGAAGCCTGGGTTGCCCCGCCGTGCGCCCCGCTGTTGCCCATCAAGTCATCGACGCGATGAAGGACGGACAGCTGCTGTTTTCCTACTACCCCGATCCGCAATGGCTTGAGGCGTCTGCCTTCATCAACTGCTCCGCAGATCGCGTCGCCAGCGCATCCCCCGAGGGGCACTGATGCCTCACCCAGTTTGTGCAATCGCAGGCTGGCATATCTGATTTAGATCAGAAGTCACGTCCAGAGATCGCTCTAGTATCAAACCGTGGTTGCCCCCTTACAGGGTCCGCTGGCGCTACCTTTGAGTCCTGATTTGGCCGAAACGCGGAGTTTGGCGGGCAATATTCCCTTGGCGCATAGCTGTGAAATGCCCCTCGGCTGATGGATGCGAGGCGAAATCTGGTGGATACCGTTGATAAAGCGAAACTGACAGCCAAGCTGAGGGCACCTAAAAGCAGTATCGGGATCCTCGCGGGCACCGCCTGTTTTGTACTGCTGGTGTCGATCGCGGCATTGTTCGAGCACTTGTTCTCGCTGCTCAAGAGCACGCCTTTGGGATTGCTGGGCTTTCTGGCGATCAGCGTCTGCACGGGGATCCTTATTCAACACCGATTTACCCGCCGGATTGACCAGGCAATCGTCAGCCCAACCTCGAGAAAATGGCTGCACACCGTCAGGCGACTGTTCCTGTTCGCGAGGGAGTCAAACATCCTGTTGGCAATCATGATCGTCATAGCCGTGGCTTACCCGATCACGATGTTCAGTGCCGCACGTTCCATCCAAACCATCGTTGGTGACTGCAAGCAGGATCTCGACTCCCAGATCCAGCTATATGACGATCAGCGCCCCCCTCTTTCCTTCTCGGGACCGCTCTGCAAGTGCCTGTCGGGTGTTTTCTTGAACAAGAATGGGATCGTGCGGCTTGCTCTGTTCAGGACCGAGCTACTGGATACAACTGCCTATCAGGGTGTAACCGAAGCCGATGAGCGAGCGTGCCTGAACCTGGTGCTCGGCGGCCGTGAGCAATTTCTTTCCATGACCCGCAGGATGAATGCCGCCCAGTCTGGATCGCCGTGATCAAGCGACGATGCCTCGCTCACCCCAGCGGAATGACTATGCACAGAGGAAAACTCGACCCCGCACTCCTGTTGATCTCCCTGGTTTTGCTCGCAGGGGGCATCCTCGCCAACGCGTTCGATCACACTGAATTCGCGCACTGGCTATGGATTTCATCGTCGCTCTTAATGGGCGCCGTGATCGGGGTCGAGGTAATCGCCAGCTTGATAAGGCGCCAGATCGGGGTCGATCTGATCGCCCTTTTGTCCATCGCCGCTGCCCTGCAGTTTTCCCAGTTTATGGTGGCTGCAGTGGTCGCCGTCATGCTCGCCTCGGGCCGCGCGCTGGAGTATTTCACCTCTCAACGCGCTGAACGTGAACTGAAAAGGCTTATCCAGCGAGCGCCGACATTCGCCTGGCAGATCGACGGCGACAGCCTGGTTCGTGTTGCTCTGGACGATATTGTTCCCGGCCAACAGATCCTTGTGCACATGGGCGATGTCATTCCGCTGGACGGCAAGCTGATTAAAACCGGGGCGAGTATTGATGAATCGGCGCTGACTGGAGAATCGACTCCTGTCGAATATGCCAGCGGCGCGCCGATTAGAGGCGGTGCAGTAAATGTGGGGTCGCCATTTGCGCTGCAGGTCACCCGTAGCGCAAAGGAAAGTACCTACGCCGGCATCGTGAGAATGGCCGAGGCCGCCCGGCGCTCCAAAGCGCCTTTTGTCAGGGCGGCGGATCGCTTCGCCCTGTTGCTGATACCGACTACGTTATTGATCGCCGGAGCGGGCTGGGTGTGGTCGCAGGACCCGTTGCGAGCGCTGGCCGTGGTGGTGGTGTCCACGCCGTGCCCACTGATCCTCGCCGTTCCGATCGCCATTCTTTCGGGCATCTCCCGCTGTGCCCGACGCGGCATCCTGGTCAAGGACGGCGCGACACTCGAAGCGCTGGCTAAAACACGCATCGTCATGCTGGATAAAACCGGCACGTTGACCACAGGCCACGCGTCCATCGACCGCGTGGAAACCACCGGCACCATCAGCCGCGACCAATTGCTTTTTTGGGCCGGGTCGCTGGCCCAAGGCTCGCCCCATCCAGTGTCGATGGCCATCGCTGCTGCCGCCCAACAGCGTTGCCCGGCAAAACTTGCCATCCCGACCGGGATAGTCGAACACGCAGGTGCCGGGCTTGATGGTCAGGTCGATGGACACTGGATCAAATTGGGCAGCCTGGCATTTGTCAGCGCCGAAATAGACGCGTGGTCGACAGCCTTGATGTCACGTATGGAATACCAGGGAGTAAGCGCAAGCTTCATTGCCGTTGACGGAAAGTTGTCTGGCGCCGTTTTATTTCGCGACCAGCTACGCAGTGAGTCGGCTCAGGCGGTACGCAGTATCAAGCGCCTGGGTGTGGAAAAAGTCACGATGCTGACCGGCGACCGTCTGCAGACCGCGCAGTGGGTAGCGATGTCAGCAGGGATCGACGAAGTGCTCGCCAACCTGCAACCGCAAGACAAAGTCAGCGCTGTCCAGGCCGCTTGCGCCCAGGCAACGACGATGATGGTGGGTGACGGGATCAACGACGCCCCGGCGCTGGCTGCGGCTGATATCGGGGTCGCCATGGGCGCGGCTGGGGCCAGTGCGGCCTCGGAAGCGGCCGGCGTGGTTCTACTGGTGGATCGCCTCGACCGCGTCGCCCAGGCCCTGGCCATCGCTCAGCGCTCGTGCAGCATCGCCCGGCAGAGCATGCTGATAGGGATGGGCCTGTCGGTGCTCGCCATGTTGGTGGCGGCTGCGGGCTATTTGCCGCCCTTGGCCGGAGCGGTGCTTCAAGAGGTGATCGATGTGGGCGTTATTTTCAATGCCTTGCGCGCCCTCACCCCCTCCGGTTGGCGAGCATCCCAAGCCCTGGACAACGACCAGCTCGAACTCCTCGGCGCGGATCACCTGAAATTGGTCAAGGTTCTGGAAACCCTGAATGCCCTGGCGTGCGATTTCAGCCGTCTTTCACCTGAACGCATCCCTACCGAACTGCGATCGCTCATCCAGCTGCTTGAGCAGCAACTGCTGCCCCATGAGCGCGATGACGAAAAACGCCTGTATCCCCTTCTCCGGGCTTATTTGCGAGGGGACGACCCCCTGGCGGCTCTGAGCCATACCCATCGCGAGATATTCCGGCTGGTCAGTGTTCTCAAACACCTGAGCAACAAGCTTTCCGTTGATCCGAAGCCTGCGGAACTGGATGAAATCCACACCACTCTGATCCGCCTGGACACGCTCGTGGCCCTGCACTTTTCCCAGGAAAGCGAGCTTTACAGTGGCCTGGACCAGCGGTGACGCGGGTGCTTTACGGCAAGTCAATCCAGACCACAGGTCGCAAATACCACTGCACCGCAGCCCGATCTGATCCAGATCAAGCCATTCGCGCCCTGACACCTCACGATCAAATCTACCCGACCGCTGGAACCCGCGGCCTTTCTGCGATTGCTCCATGGGAGTTTTGTCATGTCTGAACAATCACGTTACATGCTCGTAGCCCCACCACTGATGGAGACCAACCCTGCGTTTGAACGGGCAGCAGCGCTGGCCAAAGCTGAAGAGGCGGCATTGCATATCGTCGCATTCGATTACCTGGAGGGCTTGGCGACGGCCAATCTCGTCGATGAGGATGCGCTGCAAGTGATGCGCGTCGGCTACGTCGAGCGTCATCGACAATGGCTCGAAGACCAGGCTCGTATGTTGCGCCAGCAACAGATTACCGTGACCACGGAAGTCGTCTGGATAGCTGATCCGCTGGAAGAGATATTGATCCATCTGAACGAACAACCCATGAGCCTCTTGATCAAGGCGCTGGAAAACCATTCGCGGCTGTCACGAATTTTCTTCACGCCTCTGGATATTCAGTTGTTGCGCCAGTGCCCAGTGCCTCTGCACTTCGTCAGGCATGCAAAACGGGCTCTGCCACGCAAGATCATTGCAGCTGTTGACCCGTTCCATGGCAGCGAGCAATACAAAGGCTTCAATGACCGCATCCTGCGCGAGGCAGTGCGATTAGCCACTGTCTGTAATGCCTACCTGGAGGTGGTTTATGCCTACGGTCTGGGATCATTCGATCCTCAGGGGTTTGATTACGATACAAGCAGCACATTGTTCTCATCCGCTGCCGTGCAGAGCCTGTTCGACGCCCAGGGCCAGGCGTTCAATGAATTGGCAGAGCGCAACGGCATCCCTGCGGAACAACGCCACATGATCATGGGCAACCCGGCAAAGGTGTTGTGCAGCTACGCCGAGGCCTCCGACATCGACATCATCGTGATGGGCCGGGTCGGTCATCCCGGGCCGGGGCGATTTGTCGGGAGCACCGTGGAGCAGTTGCTGTACACAATGCCCTGCAGTGCGTGGATCGTGTCTCCTCAGGTCATTGAGCTGGACGTCTGAATCCCTGGGACCTGAGCGCTACGATAATGTCTGGCCCTGATCACACAGCGCGAGGACCGCTGGTTTTGTGTCGTGCTGCACCGACGGTCGCCCACTTGGTCAATTCGACCAGGACGATCGGTGCAAAGGCGAAGGCAACCACCACTGCCCACTCGTACGCATCTAGAAGCACGGTGCCGAGGACGAAACGCATGTAAGGGACATACACAGCGGCCAGCTGCAGCACGATGCAAACTGCGATGGCCGCCCATAGCCAGAAATTGGTGAACAGCCGCCTGGTCAGCGCAGACCGGTGCCGAGAGCGCGTATTGAATGCATGCAGCGCCTGGACCAAGCCGAGGGTCACGAACGCCATCGTGACGGCGTGTTCTGTGCCCTCATGCCTCTGTAGCCCAATGTAAAAAGCCCCGAGGGTTGCCAGCGCAAGCAGCAGGCCCTGCCATGCAATGAGCCACATGAGGTTCGGGCTCAACAGCGCAGCATCAGGCTCACGAGGCTTGCGCAGCATGACGTCCGGTGCGGAGGGCTCCAGCGCCAGCGCCAATGCCGGGAGCACATCGGTGACCATGTTCAACCAGAGTATTTGTAACGGGAGCAGAGGCAACGGCCAGCCGAGCATGAGCGCAATGAATACCGTCAGCAGCTCCGCCAGGTTACAGGACAGCAAATAGTGGACGAAGTGAATGATGTTGGCGTAGATCACCCGCCCTTGCTCGACGGCTTTTACGATGGTGGCGAAGTTATCATCCGTGAGGATCATGTCCGCAGTCTGCTTGGCGACGTCTGTACCGGTACGACCCATTGCAATACCAATATCAGCCTGTTTCAACGCGGCAGCGTCGTTAACGCCGTCACCGGTCATCGCGACGACGTGTCCGATATCCTGCAGGGCCTCAACGATCTGCAGCTTGTGCCGGGGCTCTGCACGGGCGAACACGGCGGTCTGTGCCACCAGGATGCGCAGTTGTTCGGGACTCGCTTCGTTCAAGGTCTTGGCGTGGATGGTCTTGAGTGATTCACCTTGCCGGCCTTGGTCGATGCCCAATCGGCGGGCAATGACTTGTGCAGTGGCAACCTGATCGCCAGTGATCATGACGGTGGCGATACCGGCCTGGCGACACAGGGCGATTGAGGAACCAGCCTCGTCCCGCAGCGGGTCGATGATCCCCACCAGCCCTAAAAAAACCCAGGGTTCTGATGTCTCCTGGGGATGTTCACCAGCGAGACTGGGCGATGGTGTTTGCCGCCAGGCCAACCCCAGCACCCGCAACGCTTTATTTGCCAGCATGCTGTTTGTGTTTTGCCACCAATCTCGGCGCTCTGACGTCATGGGCCGGTTCGCGTCGCCCCACCCTTCGAACTCGCATAACTCCAGCATTCTCGACGGGGCGCCTTTGGCGCACTCCAACTTTGAATCATCCTGAAGACGATGCTCGGTCAGCATCCACTTGGCTTCAGTCGAAAAAGGTATTTCTGCGGTTCGACGGTATTGAGCCTGGACGGTCGCAGGATCCAGTCCGGCTTTTTCCGCCAGCACGATCAAAGCGGCCTCAGTGGGGTCACCTTGCACGCTGATCTCCCCTGCCACTCGCGACACCTTGGCGTCGTTACAGAGCACGCCCACTCGCAGCAGGTTGGCGACCGGCCCCTCATCCAGAACAGCGCCAGCGCCACCTTCATCCAGAAATTCGCCGCTTGCCTCATAGCCAGTACCGGTGATGGTGTAGATCTGGTCGCCGGCGACGACGGTTTCCACTGTCATCCGGTTTTGGGTGAGCGTGCCGGTTTTATCCGTGCAAATGATCGTGGTCGAGCCCAGGGTTTCGACCGACGCCAGAGTACGAATCAACGCCCCCATTCTGGCGATTCTCTGCATGCCGATGGCCAGCGTCATGGTCGAAACCGCCAGCAGCCCCTCAGGGACCGCCGCTATCGCCAGCGAGATGGCGACCTGAAGCATCTGCACGGCGGGCACGCCCCGAAGCCAGCCAGCGACAATCATGATCGCGCACAACAGCACGACGATGATGACCAATACATTTCCCAGCTGCCTGATTTTCCGAGTCATGGGACTGGGTCGTTTACTGGCCTCGTCTATCAGTTTTCCGAGCCTGCCCAGTTGGGTGTTGGCGCCAGTCTCTGTCACCAGCATGCGGCCGTGTCCACTGTTGACGAATGTCGCCATGAAACCCATGTTGCTCATTTCACTCAGAGTCGGTTCTATGTTTGCCACAACGCCCGAGTCCTTCTCCACCGCCGCAGATTCTCCTGTCATCGACGACTCGTCGATTTGCAATCCATAACCTTCGACGATTCGGCCGTCAGCGGGTATGCGATTGCCGGCGGACAGCCCCACCAGATCGCCCGGAACAAGGTCAATGGCAGCAAGCTGTTGCGACTTCCCCTCTCGGATGACTTCGCACACGCGCGTCTCGCGCCCCTGAAGGTTCAACAAGGCCTGCCGTGCTTTCCATTCAGTGCAAAAACCAATCACGGCATTCAAGAGCACGACGATCAGGATGAAGTTGCCCTCAACCACATCCTTCATGAGATAGGCCAAAACAGCGGCGACCACCAGCAAGACGACGATGACGCTTTTGAACTGGTCTCGGGCGATTTTGAAGGCTGATCGCTCAGGTCTGGACGCTAAGGTGTTGGATCCGAATTCCAGCCTTCGTGCAGCCAACTGGTCGTCACGCAAGCCTTGGCAAGGGTCGGATTTCAACAGCTGGGCAGTCTGCTGAACCGAGAGCGCCATCCATTGAGATGAAGTGGCGGTGTCGCGGCCGGGCTTTGTAGTGCGAGGAGTCCTGGACCTCGGCGCAAACCACCTGAACATACGTGCGTCCCCCGCTGCATAAGAATGATACGAACGGGTAAGCAGTACGCTCACAACGCTGTCTTCAACGCGGCGCCTTACCCCATCCCTTGGCCCGCCGCCGACAACAGCCCAGGGACCGGCTGGAAAACCCACTCTCCACGACCACAACCACTTGCGCTTGATCTTTGTCAGACAGTCACGCAAACGACGACTGGACTTAACCGGTTATCAGCTTGAAGTTCCGCAAGCAGCGACTGTTGATCTGGATCAGAAAACATCACCTGTTATGACGGTAACTAAGCACCAATACAGCCTGTTCCCCTGCTCACTCCACAGGAGACTGAAATGGTCAGTTTGCCAGCAACGCCCGCACCGAACCTTGAACTGAACAAGGACGACATCAGCACTACCTACTGGATAGAGCCGTTGAAGACAGGCGTGCAGATCATGATCCGGCCTCTGGAATCGAAGGACCGTGAACGCGAATTTGCTTTCATCAAGGCCCTTTCTCCTGAGTCGCGGCATTTCCGCTTTCTCTGCACGATGAATGAGCCTAGCGAAGGACTGCTCAATCAGCTGTTGGACCTGGACTACGCCAAACGTATGGCATACGTGGCGCTCACCGTGGAAGAAGGTCAACTGTGCGAGATTGGCGTCGCACGCTATGCCGCACTGGAGCCCGGAAATATATGCGAGTCAGCCGTCGTGGTCGCGGACAAGTGGCAGCGCCAAGGTCTGGCGAAAAAACTCATGGGTCATTTGATTGATGCTGCAAGGGTCAATGGATTCGAGCAGATGATCTCCATCGATAGCGCAACCAACTCACACATGCACCGGCTGGCCCAAGACCTGGGCTTCGAATGTGAGGCAGATCCGCTGGATGCCACTCAGGTTGTCTATCGACTCAACCTGGGTGAGGGAGCGTCAGAGAACCAGGCTTAACAACCAGCCTGTGACACTGCTACCTGCCACCACCAGCCAGGGAGGTAGCTTCCAGAACATCAGGGCAATCAGTGCCACCAGGACCATGCCGAAGTCCAGTGGGGTGTGGATCGTACTTGTCCATACCGGCTGATACAGAGCCGCCAGCAGCACACCGACCACGGCCGCGTTGATGCCAAACATTGCCGCTTGCATGCGCAGGTTGTGACGCAGCTGTTCCCAGAATGGCAAAGCGCCCATGACCAGCAGGAAAGACGGCGCGAAGATCGCCAGCAAGCAAACCAGCCCACCCGGCCAGCCAGTCGGGGGCTGGGTCATCGACGCGCCCAGAAACGCCGCGAACGTGAACAGCGGCCCAGGGACAGCTTGGGCCGCACCATAACCGGCTAGAAATACATCATTGCTGACCCAGCCTGGGTCCACGACCTGAGTTTGCAGCAGTGGCAGGACGACATGTCCGCCGCCGAAGACCATTGAGCCGACCCGGAAAAACCTGTCCACCATCGCAAGGGTCTGACTTGGAAACAGCTCCACCAGCACAGGCAAGCCAATCAGCAGAGCCACCAGCAGCATCAGCCATAACAGACCAGTACGGCGCCGGATGGTGATCGGCAGTGAGTCATCCGCTGGCATCGGTTGAGGTTTGAAGAGCCACAAGCCAAGAGTCCCTGCGAGGGCAATCGCCCCCACCTGCCCCCAGGCTGAAGGCACCAGCAACACCAGGCACGTCGCGCCAGCCATGAGGGTGATGCGGGGCACGTCTGGACAAAGGCTGCGCGCCATTCCCCATACCGCCTGCGCGACCACCGCCACAGCAACGCATTTCAACCCCTGCAACGCGCCAGCTGATACGCCATCGTGAAAGCTGGAAAGGCCCATTGCGAACAGCATCAGGGCGATTGCAGAAGGCAGTGTGAACCCCATCCACGCAGCCACTGCCCCGGCATAGCCGCACCGTGACAGGCCGAGCGCGATCCCTACCTGGCTGCTCGCAGGGCCTGGCAAAAACTGACAGAGGGCGACCAGGTCGGCGTAACTGCGCTCACTGAGCCACAGCCGACGCACGACAAATTCATGCCGAAAATACCCCAAGTGCGCGATCGGCCCACCGAAAGAGGTCAGACCCAGTCGCAGAAAGATCAGGAAAACTGCCCATGGGCTTCGGTCAGTCGCGAGGGGGTCGGCCATAGTCGTCGCAGGTCTCTCGGGATGGAGATGGGAAGTTTGAGCCAGGCGCAGCGCAAGCACCATCTCTCTGATCAAACCCTGACAAAGCTCAAGCTTGTACCGCTGAACAAGCGTCCAATAGGCCATTGATTCCATGCAAGCCACCAACCCAGGTATCAGGAGTCGGACATGACCGATTTAGAGCTGCGCCGCGCCATTCTCGACGAACTTGAGTTCCAACCCCATATTGATGCGCGCTCCATTGGCGTTGCCATCAAGGACGGAGTGGTCTGTCTCACCGGGCATGTCAGCACCTATGCCGAGAAGTTCGCAGCCGAACGGGCCGTCAAGAACGTCAAAGGGGTGAAGGCGCTGGCAGAAGAGATAGAAGTTCGGGTGCCTGGAGAGCAGGATGTTTCGGATGAGGTGATCGCAGCTCGTTGCGTTGACGTCCTCCACTGGAACAGCGCGGTCCCGGATGAGCGTATCCAGATCGAGGTTCAGCAGGGTTGGGTAACCCTTGAGGGCGAAGTTGACTGGCAGTACCAGCGAGAGGCCGCAGAAAGCACGGTGCGGAAACTGACTGGTGTCGTGGGTATCAACAATTTCCTGGTGGTGAGGCCCAAAGCCACTGCCGCAGACATCAAGACTAAAGTCGAGGCGGCCTTCAGTCGAAATGCACAACTGAACGCCCGACAAATCCGCGTCAGCGTAGAGGGAACCAACGTCAAACTCGAAGGCCATGTGCACTTCTGGGTGGAGCGCAAGGCGGCTGAAAATGCAGCTTGGGCAGTGCCGGGGGTGAGTCGCGTGGACAATCATCTTCTTATTGCTTGAGGCCGGGCCGTTCAATGTATCGAGAAGCCCCGAAAATCTCCCAGACATGAAAAAGCCCAACTCGCGAAAGTTGGGCTAAGTCATTGAATTAAATGGTCGGGACGGAGTGATTCGAACACTCGACCCCTTGCACCCCATGCAGCGGCGATAAACCACCTAAGCACATGATATTAAAGGAATAACGCCTTTATTCAGGGTGCAAATTACCGGTCATTATAGCGTTTCGCAAACCTTACAAATCAAGGGCTTAACGGAGAGTTTTGATTAGCGCTACTAGTGTTCTGAATCCTCTGCCGCTCAAGATGGTTGCCGCATCCTCAGCTAAAATAAATCGTGATATCGACGAACCGCCTTGGTCGTAGGCATCCTTCGCACTCCAAAGCACTGCATCACTAAAATACTATGTGGCCCTTCTATGACCGTTAAAAAATTTGCTTCACAGCTTCTTGAGTCCGTTAGAGACATAAAGAAACACAGCGAATCGATACATTGTGACAACTTGATCACCTATCTCGAAAGCGCCATCGCCACCACCCCGAGTGAAGCCACTACTGACCAAATTGAACACCTTAAGGCCCAGCTTCAGCTAATGGTTGAACGTGAAAAGAGCAATTACGCCAATGACCTTGAAATGTTCCGGTCTGTTATCCAGTCTGGTCAAAATGCGGTGAAGTCTGCCTTGTTGATGAACGGCGGGGCTGCTGTAGCCCTACTCGCCTACATCGGGAAACTGACAGAAACACAGCAGTTAAGAATTCCCGTTTTTGCCGACGCTCTTGCGATCTTTGTCCTCGGCGTCTTTGCTATTGTAGTGTCGTCTGGCTCAACATATTTGAGCCAGTGGTTTTACGCTGAGGAAGCAACCTGGAAACAGCGGGTAGGCCTTGGATTCAACCTTTTCTCGATCACGCTAGGCTTAGCATCCTATGGTTTTTTTATCTGGGGCATGAGTGTCGCTTATTCGGCCTTCTTAGCCTTCGCGCCAGCGGCTACCTAAAATTTCGTCAGGCTCGTAATGGAGGTCGTGGGGCAATACCACCAAGCTGTTTGCATGTCTGATCACCACCATGTCAAGGTGATCGGGACTCACACCTAAGAGCATGATTCCAAACGGAAACATCACCTTTCTTGCAGTCTCGAAAACATCGCTTTGCACCTATAAGAATCAACAACTTAGCGTTGTATATTCCTACAGTTTTTCCCCTCCCCCGGCGTTCTGCCACTGAACAATCCAATCCTACTTACACTTCACAGTCCAGAGCTGGTCGAGCCTGGTTGTGAAACTCTGGCTCATCATTTCCCGCCGCATCCCCCAATCAGGATCGGTCGGTACGTTTGCCGTTCTGAGCGTTCCACGGCCCCACCTCTGATTGATCTCATCCAGGACCCCCATCACCTTCTCCGCTGCTTGGGGTTGGCACTCTGCGAAGAGGTCGTCGGTAAACTCGCCCGGCTGCCGAAGATCCATCAGCAGTACTTCAGCTTTGCTGTACTTGAAACCGGGCCGGAACAGACGATTAACCGCCTCGGTCGCAGCCTTGGTCATCAGGCGCACATCGTTGGTGGGGTAAGGCAGCTCGACCAGAGCGCCATTGGCGTACTTCGCTTCTTCGGGGTTGAACATCCCAGTGCGGATGCTGACGCGGATTTTCTTGCACAGTGAGTTCTGAGCGCGAAGTTTTTCGGCGGCGCGCTGGACGTAGGTCGCCACCGCTTCTTTGATGGGTTCGATGGTCGTCAGGCGCTTGCCGAACATCCGGCTGGAGCAAATCTCTTGTTTGGGGGGCTCAGCCTCGCCGAGCTCCAGGCAGCTGAGTCCCGAGAGCTCACGAACCGTCTTCTCGATAACAACGCTGAATTTCTTCCCGAGCATTGTTGGGTCTGCCATGGCCAGGTCCATCGCAGAGATGATGTTCATCGCCTCAAGGTGGGCTTTCATCTTTCGCCCTACGCCCCACACCTCGGACGCTGCGGTATTGCGCAGTACCCAGGCGCGCTTGTGCGGGTCACACAGGTCAACAACCCCGCCCGTGTAGGACTGCAGGCGTTTGGCGGTATGGTTCGCCAACTTGGCCAAGGTTTTGGTGGGGCCGATGCCTACACCTACTGGGATGCCAGTTGATCGGTGTACGGCGGTGCGGATTGTTCGGCCAAACGCGGTCAGGTCCCCAGGCATGCCGGTCAGATCAGCAAAGGCCTCATCAATGCTGTAAACCTCTACCGCCGGAACCATGGACTCGATAACCGTCATGACGCGCTCGCTAATGTCCCCGTATAGCGCGTAGTTACTGCTGAACGCCATAACGCCGTTCTGACGCAGCACGTCCTTTATCTGGAAGTATGGCGCACCCATCTTCACGAACTCTTTTGCATCGTAGCTTCGCGCAATGACGCAGCCGTCGTTATTCGACAGCACCACGATGGGAGTCTTGGCGAGGTCCGGCCGAAAGACGCGCTCGCAGCTTGCATAGAAGCTGTTGCAGTCAATAAGCGCAAAGACGAACTCACGATTTGTCATGATCGCGCACGCTGTATTTCACAACGCCCCAGATCACCAGTTCGTCACCTTCCATCACATGGCGCGGAGGATATCTGCTGTTTTCAGATTGCAGGATGAATGAGTTATTACGCATGTGCAGACGCTTGCACACGGGTTCGGAATTAAGCGCAGCAATGACGATGTCGCCGTGTTCCGCATATAAGCTCCGGTCAACAATGACCAGGTCGCCACTGTAGATCCCGGCACCCTGCATGCTGTCGCCATCGATCTTGACCAGGTACACATGCGGCGCTCGGATGTCGAAAAGCTCGTCGAGGGAGATGTGCTTTTCGATGTGATCGGCGGCAGGCGACGGGAAGCCAGCAGGCACGTGGAATGAGTAAAGAGGGAGCTTTTCTCCCCCTGTCGAGAGCGGGCCAAGGATGGTGACGGTCATGATGCTAACCTAGCGCTAAATACTGTATGAACGTACAGTTAACGATTTCGGCTGCTTGCGGTCAATCTCATATGTAGAAAATTTCGACGGGTGACATCATGTGCGGACGCTACTCGATCTACGAGGCAATGGATCACTACCTGCAAGAGCTGGGCTCCAAACAGATCGTGATCAACGGCTACGACGAATGGCCGATTGAGCGCTACAACGTAGCGCCCACGACCAGGGTGCAGATCATCCGTGGCACGGACGAAGGTCTGAGTGTCGATAAGGTCCGCTGGGGATGGTCGCCATTCTGGGCGAAGGGGAAAAGGCCAGACCCGATCAATGCGCGGGTTGAGACGGTGACGACAGGGAAGTTTTTCAAGCAACTTTGGCCGAATGGTCGTGTGATCGCACCAGCCAATGGCTGGTTCGAATGGGTGAAGGACCTGGACGACCCGAAGATCAAACAGCCCTACTTCATTCGATTGAAGAGTCAGACACCGATGTTTTACGGCGCGCTGGCACAGGTGACGCCCGGGCTTGAGCCACGAGACGAGGACGGTTTTGTGATCATAACTGCGGCGAGTGATCAGGGCATGGTCGACATTCACGACCGGCGACCACTTGTGCTGACGCCGGAGCATGCCAACGACTGGCTCGACCCTGAGTTGTCACCGGAGCGAGCAGCAGAGATTGCGCTTGAGTGCTGCCGTCCGGTTGATGACTTCGAGTGGTATCCGGTGAGCCGCGCCGTGGGCAATGTGCGGAATCAGGGGCCGGAGTTGATACGGCCGATCTGAACAGGAGAACACGGGGCGCGAATAACCATAGGTACCGCTTCTCATGAGTCTCTATCGTGCACTGGCCAGCCGTTCAGCGCGCCGGCGGAAGAGTGCCGGATACTGGGACGGGTCGATCATCAACTTTTGAATATATAGTCGTCATACACAGTCAGGTGCTTCCTAGCTTGCCTGACTGCGAACTCACAGTGTTCGGCGATGTACTTAGCCGACTGATCTTTTTGCCAGCCAGCGCGCATTTCGTATAAAACATCCCCTCGTCGGTCGATCTGCCTGATTAATGCAGAGACCTTCGCGGGATCAGTATTTGGAAAGCGCAACGCGGCTGATAGTAACGATTGCAGGTAGTCGCTTCTTAGCTTCTCCTGATTACAGAGTCTCAGCTCACCAAGGTCATCGGCTGCTGCATTATCTATCAGGGCCTTTAACTCCTCCCTGTCCGCTTTGGTCGGTGCTGCGCTTGCCAATAGCGGAAGAGATAAGGCCATAACGATAGAGGCTGTCAATAAAGGCAGTTTCACGGGGTATCCTTTTCCGGGATGAATATGCAAGGGGCTGCCCAAGGCCCAGCCTCTGACGCCGAGAACTAAACTGAGTTCATTAAACGAAATGGCTGCTTTCAGGGCCGCGGTTGATCCGGCTCATAAATGACCGGCAGGCGCAGCTTGTACGCAGACTCATACAGCATCACCTCGTAAGGAGTCATGTACTCCCAGGCGAAGTCCTCACGCTTAGGTCCGCCAGTGCAGGCCTTGTACCGACTCCCGCCACCAATACGGACGGCTGCATAGATGAGGTTTGCGCGCACTACGTCGCAACCGGTGACCAGCAGCATTTCCTTGAGTAGTGCATCGCACTCGGCGCGGGGCATTGCGTTGGCGCAGTAAAAAAGATCGTGCATCACGCCCGGTAACCGGGAATCAACCGAGTTGAATATCGGCTCGGCAAGCCAAGGGATTGAGGCAAGGTCAGTGATGAAGTAGCGAGGGCATGGATGCTGCTTGCCGGATTTGTCGGTGTAGACCGGATCGTCCAGCAGCGCCCATTCGCCAACCTTGTAAGGGAGGAGTGGCGGAATTATTGAGAACTGGCCCGGACCGTTGCCGACATATGGAGCCCGGCTTGCTGCGATCATGGCACAGCCTTGAAGAACACATGGCGCCCGAGTGTCAGCGTCTTTTTCGCCTTGGCTGCCCAGCTTGGTGGTTTGGGCATGGTCGTGGCGTAGTAATGAGTCGCCCCCCCTGTAGGGTCAGGCTGGGTCGCATCGATCACCACAGCTGCCGCCTGCTTGGCCTTTGCCAGTTCGCCAGCTGGGATCGGCTTCGCGCCGGTCAGGAATGGATAATTGGGGTCGTTCTTGTTCCAGCAGCTGAATTGCCACGGGGCCTGACACACACCGGCATAGCCTTCACCCCACCAAGACTTGCTCTTACCATCATTGACGCGGTTGCGGACAGTCCAGCCAGCGGCAATCATTCCTTCCATACCCTCGCCGCGAGCCTCAGCCCACAGCGTTCGGGCGAGGACTTCACGGTCCTTTTCAGTAGCGGCCATACTTTTCTCCAGACGTAAAAAAGCCCGCACAGGGCGGGCTTCATTGAGTTGCTAAGATTTAGGGGTTGTCAGCTTGCGATACGATCCAAGGAGCAAGGGCCAGCAACCGCGGCCGCAACTTCCTTGAGTTCTTCCCATGGGTACATGCCAGACGCCGAACACGATCTAAGATGCTTAAATGGTCGGCCAGCATCGTCAACGGCCTGCGCGTTTAAACATTGGCAACAGAGTACGTAACTACCGAACAGTGACCACCGCCCAGTCCATCCAATCAGCCTGGAGCTCAGGACATCGCTCTGGCTGAGTTCTTGGCAGTAGTTCTCCACATCTTTCACTTCATACATCACACACCTCCGTATGCGCAGGAAAAAAACATCCAAATTCCTCTCTTAACCATCTATAGCTGATGCTGTGAATCAGCTATGAACGATTGGCTATACGGTCATAGGAGCTATACAAGTTAAGGCATAAGGCGTTGGCTTTTACCAATCTCTGGCAAGGAAACGCGCGGGCATGTCGATACCTAGTCGAGTGCAGCTCGAACGATTTCCCCCTCCAGGCCTAATGCGGTTTCATCAGCGCGCAGGTCGAACTACGCGTATATTTCACGGCCGGCGAAATACGCTGGCGATGTGAAATCTGAAATTACGGCTTTAAAGGATCAAAAGCATATGAAGAAGTTGATTGCTGTAGCGCTGACCAGCATCTGGCTAGCTGGGTGCGGTGCCGACGCTGGAAGCGAATATCTTGGAAAATGGCAGCGGGTCAAATTTGAAAAACAAACGGTGCAAATTGACCGTAATGGCGACAGCTTTATGTTCCGCGAAACCGGCCCTGACATGGTCGGTGGGGTGAAAACACAGAACTTCCCGGCGATACTGAAGGATGGCGTCCTTCAAATCAGCGGCCAGATTGGAACTGTTAACTTGGTCATAGATAAATCTACCGGTCATCTCACAGCCGGGAATGCTGAGTACAAGAAAATTCAGTAACCCGACGCTGCCGGTAAGCGCTTAGATAAGCGCTACCCATCTTAGTGGTGTACCGCCGCATTCCCACCTCCCAGTGGCTGATGTGGCGGATGTCAGGTTTCACATAGAGATGTTGTCATTGGTTACCTCCGGGCATAAAAAAGCCGCTCAGGGCGGCGGCGTGGATACGTTTCATCGGCTGATTTAGCCCGTATCCTTCTTCCCTAACTCAGTTACGAAAGCAATCCTCGGATTAGAAATATCGCTCCGGTGCCCAGAGCAATCAGAATCGCCAAGGCTGGAATAGAGGCAACTGACCACTTCAGCATGAAAATCACCATAGAGCTGAAATCCATGTTGATATCGACCACCACAACCGGTCTTGCATCAGGATGGTTCTGCTCAGATCGACTCGCCCCAAAGGAGGGGATGGCGTTTAGCGTATGACCTACTTCAGCTGCGTCGTAGTGTCCTCCACACCTCGAGCATATTGAGGCACCAGATATAGCCTCAGATTGAGTCGCTTGATGTCCGCAGGATTTGCATTTCACTTCACTTGCTCCTTGCCGTATTAGATCGTGATCAGCGGGGATACCGAAAAGCCATCACTTCCGTTCGATGCGCAGCCTACCATAGCCCTTCAGCGATTCAGTGCTATACCCCCTCTTTGAGATCCAAGACCGGCAGCTCCAGCAAGAAAGCCTCTACAGTCGGCTGTTTACGCCCACCGCCCCGTACCAGATCAGCGAGAAGCGCGCATCCCCGCGCTTGCCGACTTGTTGAGTTTTCAGGATGGTCGTGAAGCGGCCAATCTTTCCTCCAGAAACAAAAAACCCGCTATAAAGCGGGCTCTCCACGCATGATGCTTGGCTCTAGTTGGCTTGGATGCCCTTGACCAGTTCCAGGCGCATCGGATAACCCTGAGCACCCTGAACGACCGTTTCGCTTTCAACGGTCTGGACAACCCTACCCTGCGCATCTTTAGTAACGGCGACTGTTTTGCTGTACGAGCTTTGGACCACGCAACCGGTCATGAACGTGACGGCGACGCCAAGCATCAAAAATTGCAGGTATTTCATTGGGATCTCCTTCCCTGAGTAAAAGCGGCGCGGACTGTAGCAACTTGCCAGCATTGAGGGAAGGAGTTGATTCGCCAGGCTTCAGCCCGGCCACCCCTCTTCCAGTATCCCGTCCGTAATCGATCCGTCAGCCACGGCACCCAGCAGCACGTCCTTCGGGTCAAAGCATGCCTGGACGTGCTCGCTCACAGCATCGGCCACCGCCAAGACTTGGTCAGCAGTCAGATCCGCGAAACCATCCGAGGTCTTCCAGCGCCGTACGTAATCCGAACTGCGGTTAGCCCGAAGTACCGCGCCGTTGATGAGCAGTTTGCTCCGGTCATCCGTGGAATGGGCATGCCCGCCGACGTGACGCCCTGCTCGATGCCGAGCTGGCCCTGCCAGTCGTTGCGGGAGTTGCAATCGATGTTGCCGGGGTTGTTGTTGCGAATGCGGCGCGATACAGCCATGTGAGTTTTCTCCAGGCAAAAAGAAACCCGCGCGATGACGGGCTGGTGATCTGTGAATTTCGGAAGTTCTATTTTCATCGGGAGGCTGGTTGCGAGAGTGTCAAAGGGCTAGGATGGCAATCGGCCAGTCTGGCCTGCCTTGGAGGTGACTATGGATTTTGTTCGCGGAATTATCTCGACGGTTGACGCTATCGTTGACACCTGCAACGTAGTGTCAGACACGGTTTCTGAACACCGAGAAGCGGCGATTATCGTTGCTGCCACCGCAGCGACAGTTGCAACCGGCGGGCTCGCGCTTGCATTTGCTCCGGCTATCGGCGCAGTTGTTAGTGTGGCGGGATTTGGCGTCGCGGGCGGAACACTTTCAGGTGCCGCAGCCTCTTCTGCTGGATTGGCAGCTCTTGGCGGAGGAAGCCTCGCTTCTGGTGGGCTGGGGATGGCTGGCGGTACAGCTGCGGTTACGGCAGTTGGTGGACTAGCCGGTGGAGCAGTGGCGGGTGGAGCTGCAAACGCATTATTAACGACAGCATCGGGACCAATAGCAAAGCCTACCAAAACCCCAGCGACACCAAACCTGGCAGGCCGAACCATTCTTAAACACAAAGGCTCCAAGCAAAACCGAATCAACGTCGCCTTGACGCCCAGAATGCGGCAAGAGATGCACTCCTGAATCCACAATCTTTTACCGCTGAACAGTACAAAGCTCACTCACCAGACGAAGAAAACCCCGAACTTGTCGGGGTCTTGGTGTAACTCCAGTGGCCGCCCACTCGGACGCCTATCCAGAAGATTGCGCTGCGCCATCGGGCCGTACCGTCACCCGTGGTCAGAGCCCGATAATAGATGGCATCGCAGTCGCGTCGGCTGAACTGGCCCGTGGTGTAGATCAGGTCATGCAGAATCGAGGCGCGCATCCCGTAACCGACGAGCAAGCCGTAGATGGCCAGGGCGATGACGGCGATCACGATCAGCGCCGCGCGGATCCACGGATAGGAATCGACCAGCGTTCCGCCAGACAGCGCCGTGACCGCAGACCACCGGCAGATTTCCCGAAGGATGCGGATCGATGCCAGGTCACTGACGAAGGCATCAGGTACGGTGATCAGGCCGTGCACAGGGTCGTCGAATGCCATCGACTGCCGCATCTCCACTTCCCAGCGGCTGATGTAGCGGATGTCGGGTTTTACGTCGAACTTGCCAGCGGGTGTCGTCATTAGTTTCTCTTGGCGAAAAAAAGCCGCTCAAGGCGGCCGACGGATTAGGGATTTATGTTCGTTGAGCTTGAGTTCGAGACGCTGCTCGCAATATCGGTTGAATCAAGCATGATAGCAAAATAGTATTGCGAGCCATTTTATCGGCCAGCACCGGGTGACCAGTGAGTACTGCAGCTCCATCGAAAGTGAAGATTGTTTGGAAATGGATCGAGTGGGAGCCTAAGTACAAATGGGCCGATGAGATATCCGCACAGCTAATAGATCTCGGCTTGACCGAAAAGGCGCTGAGCAGGTGCGTCTACGTGATCCGCGCAGCAGGATCGTTCGCGATTCGCTATCCCACTGGCATCTCACCTACCCTTTACATTGGGGAGGGCAACTTCAAAAACAGAATAAACCAACACAAAAAATGGCTTGAGCCACTGATTGAGTTGGTGGGAGAGTTCAAGTTCACTATTGGAGTTTGCATACCGAGGCTTAGAAACAGCCTGTACACCTACCAAGACTTTGAAGCGTATCTATTGCTCGAATTCAAAAAAGAATATGGCTGTGCTCCGCTTAAAAACTCCCAGATGGAAAAGCGAAGAAACAACTATGAGTATTACCCGTCTGGTGAGATCCGAAAAGGAATCATGATCGGTCAAGGATCCAGATTCAAGTGGTCACTGGAGCCCATGAAGAGCTCCGCGTACCACGATATTTACTGGAAAACACACTGACGTAACAGAGCCGCTGAGCTTGTTCATGCTGGCAACTCCAGCGCGGGCAGCTCCAGCAGAAAATCATCCACGGTCGGCTGCTCACGCTCACCGGCCAGCACCAGGGCAAGCTGCTCATAGGCATAGGCCCAGACCTTCGAGCGCCAGGCGCGGAACGCAATGCCGTCATTCTGGAACTTCGGCACCGCTGGCTCTTCGGCGTAGCTCACCGCCGTGGCGATGCTGTCGTATCGGGCCGAGATGGCTGCGCCGTTGAGCTTGCCCTGCACGGCCTGTTCGAAAGCCGCCATCGTTTCAGCCCGGATGATCTCGTCCCGCACCGCTTTCTCTGCCGCCGTCATGTTGACCTGCTTGCGGGCGACCTTAACGACCTTGCGCTGAGTGTCGAGGGTGAACACCTCTGCGCCCCATTTCTTGTTGAGGCCCAGTTCGCCTTCGGTGTTTTCCTCGGGCCACCATGCGGCTGACTGCACGCCGTAGGACGGATCGGTCCACGACAGGTCCAGCAGGGATTCGGGGAGTAGAAGCGGGCCGATTAGAAAAGAGGGGATTGGCTCCCGCGTGGCGATGCCGCTTTGGACTTTTATCATTAGCTAACCCCGACATCTGTTGAAGGAAACTTGCGGCCATCGCCCCACAAAATGCGGACCGCTCCATTACCGCCTGCGATACTGACCCCCGAGAAACTACCGCCGCCACCATATAAATTCCCAACCCCACCAGACCCTGGGGTGCCAGGGGCCGCCGCCAATCCGCCAACGCCGTTAGCGCCTTGCCCAAACAAGCCCACGCCTCCTGCGTTAGACGAGCCGCCGCTAAAACCACCGCCGCCACCGCCGCCGCCTCCTGCGCCATTGCCGGCAGCAGTGCTGGAGGAAATACCACCTTGACCGCCAGTCCCTGTATATCCGCCAGCACCGCCGCACGCTGACTGGGCATTGGATTGACTCCCCCCATTGCCGCCGCTACCGCCGTAAGGTCTGGGAATACCGCCAGCTCCAGCCACGCCGCTATTGCCCGCACGCCCACCTCCCGCGAATAAAAGCTCGTCTCCCTCCAGGGTGACCGAAGTGTCCCCGCCGTTAGCGTATGAAATCCCCCCCGCACCTATAACCAAAGAAAGAACTTGGCCCGGTAATACAGCAACGCGATTGCACCATGCGAGGGCGCCCCCCCCTCCAGCAGCAAGGCTTGCGCCGGGTTTGGATGCGCCGCCACCAACACCGACGATTGCGATACCATAAACTCCGTTCGGCACGACCCAATCGATAGCGCCGGGCGTATCGAAAATCACGTCACCGCGCTTTCTCCCTCTTGCCCCGCTCGCGATACTGACCCCGAGCCCTAGCGGATCGGCAAGCGGGCTGCCTAGCGGATTACTGAGATCCATTAACGGTCCTCCCACTCTGCATCGAACTGGATACCAGCTGCCAGGGCGACTTTGATCCCTACATAGATCGCCTCACCGGCCTCCAAACGCTTGGGATTCTCAACACTGAAATTGTCGATCAGCGTTTCAGGCGTTCGCGTGGCAAGTGCCTCGGTAGAGGCAGGCATAGTTGCGGAGCCGATCATCTGGTAAACGCCACCCTTGAGGCTGTAGACCACCAAGCCAGTGGCAGCGACCGTAGCCAAAGGAAAGGCTGAGATTTTTGCGAGGTAACCGCCATCTGCGCCAGCCGTGGCGACCAGCTTCAGCGAAGCAACAGTCGGTGCTGCGATACTGCCCAGCGCAGCCGTACAAACCCCATAGCCGGTCTTGATCTTCTGCGGGAACGGTTTGGTGAAAGTGTTGGACATGATGGTTCCTTAAAATGAGTACGCGACGGCGTGCAGCAGGGCGAGATTGCCAATGGATCCGGACGATGCTTCAGCAGCGGTGGCCGAGGCTTTGGCGTTGTTCGCAGCAGTCTGCGCAGCTTCAACCTGCTCGCTTACGTTGGTGTCCACAGCCTCTGCGCGGTCGGCTGCGGCTGCGGCGTATTGGGCTGACTGGGCGGCAGCATTTTTGTAGTTCAAAGCCAGATCTAACTGAACTCCTATCCAAACCGTGGCCACGTTTACCTGGGTGGTCCACGGCCCGATCTTTGCCGCCCAGGCATCTGCAATGACGGGGTAAGTTGTCGATGACATCCCGCGATTGGGCGCAGTCGGCAACTGTTCTACAACTGGAACAGGCGTAGCCATTAAATAAGACTCCCTACATCAAGCGCACACTCAGAAACAGCGGGGTTGCTGAGTACAATTTGAAGGTCGCGATATCGACCGAAGATGATTGTTTCTTGCCTGGCTGGATCGCCGATGAACACCGCGCCCTTTGCACGCAGAGTGCTCAGGAAAGACTTCTGATAAAACACATCTTCGGTATCTATCCGGACATCGAACTGAACCCGGTCTCTAAACCCGCGCTCGATCATGCTTTCGTTGCCGAAGTCATCGACATCCCGGGTGGAGAAATCGGTGATGCCTGTAGCGGTGCCGAAGATGGTTTCCCCAACAGGATTAAGCGGCCCGATCGAAGCCATCGAGCAGCTGGCCACCCCGCCAACCCCGGCATCGATCTCGACCCGAATGCTGGCAGTGCCATACGCGGGAAGGTCCAGTAGCGCAATCGTGGTCTTTC
>Ga0247735_1000015_pt1 | contig 234971 bp, 205 predicted proteins | sample UWRJL178409R2_FD_180934 | JGI IMG/M metagenome (GOLD analysis project Ga0247735, IMG submission 180934) | Plant litter microbial communities from Arlington Agricultural Research Station in Wisconsin, United States - UWRJ-L178-409R-2 | ecosystem: Environmental > Terrestrial > Plant litter >... | reverse complement strand
CCCTAAGGAAATTATCTGCGCGGCTATGCGTAAGCTGCTGCATTTGGTGTATGGGGTACTGAAATCGGGTAAACCTTTTGACCCCCTCATCGCGCTTGCGCGATGAGGGTCAAGACGGTATCTACAGGTCCTGCGTTTATTCGGTAATAAAGTGCTATTTGATCCCCTCGGCGCCTTTGGATACCTCATCGGTCCGGGCCGCCATGATGAAGTCGTTGCGGTGCAGGCCTTTTATCGAATGGCTCCACCAGGTCACGGTCACTTTGCCCCATTCAGTCAGCAGCCCGGGGTGATGGCCCTCGGCCTCGGCGATTTCGCCAACGGCATTGGTAAACGCCAGCGCAAATCGGAAATTCTTGAAGCGATAAACCTTTTCCAGCTGCATCACGCCGTCGCGCACTTCGATATTCCAGTCCGGGATCTGCTTGAGCAGCGCCGGAAGCTCGGCCTCACTGACCTGCGGAGCGTTGGCGCTGCAGGCTTCGCAATGAGCTTGGTTGAGGGTCGTCATAAAGGGTTTCCTGTTCATGCCAACTGGTGGCTGGATTTTTTTTCTGTAGGGAGCTTTTCTTTAGAGGGTTTTGGCGGGAATTTAGGTTCGTGCAGGCCCAACTGCATTGCCTGGCCAACCATGCCCATGATGTCTTGTCGGGCGAGATCGAACAGCTGCTTGAGGTCGGGCAATACAAAATACAGAGGTTGCAGAATATCGATGCGGTAGGGAGTGCGCATGGCTTCAACGGCATCGAAAGGCTGATGTTCCGGAGTCGTCGACAGGCTGTAAACCGCTTCCCTGGGAGAAGAGAGAATGCCGCCACCATAGATTCTGCGACCCTGGGCGGTCTCCACCAGGCCGAATTCGATGGTCATCCAGTACAGCCGCGCCAGATAGACCCGCTGCTCCTTACTGGCATTGAGCCCAAGCCGGCCATAAGTGTGGGTGAATTCCGCGAACCAGGGATTGGTGAGCATGGGGCAGTGGCCGAAGATCTCGTGGAAAATATCCGGCTCTTGCAGGTAGTCCAGTTCTTCAGCGCTACGAATGAAAGTGGCAACCGGAAACTGCTTGTTGGCCAGCAGCTCGAAAAACTTCTGGAAAGGGATCAGCGCCGGCACGCGCTCCACTTGCCAACCTGTGGTTGCCCCCAGTACCCGATTGATTTCCGCCAATTGCGGAATGCGATCGTGGGGCAGGGCAAGCTGCTCGATGCCGTCCAGATATTCCTGGCAGGCGCGTCCTTCAATGACCTGCATCTGCCGAGTGATCAGGGTATTCCACACCTGATGATCAGCTGCCGGGTACTCAATGAACCCTTGCGCGTCGGGCTCACGTGCCACGTAGGTGGTACTGCTCATGCTGCTCTCCCTTGGGGTTCTTTTTATAGGGTTTGTCGCGAACGCCCAATGGAACGATAGCTCAAGTGTCGAGTAATTTCAGCTTGCTTGTGGAGGAGTATTTCTGCACGGAGGGGTAAGTTGTTATTGGGCGGCTGTATAACTGCCGATTACTAACAAGTTAAAAGGTATTAGATAAATGGCCGACAGTAACGGTGCATGCAAGCAGGATATATGGCTGGATAGATTCCCGGTAGGAGCGAACTTGTTCGCGAGACGGTTGGTCATACCCACACCTCGCCAACAACTTCGCTCCTACCTGACCTCATCATTCCAGATGGTTTTGCCTAGCCGTTACTGCACCCATTGCCCATCACCTGATAGCCCATCACGTGGCGCTGGCCCTGATGGTCTTCGTAGGTCATGCGCATAGGAACGACTGCGCAGACGTTGGGGATCTCGGTGACCGAAATGACCTTGGCAATATCGGGATGGCTTCCATACTTGTATTGCTCGACGCGGGCTTGTTGGGCAGCAACTTTTGCTCCGGATTCTTCAGCCATCGCAAATGTGCTGAAACCACAGAGCGCCAGAACCAACAGTGAAACTTTCATTTCTTTTACCTTCTTGAGTTCGACAGGGGGCACACCACCGCGAACGGTGATGTGTATAGCCAGTTTCTATAATTAAGATCAACTTGCCGTGGGAGGCTGTCAGTTGTTAATCATGTGCCGTGTTGGCGGGGCAGATTCTATGCCTGCATCGACACGCCATACAGGAACACTTTTACAAAGATTATTAGTCAATTCCGTAACAATCCCTGAACGGCCCGCTCCAGAGCTGCCCACTTGCTTTCTCGCGGGCGGCGGCGCAAATGTAGGGATTGCAGGCGGTCAATGGCGGTCGGGCGGGTCGGTAAGACCATCGTCGAATGGTCCGAACGCCGACAGGCGGATACAACTGACGCATAAAACAACAACTATCCACCGAGGTAACCAAGATGAGTGCAGCTCCCCTGTACCCCGTCCGTCCAGAAGTCGCAGCGACTACTCTGACTGATGAGGCGACCTACAAGGCCATGTACCAGCAGTCAGTGGTCAATCCTGACGGTTTCTGGCGTGAGCAAGCTCAGCGCCTGGACTGGATCAAGCCTTTTACCTCGGTCAAGCAGACCTCGTTCGACGATCACCGGGTCGACATCAAATGGTTCGCCGATGGCACCCTCAACGTTGCCTATAACTGCCTGGATCGCCACCTCGCCGAGCGCGGGGACAGCATTGCGATTATCTGGGAAGGCGATGATCCTTCCGAAAGTCGCAACATTACTTATCGTGAGCTGCACGAAGAAGTCTGCAAGTTTGCCAACGCCTTGCGGGGCCAGGATGTGCATCGCGGCGACGTCGTGACGCTTTATATGCCAATGATCCCTGAAGCCGTGGTCGCTATGCTGGCCTGTGCGCGGATCGGCGCGATTCACTCGGTGGTCTTCGGCGGCTTCTCCCCCGAAGCGCTGGCCGGTCGTATCATCGACTGCAAATCCAAAGTAGTGATTACCGCTGACGAAGGCCTGCGTGGCGGCAAACGCACCGCTATGAAGGCCAACGTTGACCGTGCCCTGACCAATCCTGAAACCGCCAGCGTGCAGAAAGTCATCGTCTGCAAACGCACCGGCGGCGATATCGAGTGGAACCGCCATCGCGATATCTGGTACCACTCGCTGCTGGAAGTAGCCTCGGCGACCTGCGCACCGAAAGAAATGGGCGCTGAAGAATCGCTGTTCATCCTTTATACCTCGGGCTCCACCGGCAAACCCAAAGGTGTGTTGCACACCACCGCCGGTTATCTGCTGTACGCAGCCCTGACCCATGAGCGAGTGTTCGATTACAAGCCTGGCGAGGTTTACTGGTGTACCGCTGACGTGGGCTGGGTCACTGGCCATAGCTACATTGTCTACGGCCCGCTGGCCAATGGCGCGACCACCTTGCTGTTCGAAGGCGTGCCGAACTATCCGGATATCACCCGCGTGTCGAAGATCGTCGACAAGCACAAGGTCAACATCCTTTACACCGCGCCGACCGCGATCCGCGCCATGATGGCCGAAGGCACCAAGGCGGTTGATGGTGCTGACGGTTCCAGCCTGCGCTTGCTGGGTTCGGTGGGCGAGCCGATCAACCCGGAAGCCTGGAACTGGTACTACAACACGGTGGGCAAGAAGAACTGCCCGATTGTCGATACCTGGTGGCAGACCGAAACCGGCGGCATCCTGATCAGCCCGCTGCCTGGCGCAACCGCCCTGAAACCAGGTTCGGCGACCCGTCCATTCTTCGGCGTTATCCCGGCGCTGGTGGATAACCTGGGCAACCTGATCGAAGGCGCGGCGGAAGGCAATCTGGTGATCCTGGACTCCTGGCCGGGTCAGTCCCGTTCGCTGTATGGCGACCACGATCGTTTCGTGGACACCTACTTCAAAACCTTCCGTGGCATGTACTTCACCGGGGACGGTGCGCGCCGTGACGAAGATGGCTACTACTGGATCACGGGTCGTGTGGACGACGTGCTCAACGTTTCCGGCCACCGCATGGGCACGGCCGAGATCGAAAGCGCCATGGTTGCCCATCCGAAGGTTGCCGAAGCCGCTGTGGTCGGTGTGCCTCACGATCTGAAAGGGCAGGGTATCTATGTGTACGTGACCCTGAACGGTGGCGAAGTGCCGGACGAAGCGTTGCGCATTGAGCTGCGTAACTGGGTCCGCAAAGAGATCGGCCCGATTGCCTCGCCCGACGTGATTCAGTGGGCGCCTGGCCTGCCGAAGACCCGTTCAGGGAAAATCATGCGCCGCATCCTGCGCAAGATCGCCACCGGTGAATACGACTCCCTGGGTGACATCTCCACCCTGGCCGACCCAAGCGTGGTGCAACATTTGATCGACACCCACAAGACCATGAGCGTGGCCTGATAGTCACTGCCTCAAAAAGCCCCATTCGGTGAGAGCCGGGTGGGGTTTTTTGTTGGTTTGGTTTATGGGCAAGTCCCAACCTACTTGTTTCGCTTGTGATACCGCCATCGTCCGGATGCGGCCCAGAACAAGCGCGCTCCTACAGGTGAAATGCGGTTTAACCGTAGGAGCGCGCTTGCCCGCGAAGAACGATGACGCGATTAGGCTGAAACACCGCAGCGGCTGGTTCGCGGGCAAGCCTCGCTCCAACGGGTTCGGTGGTTTGTCTATTTGACCAACCAAGATATATATCCATCTGTTACCCAGCCAGAAACCCGGTAACGCACCGCCCATTTGTGGGGCGATCTCTCCCAGTGTTGTAGGAATTTGCTGTAAAAGCACTCAGCAATTAGCCATGCGTCAATGCTGCGCTTGCCGTATTACAAGGCTTTGCCAATAATGGGCGCGTATCTTGCTGTAGTCACAGGTTACGCTTTTGCTCCATTTGCATAGCCTGAGCTTCCTGTCAATTAGCTGGGCGTCACTTCTTGATGCATTTGTAACTACTTGTCGCATTGAAGAAATATCGACTTCGAGCCTGTGGTTAAAATGCCGGTCACTCGCCGAAGGCTTGCCGGGCCGGAAACCGGCACCAGCGTCAGGCGTCTACTTCCAATCGTCCTCTTCGCATATTGGGCCCTTGCTCACTCTGCCATTTGTCGTGTGTTACCGACGGAGTCCTAACAATGAAAAAGCTCATGCTTCTTGGTGCTTTGGCCCTGACCGTCCTGGCTCAGCCAGTGTTCGCTGATGAAAAACCACTGAAAATCGGCATCGAAGCGGCATACCCTCCGTTCGCTTCCAAGGCGCCGGATGGCAGCATCGTCGGTTTCGACTACGACATTGGTAACGCCCTGTGCGCCGAAATGAAGGTCAAGTGCGTCTGGGTCGAGCAAGAATTCGACGGTCTGATCCCTGCGTTGAAAGTGCGCAAGATCGACGCGATTCTGTCTTCCATGTCCATCACCGACGACCGTAAGAAGTCCGTTGATTTCACTGATCGCTACTACAGCACTCAGGCGCGTCTGGTCATGAAGGAAGGCACCACGCTCAGCGACAGCCTTGCCGAACTCAAAGGCAAGAAAATCGGTGTGCAACGCGGGACGATCCACGACACCTTTGCCAAGAAGGTTCTTGAGCCTAAAGGCGCCGAGATCAAGTCCTACAGCTCGCAGAACGAAATCTACCTGGACATCAAGGCCGGTCGTCTGGACGGTACCGTGGCAGATGCCACCCTGTTGCAAGACGGCTTCCTGAAAACCGATTCGGGCAAGGGCTATGCTTTTGTCGGCCCTGCATTCACTGATCCGGCCTACTTCGGCGATGGCATCGGCATTGCGGTGCGCAAAGGCGACAAAGCCAATCAGGAGCGTATCAACGCTGCCATTACTGCGATCCGTGCCAACGGCGAGTACAAGAAGATTCAAGACAAGTACTTCGACTTCGACGTTTACGGCAAGTAAACACGTCGTCCGGGATGGCGCAGCCACAAACCGTTTGCGGTTTCGCGGCTAGCGCCATTTTTTACACCCACGAGGACTGCACAACATGTTGAATGGCTACGGGGCTGTCATCCTCGAAGGCGCAGGGCTGACATTGCAGCTGGCTCTCTCGTCGATGGCGCTGGCAATCGTCCTGGGTCTGATCGGCGTGTCCCTGCGTTTGTCGCCGGTGCGCTGGCTGGCGATGTTGGGTGATCTGTATTCCACCGTCATTCGCGGGATCCCGGATCTGGTCCTGATCCTGCTGATTTTCTACGGCGGCCAGGGCGCGCTTAATACCATCGCGCCAATGCTGGGTCATGATGATTACATCGACCTCAGCCCTCTGGCGGCAGGTATCGGCACACTGGGGTTTATCTTCGGCGCTTACCTGTCGGAAACCTTTCGCGGTGCGTTCATGGCCATTCCCAAGGGGCAGGCCGAAGCGGGGCTGGCTTACGGGATGAGCCATTCCAAAGTGTTTTTCAGAATTCTGGTGCCGCAGATGATTCGTCTGGCGATACCTGGCTTCACCAATAACTGGCTGGTACTGACCAAGGCGACGGCGCTGATTTCGCTGGTCGGCCTGCAGGACATGATGTTCCTGGCCAAGCAGGCCGGTGACGCGACCAGTCAGCCTTTCACGTTCTTCCTTGCAGTGGCCGCGATTTATCTGCTGATCACCAGCGTTTCGCTGCTGGGCCTGCGTCTTCTCGAAAAACGTTACTCCGTTGGAGTTAGGGCGGCCGACCTGTGATTTTTGACTACAACGTCATCTGGGACAGCCTGCCGCTGTATTTCGCCGGGCTGCTGACCACCCTTCAATTGCTCGGCATTGCCCTTGCGTTCGGTCTGCTGGCGGCATTGCCTCTGGGCCTGATGCGAGTCTCGAAAAATCCGTGGGTCAACCTGCCAGCCTGGCTGTACACCTATGTGATTCGCGGCACGCCGATGCTGGTTCAGCTTTATCTGATCTATTACGGTCTGGCGCAATTCCCGGCAGTCCGGGAAAGTTTTCTGTGGCCTTGGTTATCCAGCGCTACGTTCTGCGCGTGTCTGGCGTTTGCTATCAATACCAGCGCCTATACCGCCGAAATCATTGCAGGCAGCCTCAAGGCTACGCCAGCGGGCGAAATCGAAGCGGCGCGGGCCATGGGCATGTCCAAGGCCAAGATGTACCGTCGGATACTGCTGCCCTCTGCCTTGCGCCGGGCGCTGCCGCAGTACAGCAACGAAGTGATCATGATGCTGCAGACCACCAGCCTGGCGTCCAGCGTCACCTTGGTGGATATCACTGGTGCGGCCCGAGCGGTCAACTCCGAAAGTTTCTTGCCCTTCGAGGCATTCATTACCGCAGGCGTGTTCTACCTGTGCCTGACATTCATTCTGGTGCGACTGTTCAAGCTGGCGGAACGTCGCTGGCTGGGCTATCTCGCGCCCCGGAAGGCCTGACATGCAAAGAACCGATCATGTATTGCCGTGGAGCACCCTCGGCACCGAGCGTCAGCTGAGTGTGTTTCGCTTCGGCAGCGGCGAGCGCAAAGCCTACATCCAGGCCAGCCTGCACGCCGACGAGTTGCCCGGCATGCGCACCGCCTGGGAGCTGAAGAAGCGTCTGACCGAGCTGGAAGAGCAGGGCGCCTTGAAAGGTGTCATCGAGCTGGTCCCGGTAGCTAATCCCATTGGCCTGGGTCAGCTCCTGCAAGGCGCACATCAAGGCCGCTTCGAGTTCGGCAGCGGCAAGAATTTCAATCGCGACTTCTCCGAGTTGAGCGAGCCGGTCGCCGAGTTGCTCGAAGGGCAGTTGGGCGACGATCCGCACAGCAACGTACAACTGATTCGTCAGGCCATGACCACCGCGCTGGAAAATCTCCCGCCGGCCGAAAGCGAGTTGCGCGGCATGCAGCGGATTTTGCTGAGCCATGCCTGTACGGCTGATGTGGTGCTCGACCTGCATTGTGATGCTGATGCCGCGCTGCACATGTACGCCTTGCCGCAGCATTGGCCGCAATGGCGTTCGCTGACCGCGCATTTGAATGTGCAGGTTGCATTGCTCGCGGAAGATTCCGGTGGCAGTTCGTTTGACGAAGCCTGTTCGTTGCCCTGGTTGCGCCTGTCGCGGATCTTCCCTGATGCGCAGATCCCGCTGGCCTGTCTGGCGACGACCATCGAGCTGGGCGGTCAGGCCGATACAGGCAAGCCGCAGGCCGAAGCCCACGCAGAAGGCATTCTGGCGTTTCTGGCCGAGCAGGGTTTCATCAGTGGCGACTGGCCCAAGCCGGCCCACGAAGAATGTGAAGGCATGCCCTTTGAAGGCACTGAATTGCTGTTTGCGCCGCATCCCGGTGTGGTGACGTTCCTGCGTGAGGCGGGCGCTGTCGTCGAAGTGGGCGAGCCGCTGTTTGAAGTCATCGATCCGCTGTCCGATCGGGTCAGCACCGTCTGCTCCAACACTGCTGGTGTGCTGTTCGCCATCGAGCGATTGCGTTACGCCCAACCGGGTTTCTGGCTGGCCAAAGTGGCGGGCCGCACCGCACGACGTCAGGGTCGCCTGCTCAATGACTGACCCAATTGTGAGAACCGAAAGCATGAACAAACTGGAAGTCCAGGATCTGCACAAGCGCTATGGCAGCCATGAAGTGCTCAAGGGCGTTTCCCTGACGGCCAAGGCAGGCGATGTGATCAGCATCATCGGCTCCAGTGGCTCGGGTAAAAGCACGTTTCTGCGTTGCATCAACCTGCTGGAACAGCCTCATGCGGGCAAGATTCTGCTCAACAACGAAGAGCTGAAACTGGTGACCAACAAGGACGGCAGCATGCGTGCTGCCGACCCGAAACAGCTGCAACGCATGCGTTCGCGCCTGTCCATGGTGTTCCAGCATTTCAACCTGTGGTCGCACATGACCGCGATGGAAAACATCATTGAAGCCCCGGTCCATGTGCTGGGGATTTCAAAGAAAGAGGCGCTGGAAAAGGCCGAGCATTACCTGAACAAGGTTGGCGTGGCGCATCGTAAGGATGCGTATCCGGGGCACATGTCCGGTGGCGAGCAGCAGCGCGTGGCGATTGCCCGGGCACTGGCGATGGAGCCGGAAGTCATGCTGTTCGACGAACCCACCTCGGCCCTTGACCCTGAACTGGTCGGTGACGTGCTCAAAGTCATGCAGGCTCTGGCTCTGGAAGGTCGGACCATGGTGGTGGTGACGCATGAAATGGGCTTCGCTCGTGAGGTCTCCAATCAGTTGATCTTCCTGCACAAAGGCGTTGTCGAAGAGCGGGGCGATCCTCGCGAAGTGCTGGTCAATCCGCAGTCCGAGCGCTTGCAGCAGTTCCTGTCAGGTAGCTTGAAGTAACGAAAAGTGTCGTTTTAACGATGCCTTTCAAGAGGGAACAGGTCATGCTGCGCGGCAAGCGAGCTGACCTGATTGCAGCAGATTCAGCCTGGGTGTTGCGATGCCCAACCCATAAGCTGTGCAGACAGTTTCAACAACAGCGATACGTTCCGGATTGCACGCCATGACCGCCCATAGAATTGGTTTTCTCATTTGGCCCAGCACCAAAGCCCTGACTCTGGCGCTGGCCGAGGAAGCCTTGCGTGTTGCTCAGCGCGTCCATCCGGAAGTGCTCTACGAACTGTCGTTCCTGCAAGCCGAAGCTCCGACCGAGGGCGCGTGGCAATTGCCCGGCGAACCTTGGGCCGGACGCTTGGAAGGCTGCCAGAAACTGTTCCTGCTGGCCGACGAACCGCCAGCGGCCATGAGCCCCGCGCTGGCGGGTGCGCTGAAACAGCTGGTGCGTTCCGGTTGTGTGATTGGCGGCCTGTCAGCCGGGGTCTATCCGCTGGCGCAGTTGGGTTTGCTTGATGGCTATCGGGCGGCCGTGCACTGGCGCTGGCAGGATGATTTCAGCGAGCGTTTCCCCAAAGTAATCGCCACCAGCCATCTGTTTGATTGGGATCGGGATCGGCTTACTGCCTGCGGTGGCATGTCGGTGCTCGACCTGCTGCTGGCGGTGCTGGCCCGTGATCATGGTGCCGAACTGGCGGGTGCCGTTTCGGAAGAGTTGGTGGTTGAACGTATTCGTGAAGGCGGCGAGCGCCAGCGCATTCCATTGCAGAATCGCCTGGGTTCCAGCCATCCGAAGCTGACTCAGGCGGTGCTGTTAATGGAGGCCAATATCGAAGAGCCACTGACCACCGACGAAATCGCCCAGCATGTCTGTGTGTCGCGTCGTCAGTTGGAACGGATCTTCAAGCAGTACCTCAACCGTGTTCCGAGCCAGTACTACCTTGAACTGCGCCTCAACAAGGCCCGGCAAATGCTGATGCAGACCAGCAAGTCGATCATTCAGATTGGTTTGTCCTGCGGCTTCTCGTCCGGCCCGCACTTCTCCAGCGCCTATCGCAACTTCTTCGGCGCCACCCCCCGTGAAGATCGCAACCAGCGTCGCAGTAGCAGCCCGTTTGAGTTGTCATCGGTGCCGGCTGAACGAGGGTGATTTCAGTTTTTCTGGTTGAATGCGAACCCTGTGGGAGCGGTGCTTGGTCTGGGCGGTATTCCGACGATAAGGCATAGGTATCTGCATACCTTTGCGTACATATCCGTTGCTGCGGTAATGGCTACTTAGGGTTGCGCTTTTACAGCGCCTCACTTTTGAAAGGAGCCGGAATGCCGGCCCAGCCAAAAGTAAGCAAAAGGCTCTTGCCCCACCACTCGGCACCTCGCCTAGGCTCGGTGTACCCGACCGCAGACCTTGAACCGTGGGCCGCCGCGAAGGGCCATCCCTGGCCCAGCTCGGCTAACCCGGCATCCATGCCGGCTAACCCGCCGAATCAATATCGGATTACGGCCAGCGTGGTTTGACGGGGCGCCCAAGATCAAAATCAAAAGCAGATCAACAGCAGATCAACAGCAGAACCGGATCCCTGTAGCCAACTTGTTGGCGAGGCATTGGACCTGAGTTGCCTGGAATATCGCCTCGCGAACAAGTTCGCTCCTACAGGGACCTTGTCAGCCGGGGATACGCGGCAATTTTAGGAGCTCGTGAGCTCCTATAGTTCAAAAAACGCCCTCTGTAGCGAGCTCGCTCGCGATGGCGATGTCATTGTCATCAGGGATGAGTCTGGCTTAGCGCAATCTTGGGAGAGTGCAGATGTGACCCAGTCAGGATCGGCCGTGAGTCAGAGGGGGTTGTTTGGTTTCAACTGACGCCTCGCGGGCAAGCGCGCTCCTACGATTGAAATGCGATCCAACCGTAGGAGCGCGCTTGCCCGCGAAGGCAGTGGTACAAACAAAAAATACCGCACGGTAAGTTCACATAAACCGGTCGGCTTTCAGGCCGCCGCGCTTTTGATTTGGCTTTTGATCTTAGGCGCCCCGTTAAACCACGCTGGCCGAACGCAGAACTTGAACCGTGGGTAACCCGGCAGGACGCCGGGTTAGCCGCGCTGGGCCAGGGATGGCACTTCGCGGCGGCCCACGGTTCAAGGTCTGCGGTCGGGTACACCGAGCGACAGCGAGGTGCCGAGTGGTGGGGCAAGAGCCTTTTGCTTACTTTTGGGCTTTTCAAAAGTGAGGCGCTGTAAAAGCGCAACCCTAAGTGGTCGTTACCGCAGAAATGGATATGTACTCGAAAAAGATGTGTAGATACCCATGCTTATCGCGGGCAAGCCACGCTCCCACACCTTGTATCCACCCAAATCAAATACATCTGTATCTGCAACTCTGCGCCCGCAACGTTTAAACTGCGCCTTTGCGACGGTTAATGTCGCATTGCCGAAAGTCCGCGCACAACCCGGTTTTAGGCTGTAACAAGTTGTCGCCTCGCGGCAAGGCCCGGGCGTAATCAGTCCTTACAATCTTCCCATCGCTCGCCAGTTTCAGGCGGGCGTTCCTCTTCAGGAGACTCCGATGTCCGTTGAGCAAGCTGCGGTGCAACGTGCCGATTTCGACCAGGTAATGGTCCCTAATTACGCTCCAGCCGGGTTCATCCCCGTGCGCGGTGCGGGTTCCCGGGTCTGGGATCAGTCGGGCCGTGAGCTGGTGGATCTCTCCGGCGGGATCGCCGTCAACGTACTGGGCCACTGCCATCCGGCTCTGGTGGGTGCTTTGACTGAGCAGGCCAACAAACTCTGGCACGTGTCCAACGTCTTCACCAACGAGCCAGCCCTGCGCCTGGCCAAAAAGCTGGTGGACGCGACTTTCGCCGAGCGCGTGTTCTTTTGTAACTCCGGTGCTGAAGCCAACGAAGCCGCATTCAAGCTGGCCCGTCGGGTTTCCCATGATCTGTATGGTCCGGAAAAGTACGAAATCATCGCCGCACTTAACAGCTTCCACGGCCGTACGCTGTTCACCGTTACCGTGGGTGGTCAGTCGAAATATTCCGATGGCTTCGGGCCAAAGATCACCGGCATCACTCACGTGCCGTTCAATGATCTGGCCGCGCTGAAAGTCGCAATTTCGGACAAGACCTGCGCCGTTGTGCTGGAGCCGATTCAGGGTGAAGGCGGTGTGCTGCCAGCTGAGCTGGAATACCTGCAAGGCGCGCGCAGCTTGTGTGACGAGCACAAAGCACTGCTGATCTTCGACGAAGTACAAAGCGGTATGGGCCGTAGCGGCCAGCTGTTTGCCTACATGAATTACGGCGTGACGCCGGACATCCTCTCCAGTGCCAAGAGCATCGGCGGTGGATTCCCGATGGCGGCCATGCTGACCACCGAAAAACTCGCCAAGCACTTTGCGGTCGGCGTTCATGGCACCACTTACGGCGGCAACGCGCTGGCGTGCGCGGTTGGCAATGCGGTGATGGATGTGGTTCACACTCAGGAAGTGCGCGACGGCGTGAAAGCCAAGCACGCGAAATTCAGAGCGCGCCTGGACCAGATCGGCCAGAAGTACGGCGTGTTCTCTGAAGTACGCGGCATGGGCCTGCTGATCGGCTGCGTCTTGACCGATGCCTGGAAAGGCAAGGCCAAGGACTTCTTCAACGCTGCCGAGCATGAAGGCGTGATGATTCTGCAAGCCGGTCCTGACGTGGTGCGTTTCGCCCCAAGTCTGGTAATCGAAGACGCTGATATCGACGAAGGTCTGGATCGCTTTGAGCGCGCTGTGGCCAAGCTTACCCAAGCCTGACTTTTGAGCTTCTGGCTTCTGGCTTCTGCTTGAAGCTTGAAGCTGACCCTACTGTCCTATGGGCATTTTTTCTGTGCCGGTTCAACCGGTCTGTTTCTGGTAAGGAGTGGCACCATGCTCGTGATGCGCCCTGCGCAAATGGCTGATCTGGCGGAGGTCCAACGCCTCGCTGCCGACAGTCCGATCGGTGTCACGTCCTTGCCCGACGACGCTGGCCGCCTGAGCGACAAGATTGCCGCCTCGGAAGCGTCGTTTGCGGCTGAAGTCAGCTTCAATGGCGAAGAAACCTATTTCTTTGTCCTTGAGGACAGTGACAGCGGCCGGTTGGTGGGCTGTTCCGGGATTGTTGCTTCGGCAGGTTATTCCGAACCCTTCTACAGCTTTCGCAACGAAACCTTCGTTCACGCCTCTCGCGAACTGAAAATCCATAACAAGATTCACGTGCTCTCTCAATGCCACGACCTGACCGGCAACAGCTTGCTGACCAGCTTTTACGTGGTGCCGGAACTGGTGGGCAGCCCCTGGTCGGAACTCAACTCCCGGGGCCGGCTGCTGTTTGTCGCCAGCCATCCTGAGCGTTTCGCTGATTCGGTGGTGACCGAAATCGTTGGCTACAGCGATGAGAATGGCGATTCGCCTTTCTGGGACGCCATTGGCCGTAACTTCTTCGACATCAATTACGCTGCTGCCGAGCGTTTGTGCGGGTTGAAAAGCCGGACCTTCCTTGCCGAGCTAATGCCGCATTATCCGATCTACGTACCGCTGCTGCCGGACGCCGCCCAGGAAGCCATGGGTCAGGTGCATCCTCGGGCACAGATCACTTTCGACATCCTCATGCGCGAAGGCTTCGAAACCGATCACTACATCGATATTTTTGATGGCGGCCCTACGCTGCACGCCCGGGTTTCAGGCATTCGTTCCATCGCCCAGAGCCGTCTGGTTCCAGTCAGGGTCGATACCGAGAAATCCACTGACACAGGTTCCGGAGGCCGTTTGTATCTGGTCGCCAACGGCCTGCTTCAGGATTACCGGGCGATTCTGCTGGAGCTGGACTGGGCGCCGGGCAAGCCGGTTGCACTGAGTCTGGCCGCTGCCGAGGCTTTGGGTGTCGGTGAAGGTGCCAGCGTTCGGGTAGTGGCGGTCTGATACGCGGTTCGTCCGTGAATTGCAGGTTTAGCGAGTTTTGCCGGTTCCCGAGGGAAGCGGCTTTGAGGAGATAGCATGATCGTTCGTCCCGTAAGCAGCAGTGATCTGCCCGCGCTGATCGAGTTGGCGCGCAGCACAGGCGCTGGCCTGACGACCTTGCCCGCCAATGAAGAGCGTCTGGCGCATCGGGTGGGCTGGGCGGAAAAGACCTTTCGCGGTGAGGCGGGGCGCGGCGATGCTGACTATCTGTTCGTGCTGGAAGATGACAACGGCCGCGTGGTGGGCATCTCCGCCATCGCGGGTGCCGTCGGCCTGCGCGAGCCCTGGTACAACTACCGCGTGGGGCTGACCGTCAGCGCCTCGCAAGAGCTGAACATCTATCGGGAAATCCCGACCCTGTTTCTGGCCAATGACCTGACAGGCAATTCGGAGCTGTGCTCGCTGTTCCTGCACAGCGACTACCGCAATGGCCTGAACGGACGTCTGCTGGCCAAGGCGCGCATGCTGTTCATTGCTGAGTTTCCGCAACTGTTTGGCAAAAAAATCATCGCCGAAATGCGTGGCATGTCTGACGAAAATGGTCGGTCGCCGTTCTGGGAAAGCCTGGGGCGGCACTTCTTCAAAATGGAATTCAGCCAGGCGGACTATCTGACCGGCGTCGGCAATAAAGCTTTTATTGCCGAGCTGATGCCCAAGTTTCCGCTGTACTCGTGCTTCCTCTCTGAAGATGCGCGCAACGTCATTGGCCGGGTGCATGCCGATACCGAGCCGGCACTGACGATGCTCAAGGCAGAAGGCTTCAGCTACCAGGGTTACGTCGACATTTTTGACGCCGGACCCGCTGTGGAGTGCGAGACCGCCAAGATCCGTGCGGTGCGCGACAGTCAGCCGCTGGTGCTGGCCATTGGCACGCCGGGTGATGACGCGACGCCATTCCTGATCCACAACCGCAGGCGTGAAGATTGCCGGATCACGGTCGCAGCGGCACGTTTTGCCGCGGGTACTCTGGTAGTCGACCCTGCCACTGCCAAGCGTTTGCGCTTGAGCGCGGGCGACAGTGTGCGTGCGGTACCGTTGTCGCCGGCCCGGGAGGTTAACTGATGAACACGCTTTATATCGCAGGTGCCTGGCAGGCCGGGCAGGGCGAGGCATTTGATTCCCTCAACCCGGTCACTCAGCAGATGGTGTGGTCCGGGCAAGGTGCAAGCGCCGAGCAAGTGAACGTGGCAGTGCGAGCCGCGCGACAGGCATTCCCGGCCTGGGCGAAGCGCACGCTGGATGAGCGTATCAGTGTGCTGGAGGCGTTCGCCGCCAGCCTGAAAACCCATGCTGATGAACTCGCCCATTGCATTGGTGAAGAAACCGGCAAGCCGTTGTGGGAGTCGACGACTGAAGTGACCAGCATGGTCAACAAGATCGCGATCTCGATTCAAAGCTACCGTGAGCGCACCGGCGAGAAGAGCGGCCCCTTGGGCGACGCCACTGCCGTTTTGCGTCACAAGCCCCACGGCGTAGTCGCCGTTTTCGGGCCGTATAACTTCCCTGGGCATCTGCCTAACGGGCACATCGTCCCCGCCTTGCTGGCTGGCAACGCGGTATTGTTCAAGCCCAGTGAGCTGACACCGAAAGTCGCCGAGCTGACGGTCAAGTGCTGGATCGAAGCCGGGTTGCCTGCGGGCGTCCTCAACCTGCTGCAAGGCGCTCGGGAAACCGGCATGGCGCTGGCAGCTAATCAAGGCATCGACGGCTTGTTCTTCACCGGTTCCAGCCGCACCGGCAATGCGCTGCACCAGCAATTCGCCGGTCGGCCGGACAAGATTCTTGCGTTGGAAATGGGCGGCAATAATCCACTGGTGGTCGATCAGGTGGCGGACGTCGAGGCCGCGGTTTATACGGTAATTCAGTCGGCATTCATTTCGGCGGGGCAGCGCTGCACCTGCGCCCGTCGCTTGCTGGTGCCTGAAGGCGCGTGGGGCGATGCCTTTCTTGAGCGGCTGGTGCAAGTCACGCGGACCATCGAGGTCGGTGCATTCGATCAGCAGCCGCCGCCGTTCATGGGCTCGGTCATCTCGCTGCAGGCAGCCAGTGCGTTGCTCGCTGCTCAGGGCCAATTGATTGCCAACGGTGCTGTGGCGTTGTTGGAAATGACTCAACCGAAAACTCAGGCCGCGCTGTTGACGCCGGGGATCATTGACGTCACTGAGGTCAGTGATCCTGTCGATGAAGAGCTGTTCGGGCCGTTGCTGCAGGTGATCCGCTACGTTGATTTCGACAGTGCGATTGCGTTGGCCAACGACACGCAATACGGGCTGGCGGCAGGTCTGTTGTCCGATTCCGAAGCGCGCTATCAGCAGTTCTGGCTGGAAAGCCGTGCGGGCATCGTCAACTGGAACAAGCAACTGACCGGCGCAGCCAGCAGCGCGCCGTTTGGTGGGGTGGGCGCTTCCGGCAACCATCGCGCCAGCGCGTACTACGCTGCGGATTATTGCGCTTACCCGGTGGCGTCCCTGGAAAGCAGCAGTCTGACATTACCTGCAACCCTGACGCCTGGTGTGCGGTTATGAGGGATCTGTAGGAGCGAGCTTGCTCGCGATAGCGGTCTGGCTGTCGATAATCATCGTTTGACCGAACGCTATCGCGAGCAAGCTCGCTCCTACAGGAAGTCCAATAAATTCAGTTGGTTATGCGTTTTTGATAAGTGCTGCACCAGTCAGCAAAGCGATGATTGAACCCTACGCTTATAAAAAAGATCCACGGAGCCGAGCCGATGAAATCATACGAAGTCAATTTTGACGGCCTGGTCGGGCCGACCCATAACTACGGCGGGCTGTCCTACGGTAACGTCGCATCGCAAAGCAATTGCCAGCAGTCTTCCAACCCTCGCGAAGCGGCGTTGCAAGGCCTGGCGAAGATGAAAGCGCTGATGGAGATGGGCTTCACTCAGGGTGTACTGGCCCCTCAGGAACGTCCCGATGTGGCTGGCTTGCGCAAGCTGGGTTTCGCCGGCACCGATGCACAGGTCATCGAGCAGGCGGCCAAGCAGGCCATGCCGCTGCTGGCTGCCAGTTGCTCGGCATCCAGCATGTGGGTGGCCAATGCCGCCACCGTCAGCCCAAGCGCAGACACCGCCGATGGCCGCGTGCATTTCACCGCTGCCAACCTGGCCTGCAAATATCACCGCAGCATCGAACATCCGACCACCAGCCGGGTTCTGGGGGCGATGTTCGCCGATCAGCAACACTTCGCCCATCACAGCGCTTTGCCATCGGTAACCCAGTTCGGCGACGAGGGCGCTGCCAACCACACTCGCTTGTGCCGGGACTACGGCGACGCGGGCGTGGAGTTTTTCGTGTTTGGCCGCAGTGCATTCGACAGTCGCTACCCCGCGCCGCAGAAATACCCGGCGCGCCAGACTCTGGAGGCGTCCCAGGCCGTTGCGCGGCTGCATGGCCTGAGCGAAAACGGCGTGGTCTACGGCCAGCAGAATCCGGCCGTGATCGATCAGGGCGTGTTTCATAACGATGTGATCGCAGTGGGTAACGGTGAAGTGCTCTTCTATCACGAGGACGCCTTCCTCCATACCGAGCGGCTGCTGGGTGAACTGCAGGACAAGCTTGGCAGTTGTGGCGGCCAGCTCAAGGCCATCTGCGTGCCTCGGGCTGAAGTCTCGGTGGAAGATGCCGTGCGTTCCTACCTGTTCAACAGCCAGCTCTTGTCCCGGGCTGACGGCTCGATGCTGCTGATCGTGCCCGAAGAGTGCCGCAGCAACGAGCGGGTCTGGCGCTACCTGCAAGGGCTGCTGGCGGGTACCGGGCCGATCCGCGAGGTCAAGGTTTTCGATCTCAAGCAAAGCATGCAGAACGGCGGAGGGCCGGCTTGCCTGCGTCTTCGCGTCGCCCTCAACGAAACCGAGCTGGCAGCGGTCAACCCAGGGGTTATCATGACCGCGCCGCTGTACGCCACGCTGACTCAATGGGTCGACAAGCATTATCGCGATCGCATGAGCGAGGATGATCTGACCGACCCGCAATTGCTGCTTGAATGCCGCACGGCACTGGATGAACTGACGCAAATCCTTAAACTGGGCGCGGTCTATCCTTTCCAACTTGTCTGAACATAGAGAATCCCGATCATGAGCGACACCCTGCAATTAATCCTTGAAGACACCGATGGCACTCAGCTGGAAACTTCCTGCACCCGCGTCGCCGTCATGTGGCAGGGCAAGGAACTGTGGATCCAGCACGACGGCCGCGGCCAGTTGCTGATCGGCGTTGACGTAGAAGAAGGCGATGCCGAATACGCCAACCTGCTGCTGCGCCCACTGGCCACCAACCTGGTCAGCCTGCAGCTGGAGATGGAACCTGCCGACGTTGGTGACGACGAAGAGCATGTTCATGGTCCGGACTGCCAACACGATTAACAGACGGCGTGAAAACTACTGCGCTCGACAATACTGCGTTAAAAACAGGCGAAAAATGCTCATTTAGAACACCTAGACTCCGCTTTTTCGCCTGTTTTTGCCTTGTCTTGTCGTCGCTTGCTACGTCTTCACCCCGTCTTTGAAAGGAATCGCCTATGCTCGCCCTCGGCAAACTGCTTGACCTGACCCTGGCTGGACGTGAACCAGCGGAAAAGACTCAAACGACCGTCGGCGGCGTGCGGCTGCGCTGGCTGAGCGAGGGCGCGCTTGAAGTGCGTCCGCCTCAGGACCACGACAACGGCACTGACTTGCTGTTGTCGGCCGGCATCCATGGCAATGAGACTGCACCGATCGAGCTACTGGACGACCTGATCCGCAGCATTGCCCGCTGCGAATTGAAGCCGCGGGCCCGTATTCTTTTTCTGTTCGGCAACCCCGAGGCCATGCGCCGTGGGGAACGTTACGTCGAGCAGGATGTAAACCGGCTATTCAATGGCCGACACGAACTCAGCGGCGGCTCCGAAGCGTTGCGCGCCTGTGAGCTGGAGCGGCTGGCGGCGACGTTTTTCAGCGTGCCGGATCGCTACCGTCTGCACTACGACCTGCACACCGCCATTCGCGGTTCGAAGATCGAGCAGTTTGCGCTGTATCCCTGGAAGGAAGGCCGCGAGCATTCCCGGCAGGAACTGGCCCGGCTGCGCGCAGCGGGCATGCAAGCGGTGCTGCTGCAGAATAAATCATCCATCGTGTTCAGCGCTTACACCTACGACAAGCTGGGCGCCGAGTCCTTCACCCTTGAACTGGGCAAGGCACGGCCTTTCGGGCAGAACGCCGAGGTCAACCTGACGCTGCTGCGCACGCGCCTGGAACAGATGATCGAAGGCAACGAGCCGGAGCTGGATGAAAACCTTGAGGGTCTGCAGTTATTCAGTGTGGCGCGGGAAATCATCAAACACAGCGATGCTTTCCGGATGCATTTGCCCTTGGATGTCGAGAACTTTTCGCCGCTGGATAAAGGCTACCTGCTAGCCGACGACCTGAGCGATTCACGCTGGGTGGTGGAAGAGGAAGGGGCGAGGATTATCTTCCCCAATCCCAGGGTGCAGATTGGCTTGCGGGCGGGGATATTGATTGTGCCGGCGTCGGCGGATGGGTTGGTTTGAGTCGACGTTGACCTGTAGGAGCGCGCTTGCCCGCGATTGCGTCGGGTCAGCCAACACAAATGTCGCCTGATAGATCCAATCGCGGGCAAGCGCGCTCCTACAGATATGCGGTGTGCTTACCCGACCTTCTTCTGCCCTTCAATCCGACGCAGCGCACGCACTTTGGCCACGGTGTCGGCGCAGGTCTTGGCTGCTTCCTGACCTTTGTGCAGGAAATGCTCGAAGAAGAACTTCTGATGCTCTTCGCCAGCGTGGAAGTGGTGTGGGGTCAGAACCACTGAGAACACCGGCACTTCGGTTTCCAGTTGAACTTGCATCAGCGCGCTGACCACTGACTGAGCGACAAACTCATGGCGGTAGATGCCGCCGTCCACCACCAGTGCAGCGCCGACAACGCCTGCATAGCGGCCGCTGTTGGCAAGGAGTTTGGCGTGCAGCGGGATTTCAAACGCGCCGCCGACTTCGAAGAAATCGATGTCCGCTTCGGTGTAGCCATGGTTGGCCATTTCAGCGACGAAGCCGATTTTGCTCTGATCGACGATATCCTTGTGCCAGCAGGCCTGGATAAAAGCGATGCGCTCGTTTGCGTGGCTTTTGCTTTTGCTGTCAATTGCGGTGGGTTGCATCAGTTCTGTCTCCTGTCTATGAAAAAACAGGGCGCTTTGGATCGAAAGGGATGCCAGGGTACTTCCGCCAGCCCCACGAAAGACGTGGCATTGCTCGCGAACGATCCGGTGGTGCCAATCCCGTTCTCTCTTCATCCGGACTATGACCGTCGGCCCCGGAATCCAACCGGGTCTGCTGACCTCACCTGGTGATCAGGTGAGCGCTCGCGGGCTAAACGCATTGCGCGCCATTACCGCCGGTGGGGAATTACACCCCGCCCTGAGAACGTTGCCGTCGATATTTTCTTCGGCGGGCAGTTTTTATCACAGATTTACACAATGTGCATGGACGCTTTCCTACAGTGATGCGTACTTTTTCTTATAACGAATCCTTGGAATTGCCGCTTAATACCTTGATTATCCCAAGCCCAGGCCTCAGAACTGAGGTTCGCATTCTTCAGGGAGCTTTATCGTGACGGTTATTGATTTGCGCAGCGACACAGTGACCCAGCCCAGTGCCGGCATGCGTGCAGCCATGGCGCTGGCACCCTTGGGTGACGATGTGTATGGCGAAGACCCGACGGTTAATCAGCTGGAAGCAACCTTGGCCAAGCGCCTGGGTTTCAAGGCGGCGCTGTTCGTCCCCACCGGCACGATGAGCAATCTGCTGGGTTTGATGGCCCATTGCGAGCGCGGCGATGAATACATCGTCGGCCAGCAGGCCCATACCTATAAATACGAAGGCGGCGGTGCGGCAGTCCTGGGTTCGATTCAGCCCCAGCCGCTGGAAAATCAGGCCGACGGTTCGCTGGATCTGGATCAGGTGCTGGCAACCATCAAGCCGGACGATTTCCATTTTGCCCGCAGCAAATTACTGGCCCTGGAAAACACCATGCAGGGCAAAGTGTTGCCGATGAGCTATCTGGCTGCGGCGCGCAAATTCACCAAGGCTCATGGTCTGGCGCTGCATCTGGATGGCGCGCGGTTGTACAACGCCTCGGTCAAGCTCGGTGTCGATGCCCGGGAGATTACCCAGCATTTCGATTCGGTTTCGGTTTGCCTGTCCAAAGGCCTCGGTGCGCCAATCGGCTCGGTGCTGTGCGGCTCCGAAGCCTTCATCGGCAAGGCTCGTCGGTTGCGCAAAATGGTCGGTGGCGGCATGCGCCAGGCCGGATTGCTAGCGGCGGCGGGCCTTTACGCCCTTGACCACCACGTCGAGCGCTTGGCGGATGACCATGCCAACGCGGCGCTGCTTGCCAAAGGTCTGGCTGAGTTGGGTTACAGCGTCGAGCCGGTTCACACCAATATGGTTTATGTGAACATCGGCGATCAGGCCCAGGCGCTCAAGGCTTTCTGCGCCAAGCGCGGGATCACGCTAAGTGCCTCGCCACGCTTGCGCATGGTCACGCACCTGGATGTTTCCCGTGAGCAGATCGAGCAAGTCATCGCTGCATTCGCCGATTTTCCTCGTGCGTGAGGTGCCGATAGTCCAGTAGCTTGTGTCTATCGTACAAACAGACTGTACCGGCGACGCAACGCCTATATAATGCGGCCCTTTGCCGTCGCTACGTCACATGACGTTTTGCACTTTGCCTCTGGCCGCAGTCTCCGTGGAAGAACCTATGAAAAGCGCAGAAATCCGTGAAGCCTTCCTTGGCTTCTTCGAAGAGCAGGGCCACACCCGTGTAGCTTCCAGCTCCTTGATCCCGGGCAACGACCCGACCCTGCTGTTCACCAACGCAGGCATGAACCAGTTCAAGGATTGCTTCCTGGGCCAGGAAAAGCGAGCCTACACCCGTGCCGTCAGCAGCCAGAAATGCGTGCGCGCCGGTGGCAAGCACAACGACCTGGAAAACGTGGGCTATACCGCACGTCACCACACATTCTTCGAGATGCTGGGTAACTTCAGTTTCGGTGATTACTTCAAGCGTGATGCCATTACCTACGCCTGGACATTCCTGACCTCGGAAAAATGGCTGAACCTGCCCAAGGAAAAGCTCTGGGTCACGGTTTACGCCACCGACGACGAAGCCTATGACATCTGGACCAAAGAGATCGGCGTACCTGCCGAGCGCATGGTTCGCATCGGCGATAACAAGGGCGCTCCTTACGCGTCGGACAACTTCTGGACCATGGGCGATACCGGCCCGTGCGGTCCTTGCACCGAGATTTTCTTCGATCACGGCCCTGAAATCTGGGGCGGCCCACCGGGCTCGCCGGAAGAAGACGGCGATCGTTACATCGAAATCTGGAACAACGTCTTCATGCAGTTCAACCGCACAGCGGACGGCGTGCTGCATCCGCTGCCTGCGCCGTCGGTGGATACCGGCATGGGCCTGGAGCGCGTAAGTGCCGTCCTGCAACACGTCAACTCGAACTACGAGATCGACCTGTTCCAGAGCCTGCTGGCTGCCGCTGCCAAAGCGATCGGCTGCACCAACGACAATCAGGCGTCCCTGAAAGTCGTGGCTGACCATATTCGTTCCTGTGGCTTCCTGATTGCTGATGGCGTGCTGCCTTCCAACGAGGGCCGTGGCTACGTGCTGCGCCGCATCATTCGTCGCGCCTGCCGTCACGGCAACAAGCTAGGCGCCAAGGGCAGCTTCTTCTATCAGATCGTGGCCGCACTGGTTGCCGAGATGGGCACGGCGTTCCCGGAGTTGACCCAGCAGCAGGCGCACATCGAGCGCGTACTCAAGGCAGAAGAAGAGCAGTTCGCCAAGACTCTGGAGCAGGGCCTGAAAATCCTCGAGCAGGATCTGGCTGACCTCAAAGGCACCGTGGTCCCGGGCGACGTAGTGTTCAAACTCTACGACACCTATGGTTTCCCGATGGACCTGACCGGTGACATCGCCCGCGAGCGCAATCTGACTCTCGACGAGGAAGGCTTCGAGCGCGAAATGGACGCACAGCGCGTGCGCGCCCGTTCGGCCAGTTCGTTCGGCATGGACTACAACAGCTTGGTCAAGGTTGACGTTGCCACCGAGTTCACCGGTTACAAGGCGACCCGTGGCGATGCGAAAGTCGTCGCCCTCTATAAAGAAGGCCAGAAGGTTGAGCAGTTGGGCGAAGGCGAAGAGGGCGTGGTGATTCTCGATACCACACCGTTCTACGCTGAATCCGGTGGTCAGATTGGTGATGGCGGTTACATCAGCGCTGGCGAAGTGCGCTTCGACGTGCGTGACACCACCAAGACCGGTGGTGCGTTCCTGCACCATGGCGTCGTGGCATCGGGCACTTTGACTGTTGGCGCATCGGTAAACACCGAAGTGAATGCCGAAGTGCGTAACGCCACGGCCTTGAATCACTCTGCAACCCACTTGCTGCACGCAGCTCTGCGTCAAGTGCTGGGCGAGCACGTTCAGCAGAAAGGCTCCTTGGTAGACAGTCAGCGCCTGCGCTTTGACTTCAGCCACTTTGAAGCCATCAAGCCTGAGCAGTTGAAAGCCCTGGAAGACATCGTCAACGCCGAAATCCGCAAGAACAGCGCGGTCGAGACGGTTGAAACCGATATCGAAACCGCCAAGGCGCGTGGCGCGATGGCCCTGTTCGGCGAGAAGTACGGCGACAGCGTGCGGGTGCTGAGCATGGGCGGCGATTTCTCCGTCGAGTTGTGTGGTGGTATCCACGCCAACCGTACCGGCGACATTGCGGTGTTCAAGATCGTCAGTGAAGGCGGCGTAGCTGCTGGTGTTCGCCGCATCGAAGCGGTCACCGGCGCAGCAGCGCTTGGCTACCTCAATGCCGCAGAAGAGCAGCTCAAGGAAGCCGCGACGCTGGTCAAAGGCAACCGCGACAACCTGCTGGACAAGCTGTCGGCTGTGCTTGAGCGCAACCGTCTGCTGGAAAAACAACTGGAACAATTGCAGGCCAAAGCGGCCAGTGCAGCGGGCGACGATCTGTCTTCTTCCGCGCTGGACGTCAAAGGCGTGAAAGTGCTGGCCGTGCGCCTGGACGGTCAGGATGGCAAAGCGCTGCTGGCGCTGGTCGATCAATTGAAGAACAAACTCGGTCGCGCAGTGATCCTGCTCGGCGGGGTGCACGAGGACAAGGTCGTGCTGGTTGCAGGCGTAACCAAAGACCTGACTGGCCAACTCAAAGCCGGTGATTTGATGAAACAGGCTGCTGCCGCCGTGGGCGGTAAAGGCGGCGGTCGTCCTGACATGGCGCAAGGTGGCGGTGTCGACGCAGGTGCGCTGGATGCAGCGCTGGCGTTGACCGTACCTTTCGTCGAGCAGGGTATTTAAGTCGACCTGTCAGGCCCACTGAGTTGCAGTGGGCCTGATGCTTGGATTTGAACGTTTAATGGGCGCCCTTAATCGGGCAGAGGCGGCTTTGAGATGGCTTTGATCGTACAGAAGTTTGGCGGCACCTCGGTGGGCTCTGTAGAGCGTATCGAACAGGTGGCCGACAAAATCAAGAAATTCCGCGAGGCGGGCGACGACCTGGTGGTTGTGCTGTCAGCCATGAGCGGTGAAACCAATCGCTTGATCGAGCTGGCCAAGCAGATCAGCGATCAGCCGGTTCCTCGTGAACTGGACGTGATCGTTTCCACCGGTGAGCAAGTGACCATCGCGCTGTTGGCCATGGCATTGATCAAGCGCGGCGTACCAGCGGTGTCGTACACCGGCAATCAGGTGCGTATCCTGACGGACAGCGCGCATAACAAAGCGCGGATCCTGCAGATTGACGATCAGAAAATTCGCTCTGACCTGAAGGCCGGTCGCGTGGTAGTCGTCGCCGGTTTCCAGGGTGTGGACGAGAACGGCAACATCACGACGCTTGGTCGTGGCGGTTCCGACACCACTGGCGTAGCGCTGGCCGCGGCGCTCAAAGCCGACGAATGCCAGATCTATACCGATGTCGACGGCGTCTATACCACTGACCCGCGCGTGGTTTCCCAGGCTCAGCGTCTGGACAAGATCACCTTTGAAGAGATGCTGGAAATGGCCAGCCTCGGTTCCAAGGTATTGCAGATCCGTGCGGTGGAGTTTGCCGGCAAGTACAACGTCCCGCTGCGCGTATTGCACAGCTTCAAGGAGGGTCCAGGCACCCTCATCACAATTGACGAAGAGGAATCCATGGAACAGCCGATCATTTCCGGCATCGCTTTCAACCGCGATGAAGCCAAGCTGACCATCCGTGGCGTGCCAGACACCCCAGGCGTGGCGTTCAAAATTCTCGGGCCTATCAGTGGCGCGAACATCGAAGTCGACATGATCGTGCAGAACGTTGCGCACGATAACACCACCGACTTCACCTTCACGGTGCATCGCAACGACTATCAGGCGGCCTTGCAGGTTCTTGAAGCCACCGCTCGCGAAATCAGCGCCCGTGAAGTCATTGGTGATACGAAGATTGCCAAGGTTTCCATCGTAGGCGTCGGTATGCGCTCCCACGCAGGCGTTGCCAGCCGCATGTTTGAGTCCCTGGCAAAGGAAAGCATCAACATTCAGATGATCTCGACATCGGAAATCAAGGTTTCGGTCGTGATCGAAGAGAAGTATCTGGAGTTGGCGGTTCGTGCACTGCACACGGCTTTTGAGCTTGACGCCCCTCGACAGGGTGAGTGATGCATTGGCAAAGGGCGCGGCTTGACCGCGCCCTTTGTGTTTTTGATGGCCGAACCTGTGCTTTTGTTTTCGTCGGTCGATACGCTGGTAACAACCGTGATGAATTCACGGGCGTCGCCTTCTGGCTATGCAGCTGTAGTCCCTGAATGTAATCCGTGAGGAGAAAGGTATGCTGATTCTGACTCGTCGGTGCGCAGAAAGCCTGATCATTGGTGATGGAGAAATCACCGTGACCGTGCTTGGCGTCAAAGGCAATCAAGTACGCATCGGTGTCAATGCACCCAAGGAAGTGGCTGTTCACCGTGAAGAGATTTACCTGCGTATCAAGAAAGAGAAGGACGAAGAACCAAGCCATTAATTTTTATTGAATTTTTGGTTTGCAAACGGGGAAAAGGGTGGTTATTATACGCCCCGTGTTGCGGAGAGCTGGCCGAGTGGCCGAAGGCGCTCCCCTGCTAAGGGAGTACACCTCACAAGGGTGTCGGGGGTTCGAATCCCCCGTTCTCCGCCATTATTTGCTTAGTACGTTGTTTCTGGCTTTAACAGTAAGTTGTTGAATTTACTAGAGAAAGTGCTTTACAAAAAGAATCGACGGCCTATAATGCGCGGCAACAAATGCACTCGTAGCTCAGCTGGATAGAGTACTCGGCTACGAACCGAGCGGTCACAGGTTCGAATCCTGTCGAGTGCACCATTTAAGAGTTGTTTGCAGTAATGCAGGTAACTTTGCTACAACCAGCGGTGATCTGGTTTATCAAGCGCTAATGCACTCGTAGCTCAGCTGGATAGAGTACTCGGCTACGAACCGAGCGGTCACAGGTTCGAATCCTGTCGAGTGCACCAAACACCAAAAAGCCCGTATCGTCTGATACGGGCTTTTTGCTTTCTAGCGTTTGCCTTTCACGCATCCATTCTCGTCAAACGTGACTTGGCTGCTGCGCCCCTTTTTCTCCTGATACACATAACGTGTTTCTCCATTTCTGCTGATCACTTTGTCAGGTCTGCCCAGCAAGCTCTCAACATCTCGGCGGGTCATGCCCGGTGGTGTTTGCTGGTTGATGATCGCCCGTCGGCGTTGATCGGCGCTCAGGCGATTCCCGCAACCGTCATCGCGCTCTCCGACCACCACTACGTCCGTGTTGCGTGGTGCTGTTTCCAGTCTGCGCCACGGTCTGTCAGCGCCTTCGGCGAAAGGCACTGAGCTTCCTGGTGGTGCGTTGTAGGCCTTTTGCTTGTGCATGCTATGGTCGACAGGGCAGCCCAGTGAGGTGAACGTAATATTCCCCATGGCATCTTCGCAGCGCTGGACGGTCGAGGCCTGAAGAGAGTGAGCGGGGCCGAGCAGGGCGATCCCCAGAAGCAGACTGGTTTTGAATGGCATGCGGCGTCTTCCATGACGGGTGTTGCGCAAGCCTAGCCAATGTCGGTTTCGATGGCGAAGGTGTTTTCTTGGCTGAATGTGACGTCCCAGACCCTAGTGATTAACTTTGTGTTGCAAGCACTTGTTATAGCCAGAATTTTGTAGGGTGCGATTCGCTCGGCCGGTGTATGATTGCGCCCGTCAGCCCCGCCGGGGCTTATGGAATACCTCCATGGACTTACCCAGTAGCAACTCAACAGATTTTTTTAACAATCATGCATTAACTGATTGATCTCCCCGGCGTGCTCCGCTGCTGGGAGTGGAGTTCGCCTATGACCGAAAGAGAAGTTAAAAAAACGCAGGAAAGCCTTCAGGATCGTCTTGCTCAAGTAATCGAGCTCCTGCAGCGCCAGCGTATTGTTGAAGATTTGACCCATCGTCAAGAGGGTCAAAATCAGAATCGCGTAGAAAACCTGGTTCATCGGCAGAACCTCGTCGAGCTGCAACGCAAGCTTGATGATCTTCACTCCGCCGACGTCGCCTATATCCTTGAAGCGTTGCCTCTGGATGATCGTCTGACGGTCTGGCAGCTGGTCAAGGCCGAGCGCGACGGTGACATTCTTCTAGAAGTATCCGATTCCGTACGGGAAACGTTGATCGCCGACATGGACGATCACGAGCTGCTGGCGGCTGCCAAGGAAATGGACGCCGACGAGCTGGCCGACCTTGCTCCCGAGTTGCCCCGAGACGTCGTCCACGAATTGATGGAGGCGCTGGATACCCAGCAGCGCGAACGCGTTCGCTCGGCCTTGTCCTACGATGAAGAGCAGGTCGGCGCCCTGATGGACTTCGAGATGGTGACGATCCGTGAGGATGTCAGTCTGGAAGTCGTACTGCGCTATCTGCGCCGCCTGAAGGAGTTGCCGGGCCATACGGACAAACTGTTCGTGGTCGATTACGACGGCGTGCTCAAAGGCGTGTTGCCGATCAAGCGTCTGCTGGTCAACGACCCTGACAAACAAGTCTCGGAAGTCATGGCCAACGATCCGGTGAGTTTCCACCCGGACGGCGATGCCTATGAAGCCGCCCAGGCGTTCGAGCGTTACGACCTTATTTCGTCCCCCGTCGTGGACAAGAACGGCAAGCTGATCGGCCGTCTGACCATCGACGAAATGGTCGACCTGATTCGTGAAGAGAGCGAGACCGAAGTCCTCAACATGGCAGGTCTGCGGGAAGAGGAAGATATCTTCGCCTCGGTCTGGCGCTCTCTGCGTAACCGATGGTCCTGGCTGGCGGTCAACCTGATCACCGCGTTTGTGGCGTCTCGGGTCATCGGTCTGTTCGAGGGCTCCATCGAAAAACTCGTGGCGCTGGCGGCCTTGATGCCCATCGTTGCAGGTATCGGGGGTAACTCCGGTAACCAGACTATCACCATGATTGTCCGGGCCATGGCACTCGACCAGGTCAACACCGGAAACACCAAGCGCTTGTTGCGCAAAGAGCTCGCGGTGGGATTGATCAATGGCGTCGTGTGGGGCGGGGTTATCGGCGTGGTGGCCTACTTGCTCTATGGCAGCTGGTCACTGGGTGTCGTAATGACGGCGGCCATGACTCTCAACCTGCTGCTGGCGGCGCTGATGGGGGTTACGATCCCCATGACCCTGGCCAAGCTCGGGCGCGACCCGGCCATGGGTGCAAGTGTGATGATTACAGCCATGACTGACAGCGGCGGGTTTTTTATCTTCCTCGGCCTGGCGACTATCTTCCTACTCTAAATCTCCGGTACAAAAAAACCGCCCTAGTTGGGCGGTTTTTTTATTATTGCGCAATTGTCCTACGGTAATTAGGGCCATCGGACTGCAATAAAAAGCCAGCAACTACGCTGCCTTGAGAATTTAGCTACAACGGTCAGTCTTCGTTATCTGCTGCGAGTTCCGTGTCATGAGCGATCAGGGAAACAAGTGCATTCTGCTGGCGGTGGGAGAGTTGCCGAAAGCGTTGCAGCAATTCGCGTTCATGCATGGACAGCTCAGGGCTATCAAGGCGTAGGCTAGGCTCATCACCCAGTGCGCCTTCCTGAATCAGGCTTTGTTCGAGACGAGCAATGATCTCGGAGTTCATGCTGCGATGGTGGTTTTTAGCTACCTCTTGCACGCGGTTACGCATGCCATCGGGTAGACGTACAACGAACTTGTCAGCCGTACGGCTGGAATAAGTAGCCTGTTTCATAGGGCTCATATATTTAACCGGTTAGTTCAGGGGAAGGCGGTTCTAGCAAGTCGCCGCAAGATGTCATCCTGTGACCGTCTTTTTGGCGAAATGTTCAACCGGGTTATCAAAGAGGCGAGCATCATGCCTCAATGTGCCGGATCCTTGGCGTCAATTCTGTGACAAATATTGACTCAGATAAAGGCGTTTAGCCAGCACCAATTATCAGAATTGCGGGCGGATTAGCAAAGTACGACCTCCACCCGAGCGTCCTACGAATTTCACGCGTCCCTCTGAATGCAAATTGCCATGATGGCTATCTGTCAGCTTAGAGGGTTATCGACAAAATACTAATGCCTGCCGACGGGCGTCACATTGAGCGAACGCCCAAAGTGTCGGACCGGGTGGCAGTTCTGGGTAGAGAGCAGGCGGGGAGGCCGTATCCGCGTGAGGGGCGGGTGGCGGGATGACTTAGCGCAGAACTGGATCGAATTTGAAGCGACGGCCCAAGATCAACGCAACGATGAACAAGACCGAAAACAAACCGGCGGCGATTTTCATGACACTGCTCAGGCCCTGTGCGGTCGCTGGCAGCAACAGATCTACGGCCACGGCCATGATGGCCAGGATGATGAAGGACAAAGCAGATTTGGACATAGCTGTTCTCTCGAAACGGTAAGTCGATGCTGGGTGCGTGAGTCGGTGGGAAGTTAGAACACCCAACGCTGGTCGGTATCCGCTACCGGCCGGGAAATGCTTTCGTTAGCCAGGATGGCGGCCTGACCACTGCGTTCCGTCATCACCGCCAGTTGAGGGGCCTGACGCAACAGGTGATGTGGCTGTGCCTGAGCGGCAACCTGTTGAGTGCTTCCGTCATCATGAAAATGAAATGCCACCAGTGCGACCAGGGCTGCTGCGTTCAACACTGATAGGGCGATGTTCATTTTCGGTTGCCTCCAACGGAACTTTCTTTAAGAAGGATCTTTGCTGGAGAGGGTATTGCAGTCTGCATGCCAACTTTTTCCTGGATAAAAAACCTTATAAATCAGTAGCTTGGTAGTCTTTACGGAGTGCGTCAGCATGCGTTTTGCAATGATGGCTTTTAGGGGTAGTGCAAAATGCATGACTGCTCTCAAAGCCCACGGTTTAAACGGATATGGACCACAACGGTGTCAGCCAAAGACGACATGACAAAAGTGAGCGGTGCCGTTAACATGCACGCCGTCTCGCTGGCACCCATTCTGGTCCTGGCAACTGTGTCCCAGTAGCTCAATTGGATAGAGCATCCCCCTCCTAAGGGGAAGGTTGGCAGTTCGAACCTGCCCTGGGACACCATATTTTTCCGGGCCTTACTCGTTGCTTGCCCCCGCGTTGCTTTCCATGCCGGCGTGATTACGAAAAATGGGCCAGCAGTGCCAAGCGCTCAGCTGAGCTACCAGAGGTAGTCGGGATAAAACCGGACCTGGTTTTAAATCGCCACGGCACCACAGTCTTCTAGCAATCGTCTAGCAAATCCACCACTCCCCGCCGTCCTCGTGCTTGGCTACGCTACCGAAGTTATGTCTCCTGTTTCCACCTGACAGCTTGCTAGGTGACTAAACTTAATGGGGCATCATAAAAATTGAACCTATGGTATTCGTATCACCCTAAGAGCCAAGATGAAACTGCGGCGCTTTCGCTGCATAATCGCGTGTCAGGTCAAAAGTGGACGGATATTCTGTGATGACGACATCTCACATGAGTGAGTTTTTAAAAAATAGGGAAGGCATGATCGTTAAACAGATAGTGCTAGCTTCGGCGATACTGGTCACAGGGTGTTCAAGTGTCAAGACGGTAAGCCCCGAGGAGGCAGACCAGGTCATTAAAGCGGTGCAAGCTCCGGGCCCGGTGAAGATTGACAAAGTTGTCTGGGTTCAGCCAGACAATAAATCAGAAGCCTGTAAAACCTATTTCTTAGATCCGCCTGCGGACACTTCCAAGTTGAAGGTGACGTGGGACGGGGCCTGTAAAGACGGTTACGCATTTGGCCTGGGCCGAGAATTTGTAGTTGGGGGCGGGCACGACCAATCAATGGTAGCCACCTACGTCGGCGGCAAAGTGAAACCTCAATATCACTCCTCAAACAATTACTCACTTGGTTTGTATGGGTATGGCGATCCTGATAAGGGTGTTGCGTTTGTCAGTAAAACTGGGAACGCTGCGACCGGCGAGGGTTATGAACAGGTGCTGGCCGTCCACTCGGGTGAGAGTACCTATGCCAGGAGATATACGGTCGCCAGCGGTGAAATGACCTTCGTAAAGCTGTTCCCAAGTGACTTCGCAGTCATGATCACTACTCCGTCAGACCCTACAAGCCCCGTACAAAAAATTATTGCCCTGAGGAAGGGTAGTCTGTATGCCAATTACGGGATTGTAAAATACCGTAATGGGTCAGTTGAAATGAAAAAAATCGAGGGTGGTCAATTTGTGCCGGCTCGGCTGCCTGAAAATTACCTCGCTTTTCTAGCGTCAGTCACCACTGATATTAACAATCAACTCTCTAGTGCCGAGCGGTATGCCGACGAATCGGCCAGAAAGGTTGCGGACTACAAAGCCGCATTCTGTAGCAAGCGGGTAGTTCCTCAAGAGCCTCTTCACTACAGGGATATTTGCGGTGCGCAAGGGGATATGACGAGTGCTAATGTTGAAATATCCGCCATTATTGCCAAGAGAGAAGCGCGGTTTGCTCAAGGTGTGGCTAATCAGCGACAGAGTATGATCCAGGCCGCTCAGATTCAGGCGATTAACAACCAGGCGGCTGAAGCCCAGAGTCGTGAACTTTCGAACAGCCTGAATGATCTGAATAATACCCTGCGTCAACAGACAAACAGCATTAACCAAAACAGTTATCAGGCTCCAGCCATTCCTGATTATGGTCAGCGACCCACTTATGACACCACCTGTTATGATCTCGGCGCAGTGGTCAGATGCAACACAAGGTAATCAATTGAGCAGCCTGAATTAATGTGATTCGGCTGTGATTGTGAATGTTATCTATGACTAGTTGCCCAACAAAAATCGGGTGAGCACCCTGTCTGTAGCCACAGGCTGGCGGCTTAGTAGGCCCAAATCAAGCCCCGACCAGCAGACCTGGCGGGGCTTTTTTGCGCGTGACAGGGTCGCATTTTCCGATATCCGCCTGATAAGGAAATCCCGATCTGCTCCCCATCAAAAAATAATCTGCAAATCTGATGAGGTAACCCTGCCTCTGGTTCGTGTAGTAGTGATGAAACGCATTCTCGTTCATACACCATTACGGAGTCACGCTCGTGGTAAAGCTGCTAAACAGGACTCACGCGTCAGTCCTTCTGTGTTTTGCAATTCCGTGTTGTGCGATGGCCGCTCAGGCGGCTACCGAGATACCGGCCAGTGTCATTCAGTCCACCAGCGATGCTGGTGATGGCTCGGGCAGTTACACACGTGCAGAGGGCAGCACCGCCAGCAAGGGCTCCACGCAGAACCGGGACGAAGCGCAAACCGTGAACACCGTGGCAGCTCAGACCCTGGATGACTACCAGGTCAAGGATCTCAACGATGCAATGCGCTTTGTCAGCGGTATCACCCAGACCAACACTTTGGGTGGCACCAAGGATGCGTTGATCAAGCGAGGTTTTGGCAGCAACGATGACAACTCCATCCTGCGAGACGGCATCCGCTCGGCGATTGGTCGCAATCTGGGTGCTACTACTGACCATGTAGAAGTACTCAAAGGCCCTGCGTCCCTGATGTATGGCGCGCTGGAGCCTGGCGGTTTGATCAACGTGATCAGCAAACAGCCGCAGTTCACCCGGAGCACAACCTTGACCGGGTCTGGTTTCAGCGAGGGCGGCGGGTCGTTTGGCCTGGACACCACCGGGCCGTTGGGTGACACCAATCTGGCTTACAGGCTGATCGCTGAGCGCAGCCACGAAGACTACTGGCGTAACTATGGGGTCGACGAACATACCCTTATCGCGCCGTCGATAGCCTGGGTGGGCGACCGCGCCAGCTTCTCGCTTGCCTATACCTACAATGACTACGCAAGTCCGTTTGATCGCGGCACGGTATTCGTCAATGGTCACCCGGCCGACATCAGTTATCGCGACCGTCTGGACGAACGTTGGGCCAAGACGGTGGGCATCAGCCAGAGCACCACTGCCAAATTCGAGTACCAGCTCAACGACGCCTGGCGCAGCCGGTTGACCTATGGCTGGACGGAGGATCGTTACAGCCTGTCGATTGCACAGCCGAGTACGTTGACTGGCAATACCCTGCGGCGCATCGCCAACGGTGGCCATTATGACTACGAAAGTCGCTATACCGCCCTGGATCTGATGGGCGATCAGCAGCTGTTTGGTCAACGACACGAAATAACCGTGGGCGTGGATAACGAGTCGCTGGACAAATTCCGTGGCAAAACTTACCGCAATGCCAGTAGCACTGCCGGAAATCTCAACATTCAGAACCCGTCGTACGGCAATCTGGCCGAGCCGGTAACGGTCAGTGCTGTTCAGAGCAATGCCGAGAACAACCTGGTCACCACGTCGGTGTATTTCAAAGACAATTGGCACCTCAATGATCGCTGGATTCTGGTGTTCGGCGGTCGTCAGGAGCACTGGGACCAATACAGCGATCAGGGTCTTGGCAGTTCCTATGCACCAGGGGCCGATTCAAATGGGGATAAATTCATCCCGTTTGGCGGGATCGTCTATCAGCCAACCGACACTGTGGCCCTGTACGCCAACTACAGCCGCTCCTTCGTGCCCAATGATGCCGACGATGCAGGTAACAGCTTCAAGCCAACCGAGGGGCGCAGTTACGAGGCCGGGATCAAATACACACCCGTTCAGTCGCTCAACGTGAATCTGGCGGTGTACGACATCGTCAAGAAAAACCTGGTCAACAGCGTGCTGCAAAGCAATGGCAACAGCATTGATGAAGCCGTCGGCAAGGCCCGTTCGCGCGGCGTTGAGCTGGATGTTACCGGTGAGATCTCGCGCAATTGGAGCGTTATCGGCACTTATGCGTACAACCAGACCGAAGTGCTGAAAAACGATGAATCGCCAGCGCAGGAGGGCAATCGTCTGCCTAATGCGCCGATGCATACTGCGAGCCTCTACGTCACCCACCATCTTGCGCTACCTGCCGAAACCGGCCAGTGGCATGTCGGTGCAGGCGCTCGATACGTGGGCGAGCGGCCGGGTGATGATGCGAACAGTTTCTGGATGGACAGCTACACCCTGGCGGATGCTTTTGTGCGTTGGGATCTGCCAACACACGACTACAAGACCAGCCTGCAGCTCAACATCGACAACCTGTTCAATAAAGAGTATTACCCGTCGACCACTGGCAGCAGCATGCTTCAGGTGGAAGAGGGAGCGCTCAGAACTGCGCGTCTGACTGCCAGCGTCAAGTTCTGATGGGTGAGTCCAGAGCCCGGATCAGGGCGCTGGTTGATCTCTGATCCGTCACAAGTTGAGGTTCCAGGCAAACACCTGCGCCCGCCGCGCAGGTGCTCAGATCAAATCAGAAACCGATGGTTGCCGAAACCAGATAGGTTCTCGGGGTTGAGAGCGTCAAGCCAGGCTCGCTGTCATCCGAAGCGCCGGCGGAACTCCAGTAGTGTTTATCCAGCACGTTTTCGACATTCGCGCGCAGGGTTACAGCCTTGCCTTCGACTTTGAAGGCATAGCGTGCGCCCACATCGAAACGCTCCCATGAGTCGATTTCCTTGCTGTTGGCCTGGTCCAGATACTGCGAACTGGAATAGATGCCGCGTCCCGTCAGAGTCAGCCCGTTAACGTTGGGTACATCCCATTCCGCACCCAGGTTGACGTTGTATTCCGGGGTAGCGGGCGCGCGCTTGCCGTCGAAGCTGCCGTTGAGGGTGTCGGTCAATTCGCTATCGATGTACATCACGCCTCCAAGCAGACGCACGCCTTTGAGTGGCTCACCGAACATGGTCAGCTCCACGCCGTTGTTTTCGCGCTTGCCGTTCGGGCCGAACACACGTGTGGTGGCGTTGGTCTCGTAGGCCGGTTGCTTGATACGGAATACGCTGGCGGTGAGCGCGAATGAGCCCAGGTCATATTTGCTTCCGACCTCGACCTGGCGGCTGATGAACGGCGGAAAAATCTCGTCCTCGTTCACAGAGGTGGAGGGCGCGATCTTGCCTTGGCTCAGGCCTTCCATGTAGTTGGCGTACACCGACAGCTGGTCGGTCACCTTGTACAGAATGCCGCCCGAGGGCGAGACTTTTTCCTCGTCGTAGGCTGTGTCGCCTTTGACGCCGTCTGACCAGTCATCGACCTTGACCCGCTGCCAGCGTGCGCCCAGGGTCAGCAACAAGCGATCATCGAAGAAGCCGAGGGTGTCGGACAACGCCACCCCGCTAAAACGGTTCTCGGTGTAGACCTTCGAGTCCTGGCGAGTCGGGTTGGCGGGGGTGGGGGACGTGACGGGGTTGTACAGGTTGCTGGGCGAGGCCGCATAGCGAGCGCCGCCGTTCTCGAAGTCCATATAGAAGTAGCTGGCGGCCAGATTGATCTCATGGCTTACCGGACCCGTGTGGAACCAGTTGCGAACCCCGGCGGTGCCGGTGCGCACATTTTCGTCACGGGTGAAGTCCCGCGGCTGAACGCTGAAATCACCCGCATTGTTGGTGATGGGAACCCCGTGGCGCAGGAAGTCATGGTTACTTTTACGGGCACCCACGCCGCCATACAGCATCACCGAATCGTTGACGTCATACTCGGCGTTCACGGCGCCAAAGGTGTCCTCAGTGCGAGCCTGGCTCCAGGGTTGCGCATAGTTGCGGTGCACATCATTGGCGCTGGGCACTTTTGCATTGGCGCCGATCTGAACACGTTCCTGAGGGGCGTCGGTGTTGCGTTCGGTGTGTCCGATATCGGTGGAGAGTCGCAGGCGCTCACCGCGGAAATCCAGGCCCAGCACCGCCATTTCGCGGTCGACGCTCTGGTGGTCCCATTCCGTATCGCCTGATTGTTTCACGCCGTTGAAGCGCACCCCGAACTTGCCTTCGTCGCCGAACCTGCGACCGACATCCACTGCGGTCCCCAGCTGATTATTGGAGGCGTAGCTGCCGGTGAATTCGGTGATGTCCTTGTCGGTCGCCCGTTTAGGCACCACGTTGATGCCGCCGCCGACACTGCCCCGCGGCGAGATGCCGTTGATCAACTGGCTCGGGCCTTTCAGGATGTCCACACGGTCGGCCATTTCCATATCGATCGTGTAGGTCGGCAGGATGCCGTAAAGACCGTTATAGGAAACATCACTGTTGAACAGGCTCAGGCCACGGATGGTGAACTGCTCATAACGCCCGCCCGCCGGGTTGGTCGCACGCACTGAAGGGTCGCTGGCGATGAGGTCGCCCAGGGTTCGGGCCTGCTGATCCTTCACCGTCTGGGCGGTGTAAGTGGTCATGCTGAATGGCGTGTCCATGAAATCCCGCGAGCCCAGCAAGCCTTGCGAGCCACGGCGTGCGACCTGGCCGCCCGCATACGCCTGGCCATCGGTCGTGCCGCTGGCGCCGAGAATCGAGGTGGGTGCCAGTTGCAGACTGCTGCCCTCGGGTGCGGGAATCAGGGTGTAAGCGTGGTCTGCCACGGACACCAGTTGCAGGCCCGAGCCTTGCAGCAAGCGCGAGAAACCTTCTTCAACAGCGAAATCTCCGGACAGTCCCGCGCTGTTACGACCGCTCACCAGTGCCGGATCCAGCGACAGGTTGACGCCAGCCAGACCGGCAAACCGTGTCAGAGCAGCACCCAGGCTGCCAGCGGGCACTTCATAGGTGCGCCGGTCGGTGCTCTCGGCCCAGCTGGGAGAGATGAACAGCGGGCTGGCACTCAACGTCAGCAAAAGGCTGAAGCGCAGCAGGGGGCGCAGATGATAAGGCGAGGCTGGAGGCATAGAGGTAAGGTCTCATAGTTTGTTCACATACCTGCAATGACCGGTGAGGCGAAAAAAGGGGACAGGGCTCGTGCAGTTTATTTCAGTTGTCGTTTTCCCAAGCGCCGGGCTCGGCTCAAGGGTGGATAAGCGAGCGCTTCTAAGAACTATCTGAATGTATGAGATTTTCTGTAGGAGCTCACGAGCACCGCGAGGCAGCGATAGCGGTGTGCCTGATACACCGCTACCGCGGCCTCGCGGTGCTCGTGCGCTCCTACAGGGATCGCGTTTGCTGCGCGACAGTGCGATACCGCCATCCCGGCGAGAAAATATTCCCGATCCCTCGTCATTTTTCCGGCTCCAGAAAAATGGCGTCACGCCGATAACCTACCTATATTGCGGACCTTGTAAGTCGCTGTGGGGGCGGTTGCCGTCCAGAGCCAGAACCCAGAATTGGGGCTTTGGTGTAGAATCCGGTGATGTCGTAGTGCCATCAATTGGTGTGGCGCGCTACAAACAGACGGCAAAGCTCGACCCGTCAATCTGCTTGCCCTTGGGCTTATCTTCTTTCCTCCTTACTGGACCCCTGATGCTGGCGTACAACCAAAAAAAGTTTCTTATCGTCGATGACTTCTCCGACTTCCGCAGTTCGGTGCGCTCCATGCTGCGCGAGCTGGGGGTGAAGGAGGTCGATACGGCTGACACCGGCGAGCAGGCGCTGAAGATGTGCGCGCAAAAGCGTTACGATTTTGTTCTGCATGATTTCAATCTGGGTGACGGGAAAAAGAACGGCCAACATGTTCTCGAAGACCTGATGGTCGACCGGCTGTTGAGCCATGAAGCGGTGTTTATCATGGTCACGGCCGAGAACAGTCAAGCCATGGTGATGAGCGCGTTGGAGTGGGAGCCCGATGCTTACCTGACCAAGCCTTTCAACCGCGCCGGTCTGGCGCAGCGGCTCGAGAAGCTGGTACAGCGCAAGACCATGCTCAAGCCGATCCTGCAGGCGCTGGATCGTGGCAAGCCTTCCGAGGTGCTGGCCGCCTGTGTTGCATTGACCAACAAGGATCCGCGTTATGCACCCTTGTGCCTGCGCTACAAGGCCGAAGCGCTGCGTGACTTGAAACAATATGAGCCGCTGGAAGCTTTCCTGAAATCCATCCTCGCTGACCGGCCGGCGCCCTGGGCCTTCGCGGCACTGGGCAATTTGCTGCTCAAGCGCAACAAGGCTGCCGAGGCTCAGACGGTTTTTGAAGCCGCCGTCAAAGCGTTCTCCGGCATGCCGATTCTCTACGATGGCCTGGCCGAGGCGTTGGTCGCCCGGGGCGACACTGTGCGCGCCCAGAAAGTGCTTGAAGACGCCGTACGGATCTCTCCGCTGGCGGTGCGCCGGCAAACCCTGCTGGGCAAGCTGGCGCTGGACAATCAGGATTTTGACGGCGCTTCTCGGGCCTATCGCCAGGCAGTTTCCCAAGGGCAGTTCTCGCGGTTCAAGAATCCGGAGACCAACCTCGGATTCGCCCAGGCGCTCATTTCACGCGGTGGTGACCAGGGGCTCGACGCCAGAACCCGTGTCGAGATCAATCAGACACTGGGTGAGGTCTCCAAAGACAACGGCGATGACCAGGGCGTACAAGTCCGGGCGCGGCTGATGAAGGCCGCCAGCGTGCAGCACTCCGATCCCGAGATGGCAGCCAAGCTCACTGCGGACGCAATGGGCCGGTTACAAGACATGGATCAGTTCCTCAGCGCCAATGCAGCGCTGGCAGTCGCGGCCCAGCTGGAAAAACTTGGCCACGCGGACGCCGGAGCAGGCGTGCTGAAAACCTGTGCCGAGATTTACGGTGATGATCCGGCAGTCATGCAAGGGATCGCCAAACAGACCGATGATCCGTCGATCCTGGGCGCCAACAAAGTGGCGATCGATCTCAACATTCAAGGTGTGCGCAGCTACAAGGGCGGTAATTTGGCCGAGGCTCAGGACCTTTTCCGCAAAGCACTCGGGCTGCAAGCGAAGAACATCAGTATCGCGCTGAATCTGGCACAGGCCTTGCTGCATTCGATGGCGAGCGCTCCGGATGCGGCGAAGCTTGAGGAGTGTCGGGCCTGTCTGAAAATGATCGGCAAGATGCCGAGTGACGATCCGCGATTCGAGCGATTCCAGAAATTACAGAGCAAGGCGTTTGGTGCATGAGCGAAAAGGATGCGGGTCTGGACTTCTCCATGGTCATTGCCTCAACCGTGCATGACATGAAGAACTCGTTGGCAGCTCTGATGCAGGCTCACGGGGAGTGGCAGGGCCGCTTGAGCGAGGAGCAGAAAAACACCCCCGAGCGCGGCGTCATCGATTACGAGTTCGCCAGCCTCAACGGCATGATGGTGCAGCTGCTTGGGCTCTATAAGCTGGAGGTCAATCAGCTTCCGCTTCGGCCTGAGTACCATGAACTGGATGACTTCATCGAGGCGCAGCTGGCCTGGCATGAAGAAGTCCTGAGCAGTCGCGGTATCGTTGCGACCTGTGAAGTGGACAGCCTCTGCCCATTGGGTTTCTTTGATCGCGAGTTGATCGGCTCGGTAGTTGCCAACGTCATCATCAATGCCATCCGCTTCGCCCGTCATTCGATCCTGATCACCGTCCGTGAAGAAGAAGGGCAGGTGGTCATCGTGATCAACGATGACGGCCCCGGCTACCCACCCAACATGATCGAATTCCAGTCCGACTACGTTCAGGGCATCAATCACGTCAGCGGCAGCACCGGGCTTGGCCTGTACTTCGCCGCGCAGATTGCCGAACGGCATCAGCGCAACGGTGTTGGTGGGCGGATTGAGTTGGCCAATGGTGGAGTGTTGGGTGGGGGGCTGTTTAGTCTGTTCTTGCCATGACCGGGCTCTTTCGGCCAGATAGTCTAGCCCCCCCCCCGTATAACTACTTAATGCGTATGCTGCCACTCATATTCCATTGCCGCTATCGACGCGATCATGTTCGGCCGACGCGGTGCACGGTTAGCGGAGGTCTACCTTCAAAAGCCGGTTTGCCAGATCCTTGATACTGGTTTGTGGGGCCTTCTTGAGTGGGATCGAACCGCGCTGGAATACCACGACACTGTCGTAGTAACTGATGCTGAAGGTGAAGCGGGTCATAAAGGTCGGTTCGATTTGCCCACGTGAGTGATCGGCATTCAAATCGTCGATGAACTGCTTGCTGATATTGATGAACGTATCTGGCTTGTCCTTGCCGCCCCCGTATTCCGGCCAGTAAGCAGTATGCAAGTCTTCCACGATGTAGACGCCATTTTTTGAAATGGTCGGATAAAGCAACTCGAACGTTTGCGTGATGTGGTCCATCCGATGGCTGCCATCGTCCAGCACGATATCAAACTGACCAAATTCATCGATAAGTTTCTGGAGGAACGCTGGGTCCGATTGGTCACCAATACGAATGTGAATGCCATCTTCCTCCATACTTTGGCACTCAGGGTTGATATCGATCCCTACGATGGTTGCCAGCGGGCCAAAAAAACGTTTCCACATTTGCAACGAGCCGCCTTTAGAAACCCCTATTTCCAAAACCGTGATTGATTTGTTTCGCCACTCAATCAGGTGCTTTTCGTAGATGGGAAAGTAATGCGTCCATTTATGAATCAGGCGATCATCATTCGTCAGAAAGTCTTGCCAAAGGTTCATCTGATACTCCATGTAGTACGGCGCGAATCAATCGCGAAAAGGATAAATGTCACAGGACAGGATTGGCGTAGACGACGCCCGACCATTCGAAAAATTCTTTTCGGAAGGCCTCATTTTCAGGCTCGATTATTAGCGCTTGACGCAGAAACTCGACCGCTTCATGGGTATCGCCTAGTTCCTTGGACAAATAGCCTGCCAGGTGCAACTTCACCGGATCAAAGAAATTGAAGGACAGTGAGATCTTGAGCATGCCCAGTGCCTCACCGAGACGGCCAGATTCCCATGCACCGAAAAAATCCCGGGCAAAGCTGTCGTCATCGGGCCAGACCGATTCTGCCAGGCGGTCATACTTGCGAAGCACGATGGTATGCCCGTTTCCTACCTTGCTGTCGGTTTCCTCAAAGCACTCGATTAGCCATTTGCCCAGCTTTAGCTGGTTGAGGTGATTGATAACCCTAACCATGCTTTGCAGAGAAAACACCTGATAGTGGTCACGCCAGGTTTCCGGAGGCATATCGGACATGCCCAGGTTGTTCTTGTGCGCGGCAATCATGTCCGGCAGTGTAGTCAGCGCACGAAACCGATCCTCCAGAGCGGCAATGCGCTTGGGGAAAATGCAGAAGAACACGCCAAAGTTCTTAAGCGTTCTGTCTGACTCAATAAGCGCAGCAAAAGTATTTGGATCGTGCTCGATAACGTGGGAGCTCACTAAAAAGTCCAGGCTGGAGTCAGGTTTGGGGATATTTTGAAAATCGCCGATTAAATCAACCTGAGCCATCTGACTGCTGGAGTGCTCGGCATAGTTGGTCTGGTAGCGCTGGTAGTCGAGCAGGTCACGTTCGAACATGTAGTTGATTCCGTCACTGGGTGACAGATTCGGGCAGTTTGGCAAGTAGAACGAGTTGTGGATCGATGCGCCGAGCTCCAGGCCCTCGCCAATGCAGTATTTGTAAGCGAGGGGCATGCCGCTAGTACGAAACATAAGAGCTCCTAGAGTGACGGATTTTTGATCTTTATGAATGTCATGCACTTCTCGTGCCGTTTCCCGGAAACACGGACTCGGTGCAAATGCTTTGATCTGTATGCAAATTTTAATTGCCACGTATTCGCATATCTGTGCGGGATGCCTGACACGCATTCGATCCGTCAATCCGTCAAGCTGTCCTGTCATGAGTTTATCGAAAGCCACATCGCATCGAAGAGTATGGAACTGACCCGCTTGCTCAATGAGGTCGTCCATTGGGAGCGGCGGGTTTTGGCTCCCCTGGCGTAAACGCTATTTAGGAGTCATCTATTCTGATGGCTCCCTATTATTGAAAGTCGATGCGCCAAATCTGGAAGTCTTTTCGAGGTCTCTATTTCGCCTCGCTGATGATGTTGTCGGCTCGGGTTTTTTGGGGCTTACCTCGCTTTGCGCTTGTCTGGGGGGCAGGTGAATAGTCTGTGGATTGGATCCTTGATGACTGCTAACCACGTTAGGCTGGTGCTGGGTGGCGAGGTCGGTCATCGGCTGATTGGGCGGGGCGGGTATATTCGCGCCTACGGTATCCGTGTCGGGGTTGTCGGTGTGGGCTCGACGACTGGCTGCCGGCCTGGCCGTTCCTGCGGATGCTCGTCGGCTTGGGGATAAGGTGTCAGCACCTAGGCATCGAGAGCCGGCTCAACAAGCAGGCGACCCCCAAGCACCGGGTATGTGTCCAGCGGCTACATGATCGCCTTGAGCATGGGACTGGTGTTGGAGCGGATGATTCTGGTAGTCCACCCTCAGCCGGAGGTGCTGATGCAGGTGGCGATGTGTTTTACGTTGTGTCTGGTGTCTGGTGCTATGCCTCGCAGTATCCAACCTGCGCCGTTGCCGAGCGCCACTGGAGGCTCGTAAGGCGTTTGCAGTGTCAAATCTCTTCCGGGATTGGTATGGACTCTTCCAGCGGTGGGAGCAAGGGACTGGTGGCGGGGATCGTATTTGACATAAATCAGCACTGCTCAATGCATAGGTTGAGACTCTGCAAGCAATAACTGCTGGCGTGCGTAGATGAAGCGCGACATACCGGCTGCCACGAAAATGGCGCGTGGATGCTCGCTTACGATTTGCTGGCAAAGATTCGAACATAATTCAATTCTATCTGCCTACGTATGCTTCACCCCGATGCAAGCGTCTTACCCTCGAAGTGCTTGATATTACGCACGAGCGATGCGTATTTTGTACACCCCGCCGCGGGGCGGCTTGAACACAACTCTTGAACACAACTAAGGATTGGTGTCATGACCAGTGAGGGCTGCCATTCACTTGTACAGCGATTGAAGGGTATTGATGAAATTGAATGCGTCACGCCGGATTTGAACGGCGTACCCCGAGGCAAGGTCATGACTGGCCAGGGCTTTATGGAGGGGCGGCGCCTGCAGATGGCGCGTGGCGTGTTGCTGCAATGCATCATGGGCGGTTACCCACCGTCGCGTTTCTATGGCAGCGACGACGGCGACGTGGCAATCAGCCCCGACCCTCGGCATGTTTATCCCTTGCCCTGGAGCACCGAGCCCCGCGCGCTGGTTATTTGTGATGTCGAGGAATTGGGCGGTGGCGGGTGCAGCCTGTCCACCCGTCAGCAGCTGAAAAACGTGATCGCTCGTTACGCCGAGCGCGGCCTTGCACCGGTGGTCGCCACCGAACTTGAGTTTTTCGTGTTCGCGCCCAATCCGGATCCTGCCCAGGCGTTCCAGCCACCCAAGGGGCTGGATGGTCGACGCGAGGACGGCCACTCTGCCTTCAGCATCAGTTCCAATAACGGTCTGCGGCCGTTTTTCAGCGAGGTTTATCGATGCATGGCGGCGCTGGGTTTGCCTCGCGACACGTTCATGCACGAAATGGGCGTCAGCCAGTTTGAAATCAACCTGTGGCACGGCGACCCTTTGCTGCTGGCGGATCAAACGTTTCTGTTCAAACACCTGCTCAAGGAAGTAGCCCTTAAGCACGGCCTGATTGCCGTCTGCATGGCCAAGCCCCTGGCGCATACGGCGGGCAGCTCTATGCACATCCATCAAAGCGTGGTGGACGCTGCTACGGGATTGAACGTATTCAGTGACGAAGCAGGGCACGCGACCTCGGCATTCAGGCACTTCATTGCCGGGCAGCAGGCCTGCATGGCTGATTTCACGGCACTCTTTGCGCCGAATGTGAATTCCTATCAGCGCCTGTGCCATCCGTTCGCGTCGCCCAACAACGCCTGCTGGTCCCATGACAATCGCGCCGCCGGCTTGCGCATCCCCGCCAGTGCGCCCGCAGCGCGCCGGGTGGAAAACCGCTTGCCGGGGGCGGATGCCAATCCTTATCTGGCAATCGCCGCCAGCCTTGCTGCGGGCCTTTACGGCATGGAGCGTGAGCTTGAGCCGAGCGCGCCCGTTCAAGGTGAGATAGAGGTGCCGGACGATTTGTCATTGCCATGTACCTTGCATGCCGCTCTGGAGCGTCTGAAACGCAGTCAGTTGGCCAAGGAACTGTTTGGTCACGAATTCATCGAAGGCTACATCGCCTCGAAGAGCATGGAACTGACCAGTTTCCTCGATGAAATTACCCCCTGGGAGCGGCGAGTTCTGGCTGCTCAGGCTTAATACGCTGTTTCGGCGTCACCCATTCTGGTGACGCCCTATTTTTGGAAAGTCGATGCGTCAAATCTGGAAGTCTTTTCAAGGTCTCTATTTCGCCTCGCTGATGATGTTGATCGGCTCGGGTCTTTTGAGCACTTACCTTGCGTTGCGTCTGTCTGCCGATCAGGTGGATGGTCTGTGGATCGGTGCCCTGATGGCGGCGAACTATTTCGGGCTGGTGCTGGGCGGTAAAGTCGGACACCGGCTGATCGGCCGGGTCGGGCATATTCGCGCTTACGCCACGTGCGCCGGTGTGGTGGGCGCGGCGGTGCTGGGCCTGGGGTTGATCAACTGGCTACCGGCCTGGCTGTTTCTGCGGATGATCGTCGGCCTGGGCATGATGTGTCAGTACATGGTCATCGAGAGCTGGCTCAACGAGCAGGCGGCGGCCAAGCAGCGAGGCATGGTGTTCAGCGGCTACATGATCGCGTCCTATCTGGGACTGGTGCTGGGGCAGCTGATTCTGGTACTCCATCCGGGATTGGGGCCGGAACTGCTGATGCTGGTGGCGCTGTGTTTCGCTCTGTGTCTGGTGCCAGTGGCCATGACCCGCAGCATCCACCCTGCGCCATTGCATCCAGCGCCTCTGGAGCCGCGGTTCTTTATCAGTCGGGTGCCACAGTCACTGACCACCATTCTCGGCGCCGGTCTGATGATCGGGTCTTTTTATGGTCTGGCGCCTTTGTATGCGGCGCAGCAGGGCTTATCCACCGAGCATGTCGGTATGTTCATGGGGACCTGTATTTTGGCTGGCCTGCTGGTGCAGTGGCCATTGGGGTTGCTGTCGGATCGCTATGACCGTGCCAAGCTGATGCGTGCTTTCGCCGGTATGTTGGCGGTGGCCGCATTGCCCCTTGCAGTGCTGCCGAGCATGCCGCTGGAAGCGTTGTTCGTTGTGGGCTTCATCGCGTCAATGATCCAGTTCAGCCTCTACCCGCTGGCCGTGGCATTTGCCAATGACCACGTCGAAGCCGAACGCCGAGTGTCGTTGACCGCCATGTTGCTGATGACCTTCGGTATTGGCGCGAGCATCGGCCCGCTGGCCGCTGGCGCACTGATGCAAATGCTCGGCAGTAACATGCTCTACGCATTCGTCAGCTTCACGGCGTTCGTGCTGGTGCTGCTGATTCGTCCGAAAGCCGTCACGCACCTGCACCAGGTCGACGACGCCCCGCTGCATCACATCGCGATGCCAGACAGCATGTCCAGCTCACCTCTGGTAGTGGCGCTGGATCCGCGTGTTGACGAGCAGGTGGTGCAGGACCAGATGCAGACAGCTGTCGAGCCAGTGGTTGAACCTGTGGCTGAGCCGGAGCCTGAAGAGGTTGCTGTGGCCACGCCTGTGGAAGATGAAGAGATCAACCGGCCTTAGGCACATGCAATTGGGCGGCTCTCTGTAGGAGCTGCCGCAGGCTGCGAACGGCGATGTGTCAGATGAATCGCATTCGCAGCCTTCGGCAGCTCCTACAGGTATTCGCAGCAACAAAAAAGGCGATCACGCATTTCTGCGTGATCGCCTTTTTCACATCAGCCAGCTGTCAGAAGTCGTCGTCTTTATCGAAGCGACGGGCTTCGCGCTGTAGCTGATAGACGAAGCGTTCAACCTGACGCTGGACCAGCCCGCTCATGTTATGGAAGCGCACGCCCGCGAAGGTGGTGTTAACCCTTTCTTCGAAGTGCAGGTAGCGCAGTTCCACCGGGGCGGTCATGGTGCCGAAGGGCAATTGGGCGACGAAGCGTTCGTACACCTGTCCCAGCTGCATACGCTCAGACAGGTCGCCTTCAAAACGCAGCTTGCAGCCGGTCGCGGAGATGTCCAGCAGTTTGCCAGCCAGGGGAAATTTGAGTCGGTCGCCACCCATCTCGACGCTCACCAGTTGGGCGAGTTTGAGTGCGGCGCGAAACGCATTGCGGCGCTGGTGGTAAATGACTTCGTCTGGCATTGCGCCGCGATACAGGCGCTGGCCGTCCACTTCGACAATGGACATCTCGCCGCTGCTTTCCCAGGCGATACGCACGCCGTCGTGAAAGCCCTCGACACGGTAGGCCTCGCCGTTCGACAGGTATTTTTCGCCGTCGCGCGGGATCATTTCGTCCAAGGCAATGACATGGCTATCGCGATCAACTTCGATCAAGTAGCTCTGAAAGCGTTGGGTGCGCTCATGAAAGGTGATGATCAGCGGATCATGACTTTCAAGAAGCAGCCGCAAGTTGGCGGCAATTTCCAAAGGGGTATTGAGAACCTTTGGGGGCTGCGGAGCATCTTCCGCGCTTGAGCCATTCACTTTTTCCATCTCCAGGCAAAATACGACAGCAACGCGATGGCAGGCATTTTGCCAGCATGCAAGGCGCCTTGATACAGAAAATTACGCTTGGCTTAACGGGCGTGGTCTTGCCCGGCCTGAGGTCGATCCCCGGCTGTCATACAGCGTTGGACTGTCACCCGTCAGTATTTGTAATTGATGGGCAGTAGCCATCTGCTGCATCTTGATCGAGCCGCCATTTTGCTCGTTCAATGCCTGGCATTCAACAATCAGCGCGCTCAACTCATCACCCGCGGTGATCAGTGTTTCGCCCAGAGACGAGTTCTTGGCGAGTTCCAGCAGACCTTTGCGGTCGGGACTCAAGCCAAGGCCACTGAGTATCTGGCTGCGCTTGCGGCCATGCTGCTCAAGCAGAATCACCAGCGCCTGTTTCTGCGCCAGGATGTGCTCCATCTCGATCATGTCGCGACCGTGAAGGGCCAGAGATTCGGCACGGAGCAGCTCCAGCAGTTGCTGGGCCGGGGCCATGTCGTCGGTGATCAATTGCAGCAAATTAGTATCTTGCATCGCATGCTCTGGTTTTTAAGCGTCCAGAAGTTCCAGCGCGAGCAGTGGGCTAGCGTTGGGCTTCGAAATTAAGCATCTTGCTGGCGACACGGTTGCTGTCTACCTGATAGCTGCCGTCGGCAATTGCCTGTTTCAACTCGGCTACACGAGCGCTATTGACGGTTGGCAAGTCTTTGAGCTTGTCAGTGATCTTTTGCAACTGTTGAGCCTCACCACTCAGGTGAACGGACTCACCCGCACTACCGGTCTTTTCCAAGGCGCCGGTCGCAGCCGACGACTCTGTCTTTCCTGCTTCTTTGGCGCCAGCGGTGCGATTTGTACCGCTCACCGGTGTTGCGCTGTTCAGTCTGTTGAAATCAATGACCATGATAAAAATCCTCTGGGTAGTTGGACGCTTGCCATGGTTTCGACCAGATCCGGGGAAACTTTAGCCATAAATGTGAAAACCACGTGACGAGCACGGAGAATTGACCTCACTTGTATGGACTTGTTTCGCAGTCTAGGAAAAACAAGCGTTTGCCGCCAGTGGATTGTCAGCTCACATCGGCGCCTCCACCTGACCAGCACCCGTGATATTGGCCTTGATGACTCGTTTTGAATTCAGGTTGCGCACGCGTATTTGCTCGTTGAAAGCCCCGTCAGACAGGGCCTCGCCCGGCATCCGCACGGAAATGCTGCCGCTGCGCGCGGTAATCACCACCTGGTCGCCCTTGTGAACCATCTGCGGCTGCTCAAGAAAGGTCGGCGCGATGATCTGATCGATAACCGTTGGTCGGAGAACTTTCTGCCCTACGGCCTGATCCATGGCGGAAAGGAAGCCTTGACCCAGCTGCCCGATATCTCGTTCGCGCATGGCAACATCGTCTTCGCTGACGATTGCATCGCGCTTGAGGGGGCGAATCGCTGTTACCACATTGCGAAAAAGCCGCACCTCGGCGGGCACGAACACTGTCCAGGGCGACGAACCTTCACAGCGCACACGCACGCTGACACGGCCAACCGGGCGCGGGCTTTGCAGGGCGGCTGTCAATTCCTTGTCGCAATAGGCCATGCGCATACGAGGATCTAGCTGGCGGACTTCGATTTCATAACGGCCTTCGATTTGGCTCGTCGAGAGATAGTCTTCAACTGTGAATTCAAGAAACCCCTGCGTGACGCCGATAAGCTGTTCAGGCAATGTGAAACTCTCGGCGCGGCTGTATCCCGTGATGCTTGAAAGACACAGCAACATCAGTGCGCTCCACAGGCTGAGCGTGTGAGTTGTCGAGTGTCGGGAAAATGTCGTTTTGGTCTTCATAACGTATAAATAGCAAGGCCCGTGCCGCATACCTGATTCAGGCTGTGGTGATCGGTTGCTTTGAAATGGGGAGTCGGAGCATGGCCGGTGTAATGGATTCGGTGAACCAGCGCACGCAGTTGGTTGGGCAGAATCGCCTTGAGCTGTTGTTGTTCCGTCTTGACGGCAAACAACTGTATGGGATCAACGTATTCAAGGTGAAAGAGGTGCTGCAATGCCCGAAACTCACCGTGATGCCTAAATCCAATCGGATCGTGCGCGGTGTGGCGAATATTCGCGGTGGGACCATCCCGATCCTCGATCTGGCCATGGCGACGGGCTTGCCGGGGCAGACGTCCCTGGACCATGCCTTTGTGATCATTACTGAATACAACACCAAGGTTCAGGGGTTTCTGGTGCACTCGGTCGAGCGCATCGTGAACATGAACTGGGAAGAGATTCATCCACCACCCAAGGGCACGGGTCGTGATCACTACCTGACGGCGGTGACGCGGGTCGATAACCAGCTGGTGGAAATCATCGACGTCGAGAAGATCCTTTCCGAAGTGGCGCCGACGTCCGAAGCGGTGTCCGTGGGCGTCATTGATGAGGCAACCCATCACAAGGCGGTTTCCCTAAGGGTGCTGACCGTTGATGATTCGTCGGTGGCGCGTAAACAGGTTAGCCGGTGCCTGCAGACCGTCGGGGTTGAAGTGGTTGCACTCAACGACGGGCGTCAGGCGCTGGACTACCTGAAAAAGCTGGTCGCTGACGGCAAAAAGCCGGAAGAAGAGTTTTTGATGATGATTTCCGACATCGAGATGCCGGAAATGGACGGTTACACGCTGACCTCCGAGATTCGCGATGATCCACGAATGCAAAAGCTGCACATCGTTTTGCATACTTCCCTGTCGGGTGTGTTCAATCAGGCTATGGTGAAGAAAGTTGGCGCGGATGATTTCCTTGCCAAGTTCAGACCTGATGACCTGGCGGCAAGAGTCGTGGACAGAATCAAGGCGGCAGACAACAGCTAGGGGCGTATCGCTCCTGGTGGTTTTATATGATTTGAGAGGCGGCACTTTGGCTACGGGTAATTTGGATTTCGAGCAGTTCCGGGTCTTTCTGGAAAAAGCCTGTGGCATCCTCTTGGGTGAAAACAAGCAGTACCTGGTATCCAGTCGTCTTAACAAGCTGATGGAGCAGCAGGGTATCAAGACCCTGGGCGAGCTGATTCAGCGTATTCAGACCCAGCCGCGCAGTGGTTTGCGTGAGCAGGTGGTGGATGCAATGACGACTAACGAAACCTTGTGGTTTCGCGATACGTATCCGTTCGAAGTCATGAAGAACAAGGTTTTGCCGGAAGCGATCAAGGCCGCTCCGAATCAACGCCTGCGCATCTGGTCGGCGGCCTGTTCCTCGGGCCAGGAACCTTATTCGCTGTCGATGACGATTGATGAGTTCGAGCGCAGCAACCCGAGCCAGCTCAAGAGCGGCGCGCAGATCGTGGCAACCGATCTGTCCGGGCTGATGCTGACCAACTGCAAATCCGGTGAGTACGACAGCCTGGCCATCGGCCGCGGCCTGTCGCCGGACCGCTTGCAGCGTTACTTCGACGTCAAGGCGCCGGGGCGTTGGGCGGTCAAGGCACCGATCAAGAGTCGCGTGGAGTTTCGCGCGTTCAATCTATTGGACAGCTATGCCAGCCTGGGCAAATTCGACATCGTGTTCTGCCGCAACGTGTTGATCTATTTTTCGGCTGAAGTGAAAAAAGACATCCTGCTGCGCATCCACGGCACTCTCAAGCCAGGTGGCTACCTGTTCCTGGGAGCCTCCGAAGCGCTCAATGGTTTGCCTGATCACTACCAGATGGTGCAATGCAGCCCGGGGATTATTTACCAGGCTAAATAAAACGTTTGGTTGGAAGAAAAAAGGGACCTTCGGGTCCCTTTTTTATTGGGGGCAAGACTCTATGTTGGAGCCGGGCTTGCCCGCGAAGAACGATAACCTGATTCGGCAGACTGACCGAGGTGACTGGTTCGCGGGCAAGCCTCGCTCCAACGGAATCGAGTGCGCGTCTACAGGGGGGCAACACTGGCAACTTTACGGCACCTCCCTTGCCGCTTGCCTCCTTCCAAGCGGAAATCCATTGCCGCTTTTCTGGCATTCGCCTTGCCACCATGGCCGCAAAGCCCCTGAAACATGGCGTTTCAAGAAGTGGCACGCGGTTTGCTATGTCTCTGCTAAGCAAAACCAGTTACGACAATCTGGTCATCCGGCAAAGGTTTCCCGACATGAGCATCAACTTCGATAAAGCGTTAGGCATTCATGAAAAAGCCCTGAGCTTTCGCGCCCAGCGTGCCGAGGTGTTGGCCAACAACATCACCAACGCCGATACGCCGAATTACAAGGCTCGTGATCTGGAGTTCTCATCGGTATTGGCTGCTGAAAGCGACAAGGTCAAGAACGGCACGTTCGCGCTGAACAAGACCAACAGCCGCCATATCGAAGCTGAAGGCGTGGGCAATACCGATGGCAGCCTGCTTTATCGCACACCGTCGGCACCTTCTCTGGACCAGAACACCGTTGATGCTCAAGTCGAAAGCGCCAACTACGCGGAAAACGCCGTGGGCTTTCAGGCCAGCTTCACCCTGCTCAACAGCAAATTCAAAGGGCTGGTTGCAGCCCTCCGCGGAGAGTAATTCATGTCTCTAGCCAACGTCTTCAATATTGCCGGCAGCGGCATGAGTGCTCAAACCACTCGATTGAACACCACCGCCAGTAACATCGCCAACGCCGAGACCGTGTCTTCGAGCATGGACCACACGTATCGCGCGCGGCACCCGGTGTTCGCCACCGTGTTCCAGCAAAGCCAGACGGGCGGCGGTTCGCTGTTCCAGGAGCAAGGCGAAGCAGGGCAGGGCGTGCAGGTTAACGGCATCATCGAAGACACTTCGAACCTCGAAGCGCGCTACGAACCCAATCATCCTTCCGCCGATCAGAACGGGTACGTCTACTACCCGAACGTGAATGTCGTCGAAGAAATGGCCGACATGATCTCTGCCAGTCGGTCCTTCCAGACCAACGCGGAAATCATGAACACCGCCAAAACCATGATGCAGAAAGTACTGACTCTGGGTCAGTGATGAGGCGCGAACAAAATGGCTATTGATACCGACGTTAAAACAACGCTGCTCAATTCTCTGCAGAACCCGACGCCGACTGCGACCAAGTCCAATGACGCGCTGGGCAAGGATGCTTTCCTGCAGCTTCTGGTTACACAGATGAAGAACCAGAACCCGCTCGATCCACAGGACAACTCAGAGTTCGTGGCTCAGCTGGCACAGTTCAGCAGCCTGGAAAGCATGCAGAACCTGACCTCGACCGTGGACACCATTGCTGCCAGCTACCAGTCGTCGCAGGCATTGCAGGCTTCCTCGCTGGTTGGTCGTTCGGTGATCGTCAACGCAGGTTCGACCGCCGTTGATACCACCAAGGGCATGGCAGGTACTGTCGTGGTGCCGTCTGCCAGTAGCGTAACGTCGGTGAAGATCTACGACTCGGCAATGAATGTGGTCAAGACCGTCGATCTGGGCACCCAGAGCGCCGGCAACGCCGCCTTTACCTGGGACGGCAAGAATGATGCGGGGGAAACCCTGGCGTCGGGCAACTACAGCTTCATTGCTACGGGCTCGCTGGATGGTACCCCCACCAACCTGGCTACTTATCTGCCTGCAACGGTCAACAGTGTGACGACCGGGGTGAATGGCGGGGCTATGACGCTTAATCTGGCGGGCGGTCAATCCATCGCCTTGTCCGCAGTACAAACCATCGGAATTTAGAGCCGACTCGACGGCGAAGGAGTGTTACATGTCATTCAATATCGGTCTTAGTGGGCTCTATGCTGCAAACAAAAGCCTGGACGTAACCGGCAACAACATTGCCAACGTTGCAACCACTGGTTTCAAATCGTCCCGTGTCGAGTTTGCTGACCAGTACGCGCAATCTATTCGCGGCACCTCCGGCCAGACCAACGTAGGTAGCGGTGTATCGACGGCTGCAGTTTCGCAACAGTTCACGCAGGGCACGTTGACTACGGGTACAGCCAATAGCCTTGATCTGGCGATTAATGGCAATGGCTTTTTCATGCTCAGCAACAACGGCGAGAAGCTCTATACCCGCGCTGGTGCTTTCCACACTGATAAGGAAGGCTTTGTGGTCAACAGTGCCGGTCAGAACTTGCAGGGCTATAACGTGGATGCCAATGGTGCCGTAGTGACCGGCGCTTTGAATAACTTGCGGATCGACTCTTCGAACCTCGAGCCAAAAGCGACAACGCAGATCACCAACAAGGCAAACCTCAATTCCACAACTGCTTTGCCGACTGTTGCGACTTTTGATCCGACCGACACCAAAAGCTACAACATGAAGTACAGCACCCCGATCTACGACACTCAGGGCAATGCACATACGCTGGATCAGTATTTCGTCAAGACGGGCACCAATACCTGGTCGATGTATTCGTTGGTTGATGGTCGTAATATTAGTGATCCCACCACCAAAACGCCGGATGTGATCGACGTGGACGCAGACCGGGTTGATCTGACTTTTGACTCTAACGGTGCGTTGGAAGTTACGGCTGCTGTACCGCCCGCAACGGGTGGTACCGTGCCTACCGACGGTGCCAACATCAAGTTTGATGCTGCCAGCGGTACCTTTACCATTTCCGGCTGGAAACCTGCCGTGCAAACTGGCACTGGCACTTCTGCCGCGTGGGTAGAAAATGGCGCGAGCAGCTCTGATATCAAACTCAATATGGTGTCCACTACTCAGACCGCTTCGGTCTCGGGTCTGATCTCCCAGGATCAGGATGGCTACGCGACCGGCCAGCTCAGCAGCATGAGCGTTGATGCGACCGGTAACCTGTTCGCTACCTACACCAATGGTAAATCCCAGGTGATTGGCCAGGTATCTCTGACCAACTTCGCCAATGTCCAGGGCCTCGCCCCGGCGGGTGGTACAAACTGGCGCGAAACCTTCGCTTCGGGTGTGCCGGTAAGTGGCGCTCCTGAGTCAGGCACTTTGGGCAATATCACAGGCCAGGCGCTGGAAGATTCCAACGTCGACTTGACCGGTGAGCTGGTTAACCTGATCAAGGCGCAGAGTAACTATCAAGCGAACGCGAAGACTATCTCGACGCAAGCAACTATCATGCAGACCACTATTCAGATGACCTGATAAAGGTCGCTGTTCAGACTGCACAAGAGCCCCTTTTCGAAGGGGCTTTTTTTATGCCTGTTGAATAAGAAATAATGAACGCTGTTTTGTTTTTTGAAGTTCCGGAACTGTCTCTCAATCGTCTTGGAAATTTCCTACGCAGCATAGTGTGAGAATAAAAACTCCTTAACCAATACCGTTTTCGGTAGGGAGTTTTAGATGTCGTTCAATGTTTCTATCAGTGGGATTCACGCCGCCAACAAAAGGCTGGAGAACGCAGGGAATAATATCGCCAACGTGGGAACCGTCGGTTTCAAGTCTTCACGCACGGATTTCGCGGCTTTATATCCGGCCAATTATCTGGGCACGGGAGGGCATGCAATCGGCAGCGGTGTGCGCCTGGCCAATGTGACGCAGAACTTCAATGAGGGCACCAGCATCACCACCCATGGCAGACCGCTGGATCTGCGTATCCAGGGCGGTGGTTTTTTTGTGGTCAGCGACCGTGGCTCTTTGGCGTACACCCGGGCCGGTGCCTTTCAGAAGGATGCAGAGGACTTCGTTGTGGACAGTGAAGGCGGGCGCCTGCAGGGCTATGGAGTGAATGACAAGGGCGAGGTCATGGCGGGGGTGCGTAGGGACATGAAAATTGACACTTCCAATATGGCACCGAAATCCACCACGCGTATTTCAGACACTTTCAATCTGGATGCTTCCGGCGCCTCCCTTGCGCAGTTGCCTCCATTCAATCCGGATAACCCTGCCACCTATACCCGCATGACAAGCCGGACCATCCAGGATCAGGCGGCGGGCTCCGTTGCGGCAACGGATCACGAGCTGAAACAGTACTTCGTCAAGACTGATGACAATCAATGGTCCATGTACGTGTTGATTGATGGGCGAAACCCGATTGAGCCTGGGAGCTCAAGTCCGCTGCATGTGACGCTGGATAAAGCTGCGGATGGCACGGTGCGCTATTCCGCCGCCAGTCAGAACCTGAAGAAGGTGTCCAATACCGAATTAGGCCTGGGTGGTTGGGTGCCAGCGATGCAGTCTGGAAACAAGTGGGTTGCCAGTGGTGCGGCCAGCGGCGGCGACGTTTCGTTATCTCTTGAAGATGGCGCGGGCAGTGCGCTGGATAGCGCCGATCCGGTCATGGTGCGCTCTTTACCGCCATTCAATCCTTCCGACCCGGCGACCTACAGTGTGGTGTTCTCCAACGGCCTGTTTGACAGTCAGGGTAACCAGCACGAGTTGAAGCGTTATTTCGTCAAGGAGGGCAATAACAGTTGGCAGATGCATGTGCTGGTCAACGACCGAAATCCTTCAATGCCGGAATCCGCCGCGCCGTTGACAGCCCGCCTGGTCTTCAATGGCAACGGATCGCTCAGGTCCCTGACCGGGTCGCCGGGGTTGACGGTCCAGAATGGTAATTCCCTGCAATTGACAGGCTGGGTCCCGGCAACGGTCCGGGACAAAGGTACACGCCAGGAAATCTGGATATCCAACGGTGTCAACGCCAGTGACGAGGGCATCGCCATCGACTTCAGCAAGGTCGCGCAATTCAATGCACCGACCTCGCGCACCTCGCAGTTTGTCGACGGGCATGCGGCGGGGAAGCTGAGCAGCTTGAGCGTGGGGCGTGATGGTTTGCTGCGTGCCGGATTCAACAACGGTCTGTACCGCAATATCGGGCAACTGATACTGGCGAGTTTTGCCAACGAGCAAGGGCTGCAACCTCGCAGCGATACCCGCTGGGGTGAAACCCTTGCCTCAGGCGTCGCCAATTTCGGTGCTGCCGGATCTGGAATGTTGGGCAGCGTAATAAGTGGGGCGCTGGAGGCCTCGAACGTCGTGCTGGCGGATGAATTGCTTGAGCTGATCCAGGCGCAAACGGCGTATCAGGCCAATTCGAAGGCGATTTCTACCGAGGTGACATTGATGCAGACGTTGATTCAGTCGACGTGATTTCTCCCGTTCTGTAGGAGTGAACTTGCTCGCGATTCGGTCTCTTAGTCGACGAATTTATCATCTGAGCTGACGCTATCGCGAGCAAGCTCACTCCTACAGATCCTGAGTTTGCTGCGCGAAAGCGCGGTGTCAACCGTTAGTAGATTCAAATCGAGCAATCGGATTTAACAAAAAAACCCTTCAACCGCTTCCACCCCTCACCGGGGCTGGTTTGGGCGCAGACGATGCGATCCGCCCCTTGCCATTTGTAGTAGCGGGCGGGTGCGGCCTGACTGGTTGCCGAAACGAGTATTAGAGTCACTGCCAGTATCGGCAGGAGGCTTGCAGATGCTTTCACTGCTGAAGTTTCCCATCGCAGTTCACGTTGCCTGCAAGACTATCACCGGCCTGTGTTTTATGAATGGCAATTTCAGTCGCTAAAGCATTTTCCCTCCAATGAAGTTTTTTTGGCGGTGATTCACGTCAGCCAGGCGAAATGTGGCAGTCCGCCGCCGCATTCCTTTCCCGCGGCACCGTGAGCAAACCGGCTGCGCCTGTTTTCACTGCCAAATCAGCGCTTTGTATCCTCTTTGACAAGTTGGACCGGAAATTGCTTTATCCCTCTCAGAACAGCTACAGGCGGCAAGCGTCTGTCAGAGGAGGATGACTGTGGATAAGTTGCTTTACGTCGCCATGAGCGGTGCATCTGAAAACGCCGTTGCGCAAAAGGCTCACGCCAACAACCTGGCGAACGTCACGACCAATGGTTTCATGCGTGACCTGGAGCAGGCGCGTTCGATGCCAGTGTTTGGCGAGGTTCAGCCTTCGCGGGCCTATGCCATGAGCGAGCGTCCCGGTACTGACTTCAGTGGCGGCGCGATGGTCGCGACCGGTCGCGATCTGGATATTTCCGTCAAGGGTGATGGCTGGATTGCGGTCCAGACCCCTGATGGCGGCGAAGCTTATACCCGCAGTGCCGGCATGAATATCGATGCACTGGGTGTGTTGCGCGCTGGCAATGGTTTGCCGGTCATGGGCAATGGTGGGCCGATTGCCGTGCCGCCTCAGCAGCAGATCGAGATTGGTGCCGACGGAACCATCAGCGTTCGTTCGCTGGGTGAAAGCGCTCAGGTCATGGCTCAGGTAGACCGCATCAAGCTGGTCAACCCGGACATCAAGTCCATGGAGAAAGGCCCGGACGGCTTGATTCACCTCAAGAGCGGCGCCGCTGCCCCGGCGGATGCGACGGTACAGGTCGAGTCTGGCTTCCTGCAGGCCAGCAACGTCAGCGCCGTGGAAGAGATGACTTCCGTGCTGACCTTGTCTCGCCAATTTGAATTGCACGTCAAGATGATGAAAACCGCCGAGACCAATGATGAGTCTGCGGCGCGCATCTTGCAGATGGGCTAACTATTGACAGCTTGCGTCGGTAACTCGACGCACGAGGAGAGAACCAATGATTCCTGCACTATATGTCGCCAAAACCGGTCTCGCCGCTCAGGACATGAACCTGACGACGATCTCCAACAACCTGGCCAACGTATCGACCACTGGCTTTAAAAGTGATCGCGCCGAATTCCAGGACTTGCTGTACCAGATCAAACGTCAGCCAGGTGCTCAGTCGACCCAGGACAGCGAACTGCCGTCCGGTCTGCAACTGGGTACTGGTGTGCGCATCGTTGGCACGCAGAAGAACTTCACCGCCGGTAGCCTGGAAACCACATCGAACCCTCTGGACCTCGCGGTCAACGGTCGCGGTTTCTTTCAGGTCATGCAGCCGGACGGCACCATCGCTTATTCCCGCGACGGTACCTTCCACCTGGATTCCAACGGTCAGATCGTGACGGCCAATGGTTATGCTCTCGAGCCGGCCATTGTCGTGCCACAGAATGCCCAGACCTTCACGGTCGGTCAGGACGGTACGGTGTCGGTCACGCTGGCAGGTGCTACGGCCACGCCGCAGATCATCGGCAACATTCAGACTTCCGACTTCATCAACCCGGCCGGCCTGCAGGCCATCGGTGGCAACCTGTTCCTGGAAACCGCATCCAGCGGCGCTCCACAGGTCGGCACGCCAGGTCTGAACGGTCTGGGTACCACGCTGCAGAACACCCTGGAAGCCTCCAACGTGAGCACGGTTGAAGAGCTGGTCAACATGATCACCACTCAGCGCGCCTACGAGATGAACTCCAAAGTGATCTCCACCGCTGACCAGATGTTGCAGAACCTGACGCAGAACCTGTAACACCCTGATCGTCCTGTTCACCTGTTGCTGCACCCGCTCAATTCGATGAGGCGCCTTCTGTGCGCCTGCTACACCGCGAGGTTTTAAGTGTCATGAAACGGCTTCCTGTTCTGCGGTTTTCTGTGTTGGTCACTGCCCTGTGTGGGGCAGCGCTGTTGACTGGCTGTGTCGCGCCTTCCGCCAAGCCTAATGACCCTTATTACGCGCCGGTGATGCCGCGCACGCCGTTGCCTGCAGCGGCGAACAACGGCTCGATCTATCAGGCGGGTTTCGAACAGAACCTGTATGGCGATCGCAAGGCATTCCGGGTCGGTGACATCATCACCATTACGCTTTCCGAGCGGATGGCAGCCAGTAAGGCGGCGACTTCGGCGATCAAAAAGAACAGCTCCGCGAACATCGGTCTGACCTCGCTGTTCGGCTCAGGCCTGACTACAAACAATCCGATTGGCGGCAATGACCTGAGTCTCGGTGCTGGTTACGACGGCTCACGCAACACCTCCGGTGACGGCAAGGCCGCGCAGAGCAACAGCTTGACCGGTTCGGTCACCGTGACGGTCGCTGATGTGATGCCCAACGGCATTCTCGCGGTTCGTGGCGAGAAGTGGATGACGCTCAACACCGGCGACGAGCTGGTGCGCATTGCGGGCCTGGTCCGTGCCGATGACATCGCCACCGATAACACCGTTTCGTCCACCCGTGTGGCCGACGCGCGCATTACGTATTCAGGTACTGGTGCATTTGCCGACTCCAGCCAGCCAGGCTGGTTTGATCGGTTCTTCCTCAGCCCGTTGTTCCCTTTCTGATAGCGGGATAGACATGATCAAGCTCAAGCAACTGATAGCGGCGGCACTGCTGTTGTCCACCGCGTTTGGCGCACACGCCGAGCGTCTGAAGGACATCGCCAGTATTTCCGGCGTGCGGGCTAACCAATTGATCGGTTACGGTCTGGTGGTGGGGCTTAACGGTACGGGCGACCAGACCACGCAGACTCCGTTTACCTTGCAGACCTTCAACAACATGCTGGCCCAGTTCGGCATCAAGGTGCCGGCCAATTCGGGCACTGTGCAGCTGAAAAACGTCGCGGCAGTGGCGGTGTACGCCGACTTGCCCGCGTTCGCCAAGCCCGGCCAGACCGTGGACATTACCGTGTCCTCGATTGGTAACTCCAAGAGCCTGCGTGGCGGCGCATTGCTGATGACGCCCATGAAAGGTGTCGACGGCAACGTCTACGCCATCGCCCAGGGCAACCTGGTGGTGGGCGGTTTTGACGCCGAAGGTCGCGACGGTTCGAAGATCACCGTCAACGTTCCGTCCTCCGGTCGTATTCCTGGCGGTGCGTCGGTAGAACGTGCTGTTCCGAGTGGTTTCAACCAGGGCAACACGCTGACGTTGAACCTCAACCGTTCGGACTTCACCACTGCCAAGCGCGTCGTGGACAAGATCAACGATCTGCTCGGTCCGGGTGTCGCTCAAGCGCTGGACGGTGGTTCGGTGCGTGTTACCGCGCCACTGGATCCGGGGCAGCGCGTCGACTATCTGTCGGTGCTGGAAAACCTCGAAATCGACCCGGGCCAGACCGCTGCAAAAGTCATCATCAATTCCCGTACCGGCACCATCGTGATCGGCCAGAACGTCAAGGTTTCGCCAGCCGCCGTGACTCACGGCAGCCTGACCGTGACCATCACAGAAGACCCGATTGTCAGCCAGCCAGGCGCGTTGTCCGGCGGCCAGACGGCAGTAGTGCCGCGCTCTCGAGTCAACGCTGCCCAGGAACTGCACCCGATGTTCAAGTTCGGCCCTGGCACCACGCTGGATGAAATCGTTCGCGCTGTTAACCAGGTGGGCGCAGCCCCAGGCGACTTGATGGCGATCCTTGAAGCTCTCAAGCAGGCCGGCGCGTTGCAAGCCGACCTGATCGTGATCTGAGGAAGTTGTCCATGGATATGCCTAAGAGCGCGATTTCTTCAAGCATGGATTCGGGTGCCTACACTGACCTCAATCGGTTGAGTGCCTTGAAGAACGGCGACAAGAACAGCGATGCCAACCTGAAAAAGGTTGCGCAGGAGTTTGAGTCGCTGTTCGTCAGCCAGATGCTCAAGGGGATGCGCCAGGCCAACGAAGTGCTGGCCAAAGACAACCCCATGAATACCGCCGCCACCCGGCAGTATCAGGAAATGTATGACCAGCAGCTGGCCGTGACCATGTCCAGCAAGGGCAACGGTATCGGCCTGCAAGACGTGCTGATGCGTCAGCTGTCCAAGACCAAGAATATGCAGGCCGCAGCGGCTGGCACTGAAACGCCAGTCACTGATACCAAAGCCGCTACTACGGCGACCGCTACTGGGGTTTACCAGCGTCCGCTGTGGGCGACGCGTTCGGCTGCTGGCGATGCAGCCGCTGCAGCGCATGCCGGTGCGGAAGGCCGCAACGATATTGCAGCGCTTAACTCGCGACGTCTTTCGTTGCCAAGCAAACTCACTGATCGCTTGCTGGCGGGCATTGTGCCGGCCGCCGCCAATGTCCTGTCGCCGACTGCGCGCACCGCCGCGACAGCATCGACGGCAACCAATGGCAGCAACGGCGACTGGACTCTGGACCCGAACCTGGCACCGGCAACGCCGCAGTACGTGCGCAGCATGGCGCAGCCGCCGCTGGCGCCTGGCAAGAAGGCGTTCAGCAATTCCGACGAGTTCATGGCGACCATGTTGCCGCTGGCCAAGGACGCGGCCGCCCGTATCGGCGTCGATCCTGCGGTGTTGGTAGCTCAGGCTGCGCTGGAAACCGGCTGGGGCAAATCGATCATGCGTCAGCAAGATGGCAGCAGCAGCCACAACCTGTTTGGTATCAAGGCCACCGGCAATTGGAATGGTGGTCAGGCGCGGGCAATCACCAGCGAGTTTCGTGAAGGCAAGATGGTCAAGGAGACGGCGGACTTCCGTTCCTACGACTCCTACGCCGACAGCTTCCATGACTTGGTCAGCCTGTTGCAGAACAACAATCGCTATAAAGAAGTCGTGAATTCGGCCGATAACCCAGAACAGTTTGTAAAAGAATTGCAGAAGGCCGGATATGCCACTGACCCGGACTATGCCAGCAAGATTTCGCAGATTGCGAAGCAGATGAAGAGTTACCAGAACTACGCAGCAGCCACGGGCTCTTCCACGACTTTATAAGGCTTTAATCATGTCACTGATTTCAATTGGGCTCTCAGGGCTGACTGCTAGTAGTGCCGCGATCAGCACCATCGGTAACAATACGGCGAACGTGGATACCGCGGGTTACTCCCGTCAGCAGGTCATGACCACAGCTTCGATGCAGCAGAATCTGGGGGCTGGCTACATCGGCTCTGGTACTACGCTGTCTGATGTGCGTCGGATCTATAACAGCTACCTTGATGCCCAGTTGCAGTCCAGCACCGCGCTGAGTGCTGACGCCGCCGCCTATTCCGGGCAGGCGAACAAGACCGACACACTGTTGTCTGACAGCACCACCGGTGTCGCGGCGCAAATGACCAAGTTTTTCACTGACCTTCAGGCTATTGCGACTTACCCTACCCAGTCGGCGGAGCGTTCGAGTTTCTTGACTCAAGCCTCGGCTCTGGCGTCACGCTTCAATTCCGTGGCTGCGCAGTTGTCCTCGCAGAATGAAAACGTCAACTCGCAGCTCGCTACCTACGCAGACCAAGCGAACGAGCTGGCAACGACCATCGCCAGTCTGAATAAGCAAATTACCCAAGCCTCTGTAGGAAACGGCTCGCCCAACAGTCTGCTCGATTCGCGCAATGAAGCGGTTAGAAAGCTCAACGAGCTGGTCGGGGTGAAAGTAGTCGAGAACAACGGCAACTATGACATCTATACCGGCACCGGTCAGTCTCTGGTCAGTGGCGGCACGTCTTATAAGATGTCAGCAGTGCCAAGCGAAGCCGACCCGTTGCAGTACAAGCTGCAGATCGCTTACGGCCAGACCCAGACCGACGTTAGTACAGTGGTCACCGGCGGCGCGATCGGCGGCCTGTTGCGTTACCGCTCTGAAGTACTGGTGCCATCGACCAATGAACTGGGCCGCCTGGCCATGGTCATGAATGACCAAATCAACACCCAGCTCAGCCAAGGTATCGACAGCAAGGGCAATTTCGGCACGGCGCTGTTCAACAACATCAATAGTGCCGAGCAGATTGCGCAGCGTAGCACTGGCAGCGCGACAAACAGCATAGGCTCAGGCAACTTGAATGTGACCATTACGGACACCAGCAAGCTTGAGGCTAGTGACTATGAAGTCACTTTCGCTGATGCGAATAATTACACTGTGCGCAAGTTGCCTGACGGCAAAAGTTTGGGTGCTGGCAGCTTGACGCCGGCTGTTAATGTTAACGGTCTGGGCTTTACGATGAGCGGCAACGGTGGGGCCTTTGCAGCTGGCGACAGCTTTAAAGTTACTCCGACGCGCAACGGAGCATCGGGTATGTCCGTGGCCCTGACTGATCCGAAAGACATCGCGGCAGCCGCGCCATTGACTGCGGCGGCGGGAGCGAGCAACTCAGGTACCGGTGGCTTCACCCAGCCCGTGCTGACAACTAAGACTGATATCTACAATTCGACGAAGAGGCTGGATCTTCAGAACGCGCTCAAAGGCTCGACACCAATGCGTCTGGTGATGGGCGCTGCCACCGACGGTGTCCAGAGCTATCAGCTGCTTGACGCAAAAGGTGCTGCTGTTACCGACAAAAATGGTAACGCCATTGTTGGCACTATCATTCAGGGTCAAAACAACAACCTCAAACTTAGCGTTGGTTACGCCGATACTTCCACTACGCCGAGCAGTGCGACCTCATTCGATTTTGAGATGGCGATTTCCGGTACGCCGCAGATCAATGACACTTTCTCAGTTAGCCTGACAGGTGCGGGTTCTTCGGATAACCGTAACGCCACGGCCACAGTAGCACTACAGACAGCTAAAACTGTTGGTGTTACCAACGGCGGTGTAGGTACGAGCCTGTCTGGCGCTTACGCCGATCTGACCTCAAGCGTCGGTACCCGTGCCGCTCAGGGTAAGAGTGACGTGACCGCCACCAATGCTGTGGTGTCCCAAGCCAAATCGGCTCGCGACTCAGTATCTGGCGTATCCCTGGACGAAGAGGCGGCCAACCTGATCAAGTATCAGCAGTATTACACTGCGTCATCGCAGATCATCAAGGCGGCGCAGACCATTTTCAGCACGCTGATCAACAGTCTTTAAGGGGTCGTAAGACATGCGTATTTCCACTACCCAGTTCTACGAAGTATCCACTGCCAACTATCAGCGGAGCTACTCGAACGTCCTGAAAACTACCCAGGAGATTTCCAGTGGCGTGAAGCTCAACACTGCTGCGGATGATCCGGTCGGCGCCGCCCGAGTTCTGCAACTGTCGCAGCAGAATTCGATGCTGACTCAGTACGCCTCGAACATAAGCACAATCAACACCAGCATCACCAATTCGGAAACTGCGCTTAAGAGCATTCAGGATTCGATATTGGCGGCCCGCGATCTGATCATCAAGGTCAATAACGGTTCGTATACCGATGATGACCGTATCTCAACTGCCGGCGAGCTCAAGGCGCTGCAGAGTCAAATCCTGGGTCTGATGAATAGCCAGGACTCCAACGGCCAATACATGTTTTCCGGTTCCAAGTCATCCGTACCGCCTTATTCGATGAATGCTGACGGAACTTACAGTTACAATGGCGACCAGACGGCCCTCAAGCTAGCGGTGGGTGACGGGCTGTCATTGGCTGCCAACACGACTGGTTTCGAGGCCTTTGAACAGGCAGTGAATAACACCAGAACCTCATCGACCCGTATATCGCCTGCTGTCGATGACGGCAAGGTCGGCCTTTCAGCTGGCCTGGTGAAGTCCACTAGTACTTATAACGACAGTTATCAGGGCGGTGAGCCGTACTCGCTTACCTTCATCAGCGCTACCGAATTCCGCATTACCGATGGCGCGACACCGCCTAACGACGTAACCGTGGATGCGTCCAATGCTGGCAAATTCAGCTACAGCAGTTTCGATGACCAGACGTTCACTTTTCGTGGTGTCGAGCTCAAGCTCAACGTCAACCTGTCGGACGCCGAGAAAGCTACGGCCACAACTGCGGGCACGGCGCTGACTGGTCGTAGTTATGAGCTGGGGTCGACGCCGGACACGATCACCGTATCGCGCAGTCCTGGCAACCCGTCCCCGATCGCCGTCAGCGGTGCAGCGGTAGGCACTTCGGCTGCAGATCTGACCGCTTATAACAACATTTTCCCAACCACTGGCGCAGTACTTAAGTACTCCAGTACAGACGGTTACCAATTGTTCGCTTCGCCATATGCAGCCGGTAATGCTCCGGTCGCCGCTGGGGTCGTGACTGGCCCGATGGTCAAGGCTGCGGGTGTGGAGTTCACCATCACCGGAGGCCCGCCAGCTGATGGTGACATTTTCTTGGTCCAAGGTGGCACTCACCAGACCGAGAACATTCTTAACACCCTGACTAATGTGATCGGCGTTCTGAACACTAAGACTGACGGTAGTCTAGTGGCGACTCAGAACCTTAACTCAGCTCTAACCTCGGCGCTGGGTAACGTGACCAGCAGCCTGGAGCAAGTTTCGTCGGCTATTTCAGCTGGGGGCGCGCGTCAGGTTGCTGCCGAAGCACAAAACTCCACCAACGATTTGCTGAAGGGCAATAACAGCTTAGAACAAGACGGATACGTGAAGGCCGATGTAATCGAGGCGACGACCCGTCTCACCCTTCAGAAAACTATGCTGGAGGCATCACAAATGGTATTTACCCAGCTGTCACGGTTGAACCTGTTCAGCCAGCTGTAAGCCTGCCGCCTAGCGCGGGTCGTCTTTTCTTCAGCGGTGAGGGGAGCCAGTCTACCGGCTGGTTTCCCGCCGGTAGTGAGTCCGTATTGTGAATTCAGCTCCCCTTGTCAGTATCCTAATTCCCGCATTCAACCCTGCCTTCTTCCGCTCTACACTGCAGAGCGCGCTCGATCAAAGCTACCGGCCACTGGAAATCATCGTCTGCGACGATTGCCAGAACGGCGAAATCAAAGCCATCTTTGACGAACTGGTGCCTGCCGACAGCGACCGGGCGCGCCATGTCGCCAATCCTCAGCGTTTGGGCCTGCAGGGTAATTTGCTCAAGTGTGTGGAAGAGGCGCAGGGTCAGTACGTTAAGATCCTGTGTGACGATGACCGGCTTTATGCACCCTGCGTAGCTACGCAGGCGGCCGTTTTGCAAGCTCATCCGGATGTCGGTCTGGTGATCTCGCGCCGTTATTTTATAGATGCCGATGACTGTGTTTTGCCGGAGCGCATCGAAAATGCCGGTCTGGTGCCTTACGATGCGCTGTACAAAGGTGAGGACCTGCTCGGTGTTCTGGAGAAGTCACTGCGCAATTACTTTGGGGGCTTTACCTGTGCCTTGCTGCGCAAAACCGATCTTGAACAGTATCTGCCGGCATTGATCCAGGAGGGTCAGGGTTTCGTGGCAATCCTGGATCTTGCGTTGTTCATATGTCTGCTGCGGCGCAGCAATCTGGTTGTGCTCTTCGGCATCAGCAATGTCGAGCGTCTGCACCCGGCGCGGCTGAGCAATCAGCCGGATGTGGTCAATCACGCTTCCCAGGAGTGGGATTGGCTCGCTCAGATGATCAAAGCGCGTAGTGGTGAGCCGGCCCCGGCTCCCGGCTACGTCCGCTTTCTGCCTTTGCGCAAGGCGGACAAAGAGGAGCACGATTGGGATGAGGTTGGCATGTACAATCTCATCGCTTCGCGCCAAGGCGTGATGCGTCACCGTGTCGGCACCAATGCCCAGAGCTATAAGCAGATGTACGCAGAGTGGCTGCAGCTGCGAACTTTCAATCCTAAGCATAAACGGCTGCTGGAAAGACGAATCGAGACCTGGCCTGCAAGGCCGCGCATCGTGCCGGTCATCATTGACGAGCAGGGCGACCCTGGCCTGCTGGAGATCACCCTACGCAGCATTTTCGCTCAAGACTACCCGGCACATGCGGTGGTGGTGTTGACCGAGGCGTCGGAGGTTTCCGATCCACAGGTGTTGCGTTTCACTCTTCAGGAGAATCGCGCGAGACAACTCAATGAAGTATTGCCGCTGCTGGAGCCTGCTGACTGGGTTTACCTGCTGCGCGCCGGCGACCGACTGGTGCAGCCGGCGCTCTTGGTTCTGGCCGAGCGTGTGGCTCATCAACCCGGCCTGCTGTGTGTCTACAGCGATGAAGGTGCGCTGGACGATGAAGAGTCGCGCGAACCGGTGTTCAAGCCTGATTTCAATCTGGACCTTATGCGCGGCTATCCCTATGTTGGCCGCGCGCTGGCCTTCGAACGCCGTCATCTGCTCCACATTGGGGGCTTCGATGAGCGGCACGAGGAGCTGGCGCCTCAGGATGTGATCTGGCGGCTGGTCGAAACGGTTGGACCACAGACGATCGAGCACATTGCCGAAGTCCAGGTCGAATCGACACTTGCCTACGCCGACTGGCTTTCCCTGCCGCAAGTGGTTCGAGGCAGCGAGGCTTTGGTGGCTGCACACTTGCAGCGCATCGGTGTCGAGCATGTGATTCGTCATGACGAACTGCCGTTGATCAACCACATCGACTATCAGCATGCCGCACAGCCACTGGTGTCGATCATCATCCTCGTCCGCGACGAGCTCGCGGCGTTGGAGCGCTGCTTGGACGGCCTATTGAGCAACACTTCTTATTCTTACTATGAAGTGCTGATTGTTGATCAGGCCAGCGACACGGATGAGACCAGGACTTGGTTTTCTGCCATGGCGGCACTGGGCAGTGACAAGTTGCGGATTTTCACCCAAAGCCAGGAGCCCAACGACGCTGCCGCCCGTAACTTTGCCGCGCAGCAGGCCCGCGGCGAATACCTATTGTGGCTCAGTCCGCATGCAATCACTCATCAGGCCGACTGGTTACAAGGCCTGCTCAATCATGCCCAGCGCCCGGAAGTCGCAGTTGTCGGGCCGAGCATTATTGATCCCCAGGGGCATATGCTGTCTGCGGGCATGGTGCTGGGGATGGATGGCGTTGCGGGCAGACCGGCATTCGGTGCTGCGTTATCAGCGCCGGGATACATGCATCGTTCCCAGGTCGCGCATAACTGGAGCGTGCTCGGCGAGGCCTGTCTGATGACCCGCAAAAGTGTGTTCGATGCGTTAGGTCCGTTAGACGAAACCAGCTTTACGCTGGGTCTCAATGGCCTAGACCTTTGTCTGCGCGCTGGGCGTGCCGGCTATCTCGTGGTCTGCACGCCGCAGTCCAGCGTGGCACTTGCCGAGCCGCCACCACCGGAGCGTAGTGAAGCCTGGCGCGAGCGACTCAAGTCCGAGCAAAATTTCTTTTGCTTGAAATGGCTGTCGGAAATCGCTTACGAGGGCGCTTACAACCGTAATCTTGGACAGACCGAGCTTTCGGCTTTCCGGATACATCCAGGGCAACTGCACGCATGGAACCCATTCTGCTCTCGCCATTTGCCGTCGATCTTGTGCATGGCAGGCAACACGTCCGCGGTGGGGCATTACCGTGTCAGTCAACCCTTGCTGGAACTCGAAGCCATCGGCCGGGTAGTAGGGCGCGTGACCTATGAGATGCCGACCATTGCCGAAGTTGAGCGTCAGTCACCTGATGTGGTGGTGATTCAGGGACGCTATAGCGAGAACCGACTGAGCGACATTATCCAGATCAAAGACTACTCCAGCGCCATGCGCATCTTTGAATTGGACGACTATATCGTCGATGTGCCTCTGAAAAATGAACACCGGCGCAGCATGCCTGACAACATCGAGTCCGCATTGCGCCGCGGCATCGGCCTATGCGACCGGGTGGTGGTTTCCACCCAGCCGCTGGCCGAGGCTTTGTCCAGCATGCACAACGATATTCGTGTCGTGCCCAACATGCTGGCGCCCGAACTGTGGAGCAAACTGAAGGGTAAGCGGCGGATTTCGGACAAACCTCGTATTGGTTGGGGGGGCGGCACTAGCCACCGTGGGGACCTGGAGTTGATAGCCGATGTAGTGCGCGAGCTGGCCGATGAGGTGGAGTGGGTATTTTTCGGCATGTGTCCCGACCTGTTGCGTCCATATATCCACGAGTTCCATTCGGCAGTTGGGTTGCACCTCTATCCGGCTAAACTGGCCAGCTTGAACCTGGATCTGGCCTTGGCGCCGCTGGAGTTCCATATCTTCAACGACTGCAAGAGCAATTTGCGCTTACTGGAATATGGAGCATGTGGCTATCCGGTCATCTGCTCGGACACCAAGGCCTACACAGGTCACTTGCCAGCCACCCGGATCAAGAGCAACAGTGCGCAGGAATGGCTGGACGCGATCCGCATGCATCTGTCGGACCCGGCCGCCAGCTATCGGATGGGCGACGATCTGCGCGACACCGTATTGCGCGATTTCATGCTGCGCGGCGAGAACTTGCAGTACTGGGCTAATGGTTGGTTGCCAGACTGATCCGCCGAGTGCAATGGCACTCGAATGAGCCTGGCATTGATGCTTAGGCTGTATTTGGATATTAGGAATGATTATGCAGAGCGATATCGGCAGTAAGGCCCCCTTGAACCAGCGTCTGACGCTGGTATTGCTGGCCAGCGAGCAAACGGATTTTCTGCGTCGCGCGTTGGCGTTCTATGCCGACTTTCCCGCCGCCATCCTCGTGCAGGATGCCAGCGAAGAGATCGACATCCAGGCTGCGGCCTGGCCCGGTGTTACTTATCAACATGCGCCGGATCTGGCCGAGGCCGGTTTCAGCAAACGCTCAGGGCAGGCTGCCGCCCGGGTCGACACACCTTATGTAGTGTTTGCCGACGTCAGCAGCTTTCTGCTGCCCGATGCTTTGCGCCAGGCACTGACCTTTCTTGAGGCGAACCAGACTTATGGAGCCTGCCAAGGTTACAGCCTGACTTATCAAGGCCACGTCGAGCGTGTCGACTACCTGCGTCTGGACCACGAGGTACATGCGGATTTCGATAGTGAAGACTCGGTGCAACGTACGGCGCGGTTTTTAGAAAAAAGCGTTCCGCTTCTCAACGCACTGACCCGTACTTCGTTGGTGCAGCGCTGGTTCGCGGCAGTGCCGGAGGATACCTCCGAGGTCTGGCAGGAAGTCGGGCTGGCGTGCTACCTGCTCAACGTAGCCCGCGTGCAGATCCTCCCCGTGGGCTACGGACTGCATCTGCAGCAGGATGGTCGTCAGATGCGCCATAACCAGAGTATGGAAGCTGCGTTATGTCACACCGACCCTAAGGCCCGGGGCGAGCGCGAACATTTCGCCGCTGTTGTGGCGTCGGTACTGGGAGGCGAAGCGCAGCCGATCCTTGATGCGTTGCGGGTGATGGCCGACAGCCTCAAGAAACAGCCCTATCAGGGGGGCGGCAAGCTGTTCAGCTCGAAGTGGAACGTAGCATTCGAGCGCCCTGAGGTGGGCTTCGAGCCTCGTCAGTTCGTTGAGATGCCGTTCTACAGTCGCGCGTTTTTTGATGCGCTTGCGCATATTGAGTTTCTGATCCACCTATTGCCAGCTGGCGCCGTGCAGCTCGACGAGCTGGAGGCTGTGCTGCTCAAACAGGTCGAACTGACCGGACCGCAAAGCCAGACCGACCCCAAGACTCTGGTCAGCAGTCTGTGGCGAGCCTACGGAGCGTATGCCTTTAACGCTGGCATCGTTGAGCGCTTGGGGCAGCTATTGGGCCAGACGCCGGGTGACGAGGAAGAGGCTAATCGCATCGTAGCCTGGGGCCAGCGCTTGGTTGCGGTGTCGCAGCGTGACAATGCTTCGCTACTGCCGGAGATGCCTTCGGGGCGCTTGCTGAACTGGGTCGCCTCACGCAAGCCCAAGCCGGCCGAGTTCAAAGCGCTCAATGTTCGCTTAAGCCATCAGGATAGCGCTTCGCAGATCGGCATCTTGCTGCTGGACCTGCAAGCGGATGTCTTCAAGCTGCAGGCGACCTTTGACAGTCTGATCAGCAGTGACTATCGCGCGTTCAAGGTAATCGTGTTCACCACCGGCGAACTACCAGCGACTACCACGGTACAGAACACTGTGCATTTCGTGAAAGTCACCGAAAGCAACTATGTCGACAAGATCAATCAACTGATCAAACAATCGCCCAGTGACTGGCTGATGCTGGCCGAGGCGGGCGAAGAATTCACCGCCAGCGGGTTGCTGCTGGCCAGCGCTGAATTGGCCGGTGCTATTGAATGCCGAGCGGTAGCGGTGGATGAAATTCAACGCCGCGCTGACGGCCGACTTGAACACCTGCTGCGGCCAGGCTTCAACCTCGACCTGCTGCAATGCGTACCGACGCTGATGGCACGTCATTGGCTGGTTCGTCGCGAGTTGCTGGTGGCGGCGGGCGGCTACAGTCGCGAGCTGCCGCAGGCGCTGGAGTTCGATCTGCTATTGCGCCTGATCGAGCAGGGCGGTCTGGGCGGTATGGCGCACCTCAGCGAGCCGGTATTGATCTGCGATGCACCGAAACTGGAGGGCAATGAAGACGAGAGGAAAGCGCTGACTCGCCACCTCGCCAATCGCGGCTACCAGGCCGAGGTCGGTTCGCCGGCGCCTGGTCTGTACAAAATCGACTATCGCCATGAACATCGGCCTATGGTGTCGATCCTGATCCACAGTCAAGACAACTTGCCGCAATTGCAGCGCTGCCTGCACAGCCTGTTACAACGTACTCGATACCAGCGTTTCGAGGTGCTGATTGGTGACAGCGCCAGCCAGACCAGCGAGCTGTCGGCTTGGCTGGATGAGCAGGAAAAACTCTCCAATCGGGTCCGCGTTTTCCGTGCTGACCAGCCAATCGGCGCAGTGGCGATGTACAACCAGCTGAGTCAGCAAGCCAAGGGTGAATACTTGATAGTGCTGGATGCTGAAAGCCAGATCGTCAACGTCGGCTGGATCGAATCATTGCTTAATCAGGCTCAACGTCCAGAAGTCGGTGTGGTGGGTGCCAAGCTAGTGGATGCCGAGGGGGCGGTCACTCAGGCCGGTCTGATTCTGGGCTTCAACGGCTGTGTGGGTTCAGCGTTCGTTGGTGAGTCGAAGCGCTCTCGCGGTTACATGCAGCGGTTGGTGGTCGAACAGAACTATTCGGCGGTATCGGGCGCATGCCTGATGATTGGCAAAGCGCTGTTCGAGGCTGTGGGCGGAATGGACGGAGAAGTGTTCGCTGAAGGCCTGGCAGATGTCGATCTGTGCCTCAAAGTTGCCCAGGCCGGGTACCTGACGGTGTGGACGCCTAATGTCCAGATCGTGCATTGCGGTGTCGTGCAGGCGTCGAACACTGTGCGCCAGGCACTTACCGACAAATGGTCCTTACCGTTCAAGCAGGATCAGGCTTACAACACAAACCTCGATCTCAATGGCCAGGGCTATACTCTGACCGCGTTCCGATAAGCCTTTCAAACGGCGTTCGCTCCCCTCCACGGGGCGCAACGCCCCGCCTTCGCATCGTATACTACATCTCATACTTTCCTGGTGAAGCCGGGTTTTATCTCTCCCGGTACATACACAAAGTGCTCCTGCTGGAGTGACTTGCAGGTCATAAAGTGCATCTTCACAGTATCGTTTTGCGTGAATCGACGTTCGTCCGGCTTGCTTATATAGACCCAAGCCCTTGAAAATGTCCGCAAATTCAACTCCATTCGGTAGCGCCCTCGTATTTCTGGGACGATCATTGACCTGTTTACTAATCGAGAAGCCATGATGATTGGCATAAAAAACATAGCGAGTTACGTGCCCGCCGGCGGCGTGGATAACTACGCTCAGGGCGTCAAGTTCGGCAAGGATGAGGAGTTCATCTTTGGGAAAATTGGCTCCACGTTCCTGCCGCGCAAAGAAGACGCTCAGGAAACTTCGGATCTGTGTGTCGAGGCCGCAAATAGGTTGTTTGCCAACAACCCGCAACTCAAGCGTGAAGACATCGACGTTCTGATCGTCGTCACCCAGAACGGCGACGAAGAAGGTCTGCCGCACACCGCTGCCATTGTCCAAGACAAGCTTGGGCTGTCGACCAAAGTCGCTGCGTTCGATATATCGTTGGGTTGCTCGGGCTATGTCTACGGTATCTACGCAATCAAGGGCTTCATGGAAGCCACGGGCCTGAAAAACGGTTTACTAATAACTGCCGACCCGTATTCGAAGATCGTCGATCCTGAAGACCGCAATACCACGATGCTGTTCGGCGATGCGGCCACCGCGACCTGGATGGGCGAAGATGCGCTTTGGCAATTGGGTAAGGCTAAATTCGGTACCGACGGTTCTGGCGCGCCGCATCTGAAGGTGAACAACGGCGTTTTCTACATGAATGGCCGTCAGGTCTTCAACTTTGCCTTGCTGAAGGTCCCAGCGCACCTGCACGAATTGCTCGATGAATCCGGTCTTAAGTCTGACGACATAGATGCGTTCTGCATTCATCAGGGGAGTGCGGCAATCGTCGACGCCGTCGCACGACGCTTTGACGACAAGCCTGAGAAGTTCGTCAAGGACATGGTCGAGACCGGCAATACAGTATCATCCAGCATCCCGTTACTCATCGAGAAGCATGTACTCGAGTCGCCTTGGAAGCGTGTGGCATTGAGTGGTTTTGGTGTCGGGCTGTCTTGGGCATCAGCGATTATTTATCGCTCGTAAGGATCGCGGGCTTGCGCGACTGCCCAGAGTCGATCTCTGCGTCGGATGCATTACCTGAAGACTGCCTCCCGGACAAGTCTGTTCCTGAATCAGCTTGTCCTCGCAGGGTTTGAAATACCTGTAGTTGCAGCATCTACCCTGACGCAGGTGGGCAGTCTACTGCGGGCTTTTCTTCGGCTCGTACGAATCAGGCGGCGGTCAGTCCGTCCGCTCAGCACTCCCTTTGGATAGGGCGCGGACGTTCGTCGCGCCCACGCCCTTATTTAACCCGATTATTGACGCCATCCCCCCCCCCTAGCTTGGATTGCAAGCCCTTGTTTTATAAAGGCTGGCAGGCCGTCTGCTTTTTTTTTAAAAAAAATCCTCAAGCAACGTGCTACCGCGACGATAACTATTACGAAGGTTATCTAGGCACACCCGGCGCTTGCAGGGGCCGGAAGCCACGCAGTACTAATCCAACGAGGAATTCATCATGGCTTTAACAGTAAACACCAACGTTGCCTCCTTGAACGTTCAAAAGAACCTTGGTAAGGCTTCCGACGCACTGTCGACTTCGATGACCCGCCTGTCCTCCGGGCTGAAAATCAACAGCGCCAAAGACGACGCCGCCGGCCTGCAGATCGCTACCCGTATCACTTCGCAGATCCGTGGTCAGACTATGGCAATCAAGAACGCCAACGATGGCATCTCGATCGCTCAGACCGCTGAAGGCGCTCTGCAAGAGTCCACCAACATCCTGCAGCGTATGCGTGAACTGGCTGTTCAGTCTCGTAACGACAGCAACAGCGAAGACGACCGTACCGCTCTCAACAAAGAGTTCACTCAGATGAGTGAAGAGCTGACCCGTATCGCGAACAGCACCAACCTGAACGGCAAAAACCTGATCGACGGTACTGCCAGCACCATGACTTTCCAGGTTGGCTCCAACACCGGCGAATCGAACCAGATCACTCTGACCTTGAGCGCCAGCTTCGACGCTGACACCTTGGGTGTTGGTTCGGCCATCAGCATCACAGGTGCTGACAGCTCTGCTGCAGAAACTGCCTTCTCCGCAGCAATGGACGCGATCGACTCGGCTCTGGCCACCATCAACTCCACTCGTGCTGACCTCGGTGCTGCTCAAAACCGTCTGACCAGCACCATCTCCAACCTGCAGAACATCAACGAAAACGCCAGTGCTGCACTGGGTCGCGTACAAGATACTGACTTTGCTTCTGAAACCGCACAGTTGACCAAGCAGCAGACCTTGCAACAGGCTTCCACTTCTGTTCTGGCGCAGGCTAACCAGCTGCCATCCGCTGTACTGAAACTGCTTCAGTAATATCAGCATGAGTTTGGCGGGGGGGTACTTAATCGTGCTCTCTCGCTTTTTTACTTTCAGAGGTGATGGTCATGGATATGAGTGTGAAGCTGAGCTTGTCTTATCCGGCCGCTCAACCGGTTACGCCTACAGTATCGGAGCAACCAGTTGATAAGCCTGTCGCTGAGCGCCCCGTCGCTGCGTTAAGTGAAGGTAAGAGCTCAGACCTAGATAAGGACGACTCCCATGAAGACGCAAAGGTGAAAGCCGCTGCTGAAGATATCCAGAAATTCTTCCACTCGGTCAAACGCAATCTTGAGTTTTCGATCGATGAGGAGTCGGGTAAGGTGATTGTCAAGGTCATTGCAAGTGATTCTGGTCAAGTGGTCAGGCAGATCCCTAATGCGGAAATCCTGAAGTTGGCCGAAAGCCTTAGTGATGCGAACAGTCTATTGTTCCGAGCCAAGGCCTGAATCAGCGCCCATTTTGTTGCGGGTTAGCTGGCCCCTTTGAAGGGGTCAAAAACCGATGGTATACCTGAAGGGAGATACACCATGGCAAGTCCAATTACCCCCTCGACTGGTTTAGGTTCGGGCTTGGAAATCGGCACGATCGTCGAAGCGCTCGTTTCCGCTGAAACAACTCCAAAACAGAATCAGATCACCAAGCAGACGGATTCGACCAAGGCTTCGCTATCCGCAATCAGTCAGCTCAAAAGTGCCCTATCAACCTTTCAGTCGACTCTGGACACCCTCAACAGCAAAACGACGCCTGCGTTTCTAGGCTTCGCCGCGACATCAGCCGATGAATCTCTGGTCAAGGCCACTGCCACTAACTCGGCGGTTAATGGGACCTATTCCGTTAACGTTATCAGCTTGGCAACTGCATCCAAGGTTGCTACGGCTGCGCTGGATACTGCTGCTGTCAGTGCTATTCCGAGTGGTGAGCTGACCATCACTCAAAATGCCATTGACTATAAAGTTACGGTCGCCGACGGTTCGACCCTGCAGCAGGTGCGTGACAAGATCAACAGCGATCTGCAGGGCAAAGGTATAACTGCCAACATCATCACCGACAAGAGCGGTTCTCGCCTGGTTTTCAGTTCCACGACAACCGGTGCGGGCAGCGATATTTCGGTCAAGGGGACCGGCAATATTGGGACCCTGCTGGATATCTCGGGCACTGCTGTTCTGGATAAAAGCGATCCTGCGTCTTCCGGTGCTATTGTCGGTGTGGCGGCTGATGCCGTAGTCGAAATTGATGGTCTGACCGTAACCAGTAAAACCAATAAAATCGACGGAGCCATTTCTGGGCTGACTCTTGATCTGGTGACTGCCAAACCGGGTACGTTGACAACAGTCACTGTCGCGACTAACACCGACGGATTGCAGAAGTCCTTACAATCCTTTGTAGATGCCTTCAATACACTGGTGACGCTAACCAAGTCTCTGACTTCCGCCACTCTCCAGGCGGATGGTACGTATAAAAATGCTGCGATGACCGGCGACTCCATGCCTCGCTCGATTCTTGCTGCCATACGCAGTGAGATGGCCACCGCCACCTCTACCAGTGGTCTTGGCAGTCTTTCGCAGTTGGGCATCATGACTGATCAGACCAGCGGCAAGCTGGCGCTCAACAGTACCACCTTCAATACGGCGTTGAACGAAAAGAAACTGGGTAGCCAGATTCAAGCTTTGTTCACCGGCGATACAGGTCTGCTTGCGCGGGTTGGTAACGCTATTAAGCCTTACACCGAAACCGGCGGCGTGCTCGCCCTACGTTCCACCAGTCTGAGCAAGACCAGTACTGCCCTGGCGAACGATCAGGAGGCTCTTGATCGTCGCGTAGATACGCTTACTACGACCCTTACTAAAAAATACAACGCTATGGATCTCATCGTTGCTCAGCTCAAGGCAACTTCCAGCAGTATCACCTCAATCTTCGAAGCCATGAACGCCCAAAAGAATGCTTCTTGATTGAAGGTCCACGCCAAGAATCCGACTCCGTGTCGGATTCTTGCTTTTTGGCTAAAGTTTGTTGACTCCACGTCGATAGCTTGAATATACAAAACTGGAGTGGTTACGAGGCCCCCTATGAATCCCATGTTAGCGTTGCGTCAGTATCAGAAGATTGGGTCCCAGGCACAGACGTCCGAAGCGAGTCCTCACCGCCTCGTTCAGATGTTGATGGAGGGTGGGCTGGACCGCATTGCGCAGGCAAAGGGTGCCCTTGCCCGTGGGGACATCGCCAACAAAGGTATTTTTATTGGAAAGGCCATCGGGATTGTAGGGGGGCTGCGTGAAGGTCTTGACCTTGAAGATGCGCCTGCTGCACTGCGTAATCAGGATAATCTTTATCACTATATGATGAAGCGTCTCGCCGAGGCCAACATCAAGAATGATCCAAAGATACTCGACGAAGTCGCAGGTCTGCTGATCACCGTCAAGGAAGGCTGGGACGCAATCGCCGGTCAAGAAAACCAATAAGAAGCTGTTGTGCCGAGGAGATTCACATGAGTGCTGCACTCAAGCGTATCGAAGAGACTCGTGAAGCGCTGGTAGGCGCTTTGGCCGAGCGTGACTGGGAGGCTATCGGCAAGCTGGACCTGGACTGCCGTGCGTGCATTGAGGACGTCATCAGCCAGGAAGTGCCTAATGACCCTGAATTACGTGGCAATCTCGAAGAACTGATGACGGTTTACCGCCAGTTAATCGAAGGGGCGACTGGGGCGCGTCAGGCTATTGTCGACGAAATGACGCAAATCACCCAAGCCAAGAACGCTGCAAAGGTTTACCATCTGTTCGATTCGTGACCGGTTGGTCGAAAAGTAAAATACGCCATAAATTTGACTGTTTACGGTTTTTTGACTTAACTAGCGATGTTTACTATTTTCTGGCTTCCCGGTATTCGTAATGGCCGGGGAGGCAAGCTGCCCACCCCTGAGCGGGCATTGAGTTGACTAGGGAAGTTGCTATTGCATGTGGCGTGAAATCAAGATTCTACTGATCGATGACGATAGCCAGCGCCGCCGCGATTTAGCGGTGATTCTGAATTTTCTCGGCGAAGAAAATTTGTCCTGCTCAAGCCAGGATTGGCAGCAGGTTGTCGGCTCTCTGGCGTCCACCCGCGAAGTGCTCTGCGTGCTGGTCGGCAGCGTAAACGCCCCCGGAAGTCTCCAAGGACTCCTTAAGACCGTCGCTGCATGGGATGAGTTCCTTCCTGTGTTGATGATGGGTGAAATAAATTCTGCGGTAGAGCTGCCGGAAGACCTGCGTCGTCGCGTGCTCTCTACCCTCGAAATGCCGCCTAGCTACAGCAAACTGCTGGATTCCCTGCACCGCGCTCAGGTCTATCGTGAAATGTACGATCAGGCTCGTGAACGCGGGCGCCATCGTGAGCCGAATCTGTTTCGCAGCCTGGTCGGTACCAGTCGCGCGATTCAGCATGTGCGGCAGATGATGCAGCAGGTGGCCGATACCGACGCCAGTGTTCTGATCCTGGGTGAATCGGGCACTGGCAAGGAAGTCGTGGCGCGTAACCTGCACTATCACTCCAAGCGTCGCGATGCGCCGTTTGTGCCGGTCAACTGTGGTGCGATTCCGGCCGAGTTGCTGGAAAGCGAATTGTTTGGCCACGAGAAGGGCGCCTTTACGGGCGCCATCACCAGCCGAGCCGGGCGCTTTGAGCTGGCTAACGGCGGGACACTGTTCCTCGATGAAATCGGCGACATGCCGTTGCCGATGCAGGTCAAACTGCTGCGAGTTCTGCAAGAGCGGACTTTCGAGCGGGTCGGCAGCAACAAGACCCAAAGCGTCGACGTGCGCATCATTGCCGCTACCCATAAAAATCTCGAGTCGATGATCGAGATCGGCAGCTTCCGCGAAGATCTCTACTACCGCCTCAATGTGTTCCCGATTGAAATGGCACCGTTGCGCGAGCGGGTTGAAGATATCCCGTTGCTTATGAATGAGTTGATCTCGCGCATGGAGCATGAGAAGCGCGGTTCGATCCGCTTCAACTCGGCAGCCATCATGTCGCTGTGTCGGCATGGCTGGCCGGGCAACGTCCGCGAGCTGGCCAACCTCGTGGAGCGCATGGCGATCATGCACCCGTATGGCGTCATCGGTGTTGCCGAGTTGCCGAAGAAATTCCGCTACGTCGATGACGAAGACGAGCAAATGGTCGACAGCCTGCGCATCGATCTCGAAGAGCGCGTGGCAATCAACGGCCACACGCCGAACTTCTCGGCCGGTGCCATGCTGCCCCCTGAAGGCCTGGACCTTAAGGACTACCTCGGTGGTCTTGAGCAAGGGCTGATCCAGCAGGCGCTGGACGATGCCAGTGGTATTGTGGCCCGGGCTGCCGAGCGGTTGAGAATCCGTCGTACCACCCTGGTGGAGAAGATGCGCAAATACGGCATGAGTCGTCGTGAAGGTGACGAACAGGCAGATGATTGACGCTTGTTGATTTGCCAAAAAGCCAGGCCCCTGAATTTTCAGGGGTTTTTTTTCGGCACGGGGATTGCTAAGACTCTAGCAACATACCGTTTCATGACGGTTCGCCATGCGAGAGATTACTTATGCCTCAAGCCGCCCAAATGCCTTCTGGTGCATTGCCTCAAGTGCCTCCATCCCTGGAGCTGGAAAGCCGTCAGGGGCTTGAACAGGCGTTTCAACTGTTCAATCAGATGTCGGCGCAGCTGACGGACTCCTACAGCTTGCTTGAAGCGCGGGTCTCTGAGCTCAAGGGTGAGCTGGCGGTGGTCAGTGCTCAGCGCATGGAAGAACTGGCGGAAAAAGAACGCATCGCCAATCGCCTGCAGAATCTTCTCGATCTGTTGCCCGGTGGCGTCATCGTGATTGATGCCATGGGCATCGTGCGCGAGGCCAATCCGGCAGCGGTTGACCTGCTCGGTCAGCCGTTGATTGGCGAGCTCTGGCGACACGTGATCAGCCGTTGTTTCGCACCGCGCGAGGACGACGGCCATGAAATCTCACTCAAGGACGGTCGACGTCTTTCCATCTCCACGCGTTCCCTGGACGCAGAGCCGGGGCAACTGGTGTTGCTCAACGACCTCACGGAAACCCGGCGCTTGCAGGATCAACTGGCGCGGCATGAGCGTCTGTCGTCGTTAGGGCGCATGGTTGCGTCCCTGGCTCATCAGATCCGCACGCCGCTGTCCGCCGCACTGATTTACGCCAGCCATTTGACCGAGCAGCAGCTGCCAGTTGAAACCCAGCAACGTTTTGCCGGGCGACTCAAAGAGCGGCTGCACGAGCTTGAACATCAGGTGCGCGACATGCTGGTCTTCGCCCGGGGCGAATTGCCGCTGACCGACCGGATCGCCCCTCATGAATTGTTCGAAGCATTGCAGGCCGCGGCCCTCACTCATACACAGGATCTGGCAGTGCGCTGGCAGTGTGATGATCTCGACGGGCAGTTGCTGTGCAATCGCGACACGTTGGTCGGGGCGTTGCTCAACCTGATTGAAAATGCGGTTCAGGCCAGTGCCGGACGGACGCGTCTGAAAATTCACGCCTACGCCAGGGGCGACTCGCTGCGTCTGTGCGTCAGCGACAACGGCAGCGGTATAAATGCAGCGGCCCTGGCGCGCATCGGCGAGCCATTCTTCACCACCAAGGCTACCGGCACCGGGCTGGGGCTGGCGGTGGTGACCGCAGTAACCCGCGCCCATCGCGGCAGCGTGCATTACCAGTCAAGGCCGGGCCGTGGCACTTGTGCGATTGTCACCCTGCCGTTGATCCCTTGCGCTACCCAACAGGAAATCAGCTGATGTCGATCAAGGTATTGCTGGTCGAGGATGATCGGGCACTGCGTGAAGCGCTGGGCGATACCCTTGAGTTGGCCGGTCATGATTACCTGGCCGTGACCTGTGCCGAAGAGGCGTTGGTGGCAGCCGCGAGCGAGCCCTTCAGCCTGGTCATCAGTGACGTGAACATGCCGGGCATGGATGGTCATCAGCTGTTGGGCCTGTTGCGTGATCGTCACCCGCAATTACCCGTGCTGTTGATGACCGCCCACGGCGCGGTTGATCGTGCCGTCGATGCCATGCGTCAAGGCGCTGCCGATTATCTGGTCAAGCCTTTCGAGCCCAAAGCGTTGCTGGCGCTGGTTGCCCGGCATGCTCTGGGGCGGCTTGGGCCGATCGACCATGACGGGCCGGTGGCGGTTGAGCCAGCCAGTGCGCAGTTGCTGAATCTGGCCAGTCGCGTGGCGAAAAGCGATTCCACGGTGTTGATTTCCGGTGAGTCCGGGACCGGCAAGGAAGTGCTGGCGCGTTACATCCATCAGCATTCACCGCGTGCGGATAAGCCGTTTATTGCCATCAACTGCGCGGCCATCCCTGACAACATGCTTGAAGCGACATTATTCGGTCACGAAAAGGGCTCGTTTACCGGTGCAATTGCCGCACAGGCAGGCAAGTTTGAACAGGCTGATGGCGGCACGATCCTGCTCGATGAAATTTCTGAAATGCCCATGGGCCTGCAGGCGAAATTATTGCGCGTGTTGCAGGAGCGGGAAGTGGAGCGGGTCGGTGGCAAAAAACCGATCAATCTGGACATTCGTGTGCTGGCAACGACCAACCGCGATCTGGCTGGCGAAGTGGCGGCGGGGCGTTTCCGCGAGGATCTGTTCTACCGGCTTTCGGTATTTCCTTTGGCCTGGCAGCCGTTGCGTCAACGGACCGCCGACATTCTGCCGCTAGCCGAGCGTTTACTGGCAAAACACGTCAATAAAATGAAACACGCAGCGGTCAGGCTGTCTGCCCAGGCGCAACAGTGTTTGATCGATTACGCCTGGCCCGGCAATGTGCGCGAGCTGGACAACGCGGTGCAGCGAGCGCTGATCCTGCAGCAGGGCGGAGTGATTCAGGCAGAAGACTTTTGCCTTGCGGGGCCTGTGACTGGGGCTTCGCTGGTTCCCAGTGCGGCGCCTGTTGTCAGCACCGCACCTGTGACGGCAGCAGCCGGCGCCACGCTGGATATGTCGGGCAGTGATTCGGCGGGAGCCTTGGGTGATGACCTGCGTCGTCGGGAATTCCAGATGATCATCGACACGCTGCGGGCCGAGCGTGGACGTCGAAAAGAAGCCGCGGAGCGCCTGGGTATCAGTCCGCGAACGTTGCGCTACAAACTGGCGCAGATGCGCGATGCGGGTATGGATGTTGAAGGTTATCTGTTTGCCACCTGAGTCTGTATCGAGGTTGCAGTCATCAGCGTTGCAGTGCGGCGATTTGTCACAGTGAGGTTTTATTCCTCATCTGCCGATAGCTGCAAAGGGCTCAAAACCGAGCAAGTACAAGGTTTTGTCACTGCGTTATGCCAGACTGAATAAAATGGTGGCCATTTGCCGCCATGTAACTGGCACCCTTGTTGCTTTGTCATGTATGACCGCTGAATCAGTGTCAAAAATTTGCGGCACTCACGAGAGTGGCACTTACGAGAGATATGTCCATGAGCCAAGGTGTTGAATTTAATCGCTTGATGTTGGATATGCGCTCCATGCAAATGGATGCCATGGCCGCGCCGAAAGCCGCCGCCACGCCGGAAATCGGCTCCAGCAGCTTTGCCGACATGCTTGGTCAGGCCGTGAACAAGGTCAGTGAGACCCAACAGGCGTCCAATCAGCTCGCGAGCGCCTTTGAAATCGGTAAGTCCGGCGTGGACCTGACCGATGTGATGATTTCGTCGCAGAAAGCCTCCGTCTCTTTCCAGGCCTTGACCCAGGTTCGGAACAAGCTGGTTCAGGCTTATCAAGACATCATGCAGATGCCGGTTTAAGGACGTATTGAGTCATGGCAGAAACACTCGCCGATAGCGTTCCGGCCAAGACAGGCGCTTCTGGAAAAAAGCCGTTGATGGGCTTGGCTTTTCTGGAAAACCTTTCCGAGATGACCATGTTGCGTCAGGTCGGCCTTATGGTCGGGCTGGCTGCCAGCGTGGCAATCGGTTTCGCCGTGGTGCTATGGTCCCAGCAGCCTGATTACCGGCCGCTGTACGGCAGCCTGGCCGGTATGGACGGCAAGCAGGTCATGGACACGCTGACTACCGCCAATATTCCTTACACCATCGAGCCCAATTCCGGCGCCTTGCTGGTCAAGGCTGAAGATGTGCAGCGCGCACGGATTCAGTTGGCGTCGGCGGGTGTCACTCAGCATGACGGCAATGTCGGCTTTGAAATCCTCGACAAGGACCAAGGCTTGGGTACCAGCCAGTTCATGGAAGCCACCCGCTATCGTCGGGGGCTGGAAGGCGAGCTGGCACGTACGATTTCGTCCCTGAATAACATCAAGGCGGCTCGTGTCCACCTGGCAATCCCGAAGAGCTCGGTCTTCGTTCGTGATGACCGCAAGCCAAGCGCGTCGATTCTGGTGGAGCTGTATGCCGGGCGTACGCTGGAGCCAAGCCAGGTCCTGGCAATCGTTAATCTGGTTTCGACCAGCGTGCCGGAGCTGAGCAAGTCGCAGATCAGCGTGGTCGATCAAAAGGGCAATCTGCTGTCGGATCAGGCGGAAAACTCCGAGCTGACCATGGCTGGTAAGCAGTTCGATTATTCCCGTCGCATGGAAAGCATGCTCACTCAGCGTGTGCAGAACATTCTGCAACCGGTGCTGGGCAACGACCGCTACAAGGCTGAAGTTTCTGCCAACGTTGACTTTAGCGCCGTGGAATCCACCGCCGAAAGCTTCAACCCTGACCAGCCTGCCTTGCGTAGCGAGCAGTCGGTCAACGAACAACGCTCCAGCAGTTCCGGTCCTCAAGGGGTACCGGGTGCACTGAGCAATCAGCCCCCAGGCCCGGCTACTGCGCCGCAGGCCGCAGGCGGTGCCGCCGGCGCTGCTGCCGCCATTGCACCAGGCCAGCCGCTGCTGGATGCAAACGGTCAGCAGATCATGGACCCGGCAACCGGCCAGCCCGCGTTGGCGCCGTACCCGGCTGATAAACGCGTGCAGTCGACCAAGAACTTCGAGCTGGACCGTTCCATCAGCCACACCAAGCAGCAGCAGGGTCGTCTGACCCGCCTGTCGGTGGCGGTGGTGGTTGATGATCAGGTCAAGGTCAACGCAGCCAACGGTGAAGTGACCCGTACCCCGTGGAGCGCTGAGGATCTGAATCGCTTCACCCGTCTGGTCCAGAATGCCGTCGGTTTCGATGCCAGCCGTGGCGACAGCGTCAGTGTCGTCAACGTGCCGTTCTCGGCCGAGCAGGGCGAGGTGATTGCCGAGATTCCGTTCTACTCGCAGCCGTGGTTCTGGGACATCGTCAAACAGGCCGTGGGCATTATCTTCATCCTGATTCTGGTGTTCGGCGTGCTGCGCCCGGTGTTGAACAACATCACCAATGGCAAGAGCAAAGAGCTGGCCGGTTTCGACGATGGCACTGGCGGGTTTGGTGGCATGGGCGGCGCCGACGAGTTGTCCAACGACCGTGTCAGCCTTGGCGGTCCGCAGAGCATTTTGCTGCCTAGCCCGACTGAGGGTTATGACGCACAGTTGAACGCGATCAAGAGCCTGGTGGCCGAAGACCCGGGTCGTGTGGCCCAGGTTGTGAAAGAGTGGATTAACACTGATGAATGATCGAGCCGTCGTAACCAAGCTGAGCAAGGTCGAGAAAGCTGCCGTACTGCTGCTTTCCCTGGGCGAAACCGACGCGGCTCAAGTGCTGCGGCACATGGGGCCCAAGGAGGTCCAGCGCGTAGGCGTGGCCATGGCGCAGATGCGCAATGTGCACCGCGAGCAGGTCGAAGAGGTCATGACCGAGTTCGTCGAAACCGTTGGCGATCAGACCAGCCTCGGTGTCGGCTCAGACGGCTATATCCGCAAAATGCTCACCCAGGCATTGGGCGAAGACAAGGCCAACGGGCTCATCGACCGGATCCTGCTGGGTGGCAATACCAGCGGCCTGGACAGCCTGAAATGGATGGAGCCGCGCGCGGTCGCTGACGTTATCCGGTTTGAGCACCCGCAGATCCAGGCCATCGTCGTCGCGTATCTGGACGCCGATCAGGCCGGTGAAGTGCTGGGCCATTTTGATCACAAGGTCCGGCTGGACATCATCCTGCGCGTCTCTTCGTTGAACACCGTGCAGCCGGCAGCGCTCAAAGAGTTGAACCAGATTCTCGAGAAGCAGTTCTCGGGTAACGCCAACACGTCGCGTACTACCTTGGGTGGTATCAAGCGGGCTGCCGATATCATGAACTTCCTCGACAGCTCCATCGAAGGCACGCTCATGGATTCGATCCGCGAAGTTGACGAAGATTTGTCGACCCAGATCGAAGACCTCATGTTTGTCTTCAACAACCTTGCGGACGTCGACGACCGTGGTATCCAGGCGCTGTTGCGCGAAGTGTCTTCGGACGTACTGGTGCTGGCGCTCAAGGGTTCCGACGAGGCGATCAAGGAAAAAATCTTCAAGAACATGTCCAAGCGTGCCGCCGAGCTGCTGCGTGACGACCTGGAAGCCAAAGGTCCGGTACGTGTCAGCGACGTGGAAACTGCACAGAAAGAAATCCTCACCATCGCTCGCCGTATGGCCGAGGCCGGGGAGATCGTTCTCGGCGGCAAAGGTGGCGAGGAAATGATTTAAGGCGCTATCAATGTCCAGCTCCAACAAAGAACCGGCCAGCGACCTGATTCGCGCCAAGGATGTCGGTGGTTTTGACGTCTGGTCGCTGCCCAGTTTCGACCCCCATGTAGAGCCTGCACCCGAGCCCGAGCCGGAGGTTGAAGAGCCGGTCGAGGTCATTGAGGAGGTGCCGCTGGAGGAAGTCCAGCCCATCACCCTCGAAGAACTGGAAAGCATCCGTCAGGAAGCCTACAACGAGGGTTTCGCCACGGGCGAAAAAGAGGGCTTCCACAGCACTCAGCTCAAGGTGCGCCAGGAAGCCGAAGTGGCCTTGGCCGCCAAGCTGGAAAGCCTTGAAAGGCTGATGGAGCAATTGCTCGATCCCGTCGCCGAGCAAGACACGCAGATCGAGAAGTCGATGATTCTGCTGGTCGAGCACATCGCTCGCAAAGTCATTCAGCGTGAGCTGACCACCGATTCCCGGCAGATTGGCAACGTCCTGCGCGACGCCCTGAAATTGCTGCCCATGGGCGCTACCAACGTGCGGATTTTTATCAATCCGCAGGATTTCGAACAGATCAAGGCTCTGCGCGAGCGCCATGAAGAAACCTGGCGCATCGTCGAGGACGACACCTTGCAGGCCGGTGGTTGCCGGATCGAGACCGAGCACAGCCGCATCGATGCCAGTATCGAAACCCGGATCACTCAAGCCGTCGCCAAAATGTACGACCAGATGCACGAGCAGGCGCTGCATCCGGCGTCTGCAGATATGAGTCTTGATCTGGACAAGGTTGCGGAATCTGCCGTCTCTTCTGAAGCCGAGAAACCCGATGCGCCTTGATCGCACCAGCTTCGGCAAACGCCTGGGTTCGTATGCCGAAACCATCGAGTTGCCGACCCAGCCGCTGGTCGAAGGGCGGCTGTTGCGCATGGTCGGCCTGACCCTTGAGGCCGAGGGTTTGCGCGCCGCCATGGGCAGTCGCTGTGTAGTGATCAACGACGACAGCCACCACCCGGTGGAAGTCGAAGCCGAAGTCATGGGCTTTTCCGGCAGCAAAGTATTTCTCATGCCGGTGGGTAGCGTGGCGGGGATTGCCCCCGGTGCGCGAGTGGTGCCCTTGGTCGACACCGGTCGCCTGCCCATGGGCATGGCCATGCTCGGCCGCGTGCTGGATGGCGCCGGACGTGCGTTGGACGGCAAAGGTGGTATGAAGGCCGAAGACTGGGTGCCCATGGACGGCCCGACCATCAACCCGCTAAAACGCAACCCCATTAGCCAGCCGCTGGATGTGGGCATTCGCTGCATCAACGGTTTGTTGACGGTGGGCCGGGGCCAGCGTCTGGGTCTGTTTGCCGGTACCGGGGTGGGTAAGAGCGTGCTGCTGGGCATGATGACGCGCTTCACTGAAGCCGACATTATCGTGGTTGGCCTGATCGGTGAGCGGGGACGCGAGGTTAAGGAATTCATCGAGCACAGCCTCGGTGAAGAAGGTCTCAAGCGTTCGGTGGTGGTTGCCTCACCGGCGGATGACGCACCGCTGATGCGCCTGCGGGCTGCCATGTATTGCACGCGCATCGCCGAGTATTTTCGCGATAAGGGCAAGAATGTCCTGTTGCTGATGGATTCGTTGACTCGTTTCGCCCAGGCCCAGCGGGAAATCGCCCTGGCTATCGGCGAACCGCCCGCGACCAAGGGCTATCCGCCTTCGGTGTTCGCCAAGCTGCCGAAGCTGGTGGAGCGGGCCGGTAACGCCGAAGCGGGCGGCGGGTCGATCACTGCTTTTTATACCGTGTTGTCTGAAGGCGATGACCAGCAGGATCCCATCGCGGATTCGGCCCGAGGCGTGCTCGACGGGCACATCGTCTTGTCCCGGCGACTTGCCGAGGAAGGGCATTACCCAGCCATTGATATCGAAGCGTCTATCAGCCGGGTCATGCCGTCGGTCGTCACGCCCGAGCACATGCACCAGGCGCAGCACTTCAAGCAGTTGTGGTCTCGCTACCAGCAAAGCCGCGACCTGATCAGCGTCGGTGCCTATGTTGCCGGCGGTGATCGGGAAACTGACCTGGCGATTGCCCTGCAGCCGGTGTTGGTGCGTTATCTGCGCCAGGGCCTGAACGAGAATCAGAGCATGGAAAACAGCAGCGCCCAGCTTGCGGCGGTCTTCAACCCGGCAGCGGGTGGCTGATAGATCATGGCCAAGAGTCGTGCGGCACGTCTGGCACCGGTAGTGGACATGGCCGAAAGCGCAGAGCGTTCGGCTGCGCAGCGACTCGGACATTTTCAGGGGCAAGTGCGGATCGCCGAAGGCAAGCTAGAAGAGCTTGAGCAGTTCCGCATGGCGTATCAACAACAGTGGATCGACAAGGGTTCCAGTGGTGTCTCGGGCCAATGGTTGATGAACTATCAGCGCTTCCTCAACCAGCTGGAAACCGCCGTCGGCCAGCAGCGCAAGAGCCTGGCCTGGCATCAGGACAACGTCGAAAAAGCCCGTGGAGCCTGGCAACAGGCCTACGCCCGAGTCGAGGGGCTGCGCAAACTGGTCCAGCGCTACATCGACGAAGCCCGCCAGCTGGAAGACAAGCGCGAGCAGAAACTGTTGGACGAACTGTCTCAGCGTTTGCCGAGGCAATCGCAGTTCTGAAGCGACCCCTGTATCTGCAGGTGCGGTGATTACCCGTGAGAGCGAGCTTGCTCGCGAAGAGGTCCGTACATCCTCAGCATCTCCTGCGGCAGGATCACCGCCTTCGCGAGCAAGCTCGCTCCCACAGAAAATCGCACTTTCCGTTGGAGCTGGGCTTGCCCGCGAATCGGGCGGCACGGTTTTTCAGGCACACCGCGTAATGGTTCTTCGCGGGCAAGCCTCGCTCCAACAGAAAATCGCGCTTTGCGTTGGAGCTGGGCTTGCCCGCGAATTGGGCGGCACGGTTTTTCAGGCACACCGCGTAATGGTTCTTCGCGGGCAAGCCTCGCTCCAACAGGAGGTACCTCGCAGAATCCTGTGCAATCAATTTGCCCCCATTGGCCTGCGGTGCTACACCTTGAGTACGTGCCGAGGCTTGAACAGGAATTTCATATGTCGGTTACTTCCGAGCTTTCCCCTGATGGTCAGCAACTGACTATCTTTGTGTCGGGGCGGTTTGATTTCGCTTCTCATCAGGATTTTCGCAGTGCCTATGAGCAGTCAGGCCCTGAGAAAAAGTATGTGGTCGACCTGCGCGGCACCCACTATCTGGACAGCTCGGCGTTGGGCATGTTGCTGTTGTTGCGTGATCACGCCGGGGGCGAGCGGGCGACGGTGCGGCTGGTCAACTGCACGGCCGATGTCATCACCATCCTGACCATTTCCAATTTTTCGAAACTGTTCCAGATAGGTTGACCCCTTGCAGCCATCGAGCGAGCGCCTGTGCATTCTGATTGCTGACGACAACGCCAGTGATCGATACCTGTTGTCGACGATTGTCAGTCGCCAGGGGCACAAGGTGCTCTGCGCTGCGAACGGTGCAGAAGCCGTTGCGCTGTTCGAGACCGCCCGGCCTCAGTTGATCCTCATGGACGCGATGATGCCGGTGATGGATGGCTTCGAGGCCGCGCGGCGCATCAAGCAGATGGCTGGCGAAGCGCTGGTGCCGATCATATTCCTGACATCCCTCACCGAAAGTTCAGCGTTGGCCCGCTGCCTGGATGCGGGCGGCGATGACTTCATTGCCAAACCGTACAATGAGGTAGTGCTGACCGCCAAGATCAAGGCCATGAATCGCCTGCGGCTGTTGCAGGAAACCGTCCTGCAGCAGCGTGACCTCATTTCCCGACATCATGAATACCTGCTCAACGAGCAACGCGTGGCCAAGGAAGTCTTTGATCAGGTGGCCCATTCCGGGTGCCTGAATGCCTCCAATATCCGCTATCTGCAATCGCCCTATGCTCTGTTCAATGGTGATTTGTTACTGGCCAGCTACACCCCCGCCGGGCACATGCATATGCTGCTAGGGGATTTCACCGGGCATGGTTTGCCGGCTGCCGTCGGCGCCATGCCTCTGGCTGAAGTTTTTTACGGTATGACTGCCAAAGGCTTCGGTCTTGCCGAAACCCTGCGCGAGATGAATGCCAAGCTCAAGCGTATCCTGCCGGTGGATATGTTCTGCTGCGCCACCCTGCTGTGCGTCAACTTCAAGCAGCGCCAGGTCGAAGTCTGGAATGGCGGGCTTCCCGATGGGTACTTGTTGAGTGCCGAAACTGGCAAGCGCACGGCACTGGTGTCACGGCATCTGCCATTGGGCGTGCTGGACTCCGCGCGTTTCGACGACAAGACTGAGGTTTATCCGTTTGCCTGCAATGACCGGATTTTCCTGCTCTCCGACGGCGTGATCGACACCAGTGACCGCCAGGATCAGTTGTTCGGTGTGCAGCGCCTGCATGAGGTATTTGCCGCCAATCGCCATCCAGAACTGTTGATCGGCGAGATTCAGCAGGCCTTGACCGAGTTCGGCGGGCAGGCCCGTGACGATGTAAGCATGGTCGAGATTCTGGCGGTGGAGTCCGCTGATGCGCAAACCCAGCCGGTGATCTATTCGGACAGCGGCACCTCGACGCCGCTGGATTGGTCGGCCACCTACGAGTTTCGCGGGTCGACCCTCAGGCGCTTCAATCCGCTGCCTTATCTGCTCCAGTTGCTGTTGGAGGTGCATGGCCTGCGCAATCAGAGCGGCGCGCTTTATAGCGTGTTGACCGAGTTGTACAGCAATGCCCTGGAGCATGGGGTGCTGGGGCTGGACTCTAGCTTGAAGAACGATGCGGCCGGGTTCGCTCGCTACTATCAACAGCGCGGCGAGCGTCTGGCCAGTCTGGATACCGGCTTTATTCGCGTGCATGTGCAAGTGACGCCCGAGGGGCAGGGTGGTCGGCTGACGTTACGGGTCGAGGACAGTGGGCTTGGTTTCAAAGTTGATACAATTCTTGCATTGCCCAAGGTGGTGAATGAGCTGTACGGTCGCGGTCTTGCGCTGGTGCGCGAGTTGAGTGAGCGGGCGACGTGGTCAGCGGATGGGCGCACCGCCTGCGTGGAGTTCAGTTGGGGATGACAGCCCCCTGGTTCAAGGAGTGGACACGTGTCGATCATTCATCTGGATTACAGCGTATTGAGTGCATTGCAGGACGTCATGGAGGATGAATATCCGACCTTGCTTGACGTGTTCCTCAATGATTCTGAACTGCGCGTCGCTCATATGCGCCAATTCATATGTGGCCCGGCCTTTGATCTGCAAGAGCTGTCGATGATGGCTCATAGTTTCAAAGGCAGTAGTAGCAACATGGGCGCTCTGCAGCTTGCCTCCCTTTGTCACCAGCTCGAAGAACGCAGTCGTCGGGGAGAGGTGGCGGGTATCGAGGACTTGCTGATCAGTATCGATACCGAATATTCCACAGTGCGCCGGTTATTCGACGCTGAGCGCCAGCTATTCATCGCGCAGCCCTGACGCACAAGAGTTCCCGCCACCGCCCATGTACGGGCCTGATCGATGTGGCCCGTATCTTGCTGTGTTCTGCGTATTCAGCTGTTTTACGCGGAGAGCGCCATGCCCCTTGCCCCTAATGCACTTCTTCAAGCCAATGCCACGTCTGCGACGAAGACCTCTTCTGTCAGTAACCAGACCAAGGCTGCGGATAACCGTGGGGACGACCGCTCCAGCTTCTCTGACGTATATGCCAAGCAGGCTGAAGCCAAATCTGCCGCTCGCGATGATGCGCCGGTAAAGTCCCGATCCGCTGTCGATAAAGACAAGCAAGTAGCTGACAAGGGCACGAAATCCGCCGACGACGCCACCAGCACTGATCAGACGAGCGTTGCCGATAGCGGCAATTCTTTGCCCGTAGAGCCAGCAGCGGTGGTTGCCAGTGACGATGCTGACAAGGCTGGCGATGAGGCAGCGGATTCTTCCTTGCTGCAAGCTGCCACATCTGAGTTGCCGGTGGATCCGGCACTGGATCCGGCCTTGCAGGCCTTGGCGAGCCAGGTGACTGCAGCACCTGTGTTAGAAAAGCCGGTTCTGGACGCGGCCTCCGCAGATGCCAAACCCTTGGCCGCGATCGCAGCAGCGACCACACCGAGCGTGCCGGCTGCCGTGGAAGAGGCCTTCGACCCCAATGCCGACCCATTGGAAGGTTTGCCCGCTTTGCAGTTCGCGCTGGAAAGCCAGGCCGCGAAATCGCAGAACGCTAATGCCGCGAGTAACTCGGGCAAAGCTGCCAAGTCAGGTGAGCTCACAACCGACCAGTCGCAGAACCTCGCCAATAACCTGGCGGCCCTCGACGACCAGACTAAGATCGCTGACCCGTCCAGTACCGAGAGCAGCGACAAGTCGTTTGATGGCCTGCTCGATGACGGGCTCAAGGACATCAAAGCCGCAGCAGGCGAAACCCGGGTCGATAACTTCGCCGATCGCCTGGCCGCCATGAGTCAGGCCGCGCAACAGGCGCGCACGACGGTCGCACCGAGCAGCGTGCCTCTGATCAATCAGCCACTGGCGATGCATCAGAGTGGCTGGAGTGAAGGCGTGGTTGACCGCGTGATGTACCTGTCCAGCCAGAATCTCAAGTCCGCCGATATTCAGCTGGAGCCAGCCGAGCTGGGACGTCTTGATATCCGCATCAATATGGCCCCGGACCAGCAGACTCAAGTTACCTTCATGAGCGCCCATATCGGCGTGCGTGAAGCGCTGGAGAGTCAGATGTCTCGGCTGCGTGATTCTTTCACGCAGCAGGGCCTGGGCCAGGTTGACGTGAACGTTTCCGACCAGTCCCGCAATCAGCAGGGCCAGGCTGAACAGCAGGCGAGCAATACCCGTGGCACTGGCAACAACGGATCTGGCAGCAACGGCGGTGTCGACGGCGCAATTGACGGCAGCAGCAGCGATGCGGCAGTTGCCGTCAGCCAGCCGGCAGCACGAGTGATCGGCACCAGCGAGATTGATTACTACGCTTGATGGTTGCGCGCGTTACGCCTGAAACACCGCTTTTTCTGTAGGAGTGAGCTTGCTCGCGATGCGGTATATCTGTCGATAAATCATTGGCTGATAGGCCGCTATCGCGAGCAAGCTCGCTCCTACAGGGCCGTTCACGATCAGATACAGCGCTCCAAAAACCCACGCTGCGCAAAATGCCCCGCAACTCTGGCATAACACTTGCTCTCCCTCTGTCACGCATCAACGAACCCCCCGAATAGTGACGGATTATTGGCATGGCGAAGAGCGACGAAGTTAAAGACCCCGCCTCGAAAGGCAAACTCAAGCTCATCATCATTGTGGTCGTGGCGTTATTGCTCGCCGTAGGGCTGTCGGTCGGTGCGACATGGTTTTTCATGCATAACGCAACGCCCAAAGTGGACCCGGCGGCTGCAGCCGTAGCTGATGCCAACGTCAAACATCCGGCTATTTTCGAGCCGATGACTCCGGCATTCGTCGTGAATTTCAACTCTAACGGCCGCCAGCGCTACATGCAGGTCAGCATCACCATGCTGGCGCGCAATCAGCCTGATCTGGAAGCGCTGAAAGTGCACATGCCGGTGATTCGTAACAACCTGGTCATGCTGTTTGCCGGTATACCTTTCGAATCGCTGGCCACGCCTATCGGTCAGGAAATGCTGCGCCAGAAGGCGACCGCCAGCGTTCAGGAAGTGGCCCAGAAAGAACTCGGCAAGACTGTGATCGAGCAGCTGCTTTTTACTAACTTCGTACTGCAGTAGGACCACGACATGGCCGTGCAAGACCTGCTGTCCCAGGATGAAATCGACGCGCTGTTGCATGGCGTGGACGACGGGTTGGTGCAGACCGATGGGCCGGCCGAGCCGGGCACCATCAAGAGTTACGACCTGACGAGTCAGGACCGGATCGTCCGGGGTCGCATGCCGACCCTGGAAATGATCAACGAGCGATTTGCCCGTTACACCCGTATCAGCATGTTCAACCTGCTGCGCCGTTCGGCGGATGTGGCGGTGGGTGGCGTGCAGGTCATGAAATTCGGCGAGTATGTGCATTCGCTGTACGTACCAACCAGCCTCAATCTGGTCAAGCTCAAGCCTTTGCGCGGCACCGCGTTGTTCATCCTCGACGCCAAGCTGGTGTTCAAGCTGGTGGATAACTTCTTTGGCGGCGACGGGCGTCACGCCAAGATCGAGGGCCGTGAGTTCACCCCCACTGAACTTCGGGTGGTGCGCATTGTGCTGGATCAGGCCTTCATCGACCTGAAGGAAGCCTGGCAGGCGATCATGGAAGTGAACTTCGAGTACATCAACTCGGAAGTGAACCCGGCCATGGCCAACATCGTCGGCCCGAGCGAGGCCGTGGTGGTCTCGACGTTCCATATCGAGCTGGACGGTGGTGGCGGCGATCTGCACGTGACCATGCCTTATTCGATGATCGAGCCAATCCGGGAAATGCTGGATGCGGGTTTCCAGTCCGATCTGGACGACCAGGACGAACGCTGGGTCAACGCCCTCAAGCAGGACGTGCTGGATGTGTCGGTGCCGATCAATACCGTTGTCGCTCGGCGGGAATTGCCGCTGCGAGACATTCTGCACATGCAGCCGGGGGACATTATTCCCGTGGAGCTGGATGACACACTGGTGATGCGCGCCAATGGCGTACCGTCATTCAAGGTCAAACTTGGCTCGCACCAGGGCCATCTGGCCTTGCAAGTGATCGAACCGATCGAGCGGCGTTGAGTGTTTGTCGACGCCGACATTTTGTTGTGTAACTGAATCAATGTGCACCGAGGACAACCGATGGCTGATGAAAACGATATGACGTCTGCTGATGATCAGGCGCTGGCCGATGAGTGGGCTGCGGCACTGGGCGAATCCGGTGATGGCAATCAGGACGACATTGACGCGCTGCTCGCAGCGGACGCCGGCAACTCGGCTGCTTCTAGTCGCCTGGCGATGGAAGAGTTTGGCAGCACGCCGAAAAACAATGGTCCGGTCAGCCTGGAAGGTCCGAATCTTGACGTGATCCTGGACATTCCGGTGTCCATCTCCATGGAAGTGGGCAGCACGGATATCAACATTCGTAACCTGTTGCAGCTCAATCAGGGCTCGGTCATCGAGCTTGATCGTCTGGCCGGTGAGCCGTTGGACGTACTGGTCAACGGCACGCTGATCGCTCACGGTGAAGTGGTGGTGGTCAACGAGAAGTTCGGCATTCGCCTGACGGACGTGATCAGCCCAAGCGAACGTATCAAGAAGCTGCGCTAGTGAAAGTGTTCAAATCCCTGGTCGTGCTGCTGGCCATGCCGTTGTATGCGTTGGCCGCCGAACCTGCCGCTCAGGCCGCTGCACCTGCGGCGAATGTGTCGTTGTCCAGCGGGATGGGCGGGCAGTTGATGCAATTGCTGTTTGGTCTGCTGCTGGTGGTAGGGCTGATCTTTGCCCTGGCCTGGCTGATGCGTCGGGTGCAGCGTGGTGTGCCGGGCAACGCCCAGGTGATCGAACTGGTCGGCTCACGGGCTATCGGACCTCGTGACCGCCTGGTGCTGGTGCAGGTGGGCGATGAGCAGATTCTGCTTGGCGTCACACCGGGCCGGATCACCCCCTTGCATGTGCTCAAAGAGCCCGTGCAGGTACCGGAGCGGCAACCGGTCAACTCTGAATTTGCACAGCGTTTGATGGACTTGATGGGCAATAAGGTTCAGAAGGATAAGAAGTAATGCTGCGCATTCTGTTGACGCTTTTGTTGGTGTTGGCCGCGCCTGTGGCGTTTGCTGCCGACCCGTTGTCCATTCCGGCGATCACCTTGTCCAACGGCGCCAACGGTCAGCAGGAATATTCGGTCAGCCTGCAAATTCTGCTGATCATGACCGCGCTGAGTTTTATCCCGGCGTTTGTCATGCTGATGACCAGCTTTACCCGGATCATCATCGTCTTCTCGATCCTGCGTCAGGCCCTTGGCTTGCAGCAGACCCCGTCGAACCAGATCTTGACCGGCATGGCGCTGTTTTTGACCATGTTCATCATGGCGCCGGTATTTGATCGGGTGAATCAGGATGCCTTGCAACCGTATCTGGCGGAGACACTCACTGCTCAGGATGCGGTAGCCAAGGCTCAAGTGCCGATCAAGGATTTCATGCTGGCGCAGACTCGTACCAGCGACCTCGAGCTGTTCATGCGGCTTTCCAAGCGCACGGACATCGCTTCTCCGGATCAGGCGCCCTTGACCATTCTGGTTCCGGCGTTTGTGATTTCCGAGCTCAAGACCGCTTTCCAGATCGGCTTCATGATCTTCATCCCGTTTCTGATCATCGACCTGGTAGTCGCCAGCGTGCTGATGGCCATGGGCATGATGATGCTGTCGCCTCTGATTATTTCCCTGCCGTTCAAAATCATGTTGTTCGTGCTGGTGGATGGCTGGGCGTTGATCGTCGGCACCCTGGCTAGCAGTTTCGGTGGCGTATGACGCATTTTGATCGGGAGTCCGTGCGATGACACCAGAAGTAGCGGTCGATCTGTTTCGTGAAGCGTTGTGGCTGACCACTGTGCTGGTTGCGATCCTGGTGGTGCCCAGCCTGCTCTGTGGTCTGCTGGTCGCGATGTTCCAGGCCGCTACGCAGATCAACGAACAGACCCTGAGTTTTCTGCCGCGTCTGATCGTGATGCTGATCACCCTCATTGCTGCCGGTCCTTGGCTGCTCAAGGTGTTCATGGAATACATCCTGAACTTGTACAGCAGCATTCCGACAGTGATCGGCTGACCCCATGGAACCGGTTCTGGCCCTGACCGATGGGCAGATCGGCACTTGGGTCGCCAGCTTCATGCTGCCCATGTTTCGCATCACCTCGATGCTGATGACCATGCCGGTTTTTGGAACCACGCTGGTGCCGCGTCGTGTTCGCCTGTATTTCGCCCTGGCGATCACCGTCGTGGTCGCCCCGGTTCTCCCGCCCATGCCGCAAGTCAATGCTCTCGATCTCTCAGCTCTGCTGCTGATCGGGGAGCAGATTATTATCGGGGCCATGCTTGGACTGTTTCTTCAGCTGTTCTTTCAGGCGTTTGTGATTGCCGGGCAGATTTTGTCGATCCAGATGGGTATGGGCTTCGCCTCGATGGTGGACCCTACCAACGGGGTGTCATCAGCCGTCATCGGGCAGTTCTTTACCATGCTGGTCACGCTGGTGTTCCTTGGCATGAACGGCCATCTGGTGGTCGTCGAAACCCTGGTGGAAAGCTTTACCACCATGCCGGTTGGCAGTGGTTTGCTGGTTTCCAATTTCTGGGAGCTGGCCAACGGTCTGGGTTGGGTGCTGAGTGCCGGGCTCAGAATTGTATTGCCGGCGATCACCGCCTTGCTGGTCATCAACATCGCGTTTGGCATCATGACCCGGGCCGCCCCTCAGTTGAATATCTTCTCCATCGGCTTCCCGCTCACCCTGGTGATGGGCATGGGCATCTTGTGGCTGACCCTCGCCGATATCCTGAATCAGTATCAACCGTTGGCCATCAACGCCTTGCAAGACTTGCGCGACATGGTGAGGGCTCGCTGAGATGGCCGAGAACGAGAATGGTCAGGACAAAACAGAAGAACCCACGGACAAGAAGCGCGAGGACTCCAGAAAAGAGGGGCAGATCGCGCGCTCCAAGGAGCTCAACACCCTGGTAGTGACAATGGCCGGGGCCATCGGCCTGCTGGTGGAGGGCGACAACATTGCGCAAATGATGTCGTACCTGATGACCTCCAACTTCACCATCACCCGCGAAATGCTCATGGACCCGGGCGCCATGGCGAAAATGCTGCTCTCAAGCGGCAAATACGCACTAATCGTCATGTTGCCGTTTTTTGTGGTCATGACAGTGGCGGCAGTCATCGGCCCGATCTCATTAGGGGGCTGGCTATTTGCCGCCAAGTCTTTGGCACCCAAGTTCAGTCGCATGAATCCGCTCTCGGGGCTCAAGCGGATGTTTGCGGCAAGCGCGCTGATAGAACTGCTCAAGTCCTTTGCGAAATTCCTGATCGTGATGATCGTCGCGCTGGTGGTATTGAGTAAGGAGCGCAATGACCTGGTGTCCATTGCCCATGAGCCTTTGGAACTGGCAATCATCCACAGCCTGCAGGTGGTGGGGTGGAGTACGTTGTGGATGGCCTGTGGTCTGATGATCATTGCGGCGCTTGATGTGCCCTGGCAGCTTTACGAGGCACACAAGAAGCTGCTGATGACCAAGCAGGAGATCCGGGACGAGCACAAGAACAGCGATGGTAACCCTCAGGTCAAGCAACGCATCCGTCAATTGCAGTACGAGATGACCCAGCGGCGAATGATGGAGTCCGTGCCCCAGGCGGATGTGATCATCACTAACCCGACCCACTTTGCGGTGGCTCTGAAATACGATCCGGAGCAGGGCGGGGCGCCGATGCTGGTGGCCAAAGGTGTGGATTTTGTCGCACTGAAGATCCGGGAGATTGGTGCTCACCACCAGATCCTCATCCTCGAATCCCCGGGGCTGGCGCGGTCGATTTATTACAGTACCGAACTTGATCAGGAAATCCCGGCGGGGTTGTACCTGGCGGTGGCTCAGGTGCTGGCTTATGTCTATCAGATTCGTCAGTACCATGCGGGTGGCGGCAAGCGGCCTGATCCGTTGGGGGATATCACTATTCCGCCGGATTTGCGGAGGGATGAGTAGGCGGCGTCTTTCTGCTTTGTGCGTGACTTAAATTGAGTACATATCCGTTATTTGCGTAGCCTGAAATTATGGTTGCGCCCTTACGGCGCCTCACTTTTGAGGCGCAAAAGTAAGCAAAACGCTCTTGCCCCACCACTCGGTCCCTCGCCTAGGCTCGGCATGCCCGTACTTCGATATCGATTCGTGGGGCCGCCGCCAACGGCCATCCTTGGCCTGGGGCGGCTAAACCGGCATCCCTGCCGGTTTGCCCCACGCCTCAACATCGAATTCCGGCCAGCGTGGTTTGACGGGGCGCCTAAGATCAAAAGCCGAATCAAAAGCGCGCGAGGCGGCCTGACAGCCGACCTGCTTTGTTTTCAGACCGCGTTCTGTCGGGCAAACACCGAACCTGTGGGAGCGAGGCTTGCCCGCGATAGGGGCGACACGGTTCGGCAGGCATACCGCGTCATCGTTCATCGCGAGCAAGCTCGGCTCCTACAGATGCTCACCGGACCCCGTGGGAGCGGTGCTTGCCCGCGATAGGGGCGACACGGTTCGGCAGGCATACCGCGTCATCGTTCATCGCGAGCAAGCTCGGCTCCTACAGAGATCACTGTACCTGTTGGAGCGAGGCTTGCCCGCGAATCAGTTGATGCGGTTAGTCAGACATATCGCGTCATCGTTCTTCGCGGGCAAGCCTCGCTCCAACAGGTTCGGCGATCGTCTGTAGGAGCGAACTTGTTCGCGAGGCGATGTCACTGGCGACGCAGGTCGGATGTCGCACTCGGTACCCAGAAAACAGGCCGGCTTTCAGGCCGCCTCGATTAGCTTTTGATCTTAGGCGCCCCGTCAAACCACGCTGGCCGTAATCCGATATTGATTCGGCGGCGCAAACCGGCATGGATGCCGGTTTAGCCGCGCTGGGCCAGGGATGGCCCTTCGCGGCGGCCCGCCGAATCAATATCGGATTACGGGCATGCCGAGCCTAGGCGAGGGACCGAGTGGTGGGGCAAGGACCTTTTGGTTACTTTTGGCTGGGCCGGCATTCCGGGCTGTTTGCCAAAAGTGACCCGCCGTAAGGGCGGAACCCATAGCAGCCGTTACCGCGGCAACGGATATACACACAAATCCAAACCCAACTACAGAATAACCCCCACCATTTCCACAATTGGAAAGCTTCTTGCAATAGGTCGGATCAGGTCGCCTTCGGCGTCAAAGTTTTGATTTAGCGCGCAGGTAAAAAATCGGTGGATCGCTCTCAATTAGTCACCAACGCACGCAGCGGTCTGGCAGGTCTCGGTCGAGGTCAGTTGGGCGTCCCGTTGCTGTTGCTGGTCATGATGGCAATGATGATGTTGCCCATCCCGCCGTTCCTGCTGGACGTGTTCTTCACGTTCAACATCGCCCTGTCGATTGTGGTTCTGCTGGTCTGCGTCTACGCGCTGCGACCGCTGGATTTCTCGGTTTTCCCCACCATCCTGCTGGTTGCCACGCTGCTGCGTCTGGCGCTGAACGTCGCGTCTACGCGGGTGGTGATGCTCCACGGTCAGGACGGTCACGCCGCCGCCGGTAAGGTGATTCAGGCCTTTGGTGAGGTGGTGATCGGCGGTAACTACGTGGTCGGTATCGTGGTGTTCGCGATCCTCATGATCATCAACTTCGTGGTAATCACCAAGGGTGCCGGGCGTATCTCCGAGGTGAGCGCGCGTTTTACCCTGGACGCCATGCCGGGCAAGCAGATGGCCATCGACGCCGACCTCAACGCCGGCCTCATCGATCAGCCCGAAGCCAAGCGTCGCCGTCTTGAAGTGGCTCAGGAGGCGGAGTTCTACGGTTCCATGGACGGTGCCAGCAAATTCGTCCGTGGTGATGCCATCGCGGGTCTGTTGATTCTGTTCATCAACCTCATCGGCGGCATGCTGGTGGGTATGCTGCAACACAACATGACCTTCGCCGACGCGGGCAAGATTTACACCCTGCTGACCATTGGTGACGGTTTGGTGGCGCAATTGCCATCACTGCTGTTATCCACAGCTGCGGCGATCATGGTGACCCGTGCTTCCGGTTCGGAAGAAATGGGCAAGATGATCAATCGCCAGATGTTCACTTCCTGGAAAGCCCTCGGCGTTTCAGGTGCGATCATGATCGCCATGGGCCTGGTCCCGGGAATGCCGCACTTTTCCTTCCTCAGTCTCGGCCTTGTGGCTTGCGGTATTGCCTACTTGCTCTGGAAAAAAGAAAACCAAACCAGAATCGTGGCTCTTGAGGAGGTCAAGCGTCAGCAGGAGATGCTGCCGTCGCCTACCCGTGTTCAGGACTCCAAAGAACTGGGCTGGGACGATGTCACGCCTATCGACATGATCGGCCTGGAAGTCGGTTATCGGCTGATTCCGCTGGTGGACCGCAATCAGGGTGGTCAGTTGCTGGCGCGGATCAAGGGCGTGCGCAAGAAGCTCTCCCAGGAGCTGGGCTTCCTCATGCCGACCGTACATATCCGTGACAACCTCGATCTGGCGCCCAGCGCCTATCGTTTGACGTTGATGGGTGTGACCCTTGCCGAAGCCGAGATCTACCCTGACCGTGAGTTGGCGATCAACCCGGGCCAAGTGTTCGGTACGTTGAACGGCATTACCGCCAAGGACCCGGCGTTTGGTCTGGAAGCGGTCTGGATCGAAATCAGCCAGCGCAGCCAGGCGCAGTCCCTGGGTTACACCGTGGTGGACGCCAGCACCGTGGTGGCGACGCACCTTAACCAGATTCTTTATAAGCATTCCCATGAGCTGATTGGCCATGAAGAAGTCCAGCAATTGATGCAATTGCTAGCCAAAAGCTCGCCTAAACTTGCAGAAGAGCTGGTGCCGGGCATTCTTTCGTTGTCTGCGCTGTTGAAAGTGTTGCAGGCATTGCTGGCTGAACAGGTGCCGGTGCGGGATATCCGCAGCATTGCCGAGGCCATCGCTAACAACGCGATGCGGAGTCAAGATACCGCCGCTTTGGTTGCCGCAGTCCGGGTTGGTCTGAGCCGCGCAATCGTGCAAAGCATTGTAGGCATTGAGCCGGAGCTGCCAGTTATCACGCTGGAGCCAAGGTTGGAACAGATATTGCTCAATAGTCTGCAGAAGGCCGGTCAAGGTCAGGAAGAAGGCGTTCTCCTTGAGCCGAGCATGGCGGAAAAACTTCAGCGTTCGCTGATCGAAGCCGCCCAGCGTCAGGAAATGCAGGGCATGCCGGTGATTCTGCTGGTGGCAGGTCCGATTCGCGCGATGCTCTCGCGCTTTGGACGCCTGGCTGTACCGAATATGCATGTTCTGGCTTATCAGGAAATTCCTGATAACAAGCAAGTAACCATCGTAGCGACTGTCGGGCCTAACGGCTGAGGTAGTGAGTCATGCAAGTGAAGCGATTTTTCGCCGCTGATATGCGTCAAGCCATGAAGCTGGTTCGCGATGAGCTGGGCGCTGAGGCGGCCATCATCGGTAACCGGCGCATTGCTGGTGGCGTTGAGCTGACTGCTGCGCTGGATTACAAGCTGTCGGCTCTGGCCCCGCGTGTTCCGAACATCGAGCTTGAAGACGAGTTGCGCAAAACCCAGTCGCGGATTGTTTCGGCTCAGGCTGAACTCAATAACCGCGGGGATAACGACGGCACGGTCAATCGTCAGCTGTTTGCCGGCCTGCCGCTGGATGCCAGCGACACCCACATCGAGCCAACCCTGGAAGAGCCGCCACGCCCAATCGCTCAGGCTTATGCCCCGGCGGCGGCGCCTGCGGGCAACCAGCGCGGCTATGACTCGATGCGCTTTGAATTGAATGGCTTGCGCGAACTGCTGGAAGTCCAGCTCGGCTCGCTGGCCTGGAGCCAGCTGCAGGGCACCCGTCCTGCGCAAGCCAACCTCTGGCGTCGCCTGCAACGTGTCGGCCTGTCCGGCCCGTTGTCCCGGGATCTGCTGGACATGATTCCCGATATTGAAGAGCCGCGTCAGGCCTGGCGCATGCTGTTGGCGCACCTGGCCCGAATGATTTCGGTCCCTGAAGTCGAGCCCCTTGAAGAAGGTGGCGTGATTGCCATGGTTGGGCCGGCAGGCATGGGTAAAACCACGACCCTGGCCAAGCTGGCCGCGCGGTATGTGCTCAAGTACGGCGCGCAGAATATCGCGCTGGTGAGCATGGACAGCTTCCGGATTGGTGCTCAGGAACAACTCAAGACCCTGGGGCGCATTCTCAATGTCCCAGTCACTCATGTAGATCCTGGTCAGTCTCTGGCGCAGGCTCTGGAACCACTGCTGCGCAAGCGCGTGGTGCTGATCGATACCGCCGGCCTGCAAGCCAGTGATCCAGCGTTGCGTATGCAACTGGAGAGCCTTGCAGGGCGCGGGATCAAGTCGCGCAATTACCTGGTGCTGGCGACGACCAGCCAGAAGCAGGTGTTGACTGCTGCTTATCACAGCTACAAACGCTGCGGTCTGGCCGGGTGCATCCTGACCAAACTGGATGAAACCGCCAGCCTGGGCGAAGTGCTCAGCCTTGCGATCAGTCACGAGCTTCCGGTGGCCTATCTTACTGATGGTCCACGTATTCCTGACGATCTTCACTTGCCACGCAGGCACCAATTGGTCACCCGCGCTGTCAATGTCCAGATGCAAGAAGAGCCTAGTGAGGAAGCGATGGCGGATATGTTCGCCGACCTTTACCACAACCCCAGCAAGCGGGTGGGCTAAATGAAGCTAACTACTGGAATTTACCTGCATCGACGGTCTGCCTGGCATTGTTCCCCAGTGAACGTGCAGCCCCCAATGTGGCTTCGGTCTACGCAAGACAAGGTAATGAAATAACATGGGCAGCATGCATCCCGTACAGGTGATCGCGGTGACCGGCGGCAAGGGTGGCGTCGGTAAGACTAACGTGTCAGTGAATCTATCGCTGGCCCTGGCCGAACTTGGCCGTCGGGTTCTGCTGCTGGATGCTGACCTGGGTCTGGCTAACGTAGATGTCCTACTGGGGTTGACGCCCAAGCGTACGCTCGCCGATGTCATCGAGGGGCGTTGCGAATTACGTGACGTCCTGCTGCAAGGCCCCGGCGGAATTCGCATCGTGCCCGCAGCTTCCGGCACTCAGAGCATGGTCCATTTGAGTCCTGCGCAGCATGCCGGTCTGATTCAGGCCTTCAGCGACATTGGCGATAACCTCGACGTTCTGGTCATTGACACCGCTGCCGGTATTGGCGAGTCCGTGGTCAGCTTTGTGCGCGCCGCTCATGAAGTGTTGCTGGTGGTCTGCGATGAGCCGACCTCCATCACCGACGCTTACGCATTGATCAAACTGCTGAACCGCGACTACGGCATGAATCGCTTCCGCGTGCTGGCCAACATGGCCCAGAGCCCGCAGGAAGGCCGCAACCTGTTCGCCAAGCTGACCAAGGTGACTGACCGTTTCCTTGACGTGGCTCTGCAGTACGTTGGTGCTGTGCCTTACGACGAAAGCGTGCGTAAGGCCGTTCAGAAACAGCGTGCCGTCTATGAAGCCTTCCCACGCTCCAAATGCTCCCTGGCCTTCAAAGCCATTGCGCAAAAGGTCGACACCTGGCCATTGCCTGCCAATCCGCGTGGCCATCTGGAGTTCTTTGTCGAGCGACTCGTTTATCAGACCAGCGCGGGGCCTGTCCAATGACAGCGAGCGGCTACCAGATGTACAGCAAGGCCTCCCGAAACTCGCAGTATGAGTTGATCGAGCGCTACGCGCCGTTGGTCAAGCGCATTGCCTACCACCTGCTGGCGCGTCTGCCGGCCAGTGTTCAGGTGGAAGACCTGATCCAGGCAGGCATGATCGGCTTGCTCGAAGTTTCCACCAAATACGATTGCACCAAGGGCGCGAGTTTCGAAACCTACGCCGGCATTCGTATCCGTGGCGCGATGCTCGACGAAGTCCGCAAGGGCGACTGGGCACCGCGTTCGGTACACCGCAATACGCGCATGGTCAGTGACGCAATTCGAACAATTGAAGCTAAAACAGGCCGTGACGCTAAAGATCACGAGGTTGCGGCCGAACTCCAATTGAGTCTCGATGATTACTACGGGATTTTGAACGATACCTTGGGCAGCCGGTTGTTCAGTTTCGACGACCTTTTACAGGACGGCGAACATGAAGGGCTGCATGAGGATGGCGCAAGCGGTTCGCTTGAGCCGTCGCGTGATCTGGAAGATGAGCGTTTCCAGGCTGCGTTGGCAGATGCCATTGCCAATTTGCCGGAGCGTGAGCGTCTGGTATTGGCGCTGTACTACGACGAGGAGCTGAACCTCAAGGAAATCGGTGAGGTCCTGGGGGTCAGCGAGTCGCGAGTCAGCCAGTTACACAGCCAGTGCGCAGCTCGTTTGCGAGGGCGTTTGGGAGAGTGGCGAGCGCGTTGATATGCGAAGCGCAACCGTTGCTGGTTGGGATCGTGTATAAGCCGGCTGTGCAAAGCGTTACGTGGGACAGTGGACAAGGCTGGAGCCATACAGGCATTCATTCCACGGACTGTTGAAAGGGCAAATGACTTTCATTCGGTCCGTGGATTTGTTGTGTGGTTTCCATATCTGTTGATTACCAAGCCCGTCGTCGTTTTTCGTGCAGCCGATGTGAGCTGTGTCGGTATTGATTGAACAGCGCGTTCAGGTGCTGAACGCGTCAAAGACTGCTTGGAGGTCGAATTGGACAAGAACATGAAAATCCTCATCGTTGATGACTTCTCAACGATGCGGCGGATCATTAAAAACCTGCTGCGTGATCTGGGCTTCACCAACACGTCCGAAGCCGATGACGGACTTACTGCGTTACCTATGCTGGAAAGCGGCTCCTTTGACTTTCTGGTGACGGACTGGAACATGCCCGGGATGACCGGTATCGACCTGCTTCGCAAAGTGCGCGCCGATGAGCGCCTCAAGCACCTGCCGGTGCTGATGGTGACCGCTGAAGCCAAACGTGACCAGATCATCGAGGCTGCACAAGCCGGGGTTAACGGTTATGTGGTCAAGCCATTCACGGCTCAGGCGCTGAAAGAAAAGATCGAAAAGATCTTTGAACGCGTCAATAGCTGATGTATGCCGTGAGGGCGCTATGGAGAACGACGATACGTCAATGGGCGAGTTTGAATCGACCCTGAAAAAACATGCCAACGAGCTGGTAGCGAGCCTTGAAAAAGGTCGTTTCGGCGATGCGGTGCAATTGATTCATGAGCTCAACCAGGCGCGGGATCGCGGTCTGTATCAGGAAATCGGCAAGCTGACACGCGAGTTGCACAGCGCGATCGTCAACTTCCAGATTGACCCGAACATGCCACAAGCTGAAGAAGTGTCCCAGATCACCGATGCCACCGAACGCCTGTCGTATGTTGTCAGGCTCACGGAAGGTGCGGCGAACCGCACCATGGATCTGGTTGAAGAAAGCACTCCCTTGATGAATGGTTTGAGCACCGATGCCAAAGCGTTGAGCGCCGACTGGGGACGCTTCATGCGTCGCGAAGTGGGTGCCGATGAGTTTCGTGAACTGGCGCGCAACGTCGAAGGTTTTCTGAGTCGTACCGAAAAAGACAGTCATCAGGTTGCTGCCCATCTGAACGACATTCTTTTGGCGCAGGACTTCCAGGATCTGACCGGCCAGGTGATCAAACGCGTCACGCAATTGGTCACGGAAGTTGAGAGCAATTTGCTCAAACTGGTGCTCATGGCCAGTCATGTAGACCGCTTTGCGGGCATCAAGCATGACGAAGAATCCATCCTTGCTGAAAAAGATCCGCAAAAACATGTCAAGCAGGGTGAAGGTCCGCAGATTCATGCCGATAAACGTGAAGACGTTGTGTCCGGACAGGACGATGTAGACGATCTGCTATCGAGCCTGGGCTTCTAGGTCTGTTGACGGTTAATTTTAGGGAGCACCCCAATGAGCTTCGGCGCCGATGAAGAAATCCTTCAGGATTTTCTGGTAGAGGCCGGCGAAATTCTCGAGCAATTGTCTGAACAGCTGGTCGAGCTCGAAAGCCGACCTGATGATGCTGACTTGCTCAATGCAATTTTTCGCGGTTTTCACACTGTAAAAGGGGGCGCCGGCTTCCTCCAGCTCCATGAGCTGGTGGAGTGCTGCCACATCGCCGAGAACGTCTTCGACATCCTGCGTAAGGGTGAGCGTCGCGTTGATTCGGAATTGATGGACGTGGTCCTGGAAGCACTGGATGCGGTTAACGGCATGTTCAGCCAGGTGCGTGAGCGCAGTGAAGTGACTCCGGCGACGCCCGAGCTGCTGGCTGCACTGGCGCGTCTGGCGGAGCCTGCATCGGCCGATGTAGTGGTCGAAGAAGCCGTTGCCGAAGAGGCGCCTGCCGAAGTCGTGGCGACAGCCGCGTCCGATGAAATTACCGACACCGAATTCGAAGCACTGCTCGACTCTCTCAATGCCGCGAAGGAGCAGGCAGCACCTGCCAGTGCTCCGGTGGCAGCCGCGGCCAGTGCCGCGTCGAGCGATGAGATCACTGACTCGGAATTTGAATCGCTACTCGACCAGTTGCACGGCAAGGGGCAGTTTGCTGCCGATGTCAAAGCAGCGCCTGCAGCTGCGCCTGTCGCTGCCGCTGGCAAGGCTGAAAGCGGTGATATCACCGACGATGAATTCGAAGCCTTGCTGGATCAGTTGCATGGCAAAGGCTCGTTCGACCCCAACGCCACGGCTGCACCTGCAGCGGCCACGCCAGTGGCCGCCGCGGCTTCAGCCGCTGCGGGCAAGGGCGACGAGATTACCGATAACGAATTCGAAGCCTTGCTCGATGAGCTGCACGGTAAAGGCAAATTCGAGCCTGATGTGGCTGTCGCTGCACCCGCTGCGGTTGCCAAACCTGCTGCGCCGGCTGCCAAACCCGCAGCGGCACCTGCTGCAGCGGCCAAACCGGCGGCTGCGCCAGTGGCTGCCAAGCCTGCCGCGCCTGCACCTGCACCAGCCAAAGCCCCTGCTGCAACGGGCGAGAAGCCTGTTGCCTCAGAAGCGGAAACCACCGTACGGGTTGATACCGCTCGGCTGGACGAGATCATGAACATGGTCGGCGAGCTGGTGCTGGTGCGTAACCGGCTGGTGCGCCTGGGTCTCAATAGTGGCGACGAAGCCATGTCCAAGGCGGTTTCAAACCTTGACGTGGTGACAGCCGACTTGCAGACCGCGGTGATGAAGACCCGGATGCAGCCGATCAAGAAAGTGTTCGGTCGCTTCCCGCGACTGGTTCGCGACCTGGCGCGTCAGCTCAAGAAAGAGATCAACCTGGAGCTGGTGGGTGAAGAAACCGACCTCGACAAGAACCTCGTAGAGGCGCTTGCCGATCCACTGGTCCACTTGGTGCGCAACGCGGTCGATCACGGTATCGAAACGCCGGAAGAGCGCGAGGCGACGGGCAAGTCCCGTGGCGGACGCGTGATTCTGTCTGCTGAGCAGGAAGGCGACCACATCCTGCTGTCGATTTCCGATGACGGCAAGGGCATGGATCCCAACGTGCTGCGCTCCATTGCCGTGAAGCGCGGTGTGATGGACAAGGATGCCGCTGACCGCCTGAGCGATAGCGATTGCTACAACCTGATCTTTGCACCGGGCTTCTCGACCAAAACCGAGATTTCCGATGTGTCGGGTCGCGGTGTGGGCATGGACGTGGTGAAAACCAAGATTGCCCAGCTCAACGGTACGATCAACATCTACTCGACCAAGGGCCAGGGCTCGAAGATCGTTATCAAGGTGCCTTTGACCCTGGCGATCATGCCGACCTTGATGGTCATGCTGGGCAATCAGGCCTTTGCGTTCCCGCTGGTCAACGTCAACGAGATCTTCCACCTGGACCTGTCGACCACCAACGTCGTCGATGGTCAGGAAGTGGTCATCGTGCGCGACAAGGCATTGCCGCTGTTTTACCTCAAGCGCTGGCTGGTCAGTTCGGCTGCGCATGAAGAGCAGCGCGAAGGGCACGTGGTGATTCTGTCCGTGGGCACCCAGCGGATCGGCTTCGTGGTCGATCAGTTGGTGGGTCAGGAAGAAGTGGTCATCAAGCCGCTGGGCAAGATGTTGCAAGGTACGCCAGGGATGTCGGGCGCAACCATCACTGGTGACGGCCGCATCGCATTGATTCTCGATGTGCCGAGCATGCTCAAGCGCTACGCCGCACGGCGTATTTGATCCTGGTGCCGCGGGCAGTCAGCTGCCTGCGGCGCCTGATCAGGCTGCGTTAAAAAGCGATGAGCCCCGGGTGTCGCAGGGCTCAGTGGTTTGCGTGCAGCCTCTAATGGAGTGTTTATGGTAGTCAAGGTATTGGTGGTGGATGACTCCGGTTTCTTCCGCCGTCGCGTCACGGAAATTCTTTCTTCAGATCCGAACATCAAGGTTGTGGGTACCGCAACCAATGGCAAGGAAGCAATTGATCTGGCGCTGTCCCTCAAGCCAGATGTCATTACCATGGACTACGAAATGCCGATGATGGACGGCATTACGGCCGTGCGTCATATCATGCAGCGCAGCCCGACTCCGGTGCTGATGTTCTCCTCGCTGACTCACGAAGGTGCCCGCGTCACGCTGGATGCACTGGACGCTGGCGCGGTGGACTTTCTGCCCAAGAATTTCGAAGACATTTCGCGCAATCCTGACAAGGTCAAGCAGTTGCTGTGCGAAAAAGTCCACAGCATTGCTCGCAGTAATCGCCGGATGGGCAGCTTCAGTTCGCCTGCGCCTGCATCTGCGCCAACCCTAACAGTCAGCGCGCCTGCGGTGTCCACTCGTTCCACGAGCCCCGCGCCAGCGCCGACCCGCAGCTTGCCACCTCGTGCGACGCCTGCACCTGCCGAGCGTAACGCTCACGCCGCACTGTCACCCGCGCCCAAGCGCAAAGCCTACAAGCTGGTTGCCATTGGCACATCCACGGGTGGCCCGGTCGCGTTGCAGCGGGTGTTGACCCAACTGCCTGCCAATTTTCCGGCACCGATCGTGTTGATCCAGCACATGCCCGCCGCTTTCACCAAAGCTTTTGCTGAGCGCCTGGACAAGCTGTGCCAGATCAGCGTCAAGGAAGCCGAGGACGGTGACATCCTGCGTCCAGGCCTTGCGTTGCTGGCACCAGGTGGCAAGCAAATGATGGTCGACGGCCGCGGCGCAGTGAAAATTCTGCCCGGCGACGAGCGCCTGAATTACAAACCTTGCGTGGACATCACTTTCGGTTCGGCGGCCAAATCCTATGGCGATAAAGTGCTGGCCGTGGTGTTGACCGGAATGGGCGCCGACGGTCGCGAAGGCGCGCGTCTGCTCAAGCAGGGCGGCAGCCACATCTGGGCTCAGGACGAGGCCAGCTGCGTGATCTATGGCATGCCCATGGCGATCGTCAAGGCTGATCTGGCTGACGCGATTTACAGCCTGGATGACATCGGCAAGCACTTGGTCGAGGCGTGCATCTGATGGATGTTTTGAGTCTGATCGGTCTGATCCTTGCGTTCGTGGCAATCATCGGCGGTAACTATCTGGAAGGAGGGCATCTTGCCGCTCTGCTCAATGGTCCTGCGGCCTTGATCGTGCTTGGGGGAACCCTGGCGGCGTCGATGTTGCAGTCGTCGATGGGGGCTTTCAAGCGAGCGGTCCAGATTTCTGGCTGGATTCTGTTTCCACCACGCATCGATTTGCCAGGCGGCATCGACCGGGTCATCAACTGGAGCATGATCGCGCGCAAGGAAGGCTTGCTGGGCTTGGAGACCGTGGCTGATTCCGAGCCCGACAGCTACGCCCGCAAAGGCCTGCAGCTGCTGGTCGACGGTTCCGAACCCCAAGCGATCCGGAGCATTCTCGAGGTGGATTTCCTGACTCAGGAAACCCGCGATATCCAGGCCGCCAAAGTCTATGAAAGCATGGGTGGTTATGCGCCGACGGTGGGCATCATCGGCGCGGTCATGGGCCTGATCCACGTCATGGGTAACCTGGCCGATCCGAGCCAGTTGGGCAGTGGTATCGCGGTGGCTTTCGTGGCGACTATTTACGGCGTGGCGTCTGCCAACCTGATCCTGCTGCCGGTCGCCAACAAGCTCAAGGGCATTGCGATGCGCCAATCGCGCTACCGGGAAATGCTTCTCGAAGGTCTGCTGTCCATCGCCGAGGGTGAAAACCCGCGCTCCATCGAACTCAAGCTGCAAGGCTTCATGGAGTAATACGCCATGGCTCGACGTCGTCGACCCGAAGAGCACGAAAATCATGAACGCTGGCTGGTGTCCTACGCCGACTTCATCACGCTGCTCTTCGCCTTCTTCGTGGTGATGTACTCCATTTCGTCGGTGAACGAAGGCAAATACAAAATCCTCTCCGAAGCGTTGGTGGGGGTGTTCAACGACACCGAAAAAAGCATGAAACCTATCCCCATCGGCGAACAGCGCCCGGTCACCGTCAAGCCAGCCCAGCCGCTGGTCAAGGACAGCGAGCAGACCGATGCGGGCATTGGCCAGAACGTCAATGATCCGCTCAAGACCATTGCCGACGACGTGCGTGCCGGCTTCGGCGACCTCATCAGCTCCAACCAGATGACGGTGCGCGGCAACGAGCTGTGGATCGAAATCGAGCTTAAATCCAGCATGTTGTTCGGCAGCGGCGACGCCATGCCCAGCGACAAGGCTTTCAGCATCATCGAGAAAGTCGCAACCATCATCAAACCCTTCGACAACCCGATTCATGTGGAAGGCTTTACCGACGACCAGCCGATCAGTACCGCGCAATACCCGACCAACTGGGAGCTGTCCTCGGCCCGTGCGGCGAGCATCGTGCGCATGCTGGCAATGGAAGGCATCAACCCGGCGCGCATGGCCTCGGTGGGCTATGGCGAATTCCAGCCAGTGGCTTCCAACACCACGGCGGATGGTCGCGGGCGTAACCGTCGAGTGGTGTTGGTGATCTCGCGAAACCTGGATGTGCGCCGCAGCCTCACTGCGACCGGGACATCCAACGCACAACCTGACTCGGCTATGCGCCGTGCTGGCACACAAACTGCACCGTCGGCAGTCAGCCCGGCTCCCCGGGGTAATAGCGTCAATTCTTCGTCATCCGCACGTTAGTCATTTCTCGGTATGGCCACCGCCATGGCGGGAGGAAAAAACACAATGAGAGTCTGGGCAGTAGCCAATCAAAAAGGTGGCGTCGGTAAGACCACCTCCACCATCGCGTTAGCCGGGCTGTTGGCCGAGGCGGGCAAGCGCGTGGTCGTGGTCGATCTGGACCCCCATGGCTCGATGACCAGCTATTTCGGGCATGACCCGGACCAGCTCGAACACAGCGTTTTTGACCTGTTCCTGCACAAGGGCAGCATCCCCGACGGGCTTCCCGGCCAACTGCTGCTGCCCACCAGCGACCAGCGTATTTCCCTGCTGCCGTCGAGTACCGCCCTGGCGACCCTTGAGCGTCAGTCGCCTGGTCAGAATGGGTTGGGGCTGGTTATCGCCAAAAGCCTGGCGCAGCTCTGGCAGGATTTTGATTACGCCCTCATCGACAGCCCGCCCTTGTTGGGTGTGCTGATGGTCAATGCCTTGGCGGCCAGCCAGCAGTTGGTGATCCCGGTGCAGACCGAGTTCCTTGCCGTCAAAGGTCTGGAGCGCATGGTCAACACCCTGGCGATGATCAACCGCTCGCGCAAAGTGCCTTTGCCTTACACCATCGTACCGACCCTGTTCGATCGCCGGACCCAGGCTTCGATGGGCACTTTGAAACTCTTGCGCGACAGTTTCCCCGAGCATGTCTGGAAAGCTTACGTGCCGGTGGACACGCGTTTGCGGGACGCCAGCCGCGCTGGCGTGACGCCTTCACAGTTCGACAACAAAAGTCGGGCGGTGCTGGCTTATCGAGCGCTGCTCAAGCATTTGCTGTCCGAGCAGCTCATGGCGCAGGTGGCCTGACATGCACGCGACGGGTTTATTTTCCAAGGGCACGCAGAACCCCTCAAGTCGGGCGTTACAGCGGCCGATAACTCATTCAAGCGGTAATCGCGTCATTCATTGTGTGGCACCTGTATGAACCTGAATCGGCCTGTAGAGATAGCAACACGACCGCAAGTGGCGCTGCAGTCATATCTGGATGCGCTGCTTCAGGATGCCACTGAAGATTTGCCCGAAGTCCTGCCCACGATTCTGGCACCTGAGCCGGAGCCATTGGTTCTGGATGACTTCCAGGCAGCGGTCCTTGAGGAGCAGGCTCACGACGCTCGGATGCTGGCGGCGACGCCTGTTGCTGTGGCGGTTGCTGCGCCAGCGCCCGTGGCTGTGCCGGTTGCCGTTGCAGCACCTGTGGTTGCGCCGCCGGTTGTTGCCCGTGTCGAAATTGAAGTTGAGGTGGTGCCTGAAGTTTCGGTGCCTGTGGTGGATCTGGTCGAGCCGGTCGCAGACGTCCACCTGCAGACTGCGCAACGCAATCCGACACCGCCACCTACCACTGACGGTCGGCCGGCGTGGGCAGAAGAGCCGTTCGAATGCCTGTTGTTTGATGTCGCGGGCCTGACTCTGGCAGTACCGCTGGTGTGCCTTGGGTCGATTTATCCACTGGCAGGCCACGATCTGACACCGCTGTTCGGTCAGCCGGACTGGTTCCTCGGGATACTGCCGAGCCAGGGTGGCAACCTGAAGGTGCTGGATACGGCACGCTGGATCATGCCGGATCGCTATCGCGATGATTTCCGACAAGGGTTGCAGTATGTAATTTCGGTTCAAGGCTACGAGTGGGGACTGGCGGTGCATCAGGTCAGCCGTTCCCTGCGCCTTGACCCCAACGAGATCAAGTGGCGTACCCAGCGTGGTCAGCGTCCCTGGTTGGCGGGCACAGTGATTGAACACATGTGCGCCTTGCTGGATGTTTCAGAGTTGGCCGAGCTGATTGCCAGTGGCGCGGTCAAGCAGATGCAGAAAACCAAATAATCATGAGGGGGCGTGGAACACGTCTCCTGCACAGCACACACGCGAGGGGTTGGGGTTATGAAGAAGTCGTCCGCACAAGGTTCCGAAGATCCTATTCTGCAGTGGGTTACTTTCCGCCTGGATAACGAGTCTTACGGCATCAACGTGATGCAGGTTCAGGAAGTGCTGCGCTACACCGAAATCGCCCCGGTCCCGGGTGCGCCAAGCTATGTGCTGGGGATCATCAACCTGCGCGGCAACGTCGTGACCGTGATCGACACTCGTCAGCGCTTCGGCCTTGATCCGGTTGAAGTCAGCGATAACACGCGTATCGTCATCATCGAAGCCGACAAGCAAGTGGTCGGGATCCTGGTCGACAGCGTTGCCGAAGTGGTTTACCTGCGTCAGTCGGAAGTGGAAACTGCGCCTAACGTCGGTAACGACGAGTCCGCCAAGTTCATTCAAGGCGTGTGCAACAAAAACGGCGAACTGTTGATCCTCGTCGAGCTGGACAAAATGATGTCTGAAGAAGAGTGGTCCGAGCTGGAGAACATCTGATTGATTTTTGAGGTAGCAGTCGCCTTCCTGGGAGTTGCCTGGGTGGTGACCCTAAGCCTGTTCCTGGCGCATACCAAGCGCCAGCGAGCGCTGGATCTGGAGCGAGAGGCCGCTGACAAGGTACGTGATCAGCGGATCCGCGAGCTGCTTCGGCGCGTGGATAACTTTCAGAACGGCACCGTCAAGATGGGGGAGGCGTTGCATGAGCTGCGGGCGATTGTTGCGCCGCTGCCTGACAAACTCACTGCCCTTGAGCAGCGAGACCCCGCCAGCCTGTCCTTCGCCCAGGCTGCCCGTTTGGTCGGCATGGGCGCGAGCGTTGACGAACTCACCCAGGCGTGTGGTTTGACTCAGGCAGAGGCTCAGTTGATGAGCAAGTTGCATGGGCATAATCAGGGGTGAGGGAGGGCGCTGACGCTGTCTGTTGTTCGGAGTACATATCCGTTCACGCGGTAACGGCCACTTAGGGTTGCGCCCTTACGGCGCCTCACTTTTGAAGCCCAAAAGTAAGCAAAAGGCTCTTGCCCCACCACTCGGTCCCTCGCCTTGGCTCGGCATGCCCGTAATCCGACATTGATTCGCAGGGCCGCCGCGAAGGGCCATCCCTGGCCCAGCGCGGCTAAACCGGCATCCATGCCGGTTTGCCCTGCGAATCAATATCGGCTTCCGGCCAGCGTGGTTTAACGGGGCGCCTAAGATCAAAATCAAATGCGAACGAGGCGGCCTGATAGCCGACCTGTTCTACGGTTGGATCGCATTTCAACCGTAGGAGCGCGCTTGCCCGCGAGGCGTCATTTAAAGCAATCCAAATCCCTCTGGCTCCCAACTAATCCTGGCTGGGGCCGTACATGCATTTGCCCAAAAACTGCTATGAGCCAGGTTCATTTCTGGTGACCATGACATCGCCATCGCGAGCAAGCTCACTCCTACAGAGATTAACGTCCGGGCAGCAAACACGTGACCCTGTAGGAGCGAGCTTGCTCGCGATGGCGTCAGTGAGGTCAACGCAACGCGCGGCACACACCTGACCCTGTAGGAGCGAACTTGTTCGCGAGGCGATATTCCCGGTAACGCAGGTCCAACGCCTCGCCAACAAGTTGGCTCCTACAGGGTCACCGCGCCGCGCCTGCTTTTGATCTGGCTTTTGATCTTGGGCGCCCCGTCAAACCACGCTGGCCGGAATTCGACATTGAGGCGGCGGGCAAACCGGCATGGATGCCGGTTTAGCCGCGCTGGGCCAGGGATGGCCCTTCGCGGCGGCCCGCCGAATCAATGTCGAATTACGGGCATGCCGAGCACCAGCGAGGGACCGAGTGGTGGGGCAAGAGCCTTTTGCTTACTTTTGGGCTCTATCAAAAGTGAGGCGCCGTAAGGGCGCAACCATAAACAGCCATCACCGCAGCAACGGATATGTACTCCGAATCAGCCCCTAAAAGCCATCACCACTTCGGCGTAATATCCCGCTCCACCGGCGGCGCATCCGGATCCTGACCCACCGGAAACTTGCCCTTCAAATGCCAGGCAAACGCAATGATCTCCGCAATGGTCCGATACAACGGCTCCGGGATGCTATCTCCCAGTTCCATCCTCGCCAGCAGCTTCACCAGCTCGGCGTTTTCATAGATCGGCACTTCATACTCACGGGCAATCGCCAGAATCGCCTCGGCCAGTTGATCGTCACCTTTGGCGCTCAAGGTCGGTGTGTGCTGGCCATCGTAGGTCAGGGCAATCGCCTGACGCGGTGTTTGCTCGGCTTGGCTCATCAGGCGTTCTCGTCTATCCAGCGTTGTTCAAGGGTCGTGCGCTTGCCCTGCGGCGGGGCGCCGTGGCTGCAGGCCAGCTCGCCTACTTCCAGGCCGGACGCCACCAGTCGTTCGCGCAGGTAACCCAACTCCTGATTGATCAACTCGGCGCTTTCCGGGCGTTCGGCCCATAGCTGGCTGGACAGGCTGCCACGAATCAACTGGGCCTGAACCTGCAACGCACCCAGCGGCTCCAGATCAAAGGCCAATTCGATCTTCCAGAGTTTCTCCCGACTCTCTTTGATCTCGCTGCTGTTATTTTCTTCAGCTTGATCCTCTTCGGGCGCGTCCTCGCGCTGTACCTTGACCTGCAGCGGCATGATGTCCTGGCCGTAACGCACCGGGATTTCCAGTTGCCAAGTGGTCTGCAAGTTGCCCTCGGACGTGCTGCGCGTCTGTTCCAGGCTGCCGAGCTGATGGCTCTGCAAGCGGGAGATAGCACCGGCTGCCAGCTTGAGCAGGATTTCCAGATCGTCGTCCTTGCCGCCGCCTTTCACCGAGCGCGAAGGCAGGGGAAAGTTGATAGGCAGCGCGGGTGGCGCGACCAGGCCCAGCGTGCCCAATGCGCTGCGTAAAACTCCGGGCATGGTGCGGGTCAGCATGTTTGAGGCCGCCGCAGCGTTGTAACTGGCGCTGGTTGGCAGGCCCGGCAATATCTGAGCGATGACTTGCAAAAGATTGGCTTTCAGGTCGGGCATGGTGGACGGGTTGAAACCAGTCAATAGCCTGGATTCGAGGAACAGACCACTGCTATTGAGCGCCTGGGCGACGCCTCGCGGCGTTGTCATCTGGGCGATGTCGGGCAGGTCTGCCAGCAGCTGGTTGATGCTGGCTTGCAACGGGGCGGAGACCGTCGGGTTGTTCTGGGGCAGATTGCGCAGGGCATTGATCAGCACATCCAGCGAGCCCTGACGGTTTTGCTGAGTCGTCAGTTGCTGGGTGACCGCCAGCTGGTCCAGGTTGTTGGGCAGCGGGACGAAGTTGAGCGCCTGTTTACCCTGCACCTGGGCACTGAGTAAAGCGCCAGGGCTCAGCGGCTGCGGGCTTTCGATGGTCAGGCTGGTGCCGACCAGCGCGGTATTGAGCAGCATCACGATCGAGCGGTAGAGCGCTGGTTGTGCTGTCGGCTGTCCTGCCCCGGTGCCTGGTTGCAAGGCAGTCTTGCCCGTCAGTTGATCCAGAACATCGGCCACCACTTGCGAGGTCAACACCCGCGCTTGCAGCAGAGTGCCCACCGGTAATTGTTCCGTGTCGATGCTGGTTTGGACGTTATTCAACGCAGCATTGATCTGCTGCAGGCTCATGGTCAGCGTATTAGGCGATGCTTGCGACACCATCACCGTGGTGCCCGGCGTGAGGGGAAGGGGAGAGGTCACGTTGATGCTGGTCTGGCCGCCATTGCTCAGGGCAAGCTTGATCAACAACTGAAAGTTTTGCTGCAACTGCTTGAGGCTGACCACCTCGGCTTCGACGGTTTCACCGGGTGGCACGAGGTTATCCACCGCTTGCAGCATTTTGAGCACCTGCGCCGGGGAAACCCCGGCTCGGGCCAGCGCTGCGGAATTGGCAACCGGTTGAAGGCTGGTGATGTCACCTGTCATGGAATCGCGACCTGTTGAAAATGCCCTCTTGCAGCGGGACATGACATGTATAATGCCGCCCCGTCATAGGGGGGCTAGATGCAATATAGAAGCAATGAAGTTGCACCCATATAACGGCCGTTTTGAAGCTGACTTGAACAGCCTTTTCTTCAGACCGTGCCTTGGCGGCTGTGTTCTGATGCGACTGGGAACCCTGGATGACTCGTTCTACACCTCTTCTGCAAGCCGATGGCCTGGCGTGCGAGCGCGATTGGCGGATGCTCTTCGAACATCTCGATCTGCAATTGCACGCCGGTGACATGCTGCAGATCAGCGGGCCCAATGGCAGCGGTAAAACCAGCCTGTTGCGCTTGTTGTCGGGGCTCATGCAGCCCACAGCCGGGCGGGTATTGATCAACGGTCAGCCTCTGAGTGAACAACGGGTCGAGCTTGCCCGCAATCTGCTGTGGATCGGTCATGCCGCTGGCATCAAGGACCTGCTGACCCCGGTGGAAAACCTGTCCTGGCTGTGTGCGCTGCACCGTCCGGCCGAATCCCCGGCGATCTGGCAGGCCCTGCAATCTGTTGGTTTGCGCGGTTTTGAAGACGTGCCGTGCCACACGCTGTCGGCCGGGCAGCAACGACGGGTGGCTCTGGCGCGACTGTATCTGGACAGCCCGCCGATCTGGATTCTGGATGAACCTTTTACGGCGCTGGACAAACAAGGCGTCGCGCAGTTGGAGGCTCACCTGGCGGAGCATTGCGAACGGGGCGGCATGATCGTATTGACCACCCACCACACCCTGAGCCGCACACCGGCCGGTTATCGCGATATTGATCTGGGGCAATGGGCCGTATGAGTCATGTGTTTACCCTGCTCGTCGCTCGCGAGGCTCGTCTTTTATTCCGGCGTCCTGCGGAGCTGGCCAACCCGTTGGTGTTCTTCGCGATCGTCATCGCCTTGTTCCCGCTGGCGGTCGGCCCCGAGACGCAGTTATTGCAAACCCTGTCGCCGGGGTTAGTCTGGGTAGCAGCCTTGTTATCGGTCCTGCTCTCCCTCGACGGCCTGTTCCGCAGCGATTTCGAGGACGGCTCCCTGGAGCAGTGGGTATTGTCAGCCCATCCGCTTTCTTTACTGGTTTTGGCCAAAGTGCTGGCACATTGGGCCTTTTCCGGGCTGGCACTGGTATTGTTGGCGCCGCTTCTGGCCTTGATGCTTGGTTTGCCGAGCCATTGTCTGCCGGTGCTGTTGTTGTCCTTGCTGCTGGGTACGCCGATATTGAGCCTGCTTGGCGCGGTGGGCGCGGCATTGACCGTCGGTTTGAAGCGTGGTGGTTTGCTGCTGGCCTTGTTGATCCTGCCGTTGTACATCCCGGTATTGATCCTTGGCAGTGGCGCGTTGCAGGCAGCACTGCAGGGCATGCCCGCCACCGGCTACCTGCTCTGGCTTGGTAGCCTGACCGCCCTTGCGGTCACCCTGACACCCTTTGCCATAGCAGCTGGCCTGAAGATCAGCGTCGGCGAATAAATGAGGTTCTGCCCGACTGACTGTGATCACTCAGCGGCAAACCCGAGCTACACCGTGAGAAGGCAGCTTGATGAAAGGCAGCGTGATGAAAGACAACGCTAAACGCGGGGTGAGTTGGGCCTGGTTCCACAAGCTTGGCTCACCCAAATGGTTTTACGGTATCAGCGGGCGCTTGTTGCCATGGCTGAGTATCGCGGCCGTCTTGCTGATCGGCATCGGCGTGGTCTGGGGCCTGGCGTTCGCGCCGCCGGACTATCAGCAAGGCAACAGCTTCCGGATCATCTATATCCATGTGCCAGCCGCCATGCTTGCTCAGTCCTGCTACGTGATGCTGGCGGTCTGTGGAGTGGTGGGTCTGGTGTGGAAGATGAAACTGGCCGACGTCGCCCTACAAAGCGCCGCACCCATCGGTGCCTGGATGACCGCGATTGCCTTGATCAGCGGCGCCATCTGGGGCAAACCCACCTGGGGCTCGTGGTGGGTCTGGGATGCGCGGCTGACCTCGATGCTGATCCTGCTGTTCCTGTATTTCGGCCTGATCGCCCTGGGCAATGCCATCAGCAATCGCGACAGCGCCGCCAAGGCCTGCGCGGTATTGGCCATCGTTGGCGTGATCAATATCCCGATCATCAAGTACTCGGTGGAGTGGTGGAATACCCTGCATCAGGGCGCGACCTTCAGCCTGACCGAAAAGCCGGCGATGCCTGCTGAAATGTGGCTGCCGTTGCTGTTCACGGTGCTGGGTTTCTATTGTTTCTTCGGTGCCGTGTTACTGCTGCGCATGCGCCTGGAAGTGCTCAAGCGCGAGTCACGGGCCAGCTGGGTCAAGGCCGAGGTGCTGAAAAGTCTGGGCCAGCCACCAGCCAGGGAGAACGCACAATGAAATTTGATTCATTCAGCGATTTTCTGGCGATGGGGCATCATGGCCTGTTCGTCTGGTCGGCCTATGGGATCTGTTTTCTGGGCTTGGCCATCAATGTTGCGCTGCCTTTGCTGGCGCGCAGGCGTTACCTGCAACAAGAGGCGCGACGCCTGCGCTGGGAGAACCAGAAGTGAATCCGCTGCGTAAGAAGCGTCTGTTGATCATCGTGGCGATTCTCGCCGGTGTCAGCATCGCCGTGACTCTGGCCTTGAGCGCCCTCAAAGAAAACATCAATCTGTTTTACACCCCAACCCAGATCGCCAGCGGCGAAGCGCCCCATGACACACGTATTCGTGCCGGTGGCATGGTGGAGAAAGGCTCATTGCAGCGCTCGGCGGATTCACTGGATGTGAAATTCATCGTCACCGATTTCAACAAGTCGGTGACCATCACCTATCGCGGCATCCTCCCGGACCTGTTTCGCGAAGGGCAGGGCATCGTCGCCCTCGGCAAGCTCAACGGCGACGGCGTAGTGGTCGCCGATGAAGTGCTGGCCAAGCACGATGAAAAATACATGCCGCCGGAAGTCACCAAGGCGCTCAAGGAAAGTGGTCAGGCAGCGCCGGCTCCTTCCTCACCACCCTCGAAGCAAGGTTGAACCATGATTCCTGAACTCGGCCATCTGGCCATGATTCTGGCCCTGTGCTTCGCCATCGTGCAGGCCTTCGTCCCCTTGGTCGGTGCCTGGCGTGGCGACCGGATGTGGATGGGCCTGGCGCAACCGGCCGCCTGGGGGCAGTTCAGCTTCCTGATTTTTGCCTTTGGCTGCCTGACTTACGCCTTCATGACTGACGACTTTTCCGTGGCCTACGTCGCCGGAAACTCAAACAGTGCGTTGCCCTGGTATTACAAGTTCAGCGCAGTCTGGGGCGCTCACGAAGGCTCACTGCTGCTCTGGGCTCTGATCCTCGGCGCGTGGACTTTCGCGGTGTCGATTTTTTCCCGGCAGTTGCCCCAGGTGATGCTGGCCCGGGTACTGGCGGTGATGGGCATGATCAGCGTCGGCTTCTTGCTGTTCCTGATCCTCACGTCCAACCCGTTCTCGCGCATTCTCCCCCAAGTGCCCGTCAACGGCCGTGACCTCAATCCGTTGTTGCAGGACATCGGCCTGATCGTCCATCCGCCAATGCTGTACATGGGCTATGTCGGCTTCTCGGTAGCGTTCGCCTTTGCCATCGCGGCGCTGTTGGGCGGGCGCCTTGATGCGGCCTGGGCGCGTTGGTCGCGGCCATGGACCATCGCCGCCTGGGCGTTTCTCGGCGTCGGCATCACGCTGGGTTCGTGGTGGGCCTATTACGAGCTTGGCTGGGGCGGCTGGTGGTTCTGGGATCCGGTGGAAAACGCCTCGTTCATGCCATGGCTGGTGGGCACTGCGCTGATTCACTCGCTGGCGGTCACCGAAAAACGCGGCGTGTTCAAAAGCTGGACAGTGCTGCTGGCTATCGCCGCATTTTCCCTGAGCTTGCTGGGCACGTTCCTGGTGCGTTCCGGGGTGCTGACCTCGGTGCATGCGTTCGCTTCCGACCCAGAGCGCGGCGTGTTCATCCTGATTTTCCTGCTGTTTGTGGTCGGCGGTTCCCTGACCCTTTTCGCCTTCCGCGCGCCGGTGGTGAAAAGCCACGTCGGCTTCGGTTTGTGGTCCCGTGAAACCTTGCTGCTGGGTAACAACCTGGTGCTGGTGGTGGCGGCTTCGATGATCCTGCTGGGCACTTTGTATCCACTGGTGCTGGATGCCGTCAGCGGGGCGAAGATGTCCGTCGGCCCGCCGTACTTCAATGCCATGTTCGTGCCCTTGATGGGCCTGCTCATGGCCGTCATGGCCGTTGGCGTGCTGGTGCGCTGGAAGGACACTCCGGTCAAGTGGCTGGCGGGCATGCTCGCCCCGGTGCTGATCGGCAGCGCGGTCCTGGCGGTCGTTGCCGGGCTGGCGATGGATGATTTCCACTGGGCAGTCATGGCCACCTTCATGCTGGCAGCCTGGGTGTTACTGGCCGGCGTTCGCGATTTGCTCGACAAGACACGTCACAAAGGCCTGATCAGAGGTTCTCGAAGCATGACCCGCAGTTACTGGGGCATGCAGCTGGCGCATATCGGCATCGCCGTCTGCGCACTGGGCGTGGTGTTGTCCAGCCAGAACAGCGCCGAGCGTGATCTGCGTCTGGCCCCCGGCGAATCCATGGAGCTGGGCGGCTACATGTTCGTGTTCGAAGGCGCGCAGCATTATCAGGGCCCGAACTTCACCTCTGATCGCGGCACCGTTCGTGTTCTGGAAGACGGCAAACAAGTGACCATCCTGCACCCGGAAAAACGTCTGTACACGGTGCAGCAATCGATGATGACCGAAGCGGGTATCGACGCCGGTTTCACCCGTGATTTGTATGTCGCGCTGGGTGAACCCCTGGGCGACGGTGCTTGGGCGGTGCGCGTCCACGTCAAACCCTTCGTTCGCTGGATCTGGTTCGGCGGCTTGATCACTGCGCTGGGCGGTGTGCTGGCGGCGCTGGACAAGCGTTATCGGGTCAAGGTCAAAAGCAAGGTGCGTGATGCCCTGGGCCTGGAGGCTGCTGTATGAAGCGCTGGATTCTGCTCCTGCCGCTGGTGATTTTTCTGGGCGTCGCGGTATTTCTGTACCGCGGTTTGTACCTTGACCCGGCTGAACTGCCTTCGGCGCTGATCGACAAGCCGTTCCCGGAATTTTCCCTGCGTGATGTGCAAAGCGACAGGCTCATTACCCGAGCCGATCTGCTGGGCAAACCGGCGCTGGTCAACGTCTGGGGTACCTGGTGCGTGGCCTGCCGGGTCGAGCATCCGGTGCTGAACAAGCTGGCCCAGCAGGGCGTGGTGATCTACGGCATCAACTACAAGGACGTCAACGCGGACGCCTTGAAGTGGCTCAAGGATTTCCATAATCCCTATCAGCTCAATATCCGCGACGACGAAGGCAGCCTGGGCTTGAACCTGGGTGTCTATGGTGCGCCGGAAACCTTCCTGATCGACAGCAAAGGCTTCATCCGGCACAAGTTTGTCGGTGTGGTGGACGAGACTGTATGGCGTGAGCAGTTAGCCGGGTTGTATCAGGGTCTTGTCGACGAGGCGAAGCAATGAAACGTTTGTTAGCCGCTGTCGCGCTCACTCTCGGCATTGCTACGCTGGCCCACGCTGCCATCGACGCCTACGAGTTTCGCGACGATGCCGAGCGCGCGCGTTATGCCGAGCTGACCAAAGAGCTGCGTTGCCCCAAGTGCCAGAATCAGGACATCGCCGACTCTAATGCGCCGATTGCAGCCGACCTGCGCAAAGAGATTTTCCGCATGCTCGGCGAAGGCCGCAGCAATCAGCAGATCATCGACTTCATGGTCGATCGCTACGGCGATTTCGTGCGTTATAAACCGGCTCTGAGCGCCAAGACCTGGCTGCTCTGGTTCGGCCCTGCCGGGCTGCTGGTGGGTGGTTTGTTGGTGATTGGTGTGATTGTCATGCGTCGTCGTGGCCAGGGTCGCCAGGAAGACGATGCGCTTTCCGACGAGGAGCGTAAGCGCCTCGCAAATCTGCTGGATAAGAACCGCGAATGATTGATTTCTGGCTAGCTGCCGGCCTGCTGTTACTGGTGGCCATGAGTTTCCTGCTGATCCCCGTGCTGCGCGGTCGTCGCGCACAAAGCGAAGAGGACCGCACCGCGCTGAACGTTGCGCTGTATCAGGAGCGCGTCGCCGAACTGCAAACCCAGCAGGCTGAAGGCGTGTTGAGTGCCGCGCAACTGGACAGCGGCCGATCTGAAGCGGCCCGTGAATTGCTCGCCGACACTGAAGGTGCCGAGCCATTGCGCACTTCAAGGCTGGGTAAAACCCTGCCATTGCTGGCGGCACTTCTGGTGCCGGTACTGGGCCTTGGCCTGTATCTGCATTTTGGTGCCAGTGACAAGGTCGAACTGACCCGGGAGTTTTCCCAGCCACCGGGCTCTATCGCGGAAATGACTGAGCGCCTTGAGCGCGCCGTCAAAGCCCAGCCTGACTCGGCGGAAGGTTTCTACTTTCTGGCGCGTACCTACATGGCTCAGGACCGCCCACGTGATGCGGCCGCGATGTTCGAGCGTGCGGTTGCCCTGGCAGGACGACAGCCCGAGTTGCTCGGCCAATGGGCGCAGGCGCTGTATTTCGCCAGCAACAAGCAATTCACCGCACAAGTCCAGGCGCTGACCGCCGAAGCCCTGCAAGGGGATCCGAAAGAAGTCACCAGCCTGGGTCTGCTGGGCATCGCCGCATTTGAAAGTGAGCGTTATCAGCAAGCGGTGGAGTACTGGAAGCGCTTGCTGGCCGTGCTGCCGCCTCAGGATCCTTCCCGTTCAGCGCTGGAAGGCGGCATTGCCCGGGCTAGCGAAAACCTCCGTGGCAGCTCTGACAAACCTGTAGCCGTGGTAACCCAGGGCGCAACGATCAAAGTCCGTGTGGACCTGGCTGCTGAGCTCAAGGCCAAAGTAGCCCCCGGCGACAGCGTATTTGTCTTTGCCCGCTCGGTGGGCGGCCCGCCAGCGCCGTTGGCGGTCAAACGGCTAACCGTGGCTGACTTGCCCGCTGAGGTCGAGTTGGGCGATGTCGACGCAATGATGCCGCAACTGAAACTGTCGAACTTTCCGGAAGTCCAACTCGTGGCGCGGATATCCCGCGCAGGTCAGCCGACCACCGGCGAGTGGATCGGCCGCGGCAAGCCGCTGGCGAGCAACACCACCGCCCTGCAAGCGCTGACCATCGACAGCCCCGATCAGTAGAGAGCACGCTTATGTACCGCGCAGCCGCACGTATTACCTTGTTGGGTCTGGTTCTAGGCTTGAGTGCTTGTGCGGTCCAGCCCACCGGGCCGCGCAGCCAGGAGCCGATCCAGACGCTGCCCGGCAAGCCAACTCCAGGCAAGCCTTCAGCCCCGGTTACGCCCAAGGCCCCGGTAGCAGGCCCGAAAACCTCCGCCAACTTCGCCCCGCCACCGGGCGGCAACAGCCACTGGGACGCCAAACTGGGCGTGCACGTGCTGGACGACCAGCCCGACACCTTCTACCGCCAGCGCACGTACTACCGCTGGAACAACGGCTGGACCTGGTCCACCAGCCGTAATGGACCTTGGCAGGATACTGACTCCAGTGGCGTGCCGGCTGGTTTAGGGAAGCAGTTCGGGAATTGATAGCTGACTGAAAAAAACGATTTATCTGTAGGAGTGAGCTTGCTCGCGATAGCGTCAGGTCAGGCGGTAATGTATCGACAGACTCACCGCATCGCGAGCAAGCTCACTCCTACAGGGTCTGTTGCCTGACGGAGCGCGAATTCTGTAGGAGCAATCACAGGTTACGACGGTCGCGAAGCGATGTGTCAGATGCGCCGTTTTCGCAGCCTTCGGCAGCTCCTACAAAAAATGACCGCACACAAAAAAGGCGACCCAAGGGTCGCCGTTTTTCATTTCAGCCCAGCCTCATTGCGTCGCCTGAAGAATCTGGATAGCAGTATGGGCTGCAAACCGATAGAGACTTCCGAACAGGTGTGACGCGCAAAAACAATTGGGTATCCGTCGGATTTGCCGCTGACAACCGACAAACCCCGCCGAAACGGGGTACGCTCACCGGCTTCTGACTTCTGTAGCGCAGGACACCATCGTCCATGAGCCATTCCAGTGCGGCCAATTCGGCGATGCCAATCGTCACGCCACGGGGTTTCGACGCTCACGATATAAATTTTGATCTCGGCTCTGACTCTGGTGCTGTCTGGTCCGATGTGATGCTTGAGCATCACGGGATGTACTGTCATTTCGATGAAGCACGCTCCATCAATTCCACCGCGCAAAGCTGGAGTCTGGGGGAGGTTGGCGTGACCCTAGCGGATCTGTCGTCTTTGGCGTTGATGCCTGTCGGCGAAGAGCGCGCTTCCTGGCAAGGGGAATGGCTTTACCTGAAGCTGATGACCGGCGGTCAGGTGGATATTTCCCAAGCCGGGCAGCAGCGCCGCTTTAAAGCCGGCAGCATGTTCATGATCGACCCGGCCTGGTCATTTCAGGAGTCTTTTACCGAACGCGGGCAGATGACCGTGCTGCGTATTCCCAAGGCAGCGTTACGTGATCGCGGTTTGAGGCATTCGTTGGCCGATCTCGTCACTGCTGATATGAATTCGCCCGATATGTGCGCGACCCGTGACCTGATTCACTGCATCGCCCAACAGCATGTTGCGCCCAGTCCGATTATTCGTAACTTGATGGGACGGCAGTTGCTGGAGTTGGTCGATGCCATTCTCGGTGGTGCCGGTGACACGTTCATGCCACGCAGCGCTGAAGTCGTGCTGTTGCGTGCCAAGCGTTATATCCACTTGAATCTGGGCAATTCCGGTCTGGACAGTGCTGCGGTGGCTGGCGCAGCGCATGTCTCGGTCAAACACCTGCAACGCCTGTTCAGGGCGCGGAACACGACAGTCATGCGCCATGTCTGGACCATGCGCCTTGAGCACGCAAAACAGTTGCTCAGTTCCGGCCGTGGGCCAGGCCTGAGTGTTCAGGATGTAGCCTGGCAATGCGGTTTTGCCACGGCGGCACATTTCAGCCGCGCCTACCGAGCGCACTTTGATATTTGCCCCTCGCAAGTCCGAGTTTGAACCGGCTGAAATAGCGCCTTAGGGACATGCAGCAAGCGCCTTGCAGATAACGGCTATCGCCAATCCCCGCCATAGACTTGATCACGTCATTCATTGACTGATCCACGCCATGACTGCTGCGCAGTTAAATGCGCCAGTTACATCAAAAAACGTTATCGATTTCCGTTGCTCCGGGCGTGCTGCTTGCGCTGGCGGTGTGCGGAAGTTTGCACAGGCATCTCTATGGAAAACTTTATCGGCGCAACTGACGGTGCGGACTTTGCACGTCGTGTTGCAGAAAACCAGCTGCACCTGAGAACCCATTTGCAGAGCTCCTACGACTACATCGTGTGTGGCTCAGGCACGTCCGGGTCGGTTGTCGCCCGGCGCTTGGCGGAGAATCCGGATGTAAGGGTGCTGCTCCTGGAAGCGGGCGGCAGTGATGACGTGCCCAGCGTTGACGATGCCAGTATCTGGTTTACCAACCTGGGCAGTGAACGTGACTGGCAATTCCAGGCGCGGCCCAACCCACACCTCAATAATCGAACCATGCCGCTGTCGATGGGCAAAGTGCTGGGCGGTGGATCATCAATCAACGTCATGGTCTGGTCTCGGGGGCATAGCAGCGACTGGGACTTTTTTGCCAGTGAATCAGGCGACCCGGCCTGGAATTACCAATCCACCCTGGCCACCTATCGGCGCATAGAAAACTGGCGCGGTACGCCGGATCCAGTTCGCCGGGGTACTGGCGGGCCGGTGTTTGTTCAGCCAGTCCCAGACCCTAACCCCGTTGCGCCAGCCATGCTGCGCGCCGCCGCCGAGCAGGGCATGACTGTTTACGATGATCAGAACGGTGCCTTGATGGAAGGGCCCGGCGGTGCGGCGCTGACCAATGTTTGCCTGAGCAACGGACGCCGCTGCTCGATATTTCGCAGCTATGTGTATCCGGTAATGGCCCAGCCCAACCTCACCGTACTGACTCATACCCATGTTTTACGGGTTCTGTTGGAGGGCAAGCGCGCTGTTGGTGTCGAGGTCATTCATGACGGCAAGGTCATGAGCTTCAAGGCGCGGCACGAGGTGGTGCTTTCGACAGGCGCAATCAATACGCCCAAGATCCTGATGCTTTCCGGAATCGGCGATGCGCGACAGCTGGTCAGGCACGGCATCCCTGTGGTGCAGGATCTGCCCGGCGTCGGTCAGAATTATCAGGACCACATCATGGTGTCCGGGTGCATCTGGGAATACGAGCAGGCACAGGCACCTCGCAATAACGCAGGGGAGTCGACGTTTTTCTGGAAAAGTGACCCGGCACTCGAGTTGCCCGACATCCAGACCTTTCTCGCGGAAATACCTATTGCCACGCCTGAGGCACAAGCAACCTTCAATCCTCCCGCAGCGGCTTGGTCACTGTTGCCAGGCCTGGTGAGGCCCAAAAGCCGAGGCTCTATCACCTTGACCGGTGCCAGTGCCATGGACCCGCTAAACATCGACAGCGCGGCCCTGGCGGAACCGGAAGATTTGCAGGCGCTGGTGCGAGCGGTTCAGCTGTGTCGGGAGATCGGCAACAGTTCGATCATGCGAAGCTTTGCGCGCCGAGAAGTCATGCCCGGGCCGTTACGCGGCGAGGCGCTGGAGTCGTTCGTGCGCAACACGGCGTCGACAGTCTGGCACCAGTCATGCACTGCAAAAATGGGCAGGGACGCCATGTCAGTGGTGGACGCCCAGTTGCGCGTCTACGGCATCGAAGGCCTCAGAATTGCAGACGCCTCGATCATGCCTCGTGTGACGACCGGCAACACCATGGCACCGTGCGTGATCATTGGTGAGCGGTTGGGGAGCTTACTGGGGCAGGGGCATTAGGTTTTTCATGAGCAATAAAAAACGGCGACCTCTCGGGCGCCGTCTTGTATTGCTCAGGTCAAATCACTTACCCGGATAAATCTGATCAAACACCCCACCATCATTGAAGTGGGTTTTCTGCACGGTGCGCCAGTCGCCAAAGGTTTTCTCTACCGAAAGGAAATCCACTTTCGGAAAGCGGTCGGTGTATTTAGCCAGGATGGCCGGGTCACGCGGGCGTAGATAGTTGGCGGCGGCGATTTCCTGGCCTTCCGGGGACCACAGGTATTTCAGGTATTCCTCGGCGGCGGCGCGGCTGTCTTTCTTATCGACGACTTTATCCACCACGCTCACTGGCGGCTCGGCTTCGGCGGATACGGTCGGGTAGACCACTTCGAACTGATCACGGCCGAACTCACGGGCGATCATTTCCGCTTCGTTCTCGAAGGTGATCAACACGTCGCCAATCTGATTGGTCATGAAAGTGGTAGTAGCGCCACGGCCGCCGGTATCCAGCACGGGTACGTGCTTGAAGAGGCTGCCGACGAACCGCTTGGCAGCGGCTTCATCGCCACCGTTTTTCAGCGTGTAACCCCAGGCCGAGAGGTAGGTGTAGCGGCCGTTACCCGAGGTTTTCGGGTTAGGCACGATGACTTCCACGCCGTCCTTGATCAGATCGGGCCAGTCTTTCAGGGCCTTGGGGTTGCCTTTGCGGACGATGAACACAGTGGCCGAAGTGAACGGCGCGCTGTTGTTCGGCAGACGCGTCACCCAATTGTCAGGGACCAGCTTGCCGTTATCCGCCAGGGCGTTGATGTCGGTCGCCATGTTCATGGTGATCACGTCAGCTGGCAGGCCGTCGATGACCGACCGCGCTTGCTTGCTGGAGCCACCGAATGACATCTGCACAGTGATGTTTTCTTTATGCTCGGCTTGCCAGTGCTTCTGGAACGCAGCGTTGTAATCCTTGTAGAAGTCACGCATGACGTCATACGAGACGTTGAGCAGGGTCGGGGCGGCATTTGCCGCGCTGCCGAAAGCCAGGCCAGCGGCCAGTAACGAAGCGGCGAAAAGTTTGTTCACTACGCAATTCCTTTTTGTGGGCGACTCATGGTTCAAAGTTGATGGCTTAATGCTGGCGACTATAGCCGGGCCGGGATAAGCGCTTAAAGACTAAAAAGGCATTTGCTTATGCCTTATTTTCTACTCGCGGAAAAAGCGCGTTCCCGCAGCGCGAACAGAACGCTGCGCCATGTTCGTGGTTCTTCTTAGAGCAGACCGGGCAATCGTGTTGCAGCTGTTCACCGCGCATGGCCGTCGCCAGTTCGGCGGTAAAGATGCCGGTGGGTACGGCGATGATCGAGTAACCGGTAATCATCACCAGCGCGGAGAGCATCTGGCCCACAGGTGTGCGGGGCACGATGTCGCCGTAACCGACCGTTGTGAGCGTTACGACCGCCCAGTAGATGCCTTTGGGGATGCTGGTAAAGCCATGCTCCGGCCCTTCTATCACGTACATCAGCGTGCCGAACACCACCACCAGGGTCGAGACGCTGACCAGAAACACGATGATTTTCTGTTTGCTGCCGCGCAGTGCCGACAGCAGGTAGTTGGCTTGCTTGAGATAGGGGCTGAGCTTGAGCACGCGGAAAATCCGCAGCATGCGGATGACCCTGATGATCAGCAGGTACTGCGCGTCGCTGTAATAGATCGCCAGGATGCCGGGCACGATGGCGAGCAAATCCACCAGCCCATAAAAGCTGAACGCGTATTGCAGCGGGCGAGGGGAGCAGTACAGGCGCAAGGCGTATTCGATGAGGAATATAGCTGTGAAGCCCCATTCGACATAAGCCAGCAGTGCGCCGTAGTTGCTGTGGACTGCCGGGACGCTGTCGAGGATGACCACCACCAGACTGAGCAGAATGACCGCCAGCAGAATCTGGTCAAAGAGCCGCCCTTTGGGAGTGTCGGTCTGAAAGATAACGATGCGTAACTGTTCGCGTCGACTGATGCTGCTGTCCATGGTGTTTTCCGGATCGAAGATCGGGACAGTTTACGCAAATTTGTAGCTTTGATTTGTAGGAGCTGCCGCAGGCTGCGAACAGCGGTGTATCAGTTATACCGATTCGCAGCCTTCGGCAGCTCCTACAGGTGAAAAACTAAACCCGGAACTGCCTCAACAGCCCATTCAACTGCTCACTCAACCCGCGCAAATGCAGGCTGGCCTCGCTGGAATGCACCGCAGCCAGCGCGGTGCTTTGCGACAGTTGCGCGGCTTGGGTGACGTTCTGGTTGATGTCTTCCACCACGTGGGATTGCTGCAGGGTAGCGCTGGCAATCGACGCATTGAGACTGTTGAGGTTGCGCAACGCCTGACTGATGGAGGTCAGACTTTGCCCGGCCTGATTGGCTTGCTCGATGGTCAGCTGTGAAGAGTGGCTGCTGTCGGCGATAACTTTAACGGCCGCATCGGAATGCTTTTGCAAGCGCTCGATCATGCCCTGAATCTCCGCCGTGGACTTCTGGGTGCGTTGCGCCAGTAGCCGGACTTCATCGGCCACCACGGCAAATCCGCGACCCTGTTCACCTGCCCGGGCCGCTTCAATGGCCGCATTGAGTGCCAACAGATTGGTCTGTTCAGCGATGGAGCTGATCACTTCAAGGACGCTGCCAATCTGCGTGCTTTCCGCAGCCAGCGTGCGGATCACTTCCACCGCCTGACCAATGGTGCCGGAGAGGTGGTCGATCTGGCGCAGGCTGCTGTCGATGTTGACCTGACCCTGATGAGCCTGAGATTCGGCGTCGCGCATTTCCTTGGCCGCATGCTCGGCGTTTTTCGCCACGTCCTGCACGCCGTAAGTCACCTCATTGACAGCGGTGGCAACCAATTCCATCTGCTGCGACTGCTGCTGGCTGCGGGCCTGAGCCTGATCTGCGCTGCTGCCAAGCTCCGCAGAGGCTGTTTCCAACCCTGACGCGGAGACCTGCAGTTGGGTAACGACACCGCGCAGTTTTGCGGTGAAGGCGTTGAAGTGCCTGGCCAGTTGCGTGACCTCGTCATTGCCATGGGTTTGCAGAGTGCGGGTCAGATCGCTTTCGCCACTGGCGATGTCTGCCATGGCCTGCACCGACTCACGCAACGGTTGCACGATGCTGCGAGCGATGAGAATCACCAGCAGCGCCATCACCGCGATGATTGCCAGGCTGAACAGGGCCGCATTGATCATCTGCTGCTTGAACTCTGCCTGCACATCGTCGACGTAGACCCCTGAGCCGAGAATCCAGCCCCAGGGTGCGAACAGTTGCACGTAGGAAATTTTTGGTACCGGATCAGCGGCGCCAGGCTTGGGCCAGCGGTATTGAACCATCCCGGCGCCCTTGGCCTTGGCCAGGGTGACCATTTCATTGAAGACGGCGAAACCGTCCGGGTCCCTGATGGCCGAGAGGTCCTGGCCGTTCAACTTGACGCTCACCGGGTGCATGATCATCACCGGGCGCAAATCGTTGATCCAGAAATAGTCGCTCTGGTTGTAGCGCAGGCCGCGAATGGTATCCAGCGCCTGTTTTTGCGCCTGCTCGGTCGTCAGCGTGCCGGCGGTCTCCAGGCCATGGTAGTAGTCCAGAATGCCGCTGGTGCTTTGCACCACGTGCTTGGTTTTCTCGGCCTTGGCGGCATAGAGATCCGTGTTCACCTGCTTGAGCATGGCAGCTGCGAGGATGAACAGCATCAGTACGGAGACGATGAGGATCAGCCAGAGGCGGCGGCTGATGGAAAAACTGCGCATAGTCATGACTGCTTGCTCCGTATTATTTTTTTTATGTCCGAGCGCTGTGCGCCGCTGGATTCACCACCGGGTGCAGTCTCGTCCCGATAATAGCCTTTTGCTGCCTTCCGTCTAGCCTGTCGCTACTAAAGTGGATGTCGGCGCTGAATGGATAAACCTGAGGGCACGGTAGGACGATTCTCGAAATATCTTGCGGTATAGCCAAAGGCTTACACCAAGAGGAGAAATAAGCGCTATGTTCTGTCACATTTGCCCAGTACATTGGATCCAACCCCGCAGCAAAGGAAGTGCTTCGGAATCAAGGATGATTGACCACCGCCAGGACGGCTGCTGACAGGATGTCGGATGGTCAACAAAAAACCCGCTTCGGCGGGTTTTTTGTTGTTTTAGAAAAGACCGAGATACCTAGTTGGAGCGACCTTGCTCGCGAAGGTGCCGGGACATCCGATATTTCTGCCGGCAGGAACATTGCCTTCGCGAGCAAGCTCGCTCCCACAGGTTCGTCTGCGCCTACAGAGGTCAAACGATATCCGGCGCGCATCCTTTAAGCACCAACCGGATAATCGTCTGGGTCGCCGCTTCGTAATCACTGTCGTCGAGCTTGGTCTTGCCGGTGACGGTGGAGATCTGCCAGTCGAAGTCGGCATAGGTCTGGGTCGCCGCCCAGATGGTGAAGATCAGGTGATGAGGGTCGATGGGCGCGATCTGGCCGCTGTCGATCCACGACTGAATACACTCGATGTTATGCCGGGCCTGAGCGTTTAACTGTTCTACCTGATCGGGCGTCAGGTGCGGTGCGCCGTGCATGATTTCGCTGGCGAACACCTTTGATGCAAACGGTAGGTCCCGGGAGATGACAATCTTCGAGCGAATGTAGGCGCTGAGCACCTCGGCGGGCACGCCGTCGCGATTGAATGGCGTCGAGGCCTGCAGGATCGGCTCGATGATGCTTTCAAGCACCTCGCGGTAGAGGTTTTCCTTGGACTTGAAGTAGTAATAGACGTTGGGCTTTGGCACCCCTGCCTTGGCAGCGATGTCACTGGTCTTGGTCGCAGCGAAGCCTTTGTCGGCGAATTCTTCACTGGCTGCGCGCAGGATCAGCTCTTTATTGCGCTCGCGAATACTGCTCATAAACCAGAGGTTTCCTTGCCCGATCGGCGGTGGCGCATGGTAGCACCGGGCTCGCGAACCGCTCAAGATTGCCCTCATCCACGAAGCCCTCTGGAATCAATGGCCCCGCATGGCATCTATTGTGCTCTGATCATTTCCCTTTACGACTGCTCAAGGATATTGCCCGTGGCTGCTGGAAGCTTGCTGACCCTGTTGGATGACATCGCAACACTGCTCGATGATGTGTCGCTGGCGGCGAAGAAAACCGCGGGTGTGCTGGGCGATGACCTGGCTCTCAACGCGCAGCAAGTCACTGGCGTTTCGGCTGATCGCGAGCTGCCGGTGGTGTGGGCGGTGGCCAAAGGGTCGCTGATCAACAAAGCGATTCTGGTGCCGGCGGCGTTGCTGATCAGTGCGTTCGCGGACTGGGCGATTCTGCCGTTGCTGATGATTGGCGGCGCATTTCTGTGTTTCGAGGGCTTCGAGAAAATCTCCCATAGATGGCTGCATCCGGAGACCGAGCAGGAGCGTCAAGAGCGCAAACGCGCGGCCAATGACCAGAACGTCGACATGGTCGCCTTCGAGAAAGAGCGCATCAAAGGTGCGATTCGCACCGACTTCATTCTCTCGGCAGAGATTATCGTGCTGGCTTTGGGGGTTGTTGCCACCCGGCCATTCCTGGATCAGGTCGGTGTATTGGTGATCGTCGCAGTACTGATCACCATCGGCGTTTATGGCTTGGTTGCCGGCATCGTCAAACTCGATGACCTGGGTCTGTACTTGAAAAAGAGCGCGAGCTCGGCGGCCCAAGGCGTCGGTTCAGGCCTGTTGTGGTTGGCGCCAGTGTTGATGAAAATCCTTTCCATCGTAGGGACTGCGGCAATGTTCATGGTCGGCGGCGGGATTCTTACCCACGGCGTACCACTGATCCATCACTGGATCGAAGGCGTGACTGAACATGCGGCGCAAGCCGTCGGCGGATTTTCGATGGTCGTGCCTACACTACTGGACGCCATCGCCGGTATTATTGCCGGTGCGTTGGTCCTGCTATTGGTCACGATGGCGGGCAAAATCTGGAAACTCATCAAGGCCTGAGAGGCGAGTTGACCCCATGAACAGTCCCCTGTTTTCCAGCGTGGTCGCCTATGCCCAACAGTGCGAGCGCCAGCTGGCAGAAATACTGCACTTGCGACCCAACCTGGATCGTAAACAGGTATCGGCCTGGGTCGACGAACAAAGTCACGCCCGCGCTGACAGTGATCCATTGCAATTATTGCGTTTGATCAATGCGAAAGTGCGGTCGGGTAAACGGTTGCCTTGGGAGTAGGGGGCACGGCTCCGGTCTGTTGGAGCGAGGCTTGCCCGCGAAGAGCGATAACGAGGTGTACCTGACACATCGCGTCGATCAATTCGCGGGCAAGCCTCGCTCCAACGGGTTGTTAATACATCAGAAAAACACTTTCACCAACAAACTCGCCGTGTTCTGGTTGGTATCGAAGTACTTGGTGTCTTCAATGCCGTATTTGTCGGACCAGTAATCGTACTCAATACCTACATACAACTGACGCTCAGGCAAGTTTATGGCTTTGCCCAGGTCGTATTTGATTTGTGGGTTGAAGTGCACGTTGGATTTGTATTCGCCGTTACGATCGGATTTGTTGTCCACGACCCAGTCGATAAAGCCGTCGATCAGGATGTCGGATTTGCCCACTGGAATGGTATAGGACCAGACTGGAGTCACCTGCCAGGCGCCGTAGCCTGCGCGGTGGCCGTCGGTGTAGCGCTTGTAGAAGTTCAGCTGGAAATAGTCGAAGCCCGGGATTTTCAGGTCTACGGCCGGGCCGATCAGGTACGACTCGTTGTCACCTTCGCCAAACTCATAAGTGGCAGCGATCAACACATCGGAGATCGGGCCGAATTCGAACTTCTGGCCAAAGATCTTGCCCATCGAAAGACGTGGGGAGATTTCGCCGTAGTAGGTGTTATCGCCGTTGGTGGCATCGCCTTTACCGTTGTAGAAGATCTTGTCGATGAAGACAAAGTTATCGCCGTATTTCCAGCCATCAGCGTGTTCGAAGGTGAACGTCTGCTGGTTTGAAGGGTTGACTGTGAAGTCGCGACCGTTAAGGTAAGTCAGGCTGTTGCTCTGCCATTGCAGCAGACCATCAGCCATGCTTTGGCCGGATGCCAGAAGCCCGCCTGCAACTATCGCGCTGGAAATAATACGGTTCATTCAGTGCTCCCCTGATGGATACTTTTGGTTTGGTCTGGTGCTCTTTATGGGCACTTTAATACGCAGTTAAAACATGTCTGTTTGGTCAGCTTTATCTACATAGCAAGAGCTGCGCCAAGCTCGAAAAAAAAGCCACGAAAAGTCTATCGATTGCTGTTTAAGCGATCGATTCGGGTTTTTTTGAACGAAACTCGACAGTTGACCGCTCGGTCAGCAAGTTGGCCGGTCAGTCAGGATCTAAAACGGGCGGGTTTTACTGCGGCGGCGGAGGATACTGGCTGGGATCAGCGAGCTCAAGTGCTCTGGGACGGGGCGTGACGAGCAATTGTGGGGCGTTGGGGCTGACTATAGGCGCTGGACTGTAGGCGCTGCCGCAGGCTGCGAATGGCGGTGTATCAGAAGTAGCGCCTTCGCAGCCTTCGGCAGCTCCTACAAGTCCGGTGTCAGTAAGTCCGGCGTTAGTTAGTCTGCGCGCCCGAGGTTACCCACGCCCCAATCAAATCCCGCTCCTGCTGAGTCATCTGGGTGATGTTGCCCAGCGGCATGATTTGCGAGGTGACGGCCTGGGCCTGGATGCGCGGGGCCAGTTGCTTGATCTGCTCGGCAGTGTCGAACATCACTCCGGCTGGCGCAGTGCTGAACAGTTGGCTGGTGGGTTTGGCGGAATGACAGACCGTGCAGCGTTGCTGGATCACGTTGTGGACTTTCTCGAAATCAATGGCATCCGCCTTCGCCACGACGGTTTCCGGCGCGGGCGCTGGCCTGACTTCGTCATGTCGATACCCACCAATCGCCGTACCCGGCAGCGGCTGATATTCGATCTTCGCCGGGCCCGGTGGCGTAGGCGGCGCGGCCGGGCCGGTGACGTAGGCCAGGCAAATCATGCCCAGAGCCGCAACAGGCAAAGTCCAGGCAAACTTATGGCTGTTGTGCCGGGTATTGAAATAGTGGCGGACCAACACGGCCAATACGCCGATCCCGGCCAGAATCAACCAGTTATACGGGCTGCCGTAAGTGCTCGGGAAGTGGTTGCTGATCATGATGAACAGCACGGGCAGGGTGAAGTAGTTGTTGTGCCGCGAGCGCAGCAGGCCTTTGGCTGGCAGGGAAGGGTCCGGCGTGCGGTTCTCGGCAATGGCCGCCACCAGTGCCCGTTGCGCGGGCATGATGATGCGGAACACGTTACCGACCATGATGGTGCCGATGATCGCGCCGACATGCAGATACGCGCCGCGCCCGCTGAACACTTTGCTGAAGCCGTAAGCCGCAGCGATGACCAGTACGAACAGGATCAAGCCCAGCAGCCCGGGGCGTTTACCCAGCGCTGAGTCGCAGAGAAAACTGTAAACAAACCAGCCGACGAACAACGAGCCGAACCCCAGCGCGACGCCTTCGACGCCGGACAGGCTGCTGCCCGGTGCCAGCAGATACAGGGTTGGATTGGCGTAGAACACCACGCACAGCAGCGCCACGCCCGACAGCCAGGTGAAATACGCTTCCCATTTGAACCAGTGCAGGTTGTCCGGCATGGTCGGCGGGGCGAGTTTGTATTTCTCCAGGTGGTAGATGCCGCCGCCATGAATGGCCCATAAATCCCCGGACAAGCCATCACGGGGGTTAACCCGGTTGAGATTGTTTTCGAGCCAGACGAAGTAAAACGAAGCGCCGATCCAGGCGATGCCGACAATCATGTGAATCCAGCGCACGCTGAGATTCAGCCATTCCATCAAATGTGCTTCCACGGTTGTTACCTTTTACCTGTCGTCACTTCACGGACATTCAGGTCCTTACTGGTGGGGATCGAGAACCAGCTTCTGGCTCTCAGCGAAGAAATGCTCATCGCAGTTCTGGCCTGCGCCACTGCGATCAACCACCAGGAAGTCATCCCGCTTTTCGATCGTCAGCACCGGGTGGTGCCAGACGCCGCGATGGTAATTTACGCCCTGCCTGCCGTTGGAAAGGAAGGCGCGGACCAACTCTGATTCTGGTTCATCGCCAATGGGCGCGACCACGATCAGAAAGGGATTGCCGAGCAGCGGCATGAAGGCCTGGCTGCCCAGCGGATGGCGCTCCAGCATGCTGACGATCAACGGCATCTGCAGCGCCTCGGCGCGGAAAATACTGATGATCGCCTTGTCATCCGGCGTCGCGGTTTGCACCTCGGCCAGACGATGAAAGCGCTGGGTCGAACCGTTATTGATCATGAAGTGATCGCTGCCGTCGGTTTCGATGACATCACCGAAAGGGGCGAACGCCTGCTTGGTCAACGGCTCGATGGTTAGTGTGCGCATGCTGGGTCTTCTGTTTTTGAGTTCGGATTTGATTAACGACGCGATCCGTTGGAGCGAGGCTTGCCCGCGAAGGGATTTTTCAGCAGATAGATATCTTTTGAATGTCCCGGCCTCTTCGCGGGCAAGCCTCGCTCCAACGATCCATTATCTTGAAACCTTACCTAACACCCGAAGACGGCTCACCCCACCATCCGGAAACACGTTCAGGCGGATGTGGGTGATCGGTCCCAGTGCCTTGATCTGCTCGGCGAACTCATGTTCGGCGTGCATGCTCAGTTTCTGGCTGGGCAGCAACTCGCGCCAGAACAAGCTCTGGGTTTCGATCTGGCTGTCAGTGCCGCCTTTGACGAACGCGCCCTGAATCGAGCAGCTGTCCGGGTAATTACCCTTGAAGTGCAGAGTGTCGACGATGACTTTTTCCACCTCCCCGGCATGGCCCAGGGCGATGATCACCCAATCGTTGCCAGGGGTGCGCCGCCGTGCGGTTTCCCAGCCGTCGCCCATGTTCACGCCACGGCCCGGGTTGAGGATATTGCTCATGCTGCCGTAATGCTCATCGGAGCAGGCCAGTGCGCGGCCACCGTTGAGGGCCGATACCAGATCCAGCTGTTCGTTTTCGCCCACTGCCGACCAGTCGCGGAACGGCACGCCGTAAACCCGCAGTCGCGCGATGCCGCCGTCCGGGTAGATGTTGAAACGCAGGTGGCTGAACGCCTGATCCTGAGTGATGGCGTGGTAGTGGTGGCTGTCACCGTTGAGCTCCACTGCCGAAAGGATCTCGGTCCATTGAGTGTTCTCGTCCGGCTCGCCCGAGGTCAGGAAGCATGCTTCCAGCGACGCCGATGGCGGGTAGTTGCCGGTGAAATAAGAGGTGTCGATATCCACGCCCTTGATCGAGCCGGGCACACCCAGGCGGATCACCGCGCTGTCGTAGCCTTCGAAGCGCTTGCGACGCGACTCCCAGCCGTCCATCCATTTGCCGTTATCGTCGAATACGCCTTCCTTCCAGACCGCCGGAGTCGGCTGGAACAGGCGGTTGGCGTCAGCGAACCAGTCGTCGGTCACGGAGATGATTTTGGTGCCCAGGCGCGCATCGGCCAGGTTGACGAACTTCTCAAAGGGCGCAGCGTAAGCTTTCATTCTTTTTGTCTACCTTGTGTCTTTGCCGTGAAAGAGGGCGGTTAGAGGGCTTGCAAGCGAAACAGGGCAATCTTGTTGATCTCGGCCAATGCACAGGCGAATTCGGCATCGGCCGGATTGTTAATGCGGGTCTCGAAGGCGGCGAGTATCTGGTGTCGATTGCTGCCTTTGACCGCCATGATGAACGGGAAGGCGAAGCGGGTTTTGTAGGCATCGTTGAGTTCAGTGAAGCGCTGAAACTCTTCGGGCGTGCACTCGTGAATGCCTGCGCCTGCTTGTTCGTTGGTGCTGGATTCACTCAAGTGGCCCTGCACGGCCGCTTTACCGGCGAGGTCCGGGTGGGCGTTGATCAGCGCCAGTTGCCGGGCATGATCGGCGTTCAACAGGATCTTGCTCATTCGAGCATGCAGGGTGTCGAGATCATCCAGCTCCGGGCCGGGCCCCTCATCGTAAGCCGCAGCGGCGACCCAGGGTGAATGCTCGTAGATGTCGGCGAAGGTCGCGATGAACTCGTCCCGGCTCAAGGTCGAAGGTTGCACCGATACAAAACGGGTCATTTCGAGGGCTCCGGCTGATAAGGATGCGCCTGATGCCAATGCCGGGCGATGTCGACCCGGCGGGTGAACCAGACCTGCTTGTGGCTCTTTGCGTACTCGATAAACCGTTTCAGAGCCGCCAGCCGCGCCGGACGGCCAATCAAGCGGCAATGCAAACCGATGGAGAGCATTTTCGGCGCATCGCTGCCTTCGGCGTACAGCACGTCGAACGCATCCTTGAGGTACTGGAAAAACTGCTCGCCATTATTGAAACCCTGAACCTGGGTGAAGCGCATGTCATTGGTGTCCAGAGTGTAGGGAATCACCAGATGCGCCTTGCCCGTGGGGTTGTTCGGCGCCCAGTAGGGCAGGTCGTCGTCGTAGGTATCGCAGTCGTAGAGAAAGCCGCCTTCTTCCATCACCAGACGCCGGGTGTTCGGCCCGGTGCGGCCGGTGTACCACCCCAACGGGCGTTCGCCAGTGATTTCGGTGAGGATGCGGATGGCCTTGAGCATGTGCTCGCGTTCCTTGGCCTCGTCCATGTACTGGTAGTCGATCCAGCGATAGCCGTGGCTACAGATTTCGTGGCCGTCGGCGACCATGGCGCGTATCACATCGGGATGACGCTGCGCCGCCATGGCCACGGCAAAGATCGTCAGTGGAATATCGAACTGCTTGAAAAGTTTGAGAATGCGCCATACACCGGCGCGACTGCCGTATTCGTAGAGCGATTCCATGCTCATGTTACGCTCGCCCTGCAATGGCTGGGCCGAGACCATTTCCGACAGGAAGGCTTCGGATTCCTTGTCACCATGCAGGATATTGCGCTCGCCGCCTTCTTCGTAATTGAGCACGAATGACAGGGCAATGCGCGCCTCGCCAGGCCAGTGTGGGTGGGGCGGGTTGCTGCCATAACCGATCAGGTCACGAGGATAGTCAGCGCTCACTGCAGTCTTCCTAAGTTCGGGTTAATCATGCGAAGCGAAGATTGTATACAAAGTTATTAATGGATTGTAACTACAGGTTTGCCTGGAATCGCGATAACGGTTCTTGCAAGAAACTTGCCTGCCTGGTCAGCTTACGGGGAAAAACCTCAGTTAATTCCGTAGCTCCCGTGAAATCGACGCACGGCCGCAGGTTATTCCCACTCAGGCATTTTCGGCTGTTTTTATTGTGTACAGATTTTCCTAAAAGTGTCTTAATTCTGCATCGCCCGGTCGCCCGCCAGCACTCATGTGGTGCGACTGCACACTCATGACATTCAAAGCGGGGCATTGATCGGCAATGGGAAAACTGACTACGCATGTTCTGGACGCCGCGCATGGCTGCCCAGGTAACGCCATCAAGATCCAGTTGTATCAGGTCGAGGGCGAAACCTTGCGCTGGCTCGCCAATGCCGTGACCAACAACGACGGCCGTTGCGATGCGCCGCTGTTGCAAGGGGAAGATTACCGCTCCGGGGTTTATCAATTGCAATTTCACGTCGGTGACTACTACCGGGCGCGGGGTACGGTATTGGCTGAGCCAGCGTTTCTCGACGTGGTTGTGCTGCGCTTCGGGATTGATGCCGGTCAGGACCACTATCACGTGCCGCTGCTGGTTTCGCCGTATAGCTACTCGACCTATCGCGGCAGTTGATGATTTTTTGTTTGCGATAGTTATGTAGTCACTTCACCCGTCGCAGATTGGGGAAGCTCCAGAGACTTTGATCAATGGAGCAAGACCCCTGTGAATGATTCGACAACCCCGGCTCACCGGATTGGACATGCCTGGACGGGCCTGGCTCGTGACCTGATAGCCTTCGACAGCCTGCCGGAAAGCTTCCCCGAAAGTCTTAATCAGCAACGCATTGCCGATCACCTGCAACGCATCCTCAATCACGTGGGCGAGGCGTGTGAGCAGGTCGATGCGTTGTCCGCCTATCAGACGTGGCGCGCACGCTTTCATGCTGCTGGCGAGGCAATGCGCACGCTGCTTGCGAAGCCCCTCGACAGCGACGCATTGCTCGCGCTGAAACCGCAACTGGTCGCGCAACGGCAGGCAGCGTTGCTGGCGCAGGCTCAATTACAGGTCTGTGAAGGCACGCTTGATGCGGCGGATCTGCAGCGACTCCAGTATGCGCTGGGGCTTGCAGAGGAGCCTGATGACGAGGTGCTGCATCTTGACGTTGGATTTGGCGACCCGGATGAGCCCACGGTGTTCAGCGGTGCCATGATCGTCACCACTGAACAGGCGCCGAAGACCCCTTCACTTGTCGAGCCCGCCTTACTGTACGTACCGGGTGAAGAGGGCGGCCTGCAGAAGTTCGAATCGTTGCAGGGGCTCAAGAACCGACTGGCTTTTACCCTGAGCGCGGGGGAAGAAACCACGCTGTGGCAGCATGTCAGCGCGACTCAACGAGCCGCAGCCATGGCAGCGCCGATCACATTCGTGACCCGGGTGATCACCATGAAGCCGATCCAGTATGGGGTGAATGCCCAGCTGAAGGCGTATGAAACCTGTAGGAGCGCGCTTGCCCGCGATGACGGCGGTAAGTCCGACACATGTTCAGAATCCGAAACTCCGCCATCGCGAGCAAGCTCGCTCCTACAGTTGAACACTCGCAACCTCAGCGTAGCGCTTGATGAGACCCGTGAGCGGGCCATCGGCCTGATTGCCGAGCAGCAGCGCACCGCCGAACTGGTGCCGCAATTGCCCATCTGGTTGCTCAACGCGCCCCTCGAAACCCGTCAGGAGTACGCGACCCGACTGGCCGAATTCCACAGTGCGGCGGCGCGGCTGGAGACGCATCTGACGGCGCAGCTGCCGACTTTCAAAGCGTTCACTGCTCAGCAGCTGAATGCCCGTATCAAACGGGACCTGGGCCTGGATATCGACGCCGATCAACTGATCATCGATCTGCCGAAAAGCGTCCATCGTCACGTTGATATCGACCCGCAGTACGGTAGCCCGTTGCACCACAAACCCTGGAAAGCCAGCGAGGCCAGGGTGCAATCGAGCCTGTCCGAGCTGGCCCGACAGAACTTCGACGCCAGCGATGAAAACACTGTCGCCAGGCTGGGCATGCTCAAACTCTCCTATTCTGCATCGCCTCAACCGGCAGATTTACAGGGCGTGACCGGTGACTACTTGCTCAAGGTCATTCCCGAGCTGGATATCGCCGGGCAGTATCGCGGCCTGCTGCGCTCGGTGTTTGGCCTGCGCTCACCGGCCTTGGCCAGGGAGGCCGAGCTGATGATCAAGCCCTATGAGCTGCAAACCATCCTCAATGGTTTCTGCGCCCGGCAGCGCAGGGTCTTGAGCGAGGCAGGCTATGGGCTGCTGACTCAGGCAGCCCAAGCCAGATCCACCGCCGAGTTGAGCGGTGCCGGTGTTCACATCAGCCGTCTGGTATTCAAGCCGGGGCAAGCGCTGAGTGGTGAACGCAGCAGTCGCACCTTGCAGGGGATCAGCGTTATCGAGCACCCGGCGAGCGGCAAGGTGCTGATGTACCTGCCGCAGGTGCCGGACGGTGAATGTGTGATCGAGGCTGACAGTGTCCGGGACGCGCGTGAACGTCTGATCAGCAGCCTGCTGCGCTTTCCCGCGAGAGTCGCCTGGTTGGCGTGCTGCGTTGAAAACAAAAGTGAACAAAAGACTGCGGCGAGCTATATCCACGAAGCACTCAGGCGTGGATTCGACGGCTTTATCGCCGTGGTGCCCGCGCTGGATCTTTTGGTCAGCGAGCAGCAATTGCATGTGCGCGAGGACCTGCTGTTCGAACAGTCCCGAGCCGTAGCGCGAAGTAATCACGACCTCAAAGGGGAAAACAATCAGCGGCGCGATCGGTTGTATCTGATGTTCTTCAAATGCGTGGTCTCGTTCGTGCCCGGGCTGGGCGTGTTGTTCAGCGTGCAAGACGGCTGGAGCGACGGTCATGGTGCAAGCAAGGCCTTTGCTGCGGGTAAGCTCGATGATGGTCTGGTGCTGGCGGGTAGCACGCTGCTTTCGGTGGTCGACGTGCTGCTTTCGGTGATCCCCGGGGTTAGCACCGCGAGCGCCCTGGCGGTGGCTGCCCGGCGAGCGACCCGCCTGAGACAACTGGGGAGCCTGGGGCGCGCATTACCCTCAATGTCCGGGCGTTCAAGAATCAGAAATTTCGTCGGTTACGAGGCTGACGTCTCGTTGTCAGGAGCGGTGGCCCAGAGTGGAAATGACGCGGGCACCTGGCTGAAAAACGGTGAGTTGTTTATCCATCGTCAGGGGGCGACTTATCGGGTTTACCGCCGTTCGGGGGAGCAGACCTTGCGCCTGAAAAAAACCGCCGCTCATGGTTATGAGCCGCCGGTGCGTCAGGTTGCCGGGGAATGGGTTTACCACAGCGATGTCGGCCTCAAGGGCGGCGGGCGCTCGATGATTGCTGAAATATTAATGGTTGAAGCTCATGCCAGCCCCGCCTTCCAGCGCAGGCAGGCGCGAGAGCTGCTGGATCAGTTCGACTTTCCCGCCGATCAACAGCAACGCATGGAGCTGCTGATTGCCGATCATTACCGCAAAACCAAAGCGCTGCCGGCGTGGGCCGAAGAATATCGACGCCCGCCAGCCACCCAGACCGCGCCTGGGTCGACAAAACGCAAGGCGCCGGACTCGGCGCAGGTCGAGCCGGACCGTCGTCCGCCACAACCTGTGGCGGGGTCTTCTCGGCAAGCGGCCAGGGCTGATGCCTGGAAGGGGTGGGAAACGCGGGTGGACAACATGGCCGTGCTGGATCAGGTCAGCGTCAACCCGCCGATTTACCGGCTCGACGTCAGCCAGAACTACGACGTTATTCGCATTGACCAGAAGTTTTACGAAATCCTGCCTGCGGGCGGGGAGCGCAGGACCAATACCGCGTTCATTCGCAACCCTGCCAGCCATTCGCAGGCCCGCAACTTCGCCGAACTCAGCGAAGTAATTCGACGCAACCCTTACGATCAGCCGTTGATGGCCAAATATCAGCCGGAGACCGGCAAATGGGCAGTGGAAGGCCCACTGTTCAATCGCAAGATCGAGACCTATATCGCTGAGGGGCGCCCCGGATTTACCGACACCACGAATCTGGTGCTGGCGCACAAGCTGTTCGAGATGGCCGACCCGTCAACGTCGACCATGACCGCAACCCGCATGATTAACCTCAAAGCCACTCTCAATGCCTGGCGCACCGGTGGAGCCGCGCCCCGGGCGCAACTGAATGATCCGCTGCTGATGCTCAATAAGGCTCACCCAACCAATCAGGCCGATAATCAGCTGCACTGGAGCATCGGTAACGAGAGTGCATTGAACAGCTTTGAGCGCCTGGATTTCGCCACCAACAATCCATTGACCGTGGAATGGCTGATCAGGTCGGTGTCCGAGGCCAGGCTGCCAGGCAGTATCCAGAGCCTCAGGGGGGTGATGGCCGATGTCTTGACGCGTAACGGCTACGAAATTCTGCATGACCAACTGGCGGTCGGTGGGCGTGAGTTCATGGCGTTTCGGCGTCCGGGACAGGAAGAGGTCTACCTGCTTTATCTTCGTCGCTCCACAACGGGGGCTATTACGACGCCCCCCAGTGGCGCGTTCCGTGATCCGCTGGCTGGCGACGGTATGGTCGAACCCTTGATCCGCATCTATGCCGCAGAATCCATTTCCCACACCCTGGAGCAAGCCCGGCAGCAAGGCAAAGTGATCAAGCTGTTGGGCGGGACCAATGTCACCAGCCAGTCGGAGCTTGGCACACAGGTATTTGTCATCCGCCTGCCGGATGACATTTCGATGAGCAGCCGCTGATTGCGCGGAGCCCAAAGGCCTTGCGGGACCTGCCGGGTGCCGCAACAGCCTGTGTACAATACGCAGACTTTTTATCGCGACTGCCCACGAGCGCTCATGAACGAACCCTTGCCAACCCTCAAAAAGCTGCCGCGCACTGCCAAAACGGTGCGCAGCGGTACCCAGGACGATATGGTCTACGCGCATATCTTCGAAGCGATTCTGGAGCAGCGCCTGGCACCTGGTACCAAGTTGAGCGAGGAGGCTCTGGGCGAAATTTTTGGCGTCAGTCGCACGATCATTCGGCGCGCACTGTCGCGTCTCGGTCACGAAGGCGTGGTGCTGTTGCGGCCCAATCGCGGTGCGGTGGTGGCAAGCCCGAGTGTCGAGGAAGCACGTCAGGTATTTTTCGCCCGTCGGTTGGTGGAGAAGGCCATCACCGAGCTCGCCGTCGAGCATGCCAGCGCCGAGCAATTGGCTGGCTTGCGGCAGATGGTCAGCGACGAGCGTGACAGCTTTGCCCGAGGGGATCGGGGTGCCGGTATTCGCTTGTCCGGGGAGTTTCATTTGCAGTTGGCAGTGGCGGCAAAAAACGCGCCGCTGATCAGCTTCCAGCGCAGCCTGGTGTCCCAGACTTCACTGATCATTGCTCAGTACGAAAGTGGCAACCGGTCGCACTGTTCCTATGACGAACACACCCGTCTGATCGACGCCATCGAAGCCCGTGATGTACAGCTCGCGGTGGAGCTGATGATGCATCACATGGACCACATCGACAGCAAACTCAACCTCGACGAAGACAACGCGTCGGACGATTTGCACGCGGTGTTTTCGCATTTGATGTTGGGTAAAAGAAAGTAGATCGGGGGGTACCGGGTCCGTTGGAGCGAGGCTTGCCCGCGAACCAGGCACCTCGGTCCGCCAGACGCACCGCGTTATCGTTCTTCGCGGGCAAGCCTCGCTCCAACAGAGTGGTGGCAGGCTTCAGCTTCTGCTATGAACCAGACTCCCCGCCGAATAGGTTTGCTGCACCACCCGATCATCTCCCAGGGTCATCAGCACAAACAGCGTCTCGGCGATGTCTTTGGACTGCTTCAAGCGATAAGACAGCAGCGGCGTAGCGTTGTAGTCCAGGACCAGGAAATCGGCTTCATTGCCGACCTGCAAGCTGCCGATCCGATCGTCCAGGCGCAAGGCCCGTGCGCCGCCCAATGTGGCCAGATACAAGGACTTGAACGGACTCAGTTTCGCGCCCTGCATTTGCATCACTTTGTAGGCTTCGTTCAGGGTCTGCAGAATCGAGAAGCTGGTGCCGCCACCTACATCCGTACCCACTCCGACGTTAACCTTGTGTTTCTCGGCCATGGGCAGATTGAACAAGCCGCTACCCAGGAACAGGTTGGACGTCGGGCAGAACGCGATCGCTGAGCCGGTCTCGGCCAGACGCGCGCATTCGTCATCACACAGATGCACGCCATGGGCGAATACCGAGCGTTCGCCCAGTAGTTTGAAATGGTCGTACACATCCAGATAGCCGCTACGCTCCGGGAACAGCGCCTTGACCCACTGCACTTCCTCGACGTTTTCGCTGATATGGGTCTGCATGTACAAGTCGGGGTATTCGCTGAGCAATTGCCCGGCCAGAGTCAATTGTTCCGGGGTGCTGGTGGGTGCAAATCTTGGCGTGACCGCATAGTGCAACCGGCCCTTGCCATGCCAGCGCTCGATCAGCGCTTTGCTGTCTGCATAGCCTGACTCTGCGGTGTCGGTGAGGTAGTCCGGCGCATTGCGATCCATCATCACTTTGCCGGCGATCATCCGCAGGTTGAGCTGTTCTGCGGCCTGGAAAAACGCTTCTACGGACTCCTTGTGCACGCTGCCGAATACCAGCGCGGTAGTGGTGCCGTTGCGCAGCAGTTCCTTGAGGAAAATATCCGCCACCTCGGCTGAGTGCGCCGGGTCGGCAAACTGCTTTTCACAGGGGAAGGTGTAGGTGTTGAGCCAGTCCAGCAGACGCTCGCCATAGGAGCCCACCATGCCGGTCTGCGGCAGATGGATATGGGTATCGATGAAACCCGGGGTGATCAGCGCATCTGTGTACTCGGTGACCTCGACATCGGCGCCGAGGGTTGCCAGCAGTTCAGTGGCGTGGCCAATGGCGACAATCCTGCCGTCTTCGACCTGCATCAGGCCGTCGGCGTAATACTCATAAGACGCCTCGACACCGACCTCAGCCGGGTCGGCGATGCTGTGCAGAATGGCGGCGCGGTAGGCCTTTTTACTCGGGGTCATATAGCTCTCGTCAAACAAAACACAAAATCTGAATGGGGATGCTTTCTTGTAGGAGCAACCGGGCGGCGTTCCGCTTGTTGGCGAGACGGTGTGTCAGGCACAACGCCTCGCGAACAAGTTCGCTCCTACAGGGTCCCAATGTTTACTGTGCACGACTACGCCGAGACACCGGCAGCAGCCTGGCAACAGGTTCGGCGCCAGCGCTGTGCTGGCCGAAGTTGGCGTTGTAGGTGGCAATGACTTCGGCAGCGATGGAGACGGCAATCTCAATGGGCAATTTGCCTTTGACTTCACTCAGGCCCATAGGGCAACGCATGCGTTGCAGTACTGCCGGATCGAAGCCGCGATCCCGCAGCCGATGCTCGAATTTGACCCGCTTGGTTTTGGAGCCGATCAGCCCGAAATAGGCGAAATCGCCGCGCTTGAGAATGGCAGCGCTCAGCTCAAGATCCAGCTGATGATTGTGGGTCATGACGATGCAGTAACTGCCCTTGGGCAATTGATCGACCTCATCCAGAGGCTCATCGGCGACGATCTGTCGTACGCCGTCAGGGATCTGCGCCGGAAATTCCTGTTCCCGTGAATCAATCCAGCGCACCCGGCAGGGCAGGCTGGCCAGCAACGGCACCAGCGCCCGGCCAACATGTCCGGCGCCAAATACGGCGATCTGTGCTTGTGGCAGACCCATGGGTTCGAACAGCAGCACATTCACACCGCCGCAACACTGGCCCAGGCTGGCCCCGAGGCTGAAGCGTTCCAGGCGCGTATTTTGGCTGCGGCTGGCGAGCATTTCCCGGGCGATTTCCATGGCCTTGTATTCCAGATGCCCGCCACCGATGGTGTCGAAAATCCGTTCGGCGCTGACCACCATCTTCGAACCGGCATTGCGCGGGGTCGATCCGAGTTCTTCGATGATGGTCACCAAGACACAGGCTTCACCCTGGGCTTGCAGGTCGGTGAGGCCGCTGATCCAGTTCATTTTTGTACCTCCGGACCTGTCATCGGTGTTGAGCTTATCGCGGGCAAGCACCGCTCCCACAGGTGACCGCGATCTAATGTGGGAGCGGTGCTTGCCCGCGATACAGGCGACTCGGTCTTCCTCATCTGCTCACACCCCCACAACACTCTTTCCGGCGTCGCCGGCGCATCAATCTTCGGTTGATGGCGATAGTCAGCCAGACTCGCCACCGCATCCTTGATCGCACACCACGCCGAGATGCCGAGCATGAACGGCGGTTCGCCCACGGCTTTGGAATGGAACACCGTGTCTTCCGGGTTCTTGCGGTTTTCCACCAGCTTGACCCGCAGGTCCAGCGGCATGTCCGCCACCGCTGGAATCTTGTAGCCCGCCGGGCCATTGGTCATCAGCTTGCCTTTGTCATTCCACACCAGCTCTTCGGTGGTCAGCCAGCCCATGCCCTGAATGTAGCCGCCCTCAACCTGACCGATGTCGATTGCCGGGTTCAGGGACGCGCCGACGTCATGCAGGATGTCGGTACGCAGCATCTTGTATTCGCCAGTCAGGGTATCGACGATCACTTCACTGCAGGCTGCGCCAAAGGCGAAGTAATAGAACGGCCGGCCACGAGCCTGGCTGCGGTCATAGAAAATCTTCGGCGTTTTGTAATAACCGGTGCTGGACAGCGACACTTGGCCCATCCACGCCAGTTGCGCCAAGGATTCGAACGAGACGATCTGCTCCCCTGCGCGAATGTGGCCGTTGCGAAACTCGACCTCGCTTTCGTCAACCTTGAAATGCTTTGCCGCGAATTCAGTCAGCCGCTGTTTGAGTGTTTCGGCCGCGTTCTGCGCCGCCTTGCCATTCAGGTCCGTGCCGCTGGAGGCCGCTGTCGGCGAAGTGTTGGGCACTTTGTCGGTATTGGTCGCGGTGATCTGAATGCGATCAATGTCCACCTGAAAGACTTCCGCCACCACCTGAGCAACTTTCACGTTCAGGCCCTGGCCCATTTCGGTGCCGCCATGGTTCAGATGGATGCTGCCGTCGGTGTAGATGTGGATCAGTGCGCCAGCCTGATTGAGGAAGCTGGCGGTAAAGGAAATGCCGAATTTGACCGGGGTCAGGGCCAGTCCTTTTTTCAGGATCGGGCTGCTGGCGTTGAAGGCGCGAATCGCTTCCCGGCGCGCGGCGTACTGGCTGCTTTCTTCCAGTTCGGCGGTCATTTCTTCGAGCATGTTGTGCTCGACGGTCTGGTAGTAATGGGTGACGTTGCGCTCGGTCTTGCCGTAGTAATTGGCCTTGCGCACGGCCAGCGGATCCTTGCCCAGGTAGCGGGCGATGCAGTCCATGACTTCTTCGATGGCGACCATACCTTGCGGTCCGCCGAACCCGCGATAAGCAGTGTTGGACGCAGTGTTGGTCTTGCAGCGATGGCCGTTGATCGTGGCGTCGCCCAGGTAATACGAGTTGTCGGCGTGGAACATTGCCCGATCAACAATGGACGCCGACAGGTCCGGCGAATAACCGCAGTTGCCCGCCAGATCCAGCTGGATGCCGTGCAGCCTGCCATCGCTGTCAAAGCCCACGTCGTACTCGATATAGAACGGGTGACGCTTGCCGGTCATCAGCATGTCTTCGACCCGTGGCAAGCGCATTTTTGTCGGTTGTCCTGTAAGCCGCGCGACGACTGCGCAAAGGCAGGCAGGGCTCGCCGCCTGGGTTTCCTTGCCGCCAAATCCACCGCCCATACGGCGCATATCGACAACGATCTTGGCCATGGACACGTCCAGCACTTCGGCGACCAGCTTCTGCACTTCGGTAGGGTTCTGGGTCGAGCAGTAAACGATCATGCCGCCGTCCTCGGTGGGCATGACCGAGGAAATCTGTGTCTCCAGGTAGAAATGCTCCTGCCCGCCAATGTGCAGATTGCCTTGGATACGATGCTCGGCGGTTTCCAGCGCAGCGGCTGAATCACCCCGCTGATGAGTGTGACTGTCGAGCACGAAATGTTTGGCGCGCAAGGCCTGAACCACATCCAGCACCGGCTCCATGTCTTCGTATTCGATCACCGCCGCCATGGCCGCCTGACGGGCAATCTCCAGGCTGCGGGCCGCAACGGCCAGCACCGGCTGGCCGACGAATTGCACCTTGTCAATCGCCAGCAACGGATCGCCGGGTAGCAACGGGCCGATGTCTTTCAGGCCGGGAATGTCTTCGTGGGTGATGGCGATGCGCACGCCGTCAAAGGCGTAGCAGGGGGCGGTGTCGACGCTGATGATTCGCGCATGGGCACGATCGGACAGTCGCGCATACACATGCAGTTGATTGGGGAATTCCAGCCGGTCGTCAATGTAAACCGCCTCGCCGGACACATGTTTATCGGCGCTGTCGTGCTTGACGCTGCGGCCGACCCCGGTGGTCAGATCCTGTTGAAACAGTGCGACCATCTCAGCCTGGGATTTGGGTGCAGTATGGTTAGACATAAGCCGTTACCCGCGTCTGGATGTGGGGCGTTTGCAGCTCGATGAAGTATTTGCGCAACAGGTTTTGGGCACTGAGCAGGCGGTATTCCTTGCTGGCGCGGAAGTCGGATAGCGGAGTGAAATCGTCGGCCAGGGCGGCGCAGGCGTTTTCCACCGTTTCGGACGTCCAGGACGAGCCGATCAGCGCCTGCTCACAGGCGCTGGCGCGTTTGGGGATCGCTGCCATGCCGCCGAATGCCACACGGGCATCTACAATGCTGCCGTCTTCGATCCGCAGATTGAATGCCGCGCAGACTGCTGAGATATCGTCGTCGAGCCGCTTCGACACCTTATAGGCGCGGAACGCTCGTTCAGCTGTGGCCCTGGGCACAATGATGGTTTCGATGAACTCGCTTTCCTGGCGTGCCGTCACCCGGTAATCGATGAAAAAATCTTCCAGCGCCAAGGTGCGGCGGGTGTCGCCCTTGCGCAGCACAACCTGCGCACCCAGAGCGATCAGCAGCGGCGGCGAGTCACCGATGGGCGAAGCGTTGCCGATATTGCCGCCCAGAGTGCCCTGATTGCGAATCTGCAAGGAAGCGAAGCGTTGCAGCAGTGCACCAAAATCCGGGTATTCACTGTTCAAAGCGGCGTAGCAATCGGTCAGCGGTGTGGCTGCACCAATTTCCAGACGGTCTTCAAAATGCTCGATACGTTTGAGCTCGGCGACATTGCCCACGTAAATCATCACCGGCAACGGACGGTGGAACTGGGTGACTTCCAGGGCCAGATCAGTGCCGCCCGCCAATAAACGCGCCTGAGGGTTGGCTTCGTAGAGGTTCGCCAGGTCGGCCACGGTCTGCGGCACCAGGCAGCGCATGTCGCCACTGTTTAGCTCAGGAGTGTTCAGCTCGCCGGTCTGGGTCGGCGCAATGCTGCGCAGGCGGGCGATGGTCTGGGCCTGACGCTGATCGAACTGGTCCGGCCGGCGCTGGCCGCAGGATTGCGCGGCCGCCTCAAGAATCGGCCGATAGCCGGTGCAGCGGCAGAGATTGCCCGCCAATGCTTCATGCGCTTGATGGCTGTCGGCATCGACGCTGTTCTTTTGCAGGGCAAACAGCGACATGACAAAGCCGGGGGTACAGAAACCGCATTGCGAACCATGGCAATCCACCATGGCCTGCTGGACGCTGTGCAGCTTGCCCTGGTGTTTGAGGTCTTCGACGCTGATCAGCTGTTTGCCGTGCAGGGACGCAACAAACGTCAGGCAGGAATTCAGGCTGCGATATCGCAAGCTGTCATGACCGTGTGGATCGGTTTGCAGTTCACCGACCACCACCGTGCAGGCGCCGCAATCGCCGCTGGCACAGCCTTCTTTGGTGCCGGGCTTGTGCAGATGCTCGCGCAGGTAGTTCAGGACCGTGAGGTTGGGGTCCAGAGCGTGCTCGGTGCGCAGCTCGTTATTTAACAGAAATTGAATCACGGCAGATCCCCGGCGCGTTTCTGGCATTAGAACAGCTGTCGACAATGGCTCGAATCTATCAGCTCTGAAGCATCGGTCAACGTCTTTCTGACTTCTTGGTCAGGAAATAAACTCATCACAAGCTGCCGCTCAACGGCTGTGTAATGAACTGATACGACCCAAGTGCTAAGTTTTGCTTATTTCGTGCCAGTTTCCACTCGTATGGCTCTGCGCCATTGGCCTTCATTGGGATACACTTCGCCGCTTATTACACCTGGTTGAGATAGACATGACGTTCAAGGCTCCGGACAGCCTCGCTGAGCAAATCGCTCACCATATCGCCGAGCGGATCATTCGTGGCGAACTCAAGCCCGCAGAGCGCATCCAGGAGCAGAAAGTCACACAGGCCCTGAATGTCAGCCGTGGATCGGTGCGCGAAGCCTTGCTGATTCTCGAGCGTCGCCATTTGGTCGTTATCCTGCCGCGCCGTGGTGCGCAGGTCACCGTGCTCGATGCCCACAATGTGCAAAGCCTGTGCGCTCTGATGAGTGAGTTATATGTGCTGCTGGGCATTGCCGTGGCCGAGAACTGGAAGGAGCAGAGCGATCTGGCGACCTTCCTGCAGATTCAGCAACGGTTGATCGCCAGCTTTGAGCGTCAGGACGTCAAAGCCTTTGTTGAAGACAGCTTCAACGTGATGCGCGCCGCCTATCCGTTCGCCAACAATCCTTATCTCCAGGAAACCGTTGATAACCTGCAGCCGTCCATGAGCCGCAGCTATTACCTGGCGCTGGACCAGCGCAAGGCCGAGATGCGTGATTACCTGACGCTGTTCGATGAGTTGCTTGCCGCCGTACTGGCCCGGGACACCGTCAAGGTTCGCAGTGTGTTGACCGATTACGGCCAGCGCAGTTGTCAGCTGGTGCTGTCGGCTCTGGACGCGGGCTGACCTCATGCGCCTGAAGTGCATCAAGCTGGCGGGGTTCAAATCCTTCGTCGACCCCACCACGGTGAACTTCCCCAGCAACATGGCGGCAGTCGTCGGCCCCAACGGCTGCGGCAAATCCAACATCATCGACGCCGTGCGCTGGGTCATGGGCGAAAGCTCGGCCAAGAACTTGCGCGGCGAATCGATGACCGACGTCATCTTCAACGGCTCCACCAGCCGCAAACCGGTCAGTCAGGCCAGCATCGAGCTGGTGTTCGACAACTCCGACGGCACTCTGGTGGGCGAGTACGCCAGCTACGCGGAAATCTCCATTCGCCGCAAAGTCACTCGCGACAGCCAGAACACCTATTACCTGAACGGCACCAAATGCCGTCGGCGGGACATCACCGATATCTTCCTCGGCACCGGCCTGGGCCCGCGCAGCTACTCGATCATCGAACAAGGCATGATCTCCAAGCTGATCGAAGCCAAGCCCGAAGACCTGCGCAATTTCATCGAAGAAGCCGCCGGCATCTCCAAATACAAGGAGCGCCGCCGGGAGACCGAGAACCGCATTCGTCGCACCCATGAAAACCTGGCGCGCCTGACTGACCTTCGCGAAGAGCTGGAACGCCAGCTCGAACGTTTGCATCGTCAGGCTCAGGCCGCCGAGAAGTATCAGGAATACAAAGCAGAAGAGCGTCAGCTCAAGGCGCAGCTGTCAGCCTTGCGCTGGCAGGCGTTGAACGAACAGGTTGGCCAGCGCGAAGCCGTGATCGGCAATCAGGAGATCGGTTTCGAGGCGCTGGTGGCCGACCAGCGCAGTGCAGACGCGAGCATCGAGCGCTTGCGCGACGGTCACCACGACCTGTCCGAGCGCTTCAATGTGGTGCAAGGACGCTTCTATTCCGTGGGCGGCGACATCGCCCGGGTCGAGCAGAGCATCCAGCACGGCCAGCAGCGTTTGCGGCAATTGCAGGACGACCTGCGCGAAGCCGAGCGCGCCCGGCAGGAAACCGAATCCCACCTGGGCCACGACCGCACCTTGCTGGCCACTTTGGGCGAAGAGCTGGAAATGCTCGAACCCGAGCAGGAAATCACCAGCGCTGCCGCCGAAGAATCCGCCGCCTCTCTGGAAGACGCTGAAAGCGCCATGCATGGCTGGCAGGAAAAGTGGGACACGTTCAATCTGCAATCGGCCGAGCCACGGCGTCAGGCGGAAGTGCAGCAGTCGCGGATTCAGCAACTGGAAAGCAGCCTTGAGCGTCTGGCTGAACGTCAGCGACGTCTGGGTGAAGAGCTGCAATTGCTCAAGGCCGACCCGGAAGACGCCGCCATCCTGCAACTGGACGAGGATCTCGCCACCCGGGAAATGACCCTCGAAGAGTTGCATGTCGGCGAAGAACAAGCGGTCGAGCGCCTTGAGCAATTGCGAACCGAGTTGCAACAGGCCAGCCAGGCGCAGCAACAGGCCCAGGGCGAATTGCAGCGGCTCAATGGTCGATTGGCGTCATTGGAAGCCTTGCAGCAAGCGGCCCTCGATCCGGATACCGGCACCGCCGAATGGCTGCACGCGCACGATCTGGCCGAGCGTCCCCGTCTGGCGGAAGGCCTGCGGGTCGAGCCGGGTTGGGAGCTGGCGGTAGAAACCGTGTTGGGCGCTGATCTGCAAGCGGTGCTGGTAGACGACTTTGATGAACTGGATTTGGCTGGTTTTCAACAGGGTGACTTGCGCCTTGTCAGTGCCAGCAGCGACACGGCGCGCATTCCCGGTAGCCTGCTGGATAAAGTCGACAGTGCCATGGACCTTACCAGTTGGTTGGGTCAGGTGTTACCCGTCGAAAGCCTTGATGACGCCCTCACGCAACGCAATCAACTGACGGCAGGGCAAAGCCTGATCAGCCGCGACGGTTACTGGGTCGGTCGGCATTTCCTGCGGGTGCGCCGGGCCAGTGAAGCGCTAAGCGGTGTGCTGGCCCGGGGCCAGGAATTGCAGCAGCTTGGTCTGGAGCGTGACGAGCGCGAAGCCACCCTGGCGACCCTTGAAGAACAATTGCTCAGCCTGCGCGAACAGCAAACCCGGCAGGAAGAGTCCCGGGAAGAATTGCGTCGCCGGGTCCAGGACGAAACCCGTCAGCAAAGCGATCTGCGGGCGCAGTTGTCGGCGGCGAAGGTCAAGGTCGAACAACTGACCTTGCGTCGCACCCGCCTTGACGAGGAGCTTGCAGAGCTGGGCGAGCAAGGTGCCATCGAGCACGAGCATCTGGGCGAATCGCGTCTGCAGTTGCAGGACGCCCTGGACAGCATGGCGCTGGACACCGAGCAGCGCGAACTGCTCCAGGCCCAGCGCGACAGCCTGCGCGAACAGCTTGACCGGGTCCGTCAGGAAGCCCGCCAGCACAAAGACCACGCTCATCAACTGGCGGTGCGCTTGGGTTCGCTACGCGCCCAGCACGATTCCACGCGCCAGGCCCTTGAACGGCTGGAAATGCAGTCCGAGCGCCTGACCGAAAAACGTGAACAGCTCAATCTCAATCTGGAGGAGGGCGAAGCGCCTCTGGAAGAGCTGCGCCTGAAACTTGAAGAATTACTTGAGCGGCGCATGGCGGTGGACGATGAAATGCGTACCGCAAAAAACGCTCTGGAAGACGCCGACCTCCAATTGCGCGACGCCGAGAAACGTCGTACCCAGGCCGAGCAGCAGTCGCAATTGCTGCGCAGCCAGCTGGAACAGCAGCGCATGGAGTGGCAATCCCTGACCGTGCGCCGCACCACTTTGCAGGATCAACTGCTCGAAGACGGCTACGACCTGCATGGCGTGCTGGCGACCCTCACCCCCGAAGCCAACGAAAAGGACGCGGAAGAAGAACTTGAGCGTATCGCGGGGCGGATTCAGCGTCTGGGCGCGATCAACCTGGCCGCCATCGACGAGTACCAGCAGCAGTCCGAGCGCAAGCGTTATCTGGATGCCCAGAACGCTGATCTGGTGGAAGCGCTGGATACCCTGGAAAACGTGATTCGCAAGATCGACAAAGAGACGCGCAATCGCTTCAAAGAGACCTTCGATCAGATAAATAGCGGAATTCAGGCACTTTTCCCAAAAGTTTTCGGTGGTGGCTCTGCTTATTTGGAACTGACGGGCGAAGATTTACTCGATACAGGGGTAACAATCATGGCGCGGCCACCGGGCAAGAAAAACAGCACGATCCATTTGCTGTCCGGCGGCGAAAAGGCCCTGACTGCGCTGGCGCTGGTTTTTGCCATTTTCAAGCTCAACCCGGCTCCGTTCTGCATGCTCGATGAAGTGGACGCGCCATTGGACGATGCCAACGTTGGGCGTTATGCCCGGCTGGTAAAAGAGATGTCGCAGACTGTGCAATTCATCTACATCACGCACAACAAGATCGCTATGGAAATGGCTGATCAGCTCATGGGGGTAACCATGCACGAGCCTGGTTGCTCACGCTTGGTGGCGGTCGACGTAGAGGAGGCAATGGCGTTGGTCGAAGCCTGATGCAAGGCTTGGATTGGCAGATGGGTAGCCCGAAATGTGCAGGACTGTGCAGTAGATAATGCTTTCGACACAAACCAGATGTAACAGACGGTGTAAAGTTGCCTTTGGTCGTGCTAGCTTAATGTCCACTTTTTCTTTTCGCGTGGGCAAATTGCCAGTCAGAACATAGACTTGGCACCACGTTTTAAAGGGGTTTAGGCCCTTATTTTTAGCATTCTTCATTAGAGGCACTGGATTACATGGAAATCGGTCTGCGCGAGTGGCTGATCGTCATCGGCATTATTGTCATTGCCGGTATTCTTTTCGATGGCTGGCGCCGTATGCGCGGCGGCAAAGGAAAACTGAAATTCAGGCTTGACCGAAGCTTCTCCAACCTGCCGGACGACGACGAAGGTTCGTCCGCCGAGGTGCTGGGCCCGCCACGTGTGCTGGATACTCACAAAGAACCGCAGCTCGACGAGGCGGATCTGCCGTCGATGAGCGCGAGCCCGCGTGAGAGCAAACGCAGCAACAAGCGCAAGGATGAGCCACAGCAAGGCGATCTCAATCTGGATCTGGACGGCCCAAGCCTGTTTACCGGCAGCGACGACGATTTCCAGGACGAGAAACCGAAACAACGCATCACCGAAGACAAAGACCTGCCACCGGTTGAAGAAGTCCTGGTGATCAGCGTTATCTGCCGCGACGAGAGTGGCTTCAAAGGCCCCGCACTGTTGCAGAACATTCTGGAAAGCGGTCTGCGTTTTGGTGAAATGGACATCTTCCATCGTCACGAAAGCATGGCTGGCAATGGCGAAGTGCTGTTCTCCATGGCCAATGCCGTCAAGCCGGGCGTTTTCGATCTGGACGACATCGACCATTTCAGCACCCGTGCGGTGAGCTTCTTCCTGGGTTTGCCAGGTCCGCGTCACCCGAAACAGGCCTTTGATGTCATGGTTGCCGCAGCTCGCAAACTGGCCCATGAACTCAACGGCGAATTGAAAGATGACCAGCGCAGCGTGATGACCGCGCAGACCATCGAGCATTACCGTCAGCGCATCGTTGAGTTCGAACGCCGCGCATTGACTCAGCGTCGTTGATTGATGTTGAGATGAATCCTGTGTGGGAGCGAGCTTGCTCGCGAATGCGTTCTTTCAGGTAAATCGCGTTGCTTGAACAATTCGCGAGCAAGCTCGCTCCCACAAGGTCTGCACAGGTTCGAGCATCGCCCGCATCACCATCTGAGCAGCCTAGGCTGCTCTTTTGCTTTTAAAGAGAACACCGCATGAAAGCCGCCGAAACCCGAATTCTCGAACTGCGCGCAGAACTGGATCAGCACAACTACCGTTATCACGTCCTCGACGAGCCAAGCATTCCGGATGTCGAATACGATCGGCTGTTCCACGAACTCAAGGCCCTTGAGGCGGAAAACCCGCATCTGGTCACCCCTGATTCGCCCACGCAGCGGGTTGGCAGTGCGGCGTTATCGGCTTTCACCCAAGTGCGCCATGAAGTGCCGATGCTCAGCCTGGGCAACGCCTTCGAAGAAAACGACATGCGCGAATTCGACCGCCGAGTGACTGAAGGTCTGGATTTGCCGGTGGGCGATCTGTTCGGTAATGGTGCGAAAGTGCAGTACAGCTGCGAACCCAAGCTCGATGGCCTGGCGGTCAGCCTTTTATATCGCGAGGGCGCTCTGGTGCGTGGTGCGACTCGCGGCGATGGCACCACCGGCGAAGACATCAGCGTCAACGTGCGCACCGTGCGTAACATCCCGCTCAAACTGCATGGCAGCGGCTGGCCTGAGGTGCTGGAAGTGCGCGGCGAGGTATTCATGTCCAAGGCGGGATTTGAGCGCCTTAACGCCAGCCAGCTGGAAGTCGGCGGCAAGACCTTCGCCAACCCGCGTAATGCGGCGGCGGGCAGCCTGCGTCAGTTGGATTCGAAAATTACCGCCAACCGTCCGCTCGAGTTCTGTGCCTATGGTTTGGGGCAGGTTTCTGCGGAAATTTCCGACACTCATATCGGCAATCTGAATCAGCTCAAGGCATGGGGCATGCCGGTCAGCCGCGAACTGAAACTGGCAGACGGTATCGATGAATGTCTGGACTACTACCGCGACATCGGCGAGCGGCGGCTTGCTCTGAGCTACGAGATCGATGGCGTGGTGTTCAAGGTCAACAGCCTGGCTTCCCAGCGGGAATTGGGTTTCCGCGCCCGTGAGCCGCGTTGGGCCATCGCCCATAAATTCCCGGCCATGGAAGAACTCACCGAACTGCTCGACGTCGAGTTCCAGGTGGGCCGCACTGGGGCTGTCACGCCTGTGGCGCGGCTGAAGCCGGTCAAGGTGGCGGGCGTGACGGTGGCCAACGCCACCTTGCACAACATGGACGAAGTGGCGCGCCTGGGTCTGATGATTGGCGACACCGTGATCATCCGTCGCGCCGGGGATGTCATTCCTCAAGTTGTGCAGGTGGTGCTGGAGCGCCGGCCGGAAAACGCCCGGGCCGTCGAGATCCCGCAAACCTGCCCGGTGTGCGGCTCTCACGTGGAGCGCACGCAACTGATCAAGCGCAGCAAAGGCAAGGAGACCGTCAGTGAAGGCGCTGTGTACCGCTGCGTCGGCCGCCTGGCCTGCGGCGCACAGCTCAAACAGGCAATCATCCACTACGTGTCACGCCGGGCGATGGATATCGAAGGTCTGGGTGATAAAACCATCGAACAGCTGGTGGACGAAAAACTGATCGGCTCGCCAGCGGACCTTTACGCGCTGACCTACGAGCAAATCGTCGACCTTGAAGGCTTCGCGGAGATCTCCAGCAACAAGCTGCTCAAGGCCATCGAAGACAGCAAGCAGCCGACCCTCGCGCGATTCATCTACGCCCTGGGTATTCCGGATGTGGGTGAAGAAACGGCCAAGGTACTGGCGCGCTCTCTGGCTTCCCTTGAGCGGGTCAAGCAGGCGTTGCCTGAAGTGCTCACGTATTTGCCGGATGTAGGCTTGGAAGTGGCGCACGAGATCCACAGCTTCTTCGAGGACGAGCACAACCGCAACGTCATTCACGCGCTGCTGGGCGAGCGTGGTTTGCAACTGCAGGACGAGGGTGAGCTGGGCGCCGAATTCGCCGCCAGCGCGACCCTGGGCGGCATGATCGACAAGTTGAATATCCCGTCGGTGGGCCCTGGCGCTGCACAGAAACTCGCGGACAAATTTGGCTCCCTTGATGCCATCATCAAGGCCGACTGGCTGGACATGCGTCAGGCGCTGGCCGAGAAGCAGGCCAAAGCCGTGCGCGACTTCTTCGACAATCCAGCCAATGCCGAGCGCAGTCTGGCCATCGAGGCCCAGCTCAAAGACTTCGGCATGCACTGGCAGAGCGAGAAGAAGGTTGTCGAAGGCTTGCCCCTCGCCGGGCAGACCTGGGTGCTGACCGGCTCGCTGGAACTGATGAGCCGCGACGTCGCCAAGGAAAAACTCGAAAGCCTGGGGGCGAAAGTCTCAGGTTCGGTGTCGGCCAAGACCCACACCGTGGTCGCTGGGCCGGGTGCGGGGTCGAAACTGACTAAAGCCAATGAACTGGGCTTGAAAGTGCTGGATGAAGAGGCGTTTGTTGGGTTTCTGGCCAAGCACGGAATCCAGGCTGAATGAACGCGGACGGATCTCGGTAGGAGCGAACTTGTTCGCGAGGCGATATTCCTGCGCACACAGGTCCAATGCCTCGCCAACAAGTTGGCTCCTACCTTGCTGTGCTTCATCAAATCCACGGAACGACCACAATCGCCGATGATCTAGTGCTTGCACGCCCACCAGGAGATCGTCATGTACCGGTTTTTCGAACAGCTCAGCTCGCGGATCGCTGCCCCTTTTGTGGGCGAAACCCGGCGCAACAGTAAGGTCTGGCAATGCCGCTGCGGCCAGTCGATTTTTTTCCCAAACACCCAATGCCTGGCCTGTTCGGCAGCGCTGGGTTATTTGCCGGAGCAAGGGCGGGTAGCGGCGCTTGAGCCAGGGCCTGATCTAGAGACCTGGCGCTTGAGTGACGAACCGGGCGCGGGCCTGTACCGGCGTTGTGGCAACCTCAGCACCCCGGCGGCCTGCAACTGGCTGTTTCCTGCCCACGACAGCGGCGATTTCTGCATTGCCTGTAGCCTGAACCGGACAATTCCTGACCTGTCGATCCCGGAAAACGGCGAACGCTGGTGCAAGGTCGAGACCGCCAAACGCCGGCTGGTCGCTCAGTTGATCTCCCTGGGTCTTAAGGTGTTCCCAAAAACACAGGACGAGGAGCGCGGGCTGGCGTTTGACTTTGTCGGTGTTGATCTGGAAGGCAAATTGCCCACTACGGGTCACGCCAACGGCCTGATTACCCTGGACATCAAGGAAGCGGACGACGACCACCGGGAGAAGATTCGTGTGCAGATGCACGAACCTTACCGCACCCTGCTCGGACATTTCCGACATGAGGTGGGTCACTACTATTGGGATCGCCTGATCGCCAATACCTACTGGCAGGACGGCTTTCGCAACCTGTTCGGCGACGATCGTGCCAGTTACGCCGACGCTCTCGACCATCATTATCAAAACGGCGCCCCGGCCAACTGGCAGGAAAGCTACGTCAGCGCCTATGCCACCATGCACGCTTGGGAGGATTGGGCGGAAACCTGGGCGCATTACCTGCACATGATGGACGCTGTGGATACCGCGCTGGGTTTCGGCATGAGTGCCCGGGACATGGACCTCGACTATCGACCGTTCCCTCTGGAAACCCTTTACGATCCGCAGCACCCTGGCGGGCCAGCGTTCCTGTCCTTCGTCAACGCGTGGATCGAACTGGCCGGCATGCTCAACGAGCTGTCACGGAGTATGGGCCAGCCGGACTTTTACCCGTTCGTGCTTTCGCCGGCAGTTATCACCAAGCTGCACTTTATCCATCTGGTGATTCAGGATGCCGGGGGCAAGGCAGACGAAGTATTGCAGGCGCAGTAGCGGGAAGGTCTTTTGACAGAGCGGCTTTTGGATGGCTCTCCGCTCTGTCAACGCGCGGTTGGTGATGAAAGAAGCGATCTGGATTTAACTTTGTTAGTTGCTGTGTAGTGCGAAATAGTTTGTAAGGTTTCAGGGTGTTTCCAAACTTGTTGCTAATGGCTTGCATTGAATAAAGTGCGCGGGTTGCACAGATTCATGTGTGTCAGAAAGTTGATAAGGAAACTCAATTGAACAAACTATCCATCGCCGTTCTGGCGCTGTCGTTGTCATTCGGTGGCGCTGCGTTCGCAAAAGTTCATGATCCGTTGAATATCGTCGGTGATTACAAGTGCACCGGCTACGACAGTCATGTTGGCGCATTCAAAGGGGATTTGACCTTCACCGTTGACGAGGCAGCCAGCCATTTCCCCCAAAGCTTCGGCGCCTACAAGTTCAAACTCGACTTTGTGGTCCTTGGTGCCAAGGCGACCTACTCGGGCTTCGCCGCTGCGCAAGGGCAGTCTCTGGCGATGTACTTTGCCAATGACGACCAGCAGGAGCCCACTGATTACGGGGTCGGAATGGCGCTGATTTCCCATGACCAGGACGTGGATGGCAAATACACCACCACCCTTCACAAGTCGTACTACGCGCCCGAATACATGCGCACTGCCAAAGACGGTAAAGGTCCTGGAGGGCGTGGCACGGAAGTGTGTGTTAAACAGAGCTGATTTGAATAATTCATTCCTGTAGGAGCGAACTCGTTCGCGAGGCAGTTGAACATTCGATAGTTGAACATTGCCTGGCTCACTGTCTCGCCAATAAGTTGGCTCCTACGGGTGTCGTTACAGTTTGAGACTTAAACGCCGCTCATAACCAATCCGTCCCTTGTACGCTTCGCCCGTATCAACCCAGCCCTGAGCGAGATACAAATTAAGGGCGGGTAAATTATCCGCATCCACCGATAACATCACCTGCTCAATATCTGGCCACGTTTCATGGATTGCCCCCGGCAAGCCTTGCAGAAAAGCCTTGCCCAGTCCTTGACCCTGAACCCGGTGGTCAATCTGAAGGGCGTGCAGAGTTGCTGACCCATTGGCGGCCCATTGCGGAAGAAACGCCCCACGCTTGAGCATGAAGAATCCCACTGGCTGATCATCCACCAGCAGGACGAATCCTTCGATATCAGCCGTCGGCCGAACCAGCAGGGTGTTCAGAGCGCAGTAGATATCTCCCGAGAAGGGCAGTTGCTCCGGCAAAATCTCCAACTCATCGAGCTGCTTTCGCTGGGCGGCCGTCAACGTCTGATAGTTCACAATCTGAATTTTCTTCACAGCTAAAGCGCACCGTCTGACAGGAAATGTAGTCGGTGCGCATTATGCCCAGTGTTCGAAAATGACGCTCGGGTAAACGGCTGTCGCGTTGTACACGGGGGCCTCGCCGCCGCGGCACAAGTGCTTGAGCCCCTTCGAATTTTTTATCCAGGATTACGGGTTGTAACTTCGCTCAAGACCGGTACAATGGCGCGGCTTGCCGAGAGGCGAGTGTCGTTATGGTGACCCCATCGGTCCCCCCGCAACGATTACCCGTGAACCTGGTCAGATCCGGAAGGAAGCAGCCACAGCGGGAACATTGTGTGCCGGGGTGTGGCTGGTGGGGTTGCCTCCATCTAAAGCTCGAATTCTCACGAGCTAGCCATCAAAAGCCGACCATAACTCAATGCTTCTCAGGCCAGACCTGCTGATGCTAAGCCGTCTTTGTCGAAAAGTATTTGTCCACTAGCGCATACACGGCGGCCGCAGTTTCAGCGTCCAGCACGCCATCGTATTTTTGCGGGCGGAAATGCAGCTGAAATGCCCGGAGAAGGTTTTTATATCCAGCATCAGTGCTCGCTGGCCTCGGGTCATATCCATACTGGCCCAGTTTGGCGACAACGTCCGCCCTGGTGGGCAGCCCGCTGCTGAACTGTTGCTCGTAACGCTGCTTGGTCGCCTCGTCATACCAGGCGCCAATGCCCGCCTCGTATAGCTCTTTCCACGGGAAGGCCGCTCCCGGATCGCTTTTTCTGCCAATGGCAATATCGCTGTGCCCGACCACATGGGTGGGTGTGATATCCGGATAGCGCTGGATGATATTGGCAGCCAGCTGTTTGACGGCCTGGATTTGCACCGGGTTATAGGGTGGGAAGGTAAAGACCCCTTCGTCCTCGGTGGCCAGATAAACGATTTCTACCCCGATGGCCGTGTCATTCAGGTTGTAGCGTTTTGCCCAGGCGCTGACGCCTGCATGCCAGGCCCGCTCACTTTCATCTACCAGATTGAAGATGCGCAGGTCATTGAACCCGGCCGCGATATAGGTGGGGTCGGTAGGGTCCGGCACCAGATAATGCGAGCTCACCGAAGGGCCGGTCAGAGCGGCAACGGAGCCTTTGAAGTTGACCGCGGTGTAGTGCAGAACCAGGAAGCGGGTCCTACTATTGAAGCCTTTGATTGATCGATAAGCGTTGTATTCGATGGGGAACATGCGCATTTTCCTTTGCTGCATTGATTGAATTTCAAGCTAGCATCGGGTGCTCTCGGTACTGCGTTACATAGTTATCGTTGTGCGCAGCACGGATAGGAGCTGCCGCAGGCTGCAAATAGCGGCAGGTCTGTTGAATAGCTCGTCAGGCATCGACAGATCTTCCGGCAAGCGCTAATTTCCACGTCTAATCCTCTTATCGCAGGCTCATGTGAACCGCCTCGACCACCTCAGCCTGATGGCTAGCTACAACCAGTGGATGAACGAAAAACTCTGCGCCGCAGCTGCAACATTGCCTGCACAAGAGCTCAGCATGGATCGCAAAGCGTTTTTCGGGTCGATCATGGGGACGCTGAATCATCTCATCGTGGGCGATACCATCTGGCTCAAGCGATTTGCGGCGCACCCCGCAGGGTTCAAAGCTCTGGAGCCGATTCGCGAACTCCCGGACCCTCAGGCCTTGAGTCAACAAATGTTCAGCGACCTCGGCGGGCTAGTGGTGCGACGGCAGTTACTCGACACGGCAATCATTGAGTGGACTGCCAAGCTGCGCGAAGCTGATCTGGACGTGACACTGCATTACGCCAATACGGCTGGTATCAAGGCTCAGCGGGACTTCTACGGGCTGTTGATTCACTTCTTCAATCATCAGACCCACCACCGCGGGCAAGCCACCACGCTGCTCAGCCAGGCGGGGGTTGATGTGGGGTCTACGGATTTGCTGGCGCTTATTGCGAATCTCTGAAGAGATGGGTGTGTTTTTCAGACACACCTCGGTCCTGTAGGAGCGAACGGAGGTTAAGAGGCCCGCGATTGCGGTGTATCAGACAGGTCGCTATCGCTGCTTCCCTTCGCTCGTGGGCTCCTGCAGTGCAGTGTTCTTGCAGACGCTGCGATCATATCCAGTCGGTCGTTGTCCAACCCCGCGGTGCCCTGACCACCGGCGTGATCCTCACTCATTTTCTGCCGATAGCAAGGCATCAGCTGAACTCCCACTTTTGCTGTATTCCAGCCCACTACCGACCCACACGAGACTTGTCGATGAACGTCCTTTCCGCCAGTGATCGCGCTCACTTGTTGCGCGAAGCCACGGCGCAGTTCTGGAAGCATATTGTGCCTATTGTGCAAATCGCCTTCGGCATTCACGTGGTGTTGTTCATCCTCTTTATGTTGTTGCAGCTGCCTTTGCTGGCGGTCGCGAACGCGTTGAGCATCGGGGCTTATGTGGTTTGTCTCAAAGCGATCCGCGTGCAGCGCTACAGTTTTGCCGGGGTGTTGATGAGTGTGGAGATTATTCTTCATGCGCTGCTGGCCAACTGGGTGCTTGGCTGGAGCAGCAATTTTCACTTTTACCTTTATTGCCTGATTCCGATCATCGCCTTCAGTTTTCAGGATCGACGCATGGTACGGATGTCGTTCAATCTGACGATCATCACGGTAGTGGTGTGGAGCTACGTCATGCGTGAGCGGATGGGGTTGGATTCAGGTGTGGCTGCGCCGTTGCGCGAGGCGTTCGGCATCGTGAACGTGCTAACTGCCACGGCGTTGCTGGTGCATGGCACGGCGCTGTCGGTGCGTTTCACCCGTTCGATGCAACTCAGCCTGTTTCATATGGCAAGCCGCGACAGCCTGACCAATCTCTACACCCGGCGCAGAATCATCGAAGGCGTTCGCCAGCTGGATGGTCCTGCGGCTTCGGCGATCATTCTGCTGGATATCGACCATTTCAAGCAGATCAATGACAGCCTCGGCCATGATCGGGGCGACGTGATCCTGCAGCGTGTTGCCAAAGCAATCAGTAGCAATGTTAGGGCAACCGATGTGGCGTCGCGCTGGGGTGGCGAGGAGTTTCTGGTGTTGATGCCTGGCACTTCGGAGCAAGAAGCGTGTGCGGTTGCCGAGAGGATCCTGCTGGGGATTCGGGAGACGGCAGGCAAGACCGAGCGTTCACCCCTCATGGTCACAGCGACCCTGGCGGTCAGTCAGATCCGGCAAGGTGAGAGTTTTGAAAGCGCGCTGAGCCGTACCGATCAGGCGTTGTACAGAGGCAAGCAGCAGGGGCGTGATCAGGTCGTGCTGGCGAGTTAAGCCTATGGTTTGTTGGTGATGTCGAGGTTGTCTGCGGGCTGACGTTGATGAAACAGCATGATACTGGCTGTGGCTCGCTCTTTCAGAAAACAGGGCCTTGAGCCTGGTAGCGAACGGCTTGCCAAGTACTGGCTACGAGTTGATCTTGAATTGTCATCCTCGCGGCGCTGTGTACCGATCAATGATTTGCTGGATTTCACCCGATACTCTCATGCGCACCAGAGTGCGGAGTATTTTCTGCGTCGGCAGGCCGGGATCGTTGCGGATAATGCAACCGGCTGGCTGTTCGCTGACCAGAGAAATGACTTTCATCCGCTGGACAGCTGGAAGATCGCGATTGACCCAGTCCAGTGCCAACTCACTGGATACCGCATAGTTGTAGCGCCCGGCGACCAGCTTGCGCAGTGTCTGTTCCTGATTGCGGGCGTCTTCGCGTACCAGTTGGTGGTTGTTGAACAGGTGTTGCAGTTCCGGATAGTTGTAGCCCAGCACGGTGCCGACGGTTTCGTTCTCGAATTGGCTGGGGTAAGGGCCGGCCGCGGTTTCGGCGGAGGCAATCAGCAAGTCACGCTGGTACAGAATGGGCAGGCTCCAGAAATAATCCCCTGACAGGTTCGGCACCCAGGCTTGCGCCGCATAGCAGCGTATGTCCACTTCGCCACGTTCCAGCGCCGCCTGAACCCGCAGACGTGGAAGTACATGATATTCAGCTCGCAAGCCTAACTGGCGGGTAAGGCTTTGCATGATGTCGAAGAGGATCCCCGCCGTGGGTTCGCCCTCATCAAGCTGAATCAATGGCATCGACCAGCTGTCGGCTACCGAAAATCGCAGAGGCGGTTCGGCGGCAGCGCTGACTTGGCTGAACAGGAGTAAAACAGTCATCACTATCTGGCATCGACGCATCAGTCCCTCACCACGAGCCATGCAAGAGCAGCTCTTAAAGACCCGAATAGCGTGTGCCCGTTAATTCATTTGCACAGCTTAGACACAATAGACCAGTACACCAGATGCAATTTTGCCCCTGCTCGGCTAGCATTAGCGGTCTTCCGCTTCCCAGTTGCGACGGTTTTCGATGAGTTATCAGGTTCTTGCACGTAAATGGCGTCCGCGCTCGTTCCGCGAAATGGTCGGCCAGACACATGTGCTGAAGGCCCTGATCAATGCGCTGGACAGTCAGCGCCTGCACCACGCGTATCTTTTCACCGGTACCCGCGGGGTAGGTAAAACCACGATTGCGCGGATCATCGCCAAATGCCTGAACTGCGAGACCGGTATCACGTCCACGCCGTGCGGCTCCTGTTCGGTATGCCGCGAAATCGACGAAGGCCGTTTTGTTGACCTGATCGAGATCGACGCCGCGAGCCGCACCAAGGTTGAGGATACTCGCGAGCTGCTGGACAACGTGCAATACGCCCCGAGTCGCGGTCGCTTCAAGGTCTACCTGATCGACGAAGTGCACATGCTCTCCAGCCACTCGTTCAACGCTTTGCTCAAGACGCTTGAAGAGCCTCCGCCGTACGTCAAGTTCATCCTGGCGACCACCGATCCGCAAAAGCTGCCGGCGACGATTCTGTCTCGCTGCCTGCAGTTCTCCCTGAAGAACATGACGCCAGAGCGTGTGGTCGAGCACTTGACTCATGTGCTCGGGGTCGAAAACGTCCCGTTTGAAGACGATGCCTTGTGGTTGTTGGGTCGCGCCGCCGATGGTTCGATGCGCGACGCCATGAGCCTGACCGATCAGGCCATCGCTTTTGGCGAAGGCAAAGTCATGGCCGCTGACGTGCGGGCGATGCTCGGCACCCTGGATCACGGTCAGGTGTTCGACGTCCTTACTGCTTTGATCGACGGCGATGCCCGCAGCCTGTTGGAGGCCGTACGCCATCTGGCAGAGCAGGGGCCTGACTGGAACGGCGTGTTATCGGAAATTCTCAACGTGCTCCACCGGGTGGCCATCGCCCAGGCGCTGCCCGAAGGGGTCGATAACGGTCATGGCGACCGTGATCGGGTGCTCGCGTTGGCGCAGGCGCTGCCTGCCGAAGACGTGCAGTTCTATTACCAGATGGGTTTGATCGGGCGTCGCGACTTGCCGCTGGCACCCGATCCCCGGGGCGGCTTCGAGATGGTCCTGCTGCGCATGTTGGCGTTTCGTCCCGCCGACAGCAGTGACGCCCCGAGGCAGCCGCTAAAGACAGTGGGAATCAACCCGGCCACAGTTGATTCCTCAAATCCAGTGGCCGGTGCAGCAGCAGTTGCACCGGTAATTGCCCCGGCAGCCGCAGCCCCGGTTGTCGAAGCCGCGTCCATTCAACCTGCGCCAGTTGTCACGCCGGAGCCGGTCGCGGAGCCGGTTGTCGAAGTCGATTTGCCATGGAACGAGCCTACGCCGTTGCCGCCGGTTATCGATGCCGAGCCTGAACCCGAACCCGTTGCCGAGCCAGCTCCTGAGCCGGTGCTCGACACCGTGGGCGAGCAACCCGAACTGACGCCCATGCCGGCCCCGGCGCCCGCCAGCCCGGTGCCCGCTGCGCCAGAGATCGAGTCGCCGCCAACCGAATCCGAGCCTGAGCAGGCCGTAACCCCCGCCATGCTTGAACGTGTCCCTGACGCGGCTTATGTGCCTGCGCCCATGGATCGCGATGACGAGCCGCCACCGGATGACGATTACGTCGAGCCTGATGTGGACATCGATCCTGCGTCCTACAGCTATCTGGACGAACTGGCCCACGAGAGCGTGGCTGAAGTGGTCGAGGCTGAACCGGCTCCGGCTTCGAAGCCTGCAACAGGGCTGGCGGCAGAGTGGCTGGAGATGTTCAACAAACTGCCGATCTCTGGCATGACCAGCAGCATCGCCTCTAACTGCACCTTGATTTCCATGCAGGGAGACGCCTGGTTGCTGCACCTCGATCCGGGGCACAGCGCGCTGTTCAACTCGACCCAGCAGCGCCGCATCAACGATGCCTTGAACCAATTCACCGGGCGTACGATCAACCTGAGTATCGAGATGATCAAGCCGGAGCAGGAAACCCCGGCTCAAGCGGCATCGCGCCTGCGAGCCGAGCGACAGTTGCAGGCGGAAGCGTCGATTCATGCTGATCCGTTCATCCAGCAGATGCTGCAACAGTTTGGCGCAGTGATCCGGGAGGATACGATTAAACCCGTGGACGCCCCGGTCGCTCAAACTCATTAACTGACGGCGCGACACCAAAAGGGTCGCGCCAGGCAAAACAATCAACTTTCGAGGAGATATCCCATGATGAAAGGTGGCATGGCAGGCCTGATGAAGCAGGCTCAGCAAATGCAGGAAAAAATGGCCAAGATGCAGGAAGAACTGGCCAATGCCGAAGTGACCGGCCAATCGGGCGCAGGCTTGGTCAGCGTGGTGATGACCGGTCGTCACGACGTCAAACGCATCAATCTGGATGACAGTCTGATGCAGGAAGACAAGGAAGTACTGGAAGACCTGATCGCCGCCGCCGTCAACGACGCCGTGCGCAAGATCGAACAGGCCAGCCAGGAAAAAACCGCCAGCATGACCGCTGGCATGCAACTGCCGCCGGGCATGAAAATGCCGTTCTAAGCACAGCGGTTGATCAAAAATGCCAGGCCTTAGTGCCTGGCATTTTTGTTTGTGTGGGGCGCTATCTGTTGTAGGAGCGGCCTTGCCCGCGATAAGGGCGCCTCGGGCTGTCAGGTCCACCGCGTTATCGTTCTTCGCGGGCAAGCACCGCTCCCACAGAAGTTATTCGGACCCGTTGGAGCGAGGCTTGCCCGCGATAAGGCGCCTCGGTTTGTCAGGTCCACCGCGTTATCGTTCTTCGCGGGCAAGCCCGGCTCCAACGGATGATCTTCGTCCCTGTGGGAGCGGTGCTTGCCCGCGATAAGGCGCCTCGGTTTGTCAGGTCCACCGCGTTATCGTTCTTCGCGGGCAAGCACCGCTCCCACAGAAGTTATTCGGACCCGTTGGAGCGAGGCTTGCCCGCGATAAGACGCCTCGGTTTGTCAGGTCCACCGCGTTATCGTTCTTCGCGGGCAAGCCCGGCTCCAACGGATGATCTTCGTCCCTGTGGGAGCGGTGCTTGCCCGCGATTCAGGCGCCTCGGGCTGTCAGGTCCACCGCGTTATCGTTCTTCGCGGGCAAGCACCGCTCCCACAGAAGTTTTTCGGACCCGTTGGAGCGAGGCTTGCCCGCGATAAGGCGCCTCGGTTTGTCAGGTCCACCGCGTTATCGTTCTTCGCGGGCAAGCACCGCTCCCACAGAAGTTATTCGGACCCGTTGGAGCGAGGCTTGCCCGCGATAAGGCGCCTCGGGCTGTCAGGTCCACCGCGTTATCGTTCTTCGCGGGCAAGCACTGCTTCCCACAGAAGTTTTTCGGACCCGTTGGAGCGAGGCTTGCCCGCGATAAGGGCGCCTCGGGCTGTCAGGTCCACCGCGTTATCGTTCTTCGCGGGCAAGCCCGGCACCAACGGATGATCTTCGTCCGTGTGGGAGCGGTGCTTGCCCGCGATTCAGGCGCCTCGGTCTGTCAAGTACACCGCGTCATCGTTCATCGTCCGGATGCGGCCCAGACCAAGCGCATCATCCAACCGAACGCCCCAGCCTCAAGACGGTCTGCTCTACATACTCGTAGATCCAAGGAGCCGCTTTGATGACCCAAGAATTGATTCTCAACCAGCGTATTGTTCTGGCTTCACGTCCCACAGGCGCGCCAACCCCTGAAAACTTCCGCCTGGAGCGCGAGGCGCTGCCGGACTTGCAGGACGGTCAGGTGCAGCTGCGCACCCTTTATCTGTCCCTTGACCCTTATATGCGCGGCCGCATGAGTGACGCGCCGTCCTACGCCGATCCGGTGGCCGTCGATGACGTGATGGAGGGCGGGGCGGTCAGCGTCGTCGAGCAATCCCTCAATCCGGATTTCAAGGTCGGCGATCTGGTGGTCGGCCAGACCGGTTGGCAGACCCATAGCATCAGCGATGGCTCGGCACTGCAGTCAGTGCCTAAAGACCTGCCCAGCGAATCCATGGCTGTCGGCGTGTTGGGCATGCCGGGCATGACCGCCTACATGGGCCTGATGGACATCGGCAAGCCGACAACCGGGGAAACCCTGGTGGTCGCGGCCGCTTCGGGCGCTGTGGGCTCTGTGGTCGGGCAGGTGGCGAAATTGAATGGCCTGCGTGTCGTGGGTATCGCTGGCGGGCCTGACAAGTGCCGTTATGTTGTCGATGAGCTGGGCTTTGATGAGTGCATCGACCATAAAAGCGAGCAATTTGCCGAAGAACTTGCTGCAGCTTGCGGCAATGGCATCGATATCTACTTTGAACTGGTGGGCGGCAAGGTGTTTGATGCCGTGTTGCCACTGCTCAACGCAGGCGCACGCATCCCGGTTTGTGGCTTGATTGCCACGTACAACGCCCAAGGCGAGCCGCAAGGGCCTAATCATCTGCCCTTGTTGATGCGCACGTTGCTGACCAAGCGCGCCCTCATGCAGGGTTTCATCGTGTTTGAGGCGTACGGCCATCGTCGTGATGAATTTATGACCGAGATGAAGCCGCTGGTGACCGAGGGCAAGATCAAATTCCGCGAGGACATGGTTGAAGGGCTGGAAAACGCCCCTGAAGCCTTCATCGGCCTGCTCGAAGGTCGCAACTTCGGTAAGTTGGTGGTGCGCGTTTCGTAGGAAAAATGCCTGAGCGGCGCACCTTGAATTGACGCTGTACGCAGGGCGCGGGTATAAACCGCGTCTTGTGTTTTTGTCGGACCTTTCTCCATGAGCTTCAGCCCACTGATTCGCCAATTGATCGATGCTCTGCGCACCTTGCCGGGCGTGGGTCAAAAAACCGCGCAACGCATGGCGCTGCAATTGCTGGAGCGTGATCGCAGCGGCGGTTCACGGCTGGCGCTGGCCTTGAGCCAGGCCATGGAAGGGGTAGGGCATTGCCGGCTGTGTCGCACCCTGACAGAAGACGATCTATGCCCGCAATGCTCGGACGTGCGCCGTGATGACACGTTGTTGTGTGTGGTGGAAGGACCGATGGATGTCTACGCGGTCGAGCAGACCGGTTATCGCGGTCGCTACTTCGTGCTCAAGGGGCATTTGTCGCCACTGGACGGGCTGGGTCCGGAAGCCATTGGCATTCCGCAGTTGCTGGAACGCATCAACGGGCAAGGCACTTTCACCGAAGTCATTCTGGCCACCAATCCAACGGTTGAAGGCGAGGCCACCGCCCATTACATCGCGCAGTTGTTGACCAACAAAGGCCTGATCACCTCACGCATTGCCCATGGCGTGCCATTGGGTGGCGAGTTGGAGCTGGTGGACGGCGGCACCCTGGCGCATTCGTTTGCGGGGCGTAAGCCGATCGCGTTGTGATAGCTGACGCGTACCCTGTAGGAGCTGCCGAAGGCTGCGAATCGCGGTATATCAGGTCAATTGCTTTCGCAGCCTTCGGCAGCTCCTACAAGGGAAGACCGCTACTCCGTCAAGCCAAAACTGGTCAGACAGAACGTCGGGATTTGCAGATCTCGCAGGCGCTCTGAACCGCCCAGTTCCGGCAGGTCAATGATGGCGGCGGCTTCGTGGATCTTTGCGCCCATGCGGCGGATAAGGTTGGCGGCGGCGATCAGGGTGCCGCCGGTGGCGATCAGGTCATCGAACATCACCACCGAATCGCCATCGCACAGACTGTCCGCGTGGACCTCCAGAAACGCCTCGCCGTATTCGGTCTTGTAGGCTTGCGAAAGCACGTCGGCGGGCAGTTTGCCTTGTTTGCGGAACAGGATCAGCGGCTTGTTCAGCTCGTAGGCCACGATCGAACCGATCAGAAAGCCTCGGGCATCCATCACCCCAACATGGCTGAAGTCGGCTTCGATATAACGCTGAACAAAACTGTCCATCACCAGGCGGGTGGCCTTGGGCGATTGAAACAGCGGGGTGATGTCACGAAAAATGACGCCCGGCTTGGGGAAATCCACGACCGGGCGGATCAGGGCTTTGAGGTTGTGTTCATCGAAGCTGTGAGTGTCTAGGGACATCAGAGAGATCCAGGGCAGTAAGCGGTATGAGCGCTAGTCTAAAGGCCTGGGCTCTGCTGCGCACCCTCAGCTTTCGATAGCGCCGCCGGCCAGGGCGCAGAGCTGGATCGGATCGAGAATCTGGATTTCCTTGCCCTCGGCCGAGATCAGTTCGTTCTGCTGGAATCGGGTGAACACCCGAGAGACGGTTTCCACCGCCAGCCCCAGATGATTGCCGATTTCGTTGCGCGACATGCTCAGGCGGAACTGGTTGGCAGAAAATCCACGAGCGCGGAAGCGGGCCGACAGGTTGACCAGAAAGGTAGCGATCCGCTCGTCGGCAGTTTTCTTGGACAACAGCAACATCATTTGCTGGTCATCGCGGATTTCCCGGCTCATCACGCGCATCAACTGGCGGCGCAACTGCGGCAGCTGCACGGACAACTCGTCCAGCCGCTCGAAGGGGATTTCGCACACAGAGGTGGTTTCCAGCGCCTGGGCAGACACCGGATAGGCTTCTGCGTCCATGCCCGACATGCCGACCAGTTCGCTTGGCAGATGGAAGCCGGTGAGCTGCTCTTCGCCGCCGTCACTGATGTTGAAAGTCTTGAGCGCGCCAGAACGTACGGCATACACCGAGGCAAAGGTATCGCCCTGGCGGAACAGGAATTCGCCTTTCTTCAAGGGGCGACCGCGCTTGACGATCTGATCCAGTGCTTCCATGTCTTCGAGGTTCAAGGAAAGAGGCAGGCACAGCGGAGCCAGACTGCAATCCTTGCAGTGAGCTTGGGTGTGCGCGCGCAACTTGACGGGCTCTGACATGACTGGATTCCTTGTGGTAAACACACATAAGTCATAAGGGTAACCCACGGGCATGGCTTCCTGCCAGCCGCATCAACATACCGAGCGATCAAGTTTTACTGATGTGGGTCGATAACAACTCAGGAATCATCCTTTCTTCAAGAGGTTGCCGCTCATGTGGTCACCCAGTCTCACCGCAATCAGCCGAGCTTTTTTGACTGCCAATGCAGCTGCGCAAAAAAGCGCCGCAGACAAAACGGCCCCTGAAGGTACATCCGGCGCCAATCCCGCCCAGAGCGTTAGTCAAAGCTCTGGCCCGAGCTCCCAGGTCAGCCTTTCGGCGGCAGGCCTGGCCCGGGCAGCGCTGGCGGGTTCGGCCAATTCAGACATCAAACAAAGTGGTCTGCCGGACTCGGTACAGAAAGTTCTCACCTCGGTGCGGCTCTCTCAGAAGGGGTTGCAGCAGATGAATGATCAACTGCAAGCCGTCATCAGTGATAAGTCGCTGACTGCCGAGATGCGTCAGGTGAAATTGTCCACGCTGCAATCAATGTCCGGGATTTACCAACGCCAGGTCAGCGATTCCAGCCGTGATCTGGCGTCGGCCATGAACGGGTTGACGTCGGCCGACAAAGCCAAGGCCAGCATGCTGGTGCTGGCCAACATGTAACCGGCGCCCTCAGATCACCCGGGAAAACCGCTCGCGATTCTGCTGCGTCAGGTAGGCGTCAAATACCATGCAGATCGAGCGGACCAGCAGTCGCCCGGCTGGCGAAACCCGAATGCCGTTGGTATCCAGCTCGATCAGGCCATCGCTGGCCATGCTTGCCAGTTGCGGCCATAGCTCGCTGAAGTACGCGCGGAAATCAATCCCGAAACTTGCTTCGATAGCGGCGAAATCCAGGCTGAAATGACAGATCAGTTGCTGGATGACTGCTCGTCGTACTCGGTCATCCTGGCTGCATGACAGACCGCGCTTGGTCGCCAGTTGATCGCTGCCCAGCAGGCTCTGGTAGTCGCTCAGGTCGCTGCTGTTCTGGCTGTACAGGTCACCGATCTGGCTGATGGCGGAAACTCCGAGGCCGATCAAGTCGCAGTGCCCGTGGGTGGTGTAGCCCTGGAAGTTGCGCTGCAGGGTCAATTCTTCCTGGGCAATCGCCAGCTCGTCATCGGGCAGCGCGAAGTGGTCCATGCCGATGTAGCGATAACCTGCCTGGGTCAGTTGTTCGATGGTGCGTTCGAGCATTAGCAACTTGGCTTCCGGTGCCGGCAGGTCGGCGCTATCGATGCGTCTCTGGGGCATGAAGCGCTCCGGCAAGTGGGCGTAGTTGAACACCGACAAGCGATCCGGCTGCAGGGCGATGATTTCATCCACCGTGTGAGCGAAGGCTTCCGGAGTCTGCTTTGGCAGCCCGTAGATCAGGTCGATATTGACCGAGCGAAACTGCAAGGTATGGGCGGCTTCGATGATCGCCTGGGTTTCTTCCAGGCTTTGCAGGCGATTTACCGCACGCTGCACCTGCGGGTCGAGGTCTTGTACGCCGAGGCTGACCCGATTGAAACCGAGCTCGCGCAATAGTCCCATGGTCGACCAGTCGGCCTCGCGAGGGTCGATCTCGATGCCGTAGTCACCGGAATCATCGTCCAGCAGATTGAAGTGCTGGCGCAGCTGGCCCATCAGTTGGCGCAGTTCGTCATGGCTGAGGAAAGTGGGTGTGCCCCCGCCGAAGTGCAGTTGTTCGACCACCTGACGAGGGTCGAGATGGCAGGCGATCATCTGGATTTCGTGTTCCAGGCGTTGCAAGTAGACCTGGGCGCGGCCCCGATCCTTGGTGATGACCTTGTTGCAGGCGCAGTAGTAGCAAATGTTTGCGCAGAACGGGATGTGCACGTAAAGCGAGAGCGGGCGCACGGCCTTGCGGCTGTCGCGCAGTGAATGGAGCAGGTCGAAGGCTCCGACCTGTGTCTGAAACTGCACCGCAGTTGGGTAGGACGTGTAGCGTGGCCCGGCCAGATCGTAGCGGCGTATCAGATCAGAATCCCAACGAATGGCGTCGAGCATGTTGGCGTTCCCCGGATAGGCTGGCAGTGGCGGTCAGTCTAGGGAAGGGCTCTGTAACGTCTGTTGATGTGGGTCAATGGCCCATCAACCAGTGCTGATGCGGACCAGGCAGCGTCCAGATTCCGAACAGTATCACCGCCACTCCGCCGGCCATGCGCACGCCGCGTTTGCGCAGAAGCGCTGTCGTGCGTTCAGCAGCGATACCGGTGGCCAGCAACACCGGCCAGGTGCCGAGGCCGAAAGCGAGCATCAGCAGCATGCTGTCGATGGCGTTGCCCTGGCTGGCGGACCAGAGCAGGGTGCTGTAGACCAGACCGCAGGGCAACCAACCCCACAAAGCACCCAGCAGCAGGGCGCGAGGGGTACTGGAAACCGGCAGCAAACGGTTGGCGATCGGCTGAATGTAGCGCCACAAGCCGCGCCCCAGACCCTCGATACGGGTCAGGCCGCTCCACCATCCCGCCAGATACAGGCCCATGGTGATCAGCAGCAACGCCGCTATCACCCGCATGAAGGTCGCCGCCGGACTGTTGGCCACCGCCCAGCCCGCCAGGCCAATCAACAGGCCAGCGGTTGCGTAACTGAGAATCCGCCCAAGGTTGTAAGCCAGCAGCAGGCGCATGCGGCGGTTGCGTTGCTCCTTGGGAATCGCCAGGGTCAGGGCACCCATCAGGCCGCCGCACATCCCCAGGCAATGCCCGCCGCCGAGCAGGCCGAGGATCAGGGCGGAGATGAGGAGGGGGATGAGGTCAGTCATGGATGTCCAGACGGATCGATACCCCTGTGGGAGCGGTGCTTGCCCGCGATAAGGCTGGACGCGATAGACCTGATATTCGCGGTGCCCTTATCGCGGGCAAGCACCGCTCCCACAGGATTGTATTCACACATCAGGCCCTTCTTTTTTCCCTGGCTTGCGTATGGCTTCATCCACCGCCGCCTGATGCTTGGGATCCTGATCATCAAACAGGATGCTGTGGGCCGGGCCTTCCATGTCGTCGTACTGGCCGCTGTCCACTGCCCAGAAGAAGATATAGATCGCCACACCGACCAGCAGCAGCGCTGCGGGGATCATGATGTAGAGCGCTGGCATAAAGCCTCCGAAAGCGGCGGGCGAGTGATGCTGGGAGTGGACGGCACACGGGTCAGGCGCAAGGCATTGAGCACCACGGTCAGGGAACTGACGGACATGCCGACCGCCGCCCAGATCGGCGTCACCCAACCCAGCGCCGCGAACGGCAACATGAGGCCATTGTACAGCCCGGCCCACAACAGGTTTTCGATGATCACCCTGCGGGTCCGACGCGCCAGACCAAAGGCTTGCACCAGGGTTTGCAGGCGATTGGACAACAAGACGGCGTCAGCACTGGTTTTTGCCAGATCGGTGGCCGAGCCCATGGCAATGCTGATGTCGGCTGCGGCCAGAACCGGCACGTCGTTGACGCCGTCCCCCAGCATCAACACTTTGCGGCCCTGGCGATGCAGTGCTTGCAGCGCCGCCAGTTTTTCGTCTGGGTGCAGGCCGCCACGGGCTTCATCAATGCCCAGTTCCTTGGCGATTTCGGCGACCATGGGCGAGCTGTCGCCCGACAGCAGCATGGTTTTCCAGCCTCGGGCCTTGCAGGCTTGCAGCAGCTCATAGGCATCGACCCGTAGCCGGTCATCAAGGATCAACCAGGCCAAGGGTTCATGGGTGTCGCCCAGCAACAAGTGCTGTCCAGCCTGCTCAGGTGCGCGCGGAACGGCGCTGGCGCTGAGGGCACAAACGAATCCGGGCTGACCAATGCGCAGCCGCCGTCCGCCAACCATACCTTCTAGCCCCAGCCCCGGCTGGCTGATGACGTCTTCAGCCGCGATGGGGGCGCGACCGAACGCTTTGGCAATCGGATGTTCCGAGCGGTTTTCCAGCGCGGCGGCCAGACTCAGGCAGCGATCGGCGTCCAAGGTGCCGAGGGTTTTGACGTTGCGTAGCGCCAGGCGCCCTTCGGTCAGTGTGCCGGTCTTGTCGAAGATCACTGTGTCGATCTGATTCAAGCCTTCAAGTACATGGCCTCGTGTCAGCAGCAGGCCGAGTTTGTGCAACGTGCCGGTGGCGGCGGTCAGTGCCGTGGGGGTTGCCAGTGACAGCGCGCAGGGGCAGGTGGCGACCAGCATCGCCAGGACGATCCACAATGCCCGGGAAGAATCTATTTGCCACCACACGATGCCGATGACAGCGGCGAGGATCAGCGAAGCCAGCAGAAACCATTGGGCAGCACGGTCGGCGATTTCCGCCAGGCGAGGTTTTTCGGCCTGCGCCCGCTCCAGCAGGCGAACGATGGCCGATAGGCGCGTGTCATGGCCCAGCGCTGCTACTTCAACCGTCAGGACGCTTTCGACGTTCAGGGTTCCCGCTGTCACGGCATCGCCTGCACGGCGTCGCTGCGGCAGGTACTCGCCGGTCAGCAAGGATTCATCAACGCTTGACTGACCCTCAACGATGCGTCCGTCGGCGGGGATCACCGAGCCTGGCTGGACCAGTACCCGGTCATGCAGTTGCAGTTCCGTAAGCAAGATCCGCACGCTTTGCCCGTGCTCATCCAGGCGCAGGCAGGAAGCGGGCAGCAGGTTGACCAATTGCGCGGTAGCGGCGGCGGTACGTTCTCTGGCCCGTCTTTCCAGATAGCGCCCGGCCAGCAAAAACAGGGCGAACATGCCTACCGCGTCAAGATACAGCTCGCCGCTGCCGGTCATCGCTGTCCAGATGCCGGCGAGATAAGCACCGCCAATGGCCAGGGACACGGAAACATCCATGGTCAGATGGCGGGTGCGCAGATCGCGCATGGCCCCACGAAAAAACGGTGCGCAGCTGTAGAAGACGATGGGTGTTGTCAAAAACAGCGCTACCCAGCGCAGGATGGTGTGCATTTCCGGGCTGAGATCGATGTTGAATTCCGGCCAGGTGGCCATGGTCGCCATCATTGCCTGGAACCACAGCAGCCCCGCCACGCCCAGCTGGCGCAAGGCCAGACGGTTTTCATTGGCCAGGGTTTCGGCAGCGCGGTCCGCCTGGTACGGATGAGCGACGTAGCCGACGCTGCGCAATTGGGCGAGGACTTCGCTCAGTGGCAACAGGCTGTCGTTCCAGCTGACGTGCAGGCGATGGTTGGACAGATTCAACCGGGCTTCAGCCACCGCAGGCAGGCTGCGCAAGTGCCGTTCGATGAGCCAGCCGCAGGCCGCACAGCTGATGCCTTCCATCAACAACGTGGTTTCCGACAGCTCGCCCTCGTGGCGGACAAAAGGCGCCTGCACGTCGGGACGGTCGTACAGCGCCAGTTCGTCCACCAGTTGCACCGGCAAGGTTTCGGGGTTGGCCGAGGCTTCGCTGCGGTGGCTGTAATAGCTTTCCAGCCCGCCCGCGACGATCGCCTCTGCCACAGCCTGACACCCCGGGCAGCACAGCTCGCGGGTTTCCCCGAGCACGACAGCGGTAAAGCGGCTGCCTGCCGGGACGGGCAGGGCGCAGTGGTAGCAGGGGGTGGGTGTGGTCATTGGAGATTTAAAAGGCTCTCAGGGAAAGCGGTGAATGCTGTTTCTGTAGGAGCTGCCGAAGGCTGCGAATGGTGTTTGTCTGACACACCGTTTTCGCAGCCTTCGGCAGCTCCTACAGTTGATTGTCACTTTTTCAAATCTTCCGCGCCTTGAATCGCTTCATCGCCCAGTGTCAGTTGGTTGTCGGGGCTGATCTGTTCTTCTTCGAACAGTCGCCAGGTCTGCCCGCCCTCGTTGCCAAGCAGTTCCACAAAACGCCGACCTTGGACTCTATCAGTCAGTTGGCCGATGTAGCGGTCCGGATCGGAACGGCTTTGGGTGAGCATTATCCGCCGATCCTTTTGCGGCTGGGTGGGGGAAATCAGGTTCAGTTCCAGTGTTGCGGGTCGGCTGTTTCCGCTCAGGCGCAGGTCGGCTTCGCCGGTCACCTCGTCCAGCTGCACGCTGGCTTTGAGCTTCAGGGTCTGGGCGAGCAATTCGCGGTCCAGGGAGCGGTTGATGCCTTTGCCCGCTTCGTAATAGTTGTCGTTGACCAGATTGTCCGGGTTCTTGACGGCAATGGTGACCATGGTCAGCGACAGGGTTACTGAGCAGGTCAGGATGCCGATAAGGATCCATGGCCAGAGGTGCTTGTACCACGGGTTTTGAGCAGTTGCGACGGACATGGGCGGTTCTCTTTTACCTGGCGGTTAGCGCACTTGTGGGCCGATGAACCGGCTCTTGGTTTCAGCATGAGTGTCACCGTCGGCGTCCTTGAGGATGAAGATCACCTCATTGGTGCTTGATGGCAGCTTCTCGGGGGCGATGGACAGCTCCACCGGCATGCTGAAGATTTCTCCGGCTGGCACCCGGAACTCACGGCGGCCTTGTAGCTTCAGGTCGGGCAGGCCAGTGGCGTCGAGCACATAGGTGTGATCGACCTGATCCTTGTTCATGACCTTCAGGCTGTAGACGTTCTCGATCCGGCCTTCGGCGTTTTCCCGATACAGCACACGATCCTTGCTGACATCGAAACCCACCAGCGAGCGCATGAAGAATGCCGAAACCAGCAGCCCGATCATCAGCAACAGCACCAAGGCATAACCGATCAGCCTTGGCCGCAGCTTGTGAGTGACCTGCCCCGAAAGGTTGTGTTCGGTGGTGTAGCTGATCAGGCCGCGGGGGTAGTTCATCTTGTCCATGATGGTGTCGCAGGCGTCGATGCAGGCAGCGCAGCCAATGCATTCGATCTGCAGTCCATCCCGGATGTCGATACCGGTGGGGCAGACTTGAACGCACATTGTGCAGTCGATGCAATCGCCCAAGCCCTGAGCCTTGTAATCGATGTCTTTTTTACGTGGGCCACGTTTCTCCCCTCGGCGCGGGTCGTAGGACACGATCAGGGTGTCCTTGTCGAACATCACACTCTGGAAACGTGCATAGGGGCACATGTAGATACACACTTGCTCGCGCAGCCAGCCGGCGTTGCCATAAGTGGCCAGTGTAAAGAACCCCACCCAGAAATACGCCCAGCCATCGGCCTGGCCAGTGACCAGTTCAGCGATGAGGTCGCGGATCGGTGAGAAATAACCGACGAACGTCAGGCCGGTCACCAGTCCGATCAGCAGCCACAGGCTGTGCTTGGCCAGCTTGCGCACGAACTTGTTGGCGCTCATGGGGGCCTTGTCGAGCTTGATGCGCTGGTTGCGGTCGCCCTCGGTGACTTTTTCACACCACATGAATATCCAAGTCCAGACACTTTGCGGGCAGGTATAGCCGCACCAGATACGCCCGGCGTACACGGTGATGAAGAACAGGCCAAAAGCGCTGACGATCAGGATGCCGGATAACAGGATGAAATCCTGTGGCCAGAAGGTTGCGCCGAAGATGTAGAACTTGCGCTCCGGCAGGTTCCACCACACCGCCTGATGCCCGCCCCAGTTCAACCAGACCGTGCCAAAGTAAATCAGAAACAGCAGGGCGCCGCCGACCATGCGCAGATTGCGAAACAGGCCAGTGAATGCGCGGGTGTAGATTTTTTCTCGCGAGGCGTAAAGGTCGACCGTGTTGTTATCGTTCTTGGGCGGCGGCGTGACGTTGACGACAGGAATGTTATTGCTCATCGGTGTGTCCCACGGCAGTGGAAAAATGCCTCGGTCAGTGCATGGCCGGCCGGGGTCGCGACGGATCTTAATGTAAACAAGTGTAGAGGGTGCTGACCCGGGTCAATTGACTTGTGGATGGGGGGCAGGTTTGTGCTGCTGAACTGTTGGAGCGAGGCTTGCCCGCGAAGAACGATTACGCGGTATGCCTGAAACACCTCAGCGGGTCTTTCGCGGGCAAGCCTCGCTCCAACAAAATTTACTCGGCTTCTTGAGCCTTCTCCCCATGAGACAAGCTGTAAACATACGCCGCGAGGATATGCACCTTGTCATTACCCTGAATCGCTTCCTGAGCGGGCATCTGACCCTGGCGGCCGTAGCGGATGGTCTGCTGCAACTGTGCGAAGCTCGATCCGTAGATAAATGCTCCGGGATGGGTCAGGTCCGGAGCGCCCATGGCCGGGGTGCCTTTGCCCTGCGGGCCGTGGCAGGCGACGCAGTTGGCGGCGAAGATTTTCTGCCCGGCCGCGACGTCAGCTTTGGCGTCTTCCGGTAACTTGCGGCCGTCCAGTTGGGTGAGCACATAGGCCGCGACATCCCGCACGCCTTGCTCACCGACCACTTCGGCCCAGGCTGGCATCACCGCGTGGCGGCCGCCCATGATGGTGGTCTTGATCACTTCCGGCTCGCCGCCCCAGCGCCAGTCGGCATCAGTCAGGTTGGGAAAGCCATAGGCACCCTTGGCATCGGAGCCATGACATACCGAGCAGTTGGAAGCGAACAGACGCCCACCCATCTTCAGCGCTTGTGGATCTTTAGCGACCTCTTCGATGGGCATTGATGCAAATTTGGCGAAGATCGGCCCAAAGCGCGCTTCGGAACGGGCCATTTCCTTTTCCCACTCATGGACGCCGGTCCAGCCTTGCTCGCCATTGGAAAACTCGATTTTCTTCTCGTTATCCATATAACTGTAGCCCGGCAACAGGCCTTTCCAGTTGCCCAGGCCGGGGTAGAGCACCAAGTAGCCCAGAGCGAAGATGATGGTGGCGACAAACAGCATGAACCACCACTTGGGCAGCGGGTTGTCGTATTCCTCGATGCCATCGAATGAGTGGCCGACCGTCTCCTCGGTGGCCTCGTCGCGTTGGCCTTTGCGGGTGGACAGCAAAAGCCAGGTCAGTGCGAAGATGGTGCCCAGGGTCAGGACCGTGACGTACAGACTCCAGAAAATACTCATTTGCCGCTCCTGGACGCTTTTTCCTGCTCGACCTTTTTAACGGCTTGCGGATCGTCCGCGAAAGGCAGCATGGTTGCGTCGTCAAACTCTGACTTGCGCCGAGGGCTGAATACCCAGAGCGCCAGACCGATAAAGGCCAGCATCACCACCAGGGTGCCAAGGCCACGAATCATCCCGATATCCATCACGGTCACCGTTTGCTTTTGATGATGGTGCCAAGGCCTTGCAGGTAGGCCACCAGTGCATCCATTTCGGTCTTGCCCCTGACCGCATCCTGGGCACCGGCGATGTCTTCGTCGGTGTAAGGCGTGCCGAGGGTGCGCAGAACCTGCATTTTTTTCGCGGTCTCTTTACCGTCCAGTCGCTTCTCGACCAGGAACGGGTAAGCCGGCATTTTCGACTCGGGCACGACGTTGCGCGGGTTGTACAAGTGCGCGCGGTGCCAGTCATCGGAGTAGCGACCGCCGACCCGCGCCAGGTCCGGTCCGGTGCGCTTGGAGCCCCACAGAAACGGGTGATCCCAGACGCTTTCCCCGGCTACCGAGTAGTGGCCGTAACGTTCGGTTTCAGCGCGGAACGGGCGGATCATCTGCGAATGGCAACCCACGCAGCCATTGGCGATATACACGTCGCGGCCTTCGAGTTCCAGCGCAGTGCGTGGCTTCATGCCTTCTACGGGCTTGTTGGTCACGTCCTGGAAAAACAGCGGGACGATCTGGGTCAGGCCGCCGACGCTCACGGCAATGACCATGAAGAAGGCCAGCAGGCCAATGTTCTTCTCAAGGACTTCATGCTTCATCAGTGAGCTCCAACGGTCGCGATCTGGGCAGCGGCCTCAGCTTCTTCAGGGTCCGAAGCGCGGACGGTGCGCCACACGTTGTAAGCCATGAACAGCATGCCGCTGGCGAAGAATGCGCCGCCGACCATGCGTACGATGTAGCCCGGATGGCTGGCTTGCAGAGCCTCCACGAAAGAGTAAGTGAGGGTGCCGTCATCGTTGATCGCGCGCCACATCAGGCCCTGGGTAATGCCGTTGACCCACATGGATGCGATATACAGAACGGTGCCGATGGTCGCCAGCCAGAAGTGTGCGTTGATCAGACCGATGCTGTGCATCTGGGGCCGACCGAAGACTTTCGGAATCATGTGATACACCGCGCCGATGGAAATCATCGCCACCCAGCCCAAGGCCCCTGCGTGCACATGGCCGATGGTCCAGTCGGTGTAGTGCGACAGGGAGTTGACCGTCTTGATCGCCATCATCGGGCCTTCGAAGGTCGACATGCCGTAGAACGCCAGCGAAACCACCAGAAACCGCAGGATCGGGTCGGTGCGCAATTTATGCCAGGCCCCGGAGAGGGTCATCATGCCGTTGATCATCCCGCCCCAGCTGGGTGCCAGCAGAATGATCGACATCACCATACCCAGCGATTGCGCCCAGTCGGGAAGGGCGGTGTAGTGCAAATGGTGCGGGCCGGCCCAGATGTACAGGGTGATCAGCGCCCAGAAGTGCACGATGGACAACCGATACGAGTAAATCGGCCGCTCGGCCTGCTTGGGCACGAAGTAATACATCATCCCCAGAAAGCCCGTGGTCAGGAAAAAGCCCACCGCATTATGGCCATACCACCACTGAATCATCGCGTCAGTGGCACCGGAATAGGCCGAATAGGATTTGAACAGGCTGACCGGCAGCGACATGTGATTAACGATGTGCAGCATGGCGGTGACGACGATGAATGCGCCGTAGAACCAGTTGCCGACATAGATGTGTTTGGTTTTGCGTTTGACGATGGTGCCGAAGAACACCGCGCCGTAAGTGACCCAGACGATTGCCAGCAAAATAGCGATCGGCCATTCCAGTTCGGCGTATTCCTTGGTGGTGGTGTAACCCAGCGGCAGCGTGATCACCGCGCTGAGAATCACTGCCTGCCAGCCCCAGAACGTAAACGCTGCCATGCCGTCGGAGATCAGTCGGGTCTGACAGGTGCGCTGCACCACGTAGTACGAAGTACCGAACAACGCACAGCCACCGAAGGCGAAAATCACCAGATTGGTGTGCAGCGGTCGCAATCGACCGAATGTTGTCCATTCCAGACCCATATTCAGGTCAGGCCACACCAGTTGCGCGGCAATGAAGACGCCAAGGCTCATGCCGAGGATGCCCCAGACCACCGTCATGATGGCGAACTGGCGAACCACCTTATAGTTATAAGCGGTCGGACCGATTGCTGTGCTCATTGTCAGGTTCCACGGTTTGAATATTTATTAGAGTATGAAAACCGCGCGCAGGCATGCTCTGCGGTCGTTCCAGGCAAATTCCGACGCCAAGCGTAAAGGAAAAACCTGTCCGGGTGGACAGAAAAATATCGGAGGGTACAGGACGTGTGAATAGGGCGCATGAGTGGCGGACATTTAGCATGAGGCCGGGCGAGAAGCAGCTCAGCACACATGTCGGGCACTTTCCTTTCACTTGGCCTGTGGCCTGCCATCGCCAGTCCACTAACGGGCAAGCTTAGTCGCGAAAGTCCGGGGAGGAAAGGGTGAGGGTGCGCTTTGGTCGGCTAGCGCTGCAAACCTCGAACCTGTAGGAGCGCGCTTGCCCGCGATACCGCTGGATCAGGCAATAATTTTTTGACTGACCCACCGCTATCGCGGGCAAGCGCGCTCCTACTTTAAGTGCATTTCAATTCAGGGGATCTGGGAAAAAGGGACCACCGCACCCTGTTGCAGGGTGCGGGGTTGAAGGGGTCCACAGTGATGCTCGGTGTTGCTCAAAACGGCTTGGCTGTTACTGCGCGGCTTTGCTGTTGTCGACGAGTTGATCAGGACCCTTCGACAGGCTGTAAACATAAGCGGCCAGCAACTGTACTTTGTCATTGCCCAATAAATCGGCCTGAGCAGGCATATGACCTTGGCGACCAAGACGAATGGTCTGCTGCAACTGCGCCAGGCTGGTGCCGTAGATGAAACCGCCCGGCTGCGTCAGGTTTGGAGCGCCCATTGCTTCGGTGCCTTTACCTGTTGCGCCATGACAGGCTACACAGGTGGAGCTGAACACTTGCTGTCCGGCGGCCAGATCGGCGTTGTCATCGGCAGGCAATGGCAGCCCGGCGAGGGAATGACGCACGTAAGCGGCGACGTTTTTCACGCCTTCTTCGCCGATGATCGTGCCCCAACCCGGCATCGCCGCCATCCGGCCGCCCATGATGGTGGTCTTGATGGTTTCGGCATTGCCGCCCCAGCGCCAGTTGCTGTCGGTCAGGTTCGGAAAGCCATAAGCGCCTTTGGCGTCGGAGCCGTGACACACCGAACAATTGGAAGCGAACAACCGGCCGCCCATTTTCAACGCTTGTGGATCACGAGCGACATCTTCCACCGGCATCGCCGCGAATTTGGCGAAGATCGGACTAAAACGGGCATCCGCCTTGTCCATTTCCTTCTGCCATTCATTGACCCCGGTCCAGCCGTTCTCATAGCCGGGCAGCACGCCTTTCCAGTTGCCCAGGCCCGGGTAAAGGATCAGGTAACCCACGGCGAACACCAGGGTGCCGGCAAATAGCATGAACCACCACTTCGGCAGCGGGTTGTCATATTCCTCGATGCCATCGAAGCTGTGACCCATGGTCTGGTCGGTGCTGCCTTTGGTTTCGCCCTTGCGTGTGCCGACCAACAGCCAGGTCAGGCCGATCAGGCTACCGATGGTCAGCACGCAAATATAGGTGCTCCAGAAAGTGGTCATGGCTGGTTACTCCGTACAGCAGGCTGTTCTTCTTGATGGAGCTTGTTTTGAAGCTGCTCTTTGGCGGGTGCGGGCAAAGGCTCGTCGGCGAATGGCGCCAGGCTTGCTTCGGCAAACTCAGCGTTGCGCTTGCTGCTGAATACCCACAGCGACAGACCGATGAATGCGATGGCTACCACCAGCGTGCCGAGGCCGCGTAGATCCTGAATATCCATGGCTCACCTCTTGCTCTTGATGGCAGTGCCGAGCACTTGCAGGTAGGCCACCAGCGCGTCCATCTCGGTCTTGCCTTTTAGGGAGGCAACCGCGCCGCTGACATCCGCGTCGGTGTACGGCACACCGAAGGTGCGCATCGCCTTGATCTTGGTTTCGGTGTGGCTGCTGTCCACAGGCTGGGTGACCAACCATGGGTAAGCCGGCATTTTCGACTCAGGCACGACGTTGCGCGGGTTGTACAAGTGCGCGCGGTGCCAGTCATCCGAATAGCGTGCGCCGACCCGGGCCAGGTCCGGGCCTGTGCGCTTGGAGCCCCACAGGAACGGGTGATCCCAGACGCTCTCGCCCGCCACCGAATAGTGGCCGTAGCGTTCGGTTTCGGCGCGGAACGGACGAATCATCTGCGAGTGGCAACCGACGCAGCCTTCACGGATATAGATGTCGCGACCTTCAAGTTGCAGCGCGGTGTAAGGCTTCATGCCCTCTACCGGCTTGTTGGTCACGTCCTGAAAGAACAGCGGGACAATCTGCGTCAGGCCGCCGATGCTGACGGCCAGAACCATCAGGATCATCAGCAGGCCGACGTTTTTCTCGATGACTTCATGTTTCATGGCGAGCTCCTCAGGCCATCTGCGCGGCGGCAGCAGCGTCCACAGGGTTTGAAGCCTGCACGGTGCGCCAAGTGTTGTAAGCCATCAGCAACATGCCGAAGAGGAAGATCGAGCCGCCCGCCAGCCTCACGATGAAGCCCGGATGGCTGGCCACCAGGGTTTCCACGAAGGAGTAGGTCAAGGTGCCGTCTTCATTGACTGCGCGCCACATCAGGCCCTGGGTGATGCCGTTGACCCACATCGAGGCGATGTACAAGACAGTGCCGATGGTTGCCAGCCAGAAGTGCGCATTGATCAGGCCGATACTGTGCATCTGTGGCCGGCCGAAGACTTTCGGGATCATGTGGTACAGGGCACCGATGGAGATCATCGCGACCCAGCCCAACGCACCGGCGTGAACGTGGCCGATGGTCCAGTCGGTGTAGTGGGAAAGGGCGTTGACGGTCTTGATCGCCATCATCGGACCTTCAAAGGTCGACATGCCGTAGAACGCCAGGGACACCACAAGAAAGCGCAGGATCGGGTCGCTGCGCAATTTATGCCAGGCACCCGAGAGGGTCATCATGCCGTTGATCATGCCGCCCCAGCTTGGCGCCAGCAGAATCAGCGACATCACCATGCCCAGCGACTGCGCCCAGTCCGGCAGCGCGGTGTAGTGCAAGTGGTGCGGGCCGGCCCAGATGTACAGGGTAATCAGCGCCCAGAAGTGCACGATGGACAGCCGATAGGAATACACCGGGCGTTCTGCCTGTTTCGGCACGAAGTAGTACATCATCCCCAGGAAGCCTGCGGTCAGGAAGAAACCCACCGCGTTGTGCCCGTACCACCACTGAACCATGGCATCGGTCGCACCCGAATAGATCGAGTAGGACTTGGTCAGGCTGACCGGCAATTCCAGGTTGTTGACGATGTGCAGCACGGCGACGGTGAGGATGAACGCACCGAAGAACCAGTTGCCGACGTAGATATGCTTGGTCTTGCGCGTGGCCAGGGTGCCGAAGAACACGATCGCGTAAGCCACCCAGACCACAGTGATCAGGATGTCGATCGGCCATTCCAGTTCGGCGTATTCCTTGGAGCTGGTGTAACCCAGTGGCAGGGTAATCGCTGCCAGCAGGATGACCAGCTGCCAGCCCCAGAACGTGAACGCCGCCAGTTTCGGCAGGAACAGGGTGGTCTGGCAGGTCCGCTGCACCGAGTAGTAGGAGCTGGCAAACAGCGCGCAGCCACCAAAGGCGAAGATCACCGCGTTGGTATGCAGCGGACGCAAGCGACCGAAGCTCGTCCAGGGTAAGTCGAAGTTGAGTTCAGGCCAGACCAGTTGGGCGGCAATGAAGACGCCGAGTCCCATCCCGACAATCCCCCAGATCACCGTCATAATGACGAACTGGCGGACCACCTGATAGTTATAGGCGGTGCTGTTAGAGGTGTTCATTTAGTTATATTTCCCATCCAGGCTAGGTCGGGGCGTTACGCGCAGGTTTAGCGCCGGGTTATTGGCAGACTCATCAGAAGCGAGGCAAGCATGAGCAATGGGCGACAAGTCGGTATTGACGGGGATCAATGGGCGCACCTGGACAAGCTGGCGCAGGACAATGGCTGGCTATGGAATCCGACGCTGAAGCGGCAACAGGGCAAGGCGGCGGCAACACTGATCCTGGCTCATGGGGCAGGCGCGCCCATGGACAGCGACTTCATGAACGACATGGCTGCGCGCCTTGCGGATCAAGGCATCAACGTTTTGCGCTTTGAGTTTGCCTACATGGCGCAGCGGCGGATTGACGGTCGGCGGCGGCCGCCCAATCCTCAGACGCAACTGCTGGAATGCTGGCGGCAGGTGTATGCCAGCGTGCGACCGCATGTCACTGGATGCCTGGCGATTGGCGGCAAATCTATGGGCGGGCGCATGGTCAGTCTGGTCGCAGATGAGATGCAAGTGGATGCGCTGGTGTGCCTGGGTTATCCGTTTTACGCGGCAGGCAAACCGGAAAAACCTCGGGTCGCGCATTTGGCGGATTTGAAAACCCGGACCTTGATCGTCCAGGGCGAGCGTGACGCTTTGGGCAATAAAGAGGCCGTGGAGGCTTACGAGCTGTCGTCGGCCATCGACATCCTGTGGATCCCGGCCGCCAACCACGACCTGAAACCGCTGAAGTCGGCAGGCATCAGTTATGACCAATGCCTGGCTGATACCGCGCAACGCATTGCCGGTTTGCTGGCTTAACCGGGCTGGCAGTGCAGGTCGAATGCGCCATCGCTGACTTCAAAACCGATGGCCGAGATACTGAACCCGAACTCACCTCTGAGCCGCCGCGAGGCCACGTCGGCCTCCAGTAGCGTGAGTTGGCCTGCCTGAAAGTTTGCCGAGTGGTAGACGATGTTTTTCCAGCGCGGTGTCTGGTTATAGACCACTTTGATCCGCGGTTCGGCAGGGATCTCGTAAGTACCCAGGGGCAAACCCTGGTCGATAAACAGGCCAATGCAGGTCCGGGTCTGGCCGATTTTGCCCTCGGCAATGACTTTCCAGATCCAGTGGTTTGGCGCTTCACCCAGCTCCAGGCGCATCGTAAGGCGGGCCAGCACCGAAGTGACAATCAAAGGTTGCCGGGTAACCTGCGCCTGGAAATGACCCGCGCAAGGCTGTGACTGAATCAACTGTTTGCGGGACATGGAAGGCGTGCTCATGAACCGTGCTCCTGGCGGGTGTTCGAGAGGGGCGTCGCGCGGATGGGCGCGACGTCCCGAAAGTTTGTGGTTTTCCTCAGGTTGTTTCGCCGGTATCTGGTTTAGCGGATACCGACACCTACCGCGCTTTTGTGCTCGAACACCTTGAAATTCGCCCCGGTGACCAGGTTCTTGGTGGAATACCACTTCATGCCTGCCAGATTCTGAGCCAACGCCGTGGAAGACCAGTAAATAGCATTGCCCATAGGCCAGCGATTCCCGTAAGTGTTGAAGATCTGATTCAGCTCATCCATGGATGGCATACGTAGACCCTGGCTCGCTGCGGCTGCACTGGTCTGCGAGAACTTGCCATTGCCCAGCCCGACACAATGAATCACCCCCGTCACAATGACCTGATAACTCCTTGTCTCGCCCATGGCGTCGGATACGGAAATCGTCGCTGTCCCATTGCCGCGCACCGAGGCCAGGCCTTCGTTATCAACTTGCGCCACCAGAGGGTTACTGGAGCGATAGCTGTACGGCGCCTGGCCACCGCTGGCCGTGCGTTTTACCGTCGTGCCAGCCGGGAACGCGGGCAATAGATCCGGCGAGGCCGGGATCAGATAGATCTTGCCACTGAGCGTGACCGGCGAAGGATCCAGCGTCAGCCCCTGGCTAACCCTTAAAAACAACGGTGTTGAAACCGAGCCGGTTCCTGCGCGAGTTACGGTGTACGTCACACTCGCCGAACCGCCGAGGCTCTGGTTGATAAACGCCTTGGGTACGATGAACAGCAACTCCACATCCGCACCGACCACCTGAGCGGGTGGTTGGTAAGCGCTGGCGCCTTGCCAATTGATCTGCACACTGTCGCCAGCGCTCATGCCCTCATAGCGCACCCGCACGGTTGCGCCTGATTCGGGGATGTTCGATGGGATGAGAATGCCGTCGGGGCCTACGGTGTCCATCTGCGGGGCGGGTAGCTGCGCCAGCCCCGGCTGAATCTTCAATGACAGTGCCGCAGAGGCCTGCTCGCTGCCATTCGCGCGGATCAGGCGATAGTCGATGCTGACTGTTTGACCGCTATTGGCCTCAACCAGCACCGCCGAGAACAGCAGCTCAAGTTCTTTGCCCGCGTCGGGAGCCGTAATCACCCTCTCTTTACTGTCGCTGCCTCGCGGGCCATTCCATTGCACCACGACCCGATCGCCCACCCGCAACTCCGCGCTTGCGCCAATCAGCACGGTCGCGCCATTGACCGCATCTGCGGGGTCCAGCACATCGCCATTGGCCTCCTTCACCACGGGCAGCGGCAGTTCCGGCAGCACCAACAGCTGGAGCTTGACCTGAATCGCCTGGGAGTCCATCGACAGATTGCCGGCCAGGTCCGTCACCGTGTAATAAACCGCCGCCTCAACATCGCCGATGCTCTCCAGAAACTCCCGGGAAAACTCCAGTTCCACACGCTTCAAGCCCATGTCGTCCTTATCGACAATCGCCACCGGCCCCTCGACGGCACCCCAGTAGCTGCGCACCACATCGCCTTCTTTCATGTCGTTGTAGCCGGCGATCAGGCCCTTGAGCACATTGCCCATGTCTTCCAGCTCGGCAGAGGTCAGGCCGTTTTGGATGGCGGTGGGGAAGATGATTGGGGCGATTAGTGGGTTGCCGGGGGCGGTGCGGTCGATTTGGATGGGGGTGGATTGGGAGTCGCTGCTAGCCCCGTTTTCAAGATTGACCAGCCTATAGGCGAGCCGGTGATCACCTTTGATAAGTGCATCAACAGGTATTTCCAGGGTCAGGATATCCCCGGGTTTGTCATCTTCTGCAACCAACTTGATGTCGCCGATAGTATTACCATCCCATAGCAGTTGATAACTGGTATCCAGCGCTATGGCGTCCCACGCTGGAAAAGTGACAGTAACGGGGGATGTCAGTGCGTCGATTGGGAGTAGTCCTTCGTTATTCAGGCTAATGGCGACTGTTGGCGGTACGAGGAACTCGCTTTGGAAAAGTGTCGTGGGCTGAAGTAGTTCATTATGGTTAAGCATTGATGTTCTCTATCTTGATTTTTAAGTCCGTCCGCACCCAAGGCGCGGACGGGTCAGTGGATTGTTAGTTAGATCCAGTTGCAGTGGGTGTCTGAATAACTCATGTTGATCCGAACCCGAGTGACCCGTGAGGTTGCCGGGCTCTGATTACTTTCTTCAGGGGGAATGACTTTGAAGTGCGCTTCACCCCAGCCCACGCAGATGCGCTTCAGATTAGCCCCCGGTACCTTGAACGTGTAGCCATTGATGACATCATTGGCGTCCAGTTCCCGCTCGTCGTAAAAGCTAGCCGCCTCCACCGGGTTATTATCGTTATCAAAACCAATGAAATGAAATTGCAGAATCTGGTGGCGCAGAATGTTGAGATACGGCGCAATGGTCACTGGAGCACCGTCCGGATTCTCAATTGGGCCAACTACTCCATTGTCAGTAGTCAGGAATGTCGGACCCTCTAAACCTTCAACTCCCCCAGGGGTTTCTTCCTTCGAACGGACGGTGACATTTTCCATAGGTGAAGTTACGAGATTTGGGTTGCCGAAGCGGCTCACCGTATAGCGCACAGGAATCGCTACACCAGTTCCCTGTTCTTTCATGATTTCATTCGGAATCGGGATTATCAAATCTCGTTGCGCAGTCACGTCGGTGTTTTTGACCTGATACCACTGCGGAATGTGCTCTTGACCCCAGTACAGGTCCAAGTCATCGCTGATCTGAAATTCCGTATTCCATTTAATAATAGCTCTGCTGTTAAGCTCGTAATCGTCTTCATCAATGAAGTTGTTATCTAGGTTAGGGTTGGTGATGCTGGTGCCCTGAATAATGATTGCATCCAATGGCTCGCTAATAGGTAACGTCAGAAATACATCAATACTGCTCGGCAGCGAGCTGCCCACTTCTGTACCAGCACGATTTACACTGTAAGTGACATTGGGTCGTCCTTCGGGGATTACCGCAATCGTGTCATACGGTACGGTAATGGACAGCACAATATCCTCATCTTCATTACCCGCGGGCAATGGCAGTGGTAACGAAGAGTTACCGTCGCCCCAATGCAGGGTGATCAAATCCAGTGCGGCTGCATCCGGATAATGCGGGATGTCGACATTCACCCCAGCCTTTGCTTCTGCGTAGTCAATCAGCTCGCCCAGCGTAGTGTCGATAATGGGAGCGGGAAAATCATTCGGTACATCTTTCAGCAGCAGGCGCACTAATACTCCCAGAGAGCGGGCGGAAGTATTACCAGCACGGTCAGTAACCGAGTAACCAACGACCCCGTTGAAGTCACCGAGGCTTTCGAGAAAGGCTCTGTTGTAAGAGATGATCACCCGCTGCAGCCCCATATCATCCGCATTCACCACGGCGCCTGGGCCTTCCACATCACCCCAGAATGTACGCACCACATCATGCTTGGCCATCCCGGTGTAACTACCAATCTCTACATCGAGTTGGTTACCCATCTCGGTCAATTCCGCCGAGGTCAAGCCGCCCTCCACCTCGGGTGGTAGCTTGATTGGCCCCAGTTGCGGGCGACCTGGAGGGGTCAAATCCACTTCGACTTGAACGACAGGCGAGAGTACTGCTGTATTGTTCTCATGGTTGACGGTTTGATAGGCAAGGGCGTGTACGCCTTCAGTCAAGTTTTCTACCGGGATTTCGAGAAACAGTGGATCTCCCGGTTGATGATCTTGAGTGATGGTCTTTTTCGTACCTATCACGCCAGTGTTCCAGAATATCTGGTAGGTATTTCCAGGTGCTGCTACGTCCCACACTTCCAATTCAACCCGGACTGGTTGTGTCAGTGCGCTGACAGGCAACAAGCCCTCATTGTCCTCGTCATGAAACGCCGCCGGAACAAAGGGCACATCCAACTCTCTGGTGCTGTCAGGAAATGTCCGGGTGAAGTTGATGGTTGGATATTTTTTTGATGAATTCATTGCGTTCAATCTCTTGTAAGGATAGCTGTGAGCAGCCGCGCTACTAAAGTGAGCGTGAGCCACAGTCCGTAGGTTGGGGCCTACTGATTTGGTTTGGCAGGTTATTCCTGCAAGTTTTTAAGACAAGGCTTCTGCCGTCGTCTCCATTTCTAACTAATCGGGTTTTGAAAAACGTGTCAAGCGTAAGTAGGAAAATTTGTTTCGCCCCCGATAACACGGGGGTTGCAGCTCAGATGGGTGGTTAATGCGCTCAAGATAGCCCTGAATCAATTAGAAATATTTTCCTACACGAGCCTGTAGTACGTAGGATATTTCTTGCAAATGCCTGAGTCTTCTCTGACAAAAGGCTTGAGGAGGGTGGGAAGTAATATTTTATAAAGGGTGAAAATATTAAGTCTCGGCTCTTCAGTTTTTTGAGGTAAATATAGATGTTCAGAAGGGATGCTAGATCGGTATGCGGTTTCTCGTTAAGTGTTATCGCATTAGTTGTAGGCGGGGTGTCAGATGTTGGCGCCGTTGAAGGGAATCGACTGCGCTACCTGTCTGTCGAAAAAAGCTTGCGGAGTGAGCCTAGTCCGCCGCGTGAAGAAATAACGATCAATGACAATCAGATAAGTGCACTGGTGGTCGATGGTCGGGAACTGAATATTGATGGGTCTGTTGCGCAGGATGATTACCAGGTCAGAAATAAGGGCGTATTGAATGCTCAAGGGGCAGAGTTAGGGCTGGTTATTGTGTTAAGTCAGGGTGTTTTGAATGTGGAGGATTCTAAGGTCAATGGCGGAGTCGATGTCAATCAAGCTTTCGCTAATATTAAAAATACCACTATTAATGTTTTGCCAGGTTCTACGGCTACATTGAGAGCCGGTTTAGCACTTGCTAGCGAGCACATATCTTCAGTGGTGACGGTGAGCGACAGTACGGTATTTGGCGACGATACAGCCGTGTTGGCCGGTCCGTTAAGTGTAGTGTCGCTAGCGAATACCACAGTCATCAGTACGGGGGGGGAGTATTCTGGATCTCTCACCGGCGGTGTCAGGCTGTACGGTGGCGATTTTACCGCAACTCAGAAGAGTTACATTGAGGGTGCGTATCATGGGTTAAGGATGTCAGAAGCTAGCTCGCTGGATTTTTCGGTAGCTAATAAAGTTGTTATTGATGATTCAACGGTCAGAGGCGTACAGGGTGCGACAATCTATGTCGATACCAAAACAATCCCTACCGATATAACTATCCGCAATGGCTCGAATCTCATCACAGGCAATAACACGCTTCTGGAGGTACATGGCACAGGTCTGACAAACTTCGCAGTCGATAACAGCAACCTCACTGGCAACCTTGTTGCCGACGACAGTACGAACCTGAACATCACCCTGCAAAACGACGCACAGCTGACCGGCAATATCGTCAACAGCAAACAGCTGGCGATCAACTCCGGGGCGCGTTGGACGATGACGGAGGATGCTCAGGTCAATTCGTTGAGCATGGACGGCGGAAGGGTGAGTTTTGGGGATCCTGGGGACGGAGCGTTCAAGACCTTGAACCTCAACGAGCTGTCGGGCAGCGGCGCGTTCGACATGCGCATCAATCTGGATCAACGCGAAGGGGATTTGTTGACGGTCAATGGCTCGGCCACCGGTGATCACCTGTTGCGGGTCAAAAACACTGGCGTCGAAGTGGTTGAGCCGGACATGCAGCCGTATCTGTTAGTGGATACCAACGGTGGCGATGCCCGGTTTTCGCTGGCGGGAACACGGGCTGATCTGGGGGTGTATTCCTATGAGCTGGAGCAACAGGGGGATGACTGGTTCATCGTTGGTTCCGGCAAGATCATCAGCCCTTCAACCCAGAGCGTGCTGGCCTTGTTCAACGCAGCGCCAAATATCTGGAACAGCGAGCTGAGTACCTTGCGCAGCCGCATGGGGGAGGTGCGTGGCAAGGAGCATGCGGGTGGCTGGATTCGCGCCTATGGTAGCCGCTTCAATGCCAGCACCAGCGATGGCGTGGATTACCGCAATAGCCAGAGCGGCCTGTCACTGGGTGCCGATGCGCCGCTGCCGGTGAGTGTCGGTCAGTTGTCGGTGGGTTTGATGACCGGTTACAGCAAGAACGATCTGGATATCGGTCGCGGCACCAGCGGTAAAGTCGGCAGTTATTACGTGGGTGGTTACGGCACCTGGCTGCTGGACGATGGCTACTACCTGGACGGGGTGCTCAAACTCAACCGCTTCCGCAACGAATCAAAAGTTGCCATGAGCGATGGGGCCAAGGCCAAGGGCAACTACGAAAGCACCGGTATCGGTGGCTCGCTGGAGTTCGGTCGGCACATCAAGTTCGCCGATGGCTATTTCCTTGAGCCGTTCACCCAGCTGTCCAGCGTCTGGGTGCAGGGTGACAGTTACACGCTGGATAACGGCATGCGCGCCGACAATAACCGCACCCAGTCAGTGCTGGGCAAGGTCGGGGCCTCGGCAGGTCGCAGCATCGCATTGAAGGATGGCGGTGTGCTGCAACCCTATTTGCGATTGGCAGCGGCTCACGAGTTCTCCCGCAACAACGAAGTCGAGGTCAATAAAACCCGTTTTGACAACCAGTTGTCAGGTTCAAGGGGAGAAGTGGGGGCCGGGGTTTCGGTATCGCTGTCCGAGCGTCTGCAACTGCATGCTGACTTCGACTATATGAAGGGCAAAGGCGTCGAACAGCCGTGGGGGGCCAATGTGGGGTTGAAGCTGGCGTTTTGAGGCGGACGTCTGATCCAGCTACTCGCTAGCCTGTAGGAGCCGAGCTTGCTCGCGAAGAACGATAACGCGGAGTATCTGATGTACCTCATCGCCTGATTCGCGGGCAAGTCGGAATGCCGCCCACACGCTCCAACAGGTTCAGCGTTCATTCGTAGGAGCTGCCGAAGGCTGCGAAAGCGGTGTTTCAGGAGTATCCCCTTCGCAGCCTGCGGCAGCTACAGGGTTGTAGGCAGCCCAATAAAAACCCCGATGCGCAATCATCGGGGGTTTTTATTGGGCGCGTCTCATGGCGAGTAGCCACGGATCACCCTTTTTTCTTGCGACCTCTCGGCCGTGTCGCTTTGGGCGGGGTTGGGTCTTCGCCGACGGTTACGTGCAATATGGGGGAGATGCCCATCAGGTAAGGCCCGCGATGAACCTCGTAATACACCTCCACAGGTCCGTAATGCAGGTGGATCATGAGGTCGTAGCTGATACACAGCACCCGGACCGTGGTTTGTTTGGTAATGGAGCGCAGCAGTAACCGGGTCGACGATTTGTTCAGGCCCCAGTAAAACACCAGCACATCGTTGAAATGCATGGCGGTCGTGCCGGGGATCTGTACGTTGATGCCACCATGGGCTTGTTCATAGGTGATGGAGTGGGGCCGCACATGCGCCAGCTTGGGTGGCTTCAAATTGCGCGAGATATTCAGCTGCGGGTGCCAGATCGGCGGGTTGCTGACCTCGTTGTCTGATTCGTCATCGCTTGCTGGTTCGGGCACTTCTACAGGCCCTGCATTCAAGTCCGGGATGTATTTCGGCGCCAGTTCTGAGCACTGTTCGCTGAGGTCGGCTATTGGCTCGGGTTTGTTCAGTTGTTTGTCGTCGGAGGAGTTATCGTCCATCTCATCGTCCTGAATAAATGATTGTCTCAGCTGATATGGAATTAAACAGTGCCGGTCCATGGCGAGGTGGGCGTATTAAATTGATCTGCGACGAACAGGTCAAGTCGGACAGATCCGAATCTTGCCGTTGTAATCGTCCGGGCGATAGTTGGTTATGCGCAAGCTACAGGTGAACACGCTTTGTTCAGGATTCTGCGCAGAGGTCCGTATTTAAAGGCTTTGTGGGGGATAACGTATTTACACGTAGTTCGCTATTTTGTAGGGCATGTACTACAGCTATTGTTGTAGGAGGGATGAAATTTAAAAGTTGAGGCGTTGTAATACCTAAGTGTCAGAGTTTTCATTCGAAACAATGAAAAAAATCCTGCACGCAAAAGCATGCAGGATTAAAGCTTATGTATCTAAATGGGTGGAGTGTTAGCGCTGGATGGTCAGCTCAGCCGATTGCGCCAGGAGCGAGCGGTTTCCCGCGCGATCCGTGACGTGGTAAGTGATGTTCACTTTGTCGCTGAACAAACCCTCCATCAATTCCTTGGTGAAGGAAATCTCGATGGGGGTAGTGCTCAGGTTTTCTGCCCGGACACGATAGGCAGGTCCGGCCGTGCCGTTGCAGACGGTCTGGATGTAATCACCCGTAGCCAACCCGGAATAGCTCGGGATCCGGCCCTTGAGAACGTCACCGAAGCTGGCATCGGCGAAGATAATCTGTGCCATGAGCGGCGCACCTGGCGGGGCGCGGTCAATGAGCAGGGGGGTGGTGGGCGAATTCTCAGATACCCCGTTGAAGCTGTTGGTCGCCCGATAGCCCAGTTCATAGCGGCCTTCTTCGGCCAGCAGTCGGGAGTCCAGCTTGAGGTGGATGATGTCTCCCGGCAGATAAATGTCGGACATGGTCCAGACTTCACCTACCAGTTCCTTATTCAGCGTCAGTTGCACGTAGCAGCCGGGGCGAATGGCGCTCCAAAGAGTGATTTCTACCGCGAGGAAATCGCCCAGATCAACGGTGCGAATCAGGCCGTCCTCCGGGGAGGCAGCAGGAACGAAGGGGGCGGCGAAGTCGAATTTTTGTGATGTGTTCATAGTTCTTTTCTCAAACATTTATAGGGGATTAACGGGCGATAGTCAGTTCAACCGGTTGGGCCAGGATCGAGCGGTTACCCGCGCGATCAGTGACGTGATAGGTGAGGGTGACCTTGTCGCTCTGCAGGCTTTCGAGGAAATCCTTGGTAAAAGGAATCTCGATGGGGGTGGTGGTCAGGTTGTCTGGCTGGACCAGGAAGGTCGGGCCTTCGGTGTTGTTGCACAGGGTCTGGATCAGGTCGCCGAGTTCCATGCCTGCGTAGCCTGGGACTTTGCCTGTGGCGGGATTGCCAACGCTGATGTCCGGCATAAGCACCGGTGCCAGCAGCGATGCGCCGGGGGCGGTGCGATCGATGAGGAGAGGGGTGGTTTTGGAATTTGCGGAAACGTTATTGTCAGGGTTGGTCGCCTCAAAGCCGAGCAGCCACTTGCCTTCATTCAGCAAATAGCGCGGGTCAAGTTCCATGGTGATTACTTGGCCAGGTCCCTCAGTATCGGACAGAGTCCTGACCGGCCCGATCAGCTCGCCGTTCAGCATGAGCCGAAGGCGGAAGCCAGACTGCATGTAGGCGCCGATCTCTACCAGGACGTCGACAGGCGAACCCAGCTCGTCAACATGCAACAGCCCATCAAGTGGATCAGCTGCCGGGACAGAGGGTGCCGCAAAATCAAAATATTGTGATGCGTTCATTATGTTCTCCGAATCACGCCGCCATGCAGCGCAATCTCAATTAATTAAGTGGGTAGAAGTAGTTTGTAGGAGGCGTCCTACAATAAAAAGTAATCTTGTGTGTAACGCTACTTCTGAAACTCAAGTAATAGGATCTGGATTTGGCTGTCAACGCACTTGGGCGCTGAAAAGTATGGAAATTGCTGTAGGTATCTACTTTCGGAAGTTGCCTACACGGAACTTCCATTTACTTCATAAGATTTGTAGGACGTTGTATGAGTTGGAGTGCAATCGTGTAGGAGTTCACCGAAGTTACGACGACAGCGATGGCGGTGTGTCTGACAGATCGCTTTCGCGGCCTCGCGGTGCTCGTGCGCTCCTACAGTTTTATTTTCTTACGGGCGCATCTCGGCGGCTCTTGGCTTTGTCGGACATTACGACGGCGACCAGATAAAGACCCCTTCGCAGCCTTCGGCAGCTCCTACAGGTCCTGAGTTGTTCTTGGGGCATCACAAATTTCGTAGGAGCGTGCCCGTCGTCCGGACGCGTCGCTATTGCCGCAAACGCGAACCTTTGTAGGAGTGAGCTTGCTCGCGATTGCGTCAGCTCAGACGATGATTGATCGACTGACCTACCGCATCGCGAGCAAGCTCGCTCCTACAGAAAAATCTCAGATAGTGATGAGAGCGCACGAGCACCGCGAGGCCAGCGATGGCCGATTATCTGACCCACCACCAATAAAAAACCCCGATAAGCCAGGCTTGTCGGGGTTTGCTGTTGCGCTTGTGAGCTAGCGGTTAAATCGCTCCACCAGCGAATACTGCGAGTTGGCGGTATCGGTCAGTTCGCCGCTCAGGACGGCGGAGCGCTGGGCTTCGTCGGAGGTCTGGTCGGCCAGGGTGGCGATGGTGGCGATGTTGCGGCTGATTTCTTCTGCCACGGAACTTTGTTCTTCTGTGGCGGCGGCGATCTGGGTGGTCATGTCGGTGATGTTGGCCACCGCTTCGCTGATGCCGATCAACGCCTGATCGGCCTCCAGAACTTTGGCAACGCCTTCCTCGGCCTGGCGATGGCCGGCGTTCATGGTTTGCACGGCGGCGTTGGCGGTGCTTTGCAGTTTGGCGATCAGGTTGTGGATCTGCCCGGTGGATTCGGTGGTGCGCTGTGCCAATTGACGAACCTCGTCAGCCACTACCGCAAAGCCACGACCCATTTCCCCGGCACGGGCCGCTTCAATGGCGGCGTTGAGGGCCAGCAGGTTGGTCTGGTCGGCGATGCCTTTGATCACATCGACCACGCCGCCGATTTCGTCGCTGTCGTGGGCCAGTTGAGTGACGGTCAGGCCGGTTTCGCCGACGGCAGTCGACAGGCGCTGAATGGCCTCGCGGGTTTCCCCGGCGATGTCTCGTCCGCGGCGGGTCAGTTGGTTGGCTTGCTGGGTGGCATCGGCAGTGCGCTGAACGTGGCTGGCCACTTCCTGAGTGGTCGCGGCCATCTGGTTGATGGCGGTAGCCACTTGTTCGGTTTCCACTCGCTGGCGTTCAAGACCGGTGGAACTGGCGTTCGCTAGGGCGTTGGACTGCCGCGCCTGGCCGTTGAGTTGTTCGGCGGTGTCTTGCAGACGCGTCAGGCAGGTTTTCATCCGGGCTTCCTGACTGAGGATCGACATCTCCAGACGCGCCTGAGGGCCACGGCTGTCGGTGTACATCTGCGCGATCAGCGGGTCGGAGGTGGTCTGCTCTGCCAGACGCAGCAAACGTTTGATGCCGCGCTGCTGCCAGCTCAGACCCAGCAGACCCAGAGGCACCGACAAACCGGCTGCCAGGGCAAAGCCCCAACTGGTATTGAGCCAGACGCCAATCAAAAAGCTGAGCTGGCTGACCAGGATGAACGGCAGCCAGTCCTGCAACACCGGCAGCCATTTGTCACGGCTCGGGATGGCGGACTTACCGTTGTTCAGGCGGGCGTACAGAGCCTCGGCGCGCTTGATCTGTTCGGCCGTGGGTTTGACCCGCACGGATTCGAAGCCCACGACTTTCTGGTTCTCGAACATCGGTGTGACATAGGCGTTGACCCAATAGTGGTCGCCGTTCTTGCTGCGATTCTTGACGATACCCATCCACGGCAGGCCATTTTTGAGCGTGGTCCACATATGCTCGAACACAGCGGGCGGAACATCCGGGTGACGCACCATGTTGTGCGGTGCTTTGAGCAGCTCTTCACGGGAGAAACCGCTGATTTCCACAAAGGCATCGTTGCAGTAGGTGATCACGCCCTTGGCGTCGGTGGTGGAAATCAATCGCTGTTGTGCAGGAAATGTCCGTTCGCGTTGAGTAATGGGCTGGTTGTTGCGCATGAGCTTTCCGATCCGCTGGGGCTTTGTGACGTTATCGACAAAATAAGCCAATTGTTTAGCGGGGGGGCGCAAATGAATGGCGATTGTTTGACGCCAGACAATGGCTCAGCGGTCGAACATCGGGTATGTGAACAGACTGAAATGCAGGAGATTGACCCCGAAATGGGTCGCCACTGCAGACGGCAAACCGCCATATCGCCATGCCAGTCCGTAACCGATACCTGCAACGCCCGCGAGCAGCGCCCACTGCCAGCCGCCGCCTAGATGCACCAGTCCGAATAGCGCTGCGGCCAACACCAGCGCCAGCGCGCCACCATATTGAAAGCGTCGCAATAGATGCTGGAGTCCACCCTGCAGGTAAGCGCGGAACAGCAGCTCTTCGGTCAGCGTCACCAACAGCAGGTTGTTCAATAGCCAGAGCATGCTTTGCTCAGGCCACTTGGGGGCCCAGCCGATAACGCCGAGCATCAGCGCAGCACTGAGGCATAGAAGTGCGGTGCTCGTGAGCGTCAGTAGTGAGGTTTTCAAGACTCGTCCTGCTCGCACCGCCGACAGGGCCCAAGGGCAGGCCAGCAGAACCCAGAAACCGATCAGGGGTTTGTCGAGGTTCAGGTACATCGAGAAGGGGGCTGCATGCTCTGAAAAGCGTTGTGCAGCGATGATCCGCTCACTGAAGAAACCGGGCAGCCAATGACTGGCCAGTGCAACTGCCATGGCAATGAACAGGCCGTGGCCGAACCAGACAACCACGGGCTGTTTGAACTGGGTCACGCAGACGCCAGCCATGATTAGCAGACCGAAGGTGACGGTCGCGGGGAGGGTGAGCTCGCCATGGCTCAATGCCAGGCTGTAGCCGAGGCTTAGTAATATCAGGCTGATCCAGCGTATCGCTGGCATGGTTAGGCTTCCTGGAGTCCGTTTACGCTTGCCCGCCTGAATAAAAGGCGCTTGCCGCCGAAGTCCGGATCAGCGGTGGGCGGCAGTTTCCTGATTGAGGGTGCGTAATTCCAGTGTTTTGTAGGATCGGGATGAAGGAAATGTTTGTGGGATGTTTCTGCACGCAATACAAGGCGCAATAAAAAAGGCCGCTGGCGGGGCAGCGGCCTGTTGTCATGCAATGGATCAGTGCTCGGGCTTCACCCCTCAGGATTCACTGTTAAGAGCTTCGACCCGCCGCGGCGCCATGAAGTACATCCAGGTCAGGGCCAGGAAGTACATGGCAGGAATCATGGTGAACAACACGCTGTAGTTGTTATTGGTGGCCGTCAGCACTGCACCCACGATCTGGGTCATGAACATCCCGCCAATGGCCGCGCACATGCCGCCAAAGCCGAACACGGTGCTCATCAGGTGTTTGGGGGTGTAATCCATCACCAGACTCCAGATATTCGCCGTCCAGGCCTGATGAGCACCGACCGCCAAGGCAATGGCCAGCACGGCGACCCACAGCCCGCTGGCGTTGGCGGCAAATACCACGCTGCAAATGGTCAGGGCAAAAATCAGCATCGATAACAGCCTGGCAGTGGTAGCACGCATGCCTCGGCCGATAAGCCAGGACGAGAGAATGCCGCCACCGATGCTGCCAAAGTCGGCGGTCAGCCAGATCAGGATCAACGGGATGCCCATTTGCGTGACGCTGATTCCCAGGTTGTATTGCTGATTGAGAAACGGCGGCAACCAATACAAGTAGAACCAGAAAACCGGTGCAGTCAGCGAGTAGGCCACTGCGAACGCCCAGGTGCCGCGCATTTTCAGGATGTGCGAGAAAGGGACCTTGACCGGCTCGGGTTCTGCGTTGTCGTTGATGTAGTCCAGTTCTGTCTGGCTGACGGTGGGGTGTTCTTCCGGGTTGTAGTACTTCAGACGCCAGGTCACTACCCAGACCAGGCCCAGCAGGCCCATGCAGATGAACGCCGCCTGCCAGCCCCAGACGGTCAGGATGAACGGCAGCAGTGCCGGGGTCAGCATCGCGCCAACGTTGGTCCCGGCGTTGAATATCCCCGTAGCAATGGCCCGCTCTCCAGCTGGGAACCAGAGCCGTGTGGTTTTAACGCAAGCTGGATAATTGGCTGCTTCAGTCAGGCCGAGAATGAATCGGCAGATCATGAAGCCAGTGGCCGACGTCGCCAGGCCATGGGCACCGGTGGCAAAGCTCCAGAGCAGTACCGCGAGGAAGAAGGCGCGTTTGACGCCGACCTTGTCTATAAACCGGCCTTGCAGCAGGAAGCCCGCGGCATAGCCCACCTGGAACCAGAAGTTGATGTTGGCGTAATCCATGGCCGTCCAGCTCATTTCCTTGGCCAGAATCGGTTGCATGACGCCTAGGGCTGCGCGGTCGATGTAGTTGAGCGTGGTGGCGAAAAACACCAGCGCCAGCATGCCCCAGCGAGTTTTACCTACCGCCATGGCATCGCGAAATTTGCTACCCATGCTGGCATGGGGAGTGGCGACTTTTGCTGATTCTTTTGCCGCATCAGAGGTCGAGTGTGTGTGAATCATGGTCAAGCCATCCGTTCAAGGATCCGGGTGCAAGCCGGATCGAACTGAAAAAGCGCCTTCAATCGCGACCGTCATGGGGCTGCGAGCTCAACTGCCTTGATAAACAACGGGGCTATAAACCCAAGCAGCTGATTTGAAAGGGGCTGGATTTTAATCAGGCTGCGGGCAATCCGATACGCGTTTCGTACAAAAGCGAGCCGGAGTTGTCTTCCGTCGACACCAAAACGAGTAACGGATGGCCGCAAGGCGCGAGACGGCCGGGGCACTTGGCTTTATGAGAAGGCATGGGCGTGAACCTGTTTTTGAAATTATTGTGGTGTGCTTGCAAAGGGAGCTATCGACGGCTGTTCAACTTCAGTCTGTTCATCTTGTCCGACAATGTGAGGCAGATGGTGCGCACGCCGAGCAACAGCGTCAATCGCTCAAACCAGCTTTTGGGCGATTATCGAACATTAAACTAACCGGTTGGTACATTTTGAATTGCGGTTGGCAATGGGCGGGAGAATAATTCAATCAGCCCAAATCCGTGCCTCGCTGAGCGGTACTTTGGCTGCATCAGGCATGCGATCCGCAGAGGTCGCGATCTCACAGGAGTCAGACATGCATCGTTCGATTGCCACCGTTTCGTTGAGCGGTACCCTGCCGGAAAAACTCGAAGCCATCGCCGCCGCAGGCTTTGACGGTGTCGAGATTTTCGAAAATGACCTTCTTTATTACGATGGCAGCCCGCGGCATGTGCGGCAGATCTGCGCGGACCTGGGAATCGCCATCACCCTGTTCCAGCCTTTCCGGGATTTTGAAGGCTGCCGCCGTGACCGGTTGCAGCGCAATCTGGAGCGTGCCGAACGCAAGTTTGATCTGATGCAGGAACTGGGCACCGATCTGGTACTTGTTTGCAGCAACAGCGCCGCCGACTCTCTGGGCGAAGAAAACATCCTGCTGGACGACTTGTCGGCGTTGGCGGAACGGGCCGGTGCCCGGCAGCTGCGCATTGGCTATGAAGCCTTGGCGTGGGGGCGGCATGTGAATACCTGGCAGCAGGTCTGGAACCTGGTCCGGCAGATCGATCATCCGGCGTTGGGCGTGTTGCTCGACAGCTTTCATACCTTGTCCCTCAAAGGCGATCCCAGTGCCATCGCACAGATCCCCGGCGACAAGATTTTCTTTGTGCAGATGGCTGACGCGCCGATTCTGGCCATGGATGTCATGGAATGGAGCCGGCATTTCCGCTGCTTCCCCGGCCAGGGCGAGTTTGACCTGCCTGGATTCCTGGCGCCGATCCTGAAAAGCGGCTACACCGGCCCGCTGTCTCTGGAAATCTTCAATGACGGTTTCCGTGCCGCGCCGCCCCGCGCCAATGCGGCCGACGGCCTGCGTTCACTGTTGTACCTGGAGGAAAAAACCCGCCTGCTGCTGGAGCAGGAAAAGCAACCCGTGGCCAAGGACTTGCTGTTCAGTCCGCCGCCAGCGAGCACCTATAACGGCGTCGAATTTCTTGAGTTCGCCGTTGATGACGATCAGCGCGCACGTCTGGCCGGGTGGCTGGGCAACCTCGGTTTCGCCAAACTGGGTCAACACCGTTCCAAGGCCGTGAGTCTGATGGGGCAGGGCGATATCAAGATTGTCCTCAATGCCGAGCCCTATTCGTTTGCCCACAGTTTTTTCGAAGCTCACGGTCCCTCGCTGTGTGCCACCGCGTTGCGCGTGGAGAACGGCTCCTCGGCGCTGGAGCGTGCTCAAGCGTTCAAAGGCCAGCCGTATCGCGGGCTGGTCGGCCCCAACGAGCGGGAAATCCCGTCGGTCCGGGCACCGGATGGCAGTCTGATTTATCTGGTGGAGCCTGCCCCGCCAGGTGAGTCAATTTACGACACCGACTTTGTCATCAACCCCGACGCCCGGGGAGGCGGTGGCTTGCAGCGCATCGACCATATGGCCATGGCGTTGCCCGCCGACAGTCTGGACAGTTGGGTGCTGTTCTATAAAAGCCTGCTGGATTTCGAAGCCGACGACGAAGTGGTGCTGCCCGACCCCTATGGCCTGGTGAAAAGCCGAGCTCTGCGCAGCCGTTGCAGCACCGTGCGTTTGCCGCTCAATATCTCGGAAAACCGCAATACAGCGATCTCCCACGCGTTGTCCAGTTATCGGGGCTCAGGGGTGCATCACATTGCGTTTGCTTGTGAAGATATCTTCGCCGAAGTAAGTCGGGCCAAGGATGCGGGCCTGAAGCTGCTGGACATCCCGCTCAATTACTACGACGATTTGGCCGCGCGCTTTGATTTCGACGACGAATTTCTCAGTGAACTGGCCTATTACAACGTGCTCTATGACCGTGACGCCCAAGGAGGCGAGCTGTTTCACGTGTATACCGAGCCGTTCGATGACCGGTTCTTCTTCGAGATTTTGCAGCGCAAGAATGGCTATGTGGGTTACGGTGCGGCCAATGTTGCTGTACGTCTGGCAGCGATGGCCAAGACACGCAGCGGCGCGGCGCGTCAGGCCAGGCTTTGACCCACCTGGCGCAGTCGTTTTGAGTTTCGAGGGCGGATCCGAGACTGTGTGAAAACACAGCACCGCCCCGATCTGACCGTGGTTACCCATCTGAATATGAAAACAATCGACGACAGTGCTGTGATTGCTCCGGTGCGAGGGGCTTCGCCGACAGGGCGCAAGAACAACCCTGAGAAAACCCGCGACGACATTTTGCAGGCGGCCATCGCCGAATTTGTCGCCCAAGGCTTGTCCGGGGCGCGGGTCGATGCCATCGCCGAGCGCACCAAAACCTCAAAGCGGATGATTTATTACTATTTCAACAGCAAGGAGCAGCTGTACGCCGAGGTGCTGGAAAAACTCTACGGGGACATCCGCCGCACCGAAAGCGGCCTCAATCTGGATGCGCTGGAGCCCATGCAGGCGATCCAGCGGCTGGTGGAGTTCACCTTCGACCACCACGACCGCAATGTTGATTTCGTGCGCATTGTCTGCATCGAAAACATCCACAACGGCGAGAACGTCAAACAGTCACCGACCATACGTGAGTTGAGCCAGAACATTGTCAGCATCCTCGACAAGATCCTGCGTCGAGGTGAGCGCGAAGGAGTGTTCCGTCAGGGCGTGGATGCTATCGATCTGCACCTGATGATCAGCTCGTTCTGCTTCTACCGCATCTCCAACCGGCACACCTTTTCCGAGATTTTCCAGATTGAGCTGGTTAATGACGAAATAAAAGAACGCCACAAGGCGATGCTGTGTGATTCGGTGACTCGTTACCTGCGGCCATAAAATAATGGCGATCTAAAACTGAAGTGCGATTTAAATGTGGGAGCGGTGCTTGCCCGCGATAAGGCTGGACGCGATCTAAAGCAAATTTTGGTCCATCCTTATCGCGGGCAAGCACCGCTCCCACAGGGGGAAAGCGTCAATCTTCCATCTGCGCAAAATGCACCTGCATCCGCCCCGCATCCGCCATCTGCCCGCTGAACAACTCGAACGCCTTCACCGCCTGAAACACCGCCATGGTGCCGCCGTCCAGGGTGCGGCAACCTAGTGCACGGGCGTGTTTGAGCAACTCGGTTTCCAGCGGGAAATAGATAATTTCCGCGACCCACAATCCCGAATGCAGCAACTCGGGCGGCAGCGGCGTGCCGGGTAGTTTGCTCATGCCCACCGGCGTGGTGTTGACCAGCCCATCGGCGGCGGCCATGGTGGCCGGCAGGTCGCGACCCACCAGTGCCCGATCAGCGCCGAAATGAGCGTTGAGGTTATCCACCAGACCTTGTGCCCGCGCCGGGTCCACTTCAAAGATGCTCAGTTGTTCAACGCCTTCGGCCAGCAACGCATGCGCCACTGCCGCACCGGCGCCACCGGCACCCATCTGCACCACGCGTCTGCGTGATACATCGTTAAAACCGCGCCGGAAACCTTCGGCAAACCCCAGGCAGTCGGTGTTATGCCCGATGCGTTTGCCATCCTTGAACAACACCGTGTTAACCGCACCAATCCCCCGGGCCTCCGCCGACAGTCCGTCGAGCAGAGGAATCACGGCCTGCTTGCAGGGGAAGGTGATGTTCAGACCGGTGTAGCCCATGCGCTCGGCGCTGGTCAGCAGATCGGGCAGGGCGTTGATGTCGAGCTTCAAGGCGTCGAGGTCGATCAGGCGATACAGGTAGCGCATGCCTTGGGCATCGCCCTCATGTTCATGCAGGGCAGGGGTGCGTGAGGCCTGGATACCCGAACCGATAAGGCCGGCTAGGATGGACGGTTTGCGGGTTGCGTTCATGGCGATCGGCTCTTATTAGAGGCCGCATCAGGGATCGAAGGATGCGGTTTCAGCAAAATGTACCAGATGGTTAATTTTGCGGAAGAGCCTGAGTGAAGGCAAGGCGATAAATCTGTTCGGTTATCGCCCGCAGGTCTGCGAAGCCTATAGCTGTAGGAGTGAGCTTGCTCGCGATAGCAGTGGGTCAGTCAATACATTTGTTGGCTGCCCGAGCCCCATCGCGAGCAAGCTCGCTCCTACAGTCGATTGCGTTTTACGAAGCAATCAACTGCCGCAACACGTAATGCAGAATCCCTCCTGCCTTGAAATACTCGACCTCATTCAAGGTGTCGATACGGCACAGCACATCCACCGGCTCCTGACTGCCGTCCTCCCGGGTAATGGTCAAACGCAGGCTCATGCCAGGTTGCAGATTGGCGTGGGTCAAGCCGCTGATGTCCAGCGTCTCCTTGCCAGTCAGGTTCAGGCTCTTGCGGCTCTGGCCATTCTTGAACTGCAAAGGCAGTACGCCCATGCCAACCAGATTGGAACGGTGAATCCGTTCGAAACTTTCGGCGATCACGGCCTTGACCCCGAGCAGATTGGTGCCTTTGGCCGCCCAGTCCCGGCTGGAGCCGGTGCCATATTCCTGACCGGCAATCACCACCAGCGGCGTGCCCTCGGCCTGATAACGCATGGCGGCATCGTAGATCGGCATTTTCTCGTCAGTGGGGACGTGCAGGGTGTAGCCACCTTCTTCGCCGCCGAGCATTTCGTTGCGGATACGAATGTTGGCGAACGTGCCACGCATCATCACTTCATGATTGCCCCGGCGTGAGCCGTAGGAGTTGAAGTCCCGTGGCTCTACGCCCTGTTGGCGCAAGTAGCGGCCAGCCGGACTGTCGGACTTGATATTGCCCGCCGGGGAAATGTGGTCAGTAGTCACTGAGTCACCCAGCAATGCCAGGACTCGGGCGCCGCGAACGTCTTCAATGACCGGCAGTGGTCCGGCAATGTCGTCGAAGAAAGGTGGATGCTGAATATAAGTCGAGTCCTCCTGCCAGACATAGGTAGCGGCCTGCGGCACTTCGATGGCCTGCCATTGCTCGTCCCCGGCAAACACTTCGGCGTATTCCTTATGGAACATTCCGGTATTGACCTGCTCGACTGCTTCGGCGATTTCCTTTTGGCTCGGCCAGATGTCCCGCAGGTAAACCGGCTGACCGTCCGTGCCTTCGCCCAGAGGTTCGCTGCTGATGTCGACCCGCACACTGCCTGCCAAGGCGTAAGCCACTACCAAAGGCGGCGAAGCCAGCCAATTGGTTTTGACCAGCGGGTGCACCCGGCCTTCAAAGTTGCGATTGCCGGATAGCACCGAAGCCACGGTCAGATCGGATTGCTGAATGGCTTTTTCGATAGGCTCGGGCAGCGGGCCGGAGTTGCCAATGCAGGTGGTACAGCCGTAGCCCACCAGATCGAACCCCAAGGCATCGAGGTATTGAGTCAAGCCCGCAGCTTTGTAGTAATCAGTCACCACTTTGGAACCCGGCGCGAGTGAGGTCTTCACCCACGGCTTGGTTGTCAGGCCTTTCTCCACCGCTTTCTTGGCGACCAGCCCGGCAGCCATCATCACGCTGGGATTGGAGGTGTTGGTACACGAGGTAATGGCGGCGATCACCACCGCACCGTTTTTCAAGCGATAGGTCTGGCCGTTGTATTCATAGTCGGCTTCGCCGGTGACTTGATCGGCATTACCCACCGCGACGCCACCACCGCCTTCGCTCTCCAGACGGCCTTCGTCTTTCTGGGTAGGTTTCATTTGCAGGCCCAGGAAATCACTGAATGCCTGGGCAACATTGGGCAGCGCCACCCGATCCTGCGGACGTTTCGGACCGGCAAGGCTGGCCTCGACCGTGTCCATATCCAGCTCCAGGCTGTCGGTGAATACTGGTTCCTGACCGGGCAGGCGCCATAGGCCCTGGGCTTTGCAATAGGCTTCCACCAGCTTCACAGTCTGGTCCGGGCGACCCGAGAGGCGCAGATACTCGAGTGTCACTTCGTCCACCGGGAAGAAGCCGCAGGTCGCGCCATATTCCGGGGCCATGTTGGCGATGGTGGCGCGGTCGGCCAGGGGCAGATCAGCCAGACCGTCGCCGTAGAATTCCACGAACTTACCGACCACGCCTTTCTTGCGCAGCATTTGCGTCACCGTCAGCACCAGGTCGGTGGCGGTGATGCCTTCCTTGAGTTTGCCGGTCAACTTGAAGCCAATGACCTCCGGGATCAGCATCGACACCGGCTGGCCGAGCATCGCCGCTTCCGCTTCAATGCCGCCCACGCCCCAACCCAGCACACCGAGGCCGTTGATCATCGTGGTGTGGGAGTCGGTGCCCACCAGCGTATCGGGAAAGGCGTAGGTACGGCCGTCCTCGTCCTTGGTCCAGACCGTGCGCCCCAGGTACTCGAGGTTCACCTGATGGCAGATGCCGGTGCCCGGTGGTACCACGCTGAAGTTGTCGAAGGCACTCTGCCCCCAACGCAAAAAGGCGTAGCGCTCGCCATTGCGCTGCATTTCGATGTCCACGTTTTGCTCGAAGGCGCTGGCGTCGCCAAACTTGTCGACCATCACCGAATGGTCGATGACCAAGTCCACCGGGGACAGCGGATTGATGCGCTGCGGGTCGCCACCGGCCTTGGCCACGGCGGCGCGCATGGCGGCGAGATCGACAACCGCTGGCACGCCGGTGAAGTCTTGCATCAGTACTCGGGCAGGGCGGTACTGAATTTCCCGGTCTGAGCGGCGTTCCGTCAGCCAGGCGGCCAGGGCCTTGAGGTCTTCGCCGGTGACGGTTTTGTTGTCCTCCCAGCGCAGCAGGTTTTCCAGCAGGACCTTGAGGGACATCGGGAGTCTGTCCAGATCGCCCAGGGATTTGGCGGCTTCCGGCAGGCTGAAATAGTGAAAAGTCTTGTTGTCGATTTCTAATGTTTTAAGGCTTTTCAGGCTATCGAGGGAGGACATGAAGTAACTCCTTTTGACGCGTCCGCACGGTACGGACTGGGTTTGGCAAGCGGGCGTCTGCTCTGTTGGTTTACGGACATGAGCCGGTCATGACGATGCTTGCGATTGATGACTGTTGTAATACTGGACCCGCCAGCCAAGCCAGTGGTTCCTGATTCGGCTATCATGCTCGCCTTTTGCGTCGCTGAGATTAACCCTCAGGTATAGGTCACCGAGACCGCCTGTTAGTGATCGCTGCTGGTCGCTGTTCAGGAGCACCCCATGAATACTCTGTTTATGCACTGCCGTCCGGGCTTTGAAGGCGAAGTCTGTTCGGAGATCGCCGAGCACGCGGCGCGGCTGAATGTTTCCGGCTATGCCAAAGCCAAACCGAGTGCGGCGTATGCCGAGTTCGTCTGCACCGAAGAAGACGGCGCCGAGCGGCTCATGAAGAGCCAGCGTTTTTCCAAGCTGATCTTCCCCCGACAATGGGCTCGCGGCGTGTTTCTGGACTTGCCGGAAACCGACCGCATCAGTGTCATCCTCTCGCACATGGCCAGCTTCGCTACCTGCGGCAGCCTGTGGCTGGAAGTGGTGGACACCAACGACGGCAAGGAACTCTCCAACTTCTGCCGCAAGTTCGAAGCCCCCTTGCGCAAGGCCCTGACCGAGGCTGGCAAGCTGGTAGACGACCCGCGCAAGCCGCGTCTGCTGCTGACCTTCAAAAGCGGTCGCGAGGTGTTCCTGGGTTTGGCGGAGGCCGACAACTGCGCCATGTGGCCCATGGGTATCCCGCGTCTTAAATTCCCCCGGGAAGCGCCGAGCCGTTCGACCCTCAAGCTGGAAGAGGCCTGGCACCACTTCATCCCTCGTGATCAGTGGGACGAGCGTTTGTCCGGCGACATGACCGGCGTCGACCTTGGCGCAGCGCCGGGTGGCTGGACTTACCAACTGGTGCGTCGCGGCATGCTGGTCACCGCCATCGACAACGGCCCCATGGCCGAAAGTTTGATGGACACCGGGCTGGTTCAACACCTGATGGCCGACGGCTTTACCTACAAGCCCCGTCAGCCAGTGGACTGGATGGTGTGCGACATCGTCGAGAAGCCTGCGCGCAATGCTGCCTTGCTGGAAACCTGGCTGGGCGAGGGCCTGTGTCGCGAGGCTGTGGTCAACCTCAAACTGCCGATGAAACAGCGCTACGCCGAAGTCAGCCGTCTGTTGCAGCGCATCGAAGAAGGTTTTGAAGCCCGTGGCATTCGCGTCGAAATCGGCTGCAAGCAGCTGTACCACGACCGGGAAGAAGTGACCTGCCATTTGCGGCGGCTGGATGGGAAGCGTAAGGCCTGAATTCTTTGACCTGTTGGAGCGAGGCTTGCCCGCGAAGAACGATAATGCGGTGTGCCTGATGAACCTTGTTGTTTGGTTCGCGGGCAAGCCTCGCTCCAACAGGGTTTGAATCACCCCAACAACTCCTCCAGATGCCCGATGATCTCCTCGGTCTTGAGCACCAGCACATCGCTCTCCAGTGAATCGAGCACCACTTCTGCCGTATTGCCGATCAGGGCAGCGGGGATACCAGTGCGGGCGACAGTGCCGATAATGGTCACCGCCGCGCCCAGTTGCCGGGCGGTATAAGGGATCAACACGTCAGCCGGACCTTCGGCGATGTGCAGGCGCTCGTCAGTGATATCAAATTCGGACTGGAACGCCTGACACTGCTCGCGGTAACGCGCCTCAATGGTCTCCTTGAGTTGAAATACCGGATTGGCCGCCGACAGCATCGGTGACGGATGGGCGGCGATCACATGCAGGCTGGCCTTGGCCACGGCAGCGATGTCGTAGCCATGGTCGACGATGCTGTAATGCAGCGCCTTGTGCGCCTCGTCCGAATTACCCACGTCCACCGCCGCGAGCACCACGCCGTTGGTCCACGCTCGGTCAGTTTTGACCATCAAGACCGGGCTTGGGCACAAGCGCAGCAGTTTCCAGTCTTCGGGGGTGAGCAGCGCTTTCTTGATCGGGTTGTCGGGGAAGTGCTGCTTGATCACCAAACCGCAGCCTTCGGCCTGCTGCACGGTGATGATGGTGTTGTGCAGGTTGTCGTGCCAGGCCTGTTCGGTGGTGGCCGAAAAACCTTCGTCATGCAGGCGACGCTTGAGCTCCAGCAGCACGGCGGTATGCGGATGCTTTTGTTTATCGCAGATCAGCAGGTGCAGATGCGCCTGCGTGACGCCAGCAATCAGTCGCGCCCGCTTGAGCGCCAGGCTGTCGGCGTAGTCAGCTTCGATTACCACCAGAATGCTGCGAATCGCTTGCATGATGTGTCTCCTGAGGGCGTGCATCCCTGATGTAAGCAACAACTATAGTTGCACCGCGCCAAACCTGACGTTGATGCAGATCAGCGCATTTGTGTCGCCGCAACCCGGTCGCCCTCGTATAATGCCCGGCCTTGCCCATCCGGCCATTTGTGAGCCTATGTACCCGATCCCCGAAATCGAAGCCTTCCTGCTGTGCCGCACCCCCGACAAATGGGTCCAGTGCGCTTTGCAAAACCTGGACATCCTGCTGATCGACCATGCGAATAATGAAAAGAAGGCCGCCGGGGCGGCGTTCCAGTTCATGTTTCAGTACAACGACAAGTTCGATCTACTGAGCAAGATGTCGCGGCTGGCCAGGGAAGAGCTGCGGCATTTCGAGCAAGTGCTGAGCATCATCCGCAAGCGTGAAATCCCCATGGCCAATGTCAGCTCGGCGCGCTATGCAGGGGCGCTACGCAAATTGGTCCGTAACCACAACCCCTATCGCCTGACCGATGCGCTGATCGTCGGCGCCATTGTCGAAGCCCGCTCCTGCGAGCGCTTCGCCGCGCTGGTGCCGCATCTGGACGAAGAGCTCGGCAAGTTCTACGCCGGGTTGTTGAAGTCCGAAGCACGGCACTTCCAGGATTACCTGAAGCTGGCCTACACCTACGGCGACAAAGCCGACATCGACGCCAAAATCGAAGAAATCCGCCTCGCCGAGCGCGACCTGATCGAAAGCCCGGACCCAGAGTTTCGCTTCCACAGTGGTACGCCTGTTTTTGTTTGAACCCCAGCTGGTTTGCATTGCTTTGCGTAGGAGCGCGCTTGCCCGCGAGACGGCGTGTCAGCGAAAAATCTGGTGCCTGACCTGACGCCATCGCGGGCAAGCGCGCTCCTACAGATTCAGCGCCCGGTTGATACCCTCGAATACCAAGCAAGCTAATAAAAGCCTTGCCATTTGCTGCCTAAGCAGTAATATCGCCACATTCTCTGCCTAGGCAGCTAATTTGGTGGATTCATGAAACATTTCACTCCCGAGAATCAGCAGTCGACGATCATGGGCATGCTCATCGGTCGTACCAACTCGCTGAAAGATCGCCTTCTTGACCAGCAATTGCTGCCTTTTGACGTCACTTCCTCGCAGTTCAAGGTGCTGATCATCGTGGCGCAGTTCAAGGCAGACAAACCTGCTGAATTGTGTCGGCACCTGTCCCTGGATAGCGGTTCCATGACTCGCATGCTTGATCGTCTGGAGCAAAAACAGCTCATCGAGCGCACTCGCTCTGAGTCTGACCGCCGTCAGGTGCAGGTGGCGTTGACGCCTGCCGGCAAGGCGATCACCGACCGTCTGCCGCAGATTGGCGCTGACGCCATGAATGGCTTGCTCAGCGTGCTCGATGCAGAAGAGGTCGCCAGCCTGGAGCGGATCCTGAGCAAGGTGCTGATCGACGCCAACGACCCCATCACCATCGCCCGCTTGAGCTTCAAAAACGCAGGTGCAGAATGAACCCTTCGATTTTTCAGGCGCGCTGCAGCCTGCTGCTGATCGCCCTGAGCCTTGCCGGTTGCGCCAACTACAGTGGCCTGACCACCGAGGGCACCCGCCTTGATCCGAAAAGTCTGCACAGCGAACAAAGCCTGCAAGGCATCAACCTGTCCCCGGCGGCCTGGCCGCAGCGTGACTGGTGGACAAACCTCGGTGATCCGCAGCTCAATGGCTTGATCAACGAAGCCCTGCGCGACAGCCCGGACATGCAAGTCGCCAACGCGCGTACCCACCAGGCAATGGCTTCGGCCTATGCTGCCGATGCGGCGCGCATGCCCACCGTGGACGCCGATGCCAGCGTCAGCCGCTCCCGGCTGGCCCGCGACCAGGATCCGCAAGGTGCAGGCGGGCGCTACAGCACCCTGCGCAGCATGGCGGTGAATTTCAATTACAACTTCGATCTGTGGGGCGGCCAGCGGGCAGCCTGGGAAGCTGCGCTGGGGCAGGCTCGCGCTGCTGAAGTCGACGAGCAGGCTGCGCGCCTGACCCTGGCAGCTGACGTCGCCCGGGCTTACAGCGACCTGGGTCAGGCTTATATCGTCCATGATCTGGCGAGCGAAGATCTCAAACGCACCAGTCAACTGCTGGACCTGGGTAACCAGCGCCTGAAGTCCGGGATCGACAGCCAGTATCAATATCAACAGACCGAAAGCCTGGAAGCCAACTCCCAGGAAGCCTTGATTGACGCCGATAAGCGCCTGCGCAGTGCGAAAATCGCTCTATCGGTATTGCTCGGCAAAGGCCCGGATCGCGGTCAGGAAATCGCCCGACCCAACGTGCTCAAGCCTGCTGTGGTTGCCTTGCCGTCCCGGTTGCCTGCGGAGTTGCTGGGCCGTCGTCCTGACATCGTCGCGGCGCGCTGGCGAGTGGAGGCTGCGAGCAAGAACATCGTCGCTGGCAAGACCAACTTCTACCCCAACCTGAACCTCAGCGCTGCAGCGGGCACTGAGTCATTGCTGGGCGATGCGCTGTTCGGCTCGGCCAGTCGCTTCTTCAATATTGCGCCCACCATTTCCCTGCCGTTGTTCGACGGCGGACGCCTGCGCGCTGATCTGGATGCCCGCGATGCCGATTACGACCTGGCCGTGGCGCAATACAACAAGAGTCTGGTCCGGGCGCTGGGTGATGTCAGCGACAACATAGGCCAGCTGCGCGCGATTGACGGGCAGATTCAGGCCCGTCAGCGCGCCACCGATGTGATCCAGCAATCCTTCAATACGGTCACCCAACGCTACGGCTCGGGCATCGGTAACTACCTGGACGTGCTGACCATCGAGCAGCAACTTCTCCAGTCACAACGCCAACTGGCTGATCTCAACGCCGAACGAATCGATTTGTCGATCCAGTTGATGCAGGCCCTGGGCGGCGGTTTCGAGGGTAAAAGCCCGGCTGAAACCACCCCTTCAACTGCTTCGCTGACTAACTCAAGGTAATCGTCATGGCCACTGCCGCTAGCGAAAACACAGATACCTCCAAACAAGACGCCGCAAAAAAGGACAGCAACCCGCGCAAACGTAAAGTCCTGCTGATCGGTCTGGCGCTGATCGTCATCCTCGGCGGGCTGGGCGTCTGGGCCTGGCACGAGCTGTATGGTCGCTGGAATGAAAGCACCGACGACGCCTACGTCAATGGCAACGTGGTAGAGATCACGCCGTTGGTCACCGGCACTGTGACCAGCATCGGCGCTGATGATGGCGACCTGGTCCGCGCCGGTCAGGTCCTGCTGCAGTTTGACCCCAGTGATGCCGAAGTCGGTTTACAGAGCGCCGAAGCCAATCTGGCCAAGACTGTGCGTCAGGTGCGCGGCTTGTACAGCAACGTCGATGGTATGAAAGCCCAGCTGGCGGCCCAGCGTGCCGAAGTTAAAAAGGCTCAGGATAACTACAACCGACGCAAGAATCTGGCGGCGGGCGGGGCGATTTCCCAGGAAGAGCTCTCCCACGCCCATGACGATCTGATCAGCGCCCAGAGCGCCTTGAACAACGTGCAGCAACAGTTGGCGAGCAGCGTGGCCTTGGTGGACGACACCGAAGTATCGTCCCACCCAGACGTCAAAGCCGCCGCGGCGCAGTTGCGTCAGGCGTATCTGGCCAATGCTCGCAGCACCCTGATCGCACCGGTGACTGGCTACGTCGCCAAGCGCACCGTGCAACTGGGCCAACGGGTGCAGCCCGGCACTGCGTTGATGGCGGTGATCCCGCTGAATGAGCTGTGGATCGACGCCAACTTCAAGGAAACCCAGCTGGGCAAGATGCGCATTGGCCAGCCGGTTGAAATCGAATCCGACCTGTATGGCAGCGATGTGAAGTACAGCGGCACCATCGACAGTTTGGGCGCGGGTACCGGCAGCGCGTTCGCGTTGCTGCCTGCCCAGAACGCCACCGGTAACTGGATCAAGATCGTGCAGCGGGTTCCGGTACGCGTTCATATCAATGCCGACGAGTTGGCCGAGCATCCGCTGAGGATCGGCTTGTCCACCGTGGTCAATGTCAACCTGCACGATCAGAGCGGTCCGGTACTGGCTCAGCAGCCGCCGAAAAAGGCCTCGTTCAGCACCAACGTCTATGAGCAGCAGTTGGCCGAGGCGGACGCCGTGATTGCCCGCCTGATTCAGGAAAACAGCGCAGCCACCGGCAAGACCGCCCAGCGCTGATCCGCCAATCCACGTGCCTCGGCTTTTGCTGAGGCACCGTCAAGTTTTCGGGGATTCGCGATGAGCGCCGACGCACCCGCTTCATTTACGCCGCCCAGCCTGCTGCTGTGCACTATCGGTTTGTCGCTGGCGACCTTCATGCAGGTCCTCGACACCACCATTGCCAACGTGGCCTTGCCCACCATCTCCGGCAACCTCGGCGTCAGCTCGGAGCAGGGCACCTGGGTGATCACCTCGTTCGCGGTGAGCAATGCCATTGCCCTGCCACTGACGGGCTGGCTGAGCCGTCGGTTTGGTGAGGTGAAGCTGTTCCTTTGGGCAACGATTCTGTTCGTCGTCGCTTCTTTCCTGTGCGGCATCTCCCAGTCCATGCCCGAACTGGTGGGCTTTCGCGTATTGCAGGGAGTGGTGGCGGGACCTTTGTATCCGATGACGCAGACCTTGCTGATTGCCGTTTATCCTCCGGCGAAAAGGGGGATGGCATTGGCATTGCTGGCGATGGTCACGGTGGTCGCGCCGATTGCCGGGCCTATTCTCGGTGGCTGGATTACCGACAGTTACAGCTGGCCGTGGATTTTCTTTATCAACATCCCCATTGGTCTGTTCGCTGTGTTGGTGGTGCGCATGCAAATGGCGAAGCGTCCGGTGGTCACCAGTTATCAGCCGATGGACTATGTCGGGCTGATTACCCTGATCATCGGTGTTGGCGCCTTGCAGGTCGTACTCGACAAGGGCAATGACCTGGACTGGTTCGAATCCAACTTCATCATTATTGGCACCGTGATCTCCGCCATTGCGCTGTCGGTGTTCGTCATCTGGGAAATGACCGACAAGCATCCCATCGTCAATTTGCGCCTGTTCGCGTTCCGTAACTTTCGTATCGGCACCATGGTGTTGGTCGGCGGCTATGCCGGGTTCTTCGGCATCAACCTGTTGCTGCCGCAGTGGCTGCAGACGCAGATGGGCTATACCGCCACTTATGCGGGGCTGGCGGTGGCACCGATCGGGATTCTGCCGGTTCTGATGTCGCCGTTCGTGGGCAAATACGCTCACAAGTTCGACCTGCGGCTGCTGGCCGGGCTGGCGTTTCTGGCGATTGGCACCAGTTGCTTCATGCGCGCCGGTTTCACCAATGAAGTGGATTTCGAGCACATCGCTTTGGTGCAACTGTTCATGGGCGCGGGTGTGGCGCTGTTCTTCATGCCGACCCTGAGCATCCTGTTGTCGGACCTGCCGCCGAACCAGATTGCCGACGGCTCGGGGCTGGCGACTTTTCTGCGGACGTTGGGAGGCAGTTTTGCTGCCTCATTGACCACCTGGATCTGGATTCGCCGGGCGGATCAGCATCACGCGTATCTGAGTGAAAACATCAGCGCCTACGACCCGGCGACCCGGGAGGCGCTGAACAACCTGGGCGGTGCGGGGCCTCAGGCGTATGCGCAACTGGAGCAGACCCTTAATAGCCAGGCATACATGATGTCCACGGTGGATTACTTCCATTTGCTGGGCTGGGTGTTCATGGGCTTGATTTTGCTGGTCTGGCTGGCCAAGCCGCCGTTTACGGCGAAAGCCGGGCCTGCGGCTGGGGGTGGGCATTGAGTGGTCTTAAGGCTGGATTCAATGTCGTGTTGTGTACATATCCGTTGCTGCGGTAACGGCTACTTAGGGTTGCGCTTTAACAGCGCAAAAGTAAGCAAAACGCTCTTGCCCCACCACTCGGTGCCTCGCTTAGGCTCGGCATGCCCGTAATCCGACATTGATTCGGCGGGCCGCCGCGAAGGGCCATCCCTGGCCCAGCGCGGCTAAACCGGCATCCATGCCGGTTTGCCCGCCGAATCAATATCAGCTTCCGGCCAGCGTGGTTTAACGGGGCGCCTAAGATCAAAAGCGCGCGAGGCGGCCTGAAAGCCGACCTGCTTTTTTGTGTGAGCTTGCCTCGATTATTTGTTGTCTGCACCATTGCCTTCGCGAGCAAGCTCGCTCCCACGGGGCGGTGACCTTTCGTAGGCGCGACCGGGGTGGCGCTCCACTTTACTCGCGAATCAGGCACCTCGGTTCGGCAGCAATACCGCGTCATCGTTTATCGCGGGCAAGCACCGCTCCCACAGGGAACGCATTCCACCCGTAGGAATGCGCTTGGTCCAGGCCGCATTTGGACGATGAGCGACGACTCCGTGTGCCTGAATCACCGCGTCGACGGATTCGCGGGCAAGCCTCGCTCCAACAGGTGATCATCGGTAGGAGCGAACTTGTTCGCGAGGCGGTGTGACTGCCGAAACGGTATCGTCTGACCTTACGCCCTCGCCAACAAGTTGGCTCCTACAGGAGTAGCTCGGTACTCAAAAACAGGCCGACTCGTTCGCTTTTGATCTGGCTTTTGATCTGGCTTTTGATCTTAGGCGCCCCGTTAAACCACGCTGGCCGGAATCCGATATTGAATCGGCGGGTGAACCGGCATGGATGCCGGTTTAGCCGCGCTGGGCCAGGGATGGCCCTTTGCGGCGGCCCCCCGATTTAATGTCGGATGCCGGGCATGCCGAGCCTAGGCGAGGGACCGAGTGGTGGGGCAAGAGCCTTTTGCTTACTTTTGGGCTCTTTTCAAAAGTGAGGCGCTGTAAAAGCGCAACCATAGGTAGCCTTAACCGCAGCAATGGATATGTACGCAAAAAAGACGTGTACCCGTGCTTATCACGGGCAACCACCGCCCCCACAGAATCAGTGGGTCGAGGGATTGGGCAAGGCAGGTCGAGGCCCCACCCCAAAATCAAACGCCCCCAACTGAAACCCTTGCTCATCCACCTGCACAGCCCAGCCTTGCTTGTCCCAGTCACCCAACACAATCCGGCGGGCGGCCTGGTCGCCGATCTGTAGCTTATGAACGGCAGGGCGGTGGGTATGGCCGTGGATCAGGGTGCGCACGCCAAAATGCTCCATCACCCTAGGCACTTCTTCCGGCGTGACGTCGACAATGTCGTTGGCTTTCATGCTGGTTTGAGAACGGCTTTCATTGCGCAGCTTGCGCGCCAGCTTGTGTCGCGTGGCCTTGGGCAGATTGCGCAGGACGAAGAGCGTCAGTGGGTTGCGCAAGTATCGGCGCATCCGCTGATAGCCTTCATCTTTGGTGCAGAGACTGTCGCCGTGCATCAGCAGCACGGGTTCGCCGTACAGTTCGACGACGCTCGGGTCAGGCAGCAAGGTGCAGCCCGCCGCTTTACAGAACGCACGGCCAATCATGAAGTCGCGATTGCCATGCATCAGGAATATTGGGGTGCCGCTGTCGCTCAGTTCACGCAGAGCCTGGCAAATCGAGCGCTGGAAGGGCGACATTGCGTCGTCGCCAATCCATACCTCGAAAAAATCGCCGAGGATATACAGCGCCTGGGCATCGCGGGCCCGGCCCGCGATCAGATCCAGAAACGCCCGGGTAATGTCCGGGCGTTCTTCCTGCAAGTGCAGATCAGAGATCAGCAATATCACTCAATGATCTCGGCTTTCTCGATGATCACGTCTTCAGTCGGTACATCCTGGTGGCCCGACTTGCTGCCGGTGGAAACGCCTTTGATCTTGTCGACAACGTCAGTGCCTTCGATCACTTTGGCGAACACCGCATAACCCCAGCCCTGAGTAGTCTTGGCGCTGTGGTTCAGGAAGCTGTTGTCGGCCACGTTGATGAAGAACTGCGCGGAAGCCGAATGCGGCTCCATGGTGCGAGCCATGGCAACGGTGTATTTGTCGTTCGGCAGGCCGTTGTCAGCTTCGTTCTGAATGCTTGGGCGCTTGTCTTTCTTTTCCTTCATGCCAGGCTCGAAACCGCCGCCCTGGATCATGAAGTTACCGATGACACGGTGGAAAACAGTGTTTTCGTAGTGGCCGGCTTTTACGTATTCGATGAAGTTGGCAACAGTCAGTGGCGCTTTCTCATTGTTCAGTTCCAGAACGATGTCGCCGTGATTGGTGGTCAATTTTACTTTGGACATATAAAAGTCGCTCTTTTGGCAGTTCGTGAATGGACGCGTTATAACCCTGACGCGCAGTTTACAGAGGTCGCTACATAATTCTTTCGAGTTTTTACTCGAGGGTTTTCTTACAGGGCGCTGTCAGCCCATTGACAGCTTCGGCTATCATAAGCGCTTTGATTTAGTCGGCCTACCCTGGCCGCGCACTTGTATTGTCCAAGGATCCTATGAGCAAGCCCACTCAAGACCCCGCTGCGAATTCAAAGGCAGGCCCTGCAATTCCTACCAATTTCCTGCGCCCGATTGTCCAGGCCGACCTCGATTCAGGTAAGCACACGAAGATCGTGACCCGCTTTCCGCCTGAGCCAAACGGCTATCTGCACATCGGTCACGCCAAGTCGATCTGTGTGAACTTCGGTCTGGCTCAGGAGTTTGGTGGCGTGACGCACCTGCGTTTCGACGACACCAACCCGGCCAAGGAAGACCAGGAATACATCGACGCCATTGAAAGCGACGTCAAGTGGCTGGGCTTTGAGTGGGCTGGCGAAGTGCGTTATGCCTCGCAATATTTTGATCAACTGCACGACTGGGCTGTCGAGCTGATCAAGGCGGGCAAGGCGTATGTGGACGACCTCACTCCCGAGCAGGCTCGTGAATACCGCGGCACTCTGACCGAGCCGGGCAAGAACAGCCCGTTCCGTGAGCGCGGCGTCGAGGAAAACCTGGACCTGTTCGCCCGAATGAAAGCCGGTGAGTTCGAAGACGGCGCTCGCGTACTGCGCGCCAAGATCGACATGGCTTCGCCGAACATGAACCTGCGCGACCCGATCCTGTATCGCATTCGTCATGCCCACCACCACCAGACCGGTGACAAGTGGTGCATCTATCCGATCTACGACTTCACCCACGGTCAGTCGGACGCCATTGAAGGTATCACCCACTCGATCTGCACCCTGGAATTCGAAAGCCACCGTCCGCTGTACGACTGGTTCCTCGACAACCTCCCGGTGCCGTGCAAGCCGCGTCAGTACGAGTTCTCCCGTCTGAACCTGAACTACACCATCACCAGCAAGCGCAAGCTCAAGCAATTGGTGGATGAGAAGCACGTATTCGGTTGGGATGACCCGCGCATGTCGACCCTGTCGGGCTTTCGCCGCCGTGGTTACACGCCGAAGTCGATCCGTAACTTCTGCGAAATGATCGGCACCAACCGTTCCGACGGCGTGGTGGATTTCGGCATGCTGGAATTCAGCATCCGCGACGATCTGGACCACAGCGCCCCGCGTGCCATGTGCGTGCTGCGTCCGTTGAAAGTCGTGATCACCAACTACCCGGAAGGTCAGGTCGAAAACCTGGAGCTGCCGCGCCACCCGAAAGAAGACCTGGGCGTGCGCAACCTGCCGTTCTCCCGGGAAATCTATATCGACCGCGACGACTACATGGAAGAGCCGCCAAAAGGCTACAAGCGCCTGGAGCCAAATGGCGAAGTGCGCCTGCGCGGCAGCTACGTGATCCGTGCCGACGAGGCGATCAAGGATGCTGACGGCAACATCGTCGAGCTGCGCTGCTCCTACGATCCGGACACCCTTGGCAAGAACCCTGAAGGCCGTAAGGTCAAAGGCGTTGTGCACTGGGTGCCGGCGGCTGAAAGCGTTGAATGCGAAGTGCGTTTGTATGATCGCCTGTTCCGTTCGCCGAACCCGGAAAAAACCGAAGACGGTGCGACCTTCCTGGACAACATCAATCCGGATTCCCTGCAAGTGCTGACCGGTTGTCGGGCTGAACCTTCGTTGGGCCAAGCGCAACCGGAAGACCGTTTCCAGTTCGAACGCGAAGGTTATTTCTGCGCGGACATCAAGGACTCGAAACCTGGTCAACCAGTCTTCAACCGGACTGTAACGCTACGAGATTCGTGGTCTTAAGGAGCCTAAGTGCTTTCGATCTACAACACGCTCACCAAGAGCAAAGAAGTCTTCAAGCCGCTGGATGGCAATAAGGTGCGCATGTACGTCTGCGGGATGACCGTGTACGACTACTGCCACCTGGGCCACGGGCGCAGCATGGTGGCGTTCGACCTCGTGACCCGCTGGCTGCGTTTCAGCGGTTACGATCTGACTTATGTGCGCAACATCACCGATATCGACGACAAGATCATCAATCGTGCCCGGGAAAACGGCGAATCGTTCGATGCCTTGACGGCGCGCATGATCGACGCGATGCACGAGGACGAGGCGCGCCTCAACATCCTCAAGCCGGACATGGAGCCGCGTGCCACTGACTATATCGACGGCATGCACGCCATGATCCAGACCCTGATCGACAAGGGTTATGCCTACGCGCCGGGCAATGGCGACGTGTACTACCGCGTCGGCAAGTTTCTGGGCTACGGCAAGTTGTCGCGCAAAAAGATCGAGGACCTGCGCATCGGTGCCCGTATCGAAGTGGAAGAGGCCAAGGACGACCCGCTTGATTTCGTGCTCTGGAAAGGCGTCAAGCCGGGCGAGCCGAGCTGGGAATCGCCATGGGGCGCGGGGCGTCCCGGCTGGCACATCGAGTGCTCGGTGATGTCCACCTGCTGCCTGGGTGAGACGTTCGATATTCATGGCGGCGGCAGTGATCTTGAATTCCCGCACCATGAAAACGAAATCGCCCAAAGCGAAGCCGCGACGGGCAAGACCTACGCCAATGCCTGGCTGCACTGCGGCATGATTCGCATCAATGGCGAGAAGATGTCCAAGTCCTTGAACAACTTCTTCACCATCCGCGACGTGCTGGAAAAGTATCAGCCAGAAGTGGTGCGCTACCTGCTGGTATCCAGCCATTACCGCAGCGCGATCAACTACTCCGAAGACAGCCTGAAAGAGTCCAAGAGTGCGTTGGAGCGTTTCTATCACGCACTTCGCGGTTTGCCGGTTGCAGAGCCTTCGGGTGGCGAAGCGTTCGTCGAGCGCTTCTCCGCCGCCATGAACGACGACTTCGGTACGCCGGAAGCCTGCGCGGTACTGTTCGAGATGGTTCGCGAGATTAACCGCCTGCGTGACACCGATCTGGCGGCTGCGGCTGGTCTGGCGGCACGCTTGAAGCAACTGGCCAGTGTGCTGGGTGTGTTGCAGCTCGAAGCCGACGACTTTTTGCAGGCAGGCGCTGAAGGGCGGGTTGATGCGGCAGAGGTTGAAGCGCTGATTCAAGCACGACTGGCAGCTCGTGCAGCCAAAGACTGGGCAGAATCGGACCGCATCCGCGACCAGATCACCGCCATGGGCGTAGTGCTGGAAGACGGCAAAGGCGGCACGACCTGGCGCTTGGCGGATTGATTCGCTAGCGGCGATCAATTTGTAGGAGCTGCCGCAGGCTGCGAAGGCAATGTGTCTGACAGATCGCTTTCGCAGCCTTCGGCAGCTCCTACAATGTTCATTTCAGCCGTGGTCCTGTGACCAGACCACTCACTTCAGATATTGCCTGTCTGTGGGAGATCACCGCTATGCGCGTGGTGCGGGACGATCTGGCGGATTGATTTGCTGAGGCTTGGCACCTTGTAGGAGCTGCCGCAGGCTGCGAAGGCAATGTGTCTGACAGATCGCTTTCGCAGCCTTCGGCAGCTCCTAAAATGCCTGTTCCGTGAGCAGATCAAGGACCTGTGGGAGCAAGCTTGCTTGCGACGACTGACCTTCAGGCGCTGAATATTCTGAGCCTGGACTGGCCTTTCGCGAGCAAGCTCGCTCCCACGGGTCATGTGATTGCAGCCTCTAACTCTGTCTTTCCCGCAACCGCTTATAAAGCGTATTCCTGCTCACCCCCAGACGCTTGGCCAATTGCGAGATATTGCCTCCAACTGCCTGCAACATCTCATTCAAATCCTCCCCGGGTTGCACGGCCCCTTTGCGGCTGAACGCGCCCACCGCTTGAACATCCTCTGATTCCATCTGCAGATCGGCAAAAAAATCATCCGGCAAATGCTCCGGACTGATCATGTCATCGCCCGCCAATGCCAGCGCTACCTGAATCACATTGCTGAGTTGGCGCAAATTGCCCGGCCACGGATGGCGATCGAACAGCTCTAGCACCTCAGACGCGAACCCCAGCTTTTGTTGAGCTTCGCGATGCTGCTCCCAGATGCGCTGGACCAGCGCGGCCTTGTCGGTGCGCTGCCGCAGGGCAGGGAGTTCCAGGTTCAGCCCGTTGATTCGGTAATACAGATCCTGGCGGAAATGACCGGCCTGCACTTCATCACGCAAATTACGATTGGTGGCGGAAATCAGGCGCACGTCTACCGGATGCAGTTCGCTGCTGCCCAGCGGTTGCACGCATCGCTCTTGCAGCACGCGTAACAGGCGAGCCTGAACCGGCAGCGGCATATCGCCGATTTCATCTAGGAACAGCGTGCCTTTATCGGCCTTGCGGATGAGGCCGATGCTGCCTTTGTGATGAGCTCCGGTAAATGCGCCTTTTTCGTAGCCGAACAGTTCCGATTCCACCAGCTCAGCCGGGATTGCCGCGCAATTCACCGCAATCAGTGGCCGGCCGGAGCGGGAGCTGGCGTTGTGCAGCGCTTTGACGAAGACCTCTTTGCCGACGCCGGTTTCGCCGTGGATCAACAGCGCGATGTTCTTTTCCAGCAGTCGTTCGGCCTGAAGCACAGCCTTTTCCACTTTTGCATCACCGAGGCTGATCCCGTTGAGCGCGACCGGATCTTGGCTGCTATCGGCTTTGCGCGGCGGCAGCCCATGAATCCGCGCTGGCTTGCGCTGTGGTCGACGCAGCAGGCCATGAAACCGGTTATGCCCGGCGGCTTGCAGCGCGAACGGCTGGCTCTCCGTTTGATCAAATAGCTGGCGAGCCAGGGTGGTGAAAATCTGTTCGATGTTTTTCCCCATCAAACTCATCCCTGACAGCCTGGCCCCTGACAAGCTGCCGCTCAGCAAAGTATCAGCGCGACGGTTGGCGCTGACGATGGAACCGTTTTCATCAAGGATGAGCAGGCCAGCCCATTGGCTGTCCAGGTTGTTCAGCCCGGTATTGAAGGTCAGTTGGAAGTGGGTGTCCTGAAACTGGTCGAGGATCAGCCGGTTCTCCACCGACTGGCTCATCATCTTCACCATGCCCAAGGTGTGGGAAGGCGGCAGGAAGCTGTCGCTGGATACGTCCAGTACCGCGATCATGCGGCGCGCGGCATCAAAGATCGGTGCTGCCGAGCCAGTCATGAAGCGGTTGGCTTTGAGAAAATGTTCGTTGTGCTCGATATGCACTGCTTGCTCGCAGGCCAGCGCGGTGCCGATGGCGTTGGTCCCGGTACCGCGTTCGACCCAACTGGCTCCGGCCAGAAAGCCCTGATTGCAAGACGGTTCGACGAAGCGCTGAGTCCCCCATGACTTGAGCAGTTGGCCCTGATTGTCGGCCAGCAGAATCAGGCAGTTGGAGTTGCTCAGGATATTTTCGTAGAACGGCAATACCTGCTGATGGGTGGTTCGCACCAGCGCCTGATGGCGCTCCAGCAACTGGTTGACCTGATCCACCGGCAACTGGCCGAAGGACGGTGGGCTCTGGTGACTCAGGCCAAAATCCCGGCAGCGGGACCATGAGTCTCTGATGATGGTGTCGTGAGCAAGGGCTGCATTGGCCATGTTGGCTGGATCCCGAGTGCGTTTTTTATAGTTTTTGTTGGGTCAGGTTTGCATCTGGCACGGACGTCCAAGTCCGTTGCGTCCATGCAGTGTTGCTCAGGACTGTTCAAAGTCAATGTTCAAAGTGTTCATCTGTTCAGCATTTTCTGTTCATTAATGTTCAGCAATGAACGCCAGTTCTCATGGTTTTCCTCGCGCAATGCTCTGGTCCGGGCTTCAGCCGGGCTTGGCATGAATGTCGCTATCTGGAAGAAGCATTTGCGCACCCCCTGAATAAGAAACGACAAAAAAGGGCAAGCCATGTCTCTAACGCTGGAACACGTCAATCGCGCCGTCGACGGTCAGACCTGGATCGATGATGCATCCCTGAGCTTCGAGCCCGGCTCGTTCAATGTATTGCTCGGCCGCACCCTGTCTGGCAAAACCAGCCTGATGCGACTGATGGCCGGCCTGGATAAGCCCGACAGTGGGCGCATCCTGATGAATGGCAAGGACGTCACGCAAATCGCGGTGCGGCATCGCAACGTGTCGATGGTCTATCAGCAGTTCATCAACTATCCCAGCATGACGGTGTTCGAGAACATCGCCTCGCCATTGCGTCAGGCCGGTGCCTCCCGCGAGGTGATCCAGAGCAAAGTCCTGGAAACGGCAAAAATGCTGCGCATCGAGAAATTTCTCACGCGCTACCCGCTGGAGTTGTCTGGTGGTCAGCAGCAGCGCACGGCCATGGCGCGGGCGCTGGTCAAGGATGCCGAACTGATTCTGTTCGATGAGCCGCTGGTCAACCTTGACTACAAGCTGCGCGAAGAGCTGCGTCAGGAGATGCGCGAGCTGTTCCAGGTGCGTCACACGATCGCCATCTATGCCACAACCGAGCCCAACGAGGCGCTGGCACTGGGCGGCACCACCACTGTATTGCATGAAGGCCGGGTCATTCAGAGCGGGCGCACGCCCGAGGTCTATCACCAGCCGAAAACCGTGCTCGCTGCAGAGTTGTTCTCAGAGCCCCCCATCAACCTGATGCCCGGCCGGATCGAAGGCAGTGAGGTTAGCTTTGCCAACTTTGTGCATTTCCCGCTAAACGTCGATTTGCGCAAGATCGGCGACGGCCAATACCGTTTCGGCGTGCGTCCCAGCCACCTGAGCCTGGTGCCGTCCAATGACGATGACCTTGAGCTTGCCGTGACCGTGGAGCTGGCGGAGATCAGCGGCTCAGAGACATTTCTGCACGTGCGAAACGAGCATTTTCAGCTGGTGCTGCACCTTCCCGGTGTGCATGCCTACGATGTCGATGCATCGATCCGGGTCTATATCCCGACTCACAAATTGTTCGTGTTCGATGAGCAGGGCCGCCTTGTCCAGGCGCCTGGCGTACGCATGGCGAGGGTTGCCTGATGGCCGAAATTCGTTTGCAGAACCTCGCCCATAGCTATAGCAAAAACCCCAGCGGGCCTGATGATTACGCTATTCGTGAGATGAGCCATGTCTGGGAGCAGGGCGGGGCCTATGCCTTGCTGGGCCCATCCGGGTGCGGCAAGTCCACGTTGCTGAATATTATTTCCGGGCTGCTCATCCCCTCCGAAGGGGAGGTCATGTTCGACACCCGAGTGGTCAATACGCTTTCTCCGGAGCAGCGCAACATCGCTCAGGTTTTCCAATTCCCTGTGGTGTACGACACCATGACGGTGTTCGATAACCTGGCTTTTCCACTGCGCAATCAGGGCATGGATGAACAAAGAATTCACGCCAAGGTTCAGGAAATTGCCGACGTTCTTGATCTGCAACCACTGCTGAAGAAGAAAGCTCGCAACCTCACCGCCGACGAAAAGCAGAAAGTCTCCATGGGCCGCGGACTGGTGCGGGACGACGTCTCGGCGATTCTGTTCGACGAACCGCTGACGGTGATCGACCCGCACCTGAAATGGAAGCTGCGACGCAAGCTCAAGCAGATTCATGAGCAGTTCAACATCACCATGGTTTACGTCACCCACGATCAGCTGGAAGCCTCGACTTTCGCCGACAAGATCGCGGTGATGTACGGCGGCGCCATCGTCCAGTTCGGCACACCCCGGGAATTGTTTGAAAAGCCTCGGCATACCTTTGTCGGCTACTTCATTGGCAGCCCTGGCATGAACCTGATTGAGGTGGTTCCGCAGGCCGGAGGCGTGGGCTTTGGCGATGCCCATGTGCCGCTTCCGGTCGCTATGCAGCAGCGCATCGCGGAAAAGACCTGGAGCAGTCTGAAAATCGGCATTCGGCCCGAGTTTGTGCACGTCTGGGATGGCCCGGTGGACGATGCTTTGTGCGCTGAGGTGAGCCATGTCGAGGACTTGGGCACCTACAAGATCCTGAATCTGCGCCTGGCCGGACACGCTCTGAAAGTCAGGCTCGCGGAAGACAAACCCGTCCCCGTAGGGCAAGCCTGGATCAGCTTTCCGGGTCAATGGCTGATGGTCTATGCCGATGATTACTTGCTGGAGTCAGGCCATGAATAAGGTTCAAAACAACAAGGCGTGGTGGCTGGTGCTGCCGGTTTTTCTGCTGGTGGCCTTCAGCGCCATCATCCCGATGATGACCGTGGTCAACTATTCGCTGCAGGACATATTCGATCAGTCCAATCGCTACTTCGTTGGCGCTGACTGGTTCCGCCAGGTCCTTCAGGATCCGCGTCTGCATGACTCATTGCTGCGCCAGTTCATTTATTCAGGCTGTGTGCTGCTGATCGAGATTCCGCTGGGTATCGGCATCGCCCTGACCATGCCGACCAAGGGCCGTTGGTCCGCGCTATGCCTGATCGTCATGACCATTCCACTGCTGATTCCCTGGAACGTTGTTGGCACCATCTGGCAGATTTTCGGCCGGGGCGACATCGGCCTGCTGGGCTATGTGCTCAACAACATTGGCATCAACTATAACTACGCGGCCAATGCTTCGGACGCTTGGGTGACGGTGCTGGTGATCGATGTCTGGCACTGGACCTCGCTGGTGGCCTTGCTTTGCTACTCGGGCCTGCGGGCCATTCCGGATGTGTACTACCAGGCGGCGCGGATTGATCGGGCATCGAGTTGGGCTGTGTTTCGGCACATCCAGCTGCCGAAGATGAAGAGCGTATTGCTGATCGCGGTGATGTTGCGCTTCATGGACAGTTTCATGATTTACACCGAGCCGTTCGTGCTGACGGGCGGCGGCCCCGGCAACTCGACCACCTTTCTCAGTCAGACCCTCACCACCATGGCCCTTGGCCAATTCGATCTGGGCCCGGCGGCGGCATTTTCCCTGGTGTATTTCCTGATCATTCTGCTGGTGTCGTGGATTTTCTATACCGCCATGACCCACGGCGAGAAGAACTGAGGAAACGAGCATGCAACTGCGCAAAATCATACCGTTGTGGATTTACCTGCTTTTTCTGCTGGTGCCGATTTACTGGCTGATCAACATGTCATTCAAGACCAATACCGAAATTCTCGGCGGTCTGACCCTGTGGCCCCAGGATTTCACCCTGGCCAACTACAAGGTGATTTTCACAGACGCCAGTTGGTACAGCGGCTACATCAATTCGCTGTACTACGTTTGCCTCAATACCGTGATCTCCCTGAGCGTGGCGTTGCCAGCGGCTTATGCCTTCTCACGCTATCGATTTCTCGGCGACAAACACTTGTTCTTCTGGCTGCTGACCAACCGTATGGCGCCACCGGCTGTGTTCCTGTTGCCGTTCTTCCAGCTGTATTCCTCCATCGGGCTGTTCGATACCCATATTGCCGTGGCATTGGCCCATTGCCTGTTCAACGTGCCGTTGGCGGTGTGGATTCTCGAAGGCTTCATGTCTGGAGTACCCAAGGAAATCGATGAAACGGCATACATCGACGGCTACAGCTTCCCGCGGTTCTTTGTGAAGATCTTCATTCCGTTGATCGGCTCTGGGATCGGCGTCACGGCGTTCTTCTGCTTCATGTTTTCCTGGGTCGAGCTATTGCTGGCGCGGACCCTGACCTCGGTGGATGCCAAGCCGATCGCGGCCGTCATGACCCGCACCGTATCGGCGGCGGGTATCGATTGGGGTGTGCTGGCAGCGGCCGGCGTGCTGACTATCCTGCCAGGCATGCTGGTGGTCTGGTTTGTTCGCAACCATGTGGTCAAGGGCTTTGCCCTGGGCCGCGTCTAGAGGAGTCGAAATAATGGAATGGATGGCCTGGACATTACCCACCGCCGCCTTCTTCGCCGCCATCGCCCTGGTGCTGGTGGGCATGACGGTCTGGGAGTTGCGCTCACCTTGCATTGAGCGGCGTGGCTTTTTACCTATCTCCACTAGTCGCGGTGACCGGCTTTTCATTGGTTTGCTGGGCAGCGCCTATCTTCATTTGCTGGTGATTGGCGTCACGGACTGGAGTGTCTGGGTCGCTTCGCTGATTTCACTGGTCTGGCTGTTGGTGGTGATGCGCTGGGGATAGTCGGGCGGGGCGCTTTATCTGGGCGCGATGTTCGGCGGGTCTTTCTTGTAATGGGCTTCGTAAGAATCATCTGGAGGTGTCTATGTTCTACAAAAACAACAAACTGCGACATAGCGTTACGCTGGCTTCGATGCTGGCGCTCAGTGGATTGAGCGTGACTGCATGGGCCGATGCCTATGAAGACGCGGCAAAGAAATGGATCGGCGCGGAATTCAAGCCATCGACGCTCACCCCGGAACAGCAACTGGCCGAGCTTGAGTGGTTCATCAAGGCAGCCGAGCCGTTTCGCGGGATGGAGATCAAGGTGGTTTCCGAAACGCTGACTACTCATGAATACGAATCGAAAACCCTGGCCAAGGCTTTCAGCGAAATTACCGGCATCAAGCTCACCCATGATCTGGTGCAGGAAGGCGATGTCATCGAGAAAATCCAGACGCAGATGCAGTCGGACAAGAATATCTACGACGGCTGGGTTAACGATTCTGACTTGATCGGTACGCATTTCCGTTACGGCAAGGCGCAGTCGATTACCGACCTGATGGAAAGTGAGGCAGGCAAGAAGGTCACGTCGCCAACGCTGGATATCAAGGATTTCATCGGTATTTCGTTCACCACTGCGCCGGACAAGAAAATCTATCAATTGCCGGATCAGCAATTCGCCAACCTCTACTGGTTTCGTGCCGACTGGTTTGAGCGGCCGGACCTGCGCGAAAAATTCAAGGCCAAATATGGCTACGAGCTAGGCGTCCCGGTCAACTGGTCGGCCTACGAGGACATCGCCAAATTCTTCAGCGAGGACGTCAAGGAACTGGACGGCAAACGGGTCTATGGCCACATGGACTATGGCAAAAAAGACCCTTCGCTGGGCTGGCGCTTCACTGACGCCTGGTTCTCCATGGCCGGCAGTGGTGACAAAGGCTTGCCTAACGGCCTGCCGGTGGACGAGTGGGGTATTCGGGTCGAGGGTTGTCACCCGGCGGGCTCAAGCGTTACACGCGGTGGCGACACCAACGGTCCGGCCGCCGTGTTCGCCACTCAGAAATACATCGACTGGCTCAAGGCCTACGCACCTCCCCAGGCTGCGGGCATGACCTTCTCTGAATCCGGTCCGGTGCCTTCGCAGGGGAACGTCGCTCAGCAGATATTCTGGTACACGGCGTTTACAGCCGACATGACCAAACCGGGCCTGCCGGTGATGAATGCTGACGGCACGCCGAAATGGCGGATGGCGCCTTCGCCCAAAGGTCCGTACTGGAAAGACGGCATGAAGCTTGGCTATCAGGACGTGGGTTCGTGGACTTTCCTCAAGTCGACTCCCGAAAAGCAGCGCATGGCCGCTTGGCTGTACGCGCAATTCGTGACCTCGAAAACCGTGTCCCTGAAGAAAACCATCGTTGGCCTTACGCCGATTCGTGAGTCGGATATCAACTCCCAGGCCATGACCGATCTGGCGCCGAAGCTGGGCGGTCTGGTTGAGTTCTACCGCAGTCCCGCGCGGGTGCAATGGTCTCCAACCGGCACCAATGTGCCTGATTATCCGAAGCTGGCGCAGTTGTGGTGGAGCCATGTGGCCGAAGCCGTAACCGGGGAGAAAACAGCTCAGCAAGCGCTGGATGGTCTGGCCAAGGATCAGGATGCAATTCTGATGCGCCTGGAGCGTTCCAAGGCCCAGGACGCCAGTGGTTGTGCGCCCAAGCTGAACCCTGAAACCACGGCTGAAGCGTGGTACAAAAAAGGCGAAGCGACTCCGGACGGTTGGGCCGCCCCGCAACGCAAGCTGGCTAACGAGAAGCCAAAAGGCGAGACCGTCAACTACAACGACCTGCTGAAAACCTGGGAGGCTGCGCGTAAATAGCGTCCTGCTGACACGAAAAACGGCACCCGAAGGTGCCGTTTTTTATGGGACTCAAACCTTACTTGTGCAAGGTTTCTGCCGCATACAAGGTGTTCTCCAGCAGGCAGGCACGAGTCATCGGCCCAACCCCGCCGGGAACCGGGGTAATCCAGCCAGCGCGGGGCAGGGCAGTGTCGTATACCACGTCACCTACCAGCTTGCCGTCGTCCTGACGGTTGATGCCGACGTCAATCACGATAGCGCCTTCCTTGATCCACTCGCCTTTGACGAGGCCCGGCTTGCCGGCGGCTACCACTACCAGATCAGCACGGCCCACGTGGCCTGCCAGATCCTTGGTGAAGCGATGCGTCACAGTCACGGTGCAGCCCGCCAGCAACAGCTCCATGGCCATGGGGCGACCGACGATGTTGGACGCACCAACCACCACGGCGTCCATTCCGTAAAGGTCAACACCGGTGCTTTCCAGCAAGGTCATGATGCCCTTGGGTGTGCAGGGGCGCAGCAGTGGAATCCGCTGGGCAAGACGACCAACGTTATAAGGGTGGAAACCGTCCACGTCCTTGTCCGGGCGAATACGCTCCAGCAACAGCGACGCGTCCAGATGTTCTGGCAGGGGCAATTGCAGGAGTACGCCGTCGATGTTCGCATCGTCATTGAGGCGATCAATCAGTTCGGTCAGTTCCGCCTGGGAGGTCTGCGCAGGCAGATCGTAGGCTTGCGAGATGAAGCCGACTTCCTCACAGTCCTTGCGCTTGTGCGATACATAGACCTGAGAGGCGGGGTCGCTGCCCACCAGAATCACTGCGAGGCCGGGTGTACGCAGGCCTTGCTCGCGACGTTCGGCGACACGTTTGGCGATCTGCTGGCGCAGGCTGGCTGCGATCGCTTTGCCGTCGATAAGTTTTGCAGTCATTACGCGTGATTAACCATCGAAAGGGATCGGAAAAGAGCGCGCATTCTCGCATGTCATCGCCGTCGGGCAAAGGCGCTTGGTCTGCATATTCACCTAACCCCTTTATCTAACTGAATTTTTTTCTAAAAAAGAGTTGACGACCTTTAGGGTCGTCTATAAGATTCGTCGCACTTGTCGGGCACAGCCCAGCACTGGTTAAGCTAGCACTGGTTGTTAGAGTGATAAGTCACACAGGGTTGAAGGTTGGCTCGGTGTGATTGAAAGCCTTTAATTTGTAATCGTTAAAGAATGCAGATTATATAAGTGCCCGTAGCTCAGCTGGATAGAGCATCCGCCTTCTAAGCGGATGGTCGCAGGTTCGAGTCCTGCCGGGTGCGCCATTAAAGGCAGCTTTGGCAAGTACAAGTTAGATGTCACGGTTACATGCAATATGGTGGGCGTAGCTCAGTTGGTAGAGCACGGGATTGTGACTCCCGTTGTCGAGGGTTCGATCCCCTTCGTCCACCCCATATTCAGAAAGGCGCCAGGTTAATAATCTGGCGCCTTTGCTTTAAAGATTGACTGCGGATGTGGTGGAATTGGTAGACACACTGGATTTAGGTTCCAGCGCCGCAAGGTGTGAGAGTTCGAGTCTCTCCGTCCGCACCAAGAAAAAAGCGTTATTACTGGTGAGCCGGTTATAGCGCGCAATGAAAAGCCGCCTAGTGCGGCTTTTTTTGTTTCAGGATTATTGTTTTACGTCTCGCGAGCTCGCCAGCTTTGCTGCCGTCGGTCGTGCGAGACGTGCGTCGCGGAACGGAATCAACGCCCAGGCCGGGTCCATGATGCCCTGTGCAGGGCCAAGCCAGACGCGTTTCGGGCAGATGAACGCAACCACGGTTGTCATTCGCTGACCGTCTGATTCCCTTCTGTTTATTCGCCCTTTTTCAGTAGGGTGACTTCTTGAGTTCGACCCACTAGAATGCATGCCCTTGATTCTGGGGTCGGAAACGGCCGGCTAACGTCTGTGCAACGAGGAATATCCATGCAAGTTTCTGTTGAAAATACTTCCGCTCTTGAGCGCCGCAT